>Ga0316604_10000065_pt1 | contig 186205 bp, 182 predicted proteins | sample OWC_soil_day20_C_FD_207650 | JGI IMG/M metagenome (GOLD analysis project Ga0316604, IMG submission 207650) | Wetland soil microbial communities from Old Woman Creek delta, Ohio, United States - OWC_soil_day20_CT | ecosystem: Environmental > Terrestrial > Soil > Wetlands | place: USA: Ohio... | reverse complement strand
GGAACTCTTGGAATTGGCGGAGGTGTTTACTGAAGTTAAGGGAGATAACGCTGAATTAGCAAGGGGGATGGCGGCTTATTACGCCGAACAGGCGCGGATGGCGAGGAAGAAGTGAGGGAGAATGGTGAAACGCAGGCGCAAGTCCTTACAAGTAAGTATATTGATGAGGAGGTTGCAGTATAATGCTGTCGAAAGAAGAAATTGAAAAGGCGCGCGAATTTGATGATGCCGCAGCCGCAGCCGGTGGCTATCTGGATACAACATTTGAAACCCCATCATATCGACTTCGTGATATGCATCGTTGGGCTAAGGCTCATGGCAAAAGCGTGGATAAAATGACTGTTGCAGAAAAAGACCAGTTTTTAGTTACACCGAAGACTAAAGCCCTTTAAATTTAGGGTGACCGTTTTCGGTATTTTTTTTAGGGTGGTAAAATTAAAGGAAAGTTAAGTGGCTTACTTATCTGACTAATAGTGCTGACAAAGCGGAGATGGAGGAGATTGCGATGAACGAACCGGCAATTAAAAAGGCGTTGAAAGCCGAAGAAATCTTCTTAAAGCGAGATAAAGAGCGCTACTTATACGAGAGGCGGGAAAAAGCTTTGCATGACCATGTTTCGGCTATAAGTTCGGCGAAAGAAGAAGGTCGTATAGAAGCAAACCGTGAAACTGCGGTAAGATTTTTAGTGATGGGGTTGAATAGGGGTGAAGGACGATGGGCAGGCAAGCGAGGCAATTAAGCAGTACAGGTTTCTATCATGTAATTTTCCGTGGGATTAATCATCAATATATTTTTGAGGAAGTCTACGATTATACGCATTTTTTGCAGATACTGCGAGACGTTAAGGTTGACCTTACATTTGAGTTGCATGCTTATTGCTTGATGAGTAACCATGTTCATCTTTTGTTTCGAGAAAAGAAGTTGGGTGACATATCGTTAATTATGAAACGTTTACTGACTAAATATGCCATGTACTTTAATCGTAAATACCAGCGCAGCGGGGCGCTGATAGGCAGTCGATATAAGAGTGTGCCGGTTGAAGTAGACGAATATTTTATTCCATTGCAACGGTATATTCACCAAAATCCGATCAAGGATGGACTGGTGAAGAAGCTGGAAGATTATCCTTTCAGTAGTTACCGTGAATACCTCTTTGGGGGAAATTTAGTTGATACTGAGTTTACGTTAGGGATGGTAGGGCAAGATGAGTGGATACGCTTACATCAGGCATTTAGCAATGATGTGTTTGAGATTTCAGGGCAGATCAGCTTAACCGATGAGGAAATACGACGTAGAATAATGAGTTATACTCACGGGCGCGAACCGCATGAGATTGGCTCATGGGCAAAAGCTGAGCGAGATTTATTGCTGCATAAGCTAAAAGAGGAGGGATTATCTATCCGTCAAATTAAGCGAGTGACTGGAATCTCGCGAGGGATTGTTGGGAAAAGTTGACAGAAAAGGAACGTCCCCACTGTCATTAAAGTTAAAACAGAACTAAGGTGACAATGGGGACGTTCCCCATTGACATTGACATTGAAAGCTGAGCGAGATTTATTGCTGCATAAGCTAAAAGAGGAGGGATTATCTATCCGTCAAATTAAGCGAGTGACTGGAATCTCGCGAGGGATTGTCGCGAAAAGTTGACAGAAAAGGAACGTCCCCGGTGTCACCCCGGTGTCATTGCTGCATAAGCTAAAAGAGGAGGGATTATCTATCCGTCAAATTGAGCGAGTGACTGGAATCTCGCGAGGGATTGTCGCGAAAAGTTGACAGAAAAGGAACGTCCCCGGTGTCACCCCGGTGTCATATATGGGTTATGGAAGAACTAACACAAAAAGTAATTCTCTTTACTGTAAAAGGTAAGGGGAATTATTTTTTTTGTTAAAACGAGGTTAAAGTTGACGACAAGATCACCACTGTTCTTTTTGAAATTCATTTTAATACGACAAAGTAATTGTCAAATATAAACAGAAAAAGGTAAAAATAAGCAAAAAAAGTCGGAATAAATTTCTTGTAATGCAAGTTATTTCCAATTAAGATGTTAATAAATAAGACTTAATTCAGGTGGGGGGTTAACCCCATCTGAATTTTAGTTGGATTATCCAGGGGATTAGTGTTCTTTACTTCAGCCTGTAGAGGATGGAGTGTTAGAACGGGTTATTCATCGGATAAAGTCAGAACTATAAAGCAAAGAGAGATGGAGGATGGCATGCTTAATTTCATCAAAGCACTGGTTATAGCAGGGGTTTTAATGGTTAGCGGTGTTCATGCAGCTCAAGCCGAGGAGTACCGACTTGGGCCGGGGGATGTTGTAAGTATAAATGTGTGGGGAATGGATGTTGTTCAAGGCCAGGTAGTAACAAAGACGGATAATCAGACGACTGGGTATTTAGTCAGTCCTGACGGCAAAATCTCGTTCCCGATGATTGGGGAGATTACGGCGTCAGGACTGACCACTTCTCAGCTGACTAATACCATTACTAAGGCCCTTAAGGAATATTTAAACGACCCGAAAGTGAGTATCAACATCGTAAAACTAAGGACAACCAGGGTCTATGTGCTGGGTGAGGTAAACAAACCGGGGATGTATGAACTTGAGAAGCTGCATAATGTTTTAGATGCTATCGGGATTGCGGGCGGGTATACCAAATATGCCGCTAAGAAGTCGGTCTTCATATTACGCGGCGGCCGGCCGGAGAAACCGATAAAAGTCAATCTCCTAAAACTGTTGAAGGAAGGGGATATGAGCCAGAATTATGCGTTAAATGACGGCGATGTGGTGTATCTCAATGACAGCGGTAAACTGGACTTCACCAGGGACATCCTGCCGGTACTTACAGGCGGATACTATATAAACCAAGTGTACAACAAGTAGTTTATATCATAACCGGAGGCATAGCGGTGAACGAAAAGACGATTGACTTAAAAGAATGTATCAAAGTAGTAAAAAAGCGCTGGCGGATTATTTTCTATACCTTTATCGGCGTGGTGCTAGTGGTGGCAATCATTAGTTTTCTGATCCCGCCGACTTATGAGGCGGCAACGACGCTGCGGGTAAAACAAGCCAAAGGGTTGGCGGATTCTTTGCTGGGGGATTTGCCGTTTGACAGTCCGACGAACACGAAGCAGCAGATGGCGACCTATGCGGAGATTATTAAAAGCCGGACTGTTGTACAGCAGGTAATTGACGTTACGCAGGCGGATAAGGAGGAACCGCCGACCTATGAGGATATGCTAAAACGTATTACCACCCAGCCGGTAAAGGATACCGAGATTCTCAATATAAAAGTTACGGCCAAGTCGCCGGAGGAAGCGCAGTTTGTAGCCAATACACTGGTTAATACCTTCCTGGACCGGATGACAGGGTTGGTCAGGTCGGAACAGGCCACGGTGCGGGAATTTATTGGCGAGCGGCTGGCGGATTCGAAGAAAGAACTGGAGAAGACGGAAGCGGCGCTAGAGGAGTTTAAACGGGGGCAAAAGATTGTTTCGCCTGAGGAAGAAACCAAAGCTATGGTGGAAAGAATGACGGCGGTTAACGCGATGGCGGCGGATAATGCGGTTAGTTTGGCTGCGGCGCAGGCGAAACTGAAGAGCATCGAGCATGACCTTGCCGGGCAGACGCCTGGGGTAATTGCCGATAGTCCCTTAATCCAGCAATACAAGAGCAAACTGGCTGAACTCGAAGTCGGTTTGGTCGGCTTAAAACAAAACTATACCGACAAGCATCCCCAAGTGATTGAAACCAAGGCGGCAATTGAGGAAACTAAGGCCAAGCTTAATGCCGAGGCTTCGCGGATTGTGAATGACGAAGCGCCATCAGTCAACCCGGTGTATCAAGGATTGCTGCAGGCTAAGATTCAAAATGAAGCCGAACTTGCGGCAGCGGGGGCCCAGAAGGATGCTATCGCTAAGGTGGTGGCGCAAAATGAGCAGGAGCTGGTCAAGCTGCCAAGCAAAGAGCAGGTATTGGTTAAACTGATGCGGGAAGCTGATGTTGCCAAGCAGATATACCTGATGCTGGCCCAGCGGTATGAAGAGGCCCGGATCAGTGAGGTGATGCAGCCGACTGATGTACAGGTGATCGATGTCGCGGTGCCGCCGGAAAAGGCGGTTAGTCCGAAAAAAGCGCTTAATATATTGATTGGAGCAATCCTGGGACTGTTCCTGGGAACGGGTCTGGCCTTTTTAAGAGATTATATGGCCCAAACGGTTCATACGGCGGAGGATGTGGCGCGGTTTCTTGACCTGCCGGTACTGGGCAGTATTCCTAACTATGAACATAACGACAAACTCATGAATGAAGGCGGGTTTTGGCAAAGGTTGAGAGTGAGGATCGGAATATGAGCAGCAAATATCAACTGATTGTAAAAGAACAAAATAAATCACCGATTTCGGAAGCTTACCGCGGCCTAAGAACTAACCTGAATTTCTGTAAAGCCGAGGGCGAACTGAAAACAATTATGTTTACAAGTGCCGGGCCGGGGGAAGGCAAATCGATTACGGCAGCCAATACGGCGGTGGCGCTGGCACAGACAGGGAAACGGGTGCTAATCGTTGACTGTGATCTAAGAAAGCCGGTCCAATACAAGATTTTTAACCAAGGCCGGACCGGCGGGCTTACCAATATCCTGGTGGGGGATGAAATCAGCCTGGAGTTTATTAGTGAAACAGAGGTTAAAAATTTATTTTTACTGGCCAGCGGACCGGTGCCGCCAAACCCATCAGAACTTCTGGGGTCGGATAAGATGCTTGAACTGTTGGGGCGGCTGGGCTCAGAGTATGACTATGTTATTATCGACGCTCCGCCGGTGGTGGCGGTGACTGACGCGTGTGTGCTGGCAGCGAAGCTCGATGGGGTGATTTTGGTGCTTGGCACAGACACTGTCCGACCGGAGATGGCCCGGAAAGCAAAAGAGCTTCTTATAAGGGCCAAGGGTCAGATATTAGGCGTAGTTTTGAACCGGGTCGAACTGGAAATGGAATATATGAATTACTATTACTATTATGGCAACCAGGCTAAAGTGACCCGGTAATAAAAAACGGTGAGGAGGTAAGTTACGTGCGACGAAAGATTATTACTATTGCTCTAATGTTCGTTGATGCAGCTATTGTCGCTATTGCTTCCTGTCTGGCAATTCTAACCCACTTCGACGGCGTCGCTGAAGCGAAGTTTGTTGGGGTGCTTATTGATTACTTGCCAATAATTATTGTGGTTCGTCTGGCAATTTATTATTGTTTTGGACTTTATAACAGGTTGTGGCGCTATGCCAGTATCAGTGAACTGTTAGCGATTATTGCCGCGGTGACGGTGAGTTCAGGCATTTTAACGCTGTATATGATGGCCATGAATATGGGGATACCTAAAAGCATTCATATATTAAGCTGGTTTTTCAATATCATTCTTATTGGGGCAAGCCGATTGTTTATCCGCGTTTTTCATCATTTACGGCAAGTGCCTAATAACACAAAGCGGGAAAGGGTACTGATTGTCGGTGCCGGTGATGCGGGGGCAATGCTTGCGCGGGAGCTTAGGCACCGCTACTACAACAGTAAAGAACTGATCGGGTTTGTGGATGATGATCAATATAAACAAGATAAAACCTTATTTGGCAAAAAGGTGCTGGGGAGCCGGGAAAACATCCGGGAGTTGGCCAAGGAACATGCGATTGATGAAATAATTATCGCGATGCCGTCAATATCGGGGGCGGAGCTGAGGGCGATAATCGAGGTGTGCCAGCAAACCGGGAGCAGTGTAAAAACACTGCCCGGGCTGTATGAGCTTATTGACGGAAAAATAACGGTCCAACAGCTAAGGAAGGTTGAACTGGAAGATCTCTTGCGGCGGGACCCGGTGGAGCTGGATATGCCCCAGATTATGCAGCAACTGGCCAATAAACGGGTGCTGGTGACCGGAGCAGGGGGGTCGATCGGTTCGGAGCTTTGCCGCCAGATCGCGCGGACGAATCCTGCCGGGCTATACCTTTTGGGGAAAGGTGAAAACAGTATTTACGAAATAGACCGGGAACTGAGGGAGAAGTATCCGAAGCTTAGCCTTGACCCGATTATCGCTGATGTCCGGGACCGGGAGCGAATAAATAGTATTTTTAACAGAGTTAGACCGCAGATCGTCTTTCACGCGGCGGCGCATAAGCATGTGCCGCTGATGGAACGCCAGCCGGAAGAGGCGGTGCGGAACAACGTTTTCGGGACGCAGGTAGTTGCTGAGGCCGCCGATCGCCTAAAATGCGAAACGTTTATCATGATTTCCACCGATAAGGCGGTTAATCCCAGCAGTATAATGGGGACCACCAAGCGGGTGGCGGAGATGATTATTCAGAGTCTGAACAATGTCAGCACAACGAAGTTTGCGGCCGTAAGGTTCGGAAATGTGCTGGGCAGCAGGGGCAGCGTGGTGCCGCTGTTCAGAAAGCAGATTGCTGCCGGAGGACCGCTGACAATAACCCATCCGGATATGAGGCGGTACTTTATGACTATCCCGGAGGCGGCGCAGCTGGTGCTTCAAGCCGGAGCAATGGCCCAAGGGGGCGAGGTTTTTGTGCTGGATATGGGGGAACCGATCAGAATCGTGGATATGGCCTGTGACCTGATTAGGTTGTCCGGGTATGCGCCGTATAAAGATATTAAAATAAAATTTACCGGGATGAGGCCGGGGGAAAAGCTGTTTGAGGAACTCTTGACCGCCGAGGAAGGGACCAGCGCGACTAAGCATGCCAAGATTTATCAGGCTAATCTCAATGTCGTGGAGGAAGCTACTATTTATAATGGCTTGGTGCGGCTCAGGCAAACAATGGAGCGGCAGGAGCTGATCGCGGTTTTAAGTGATTTGGTGGCAACCTACAAGCGGTCAAGCGCAGGGAGAGTGCTGACCGGCGCTAAAGCGGGAAGTGAGGAAGAAGGCGACCGCAGCAGTGAACACCTTAAACCAGCTACGCTGCACTAAGCAAAGCGTTAACAATCAAATTTAGGCGGGAGGCAAAGATGAAGATACTCCTTACCGGGGCCAAGGGGCAGCTTGGGCGCGAGATAGTGAAAAGGTTTGGCAATGAACATGAAATAGTTCAGACTGATGTGGATAATCTTGATATTACCCAATACAGGGATGTAAGGGAGGTTTTTCAGCAAGTCGGGCCGCAGGTAGTGATTCATTGTGCCGCATATACAAAGGTGGACGATGCTGAAAGTGACTTTGACCAGGCTTTTAAAGTTAACGTAATCGGGAGCAAATATCTGGCGGCTCAATGCCTGGAGCACAAGGCGCGAATGGTTTATATAAGCACTGATTATGTTTTTGACGGCGAGGCGGGGGAATTCTACCGTGAGTATGATACGCCCAAGCCGCTGAATGTATATGGTCAAACTAAGCTGTTGGGGGAGCAGGCGGTTAGGGAGGTGTTAGACCGAAGCTATATTATCAGGACTGCCTGGCTGTATGGCGAGGGACAGAATTTCGTAAGAACGATGCTGAATTTAGCCCGTCAACGGGCGACAGTTTCGGTTGTTAACGATCAGATTGGTACACCGACGTATACGAGAGACCTGGCAGAAACGGTAAGAAGATTAGTTTTGACTGACGCTTATGGTACTTACCACGGATCATGCAACGGTTATTGTTCCTGGTATGATTTTGCTAAAGAAATATTCGGTATAGCAGGAATGAATGTCGAGGTTGAGCCTGTGGCTACAGAGGCCTTTCCCCGTCCGGCCAAGCGACCTAAATTCTCGGTGCTGGAAAACTATATGCTTTCGCAAACAATCGGTGATACCATGCGCCAGTGGGAGCAGGCTTTGCAGGACTATATGGATACTTTGGGGTAGGGGGGGGATGGCGATGAAATCAATTCTTGTTACCGGCGGCGCTGGTTTTATTGGAAGCAATTTTGTCCGGTATGTTGGCAGGTTAAAAGATGTGAGGGTTATTAATCTGGATAAGCTTACCTATGCCGGAAATTTGGAGTCGTTATCTGATGTGCTGGATGAAGGGTGGCATGTATTTGCCCGGGGGGATATCGAGGACCGAAAGAAGGTTAGCGAACTACTGCAGCAATATAAGGTTGAGACAATAGTGAACTTTGCGGCCGAATCACATGTCGATAGGTCAATCGATGGCCCGGCAGAGTTTATCGAGACGAATATTGTCGGTACTTTCGGGCTTTTAGAGGCGGCAAGGGAGTATTGGAATAGTATCGCGCCTGAGAGACGAAACAGCTTCCGGTTTTTACAGGTATCTACTGATGAAGTATATGGGTCGCTGGGCAAGACAGGGTATTTTTCGGAGACTACTTCTTATGCGCCGAATTCACCGTATTCGGCGTCAAAAGCGGCGGCGGATCATCTGGTGCGCGCTTATTATCATACTTATGGTTTGCCGACAATGACTACAAACTGTTCAAATAACTATGGCCCGTATCAGTTTCCGGAGAAGCTTATTCCGCTGACAATTTCAAACGCTTTGCAAGGTAAGCCGTTGCCTGTGTATGGTGATGGCGGGAATATAAGGGACTGGCTTTTTGTATTGGATCACTGCCGGGGAATTGACAGAGTGCTCGAAAAAGGCCAGCCGGGCGAAGTGTACAATATTGGCGGAAACAGTGAAAAAACAAATCTTGAAGTAGTAACCGCAATTTGCGGGCTTTTGGATGAACTGAGGCCGCAAGCCAATGGGCGGAAGTATCAGGAGCAAATTACTTTTGTGAAGGATCGGCCCGGGCATGACCGGCGATATGCGATAGATTTTTCCAAAATTCATCATGAGCTTGGCTGGGAGCCGACAGAGAGTTTTGAAACCGGGCTGCGGATGACTGTAAAATGGTATCTCGATAATCAAAGTTGGGTTCAGCGAGTGACAGACGGCAGCTATCGGGGGGAACGGCTGGGGTTAGAAATAGCTTAGAGAAGGTGAAATATCAATGATAACCAAGGGCATTATTCTTGCCGGTGGTTCAGGCACCCGGCTGTATCCGTTGACGATGGTGGTAAGTAAACAATTAATGCCTGTGTATGATAAGCCAATGGTATATTATCCTTTGTCAACGCTAATGCTTGCCGGAATTACCGAGGTGCTAATAATTACAACGCCGCAGGATCAAGGGTTATTTTCTGAGCTTTTAAAGGACGGCAGTCAATGGGGCATAAACATTTCCTATGCAGTGCAGCCCTTTCCAGGCGGGTTGGCGCAGGCCTTTATTATTGGCCGGGATTTTGTTGGCAGCGATGGCTGCGCCCTGGTATTGGGGGACAACATATTTTACGGTCATGGGCTGACAGAAAGTCTTCGGTGTGCTGTTAGTCAGGAGAAGGGAGCAACGGTTTTCGCGTACTGGGTCAAAGACCCGGAAAGATATGGCGTGGTTGAGCTGGATGAGGGCGGCTACGGAGTGAGTATCGAAGAGAAGCCGGATAAGCCCCGATCAAATTATGCTGTTACCGGCCTGTACTTTTATGACAATCAGGTAGTGGATATTGCGGCAGAGTTAAAGCCATCAGCGAGAGGCGAGTTAGAGATTACTGATGTAAATAAGGTGTATCTTGAACAAAGGCAATTAAGGGTTGAGAAGCTGGGACGCGGGTTTGCCTGGCTGGACACAGGAACGCATGAGGCGCTATTGCAAGCGTCGGATTTTATCCAAACTATTGAACAGCGACAAGGGTTAAAGGTAGCTTGCCCTGAGGAAATTGCCTATCGCCGGGGGCTGATAGGCGTGGAACAGCTTGCCAGACTGGCTGAGATACTGAAAAAGAACGGGTATGGCCAATATTTGATGGATATTATCCGGGAAGGAAGATCGGCATGAAGGTTTTAGAGACTGAGATTCCTGGCGTAGTTATTATTGAGCCAAAGGTTTTCGGCGATAACCGGGGTTTCTTTCTGGAGACCTGGAATGAAGCGCGCTATGTTGAGGCCGGGATAGAGGGGCCATTTGTTCAAGATAATTTATCGTATTCGGTGAAGGGAGTATTGCGCGGGCTGCATTTTCAAGACCCGAATCCCCAGGGAAAACTTGTCTATGTTTTGCAGGGAGAAGTGTTTGACGTGGCGGTCGATATTCGCGCCGGTTCGCCGACATTTGGGAAATGGGTTAGTGTGATGCTGTCCAGCGAAAATAAGCGGCAGTTTTACATTTCGCCAGGTCTGGCCCACGGTTTCTGCGTGACCAGTGAAACAGCGTTATTTACTTATAAATGTACTGACCTATATAACCCGGCGGCTGAGAAGGGAATTATCTGGAATGACCCGGATATTGGAATACGGTGGCCGATTGATGAGCCAGTATTATCGGAGAAGGATAAGAAAAATGTACGGCTGAGGGATGTTATAGGTTAGCGGATTCTGTTTTCAAAAAATTAAAGGAAGACAATATTAATGATGAAACTAATTACCATTTCTGAGAATAGGCAGATCCCCAAGATGCCAGGGGCGCTTGTTAGGAATACTGCTTTTAACCTAATGGGGCAGGCGGTGCCGATGTTAATGGCAGTTTTTTCTATACCGCTTATAATCAGAGGGTTAGGAACTGAAAGATTTGGGTTATTAACGTTAGCATGGATGGTAATCGGCTATTTCGGATTATTCGATATTGGTATTGGCAGAGCTTTGACAAAACTAGTGGCTGAGAAGCTTGGAAAAAGCGAAGATAAGGAAATACCCGGACTGGTCTGGACTGGTCTAATATTAATGGGAATATTCGGGGCAGTTGGAACGATAGTTTTGTACGCTATTTCTTCTTATTTAATTACTGACTTATTAAAAGTTCCTGAGGCATTGCAGAGGGAAACTTTAGAGTCATTGTATTTACTTGCTTTTTCGGTTCCAATTGTGATAACAACGGCGGGATTGCGCGGGATATTAGAGGCATATCAGCGTTTTGATATGACAAGTACCGTGAGACTATGCATGGGGATATTAACGTATTTATGTCCCTTGGTGACGCTGGTCTTTTCATCCAGTTTAGTAGCTATCGTTCTTATCTTATTGGTTGTCAGATTGATAGCGTGGACAATTCATTTAGTACTTTGTTGTTATATTAATCCTGAATTTTATCGCAATATAGGCTTTAAGAAGTATTTAATAAAACCATTATTATCTTTTGGGGGGTGGATGACGGTAAGCAATGTTATTAGTCCAATCATGGTTTATATGGACAGGTTTTATATTGGAGCGTTGGTTTCGATTACAGCAGTAGCCTATTATGCTACGCCTTATGAGGTTGTAACTAAGCTTTTAATTATACCGTCAGCATTATCAGGGGTATTATTTCCAATGTTTAGCCGGACTTTTGCTGTTGATCCAAAGTCAGCAGGGAGACATTTTTTTTCAGGCTGCAAATTTACGTTTCTTATTCTATTTCCATGTGTCGTGTTAATACTGGCATTTGGCTACACTGGCCTTGATTGGTGGTTAGGCAGAGAGTTTGCGGAAAACAGCACTTTAGTGTTGCAATTGTTATCAATTGGAATTTTTATTAATGCGTTAGCGCAAATACCGTATGCCTTTATACAAGGAATTGGGCGACCAGATATTACCGCTAAACTGCATATTTTTGAACTACCAATATATCTTGGCGTTTTGTATATACTAACGCTTCGGTATGGCATCGTAGGTACTGCAAGCGCGTGGGTAATTAGGGTATTAATTGATGGCTTGTTGTTGCTGTTCTTTTCTTCGAAATATTTAACGTTAGCAGCTGGTGATATTAAAGAGGCTTTATAGTTGTGGTTGGTCTGATTTATTAGCTAAAGTAATCTTAGTCAAATCATGTATTATCATATATTAAAAGATTAAAGTTACTATTTATGCAATAAAGCAATTGGTGGGGGATTTATTTTGAAAAGAAAAGAAAGCAAGTGTGAGCTATCTGTCGCATTATGTACTCATAATGGCAGTAATTATATTGAGCAACAACTGTGTAGTTTGGCAGAACAAAGTATGTTGCCAGCAGAGTTAGTCGTATGCGATGACAACTCGCAAGATGATACGGTCGAGAAAATTAGAAGGTTTTCGGCAATGGCACCTTTTAAGGTCAGAATATACAGTAACATACCAGGGTTAGGTGTTGTAAAAAATTTTGCAAGGGCTGTTAGTCTTTGTTCTTGTGAGTATATTGCACTTTGTGATCAAGATGATATTTGGTTGCCGAATAAAATAGAAACAACTATGAAAAAAATGTTTGAAGTAGAGGCAAGTGAAGGTAAAGATACGCCGATTTTGGTACATTCTGATTTGAAAGTTGTAGCTCAAAACTGTCAACAAATTGCAGCGTCTTTTATGGAGTACCAATCTATAAAGCATCTTAATGAGCAAGTAATTAATTCGTTATTGGTTCAAAATTTTGTTACTGGGTGTACAGTGATATTGAATAGAGCTTTGATAAACAGAGCTATGCCACTTCCACAACATGTTATTATGCATGATTGGTGGTTCGCGCTAATTGCTGCAGTATGGGGAAGAATTGCATTTGTGAGGGAATCAACACTACTTTATAGACAACATAACTTAAATGTTGTAGGAGCAAAAGGTTTTTTTTCTATTAACAATATTATGAAAGTGTTTAACTTAAGAAAATTAGATCAAGGAGTGGCTAATCTTTTTCTACAGGCTGTAGTATTAAGTAAACATCTAGATAATCAGGAACCAGACGCTACAAAAAAGGTAATTGATGAGTATTTACAGGCTGGAAGGATAGGTGGCTTATATGCAATAAAAGTATTTTTAATTAACAAGATATATAAACAGGGATTTATTAGAAATATTTTATATTATTTCACTATATTACGAGGGTCATATAAAAAATATTTTAATAATGAGTGGCTAGTATGAAGTGGCTTTTTCTTATTTGGCCTCTGTTATGGATGGTAGAGCTTATGGTAGGGGGGCCAGGATTTTGGACGATTGGATTGGGGATAAGCTTACGAAAAGTATTATTTATTATTAGTCTGTGCTCCCTGTATGTTTATGTTACATTATTTGTTGAATGGAAAATTAATAATCGAGATAAAAGAGCATTTTTAATAATTGTGATCACAATTATTATCTGGGAACTTATTATGCCTTTAATACATGGTACACCAGTTGAATATGTGACTGGTGATGGGGCATCACTATTAATTCTTTTTGTATATTTTCCATTAGTGCAATTGGTTCGCCAAGATATAATTAAATGGGATTGGATAGAAAAGATATATATCAGAATTTCTATGATATTAGCAGTAGTACACGTATTTATTTGGATTACTGTGTTATTGAATCCTGGTATAGCAATTGCTGTACGGATTATGGCGATAGACTTTTTCGGTACAGCGGATGCTATAGATTCTAATAATATGATATATGTTGGACCAATGCCAGATGGATTTTTTAGAGTAATGTGGATATCTACTCTTTACTTAATTCCGGCTTTATTTTTAGTGCTTAAACAAAAACCATCTATATTTAGAACGATTAAATTATTAATACTTTTCTTTGCCTTAATTGTATCTTATACAAGGGCGGTGTGGGTTGGACTTATCCTTAGTTTTGCTGTTATGACGATTGTTAAATGGTTTATCCGAGGAAATACAAGGAAATATCGCATTTCTTATTGGAAGTTGATTAAAGTATGCTCTTGGGGGAGCGCATTGGTATTTTTTTGCTGGTATCAGTGGGATAACTTATTCGATGGTTTTATATGGGAGAGATTTTCCTCGCTATTTACTGATGGTGGTGGAGTTGATTGGCGGATGCAACAATATGATGCTTTGATTAATGCCTGGACCGAAACTCCTGTTTTTGGTACTGGATTTGGAGGTCAAGCTAACTTTGTAATAGATGATGGTGTCCCATATAAGTATGAAATGATATCTGCAGCAATGCTTATGAAGTTTGGATTAGTTGGAATTTTAATGTGGGCATGTTCAATATGTTATTATGTATTTTGTTTGTCAAAACGTGAACTATTAAGTAGTGATACTACTTGGCTAGGCAATTTCATAGGAGCATCTTGCGCATTTATTTTTCCGGCAATGACAAATCCATATCTTTTTAATTTTGTGGGTATGTCCATTGTACTATTTTATTGGCTGCAAATAGAAAATAGATTAGCACATTAAAGTACAGAAATAGTTATGAGATGAGGCTTTCGTATGTCAAAGATTTACATTGTCTCTCAATTTACATCTAAATTTGATGAATACAATCCTAATAGATATGGATATATTTGGGGGGAATTGAGTAAGGAATGGGACACAAATTTTATTACCAGCTCATTTGACCATGTTAAAAAACGCGAAAAAATTAAGACGAAAAATCAAAAAGTTCAATATGTTTATGAGCCAGGATATAAGAGTAACAAATCTATTAGACGTGTTTTGTCGCACCTTATTTTTTCCTTTCAAGTTTTTCTATTATTACTGTTATATACGAAAAAGAATGATGTACTTATTATTGCAATACCTTCGAATGCTCTAGGATTTTTTGGAACACTGATAAAACAAGCGAAAGGATGCTATTTAATATTAGATATTCATGATACTTGGCCGGAAAGTTTGATGCCGCTTATGGTGTTCAGAAACTTTTTCTTGTCAGTAATGTTGAAGTTATGGGCACTCTTGAGAAATTATGCCATTGCACGCTGTGACTTTTTGACAGGAGAGTCAGAAGAATATGTTAGAGACTTTATGTATTTATTGCCGAAAAATGCTAAGGCTTATTCAATTTTATTAGGGTTGGAAACGGAAAGAATAGAAAAAATTAAGCCGTTTTATCCAGTTAACAAAGAAAAAATTAATATAGTCTTTGCGGGGACGATCGGTATAAATTATGATCTTGATACAGTTGTTGGAATGATTCAAAAATATGGAGAGAGTCTATCTAAACGAATTGATTTTCACTTCTGGGGAGAAGGTGAACGATTAATTTGGTTAAAGAATGAGATAGGCAATAATGAAAACGTTTATTTTGAAGACCGGGTTTCTTATAAGGAGTATATCGCTAGACTTAAAGGTATGGACATTGGACTTAATTCTTTTATAAAGAGGACTAACGTTAAGTATTCCTATAAGTCAACAGATTACCTTGCTTGCGGAGTGGCTGTATTAAACAGCTTGAGCGGAAGCTTTGGGGATGATGTTATGCAATATAATTTAGGTCTTAACTATGTACCAGGCAGCACAGATTCTTTGTATTTAAAATTAACAATAATGGTGGAGAAATTATTAAAAAATAGAAGTTGTTACAAGAAGGATATTGCGAAATATGTAAATGCAAATCTGGAAAGGAAAAATATCTATAAACCTTTATTTTCATATATTCGCAGCCTTAATCTAGATGGATACAATTTCCATAATTATAGTAAGTGTATTAAGTCCGAATCAGATTAAAGCCCAAATTGACTAGTAACATCCAATCATAGTAGGTGAATATTTTGAAACGAATCTTTGATTTTATTGTGGCAATAAGTCTTTTTATAGTGACTTTGCCCATAATGGCAATAGTGGCTATTTTGGTTAGATGGAAACTTGGTGAGCCGATTATATTCAAGCAAAAGCGTCCGGGGCTACATGGCGTGCCTTTTTATATTTATAAATTTCGTACCATGACTGACGAAAAAGATGCTGATGGAAATTTGTTGCCCAGTATTAATCGTTTAACCCCATTAGGAAAGACATTGCGAAGATTAAGTTTGGATGAGCTGCCGCAATTAGTAAATATAATTAAAGGTAATTTAAGCTTAGTTGGTCCAAGGCCGCTACTTATGGAATATCTACCGCTATACTCACCAGAACAGGCGCGGCGACATGATGTGAGACCAGGTATTACTGGGTGGGCGCAGGTTAATGGTAGAAATACTCTGAGCTGGGAAGAAAAGTTCCAACTTGACGTGTGGTATGTAGATAATCAGTCGTTTTTGTTAGATATAAAAATTATTTTAATGACAGTGTATAAGGTTTTACGATCAGAAGGGGTAAGTCCAAAAGGAAAAGCTTTTGTTGAGAAATTTAGAGGTATGTAAAAACTTAGCGATATGGAGGGAGGTAGAAAAATGAATACTAAAAGATTATTTATTGTAGGAGCAGGCTCGTATGGCGAGGCCATGCTGGATTTGGCTCAAAATTGTGGTTATAGTGTTGAAGGTTTTTATGATGATGACGAGATGAAAAAGGGTACTACATTATTTGAAAAACCGGTAATTGGAACAACTGAAGACCTGTTTAAATCGAATGATAGTTTAGGTGGTACTTGTTTTGCTGTGGCTATTGGTAATAACCCGACACGGAGAAGTATATTAGAGAAAATTCGTGCATGTGGTGGACAAACGCCGTCTTTAATTCATCCTTCGGCAGAGATTAGTGTTTATGCTAAAATCGGCGAAGGTGTTTATATTCAGCCTAAAGCAGTTATTTGGACCAAGGTAACGATTGAGGATGATTGTGTTATCAGTCCTGGGAATGTTATTGCTCATCATTCGACGCTTAGACCGGGTAGTTTTGTTTCAACGTTGTCTTCCGTAGGAAGTAATGTAACTGTTGAGCGTGATGTATTTATAGGTATGGGCTGCACAATAATGACAGGGGTAAATTATATTGGGGCTAATTCTACTATTGGAGCTGGGGCTGTAGTTATTCGTAACGTTTTGCCTGATTCAGTTGTCGCAGGTGTGCCGGCTAAAGTGATTAAAATGAAAAAGCAAATTGAAAATGCGGGCTAAGTTTAACAATTTATTTAGATTGGAGAAGATGACGTGGGGAGAGAACGAATTTATCTATCCCCGCCGCATATGAGCGGGTTGGAGAGGGAGTTTATTAGGGAAGCGTTTACAACTAACTGGATTGCGCCGCTCGGGCCGAATGTGGAGGCCTTTGAGAATGAGCTGGCGGATTATGTTGGCGATAAGGGCGCGGTGGCGCTGAGTTCGGGAACGGCGGCGATTCATTTAGCTTTGAAGCTGATGGGTGTTGGTGCAGGTGACCGGGTTTTTTGCTCAAGTTTAACGTTTGCGGCCAGCGCTAATCCGATTGTGTATCAGGGGGCGGAGCCGGTGTTTATCGACTCTGAGCCGGAGTCGTGGAATATGTCGCCGCAGGCGTTAATGCGGGCTTTTGTTAGCGCAGAGCAGGAAGGCCAGTTGCCTAAGGCAGTAATTATTGTTAATTTATATGGACAAAGCGCGGATATGGAGGCTTTGCTGGCGATATGCGATTACTATAAGGTGCCGGTAATCGAAGATGCGGCTGAATCGTTGGGAGCTTTATATAAAGGGAGGCCAAGTGGCTCTTTTGGTAAGTTTAGCATTTTTTCATTTAATGGCAACAAGATTATTACTACTTCCGGCGGCGGGGCGTTGGTGTCGGATGATATTGACGCACTAAAGAAGGCTCGGTTTTGGGCGACTCAGGCCCGGGATGCTGCCAGGCATTATCAGCATAGTGAGATTGGCTATAATTATCGTTTAAGCAATGTTTTAGCAGGGATAGGGCGTGGTCAGCTTAAGGTTTTAGAAGAGCGGGTAGCTGCCAGACGGAGAATTTTTGAACGGTATTATGATTCGCTTAATGGTTGCCCGGGGATAGAGTTTATGTCTGAACCGGCTTATAGTAAGTCGACGCGCTGGCTAACGGTATTAACTATTGATGATGGTATGTGCGGTGTTACGGTAAATGAGGTTTTGGATGCGTTAGCGGCTGAGAATATAGAGGCGCGTCCGGTGTGGAAACCTTTGCATTTGCAGCCAGTATTCGCAAAATACAAATATTATCCACACGGAACTGAAACAAGTGTTTCGGATAGGTTATTCAACAAGGGGATTTGTTTGCCATCTGGTTCGAGTTTGTCGGTGGATGAGCAGGACTTAGTTATTGATGTTGTAAGACGCGCCATAAATGAAGGAAAGCTTGGAACTACGGAGGCTGCGAATAAGGCTGTGCGTGATGTGGTTGGGTTGTAATGCGGCTAAGGAATTACAGAAATTATAGTACCGTTGTGAAGTATATTTTGGGGCTGTAATTCTTTACGGTAATATAGGATAACTTTGATTAGGGCATTTTCCGGCAAGTCGGCGCTTACTATGACCTCGTTATTCCAGTTGGCTGTCTGGCCGCAATACTCCTCAACACAGCCATCACAAACATACCATATTGCCATTGTTATCATCTCCTATCTCTTTATATGAAGGTTTATCTACGGATTGCTCCGTTAAACACAGTATTTTGTTTTATACTGTGTATTGAAAATTGGTTAAATATCTTCACAGTACTTCCATTGTTCCGCCATTACATCCAAAAACTCACCCTATCACAACTCACTGGGTCCATGCCCTTACATTCCTTCGTTCTGTTTTATGGATAAAAGCGGAGATAGCGTTTAAGCTTCATTGCTGCCTCTTTGGGCTAATGGAGATGAACCCCTTATCTCCGCCTTATCGGCGTGTATTATGGTTTCTTGCTTTTTATGCAGCTTGTTTAATTTGGTTTTTCCGGAATTCACCAAGAACTAATTCAGCCCGGTATTCTGCTTTCTTTTTAACCAAGTTATATATCACTGTTATTACCTTCTTTGCGATAACAACAAGGGCTTGTTTCCTCTTGAGGGGATTACTTGAGCGTGTTTTTAAGTATACGTAAAGTTCTTTCATTTCGTTGTTTACCGCAACCATCGTTCGAGCTATCTGATATAAGATGTTCCGCAAATTTTTTCTACCACGTTTTGATATTACTGTCCCACTTTTGTTTTTCCCAGAGCTATCCTCAACAAGGTTGTATCCTGCCATTCTGCTTATCTGGCGAGGATTATCAAATCTCATTGGGTCACCAATCTCACCGAAAAAGCTTGCTGCTGTTACTATTCCTATGCCTGGAATCCTAAGAATGATATCGCCAAAACCAATGTCAGCCAATGCCTTCTCCATTGCTCTTTCTATTTGCTCAAGCTGTTTTATCAATAACTCCAGTTCTTCGATCATCAGCCCTAGTTTCAGCTTTGCTGATGCTATCCCATAACCTACTCCTATGGATGTTTTAGCTACTTCCAAGAGCTGTTTGGCCTTTTTTCTGCCAACTGTCTTTTTGACTGCCTTTTTTATCTCGGCAAGTATTCCTTCTACACCTAGTTTCAGTATCAGTGCCGGAAATGGACAGGACTTTAATATCTGCAGCGCAGCTTTCCCTTTTAACGGATTTTTAAATACCGTCACTATTTCAGGAAAATATTCATCCAGCATTGCCGTTATTGTGTTTTTTATAGCATTATACCTCTTCATCAGGCTAATTCTTGCTGTTGACAGAACCCTTAGTTCCGCAAATACATCTTGTGGCATATACACTTCATAATACCTGCCATCACTCACAAGTTTTGCTATAGTTAACGCGTCTTTTTTATCATTCTTTGTTGGGCTGTTATCGTCAAGTTCCTTGGCCCGTTTTGTGTGATATGGATTAACCATTACCACTGTTATCCCATTCATTATCAAGTAGTTTGCAAGCGACTTCCAATAGTGCCCTGTTGGCTCCAGCCCTACGATAATTTTATTCAATCCTCTATGTTTGCAATTTGCTTCGATGCTTGCTAAAATACTCTCAAGCCGTTTTTATCGTTTCGAAATTTCAGGGTTTTCCCTAATTCCAAACCGCGATAATCCACAAACCTTGCCCAGTGCAACTCTTTTGCAATATCTACTCCAACAATAAGTGTACTTGGCGTTATTACTTCTAATTTTTGATCGTTGCGGTTCCTCACAGCCTACAACCTCCTGTTTTCTATGATTTTTGTGCGTTTGCTAGGCACACATAAATCATAGCAGGGGGTTGTTTATTTTTCAAAGTTCATTTCACACATTACAGGAATGCTTCATTATGGATAGTTTAGCTCATTCCACGCTTATTGCTAAGTTAAAGAAAGTATTGAATAAGATAGTTCTTGATAATTATTGTAACCGCTTTTGCGGTTAAACTCAACCGTTAAAGCGAACTTTTTGACACTATATTATGTTTGTTATAATTGCTTTAGCGGTAGAGGGGTGGAAGAATGGGATTTAACTATGGGGCAAATTTCTTGAAACTGCGGAAAAAATATGAGTTAAGTCAGAAAGATTTAGCCAGAATCGCTGAAGTCGGGCAAACAACTATTAGTGATATAGAGTCAGGGAAAAAATCGCCTAATGTAATTACTATCGAAAAGATATGTGAGGCTGTAGGGATTACGCTTGCTGATTTTTTTGTTGAAGCAGAGCCGGAATTGGAGCCGGAACTTCGCCGATTGTTAGATACGGCAAGGAAGCTGACGCCTGAACAAAGAAGCTATCTGCAAAAGCTTTTAGAAACGATGATAGCCAAGGATTAAGCCTTGGAATGCAATGAAAATAGTAAAAATGTAAAAATAATCTTGAAATTCCAGATAATGGTATGTACAATGAGGTATATGCTGTTATCTGGATTTTTTATTTACGGAAAGGTTTGTTCTGAGAGGTTTGTTCGGGAAGGTGGTGAAGTTGTTGAACCATTCGCTTATTTTGGTTACGGTATTACTGGTATTGGCTTTTTGCGGTCCAATGACCGGGGTTGGGGCAGCGGGAGAGAGTTCGCGGGAAGGGAGTTCACAGCATTATTTGGCGGCGGATGTTCCGCTGGGGAGTTATGTTTATGATTATCTGGAGAAGTTGGATGGGCTGGGGTATTTAAAGGATATGCGGACTGGGGCGAAGCCTTATTCGCGGCTGCAGGCGGCGCGGTGGACGAGGGAGATTGCGTTGGCAACTTTGGGTAAAGGCGATGTACCGGGGTATGCCAGGGAGATGGTGATGCGGCTGGAACGGGAGTTTGGGCCGGAATTAGCCAGGCTGGAAGGAAAAAAGGCGGAGCGGGAGTTGAAGCTAAAGGACTGGACGGTAAGTTCGGCATATTATCATGGAGATAGTTTACAAGAGCTGGGGACGAAGGCTTCGTGGCAGCCTTTGAATACGAATAATGGCGGGCTGCGTTATGATAATGGGCTGAATGCGGCGGCGGAGTTTACGGTTGACGGGGGAATAAAGGACTGGCTGGTGTATAGTGTTACGCCGCGGTTTTCGGTTAGCGGTGAGGAGACGAAAGCCGAGCTGAAGGAAGGGTATGTTAAGACCGGGCTGAATAATGTGGCGCTGACGGTAGGCCGCGAGAATTTATGGTGGGGCCAGGGGGCGCGGGGGAGCCGCAGTCTGACGAATAATGCCACGCCGTTTACGAGTGCGAGGCTGACGAATGTTGATGCGCTGGACAGCCGGTGGCTGGGGCCGAGTTATGTTACGGTGCTGTATTCGGTGCTGGAGGAGGACCGGGCTGATGTGCGTTATCCTTCGCTGGCGGGGATCAGGGGAGATTTTGTGCCGGGGAGGAATTTTACGTTTGCGCTGAGCCGGATGGATATTGTCGGCGGGCAGGGGCATATGTTGAACCGCTCTGAGCTGCGGGATTATTTGTTTGGAAATAATGCGTCTTTGGCAGAGGATGATTGGGATACGCAGGCCGGGGGGGATTTTCGCTGGCGGCTGCCTAAAGCGGGGGGAGTGCAGGTGTATGGCGAGGTGTATGGCGAGGATCAGGCCGGAAGTATTCCAGTGCCGTCAGAGTTGGCGGAGCTAGTGGGGGTGTATGTCCCGCGGCTCTCGGGAAGCGGCGACTGGGATCTGACGCTGGAATGGGCCCATACCAGGCCTTCGTGGTACAGACATTCGTTGTATACTAATGGCTGGACATATAAGGATAGTATTTTTGGTGATGTGATGGGGGCGAATGCGCTCCGCTATTATGGCAAGGTTACCAGGTATTTACCGGGCGAGGTTCAGTTATCGGTGAATGCGGAACGGCTGGTGCAGAATTTTAGCGGCGATGTATCCCAGACGGTGGATTCGCTGTGGCTGGCGGCGCGGAAGGAGATTGGGCCGGAGGTTTTTCTGAGCGGAAGCTTAGGGGTGGCCAAGGTGCGGAATGTTAATTATACGGAAGGGGCGACGGGGCATAATTATTTAGCGGCGGTTAGTATTACGCGGGAGTTTTATTAGGGGTATGGGAGCGCGGGCAGGTTGCCTGGGCTTTTTTTTTGCCTAAGACGACCTTAGGGGGTGGTAATTTGGCTGATTTACGAATGAATATCTATATTCGGTGGTGGTTTTTGGGCTTTAATGATGGTTTTTCGGGAGGTTTGGGATTGAGATATTTAATCGTAGGTGTGTGATATATGATAACAAATGGAAGTTTTACAAGAATTTTCTTATTATGCTACAATTTAAACAGTTGGAATTATTCAGATTATTACAAAAAAGTACATTGTGGGTAATGCAGGGAGGAAAGAGGGTGACGGCTGGGGCGACAGGGCGCGGTTATGATCAGAGCGCTTATTTGTGGATGAGAGGAAGGATATGATGGGTGCAAACGTGATGGAGCAGAAGGCGGTTAAGTATACAAATTTCCGGTGGCTGGTGCTGATTGGCGGAATGCTTATGACAACGCTGAGTATGATGACCGGGATGACGATTGCGCCGCTGATCGGGGTGATCGCGAAGGACCTGGGGGTGGATATCGGGACAGCGTCGTTTGGGATTATGGGCGTAAATATGTTTACTACGGCAATCGGGGTTGTGATTATGGGCTACCTTGTTGATAAGGCAGGGTTGTTCAAGGTGATGCTTGGCAGTATGGTGCTGCTGTTGGTGACTCATCTGTTGTATCCGGTTATGGGACATGGCTATGCCGGGGTTGTTTTTCTCAGGATTCTTACGGCGCTGGGCGGTGCGGTCGGACTGATTCTGTTGGGGCCGATTGTGGCGCAGTGGTTCCCGGAGAATGAACGGGGCACGGCGATGGGGGTAAGTGCGATCGGGATGTTTGGGGTGATCGGCGGGTTTACGCTGGGGCCAGCGGTGGTGGAATGGGCTGGCAGCTGGCAGGCCGGACTGGCCTGGATCTCGGTTATTATCGCGGTGGGTATTGTGTATATGGTGTGTATTATGATTGGCGGGAGAAATATTCAGCCGCCTAATCTGGTGGCCGAGAAAAAGGCTGAGCATCCGGCGTATGAGGGCAGTTTCTTTAAGCTGATTGCCCGTAATCCGGCTTTTTGGCTGGGGCTGGCGGTGATGGCGTTTAGTAATTGGTCGAATAATGCGTTTAATGATCTGAGTCCCGGGTATCTGGCGGTTGATCCTCCGGCGGGGGTTGGTTATGGGCCGCAAATGGCCGGACAGTTGTCGTCCGGCGGCTGGATAGGGATGATGGCCGGTATGATAGCCGGTGGGATTATGATTGACCGGGTGTTTAAGGGACGATCAGGGCTGATGGTGATGCTGGGGTTTGTGTTTAATCTGATTTTTTATAACGGGATTTTGCTGCAGCCGATTTATAGTCAGCCAGCGATTCTTAGCGGGTGGCTGCTGGTATCCGGGTTTGTTAATCCGTTTACGGCGATTGGGAATATGTATTTTGCGATTAAGAGTTTTTCGCCCAGTGTGATGGGCAAGATTATGGCGTCGTGGACGTTTATCGGCAATATTGCCGGATCGGTTGGGGTAATGGCCGGGTCATATGCTTTGCATGCGACAGGGACTTATCATACGTCGTTTATGATTGTGTCGGTGGTGTGTATTTTGGGGTTTGTTGCGGCGCTGGTGTCTAAGGACCGGCGGACGGAGTTGGAGATGAGGGCTGAGGGCAAGTTAGCCTGCAGGAATGGCTGAGCCAAGAGTTTGTTAGGCAGGAATCACCGAAAGTAGTATAGATGGTTCAATTATTTTTAATGAGGAGTGGAGCAGATGGCAATAACGATTGAGGAAAGATTGGCAGGGCTGGAAAAGGCGGCGGCAAAGCATGACGCGATTCAGGCGGTTCAGAATGTGATGGGAAAGTATGCGTATATGCATACTGCCGGTAAGCATGTGGAGTGTATGGATTTGTTTGCTCTTGATACCCCGGGGACGACGGTGGAGATGATGTGGGGGGTTTACGAGGGCCGGGAAGGTATTAAGCGCTGCTATGAGGGCTGGCATGTGGATGGCGATGGCGACGGTATCGGGATTATGCATATGCATGCGCTGTCTACGCCGGTTATCGAGGTGGCTGATGATTTGAAAACGGTGAAGGCGGTTTGGCTGTCGCCGGGGCATGAGACAGGGAAGAATCCGAATACCGGGGATTTTGAGGCGTATTGGGCCTGGATGAAGTATGGCGCGGATTTTATTAAGGAAGGCAACGAGTGGAAGATTTGGCATTTGCATGTGTATGGGGTTTTCTTTACGCCTTATGATAAGAGCTGGGTAGAGTCGGCGCTGGGACCAGCGTTTGATCCGCCGTCGTTTGATACTTTGCCGGAAGCGCATCGGCCTGACAGAGCGCCTCGAACGGGCTGGGAGTATAAGGTGGATAAGAAGTATCCGTATGATCAGCCGACTCCGCCGGAGGCATATAGTACGTTTAAGGAAACGTTTTCTTATTAATTTTGGTGTTTCAGATCGGCGAGTGCAGGGCTGCATTCGCCGGTTTAGGAAAAGACTTATGTTTGTGATGGCGCTTTTACCTTGATTTCTCTGGGGAGAGATGAATAGCGAAACCGAGGAGGACGCGTATGAGAAGTAGTGTTGTTGTTTTGCTGATGCTGGTACTGTCGTTTGGTATTTTCGGTACGGCGTTTGCGGATGAGAGTAATCCGTTTGGCAACGTGCCGGGAGATTATTGGGCTTATAATGCAGTGGCTAAATTGGCTAAGGCTGGAATTATTGATGATTATGGGGTTAAGGATTATCACGGCAATAAGACGCTGACGCGTTATGAGATGGCGGCGTTGGTAGCGAAGGCTCTAGACAGGGCGGATAAGGCAAGCGCTGAGGATAAGGCGCTGATTGATGCGCTGAGCGGAGAGTTTGCCAAGGAATTGGCGGGGATGAATGTCCGGCTGGAAAATGTTAAACAGGAAGCGGACAAGTTTAGTTTCGCCGGTATTCTTTTGATAAAGTATGAGAAGCATTCTCATGCCGGTGTTCCTGCTGACCGGACTACTTATGATATATGGAAAGAAAAATTGCAGTTGTTTGGGTGTTATAAGATTAGTGACGATTGGGCGATTAATACGACAAGCGAGTTTTCACGGAATTTTCAAAAGGCGGCTTCTGGCGGGATCGGCGCCGGGAATGATGATATTACGAAAAATATTAGTGTGAACGGAAAGGTTGGGGTGGTTAATGTTACGGCTGGAAGGTTCCATGCTGAAGATCCTTGTTCGGCGTTTGTGTTTTGTGATGATGTTACCGGCGGGCAGGTTGTTCTGGGGATTGGACCGGAGGGGCCTAAGGGGCCGCCGCAGGGTGCGCCGATAGCTCCCGGAGGCGGCAAGCCGCTGACGCTTACGCTGGTTGACGGGTATCTGGATGCGGGGATCAATTTCCATAGTTCTATTACTGATACGTTGTTTAATAATGCGGATTCTGACGATACTCGCGGCGTGGGGTACAAGGCTTTGTATGCTAATTATGGGATTAACCGATTTACTAATGTTGCGGCGGCTTTGCATCACATGAGTAATAAGACTACCGGCAATTCAAAGAGTTGGTCGGAAATCGGATATAATACCCAGGTTGCGAAGAATTTATTTTTCTTAACTGCGGCGGCGCGGTCGACTTACGCCACGCAAAACAAGAGTTATATACTGGGGCTACGCTATGGGGCCGCTGTTCCGTTTGTGGAAGGCTCACATGAACTTTATACTCTTTTCGCAAGAACTGAGCAGTTTGCAGCTATTTCCGCGACCTATGATTTGGAGGACTGTGAACATGGGCTGCATGGGATCGAAGTGGGGTACAAGCTGTGCCCGATGCCGGGGCTGCTGCTGGGGGTAAGGTATCAGTCAGTTAGAGGCACCGCTGACTCCTGGGCGGATCATAATTTCCAGTTTATCGCAACTTATGCATTTTTCTAAGACTGCGGCGAAAGTTTAGGTCCAAGGTTTTGGTAGCTTGAGAAGAAAAGGAGCGAGAAATGTATGAAGAAAAGCTTTATTATGTTTTTAACGCTTGTATTCGTAATGGTGCTTGCCGCCCCGGTGTTTGCTGCTAATCCGTTTTCTGATGTTCCGGCCGGGCATTGGTCATATAATGCGGTGAAGAAGCTGGCGGCTGAAGGGATTATTGACGGTGATGGGCGGGGCGCTTTTAACGGCGACCGGACGCTGACCCGCTATGAGGTTGCTGCTGTTGTTGCCCGGGCTGTAGCGCGGCAGGACAAGGCTAATGCCGAGCAAAAGAAGCTGATTAAGAAGCTGGCGGAGGAGTATAAGGCTGAGCTGGAAGCGATGAATGTTAGTCTGAAGATGTTGGAGGAGAAGGTAAGTAAGTTTAAGGTTAGCGGTAGTTTCCGGTTAAGGTTTGATAGCGCGAACAGCGATAGTACGGATGGTAATGCCTATACTACGTCAGATAAGCAGCATTTGAATTTGGCGGTGACGGCGACTTATAAGGTGAATAAGGACTGGGTGATAAAGGCTGAGAATTCATGGGAAAGGAGTATTTTGTACCCTTCGTCAACAACTGCTGCTACGTGGAATTATGATTATTATACGGCGCTAAAGAATGAGGCGAAGCAGCTTTATGCGATCGGGCCAATTGGCTGCGGTACGGTAATAGCAGGGAAGTTTGATTGGGCACCGGCGTATGGGTTGGCTTATAACAGTAAGGGATCAGGGGCGCAATATTCGCTGGGGAAGGCTTTTAGGACAACGATATACTGGGGCCGGACTGATTATAATGATCAGCAATCGGTGGCGAAAGTGGATTGGGCGCTCAGCCCGGCAACTAATGTCCGGCTTGCTTCGGAGCATGTGAAGTCTAACGGCAGTTCAACTGTATCGGTGGATGATGATACAGTAACTAAGCCGGCGGTAGGGGTTTACTATGAGTATGGGTTTGATACAAAGTTAACGCAGGATTTAAAGTTGACGGCGGCAGGAACTAAGTCGAGTGTGAATCCGACTGGTTCAAGTGACCGGGCGTATTATACGCAGTTGAAGTATAAAGCGGCGGATATCAAGGTAACCGGCTCGAATGATGTGTTTGTGGAGTATCGCAAGATTCCGACTAAGGCGGTTTATACCCGTAATGATGCTGATGATTATTATGCGGTGAATTTTAAGGGGACCAGGGTTGGGTTTGAGTATGTGCCGATGGAGAATTCGAAGTTTACGGCGTGGTATATGAATGGTAAGGATGCTGACAGCGGTTTGACTGACCTCAAGGTATACCGGGCGCAACTAGAGTGGTTTTTCTAGGCTAAAAGGATAAGGAAAGGGGTGTTTTAGGTGAATAAGCTGGTGTTGATTGTGGGGATGTGTATGGTTTTGGGAATGGCTGCGATTGCTTCGGCCGGGGGGCCGCCGCCCGGTGGACCGCCACCGGGAGCGCCGCCGCTGAGTCCGCAGGATAAAGGGGAGATTATCGCGCTTTTAAAGATGGATGAGGCTGGGTTTGATGAGGCCAGGGCCGGCGGCTGTTCGCTGGCTGAGCTGGCGGAGCGGCAAGGGGTTCCGGTGGAGGCGGTGGTTGAGCTGGTGACTAAGCAGGTGGAGGGCAATGGGTACCGGCTGGATAATGATTTGCGGGATGGCAAGATTACGAAGGAGTTTTATCAGGAGATGAAGTCGCGGATGCCGGACGCGATTCATATGACGGTTTATGATAAGCCAGTGGCAACGGAAAAGAAGTAGGAAAAGGTAATGCGGTATGGGGGATGTTTCAGGGTGAATCATCTCCTATACTTGGTTTATTTGGTTTATCCGATGAATAACCCGTTCTAATACTCCATCCTCTACAGGCTGGAGCACGCGAACGGCTAATTCCCTGGATAATTCGACTAAAATTCAGATGGGGTTAAAACCCCACCTGAATTAAGTCTTATTTATAAGGAGCGATAGGCTGCGAAAGGGAGGATGGATGATGGGAAGGCTTCAGGCATGGCGTGCGGCAGGGCTGGTGGTGGCGACGGTGATGGCGCTGACGGCGGCGGGCGAAGGTTTGGCGGCTCAGGCCGCGGCGACGAAGATGCCGCCGGCGGTGGAAAGGCTTATTACGGCGGCGTATGTTCGGGATGGCGGGACGGCGACGGAGGTAAATAGGAGTTTTGCGGCTGCTAATATTGATGAGTCGGGAGTTTATGCGGCGAATGGCGGGGCGTTGACGCTGGTGAATGCTACGATTGCGACAACGGGCGGCAGTTCGAGTACGACTGAGCCGTTTGCGAGCAGTATGTGGGGGATTAATTCGGCGGTGTTTGCGAATTCGGACGGCCATGTGGATTTTCATGGCGGGTCGGTGACGACGACCGGTTATGTGGCAGGCGGTTTTTTTGCTACGTGCGGCGGGTCGCTGGATATTGCGGGGGCAGGTGTCAGGACGACGGGGGATTTTTCTCACGGTGTGGATGTGACGTATGGCGGCGCGGCGGATATGACTGAGGTGTCGGTTGTGACGACAGGGGCGCATGCTTCGGCGCTGGCAACTGATTTTGGCGGCGGGCGGCTGAGTGCCGAGCGGGTGACGGCGAAAACTGAGGGGCAGTGGTCAGCCGGTGTTTATATTGATTGGAAGGGCGCTATTATGGCGACGGATTCGGTGTTTACGGCGGCAAAGTCGGAGGGGGGGGTGATCGCCGGGGACGGTGTTATTAAGCTGACTAATTGTGCGGTGTCGGGGGGGACGAATGCGCTGTTTGTGCATAATCCAATTACTCCGGTGACTGATACTAGTTTTGTACCGACCGGGGTTGGGGTAATCAGCGGCGGTTCGCTTAGTGCTACAGGCGGGGCGGCTATTATGGTGCGTGATGCCCAGGCGGCGATTGCGGTGCAGGATGGAACGGTGATTAGTTCAGCGGCAGGGATTATTGTGGAGGCGAAGGGAAAAAGCAAGGTGTGTTTTACGGCGAAGGGTGAAGTATTGGCTGGGGCGCTGCTGGCGGATGGCACAAGTTCGCTGGAGGTGACGCTGGCTGAGGCTAGCACTTTGACGGGGGCGATTAATGCGGCAGCGCTGAAGCTTGATGCGGCAAGTACCTGGACGGTTACGGCGGATTCGGTGCTGACTAGTTTGAGTGATGAGGGGGCAATTTCGGGCGATAGGGTTACGAATATTATTGGAAATGGTCATAATGTTTATTATGACAGCAGTCTTAGTGCGAACAGCGCCCTTGGCGGGCGGAGTTACGGTTTGGTCAATGGCGGTCAGCTTATGCCGCGGTGACAAGGCGTTAAATGGTAGCTGGAGAATACGTAAAACAACAATCTCTGCCTGGGGAAATGGCAGAGATTGTTGTTTTATGGGGAAAAATGCTTATATATGGAAATTACGTAATTTAATGGTATAATTAACTAAGCAACAATTATGTTAAGTTTTCGCAAGCGGTTATGGTATTTAAGTAGCTATTTTTGCGATATGAAGGCGAGGCCAGGCTGGTACTATGAATCTTGACTTATTACGCGCATTTGTTTTGGTTGCTCATAATTTAAGTTTTAATAAGGCTGCAGGGCTGCTCTTTATTAGTCAAGCCGCGGTAAGTAAGCAGATTGCTGAGTTGGAAAAGCAGTTGGGTGTGCAATTGTTTATTCGTGAATACCATAAGCTTCAATTGACTTCGGAAGGCGCTGAGTTATTAAAGGAATGTAAAGAGGTTATGGGCACTATTGACCGGATATTAAATAAGCATTCGGTGCCAAGGGGCGGTGCCAGAAAGCTTGTTATTGGCTGTGTCGAAAACGAGTATACTTTTTTTCCGCAGGTAATTAAAATGATTCGGGAGCGGCTGCCGGATGTTTTTTTGGATGTTAAGGTACTTCCGCCAAGGGAAATTGAGGGGGCAGTGGATTGTGATGAGTTAGATATTGGGATCAGGCCGTTTTTTTCAACCGGGCCAAAAACAAAACTGAGCTGTAAGGAACTGTATACGGCGCGAATGTGTTTTGTGTTGCCGCGTGAACATTCTTATGCCAGAAACCGTGTTTTGGATATTGCTGCACTTGGAAAGGAGCGGTTTCTGGTTCTTGACCCGTCGGTTTATGATGAGCATAGCTGGTTTATTGATTATTGCAGTAAAAGAAAGTTTCGTCCGAATATAACTAATCAGGTGCTAAGGGTTGATGAGTTGTTTTGGCAAGTTGCAGCAGGAATTGGAATTTCGGTGTTGGGTTTTAATCCGAATTTTTACCGAATCCTTCGTCAGACTTTAGCTTTTGTTACGATGGAGGGTGAGGACGCTTATATGAAGCTGGGCGCAGTTTGGAAGGCTCAGAATACTAATCCGGTTATTCCACAGCTTATTTCGATAATTTCCGAAGCTTATGACAGTTAACAAGGTGGCGCTTGATATTATTATTAAGACAGAAAAAGGCTGATGTGATTATGGAAAAGACTGATGCACGGAAACTAAGTCCGGAAATGCAATGTGAAATCAGAAAGTATGTTATACGGCTTAGACAGAAGGGCTTGCCCAATAAGTTGGTGGCGGAAGTGGTGGGGGTAAGTATAAGTCATGCCAGCAGTATTTGGCAGGCATACCTGCGTGACGGCGATAATATTATTGAGCAAGGAAGACGGGGGCGGCGCGATGGTGCTAAACGGCGGCTGGCTCCGGAAGAAGAACAAGCGGTGAAGGCGTTTATTATTGCTAATAATCCTACTAAGATCGGGCTGGCTGATGCATTATGGACGCGTGAGGCTGTGGCTGGCTTAATTGAGTTTAAGTATGCTTATCGATTGCCGCTTTCAACGGTGGCCGATTATCTCAGACGGTGGGAGTTTGTGGCTGCGAAGCCAATGAAATATGCCGAGCGGCTAAATTCGCCGCTACTTAAGCAGTGGCTGAAGGTGACTTATCCTACTATTGCGGCGCAGGCTAAGAAGGTAAAAGGTGAGATTTACTGGGGTGATGCAGCGGTTGTCGGGAGTAGTGAAGGCGGTGTGATGATGCTGCGGGCAGTAAATAATAAAGGTAAAACGTATTTTATGCTGCAAAAAGGTGTATTGACTGATCTGATGGCGATCAAGTTTATGCGGCGGTTGACGAGAAGTGTTCAGCGCAAGGTTTTTTTTCTGGTTGATGACCGGATGCCGGGCCATGAGCTTGTGGAGCTGTGGCTGAGTAATCAGCGTTCGCTTATTAGTGTTTTTAGTTTATCGACAGACGACTAAAGAAAAGTAAGGTTGTTAAAGCCAGCAACAGGCAGGCGATGAGTGAGAAAATGTGCTATTATATAAACGGAATAAGGCAAAGGAGTTACATATTATGATTGATTTAGCGAAGGTTATGGAAGAAGTCAAGCCGCTTGTTGTTAAGGTTGGAGATATGCAAAAGGATACTTTGGGCAAGCAAGGGCTAAAGATGCATTCAAAGTCTACCTGTATTGATATTGTTACCGAGGTTGATAAACGGTCGGAAGAGATCATAATTGATTTTATAACGAAGCATTACCCTGAGCATGATATTTTGGCGGAGGAGTCCGGGCTTAGCGGAGGAGCAGCGGATTATCGCTGGGTTGTTGATCCTTTGGACGGCACGACGAATTTTGCTCAGGGGTTGCCGATATTCTCGGTTTCGGTGGCGCTTGAGTATAAAGGTGAGACGGTTTTAGGGGTTGTATATACGCCGGTTGTGGGACAATTGTTTACGGCTATTAGAGGTCAGGGGGCTTATCTGAATGGTAAGAAGCTCCATGTTTCTGAGAAAACTGATTTGATCGAGAGTGTGCTTGCAACAGGGTTTCCGTATGATAAGGCTAGTCACGCAGCCAATAATCTGGTGTATTTTAATGCGCTGATTGTGAAAACCAGAGCGATAAGAAGGTTTGGTTCGGCGGCATATGATTTGGCCTGTACGGCAACCGGAACTTTTGACGGGTACTGGGAGATGAATCTGTCGCCCTGGGATGTTGCTGCCGGGATTTTGCTGGTGGAAGAGGCTGGGGGCAAGGTTGTTCACTTTAGGCAGGATAGGAAGATATCTATTATTGCCGGAAATGAAGTGATGGTTAAGAAGATTCATGATGAGATTTTGCAGCTGGGAAGCTGATTTATTGTGCTAACAGCCTGTAAGACTCTGTCCTCTAGGGCGGAGTTTTACAGGCTGTTAACGTTTAGGATATTACTAGATCCAGTTTACGCTGGCCAAGGGACGCTTAATGGCGTGCTGATAATGATAGCGCGGGTAACCTAGCAGCAGGGCACCGACTACTTCGTGGTCTTTAGGAAGGTTTAGGATATTTTTAAGTTCAGATGACTGAGTGATCGCAGGCGGCAATAAACCGTTTATTAGAGCCCCCAAGCCAAGGGAGTGGGCAGCCAGGGAGGCGTAGGTCAGGGCGATAATGGCATCTACGGTATGGTTTTCCGCCAGGCGTTCAGCATGGAAGAGCATCAAGGCCGGTGCTTCCCAGGTTATTTCATCACAATCAGTATTTTCCATTTCTGTCAAACGTTTGGAGATTAAGGGCATCAGATGATTTTTGATGGTGGAAAACGCCTCGGGGGTAGTTTGGCGCTTGATTATAAAGCGAATTAGCGGGTTTTTCATCCAACCTGCCAGATCTTTGTAGATCTTAGTAATTATCGGCAGCATCTTAAGAATAGTTGACCGGTCCTGAACTACTGTGACATGGGTTTTGTGAGGAGGAAATCCCATTGGAGCCTGGGCTGTGGCAGTGATTATTTTTTCGATAAGTTCGCGGGGGACTGGCTTGTTTTCGAAATGCCTTATAGACCGTCGGGTACTCATGAGATCAAATAAAGCCTGGTAATCCGGGGTATCTTGGGGTAGGTCGAATAGGTCTTCATAAGTAAGGCCGGAAATGGTAATGGAGCCTTGGGGACAAATAGCCATGCATTGACCGCAGTGGATGCAGGTTTCGGCCCGTGAAGGATTTCGGGATGGAAACTCACCTTTTGAATGGTCGATGGATTTTGTGGCGCAGATGGTGGCGCATATTCCGCATTTGGAACAGGTCTCATGGTTAATAATCATATCGTTGGACATTGGTATCCCTCCTTAAGGTTGAGTTGTTCGTAAAGAATCGATAAAGACTTCTTCAAAGCCTTTGACTGTCTCTTCATAGGAGAAATTTTCATTTACTGATAGGTACCAGAGAACTCCATCCAAAGCCGATTCGAAAGCCAAGGCTTGAGTATGCGTGTTGTGGGGCCGTAAATCTCCTTCGGCAACAGCACGGGCAAAAAGCTGTTCAAAGAAGGCGGTGTATTGTACTGTGTATTCACGGTACATGGCTGATAGTTCAGGCGAAGCCATAACTTTTGTCATGGAAAGAAAGAAGAAGATTACGTTTTTGGGGCGTTCCATGTGGTAGCGTAAATACTGGCCAATATAATAACGCAGGCCATCTGTTGCACAGGCAAAGCCGGCACATTTGGTCTTGAGTTCGCTGATAGGCTCGAAGAGAACTTGGTTGGCGGCAAGAAGAATTTCGTCTTTGCTGCTGAAGTGGTGATATAAGCCGCCTTTGGTGAGCTTGGCCCGGCGGGCGATGGCTTCCATGGATGTTTTTTCATAACCATTTTCCAGGAATTCGGTTATAGCAGAATCCAGGATATCGGATATTCGTTTTTCTTTGGGTTCTTTACTCAATGTAATGTTCACCTCTAACATTCCGACTGTCGGTATGTATATTGTAATATTTGGATAACCTCATAGTCAAGTCTTATTGGAGTTTACCAATTATTAACACTGAGGTAATATTAAATTAACATTGCTAATTTATAATGAATTAAGGATGTACAATATAAGGAGGCGCTAACGTGTTAAGAAGAGGAAAATGGTTGGGGGCAGCAGCGGTAGCTATTGTCCTTATCGCAGGACTAATAGCTACTGCTATCCCGGCGCAAAGGAGCGCGCTTGCCGGTGTTGATAATGGGCACTATGGCAAGAAAGCCAAATATGTGTTTTTCTTTATTGGTGATGGGATGGGGATGGCCCAGATAAATGCAAGTGAGATATTCAAGGGCACGTTGGAGAGTACCGACCCGATGTATAAGGGAAAACTCAATTTCGCAGCTTTTCCTAACCAAGGGATGCAGACAACTAATTCCGCGAATACGTTTATAACCGAGTCTGCTGCCGCGGGAACGGCTCTGGCGACTGGTCACAAAACGAATAATGATGTTTTGGGAATGGACCCGTCGAAGAGTGTGAAGTTTAAGTCGATGGCTGAGATGGCAAAGGAAAAAGGGATGAAGGTCGGCATTGTTACCAGTGTGTCACTGGATCATGCTACGCCTGGGGCTTTCTATGCTCATGAACCGACACGCAAGAATTATTATGAGATCGAATTGGCGATGGTGAACAGCGGGTTTGATTATTTTGCGGGCGGTGGTTTGTTGGCTCCTACCGGGGCCAAGAAGAATCGTCAAAATGTCATTGATATTGCCAAGGCAAACGGTTATACGGTGGCCAATACCAAGGAGGAGATTGCTAATCTTAATCCAGGCTCCGGAAAGGTTATTGCGATAAATCCGGGACTGGCGAGCGAAGAAGCGATGCAGTATGAGATTGACCGCACTAATCAGTATTCTTTGGCGGATTTTACTAGGCAGGGGATTCAGCAGCTTGACAATCCGAATGGGTTCTTTATGATGGTTGAAGGCGGGAAGGTCGACTGGGCTTGTCACGCCAATGATGCTGCTACTACTGTCAGGGATGTGCTGGCGTTCGAAAGTGCGATTGGTGAAGCGTTGAAATTTTATGCGCAGCATCCTGATGAAACGCTTATTGTTGTGACCGGGGACCATGAAACCGGCGGTATGGGACTTGGCTTCGCTGGTACGGAATATCAGACGTTTTTCAATAAGATAAATAAGCAGAAGTTATCGTTTGAGGAATTTGACAAGGCAATAAGTGAGTATCGAAAAGTTGTGGGGCCAGGCGGGGCAAATCTTAATGACTGGCTGCCTATTTTAGCTGACAAGTTTGGTCTTACCGAGCTTTCTGATTATGATAAGTCCCGGCTGAGTGCGGCTTTGGCGGCCAGCATGGTTGAGGCAAAAAAACGCAATAGTGATCCCAATAGTAATCTTCTTTATGGCACTTATGAACCGTTTTCGGTGACGGTTACTCATATTCTCAACCAAAAAGCCGGTATCGGCTGGACTACTTATGCCCATACCGGGGTAGCTATTCCGGTCTTTGCTCAAGGGCTGGGGGGCGAGATGTTTAGAGGATACTATGATAATACGGATATCGCCAAGAAATTAATGAGTATTATGGGTCTACAATATCAATAACCGAACAGGTATTTATTGAGTATGCTTAGAAGTAGTATGAGCGGGACTGGTTTCCCGCTCTGTTTTTCTATAGAGGGAAGGACGTAGACGATGCTGGGACCAAGAAAAGATAAAATATTTGTGGGCTTTATCGCGGTAGTGTGTTTAGTTTTATGGTTTATCCCGACAGGATTTCCGGAGCAGGAGGATGGCTATGTTCGCAGTCGGGCGAAGGTATTGGCTGTTGATGATAGTAATGTGCACCAGTGGGGGGTAGTCAAAACCGGAGTGCAGGGCATATCCCTGGAAATTGCTGATGGCCCTTTTGCGGGACAGCAAGTGGAAACAACCAATCCCTTAATCGGGAAGCTGGAACTGGATAAGGTTTTTCAAGCCGGTGATCGGGCGCTGGTTGTTATCAAGGGCGAGCATGGGCAAATTGCGGCGGCAAATCTTATTGATCATTATCGAATTGATATTGAGGCTGTTTTGGTTTTGCTGTTTATGGCAGTGTTGTTTTGGTATGCCCGTTGGACTGGGGTTAAGGCTATTTTGTCGTTTGTGTTTACGATATTAGCGTTGTGGAAAGTCATGTGGCCATTGTTTCTTAACGGCTGGGATCCAATTGTTATTGCGCTTGTGGTCGTGTGTGCAATTGTCGGCTGTGTGATTTTTCTGGTAGCCGGACTGAGCAGGAAGGGGCTGGCCGCTTTTCTGGGAACTTTAAGCGGGGCGGTTGCCGTCTGCATACTGGCGGTGGTGTTTGGGACGTTGTTTAAGGTTCATGGAGCGGTGGTGCCGTATGCTGAAACTTTGCTGCATGTGGGCTTTAGTTATATTGATCTGACGAAGGTATTTTTTGCCGGGATTTTTTTGGCTTCTTCAGGGGCGATGATGGATGTGGCGGTGGATATAGCGGTGGCTGTTGCCGAGCTAGTTGACAAGAAGCCGGATATTAGCCGGAAGGAGGCGATTAAGTCAGGGATGAATGTTGGCCGGGCGGTGGTGGGAACGATGACAACTACTTTGCTGTTGGCGTATTCCGGTTCATTTACTGCTTTGATGATGGTGTTTATGGCGCAGGGTACTCCGGTTATCAACATTTTGAATCTTACTTATATTGCGGCAGAGATTCTGCATACGATTGTCGGCAGTTTCGGGGTTGTGCTGGTGGCACCGTTTACCGCGGTATTGTCAGGCTGGCTGCTGGTGAAACCAAGTCGTTAGTAATTTTTATTGGAGTGTGATAGTATGAATTTATTTAATAGACGTAGTGTAATGGCTGCTGTTTTTGTGGTGCTAATTTCGATATCTGTTCCTATTTGTGCGGCTGCTGACCAGACTCAGCCGCAGTACTTTAACCTGACGGTAGTTTATACCAATGACTTTCATGGTTATGATCCCTATGCTCTGGCAAGAAAGGCTACTATTATAAAAAAGATAAGGGCCGAAGCGGGAAATGTACTGTTGGTAGATGCGGGAGACCTTTATGCCCGTGGACCATACCATAAGCAATTTTACGGGGAAATGGAAATGGCGGCTTATAATGCTATTGGCTATGATGTATGGGAATTAGGCAATAATGAGTTTAAAGGTGAGTCAGAACTGGCGGCCAGTGACCAGAAGCTGTATAACTTGATTAATCAGGCTAAGTTTCCAACCCTGTGTGCTAATATCAAACAGGCAAACGGTGAATATCTTCCTGGTGTAAAGCCTTATTTTGTAAAACAGATTAAGGGAATGAGAGTCGGTATTCTTGGTGTGTCTTCAATGAAAGTCAAAAAATATTCGCAAGGCACGAACAAAATTGTTGAAGATCCTGTGGCGATAGAAAAGGGATTGCTGCCTGAGCTGCAAGAACAGTCGGATATTCAAATACTATTGTCTCATGCCGGTCTTGCCGAGGATGTTAAGAGCGACATGAAGCTGGCTGACAGTGGGCTGTCCTTGATTGTCGGAGCTGATGACCATTATGTTATAGAACGGCCGATTTATCGCAGCGGCGGTATTCCTATCGTCCAGGCCGGGGGAGAAAACAATATTTTCTTGGGACGGATTGACCTTAAATATGAAAATAAGAACGGCAAATGGGTGTTGAAGGCTTTTAACGGCAGGCTATATCCGATAAATGATAAGGTGGCAATTGATTCGGAAATAAAACAGATCCTTGACAAGTATCTGGCAAAGGTTCAAAAGCCGGCGGCATAAAGTGAAATGAAGCTATTTGCTGAAGGGTATTACAACAAAAAGCCCAAGTTTGCACTATTCTTAGTGCAAACTTGGGCTTAAAATGTTTAAGTACAGCATCATTAGGGCTATTCTTTTTTAGGGAGTTTAACGGTAAACATTGTACCGACTTCAGGGGTACTGGCTACGATTATTGCACCGTTGTGGCCTTCGATTATCCATTTTGCAATGGCAAGTCCTAAACCTGTGCCGCCTGTGGCCCGGGCTTTATCAACCTGGTAAAAGCGATCAAAGATTTTGTCAATGTGTTCTGCCCCAATGCCTTCGCCGGAGTCTGCGACGGTGAATACAGCGGCACTAGCGGTTTGCGATAAGGTTATCGTAAGATTACCGCCTGAAGAAGTATGTTTGATAGCATTATCAACCAAGATAGTGATTACTTGCTTTATTCTGGATTCATCACCATAGGCGGTTACTTGTTCGGCAGCTGAGAGGGCAAGCGATATGCCTTTGGCGGCAGCGACTGCCTCAAAAGGGGCGACTGCCTGCTCTAAAGCGGTGGTCAGGGAAAAGGGCTGATGAAGCAGCATTTGCTGGTGGGAATCGGCCCGGGCAAGAAAGAGTAAAGAATCTACGAGTTTTGCCATCGAGATCGATTCTTCGCGAATGTTATACAGCCACTTGTGTTGGTCGGATACTAACTCATCCGAGTTTCCGAGTACCACGTCAAGGTTGGTCTGAATAACTGCCAGCGGGGTACGAAGTTCGTGAGAAGCGTCAGCCAGAAATTCCTTTTGTTGCTGCCAGGCGTTTTTAATGGGAATCATGGCCCGATGAGCCATAATAAAACTGGCACCAAACGATAAGAGTGAACCAATCAGGCCAACAAGCATAATGGAGGTCAGCAGGGTGCGCAGCATATTTGTTTCCGGCGAAAAATCTTTAAATAGGATAACCGTAACGGCTCCGGAGGGTAAAACTGCTTTACGATAAAAAACGTTAGTTGTTTCCAGAGCAAGTGTCCCGCTTATGTTATTGGATTGTAAGGCTTTTTCTGTTATTGCCGCAAGTTTAGCGGAGGGAAAGGGTTGATGGGTCGATTTAAAAATTATGTTACCGTCAGGCCCTGTTTCAACAAAAAAGTAATCCGGTTCGGGGATGGAACTAAAGTCAGACTGAGGCGTGAGGGGAAGGGGCAAGTCGGTTATTTTGCCGGAGGTGATGTCTGCCATCAGTCTGAGGGAGCGTTCTTCCGTATTGCGAGTCATATCCATTTTGGAAAAGCAGTAAATTCCGATAATAATTAACAGGAACAGGAAGAAAATGATTGAAGCATTAATTAGGGTTAGTTTAAGGCGCAACCGAAGAAACATCTTTGTCCTCCTGCAGGTAGTAGCCTACACCGCGGACTGTTCGGATGTTTGAGGTATTTAGTTTTTTGCGCAGATAATGAATGTATAGGTCGACGTTGGCAATTTCAGTATCTGAATTGTAACCCCATACTTTTTCCATAATCCGTTCTTTGGTAATTACTTGTCCAACATTTCGGATTAATAGTTCTAAGAGCAGCGATTCTTTTAGTGTCAGATGAATTACTTCGTCGTCTTTTATTACTTCACACCGCATGGGATCGAAGATAAGACCAGCGGCAGTTACTGTATTTCTTACCAGTTCTTTGCCTTTGCGGCGGGCCAGCGCCCGTAATCTTGCCAATAATTCATCAGTAAAGAATGGTTTAACAAGATAATCATCAGCACCTGCATCCAAGCCTTCGACTCGATCTTTTGGCGCGTCTTTGGCAGTGAGAAACATGACCGGAGTTTCTATTCCCATACTGCGAAGTTCTTTTAGCAAGGAAAGACCATCGCGACCAGGTATCATGCGGTCTAAGATAATAATATCGTATACTCCGGTAGCCGCCATTTCAATTCCTGATTCACCATCCTGGGCGATATCTACGACATAACCATTCTTTTTCAAAACATACGAGAGAGCATCAACTAATTTATTTTCGTCCTCAACTAATAGTAATTTCATTAGCAACACCCTTTACTATAATTTTATAATAATTTTCCAACTGTAAATTACATATCTTATCTTAACCAAGGTTTCTTTGAAATTCCTTTGTAAAAACAAAGAGATTTCAAATGAAATTCAAAGAAAAAAAGCAAGCAAAAGGTGTCGGTTACAATTCGGGAAGGTTACTGGCTAATAGTTACAGTTAAAGACAATTGAGGGATACTTAGCCATAAATTGGTAAGTATCTCCAATTGCCTTATCATAGGTTTATACTATTTAATTGGTGGAGCGTCAGGAGGCGGAGGAGGTTGCATTCCTGGCGGCATTGGCGGACGAAGCGCGTCAGCCACAGCTTTCGCTTGGTCTTCTGTTAAGTTGACCTTTTGCGCTAAGTCGCGAATGAGATCCTCGGGAGCCTTTCTGTTCTTCTCCATGAAAGTATGCCGGTCTTCGGGGGGCATACTTTTCATTTTATCAAAGTCTGCCTGGCGATTTTTAGCTTTTTCTTTTAAAAAGGTTAGAATACTGTCGGATTGTGCTTGGGTAATGACAGTATTATTAACTAATTTTTTTAGGCTAGCCTCAATATTTTGTTGCATATTAGGCGGTGGTGGGGGCTGCATTCCCGGATGCATAGGGGGACGAAGCGCGTCCGCCACAGTTTGTGCCTGCTCTTTTGTTAAGTTGGCTTTTTTCGCAAGGTCGCGAATGAGATCCTCGGGAGCTTTTCTGTTTTTGTCCATGAATGCCTGACGCTCTTCAGGGGTCATATTTTTCATTTTATCACAATTAGCCTGGCGTTTTTTAGCTTTTTCATTGAAAAAGGCTAAAACCTTATCGGCTTGTGCTTGGGTGATGATGCGATCATTGACCAGTTTTTTTAGGTTGTTTTCAATAGGCGGCCTGCAATCAGGCGGCGGCTGCAAGTTTTCACTGGCAGGCGGCGGCGGGGCTTGGCAGTTTGATTGGGCCAGGGCATAGCCGGAAAGCGATAGTACCAGACAGCCTGCAACAAGCCCGCCGGTAAGTCTTTTGAGCTTTGTATTTAACATTCTTATTCCTCCATCACTAAATTTGAAATTCATTATAGTTTATTTTGAAATAAGTTTGTTACAATTGTGTTACAAGAGATTATATAATTGTTATATTTTAGTGGCAAGATCAAGTTCGAACCAAAATTTCACGCCGCCTGTGATGTTTTCAACCCCAAAGGCATTGTTGTGAAGTTCCTGGATGCCACGGACAACTGAGAGGCCTAAGCCATAGCCTCCGAAGGCTCTTGTTCTGGCTTGGTCGACTTTATAAAAACTTAACCACAGGTTGTCCAGACTGTCGCTGGGAATATGATTGCCGGTATTAAATACAGACACTCTGATTTTGTTGTTAATCTCCTGGGCATTGATCTCAATGAGTCCTGAGCTATCAACATGGTCGAGGGCATTGTTCAAAAAGTTGGCAAGTACTTGTTCAATGCGCATGGCATCGCCGTTGGCCAAAAGCTGAGGCGCTTTTTCTAGTTGGAGGGAGAGGTTTTTTTCCAGAAATACCGTTCGGTATTTTAGGACAATTTGATCTAAGAGTAACGACAAGTCGAAGTCAGTTCTATCAAGACGAAAAAAGCCTGATTCGATTTGCGACAGATCAAGCAGATCTTTGACAAGTTTGTCCAGTTTATTGGCTTCGTCAATAATTACCGAACAATAGTAATCTTTTTGTTCTTCGTCATTTATAACGTTTTCTTTTAGGCCTTCGGCATAGCCTAAGATGAGGGAAATAGGTGTTTTAAGTTCGTGGGATACGCTGGAAATAAAGTTTTTGCGTAATTTTTCAAGCCGGCGTTCTTTCTCAACGTCTTTCAATAATTGCAAATTTTTCTGGTTGAGTTCAGATATCGCTTTATTTAGTTGGTAAGAAAGGTTATTGATACTTTTACCCAGGATGCCGATTTCGTCATTGCTCCGGATGGTGCAACTTTGGGTAAAATTAAGCTGGGAGATGCTTTGGGCAACATCACTGAGTTCTAATAACGGGACTGTGAACTTCTTAGCAAAGAAGAAAGCCCAGACGCAGCCGATCAGGATTGATATTATCCCGGAAAAAGCCAGAAATTTGCTGGCATAAGCCGCGCTTTCTGATAAAGCTGCTAAAGGCACGCGAATTCTTAGTATATCATTGTTATTTAAAATGCGTTTGTAACTTAGAAAATCAATATTGAGGATTTGATCTTCTTCAACTTCAATAACCGAGTTTTCGTCAATGGTTTCACTTGTCTTTAGAACTAGTTTCGGCATGGTTTTATGGGGTGGAAAGGCGGGGTTGTCACCGTGGTGATCTTGCGGCATAAAAAATGCGTTTGGTTCACCGATTCGCCCCATGGAACTGTACTTTATATAACCGTCCTGATTGGTTATGATAATGCCGGCCCCAAGATTGCTGCCAATTCGCTCAAGCTCCAGTGAAATGTTGGGATCATTAGCATTGTAGATTTGTTCAATAATTTTGCTATTTTCTACAATGCTGTGTTTTTTATTCCAAAGATAATATTCCTCTAAAATAAGGGTGCTAAGTAACCAGCCAACGAACATGAAAAATATTACAAGAAAGCTTGTGTTTAAGAAGAGTCTTGTTCTGATTGAAGTCATTGATCTACCTCAAAACGGTAGCCAAAACCTCGTATTGTTTGAATAAGACTGCTATGTGACCCCATTTTTGTTCTCAGCCTGTTTATATGGGTATCAACGGTCCGAAGGTCGCCGAAATAGTCAAAACTCCAGATATGATTGAGGATTTGTTCACGACTTAGGGCCCGGCCTTTATTCTCAGCGAGATAAACAAGTAGATCGTATTCTTTGGGCGTAAGATCTAACCGAGAGCCTTCAATAGTTACGAACCGGGCGTCGGGATCGATTTGTAAGCCGGCGAAAGAGGTGGATACCGGTGCAGGCTGAACATCAACAGGGTCGTTGTCAATCCGGCGGAATAGGGCATTTACCCTGGCTGTGAGCACTCTAGGACTAAAGGGCTTGGTAATATATTCATCTACTCCCAGCTCAAAACCGAAAAGTTGGTCGACTTCCTCGCTTTTGGCTGTCAACATTATAATAGGGATAGTAGACGTTTTGCGAATTTCCCGGCATACTGCCCAGCCATCGTATTTTGGCATCATTACATCTAAAATGACAAGATCAATCTTTTGCTGGGAAAGAATTTCGAGGGCTGTTTCTCCGTTGTCGGCTTCTACAATGGAGTAGCTTTCCCGAACCAGAAAGTCGGATATTAATTTTCGCATCCTAAGTTCATCATCAACAACTAAAACAATTTTACTCACGTATGTATACTCTCCTTACTCTGCAAAAATTATCTCATATATAGCATAATGTCAGAGGTATAGTACGTCAATGCCGGTTTTAAATTAAGTTATTAACTTTAAGCAGCAAAGCTACTTTTATCCAATAGCGCCAGGCAGGATTTAGTGTTTAACGTGTTCAATAAGTAAGTTAGATCAGTCTTTGAAAGATAAGAATATATTACAAATATCTGTAACACAGTTGTAACAATCCTCCGGCATAATGAAATAAAATAAGCTAAATAAATTTGATGGACAAGCGAGGTCAAACGATGCAGGCAATATGGAAGATAATTAAGCGGTATAAAGGCTGGATTATTGCGGTGCTGATTTTGGCGGTGCTGGTTGGCGGCGGAGTAATGTATTATAAAAAAACCAGTGCTCCAGCTACTGCTATAGCTACAGTTACTGTGGGGCGTGGTGATGTTTTGGCATCGGTTTCTGCTACAGGGACTGTAGCGGCAGTTAATTCGGTTGCGGTTGCTTCACGGGTTACAGGTCTGATTAGCGAAGTTCGAGTTGCGGAAAATGACATCGTGAAGAAAGGCCAAGTCTTATTTGTTCTTGATGACTCTGCTGTTCGGGCTCAGCTTGCTCAGTATAAGGCCACGATGGATAAAACTGCTGCCATTTACGAGCGCAGTATGAAGCTGGCAGCTATCGGCGGCGAGTCAGAGCAACAGTTAGAGTCGGATCGCACCGATTACCTTGTAGCTAAATCAAATTATGATAACTATGGTACGCAGTTAGGTTACTATGTGATTACTGCGCCTGTTGATGGCATGGTAATCGGCACGCCGACTCCCGCTGGCGAGACAGTAGTACAGGGTATTTCTTCGGCCCAGACAATTTTGACGATTGCCGATATGTCAATTATGCAAGTCAAAGTTCTTGTGGACGAATCGGATATTGGTAAGGTAAAAGTTGGTCAAATGGCGACTTTTACTGTCGACTCTCATGCTGACAAAACCTTCACCGGCAAGGTGGCAAGCATTTCGCGGGATGCCACAACTTCGTCAAATGTCGTCTATTATCCAGTATATGTAAGGGTTGATGCGCCGGAGGGGTTGCTCTTTCCTACTATGACAGCCAGAGCAACAATTAATGTTGGGGAAAGTAAAAATGTCTTGGTTGTGCCGTTGTCTGCGCTTAGAAGTGACAAAACCGGGCAGTATGTTCAGGTGATGGCTAATGGTAAAACCGAGAATGTGCCGGTTACTTTGGGATTGCGCGATGACGAGAAGGTAGAAGTCCTCAGCGGTTTAAATGAAGGTGACGTAATCGTATTACCGACAAAACAGACAACGACCAAGAGTAATCAGAATCAGGGACCACCGCCTCCGATGTAGGGGCAGGAGGAATATGATGACTATTGCATTAACGGATGTAACGAAAATTTATCAAATGGGTGATACTACCGTCCATGCTTTGGCTGGGGTAACACTATCAATTAATGAGGGCGAATTTGTGGCCATCATTGGTCCATCAGGGTCAGGAAAGTCAACGCTGATGAATATTCTTGGCTGTCTCGACTGGCCGACTAGCGGATCATACCGTTTAGCAGGTCAGGAAGTGGCCTCGATGAATGATGACCAACTGGCACTGGCTCGGAATAAAAGGATTGGGTTTGTATTTCAAAATTTCAATTTGCTGCCCAGGATGTCATCACTGCAAAATGTAGCCCTGCCTTTAGTTTATGCCGGAGTAAGTAAGCAGGAACGGCAGAAAAGGGCTGCGGCTGCGCTGGCAAGTGTCGGCCTTGGCGAGCGGATGGAGCACCGGCCCAATGAGCTTTCGGGGGGGCAGCGCCAGCGGGTGGCAATAGCTCGCGCCCTGGTAGGCGATCCAGCGATTATTATCGCCGACGAACCGACCGGAAATTTAGATACAAAGTCAAGTATCGAGATTATGGATATCTTTTGCCATCTGAATGGGCAAGGGCGAATGGTTATTTTGGTAACCCATGAACCTGATATTGCCGATTATGCCCGCAGGGTTATTCATGTTCGTGATGGGCTGATTTTAAACGACGAAGTTAAACAGGGGGTGACGGGGTGTTCTGGGAAAGTGTCCTGATTGCTTTCGAAGGACTACGGGCCAATAAACTCCGTTCAGCTCTAACGATGCTGGGAATAATTATTGGCGTTGGCGCCGTGGTTTCACTAGTCTCCCTAGGGATGGGTGTCCAGCAAAAGGTACAGAAGTCTATTGCTAGTTTGGGCAGTAATCTTATTGTTGTTATGCCGGGAGCTTCTAAAGCCGCCGGTGTTGCTCATTCGGCTGCCGGTTCCAATATTACTTTAACCAACCAGGATGCTAAAGCCATTGCTAAGGAAATTAGCGGTGTCGCTCATGTAGTGCCCTCGGTCAGTGGAACTTTCCAGGTTATTGCCGGTGGTCAAAACTGGAATACTTCTGTTCAGGGAACGACAACCGAAATTTTATATATCCGCGATTATAAGGTCGGTTCTGGAACCTTTTTTACTAACAGTGATGATGAGTCACGGGCCAGGGTGGCAGTAATCGGGCAAACCGTTGCTACCAATCTGTTTAGCGGTTCCGATCCTATTGGTCAAACCATTCGAATCGGTAAAGCGCCGTTTCGGGTTATCGGAGTATTGGAAAGCAAAGGGCAGTCCTCGATGGGGCAGGATCAGGACGATATTATTCTTGTGCCGATTACTACCGCCCAAGACCGGCTTATTGGTCAAACCTATGTAAATAATATAAATATCCAAGCCGAGAGTGAGCAGGTGCTTGATAAGGTTCAGGAGGATATTACCAGCTTACTTAGGACCCGTCACCATCTGGCGGCAAAGGCCGACGACGATTTCACGGTTCGCAACCTGACAGCGATTATGGAGACGATGAAGGAAAGTACCAGTGCGCTTACGTTATTTCTCGGCGGGGTTGCCGCTATTTCGCTGTTGGTTGGCGGGATTGGAATTATGAATATTATGTTGGTTTCGGTGACTGAGCGTACGCGCGAAATCGGCATCAGAAAGGCACTGGGAGCAACCTTTAGAAATATCCTGCTGCAATTTCTGATTGAAGCAATTGTTGTTAGTGTGACCGGCGGTTTGATAGGCATCCTTCTTGGAGTAGGAGGGTCCTATGCAATATCTAAGGTGGCCAGTATGGAGACCGTGGTTTCTTCGGCCGCCATTATAGGGGCGTTTGGCGTATCGGTATTTATCGGGCTGTTTTTTGGAATTTATCCGGCTCGTAAGGCTGCGCTCCTGGATCCGATTGACGCATTACGGTATGAATAAGCTGTTGAGCAGCAAAGAAAACGTGCTCGTGAATTTTATTCCGGGCACGTTTAGGATTTTGGCTTGTTCAGTATTGCAGTTAGCGGATTATTTTTCCGGGAGGTGGTATGTTTTAAACAATTGACGAGCCTATTTATACGCAGTAAGATAGGAATAGGCAAATTTTGCAGGCGGGCGCAATAATCCCGCGTAGGAGGAGTTTTAGTGAAACAATACAAAAAGTGGCTTGCCAAAGGAGTAGTACCAGCTATTCTCGTGCTCACACTCAGCCAACCAGCGCTGGCTGCGCCTGTCGAACTGTCACTTGATGAGAGCATTGCGTTGGCGCTGAAAAATAATGCCAGTATGAAAACTGCTCTTACAAGCAGGGATTCGGCTTTTTGGGCGGTAAAGCAGGCTAAAGCAGGCAAGGGTTTTACTTTGGACTATAATCATACTTCTACACGTTATAATGGTTATAGTACATATGAGCTCTTGTTCAACAGAAGGTATCAGTATGTATATACAAATGATTTTGAGAACACATTTACGCTTTCAGTGCCGCTTTATTCCGGCGGCAATCTGGAAGGCCAAATTGATCAGGCAAAACTAAATTTACAAGTCTCTGACCTTGATCTTGAAGCAACTAAGCAGCAGCTAAAACAGACAGTTACCACTGATTATTACAGTGTGCTGCAGTACCGTAATAATTTGGCGGTTAGTAAGGAGTCGGTGGACAATTACAATAGTCATTTAAAAATTGTTAACCTTCAGTACTCCGCTGGTACTGTTGCCAAGACAGATGTCTTGTCCAGCCAGGTTTCGCTGGCTAATGCCCAGGCTACGCTGATCAAGGCTCAGAACAACTATGATTTGGCGATGGCTACTTTGAATAACGCCACAGGCTTGCCGCTGGATACTGAGCTAAAGCTCAAGGAAGAGCTAAAGTATGAGAAGTATTCGGCCAGTCTTGCCGATTGCACCAAGTATGCGCTGGAGAATCGGCCGGAGATGGCCCAGTATCGGGCTAAGGTGGATAGTGCCAAAGCAGGTATTAAGGTTGCCGAAAGCGGTAAGAAGCCGTCGGTAAATCTTTCAGCGTCAGAGAACTGGAATGATAGTCATTTCGCAGGCACTGAAAACAACAACTGGGCGGTTGCTCTTACTGCATCATGGAGCATCTTTGATTCGGGGCTGGTAAAATCCAAGGTTAATCAAGCTAAATCCAGTCTGGAAACAGCTAAGGTAAATGCTGATCAAAAACGCGACACGATTCTTTTAGAGGTCCGTCAGTATTACTTAAGCCTGCGTGAAGCCGAAAAGCGGATTGAAACAACCCAGGTTGCGGTGAACCAGGCGGCAGAAAATCTTAAAATTTCCGAAGTCCGTTATAATGCCGGCGTGGGAACAAACCTGGATGTTCTTGACGCAGTTTTGGCGCTAAATACGGCTAAAACTAATTATATTCAGGCCTTGTATGATTACAATACCAGTAAGGCATCTCTGAATAAAGCTATGGGCGTAACGGTGAAGTAGACTCTTTAAAAAAATGCAATAAGCAAACCCCCGCCGAAGGAATTTTCGGTGGGGGTTTGCTTATTGTGCTTGTTGAAGATATCAGTTTATAATAATGGTGAATTGACGAACATTTTTTTGCATGAAATGGGAGAGGTGACATATAGTATTGAATTACAGTTTAAAGATAACAAAAAGAGTATTCATCGGGGTATTTATCATATTAGCTGGAAGTTCTCTTTTAGCGACCGGTTCTTGTCAGACGCAGGCAGATGGCGAGTTTATAAGTTTCAACCAACCAATTATTCAGAATGGACAGTGGAAGGTTAAGCTGGAAGATAATGCAGATTTTAAGAGTCCTACTTATGATGATTCTGGTTGGTCAATGATGGATGAGGTTGCATGTGAGCAAAAAGAATTGCCGGTGGGGCCGGGTTATATTTGGTATCGAAAACGAATTTATCTTCCACCAGGCAAACCGTTTAACAATCTTGGACTGAAGATGGACAAGGTAGGAGCAATTGATGAGACGTATGTTAACGGGCATTTGGTTGGCAGCAGCGGGTTAATTAATCAACACTATTTAGATGGCGAAAAAATAAGAATTTATCAAATACCAAACTATATTTTGGTTTTTGGCGGCGAAAATTTGGTTGCTGTAAGGGTACGGCATATTGATAGGGCAGAAGGAACATTCACTGGTAAGATAACAATTGGCGATTATGATACGCTTTTTCGCGGTATGCTTCGTAAAGAGGCAGTAGATCTCATCGTTTGCGGCATTTTTATGGCAGTAGGTGTATTGGCGATTATTCTGTTTATAATAAGGTCGTTAAAACGCGAGTATCTCTTTTTTGGATTGGGTACAATCGGAATGGCCATCTATAGCTTTTATATGACTCAGTGGAAGTATATACTTGATCTGGAATGGTTCCCTGATTACCGTGTCTATTACGCTGGATTCTTTTTAGTTGTACCATGTTTTGTACGGTTTATTTATGAAATTTGGCCTTCGCGGAAGTCTGAAAATACAAAACGGGCAGAAGATTTGTTCGGATATTTTTCTGCAGGACTAGTCGTCTATGCTATTTGTTTAGATGTTGCGCCAATTTTTATTAGTGATATGAGAATATGGACGTTTATTGATTTAAAGATTAATGATGTTGTTATTGTTTTGGCTAGTTTTGTAACCCTTATGTATGTATTTTATAAGGTGTATAAGGGCGAAGGAGATGGCCGGATAATGCTTGCCGGATTGGTTATTGGTTTTGGCGGCGGGGTTACAGAAATGGTGGGAGCGTACATGAACTTTCCCAGGAATATTGCAATGTGGGGGGTTGGGGTATTTATTCTGGCAATGGCAATAGTATTGGCGCGACGCTTTTTCCGCTTGCAGGCAAAGGTACAGCAATATTCGGCTTGTATGGAGCAACTGGTTGAAAAGCGGACTAAACAAATATTTTTGCTGGAACAATCCCGGCGGCGAATGTTTGCCAATATTTCCCATGATTTAAGGACTCCGGTCAGTTCGGTGCTGGGGCATGTAGAATTATTGTTGGAGGATATAACCGAATCGCCAGAGCAGCAGAAAACCTATCTGAAACGCATCCAAGCAAAAATGCTTGGTCTCAATCGGCTTATTCAGGATCTTTTTGAACTCGCGAAGTTGGAAGCATATGAGACGAGTTTTCAGATGATGCCAATTACTGTTGAAGATTTGGTCAGGAATGTTTATCAAAAGTATAAATTCGATATTAATAACGCTGGTTTCGGTTTTGAACTCAAGCTGCCTATCCCCGAGACGGTAGTCGAAGTGGATGTTGGTCGTTTGGACCAGGTATTTGCAAATTTATTTTCTAACGCGATACGCTATATGGGGCATGACGGTGTTATTATTATTAGTTGTCGGTTAGTGGGTATTTCTAGTGATGTCGCTGTAATGTTTTGTGTTGCTGATAATGGCGTGGGGATTGCTCCGGATGATAGGCCCTATGTATTTGAACGGTTTTACCGGGCCAGCGAAGCAAGGGAAACTTCAACCGAAAACAGCGGCTTGGGGTTGGCTATTGCGAAGGAAATTATTGAGGTTCATGGCGGTTCAATTTGGGTTGACGAAGGTGCAGGCCAGGGGTGTGTTATTTGCTTTACTTTGCCAATGGTTGTTAATGGGTAATGATAAGTTGATCTACAAAAAAAATAAAGGTTGCTTCCGATGAGGAAACGACCTTTATTTTTTTGTTTTGAGAAAAGCTGCTTTATAGATGCTCATTGAATTTATAGCCTTTTCCCCAGACGGTAATGATATATTCCCGCTTTTCGGCGGTTGATTCAAGTTTTTTTCTTATGCGATTAATATGGACAGCTACTGTTCTTGTATCTATCCCGTTCGTTCCCCAAACCAGTGAGAATAGCTGCTCGGTGGTAAATGTCCAGCCGGGATTACGGGCTAACCGCGCCAACAATTGAAATTCCATCGGAGGCAGGTCGATTATTGAACCATTAACAGTTACCTGTGAATTTACAAGGTCAATCTTAAGCCCGGGAAAAGTAAGAAACTGTTTTCTTATTCCGGGGATATCCGGCAAACCGGAGCGCCGGAGGGCCGCTTTAACTCTAGCCAATAGTTCGGCGAGACTAAATGGTTTGGTAATATAATCATCGCCTCCGGCTTCAAGGCCGACAATTTTGTCTTGTTCTTCGCTGCGGCAACTGAGAAAGAGAATGGGGATGTCTGTTTCATTTCGCAGATTCCGGCATATGTCAAGACCGTTAATGCCGGGAAGCTGAACATCAAGAATGACCAGATCGGGACAATGTTCGCGGACTAAGGTTAAGGCGTTGTCACCGTCAAAAACCTGACGGCATTCGAAGCCGTTTTTAGCCAAATATATTGCAATAATTTCGCTTATATCTGTATCATCTTCAATAATCAGAATGGTTTGCTGAGACATTTAGTAAATCACCTCAGTAATATATTCGATTCTGGAGAATACCCTTCCTTGTATTTGCAAAATGTTTATAAAATGTTTAAACTCTCCCGACAAAATTTGCTAAAAACTACCCCTTAATAAATAGTATATTAGTTTTAAGATAAGAAGCGCTAGAATAACAGATTGCATTTTTACAAATTATTGCTGAGGTTGCGTTGTTTTGCGCATAATTAGTGATATTTTTATGTAAGGGTATAATCTGCGACGCTGGTTTAGCTGTTGAAAAAGTTGGGGTGCTATGTAAAGACTGTTAATTTTTTTAGAGAGCTGGTTTATCTATAGTAAAGGTGGGTAGCTATGTACACATTGAAAGAGTTTTTAGAACAGTTTATTTTTCTTTATCCGTTCATGATGAGTATTGTGTGGACGATGGGGGCTATGTATTATTATTTTCGCCGCGAAGTTAGGAGCTCAAAGAAGCCACCGGAGTATGAGGAATATCCATTTGTTTCGGTTATTATCCCGGCCCACAATGAGCGTGAAGCCATAAAAAGTACTGTTAACAGTGTATTGGCATCAGATTATCCTAATTTCGAGGTTATTGTAGTTGATGACGGCAGTACTGATGAAACACCAGAAATTCTTAAGGAATTGGCTGCTGCCAACGAAGCTTTGAGAATTATTCTTGTTCAGAAGAATATGGGGAAAGCATACGCGCTACGTTGCGGAACTATGGCCAGTAAAGGCGAAATTATTGTGACAATTGACGGTGACGCTTATTTGGATCCTCAGGCAATACGCTGGATGGCCAAACATTTTATCGAGGGGCCACGGGTCGGAGCTGTAACCGGCAATCCGCGGGTGCGAAACCGAACTTCGCTTTTAGCTAAGATCCAGGTGGGCGAATATTCAACCATTATTGGTATGATTAAAAGAACCCAACGGATTTTGGGCAAGGTGTTGACTGTCTCTGGAGCAATTGCAGCCTTTCGCCGACGGGCGCTGTATGATGTTGGCTTGTGGGATGTTGATATGATCACTGATGATATCAATATGACTTGGAAGTTGGAAAAGCGATTTTGGGATATTCGCTATGAACCTAACGCTCTGTGCTGGATTTTAGTGCCAGAAACTTTACGCGGATTGTGGCGCCAGCGAGTTCGCTGGGCTCAAGGCGGGGTTGAAGTTATTAAACGCCATAATGACATTTGGAAAAGCTGGAAACAAAGACGATTATGGCCGGTATATATCGAGTATGTGCTGTCAATTCTCTGGTCATATTCGTATGTTGTGTTTGGATTGTTTTTATTGCTGCTGAGCTTTTTTATACCGGTGGATACTGCGATGGTAAAGGTATACCCGCCAGCTTGGAAAGGTTCAATGCTGGCAGCGGTTTTCCTGGCTCAAGCATTTATCGGTTTGGCTATCGACAGGCAATATGAAAAGAAGATTGTTTGGTATCACTTTTGGGTTGTATGGTATCCGTTTTTATATTGGATTATTACTGCAATGGCGGCAGTGTGGGCTACTCCGACTGCGCTATTTAAGAAAATGGGGGCGCCGGCGGTATGGAAAAGCCCGGATAGGGGGTTATTTACTAAACTATAAAGAGATAGGAAAAGTGGTATTAAGTTCAAGTTTTTGGAGGGTAGGCAATGCGGATAAGGGATATTGGGGCATTGATTTTTGGGCTTTTTATCGGAGCTATGGTTTTGTCATATGTCGCAGTGACAAGATGGTTGTATCCGTGGATGGATTTAAGTTTTGGGCATGAGAATATTATTAGTCGATTTACCACAGAACCTATTTTGGCGTCGCTTGTTTTAGTGGTTTATTTGGTGATGGCGGTTATAGTGGTCGTGGCTTTGGTACGCTGGACATTTAGATTTGCAGTCGAGACAGCAGGCGCGATGAAGGGTTCTACAAGACTTGCGAAAAGACTTAAGTACAGTCAAGCGCCCGACCAAGCCGATTTGATTATTGATAGTCCGAAACTTAAGACGTGGTATATGCGGCTGGGTGAAGCCTTTTTTTCGGCGGCAGTTTGGATGTTTTTTCTGTACTTGTTTCAGACGATTGCAACTACCTTTATGTGGTTGCTGGGTTTTAATGAGTTTTACGTTTTAAATATATCTTTTGCGGCTATTGAAGCAACTGTGGGGTCGCTGGCAACTGCGGTTATTGTTGCTGCTGTTTCAATGCTTATTTTGTTCAGCTGGGCCAATTGGAATTTATGGCGCTATGGCAGAAAGAAGCGTCGTCAGCAAGGACCGGCGGTAACGAAGGAAGAGGTCGCTCAGCAGTTTGCTATTCCCTTGTCGATGGTGGACAATGTTCAATCGTCAAAGCTAGCAACAATAATGCCAGGACCTTCTGGAATAGTTTATCAAGAGATAAAGGCATAGTTAGTGCAATAGGCTAGATTATATCCGTAATAGTAAATGTGGGGCCGATAAAAATACTAAATTTGCGTAGGTAGGGAGTAGGGTATGGGTAAAAAGAGAAAAACACTTGTTTGTATGGCGTTTTCGATGGTTGTTTCTGCAAACGTAAATTTCGTTGAAGCTGGTGCTGCTGCTGCACCGACGCCAATGCCGGAAGGAACGGCACCGGTTAAAGACAAAGTTCCTGCAGGAAAGACCGAGGCTTATAACCAGTTCCGCCAGTTGGCTGGGCAGGGCAAGTATGATGAGGCTTTAGCAATTTTGCATGATGTTTATAAATTGGATAGCCTTAGCAGTGTTAAGGTGGCAATGATGCTTGATAATCGCGATCAGGCTCGGCAAATTATTGATAAGCTGCTGGTAAAGTACCCGCCGACAGGGCAAGCCGATCGCGCTGGACTTCATGAGTATGCGGTTCAGCTCGGCCGCAATAAATATTATGGTGAGTCAGTGGCTATTTTGCAGGGGGTATATGCCGCAAATCCTAATGACTCAGTTGTAGCTGGCGATTATGCCGTGGTATTGAGCTGGGCTGGAAATCATCGCGCTGCGGTGGATGTCTATGAAAAGCGCACAACTAAAAATTCACCGGTGTATGTTCTTAATAGTGTGGGTGGCTCTTATTACCGGTTAGGGCAATTTCAGAAAGCGCAGCAAACTTATCATGAGGCTGTACTTGCTGGTGATAGTCAGGCAAAGTTATGGGAGGCCGAAAGCTATGTTCGGTTAGGTAACTTTGATGCAGCCAGCAAAATTCATGAAGATATTTTGGCGAAAGATCCCAAGAATATCGCAGTGCTGCGGGGTAAGGCTTCGATGCTGATGCTGAGCAGAAAATACCGGGATGCTATTACGGTACTTGATCAGGCTTCGGCTGTTGCAGCTAATTCGCCAAATGCTGCGGAACTTAAAAAGGCTATTAGGTATGACGTGGCGATTGCCTATATTCGAATGGGTGACGAGAGTAAAGCAATTGAGATTCTTAAACCATATGTTGAAGGCAGTAAAACCGATGTTTTCATGCAAGCCGATTATGTTGCAGTGTTAAGAACATATCAGGATTACCCAGCTGCAATTTCTATTGCTAAAAAACTGTGGCCAAACTATGATAATGTGCCTCTGTTTGGCTTGCAAGCTTATGCCGACTCGTATGTTCGGATCGGACAGGTGGAAAAGGCTATTCCGATTTACGAGTATATTCTAAAACGCGATCCTAACGCCAATGCTGCAAAAGCTGGATTAGCTTTTGCCCGGCTAAAAGCAGGGAAAATTGCTCAGGGAATACAAGCTTATGACGAACTTATAGCCAAAGATCCTACGGTGGCTGATATTGCAATTGATGATGCAGCGTATTTTTATGAGCATGGCTTTTGTGAAGCCGGACAGCAACTGTTTGAGCTGGTAGTGCGGCGTTATCCACATAGCGTTTCTTATCGGCAGCAGTATGCTGATGCACTATATAACAATGAAATGCCGCGGAGTGCGTACAAGCAATATGAAAAGTTGTCTAAACTGCAAGGCGGCAAGGTGGTTGGGCTGACTGGAATGGCAAGTTCGGCTGTTCAGGTAGGCGATTATTCAACAGCCAAGGCTTCGGTTTCGGTATTGCAGGAGAAATATGCGTCTAATGCTCTTGCGCTTCAAGGGATTAAGGATTGGGAAGGCCGCCAACTTGGAGAAGTCAATGTTGAAGGTAAGTACTATCGCGACTATAAGGGCATAGAGACGCGGAGTCTGGAACTGGAGGCTGAGCAGAGTCTCGGCGGCTCATATTCAGTGCTGTCTAAGATTGGCCGGGAAGAAATTACGGATCGGTCTGAGAATCCGAAGCAGAGTACTGTTCTTAATTCACGGTCGGTAGGTATTCAATATAAGGGTATGAAAAGTGAAGTTCAGGCCTGGTACGATTATTATTTGAATGATGGTTCATTCAGTGGTTATACCGCTAATTACAAATATCATTTTGATGACCGCGTTACTATGGGGGTTGAAGCATCACGGTCGCCACTAAAAGATGTACAGGCGCTTAGACCTAGTCTGCTTGGAATAACTGGCGGACGGATTATGACTGACAATTATGCTTTTACGACAAGTATTTTGGCTAGTAAAAAGGATAAATTTGATGTCGGTATTACCCGGAGTTTTTATAGTGATGAAAATCAGGTCAATAATTATAGCTTAAGTTGGACCAGGAACCTATTGAAGAAGGATAAGCGCACAATTGATTTTGTTGTAGAGGGAAGTCAGCTTCATTTCAGCCAGCGCTCTGATTTGTATGAAAGCCCAACAATTCGCGATACATATGGGGCAGGCTTGATTGAGAAGTGGGACTATGCTAAGCATTATTGGGAAGGCCGGGTTATTGCCGAGTGGGGGAGAGATCGTCCGGAAGCAACCGATTTTTCGCCTTATGCTCGCTTGGAATATGGCTATAAATTTTCACCGGTTAAGAGTATTACTGCTGCTGTGGAATATGGTGCAAGAACGAATCGGGCCAAAAACAGCAGTGATATGCACTTTGGTCACCGGATGTATGAAGTACTTGGCCATTTAAGCTGGTAATAGGGGGATATTATGGTACGGAAGTTATTCTATTTTTTGCTAACTATGGTTGTATTATTGGTGGCTGCTCCATCGTCTGCTTTTGCAGGCGATGGAGTTCTAATTCTTTGTTATCATGATGTGGGAACTGTTAAGCCTAATGACTATTATGCAATCAGTAAAGACAATTTGGCAGCTAATTTGGAGTATTTAAAGAAAAACGGCTATCACCCGATTTCGCTGCAGCAATATATTGATGCCAATTCTAAAGGGACATCGCTGCCGCCTAAACCGGTGCTGCTGACGTTTGATGACGGCTATGTATCTTTTTATAATAATGTTTTTCCGATGCTTAAAAAGTATAATTATCCAGCAGTTTTAGCTGTTGTGACCAATTGGGAGATTGGGTATAAGCCGCCAGATGTCGGCAAACTGGTTAATTGGCAGCAAATGCGGGAAATGGAAGCTTCCGGCTTGGTAAATGTTGTTTCACATACTCATAATTTGCACCATAGTACTACGGTTAACAGCTATCGTGACCGCGGGGAAGCGGGGTCAAACTTTGAGTATGGCAATGGGGCAAGCGAATCACTTGAACAGTACAAAGCCAGGATCGATAGTGACTGCGCTGAAACTCAGGCTATTTTTGAACGTGAACTTGGTCATAAGGCGCTTGCCTTGGTGTGGCCGTATGGCGAGTATACTACTATTGGTATGAATATTGCCAAGACTCACGGCTTTAAAGCTTTATTTACTTTGGGTGGAGGTTTGAATGTCCCGGGTGAAAAGGGTTTGTTTGAGGCCAGACGAGGGATTATTCTAAGCAACCCGGATACGAAAAAGTTTGCTAAGTTGGTTAAAAAGGACGGTGCTAACGATCCGCCGCTTAGAGCCGTATGGGTGAATATTGATGGGCTTTATAATGGTGGGAGCATTAGGCAGACGGATGCCAACGTGAAAGCTATTATTTCCAGGCTTCAGACTTCGGGTATTAATACTGTATTCCTGCAGGCGTTTAGCACCAGCAAGACGGACGGCAGTCTGGATGGGGTCTATTTTAGCACTGCCGCAGCACCGGTGAAAGTTGATATTTATGACCATATTGCCAGGCTTTTTAAGGCTCAAAGCATTGATGTTTATGCCTGGATGCCTACGAATCCTGCTACGGTTCTGAGTAAGGGCAGCAATAGCCGGGCGTTATATTCAGATCTTGCGGCGTATTCATATTTGGATGGGGTTATATTTCAGGATGACTTGCCGCTGAAGGAGAACAAAGATTTTATAAAGCCGAAAGCGCTTACTGACCAAACTGTGGAAATGGCTAAAGTTGTCCTGGAGTATAAACCTTACGCCAAGTTTGTCCGCAGTATTTATCCCGAGGCAGTTAAGGCTTCGGTTCAGGACTATAACCGGTTTCTAAAAACATATGACTATACCCTGATTTTGGCTTATCCATATCGGGAAAGACGCGAGCCTCGCACACTGGAATGGACTCAAGAACTGGCTAAAGCGGCGTTTCAGAGTCCTGGTGCGGCGAATAAACTGATTTTTACTATTCAAAGCTTTGATTATAAGAAAAACCAGTGGCTTGATGATGCCGTTATCAAAAATTATATGAAAGCCTGTCATGATAAAGGGGCACTGTATTTCGCCTTTTATCCGGATACTATGTTTACCGAAAAGGGCGGTTTGCAGCCGAAAGACGATGAGTAGAAAGATTGCTTGTAGCAGGTTTTCAGGCGGAGGAATTTATGGCTTGGAAGATTGGTTTGGCGCTGACAATGATTGTTACCTGCATACTTTTCTTTTATCCGGTGGCTGAAGGCCAATCGGTAGTAGTTCTTTGCTATCATGATGTTGGGGATAAAAGCGGCAGTCAATGGGTTGTCAGTAAACAGAAACTTGAAGAACAATTTAAGTATTTAAAAGAAAATGGGTATACGCCTATTTCACTAGCACTATACCGGGAGGCTTGCGCTAATAATAAGGTAAGTCTTCCGGCAAAACCGGTGCTGTTAACCTTTGATGACGGTTATGCGTCTTTTTATACGACAGTATATCCATTGCTCAAAGAGTACAAGTATCCGGCAGTACTGGCGGTGGTGACATCGTGGCAGGAGCTGGGTGCGCCGGCAGATGTTGGACCGGTAGTTAACTGGCAACAAATGCGCGAAATGGACCAGTCAGGACTGATTACGATTGCCTCCCATTCTAATGATCTTCATCGCAAAGTTAAGACCGGAGCAGCTTATAAGCCGATTACTGAACTGGTGGCAGGCGAAGACGGAAAATATGAGTCTCACGAAGAATATACTAACCGAATTGCAAATGATATGAGCATAACCCAAAATGTGCTGGAACAGAAGCTTGGACATAAAGTTGATACATATGTTTGGCCTTATGGCGCTTATAACAAGGTTGCGCTGGATTTGGCCAAGGCTCAGGGATTCAAAGTATTTTTTACCATGGGATATGGAGCAAACAGTCCCAGCACCGATATGCTGGAGCGCGGAAAACGGGTTGCTATTACTTCCGGGATGGGTACAGAAGAATTTGCTAAGACGCTTAATGCAGAGACCGCAAAAGGTTCACTGCGGGTGGCGCAACTTGATCTGGACATAATTTACGATGATAATCCCAAGCAGTTTGAAAAAAACATTGATGCTGCGATTGACTATTTTACGCGCTCAAATGTAACTACCGTTTTTTTAGAAGCTCATGCTGATAAAAAAGGTAATGGTAATATAGAGGGTGTATATTTTTATACCAGTGTAGCACCAGTAAAAAAAGATGTGTTTGGGTATGTGACTGAACGCCTGCATGCCAAAAATTTTCGGGTATATGCTTGGCTTTCGACTTTGAGCGGTCAATGGTTGATTAAGGATCACCCCGAGGATGCGGTGCAGGCCTCAGCACCAGGGAGATTAGGCTGGTATAAGCGGGCGACACCATTTAGTCCACAGGTTAGGGAGTCTTTAAAGATGTTGGTTCGCGATTTGGCGGCGTACAACAATATTGACGGCATCGTCTTCAATGATGATTTATATTTTAACGATTTTGAGGATATGTCGCCTGGGGCTAGAGCTGCGTTTAAGGAACGCTTTGGCCGCGAGATGACGCTTGCCGCGTTGCAAGAACCGAATGTGCAAAGCGTCTGGGCCGAAGCCAAAGCTAAGGCACTTAATGACCTGACTTTGGAGATGGTTGCTGAAATGCGGCGCTATCGTCCGGAAGCAGCATCGGCTCGTAATATTTATTCGGCGGTAGTTACGGAGCCTGAAGCAAAAAAACGGTTTGCCCAGGATTTTAGGGAGTACTTGAAGTTTTATGACTATACGGTAATAATGGCTTATCCGCGGATGGAGAAGGTGCCGGATGCTGACGAGTGGCTGATAAAGCTTACCCAGGCAGCGCTTGCTGAGCCTAAAGCAAAAGATAAAGTTATTTTTAAATTACAGTCGTTTGACTGGAATACCAGAAAATGGGTTAATCGAAAGGAGCTTGAGCGGCAGGTTGCACTGATGAGGAATTACGGGGCGATGCACATCGGTTATTATCCGGTAAATATTATAAATTCTGATACAGAGCTTTTGCCGTTTTAGCGTTGTTTGAAGGGGTTGTATTGAAACTGACGTTTCAATACAACCCCTTTTTTACACAATCTTAATGGAAAATTTTGTCGTAAAGGTAAATTTATAGCAGGAATTGGAATTTATTTATATAAACTATACTCTTAATGGTAAAACATGTAATTTTGAGTTAATTATTTCCATTAATTATGAGTTAGAACAATGGTAAGGGATCGGTGATGAGCGAAAGGGGAATGTGAATACGAATGCGGCTTTTATGCACTAATGGGGAGCGGGGTTTTACGCTGATTGAGGCTGTTGTTACAATTGCCATTATTTGCGTGCTGGTGTCAATTGGGGTAAACCAATTCCGGGTGGCTCAGGCCCAGCGGGAGTTGTATCGTGCGGCCATGGAACTGGTGGCCGACATTCGCTGGTTGCAACAATTATCGGCCAATGACGCAGCTGGTGACACGCGGGTGACGTTCGCCTCTAACCCAAGCTACCGTTACAAGTTATTGCTGTTGGCGGCGGATTATTCGCCGCAGAGTTCAAGTGAAAGGGCCAATTGTTATCAAATACTTGACAGCAGCAGTACTATGCCGCTGAAAAAGAATGATCTTGCCGGTTATCATGTTACTGCTAAGGTAATAGTGCCAAGTAATTCGTCCAGTGTTAGTCTTACTTATTGTGCGTATGATGTCGACCGTATTAAGACTGGTTCGGTTTTGGAAAATACCGCATACCAGATAAAGTTGATTCATACGACTACAGGGGCGTATGTTTATGTGAATGTTGACTCCCGGGTAGGACGGGTCTGGACTAACACTGATGGGGCTGCGCCATTATAGAGGTGAAACTGTGGTGGGCGAAAGAAGGAGAAGACATGAAAAGGGTTTTATTCTAGCTGATGTAGTGCTGGGAATGTTTATTTTGGTAGTTGCTCTGTTAGGCATCGGGGGACTGTACTTTCAAAGCGCCAGGGCTGGCATTTTTGCCGATAACCGAACAGTGGCTTATAACTGGGCTCAGGAACGGATTGAGTACCTGAAAGGTACGGGAAGTTGGCGGGGAAGTTCAACGGCAGGTACTGAGCCTGCCGCTCCGGCCGATACTGGAATGCCTCCGAGGAATGGTTTTAGTCGGACAACTTCGGTTAATCTGGCGGCTATTACCGCATTGCCGATTACGACGGCGAGCAGCAGAAGTAATTTATTGGACGCAGTTAATAAGCGGCTGATTGATGTTGTAGTGACAGTTAGCTGGACTGAAAACAGCATTCCAAAGTCGGTAAGTCTGGAGACTCTGATAGAGCGGGAGTAGGCCGAAGGGAGCAAAAATGACCCAAAAACAGGCTGGATTTATGCTGTTGGAACTGGTTATGGGAATGGCTCTTATGGTATTGATAATGTCGGGCGTTGCCGGAATGCTGACAAATCTTATCGGTCACAGCGTCAGGGCAAGCGATTTGATTGACCGGCAACAGGAAGCGCGCTGGGCGGTGGACATGATTGCCCGGGATTTACGTTATGCAACCGCATGTACTACCAGAGTCGGAACAGGCACTGCGGTCGAGATGGTGAAAACCGATTCTCGCGGCAGCTCGGTGAAGATAGGCTATAAACTTGTCGGTACTTCCGGCGGTTATGTGCTGACAAGAACTTATACGTATGGGACGACTGCTGAGGCTAGCCTGCTTGGCAACGTTAAGCGGGGATATGTTGGAGCCGGGTATTTCACTGTAACTGTGACAGCTTCTGGCACTGCTGTAAGTCAGGTTCACATAGTATATAAAATTGGACGAGATGCTGCCGATACAAATCCGGCGGTGGCAGAGACTACCATTTATCCGCTTAATGGTCTTACCGCAAATTTAAATTAGTAACTTTCGTGGCCAAAGAGAGGTGAAACCGATGAGGCGGCAGCGCGGCAGCATGACGATTATGGCAATTATGGCAATGTTGGTACTGGCGACCGGGGCGGCGACAGTGAGCTATATAACCAGCCGTAATGCGAAGATTGCCCAAGAGTACGCTAACGGGCTTCAAGCGCAGTATAGCGCTGAGGCGGCGGTAAAAACAGCTTATGTGGCTGGGCAAGAGTCTGTGAAAACTGCGAATGGCTATAAAAATGGTGAAAAATCGGCGCTTGCGGATTGGGTTGGCAGCACGATAAGTCTCGGTTTGCCGGGATCTATTATGGGAACAGCGAAAGTATCAATCAGTTATGTGCAGGGCGCTACAACAAAGTACTATGTGCAGGCGTTAGGCACCGCCAACGGTGCTACGAGGCTGGCCTATAATTCAGGCATTGATCTTACAAGTACGACGACAACAACTATGACGGATACTTATACTACTGTTACTGCGGCATCGCTGATTGCCTCGGGCAATACATACATTGGCGCAAGCAATTCCGGCGGTAAAGTCAATTCTGCGTTAGCGTGGTCGCTGCCGGATGACCTTACCAATCCTACAAGCCCGGCGAAGTCGCCGGGATATGGGACGGCCAATAATGCGTGGTCATCTGTCTATAGCTGCGTATTGTTTAACGATATTCTGGGGCAGGCAGGCTATTCGGCTACCGCGGCGCTGCAGACGGTGTTTCGAGTTAATTACTATGTTTTACTTACAAATATTGATAGTGCCGATGGTGCGGGTTATGGTATCTACTATTTGGCGACGAAAACTCAGAATTCGGCGACTAAGGCCTGGTTGGCCGGCGATGCCGGAGACCCAACCGCCTATGTGGTGCAATACGATCCTGGGCTTAATCCGGGTTATAAATCATGCGCCTGGGGGGCGGTGTATTCTAAGCCGCTTAATATTAATTGGCCCTATGGCGCTTTTCTGGTGAAGAAGGTAATGGCGGACGGTTTTGACGGTTCACAAAACGAGGTTTGGGATGAGAGCGGGACTTATGATGACAACTACGCATTTCAGGATAACAATGAATTGAAGCAGCGCTGTTATGTTGAGAGCGACCGCGGTTATGCAATTGCCAGTGACTGGGATTTACCGGCGCTGCGGCCAGTGGTTACCAACTCAGCAACAAGCGTTAGCGCACCCAGTCTAACACGAGTACCAACTTTGTTCGGTTATATGGCGGACGGAACATTCTTGCCTGATAAAACAGGCCAATACCGTGAACGTCCCCCAGATTTAAGGATCGCCTACTCGCTTGGCGACTTAGCTGAGGGCAACTCTTGGTTTAAGAATACTTATTATCCGCAAGGCGCTAAGGTAGCGGTTGGAGTTTATATGGCTGATGCGCTGGACAACCGGATGGTATGGGTGGCAGCAAATGCCGGTAAGAGCGGTGCGTCTAAGCCGGCCGCGCTAAGCCGCGTTCCTCCAGCAGGGGCTATCGTGACTGACGGCACAGTGACCTGGGTGGCGCAGGCGGCTCCGACATCGGCGGAGATTGCCAAGGCTGTGGTGGATGGCAAAATTTCTATTGCTAAAATTTCAATGGCTGATTTAAAGTATCGGATCGACATTGTCAATGGTACGTCAGTAGACAATTCTGTCTATTCTATTCCGTTTGCGATGGTCGCTGGCAATAAGAATAAGATTACTATTGAACTGGTGGCTGACAACCAAGGCAACCGGGTGCAACTTATCAGAGTTAATGATGTGCTGGCACTGGCGTTTAATGATGTTTACAGTTCGTATAAACACAATATTATACCTAAGGACTGGGAACTAAGTCCAACTAAGACCCAACTGGGGACCGGGATTAAAATCTGGAATGCGGCGGCGTTATTCTATACTGTTGATAACTACGGCCAGACAGTGAGTGAAGCTACTACTATTACTTCAAATTACGGTATATGGGGTATGTAGGCAGTTCAGCGGAGCAAGCCTTTTGGGAAATTACTGCAGCAGGCTATGCATGAAGCTAAGGGGGAAAAGTTATGACAGTGGATTGGAAGCGAATGGGGGTAACTAAACGGACTTGGGGGCTATTGGTGATATTGGTGCTGGTGGTTATTGGATACTATTTTCTGGGGGTAACTAATTCGCCGCCGATGGCGCCGGTAGTGGTGGGAAAGCCAGCTAATAAGGCCGGGGAGCAAGCGGCTTCGGCAAAGCTTAAGGCTGCCGGTTTGCTGCCAGCAGCCCCGGTAGCGGCAAACCGAGATCCATTTGAGGTGCCGCCAGTTTACCGGCAAGTGGATAAAGAAAGTATGACTGAAACAGTTGGTACTAAGCCAGAAGTAGCTGCTGAAATTAACACCAAGCCAGCGACGATGCCCCTGCTTCAGGGGACGGTGCTTGGCCGCTCCAGCAGTGTGGCAATTTTGACACTGGGGGCTGAAAGCAGAGCTGTTCGGGTTGGGCAGGCGATTGGTGATTATACGCTTGTGGCAGTAGAAGCCGATTCCGCTGTGGTGGAGGGACCTGGCGGAGCAATAACGCTATGGATGAGGAGGCAGGAATGACGGTGCTAAGATGGTTTAAATGTGGAATTATTGGCTTAGTTATGATGACTGTATGCTATAGCGGTGTGACACAGGCGGCAGAGCAACTGGTTACCTTGAATGTGAGTAACGCCGAAGTGAGAGATATCCTGGCCGCAATAGCGGCGGTGAACGGGGTCAATATAATTGTGGATGAAACGGTAAAAGGTAAGATGTCGCTGAATATAAGCGATATGCCGCTGGATGAAGCCCTAAATCTGGTGGTCAAGACGCGGGGGTATACATATCAGCGTATGCCTGACGGCGCGATTGTGGTGGCTGAGGCCAAGACGCTGTTAACCGGGTTTGGCTCGGTGGAGGTGTTTTCTTTGAAGTATGCTGTGGCGGCTGATTTGAAGAAAATGCTGGCCGGAGTGGTGGCTGAGGAACGGCTGAAGGCTGATGACGCTACAAATACACTAGTGTTTTTCGGGCCACCAACAGAGGCGGAAAAGGTGCGCGAGGTAATTGACAGGCTGGATATTCCCCAGAAGCAGGTGACGATTGAGGCCCAGGTGCTGGAAATTAATAAGTCAGCTAGCAAGAGCCTGGGGTTTGAGTGGAGTTTTGCTCCTGGTCCGGTGCAGTCGGGTAGTACTTCGACCACCGATCTTACTAACTATGGGGCCATTAGCTTTGGCCGGGCTCCGGACGGAAATCCGTATCAATTTCGGTATCAGGCTCAGTTAAATGCCCTGGTATCTAAAGGCAATGCCAAAGTGCTGGCCAAACCCAAGATAAGTACGATTTCCGGCAAGGAAGCCAAGATTCTTATTGGCGACAAGGTGCCGGTGCAGGCGACTACTACTTCCGGCGGGGTGTCTTCGACGTCAGTGACTTATGTGGATACCGGCATCAAGCTGGTATATACGCCGGTTATTAGTTCTGATGGCATGGTACGAGCTCACCTTTTAGCCGAGGTATCGACACCGTCGGCGGCGCTGGGCGGTACTAACTATAAGATTGCCACCCGAACTGCTGAGACCGATTTGGTGATGGCTGACGGAGAAACGATGGCCATTGGCGGCTTAATGAGCTCCACTGTGTCTCATACCGGGAAAAAAGTTCCCATTTTAGGGGATTTGCCGCTAATTGGCTCGGTATTTAAAAATGTTGATGACAGTACTGAAGAAACGGAAATTGTGGTTATTCTCACAGCTAAAATAAGTAAATAAATGTAGGTATAAGGAGGTGCCTGTTATGGCAACTAATCAGCGTTTTAGGCTGGGCGATATTTTGCTAAATGCCGGAATAATTACGGACGAACAATTGCAAAAGGCACTGGCAATGCAGCGTAAGAATGGAGAACGGCTGGGAAAAACGCTGATTAATTTGGGGGTTGTAAGTGAGGATAATATTCTTCGGGCGCTGGAAAGTCAGTTAGGGGTTGACGTGGTTAGTCTGGCCCGGTATCCGATTGAGCGGGACGCAGCACTCTTGATTCCGGCCCAGCTTGCTGAACGGCACAAGGTTTTGCCGCTAAAGAAGGACGGTTCCCAGATAATTCTGGCTATGGCTGACCCGACTAATTTTTTTGCTATTGATGATGTGCGCATGGTCACAGGGCTTAATGTACAACCGGTGATTGCTATTGAGAGCGAACTTGAGCGCTTTATTGAGAGCGCTTATGGCGTGCGAGACATTGTCGAGCGGGCGGTAATTAAACTGCAGGAAGAGGAAGTGGCGGCGACTGCGGAGATTCAGACGGCGGATGAAGCTCCGATAATTAGCCTTGTTAATGGTCTGATCAGCCAGGCAGTACGGGAACGGGCCAGCGACATTCATATCGAGCCGCTAGAAGGACTGGTGCGGGTGCGATTCAGGGTTGACGGAGTGTTGCGCGAAGTTGTGACTTTTCCTAAAGCAACCCAGAGCTCTATTGTCAGTCGGATAAAGATTATGGCCGAGATGGATATTGCTGAGAAGCGAATGCCGCAGGATGGCCGGATTAAGGTTAAGGAAAAGGGACGGGATGTTGATATTCGGGCGTCTACGATGCCTACGGTGCTGGGGGAAAAAGTGGTGCTTAGGATTCTTGACCGGGCAGCGGTGGTGATGGATATCTCTGGCCTGGGTTTTTCCGCGCTAAATCTAGAACGGTATAAACGGATGTACAGTCAGTCCTATGGCATGATTCTGGTGACCGGTCCCACCGGCAGCGGCAAGACGACTACCTTGTATTCAACGCTGGTGGAAATTAATTCACCGGCCAAGAATATAATTACTATCGAAGACCCGGTGGAGTATATGCTGGCTGGGGTTAACCAGATACTTGTCAACCCCAAGGCTGGACTGACTTTCGCTAACGGCCTGCGGTCAATACTCCGCCAGGACCCGAATATTGTGATGGTGGGCGAAATACGGGACGGTGAAACCGCTGACATTGCAGTACGAGCAGCTCTTACCGGGCATCTGGTGCTAAGTACGCTTCATACCAACGACGCTGCTGGTGCAATTTCCCGTCTTATTGATATGGGCGCGGAACCTTTCCTGGTTGCTTCGTCCATCCTGGGAGTGGTGGCGCAGCGGCTGGTGAGGATTATCTGCCCTAACTGCAAGGAAAGTTACCTGCTTGAGGCTGGTTCGTCGGAAGCGCTGTTTTTGGCGGACAGCCAAGAGTTTGCGGGCGCGGTGATACAAGCAAAGCTGAATCAGTCAGGCTTGACGCTGTACCGGGGACGCGGCTGTGAGCACTGCGGCGGCAGCGGTTATCGGGGGCGAATGGCTATCAATGAGGTGATGCCACTATCTGGTACTTTGCAGGAAGCGCTTATTCACCACGCCTCAGCCAGAGAACTATCCCGTATTGCGATCACTGAAGGGATGGTAGCGATGCGCCAAGACGGAATATTGAAGGCGCTTGAGGGGATGACCACGTTGGATGAGGTTCGGCGGGTGGCCTATAGTGGGGTGTAGCTTGTGGAAATAGTGAGAATGAATGAGCTTTTAAAAGAGGCGCTAATGCGCCAGGCTTCTGATCTCCATATCACTGTCGGCATGCCGCCGATGTTGAGGATCGACGGTGAACTGACGCCGCTTGCTTATCAGCGCGAACGCCCGGAGATGACTGAGGCGCTTTTGGCAGAGATTGCCAGCGCCGAAGTGTTGTCTAAGTTTGCTGCGCAGGGAGATGTTGATTTTTCTTATGCTATTCCGGGACTGAGCCGGTTTCGAGTTAATGCTTTTCGTCAGCGAGGCAGTGTGGCTATTGCTGTCCGGCTGGTTAATGAGCGGGTGCCTACGCTGGAGGAGCTGGGGCATCCGGAGGTGATAAAAGAATTGGCCAGAAAGCTCCGGGGGTTGGTGCTGGTGACTGGCCCGACCGGGAGCGGAAAATCTACGACCCTGGCAGCGATGATTGGACTGATTAATCGTGAGCGGGCCTGTCATATCATTACGCTGGAAGACCCGATAGAGTATCTTCACTCCCACGGAAAGAGTATCGTCAACCAGCGGGAGTTGCACCTTGACACGAAGTCATTTGCCGATGCACTTCGGGCGGCACTCAGGGAAGACCCGGACGTCATATTGCTGGGGGAGATGCGGGATATGGAGACCATCGCTACAGCGATTACTGCCGCCGAAACCGGGCATCTGGTGCTGGCGACGCTGCACACTGGGGATGCGGCTCAGACTATTGATCGGATTATTGATGTTTTTCCGCCGCATCATCAGCAGCAGGTGCGTATCCAGTTGTCGTTGACGTTGCAGGGCATTGTGGTGCAGCAGCTTTTGCCTCGCAAGGACGGCAAGGGGAGGGTGGCAGCGCTGGAGATTTTGCTGGCCACGCCGGCGGTGCGCAATATTATCAGAGAAAGCAAGACTCAGCAACTGATGTCGGTGCTGCAGACCGGGGCCAAGGCTGGTATGCAGACAATGGATGGCAGCTTACGGGAGCTGGTTCGCAGCGAGGTTGTTACCTATGAGGAGGCTCTGGCTCGGGCAGTCGATTCGGAAATGTTGAAACGGCTGTTGGGGTTGGTATAAAAAAATTATAAGGAAGGGAGGAAGAATACTATGGCGACAAACTTTTTCTATCGGGCCAGAGACCGTACCGGCCAGGTGATTTGCGGCGAACTTTTAGCGGATGCACCGGCGGCGGTGGCGGCCCATATTCGCAATCAAAATATGCTAGTGCTTAAGATCGAGCCGGTCAAGGCAGAGCGCAAAAAGGTGCTGGAGTATTTAACTGAGTTCAGGGGTGTTACGCTGCGCGACCTGGCTATTTTTTGTCGCCAATTTGCCACTATGGTGTCGGCAGGGATGCCATTGGTTAATGTTCTAGGCATTTTGATTGAGCAGACAGGCAGCCTTGAATTGAAGCGGGCATTGCAAAGTGTCGACAAAGAGGTGCAGGAGGGCAGGGCGTTATCGGCGGCCCTGGCTGAGCAGCCTGACGTTTTTCCAGGCGTGATGGTGCATTTAGTGGAAGCTGGAGAAATGGGGGGGATGCTGGACGAAGTGCTGGAGCAACTGGCAGAGCAGTTTAAAAAGGACTATAAGCTTAAGCAGCAGGTTAAGTCAGCAATGGTTTATCCGGCGGTAGTGTTGGGTTTTGCTTTGCTGGCGGTAACTGGCATTCTGGTATTTATCATGCCAAAGTTTGTTGAAATGTATAGCCAAATGAATGCCGAGCTGCCGCTGGCAACTCACATTTTGCTTGGAATCAGCAGCGGGTTGCAAAGCTATGGTGTTCTGGTGCTGACGGTGCTAGTGTTAGGGGCATTCCTCTTAGCTCAGAATGCGAATTTTCCAGGTTTCAAGGCGGTACTGGATAACGTTGTGCTGCGGCTGCCGGTATTTGGCCTTTTGTACCGTAAGGTGGCGATTGCCCGGTTCAGCCGCACGCTGGCTACGCTGCTTCATGGCGGTGTTCCGATAATTCAGGCGCTGGAGGTGGTCAAGCACGTCACCGATATTAAGCCGATGGTGACGGCGCTTACTGTTGCCCAGGGCAGCATCCGGGAGGGGTTCAGCTTCGCGACTCCGCTTAGCAAGAACGAGATCTTTCCACCGATGGTGGTTCAGATGGTGGCCATTGGTGAGGAAGCAGGAAACCTGGATGTTATGTTAAGAAAAGTGGCCGAGTTCTACGAAAATGATGTGGATGATATGGTGGTTCGGCTGAGCAGTCTCCTGGAGCCGATGCTGATTATCTTTATCGGGGTGATAATTGGGAGCATTGTTATAGCGCTTATGTATCCGTTGTTTGACCTTGTCACCAAGGTTGGTGGCTAAAAATATACGAGGAGGAATTAGTATGATGAAGTTATTTAGGAAAACAACGAATCAAAAAGGCTTTACGCTGATTGAACTTTTGGTGGTGATTGGGATTATCGGTCTTTTGGCATCGATAGCGATTCCGAGGTATGCATCATCACAAGCATCGGCACGGGGAACAAAAATTGTTGCTGACCTGCGTACTATTGACAGTGCTATCGCTATGTCTTTAGCTGATGGTAATACGCCGACTGTAGCCAATCTTACAACCAATAATTATCTGGCTGAATTTCCAGTACCGCCAACAAAGAGTGCAATAAGATTTCCGGATGCAACTACAATAGCAGCAGCTTCTGCTACTGTTGCTGCTTATACAATTGATACTGACACTTCGAGAGCTTGGTATAACGGTCATCCGGTTGAGTACTATGCTAATTAATTATCTGATTTAATTTCTTTGGGCAACTAGAGTCAACTTCGGGCAGTAGAGAGAGCTTCTAGTTTAGGAGCTCCCTCAGGCTGACCGGAGAATATGGTGTTCTCACAGTGTACCGTTGGATGGAAATTAAACTTTGACTATTTGCCGTGTTGCGGCTGGAGATAGATAAGGGAGGTAACTGGGCATGGGCTGGGAAGTCTGGAGGCGATTTGCCAAGTTGTTTCAGCGGCGGATAACGACGCTGGTAGGGGTGGATTTTGGGCAGGGAGCGGTTAAGGTGGTTGAGGTGTCGCTAAAGGGTGCGAGGCCGTATTTACGTACTCTGGCTATTGTGGAGGTGCCGACAGCTTATCGGAGTGAGAATGTTGATAGCGAAAGTTATGGTATGTCAGGGTTAAAAATTGACTCCAATTTACTGAAGACGCTTTTGCACAGGGCGTTGGCGGTAAGTGGAATTAAGGCCAAAGATGCAGTGTTGGCAATTGGGGGGAAGTGGCTGTTTATGCGTGAGGTTACTTTTCCCGAACTGCCGCCAGAGGAACTGGCTGAAGCAATAAAATGGGATATTCCTAAGTATGTGCCGTATGAGCCGGATAGTTATGAGTTTGACTACTCTATCACTGGTCAGAAGGCTGAAACCGGAGAGTTGCGGGTGCTTATTGCGGCCGCGCCAAAAAAAGCGGTGCGCCAGCTTACCAAGATTGCGCGGGAGGTAGGGCTGAAGCCGCTGGCGGTAGATATCGAGCCACTGGCGGTGCAGCGAACGATGGTGGGGGCAGAAAACGCAATGGTGGTGGATGTGGGGGCGGAAAATACGCAAATTTCGTTGTTTCAGCAAGGTAATCCTGTATTCACCAGAGTGGTGTCGGTGCGGGGAAGCTGTATTGAAGCAGCGCTGAAGCGAGTTGGTGAGGATGCGGCTGCGATGGTGGAATTGGAGAGCATAGTAGCGGAATTAGGGCAGGAGGTGGGGCGCACTGCCCAGTTTTTTACCCAGCAGAACAAGCAGGCGACAATTGATAAAGTAATAGTAAGCGGTTTTACTGAGAACGAGAAATTAGTGGATTTATTACGCGCCAAGGTTGATCTGCCGGTGGTGGAACACGAACCGCTGGCCGGGCTGGAGGTTAACAGATCGTTTGCAACGGATTATTTACGGCAGGTTGGACCACAATTGGCGGTGGCGATTGGTCTGGCGCTGAGGGGGGCGGAGGCGTGAATCGGATCAATCTATTGCCTGTTGCTGAGCGGCGGCCGGACATCCCCTATGGTCGGATTGCAGTATTTTTTGTGGTGGTGGTTTTGCTGGTTATTGGTTGTATTTATGGTGTTGAAGAGTATTCTTTACGGTTGTTGGAAGGTGAGGTAGCGGCGACTCAGGCTCGCTATGAGGAATTGTTACCGGTTCGGCAGGCTATGGAAGCGGCAGGGGATAAACAAAAGCAGATTGACGCCAAGCAGGCGTTGGTGAATGAACTTGAAAAAAGCCGTACCACCCCATATAATCTGTTACCAAGGATTGCTGGATTATTGACAAACGATATTTGGCTGGATGAGACAATTGTCAATAAAACGGATGGCCGGATTATTACGCTGAAGGGGGAGACAGGAGAGTACGATGAATTGGCGGCATTTGTTACCAGGTTGGAAGCCGAACCATTATTTTATTCGGTGATGCTGAAGTCAACCGAAGGTGATACCAAGCTTGGTACGCTGAAGTTTACTATTGATTTGAAGCTGAAGGAGCTGTAACTAATGAAGCTTGCGAGCATATCCTTTAAAAGTAACGGGTATGTGTGGCTGGTCGGAACAACGGTAATCTGTCTGGCGAGTGTGGTGTTGTTTTATAATTTTATTCTGACGAAGCAATTGGCTAAGAAGGGGCAGGCTGTTGGCCAGTTGTGTTTGGTTAACAGCAAAGTGGCGACGGTTGAGCGATTTGCAGCGGAACATCCGGATAAAGAACGGTATTTGCAGGACTTGAATGCGGAAGTTATCAGGGTTAATAAGTTGTTGCCTGACCGACTGAACATGGGGGAGACTGTGGCGTTTCTGGAGGACACCGCAAAGGTCACCGGGGTGGTCTGCGGGGCGATTACTACAGAGAAAAGCGTGTTTAATAACGGCTGGACCGAGAATAGGCTGGTTTTAAAGGTATTGGGCGATTACTCAGACCTTATGGAATTTGCCAGACGGTTGGATGCCGGACCTAGATTTATGGCGGTCAGGGCCGTAGAGTTTCATGATCGGGTTGTGTTAGGTCAAAAGTTTTGGGGGCAGAAGGAAATCGAGCAGTTAGTGGAGAAAGAACTGAGCGGCAAGGCAAGTAGTTTGGTTAAGCCGGTTATTGAGCGGGGTTTGCTAAATAAAGAGAGTCTGTTGGTGATGAATGTCTATCTGATGGTAGCGTCAGAGGGGCGCCTGCCTGATGTCCAAAGCGAGCAGGACCATCCGGCGAAATGATAGATTGAGAGTTGGCCGCAAGTTGATTATGATTTAGTGAGGTGGTTAAATGATTGAAGGCTTTTTAAGTGTCGTTTTTGGTCTGGTGATCGGTAGTTTTCTTAACGTATGCATCTATCGCCTACCTGCGGAGCAGTCAGTGATTTTTCCTGGGTCCCACTGCAATATGTGTGGAAGTAGATTGAAAGCGGTGGATTTAGTGCCGGTGTTTAGTTATTTGCTGCTAGGCGGCCGCTGCCGCTACTGTGGCGAAAAGTTTTCGCCACGCTATGCGCTGGTAGAACTCTTGACCGCCGGAATGTTTTATCTGTGCTGGGCGATTTTCGGTCTTTCTTTGGCGTTACCAAAAGGTCTTATATTAATATCATTTTTAATTGTTATTACTTTTATTGATTACGATCACCAGCTTATTTTTGATAAGGTGCTGGTGTGGTTGGCGGTTATTGGCGCAGTGTTTAATCTGGCTACCGGAGAGGTAGTAATTCTTGATATGGTGGGTTCGGCTCTGGTCGGCGGCGGTTTTCTGCTTATTGTCGCACTTGTGAGCGGTGGCGGAATGGGCGGCGGCGATATAAAGTTTGTGGCGGCACTGGGGCTTTGGTTTGGCTGGAAATTGCTGCTGTTGGCGATGATGATAGCTTTTGTTGTTAGCGGAATAACGGGGGCGTTACTACTGACATTGAAGTTAAAAGGCCGCAAAGATGCAATTCCTTTTGGTCCGTTTATTGCAATTGGAGCGGCGATAAGTCTGCTGTATGGTGCGCCTATTATTCGGTGGTATTGGCAGATTACAGTGGGGTAAGTATATAGGAACGAGGCCGTGCTAAAACTCATGTTTTAACATGGCCTCGTTTTTTGTAATAAAAAATGTCGAATATTGTAGAAAAAAAGAAGGGATTGATCTTTGTCTTGTCAAAATATCATATAATTTAATTATGGTGTTTTGGGCTAACTTGCCGAAAGGCAAAGGCGTAAAGTTATGAGGCTAAGAACGTGTTTTGGTTATGGTTGCCAGGTTGCGGAGTTTTAAATTCTTTTGCAGTCTGGCGGCTTTTATTTTAATTGTGTGTTATATGAGGGCGGGATGGTATTGTTATTGCAGAACATTCATGCTAAAAATAACGGCTACATTTTTATTGATGTTGTTATTGGAATGTGTATTTTGTCAATTGCGCTGTTAACATTTCTTGATGCAGTCCGCCAAACAACTGTTAATACAGTTAATAATAGAAATTATCCGATGGCTGTTTATATTGCAAATAAAAAAATGGAACAATTGAAACTTCAGAGCGGCAGCGGCAATTTTATAATGCCGACAGATAATCCAGCTGTAGTAGCTGCAAATGGTGTTTATCCTCAATTTATAGTTAGTGTCTCTCAGCCGGAAGTTAAAGGCCTTGAGTCAAATTTGACAGCGCTACAGGTTAACGTAAATTGGCAGGATGCTACGCCTGGTGGGGCCACATACACAAGAACGGTGACAATCTACGGTTATCATATAAAAGCGTATTAAATAGATTTGTGTAGGGTGTGAACGCCTGTGGTTCTTTATAAAAACCAAGACGGGTTTTCAATTTTGGAAATGGTTATGGGGATGGCGCTTGTAATTGTTATTTTTGCGCCGATTGTAGGGATATTGCAAAACGTACTTATAACCTCAAAATATAATCAGGGAATGAGCAATGTTCAAAGCCAGGCGCAAACTGCGATGCTGAAGCTGACTGACGTGCTTAACCGTGCCGATCCCTCAACTATTTATAAAAGCGGTACAACTAGTGACAATTTTGCTGATGCATCAAGTATTGACTTTTCAGCGCTTGCACCTGACGGCAGTTCAGGCTATACGCCGTGCACTATTAGTTATAACTCATCAACACAAACAATTTCTATCACGTATTCTTCGTTTGCGAAATATAACCAAACGTTTGGCAGTGGTTTGGTTAAAACGCTGCATTTTACGCAAGACAGATCTAATTCTACAGGAAACTACTTAAGGTCAGTTAGCGGTTCGCCAGGTGCTTTGTGGATAACTAACATTGAGATTTATATTAGTTTTTATGATTCAAATAATTCAACTATTAGCAGTACTGCTAGCGTAAATCTTACAACCAATTTGACGCTGAAAAAAGTCGGTAATGGATCTACCGGCCATAATGAAAATTATACGATTATTCATCCGGAATATAACTGAGTCTTGCGTTCGGGGGGGGGGGGGGGTATTGCTCCCATCGAACGCTTAGAACGAAGTTAGTTCGAGGTTATAGCCTGCTCTCCTCCGGCCTAAGAGGACGGAGTCTTACAGGCTGTTAACGAGATAAAAAGGAACGCAGGTTTGCAGCGATATTTTGTTAATGAAAGGCGCAAACAAGTAATGCATAAAATCAGCATTATTTTTCGACAAGCGGGTTCAACATCAATAATTGCTATTATGACTATGTTGTTAGCCGGAATCCTTTTATCAGGCGTTATGTTTGCTGTTACTGCTACGACTAAAAACAGTGCTAATAATGCTGACGCAATTAATGCTCAAAATGCGGCTGAAGCAGGTATAAAGCGAGCTTTAACATGTTTTGAAACCGGCAAAACCGGAGGAGCTCCGGATTGGAGTTGGCTGCAAACTAGTACTATAGCGCTGAATAATAATAAGGTAGTTGATACCAATAACAACCTGAAATACTCTGTACTTATTCAATTAGCGGGCACAAATGATCCGGTGACAGCTCCGGTCTGTATTAATTCCAGTACCAAGAACGATATTGTTTATGTGCTTACTGCTACCGGAACTTCGCGAAATATTTCCCGAAAACTTACTGTTAATGTTACTGTTCAAAAAAATACCGGCATAAAGAGTTTGCCCCTGTCTTTTCAATATGTATATTATACGGTAACCGGCGCTGTAAAAAATGCTAAAACAAAAAAATGGAAACGTGATGCAGGAAAGCTTTATAATACGGAAAGCTGGAACGGACTTGCTGAGCTTATTCTGCAGGAGAATGCCCAAGCTTTTACTTCGGCTTCGCAACTGAGATATGACGGATCAACTAGTAATCCAATGTGGGGCAGCAACTGGCATTATGGCTGGACGAAGCTAAATTATGTGCCTGGTTCAATTGCGGATGGAAGCATAATTATCGATTCTACATATTCACCTAATACCTACAGTTATGAAAACTTTACCAATCATGCCGGATGGGCTGACGATTCTGGTGATGAGTCAACTAATCCATATAGCGCTTCAACGCCTGCCTATAAAGATACTACTTCTACCTTGTTTAATTATTACAGTTTACTTTCGAAGTATAACTCGCTTAACTTATGGAATGGTGAACCTGCCGTATTTGTTACAGGTACCGATAGCTTAAATAATATTAACCGCAGCTCTAGTAATTCCTATTTTATGCCACCATGGGTGCTTATTACCGCAAGTACGGATTTTTCTCCGGCTAATATTCAGGCGATTATTAGTAGCAATATTACGGATGACCAAAAGCTGCAAGCCCTAAAATGTATTCTTGGAACCATTGTCGTCTATCGCGCCGATACACCAGCGGCAAGCGATCCGTCAACAAATCCGGTGCAAGTTTATAAGGTAAATGTTGACACAAATCCGACAAGCAGTACCTATAAAAAAATATCTTTATCTGCTAATAGTTTTGGAACTACAGACGCAAATAACGGGGTAACTGGTCAGAACTCTAATGGAGGCTATAACATAGAGTTTCCGTGAATTAGCTGTAATCTTAGTTATACTCAAAATAAGGCAAAGTTATAGCTGAAATGGAGAGAAGGGCATGAGCGTGGATTTTAGAAAACTTGGTTTCACAAGGCGGACATGGGTGCTTTTAGCGATACTGGTAATAATGGCTGTCGGATATTTTTATAGCAGGATAGCTGATCCAACCCCAATGGTGCCGATGGTGGTGGTAAGCCCTGGGGGAAAAGGTTCGGGGGAAGTGCAGCCGCTGCCTGTTTCGCTGGAGAGAGTGCCGCCAGTGGTTGCTGCAAGAGATCCATTTTTGATACCGGCGTCATTTCGGCAACATGAGCAAACTGTAGTGGCCGAACCGGTTGGCGCTCGAGCTTCGGATGTGCCAGCGGTTAAAGCAGACAAAGCACCGGTAATGAAGGCGCCGATGCTTCCAATAATAAAAGGAACGGTGGTTGGAAGTACGGCCAGTGCAGCAATTTTAACGTTAGGGTCACAAACACGGTCGGTTTTAGTTGGCGAGGAAATTGGCGAATATAGACTTGTCGCTGTTGATTCAGGGTATGCGGTGCTGGCTGGACCAGGGGGTTTGATAACGCTAGGGATGAGGAGGTAACGATGACAGTGCGGAAGTGTTTTAGCAGCGGCATTATTAGTTTAGTAGTTATGGCGTTATTGTTTGTAAATGGTGTGTGTCTAGCATCAGACAGTCCGGTAACTTTGAATGTTGAGAACGCTGAAGTGCGCGATATTTTGGCAGCAATTGCGGCGGTGGACGGAGTTAACATAATTGTTGACGAAACGGTGAAGGGTAAAATATCTTTGAATATTACGGATATGCCGTTAGATGAGGCGTTAAATCTGGTGGTTAAGACCCGGGGATATACTTGTCAACGGATGCCAAACGGTGCGATTGTGGTAGCCGATCCGAAAACGCTTTTAACCGGGTTTGGATCAGTAACGGTCTTTCCCTTGAAGTATAGCGTGGCAGCTGATGTAAAAAAAATGCTGACTGGTGCGATTGGTGATGAACGGCTGAAGGCGGACGATGCCACAAATACGCTGGTGTTTTTCGGTTCCCCTGCCGAAGCGGCAGCGGTGCGTACTGCGATAGAGAACTTAGATGTTCCGGCGAAGCAGGTGACGATTGAGGCCCAGGTGATTGAAATCAATAAGTCGGATAGCAAAAATTTGGGTTTTGAATGGAGTTTTGCTCCTGGTCCGGTACAGTCTGGCAGTACGTCAACTACAGACCTTTCTAACTACGGGGCCATTAGTTTTGGCAGGGCGCCGGACGGTAATCCCTATCAATTTCGGTTTCAGAGCCAAATCAATGCCCTAGTGTCAAAAGGCAATGCCAAAGTATTGGCTAAGCCTAAAATAAGCACTATTTCCGGTAAGGAAGCAAAGATCCTTATTGGCGATAAGGTGCCGGTACAGTCACAGACTACGAGCAGTGGTGTAACCTCGACAACAGTAAGTTATGTAGATACTGGTATTAAACTGGTATATACGCCGGTTGTCAGTCCTGACGGCAGGGTTCGGGCGCATCTCTTAGCTGAGGTATCAACACCGTCTGCTGCTTTGGGTGGCACTAATTATAAGATTTCTACTCGTACTGCTGAGACTGATTTGGTGATGGTCGACGGAGAAACTATGGCTATCGGAGGCTTGATGAGTTCTACTGTGTCTCATACCCGGACTAAGGTACCTGTTTTAGGGGATCTGCCGTTTGTCGGCACGTTCTTTAAGAATAGTAATAGCAGTAATGAAGAAACGGAAATTGTGGTAATTCTTACCGCTAAGGTAAACAAATAACTGCCTGTTAGGGGAGGAGCTTACGATAAACAATCAGAGTTTACGGTTAGGCGATCTTTTGGTCGGCGATGGACTCATAAATGAAGAACAGTTACAGAAGGCGCTAGGAGTCCAAAGTAAAAATGGAGAGCGGCTGGGAAAAACGCTAATTAATATGGGCTTTGTTAGTGAGGAACGTATTCTTCAGGCTCTGGAACGTCAGCTGGGGATTGAGCGGGTTAATTTGTTGCAGTATCCCCTTGATAGGGACGCGGCGCTTCTTATTCCGGCTCAACTTGCCGAACGGCATAAGGTGTTGCCGCTAAAGAAGGCGGGTCGTAGGTTAATACTGGCGATGGCTGATCCTACCAATTTCTTTGCTATTGATGATGTGCGAATGGTAACTGGGTTTGATGTTCAACCAGTGATTGTTGCCGAGGGCGAGCTTGAACAAGCCATTGGCAATGCATATGGTGTGAGGGACATTGTAGAGCGGGCGGTAACGAAGCTGCAGGAAGAGGAACTGGCGGCGGTTTCAGAAATTCAGACGGCGGATGATGCCCCGATAATTGGTATTGTTAACGGTCTGATTAGTCAGGCGGTAAGGGCTCGCTCCAGCGATATTCATATCGAGCCGATGGAGCGCCAGGTAAGGGTCCGGTTTAGAATTGACGGTGTATTAAGAGAGATAGTAACCTTTCCGAAGGCGACGCAAAATGCAATTGTCAGTCGTATCAAGATTATGGCTGATATGGATATTGCTGAAAAACGGATGCCACAGGACGGGCGAATCAAGGTGCAGGAAAAGGGACGGGATATTGACATTCGGGCGTCTACTCTGCCTACTGTGCTGGGGGAAAAGGTAGTGCTCCGGATTTTGGATCGGGCGGCAGTGGTTCTTGATATTTCTAGTCTAGGTTTTTCTAAGCATAATTTTGAACGGTATCAAAGAATGTACAGCCAATCCTATGGCATGATTTTGGTGACAGGTCCAACCGGCAGTGGCAAGACGACAACGCTTTATTCGACGTTGGTGGAGATTAACTCGCCAGAAAAAAATATTATTACTATTGAAGACCCGGTAGAGTATATGCTGGCAGGGGTTAATCAGATATTGGTTAATTCTAAAGCCGGACTGACCTTTGCCAGCGGTCTCAGGTCGATATTACGTCAGGACCCGAATATTGTGATGGTGGGTGAAATCAGGGATAGTGAAACTGCTGACATTGCGGTCAGAGCGGCTCTTACCGGGCATTTAGTATTAAGTACACTACATACCAATGATGCTACCGGTGCTATTTCCCGGCTGATAGATATGGGGGCTGAGCCGTTTCTGGTGGCATCGTCGGTGCTGGGGGTGGTTGCCCAGCGCTTGGTACGGATTATTTGCCCTAATTGCAAGGAGAGCTATTCCCTTGAGGCTGGTTCGACGGATCAACTGTTTTTAAAGAGCAGCCGGGAATTTTCTGATGAGGCACTAAAGGAAAGGCTGGCTAATCCAAATCTGACGTTGTATAGGGGTCGCGGATGCGAGCGTTGCGGCGGCAGCGGCTATAGGGGAAGGATGACTATTAATGAGGTTATGCCACTATCGCCGGGGCTGCAAGAAGCACTTATTCATCAGTCTTCTGCAAGGGAACTGTTCAGTATAGCGACAGGCGAGGGAATGGTGCCGATGCGTCAGGACGGAATATTGAAAGCGCTCGATGGCCTGACAACAGTGGACGAGGTCATACGGGTTGCCTATAGTGGAGTGTAATCGTGGAAAAGGTTACGATGAATGAACTTTTAAGAGCGGCGCTGGTTTGTCAGGCTTCTGATCTTCATATTACTGTCGGCGTACCGCCGGTGCTTAGGGTTAATGGTAAACTGATGCCGCTTGATTATCCTAGGCTGCGTCCGGAAACGACCCAATATTTATTGGGGGAAATCGCCGGCGCGGAAGTATTGGATAAGTTCGCTGTGCAGGGAGAAGTTGATTTTGCCTATGCTATTCATGGGTTGAGCAGGTTTAGGGTTAATGCTTTTCGCCAGAGGGGAAGTGTGGCAATTTCTATCCGCATGGTAAATGAACGGGTGCCTACATTGGACGAACTGGGGCTTCCCGAGGTACTAAAGATGCTGGCTATGAGACCCAGGGGGCTAGTATTGGTAACTGGTCCTACCGGCAGCGGAAAATCAACAACACTGGCGGCAATGGTTGGGCTGATTAATAGTGAACGGGCCTGCCATATTATAACATTGGAAGACCCGATTGAGTTTCTTCATTCTCATAATAGAAGCATTGTTAACCAACGGGAACTTTATCTAGATACACAGACTTTTGCCGGTGCGCTTCGGGCGGCACTGAGAGAGGATCCAGATGTTATTCTGGTAGGGGAAATGCGCGATACGGAGACTGTAGCTACAGCCATTACAGCTGCCGAGACAGGGCATTTAGTACTGGCAACGCTTCATACCGGGGATGCGGCGCAAACTATTGATAGAATTATTGATGTTTTTCCGCCTTATCAGCAACAACAGGTGCGTATTCAGCTGTCATTGACATTGCAGGGGATTGTGTCGCAGCAGCTTTTGCCGCGACAGGATGGCAAAGGAAGGGTAGCAGCGACGGAAATTTTGCTGGTTACGCCAGCGGTGCGCAATATTATCCGCGAAAGTAAGACGCAACAATTGCCATCTGTTCTCCAGACGGGAGCTAAGGTTGGTATGCAGTCTATGGATTGTAGCCTGCGGGACCTGATTCGCAAAGGACTTGTAGCCTATGAAGAGGCGCTGGAACGGGCGTCCGACCAGGAAATATTGAAACGCTTATTGGGGTTACTGTAAGACTTTAAGGTGAAGGGAGGAAAGGATTATGGCGGAAAACTTTTTCTACCGCGCCAGGGACCGCACTGGTCAGATTATTAAAGGCGAACTATTAGCTGACGGCCAGGCGGCGGTGGCAGCCCATATCCGCAACCAGGGCATGCTGGTACTGAAAATCGAGCAGGCCCGGGCTAAGCGCAAAGCTATTGGAGAATATTTCGCTGAGTTTAAGGGGGTGTCGCTGCAGGAACTGACTATTTTTTGCCGACAATTTGCCACGATGGTGTCGGCGGGATTGCCGCTTGTTAACGTGCTCAGTATTTTGATTGAACAGGCTGACGGTCCTGTATTGAAAAAGGCTCTTCAAAGCGTCTACAAAAACGTTCAAGAGGGTGGGGCGCTGTCGGCGGCCATGGCTCAGCATCAGGCAGTTTTTCCTAGTGTAATGGTGTATCTGATTGAGTCCGGCGAATTAGGCGGTGTGCTGGACGAAGTGCTGGACCAACTGGCGTTGCAGTTTGAGAAGGATCATAAGCTTAATCAGCGGGTAAAGTCGGCGATGATTTATCCCGCGGCGGTGTTGGTGTTCGCCATTTTGGCGGTTATCGGAATTTTGGTGTTTATTATGCCGTCCTTTGTGGACATGTATTCTCAGATGCAGGTCGAACTTCCGCTGCCGACTAAGGTCCTTCTTGGAGCAAGCAATCTAATGAGGGACTATGGCGTTTTTATGTTGGCAGGAGTGGTGATTGGCGGGTACCTGGTGTCGCGAAGCGCTAAGTTCTCTGGTTTCAAGGCAATAATGGATGATATTGTTCTCAGTCTGCCGGTATTTGGTATTTTGTACCGCAAGGTGGCTATCGCCCGTTTCAGCCGTACGCTGGCTACTTTGATTGATGGTGGTGTGCCTATTGTTCAGGCTCTTGATGTGGTTAAGAACACTACTGACATCAAGCCGATGGTGACGGCGCTAAGCATGGCTCAGAGCAGTATCCAGGAGGGGTTTAGCTTTTCGGTTCCGCTCAGTCAGAGTGGCCTCTTCCCTCCGATGGTGGTTCAGATGGTGGCTATCGGTGAGGAAACAGGAAAACTGGATGCCATGTTGCGCAAAGTATCAGAGTTCTATGAAAATGATGTCGATGATATGGTTGCCAGGCTGAGCAGCCTGTTGGAGCCGTTCTTGATTGTGGTAATGGGAGTTATTCTGGGAAGCATTATTATTTCGCTGATGTATCCTTTGTTTGACATGGTCACTAAAGTTCACTAGGGAGGAATTATATTATGCTAAATAAATTGTTAAAAAAGGCGAAGAATCAGAAAGGTTTTACTCTGATTGAACTAGTGGTGGTTGCAGCTATTCTTGGTATTCTGGCAGCTGTCGCGGTACCTAAATATATAGCATCCCAGGAAACGGCGCGAGGGGCCAAGATTATGGGTGATCTGAGGACAATTGACAGTGGCCTTGCAATGGCGGCAGCTAATGGTGTTACTATTACTCAACTAAGTGATTTAGCGCCGACTTATCTTGGAACTATTCCGAAAGCGCCGGCTAGTGGAACGGCTAGATTTCCGGCTGGTGCAACATTTACTTGTGCTAGCGATGATTATAATTATGATTCTAATACTAACAGAGCGTATCTCGGCGCAACAAAAACTAATACCGCAGACGGTTTGGCAACTCTAACAGGAGCTGTAAAGTGAGGCCATTTTTAATTTAATATAATGCTGTAATTTTGGTGAGGCGGTTGGCCGGAATGAGATATTTAATTTAGAAAAAACTCTTTCCGGCCAACCGAACGATGTGATGAATCAGGAGCTAAAGTTGACTATTTGCCGCGTTGGGGCTGAGGATAGACAAGGAGGTTACGGCATGACCTGGGACTGGTGGAAGCGGTTTACCAAGCTGTTTCGGGGACGGATAACTACGCTGGTGGGGGTAGATTTTGGTAATGGTGCGGTCAAAGTGGCGGAAGTGTCGTTAGTTGGCGGCAAGCCATATTTACGAACCTTGGCAATTGTGGAAGCGCCTAGGTCTATGCTGGAGCAGGAAAAACTTGAGGAACAGGAACTGGCTATCGAGCTTGCTGGGTTAAAGGAGCTTTTAACCATGGCTTTGGCACAAAGCGGTGTTAAGGGCAAGCATGCCGTGCTGGCTGTTGGAGGACATTTTCTGTTTATGCGGGAGGTAATTTTTCCCAAGTTGCCGCCTGAGGAGTTTGCTGAGGCTATAAAATGGGACATTCCAAAGTATGTACCTTATGAGCCTGACAGCTACTATTTTGATTACGCCGTTACAGGCAAGGCTGGTGATGAACTGAGGGTGCTTATTGTAGCAGCGCCGAAAGTTGTTGTGGGTAAGCTTACGCAAGTGGTGCGGGAGGCTGGATTGACGCCTCTGGCGGTGGATATTGAGCCGCTGGCGCTTTACCGCACAATGCAAGGAGTACCTAACGCAATGGTGCTTGATGTTGGAGCGGCGAGTACTCAGATTTCGCTATTTCATAAAAGTAACCCGGTCTTTACCAGGGGTGTTCAGGTAAGGGGAGATCACTTTTCGTCAGCGATGGCTTTGGCGGAAAAAGAGGATGCGATTGGTGAGGAACTGGATGACTTTGTTGAAGAACTGGCACAGGAGGTGCGGCGCACAGCTCAGTTTTTTACCCAGCAGAACAAGCAGGCGACGATAGATAAGGTGATTGTGACTGGGTTGGCTGACTGCGAAAAATTGGTAAGCTTATTGCGAGCCAGAGTTGATTTGCCGGTGGAGGGACATAATCCGCTGGAAGGGATGGCGGTTAACAAGTCCTTTACTAAGCCTTATTTGCAGCAGATTGGGCCGCAACTGGCTGTGGCTATTGGTTTGGCTCTGAGGGGGGAATGAAGCATGGTTCGCATCAACCTGTTGCCGCTTGATGAGCAACGGCCTGACATTCCATATGCTAGAGTTGCGATATTCTTTGTGGCAGTATTTATGGTACTTGCCGGATGTATTTATGTTGCTGAAGAGCTTTCATTAATGATGTTGAGAAGCGAGCAGGCTACGGTCCAGGCTCGCTATGAGGAACTGGTATTAGTGCGTCAGGCGATGGAAACGGCCGGTGGTAAGCAAAAGCGTATTGATGCTAAGCAGATGCTGGTAAAGTCCGTGGAAAAAAGTCGTAATGGTTTGTATAATCTGTTACCCAGGGTGGCAGTGTTATTTACTGATAAAGTTTGGTTGAATGAGACTAGGGTGAATAAAGAAAACAGCCATCTAATTACACTTTTGGGTGAAGCAGTAGATTACACTGAATTGGCCGCATTAGTCAGTCGGTTGGAAGCTGACCCCTTGTTTAGCTCGGTGCTTCTCAAATCGACTGAGGGTGATACCAAAACCGGAACGCTGAAATTTGTTGTGGACTTGAAATTGAAGGAGATGTAGTAATGAAAATTGCAAACATATCCTTTAAGAGAAACGGGTATGTATGGTTGGCCGGAACAATGGCTGTTTGTGTTGTAATGATGATATTGTTCTATAATCTTATTTTGGATTTACAATTAGAGCAGCGGGAACAGGCAAAGAATCAGTTACAAATGGCAAATGCCAAGTTAGCAGCTGTAGAGAAATTTGCTGCTATACATCCTGATACTCAAGAATATTTACGGGGGCTTGATGCTGAAGTTGCCAGACTTGATAAGTTGTTGCCTGACAGACTGAATATGGGCGAAACACTAGCATTTTTGGAAGATACAGCTAAAGAAACTGGAGTGGTTTGCGGGGCGCTTGCTACTGAGAAAAGTGTTTTTAAGAATGGCTGGACAGAGACTGGTATGGTTTTCAAAGTGCTCGGCAGTTATTCAGATTTAATGAAGTATACTCGACGATTGGAAAGTGGGCCGCGGTTCATGACGGTGAAGGCTGTAGAATTTCATGACCGAAATATGCTGGATAATGAGGTACTTCAAAGAGGATTGGACAAAGCATTGAGTAATAAAGCTGGAGCTATGGTTAAAATGGTTAGTGAACGGGGGCTTCTTACTAAAGAAAGCCTGGTGGTGATGAATGTTTATCTAATGGTGGCGTCGGAAGGGCGGCTGACTGATGCTGAAGTTGAGCAGGTAAAGCCGTAGCATGTTCCAACTGCTTCAACTTTGTTGTGATTTTAGCGAGAAAGTTAAATGTATGGTAATTATATAAAATAAAAAAGGGAAAAGGTTTATCCCCTTTTCCCTTTCAAAAGCAACCATCCTTACAGTATAAAAAATGTACTAATAGATGGAAACCCTCCTGAATACGAGTGATTAAATTTTGTTTGGCCTGTTTTAGTGATCGTTACGAAACATAAAAAACACTACCCTTGGACACGGTTCACTGATTGCACTCGGAAAGTGAGACTTTCAAACGTCTTGCAATACTGAAAAACCTTTAGTCACTGTAAGGATGGTGCTTAAGTAAAGTATAGCATGAAGTTAGAAACTTATCAATAGGAAAGATAACTTTGGCGGATTAAATTTGTGTGATAATATGAATTTTAAAACGAATAACGTATTTTATTGTTGACGGGGATTTGTTGTGCCGGGAGATTATTTTTTTCGCTTGAAGTGAACATGGAAGACGGTTCCTGTGGCTGTGCTTTCAAAGGTGATGGCAGCATTGTGTCTGGCGGCAATACTGTAACATACTGCCAAACCGAGGCCCATTCCATACTCTTTGGTAGTAAAGAAGGGTGTACCGATTTGTTCGGCAACGTCGGGTGGGATTCCTTTACCCTGGTCCTGAATGGCAAGAATTACGTCTTCTTTATCACAGAAAGTTTGAATGATAAGTGAACCACCTGGCGGCATTGCATCTAAACCGTTACGGACAAAATTAAGGATGAGTTGACGAATTTCTTTTTCATCCAGTAGGGTATTGGGGATTTCTTGCAGGTCAGTTTTGACGGTTTTGTCATACAGGAGTGCACCGGCTTCCATTAGCGGAAGCACCATGTTTATAATATCGTTAAGGTTACCTTCTTTTAAGTCGACGGCTTTATTTTTAGCCAAAGACAGAAATTCAGTAATAATGGCGTTAGCTCGGTCTAATTCTTGCATCATTAATTCAAAGTAGTTTTGGTAACGTTGGCATTCGTGTTTTCCGGCCAACATTTGTAAAAAACCGCGTACGGTGGTCAGTGGATTTCTAATTTCATGGCCGAGTCCGGCGGCCATTGAGCCAATTAGATTGAGGCGGTCCATTCTGTTTACTTCTTTTTCATTTTGCTTGCGTTCGGAAATATTTCTGGCAATTGATAAAACGTAAGGTTGGCTGTCAAAATATAGTAAATGGGTATGAACCTCAACTGGGATAGAGTGCCCGCTTTTGGTAATATGATAGGTTTCAGACAAGGCAAATTTGTTATCTAAGAGATCAACTATTTTTTCATTCATATCACTACGTAATTCAATGGGAACTATGTCATTCATGGAGAGTTGCAGTAATTCTTCGCGAATGTATTCAAGTTGCTGGCAAGCGGTATCGTTTACTTCAACAAATTTGCCTAGTGTGTTGTCAGAGCAAATTTCTGCAAGATAAATTGCATCATGAACGTTGTTAAATAGTACACGGTACCGTTCTTCGCTAAACTGGTAAGCTGTTTTAGCCTTTTGGCGTTCGGTTTCAAGTTCATTTTTAGTAGCAGTGTAAAGTTCAGCATTATTAATAGCAGCTGAAGCCAGTTTAGCAAAATTGCTGAGGAGTAGAATCTCGTCATCACGGAAGTAGTGTTCGTCAGCCAGATAACATAGTCCGATTACTCCGCGGAATTTGTCACCTGACTTCAGTGGTGCTCCGGCAATGGCGCAGATATAATCGTTAGTGAAGGAAGCTGCAGGCCAGTTTTTGCAGTTAGGCACGACAAGCTGCTCGCCTGTTTGCCACACTGTACCGGCAAAACCTTCACCAAATGTAACTTTCGTAGGAAGACAGCTTTTGTCAAGATCGATGGATACTTGGAGTTCCAAGGCAGTCTGGTCAGCATTTAAGAGATAAATAAAGCCATGACTGGTTCCCAGGAGAATACCGGCCTTTATAATAAGGGTTTCTAAAAGATCGCTCAGGTTCAGGTGTTTCATAATAATTAGCGAAGTTTCCTGCAGCAGCTTGGAATAACTATGCTGTAATTGCAGCCGTTGTTCGATAAGTTTTCGCCGGGTAATATTACGGACTATTGCTAGTACAAATTTATAGTTATTAATGGTTACAGCGCTCAAATTTATTTCAACCCAGAAGTCGCGGCCATTTTTGCTGCGGCTTTTCCATTCAAATATTTGAGGTTCACCTGAGCTAGCCTTCTGGATAAGCCGTAGGGCTTCAGTTGTGGTATAGGGGGATTCTCCTGTACAAATTGTAATAGCAGCTTGTTTTCTTATATCTTCAAGCCTGTAGCCGTACAGTTCACAGGCTTTTTGATTCATGTTGACAATTACACCAGTGGCGGCGTCGTGCAACAATATCGCGTCATTAGCTTGGTCGAATATGGCAAAATCGGCATGGTTGAAAAACTGGTGCGGAAAAGTAATCCCATCGGCATACTTTTTGGCGATTAGTGTGTTTTCCATAGTTACCTCCCAAGGCTAAAACTGGCGAATTCTTTTAGATAAGTTCCGTTAGATAGTATTTGACGCTTCTCGACAAATACCTTCTAATAACTGGTCCAGAATATACCTTAATTAGTATTTTTTTCTAAATTTTGTTCTGTTTTCCACAAGATATTGACAGGATATGCTTTAAGGTTGCGAAATTCAAAAATTAGGAGTTAAATAATGTGGAAGTTAATACCGGACATGGCATCCAATTTCCCGGAAATAATATTAATGTCGACTGACGAAAAAGAACCATCAAGTTGCGATGGTTCTTTTTAAACAGATTTCGGCAATTGATACTATTGGTGCTGGTTGCCTGAATATTAAGAGGAGGCAGATTATGTTGGATTATCTACCAGTATTAGTAAGTGTAATTGTTGTTAATTTGTTGCTAAGTGGCGATAATGCTCTTGTTATAGCGCTTGCCAGCCAACGTCTTCCACACAGGCAGCAGAAGGAGGCGATTATCTGGGGCGGAGCTGGGGCAGTAGGGATGCGGCTAATTCTGATAGTGCTAGCATTATATTTGCTTTCTATTCCATATTTGCAGTTAATTGGGGGACTGTTATTGTTATGGATATCAGTCAAATTAGTGATTGATGATCATGAAACTTCATCCAAGGTATATTCTGCCGGAAGTCTGTGGGAGGCAGTAAAGACAATTTTAATTGCTGATGTTGTTATGAGTGCTGATAATGTTATTGCTCTGGCAGGTGTATCTCAAGGAAATGTTATAGTTCTAATTATTGGTTTGTTGCTAAGTATTCCGGTTGTAATTTGGGGCAGTAATTTTATTACTAGTATAATGCAACGCTGGCCATTCGTTATTTTTCTTGGGGCGGCGTTTTTAGGCTGGACAGCCGGAGAAATGGTAATTGCCGATTCGGCGGCCAGGTTTTATGTTGAAAATTATCCTATATTTAATTGGGCGATACCAAGTCTTTTTGCCGCTATTGTTATATTAACCAAGCTTTTACAGGAAAAACGACGATTAGGGTTGCGGGATTAAAAACCTTTTGTCTGGCGACAGGCGAAAGGTTTTTAAAATTTGAATTGACTGGTTAAATAGTAACCTTTTTGGATATTTGTCGCTTTAGTCCAGGTAATGGAGGAACTGGTATTTTCTGTTCCTTGATACAGCATGTTATATTGGCAACGGAAGCCGAAGGTAAAAGCTAATTTTTCAAATTTATCTGGTGAAAAACTTACACCAATATTTGTGTCCCAAAGTTGTCCTGTGCCATTATGCAAAAAATCTAGATTGCGCAGATTCCACCAACCATGTCCTTGGACAAATGCTAACGGTGAGAAGGCTATTGAACCAGTCAGGGCGGCAAAGGAGGATAATTTAGTTTTGCCGGTTACACCGAAATGAGGTCCCTGATAGGCAATATCATAGCTCGAAGCCAGAGCCGGCATGGCGGTTGGTGGGGTGTTTGAAAGATAGTTATCAATGTAATATAGTCCAGTTGTCATATGGTAGTTATTACGTCGATAACTGTAGCCATAAAAAAATTCACTGTTTGCGGTGAGGCTTTTTTTCCAGTTGATATTAAAAAAATAACTGTTGCCGGTGGTTTGAAAAGTGCCGTAGTACCAAAGTTGGGTGCTGGTGGAATAATTCCAGTCAGAGTCTGTACCGGTAGCATTTTTTATGGAGCCATTTACTCCGGCCTCGATTGCGAAGGTATTATTATTAGACAGGTTATTTTGATACCGACTTACGATATAATTGCCGGAATGGGGATAAAAGAGTTCCGAAGCTCCGTTTGTAGGAAAGGTAATGCGCCAAACTTCAGAGCCGGTAGTGTGCCACAGTCCTAAATCAAGTTTGGCGGCAGAGACTATTATAGTTGGCAGTAAGAAGACCAGGCTGAGAATCAGGAGGCGCAGCATATATACCACATCTATTCCTCACTTTACATAATATAATCAGCAAGGTTCGCTGCCAAACTTCGATCTACCTGTTTTTTAAGGATGGTAAATGATGTAGGTGTAGACTTGAAGTTTTTTAGAGATGGTAATGGCCAAAAAGCCTCTTGCGCCGTAGCATAGCATGCTGTAGCGAAGAGGCTATAGGTTATTTGGTTATGTTTCAGCAGCAAATTTGAGAGTACGTCCCATGGAATGCAAGTAGTACTCGCTAGGGACCTGGTCAAGATCAAATAGGATGGTACCGCTGTGGATAAATTGCTGGTTGGCATAATAGCGCAAATCGTAAATGGTTACTTTGACCGAATCGTTTTCCCAATGCTCTTCGAAAAAGCTGTATGGGGTAAAAAGGTGAAAAAACTGTCCCAGACAGGTTTGCTGTGCTTTTTGAGTCAATGGAGACATCAACTGGTGTTTTGGCAAGTCGGCTTTTATTGTTAAAGCCGAATGTAACATTCCACGGTGACCAATGAAGATACGATTATTAGTTTCGATGACAAAATCCCAAAAAAGTAGATGATTTAGTGACGGCATTAGCCACATCTTGGTTATTACATGATCGCAAAAGTATTTTTTAAGCCAGATAGAAAGTTGCCGCCGCAAGAGGTAACGAAGTAAGATATAGGCTGCTAAGGCGGTAAACGTAGCAAAAGATAAAGACCGCATTGATAGCTGAAAGGCATACGGTATTAGCAGTATTAACAATATTATCGGGTCGAACACATTTAAAAGCGGTACACTTTTGCGGTCTTTTTTGAAGGGCCATAACAGTGCTACTCCATGGGTATTGAAATAATCAATAAGGATATGTGACAATCCGCCCATGAAGGCCCAAAATATGTTTTGAACAAAGTTAGGCTGTACTAAGGATAGTTGAAGAATTCCAGCTATGGAAAGCGACCAAAAAGTTAGTCCCGGAATAGAGTGGGAAAAAAAACGATGTTGTCTTAGGTAAGAAATGCTTCCCCGTAATTGGGCAATGATATCAAAATCTGGTGCCTGGGAACCGAGTACTGCAGCTATATAAACTGGATCATTGAGTGCTGGTTGGTGACAAGAAAGGCTGGCAACGGCCAGGCCTATTAAAGCGTGTGATAATGAATCCATGACAGTTTATCCTCCTTGCTATAACGAATGATAATTATAGCATAGGGGGAACGGGGTTAACATGGTAAGTTGTGGGTATGATCGTTGCCAATTTGAATAATCAATTTTTTTTGCTTTTATGTTCCAGTAAATGGTAGTATAGTAAAGATAATGAAAATATGACAGGAAGGGGATTATTCGATGAATGCTATTTATCTGGTCATTATTGCAGCCCTTTGGTTAATCTTTGCTTACCGCATTTACGGTTCTTTTATTGCCGCCAAAGTACTGACTCTTAGCGGCAATCGACTTACACCTGCGGTGGCGCATAATGACGGTCGGGATTATGTCCCAACCAATAAATGGATTGTTTTTGGTCATCATTTTGCTGCTATCGCTGGTGCTGGACCACTTGTCGGACCAGTGCTTGCCGCTCAGTTTGGTTTTTTGCCTGGGACGCTCTGGATACTTATTGGTGCAGTAGTTGCTGGTGCTGTTCATGATATGGTTATTTTATTTGCGTCTGTCCGTCATGATGGTTTATCGGTAGGGCAAATCGCGAAAAAGGAAATTGGCAATGTTTCAGGGGTTTGCGCTTCCATTGCGGTACTATTCTTACTTGTTCTAACCATGGCCGGTATGGCTGTGGTGGTAGCCAATGCCTTATTCAACAGTCCATGGGGTACGTTTACTGTTGCTATTACTATTCCGATTGCAATTTTTATTGGCATATATCTTAGATGGCTGCGACCTGGAAAGATCCGGGAAGCATCGATAATTGGCGTTATTCTTATCCTTGCTGGAGTGTTTGGTGGGTCCTGGGTTCAGCATTCAGCATTGGCAACGTTTTTTACTTTTAACCTTACACAATTATCTATCATGTTAGCAATTTATGGATTTTTTGCGGCCGCTTTGCCAGTTTGGCTGCTCCTGGCACCGCGTGACTATTTAAGTACATATATGAAGATTGGCACTATCGCAGCATTGACAATAGGTATTATATTTGTCAGACCTGATATCCAAATGCCTGCTTTAAGTCAGTATATTGGTGGTGGCGGCCCAATCATTGGTGGTCCGGTATGGCCATATGTATTTATTACTGTTGCCTGTGGGGCACTTTCCGGATTTCATTCTTTAATAAGTACCGGTACAACTCCCAAAATGCTGACAAATGAAAAAGATGTTTTGCCGATTGGCTTTGGCGCTATGCTTGTCGAAAGCTTTGTTGCCTTAATGGCATTGATTGCAGCTACCAGTCTTGATCCAGGGGACTATTTCGCGATCAATGTTAGTCCAGCTGTTTTTGCTAAGTTAGGTTTTCAGGTTAACGAATTGCCTGCATTGGCCCAATTGGTTGGCGAAAATATTGCTGGTCGTCCCGGTGGAGCTGTTTCATTGGCAGTTGGAATGGCGCACATTTTTTCCAATATTCCAGGAATGAAGAGCTTAATGTCATTTTGGTATCACTTTTGCATAATGTTTGAAGCATTGTTTATCCTTACTATTATCGACGCCGGTACTCGTGTCGGCCGGTATCTTTTACAGGAAGTGGGCGGCGTCGTATACAAACCGTTAAAAGATACCCAATGGTGGCCCGGGATTATTCTTACCAGTGCTTTGATCTCAGGCGCGTGGGGATACCTGGTATTACAGGGGAGCATTTCAACCATCTGGCCATTGTTTGGTGTTTCCAACCAGCTTCTTGGTACGCTTACTCTGGCGGTGGGGACTACAATGTTATTTCGGATGGAGAAAGCCCGCTATGTTTGGATTACTATATGTCCAATGATTTTTATGGCGTTAACTACATTTGCTGCCGGATATCAAAACATTGCTAACATCTATTTACCGGCAAAGAACTATCTTTTGTCTGCTATTACTGCTATTATGATGGTTCTGGTAATTGTTGTAATCATTGATTCGATTCGCCGCTGGGTTGAATTATCGCGTGCTGCTTCTAGTAATAGAATAGAGTGTTGACAGTAAAAACAAGAAAGCCCCTGTAACAATTCTAAACTAGATTGTTACAGGGGCTTTTTTGTTTTTTGAAAAAAGTTATCTGTCGTTAATACGTTTTCCCTTAAGGCCGCACCATACAAATAATAAACTGCCGATTATAATAACTGTAACGCTGGTCCATTGAGCCGATTTAAGTCCTAAGGCCAGAGTGCCATAGTCGCCGCGCAGAAACTCGAGGAAAAAGCGTGCCAGTGAATAAAGTACAGCGTACAGAAGAATTACCTGGCCTTTGGCGTGATTTGTTGTGCGGAAGATAAGAAGCAGAACAAAAATTATAACATCTATTTGTCCTTCCCATACTTCTGCTGGCCAGAGCGGTTGATTGCCGTATACTTGGTGAGCTAGGGTAGTTGAAGGATATATTAAGCCAAAGGTGCTGCCGGTAGGGTGTCCAAAGGCATCACCATTTAAGAGGTTGGCCATCCGCCCAATGGCTTGACCGATTATGATGGCCGGAGCAGCCGCAATATCAGCAAAAGCCCAGGTGTCGATATTGTGCAGCTTTGTATATATGTAGCCAACAATGACGCCAAGAATGACTCCGCCTTGAATTGCCATGCCTCCTTGCCACACAAAGGGTATTTCCAGAAGGTGATGGCTATAATAGTTCCAGTCAAAAAAGAATACATCCCAAAGCCTGGCGCCGATTATGCCGGCCAGTCCGGAGTATAGGCCAATATCTATAACATGATTATGCCAGCGACCGTCCTGTTTGGCCAGAAAGTAGGCAGTGCCAGTTGCCAGAATGATACTAAGGCTTATTATCAGTCCGTAGGCGCGAATGGGAAAGTCGCCGATAAAAAAGAGGTATTGGTGCATAGTCGGTCTCCTTTAGGGTGGATTGTCAAACAGACGGTTTAAGCTGGGACGGTTTTTACTTAAGAAATGAAAGCATTTGTTTTACAATCCGCTCTATTTTTTCCTTGTCATCAGGTTTTTGTTCATTATTCGTCATTAGACATTCCACGGCGTTATTTTCCAGAATATAAATGCCGATTTTTTCAATTGCTGCTCTTACAGCTGACAACTGGATAAGTACGCTAGAACATTCTTGTTCTTCTTCAACCATACGCTCGATTCCGGCGATATGACCTTTTACATTACGGAGCCGGTTAAGAATTTCGGCTTGTGCTTCAGTTGAAACCATAATTTACTCTCTTTCTTCTCCCCGTGGGGGATGGGTATGATTTTCATTTTGATTATACAAATCTTTGCAGTGAAATGCAAATAACTGGTTTAGATTGTTTGGCGTTAAATGATTTGTTTTAGCTTAAAATTTAAGGCATCGCAGGATACCAAATGATAGGCGGTAGTGCTATTTCCTGAAGGGGCGGTTTTAATTGCTTCGTCATGAAGGTGCCCAAAAACGCATATTTCTACTTGAAATTCGTCCATTAACTGGGTAAAGCCGCTAGGAAGGCTGCCATACTGTGGTGGAAAATGGAGCAGGAGAATAAAGCGGCGATGGCCAGCGCTATAAGCCGCATTTAAAGAGGCTTTTACTCTGGTTAGTTCCCGTGTATAGATCGGAAGGTCAGCTTCGCTAAAATAAGGATCAGCCGGGCAGGTCCAGCCTCTGCTGCCGCATATAGCGTATTGGTCTATTGCGGCGAAATTATTCTGGATAAATGTAATCCGGTTATCTGTAGCTGCGTTCATTTTGCCAATTGTTTGCCACCAATAGTCGTGATTTCCTTTAATAATTAGCTTTTTTCCGGGAAGATCTGCTATTTCGTTTAGATCAGACAGCACTTCTTTCAGTTTCATTGCCCAGGATATGTCTCCGGCCAGCAGTACAGTGTCTTCTGGTGTAACATGGGTTTGCCAGTCGGCTTTGATTTTTTCCCAGTGATTTTGCCAGTGAGCGCCAAAAATGGTCATTGGCTTTAGTGGCGGTTGGCCTGACAAATGGGTGTCGGAGATGGCGAATATCTTCATTGATGCTTCCTTCCTGAGTAAACATATATTTTTCTGATAGCAGCTATAAGCTGCTATCAGAAAGTAGCAAAAGCTAAAGAGTTGAACTGATATTCTAAAATTATAGCAAATTAAACGTCGGTTTGCGATAAATAGGCAGGTAAAGTTAAACGGGTTTATGTCTTGTCTGGAACGAAGGCACAATCTTCCGTAGTAAACATAATATATATTAGAAATTGCTATGATGAGGGAGTTGTTATCAATGAATCGCAAGTACGGGCGGATGGCTGTTTTCAGCGTGATTTTGCTCGTGTTTACTTTGGTGGTTGACAACTTTCTGACCGCTTTAGTGCGAAGCGAGCAATTCAAAATAGTGGGCTATGTAATACTGTTGATCGTATTGGCGGCGCTAATGGCGTATGCTGGCTATCTCAAATATGCTTTGTTATTGGCCTGTAAGAAAATAGCTATATATAATCATGCCTGGCAGCGGTTGCCATGTAGTTTCGCAGTGACCGGAAAAGACGGAAAAACTGAGATAAATGGTGATAGAGAGTTGTTTCGTTTATTTGGGTTTTCCGGTGGGAAAACCTGTTACAATGTGTGGACACCGGAACATGGCGATTTTTATGGACCGGCGACGCAAAAAGAGATATGTTCGCTAGGAAATGGCAAAAGTCGATATGCCGAGCGATTTATCATTCCGGTTGTGGGGATTAACGGCGGTTATGTGGTAGAGTTTCTATTTGATGCTTCTGAGCGGATACTAAAGGCTGGTCAAAAAGAGGAGGATTATCTAAGGATTATCAAAATTCTTGTAAATATGTTTGAGATGAAAGACCCTTACAGTCACGGCCATTCCGAAGTTGTCAGCACTTTGGCGCATGAATTGGCCCGGAAAATTGGTGCAGTGGAGCCTGAAGTTAATCTTATTACCAAAGCCGCGCTGCTTCATGATATTGGCAAGATAACTATTCCAGCTGATGTTTTGAATAAAACAAGCAAACTGCTAGTGGAAGAGTATAATAAAATAAAGACCCATTCTGGTGTTGGGGCAGATATTCTCGATAGTATCGAGATCTTTCGTGATGCTGCAGTGATCGTGAGGCACCATCATGAACGGTTTGACGGCTGCGGTTATCCTGATGGCTTGGTGGGAGAGGCAATTCCGCTTGGATCAAGGATTATCGCCCTGGCTGATGCTTTTGAAGCGATGACTGCGGGGCGATCAGTAAACGGTAAGCTCGATGTTGCGGCGACTTTGGCGGTGCTTGTAGCTGAGAAGGGGCGACAATTTGACCCAGTTTTGGTTGATGTATTCGTCAACATGGTTCTTTCCGAACGGGTTGAACGACAATAGGGATGCCGTTGGCATCCCTATTTATTGTCAGGCTATGGAAGGATATTTATACCGATGAAGTGGAATCAATTTCTTGCGGGGTGCTGGTTTGGTGTTGTGCTATAAGCATACCGGCAAACATTAGAATACAGCCTAAGAATTCTTGGGCTGCCAGTTTTTCATCAAGAATTGCAAAACCCCCTAAGGCGGCGAAGACCATTTCCATACTTAGAATAATAGCCGCATGCGCAGGGGCAGCGTGTTTTTGTCCGACGATTTGCAGGGTGTAGGCAATGCCTACAGAGCAAATACCGCCATATAGAAGTGGGATGCCGGCTTGAATAATCCCACTAAGGGTTATTGTTTCGATTAGTAGTGCGGTAAAGAGGCTAAGCGCAGAGCAAGTAATAAATTGGAATAAGGCCAGTTTTAGTATATCAACTTTGCTAGAAAAATATCCAATTATAAGAATATGGGCTGTCCAGAAAATAGCTCCGATCAGTTCAAGCATATCACCGTAGGAAATATAAAAGCCGTCTTTCATACTCAAAAAGTATAGTCCAATTACTGCAATTACTGAGCCAAGCCAAGTATTGGCGGAAATACGCTGGTGAAAAAATATTCCCGCTATTGGTACAAGAATGATATACAGGCAGGTAATGAAGGCGGCTTTACCTGCGGTTGTATACAATAGTCCAACTTGTTGCAAGGAAGCACCCAAAAAAAGAACTAAGCCTGCGATGATGCCAGCTTGCCAAGCAGTCAGAGTCTTATTTGACTGAGCAACGGCTTGTTGGTGGTTAGAATAATAGAATATGAGTGGGATTAATGAAAGACTGCCGAGTAGAAACCGAAGGCCATTAAAAGTGAATGGCTGAATGTGATCCATGCCAACACGCTGGGCTACGAAGGCCAGCCCCCATATGATTGCCGCAAGTAAGAGTAAAAAGTTAGCTTTAAGTTGCATAATCAGAACTCCCTAAAATAAAAAATAACGTTAATATTATATTGTATTTGCGTAAGAATGGCAAAGCCTGTAGTAATTTACTACCTGAATGAGGAATGATAATATTAACAATAAATACTACAGCAAGTAATTTCACAAGGAGGATATAAACTTGAAAGATGTAGCGCAAATGGCAGGTAATTTAATTGATAAAGTGAGTGTTTGCTTTATTGGTTCTGTTGATATTGAAGGATTTCCAAATATGAAAGCTATGCTGCCACCACGAAAAAGAGAAGGAATTAAATATATTTATTTTACTACGAATACTTCGTCTGCGAGAGTGAGCCAATATAAAGAAAATCCAAAAGCAAGTGTGTACTTTTATGATAAACGTTTTTTTAGAGGCTTGATGTTAAAGGGAACAATGGAAGTGCTTTCAGAAAATTTTGCAGTCAAATAAATGATCATTTAAAAGGGCAGCGTTGCTGTAAAAAATTAAAGATGCCTTTAAGGGCATCTCAGACTTTAGCGTCAGTTTGTACTATTGTCGATACGGACTAGTTTTCGCAATATTAATAGTAGGCTTTGGTAGCGAGGTTAAGGGGTTGACATAGTCTTGAGCCATTTTTCTAGTTCTTGCATGGCTTCATTTCTGGCGACATCGACGGTTTCCCCGTACCATTCCTGGCCGGTATCGGTGTCGAACCAGGTATTCTGGCTAGTGTAGGCGTTGGTAGGGTAAAGTTTTTCACGGGCGGCGGAATAGATGGCGTCCATCAGGCTTTGTTTAATAGTTTTACGGGTAATTCTATGGCCAGCTTTTTCGGTGGTGTTAATTTCCGGACCATATTCTCCGGCGCTAATTTCGATATGGCTAAGCACTTTACCTTGCCGGGAAGCTTGCTGAAAAGCTTGGCGGGCCATGCTAGCAGCCTGTTCACGGCTGATGTTTTCGTCGAAAACAGATATTCGTACGTTGCCGATAATAAGTTTATACATAATACACCTCCTCACTCTAATTTTTATGCAGCTTGGTTTTTCTTAGAACAACCTTTGTAATGGTTGTGAGGAATTATATAAACTTCAATTTGGAAATGATGACAGGTGTATGGCATGGTAAGACTTGTTTTAACATTGACTTTTACTTAATGCCTGCTATATAATGGTATCTGATAATGTTACAAGTGGTCGGCTTGAGGCCGCCAGCGCATGTGGCTAATGAGTAAGCTCGTCCCTGGCTGAAGCCGGGGGCTTTTTTACGGCTTTCGTCTGTGTCCAAAGGACTTGGCGCAAGCTGAGTCTTTTTTTAATTTAAAGCGCAGTTCTAGGGGGCATTTTAGTTGATGAATGAAAAGTATATTCCAAGTGAAGTTGAGGCTAAGTGGCAGAAGGACTGGGCTAAAGAAAAGGCTTTTAGCACTGAAATTAATCGCCAGCGTCCTGAGTATTATGTGTTGGAAATGTTCCCATATCCTTCCGGCAATCTGCATATGGGACATGTTCGTAATTATTCGATCGGCGATGTTGTCGCTAGGTATAAAAAAATGCAAGGCTACAATGTATTGCATCCGATGGGATGGGATGCTTTTGGTATGCCGGCTGAGAATGCTGCCATTAAGCATGGCATTAATCCCGCCGATTGGACATGGGATAATATAGCCAATATGAGGCGACAGCAGCAGGAGCTTGGTCTATCTTATGATTGGGATCGCGAAGTTGCTACTTGTCATCCTGATTATTATAAATGGACGCAATGGATGTTCCTGTTGTTTTATGAGAAGGGCTTAGCCTATAAGAAAAAGGCCGCAGTTAATTGGTGTGAAGATTGTCATACTGTTCTGGCAAATGAGCAAGTGGTTGATGGGCGCTGTTGGCGTTGTGACTCGGTTGTGGTTAAAAAGGAACTGGAACAATGGTTTTTTAGAATTACCGAGTATGCTGACCGATTGCTTGAGGATCTCAAGGATTTAAAGGGATGGCCGGAACGGGTAAAAACTATGCAGGAAAACTGGATTGGCCGCAGTACCGGCGCCGAGTTCAGTTTTGATATACCTGAAATTGCGGAAAAAATATTTGTCTATACAACCCGGCCGGATACTGTTTTTGGGGTAAGTTATGTGGTTTTGGCACCTGAGCATCCGTTGGTGGAAAAGCTTGTTGCTGGCAGGCCAGAGGCCAAAGAAGTGCGGGCGTTTGTTGATCGGGTGAAAAACTTGAGTGAGATAAGCCGGACTTCTACCGAAACGGAAAAAGAAGGCGTTTTCACCGGCGCATATGCTGTTCATCCATTCACAGGGGAAAAGGTACCTATTTGGGTGACGAACTATGTTTTAATGGAGTATGGAACTGGTGCTGTAATGGGGGTTCCGGCTCATGATCAGCGGGACTGGGATTTTGCTGATAAGTACAGTTTGCCTAAACGACTGGTTATTCAGGCGCCAAGTGGCGATTCGACAATTGAAACGATGACCGCAGCTTATGAGGGATCAGGACAGATGGTAAACTCGGCGGAGTTTAGCGGAAGGGATAATGAGAGCGGCAAGGATGTAATATGCGCGTGGCTGGAAGAGCATGGTGTCGGCAAGCGGCGGGTTAATTACCGTTTGCGCGACTGGTTGGTTTCCCGTCAGCGGTATTGGGGCGCTCCAATTCCGATGATTTATTGCGATAAGTGTGGTGTGGTGCCGGTTCCCAAAGAGGCGTTGCCGGTAATGCTTCCAAATAACATAAGTTTTGATTCAGGGACGGTTTCTCCGCTGGCTAAAGTGGAGGAATTCGTTAATTGCAGTTGTCCTAATTGCGGGAATCGTGCCCGGCGGGAAACAGATACTATGGATACGTTCATTTGTTCGTCCTGGTATTATTTCCGCTATACCGATCCACATAATTCAACGCTTCCGTTTGATTCGGCCAAAGTAAATTATTGGATGCCGGTGGATCAGTATATTGGCGGTGTCGAACATGCCATTCTGCATCTTCTGTATGCACGTTTTTTTACCAAGGTTCTTAAGGACGCCGGGTTGATGAATATCGGCGAGCCATTCAAAAACTTGCTTACTCAAGGTATGGTAATCAAGGATGGCGCTAAAATGTCAAAATCCAAGGGGAATGTTGTTTCGCCTGAGGAGATTATTGCCAAATATGGCGCCGATACTGCTCGTGTGTTTATTCTATTTGCTGCGCCTCCGGAACGGGATTTGGAGTGGAGCGATCAAGGCGTGGAAGGTGCTTATCGCTTTTTGAACAGGTTGTGGCGGATTGTTGGCCACTATGCTGGAGAGAATGCGCTAGTAGCCGATGAGTATGATCCCAGCAAACTGAACAAAAACGAACGTGAATTAAGGCGTGTGCTTCATGTCACTATTAGAAAGGTGTCAGAAGCTATCGGTGAACGATTTAATTTCAATACTGCTATCAGTTCGATCATGGAGCTGGTGAATGCTATGTATGCTTTCCGGGAGTTACAAGCTGAAGCTTCGCCGGGGCTTATCCGGGAGGTGGTGGCCGGACTGCTGAAATTGTTAGCGCCTTTTGCCCCGCATATTACCGAAGAGTTGTGGCATGAAACTATTGCTGAAGGGAGCATTCACGCCCAAACCTGGCCTGTTTTTGATGCTGCGGCTGTTGAGGTGGATGAAGTTGAGATTGTGCTTCAAATTAACGGCAAGGTGAGAGACAAGATTATCGTTCCGGTAGGCTTAGGAGCTTCTGAACTAGAATCAATGGCTTTTGAGCAGGATAAAGTGAAGGAACTTGTAGCTGATAAGAAAGTGGTTAAGGTAATTTGTGTGCCACAGAAGCTTGTAAATATAGTAGTTAAATAGTAAGAGCCTAATAAGTCGGTCGCATGACCGACTTATTTTTTGTGCATTCCAATGTAGGAGTATGGAAAATAATGGCGAATTTTCTGAGCAAAAGGATAAGAGGGGCGATGCCGGATGGATTTGGTCAAAAGGCGCTGGGTGCTCATTCTTTTGTTAGCATGTTTGATTGTGGCAGGGAGTTTTTATGGCCAGTGGCAAAGGAGCGTGATTCCTGAAACCGTAATTGTTCCATCTCAAGACCGATTGACGGTAGAATCAGCTGGGTCTGGCGATATTTGCGGCAAGGTAAGCATCAATGTAGCAGGTCAGGCGGAGTTTGAAAGCCTTCCGGGAATTGGCCCTGTGCTTGCCAAACGGATTGTGGATTTTCGCAATGCACATGGACCTTTCCAGAGAACTTCTGATTTAGCGAGGGTTCCGGGAATTGGTGTTGCCAAGTTTAAGAAGGTGGAGGCGTTGATCACGTTGTAGCATCGTGTTTCTTTGACTGTGTGATGAGGAAGACAAGGAATTGTCAAAGCCAAGGCGAAGTTCATTTGAACCTCATTTCGGAGTTCGGAGGGAAATGGGTGTTTTATGCCTAAGTCATTGATTGGAATGGCGGCTTTTTTTGCCGCTGGTGTCTGGTTGGCAAAAATGTTTTTTCTGCCGCTTACAGCTTTGTACTTAGTATTCGCGGTGTTTTTAAGCGCGGCATGCGTCGGAGTTCATAGGGGATCGCGTTATGTTACGGCAGTGGTATTAGGGTTGTTTTTTGTTGTCGGAATGATCAGATTTTACCATTCCCAGTTAATTTCGCCTTGGGATGTCAGCAGCTTTACCGGACAGACTGTGACAATTGATGGAGTTGTTATTTCAGCGCCCCGGTGGTGGAATGCTGAGCTGGGTATGGTGGGTGTTAAATATCTAGTTGCTGTAAACCAGGTGGCGGACAGTGCGGGAAAAAGTCAGCCTGCCACGGGAGTAATTACTGTTACTTTACACCAGTCTAGCCAAACGAATCGGGCGGTCTGCGGCAATTATGTGCGGATGACAGGAAAATTATCAGCGCTGGAGGGATTCAAAAATCCCGGTTTGGTGGACAGTGCAGCTTCATTGCGGCTTCAGGGTATAACGGCTAGGATGACTGCCAAGCCGGAACAATTTATTTATTGGTCAGCCGCGTCCTGGTCATGGCAAGATCGTATTGCCGCCTGGCGGGAGCGTTCGGCAGAGTTCATTAAACAGGCGATGGCACCGGATGATGCTGCTCTCTTAAACGGCGTTCTGTTTGGGGGCTATTTTGGTATTAACCGACAGGTGATACGGGATTTTGCGGCTACTGGCCTGGTCCATATTTTGTCAGTGTCCGGCACCCATATTGCTTTGGTGGCTGGAGTGGTATTATGGATGGGCGGCCGGCTGGGGATGGGAAAAGGGAAAATTGCTCTTGTCAGCGCGGTTTGTATTACATTTTACGCTGTGTTTGCCGGCTTGACGGCACCGGTGGTACGGTCAGGTATTATGGGACTACTTGCGCTTGCTGCAATCGGGCTGGGAAGGGAGAAAGACGCTCACCAGGCCTTGGCGTTTGCGGCATTGACTATGCTTATTTATCAACCGGAACTCTTGTTTGATATTAGTTTTCAGCTTTCGTTTGGTGCTAGTGCCGGGCTGATTTTCTTTTATCCGAAGACTTTGGAACGATTGGTTGTTTTGCCGTCTTGCCTCAGGGGACCTGTTAGTGTAACTTTAACCGCCCAATTAGGCGTGCTGCCATTTGTTGCCTGGTATTTTAATGCTTTTCCAGTTAGTTCGTTTATTGCTAATATAATTGTGCTGCCAATTATTGAAGCTGTTGTAGTTGTGGGGTTATTGGGTGTTATTAGTGGTGCAGTTTGGCCATTGTTTGGTAAAATACTATTAGTAGGGTGCGCACTATTAATTGGCACGGCAACTAATATTACGGCACATATTGCTTCGCTTCCGGGCAGTAATGTTTTTTTGCCAACGATTGGAGTAATTGGCGGGGTTTTTTATTATGGGCTGTTAGCCTGGATTTATGGCTATTTGCCGCGAAAGCTGCTGCTGCCGGCAGAAGTTTTGCGTCGCTGGCCAGTTAAGGCTACGGCGGTTATTGCAGTGACTATTGTCAGTGTTTTTCTGTATTGTTACTATCCTCGTCCGGTGTATGTTCATTTTATTGATGTTGGTCAGGGTGATGCTACGCTTATTACTACGCCGCATGGCCGGACCGTGCTTGTAGACTGTGGTGGGAATAATAAATTGAGCGGTTTTGATATAGGGGAGCGGGTAGTTGTTCCGTACTTAAAGCATTATGGTGTTAGGACGATTGACTATATTATTTTGACGCACGGTCACCAGGATCATGCCGGCGGTGCGGCTGCAGTGGCGGCATCCTTTCCGGTGCGGCGCATTATATTGCCGTGCCAGGATAACCAGCCGGAGTATGCGGCGTTGATCAGAGATGCTGCAGGTAGCGAGGTAATTCCTGCTGCAACCGGGCTTAAAGTTTTGTTGGATGGCGTAATGTTCATGGTGGTGTATGCTGAAACTGGTGCTATGAAAAAAACGGAAAATGAACGATCAAACGTGATATTAGTTGGTTATGGTGACCATAGTTTTCTTATTACAGGCGATGTTGGGGCAAGAGGAGAAGTGGCTATGGTTGGCGAAGGAATTGGTGGCGGCACAGTTCTAAAGGTGGCTCACCATGGAGCAAGGACTTCTACCAATGAGCGGTTTCTACAGGCCTTTTCACCAAGGTTTGCTGTTATTTCAGTAGGCCATAATCGGTTTGGCCATCCGCACCAAGAAACACTTCAGCGTTTGGCGGAGCGAGATGTTAAGATTTTTCGCACTGACCGTGAAGGGGCGGTGGTTTTTGCTACTGATGGTCGGCGACTTACTTGCGAAACCTTTTGTAGAACTGCGGATTGAGTAAACTACTGTTTAGAGATAGATAAATATAAATATTAAACATAAATATATTATGGCTCTGGAGATGGGGGCAGTTAATGGATTACAGACAGGTATTGACGGAAATTAAAAAGGGGCGGATTTATCCGGTTTATTTGTTGTTTGGCGAAGAAGCGTTTTTAATCCATCAGGTGGAGCATGAGATTGTTAACGCTGTATTGCCGCCGGATGAACGGGATGTTGGCCTGGTGGTTTTAGAACGCGATCCAGCTCCAGCGGAAATGGCTGGCCTTATTGAGACGGTGCCGTTTATGGGCGGGAAGAATGTTGTAATTATTCGGGGAACGCAGATGTTTAGAGCCCGTAAAGGTGGAGAATCAGAGGGGGCACGTGATAATGGCGGGGAGCGGATCTTAGCGCTCTTGGAAAATATGCCGGAATATTGTCATGTTATATTTACGACAACCGAAAAGGTTGATAAACGGCGAAAAATATATAAAACGGTGGAAAAGAGCGGTACGGTGGTAGACTTTAGTCCCCTCAAGCCCAAAGAGGTACGGCCCTGGATTGTTGCTAAGCTGGATGAACTGGGTAAGAAAATGGCGAATGATGCGTTGGAGCACGTTATGGCGGCGATAAGTCTAATGCCGCAGATTTCACTGGGCTTTTTGAACGGGGAACTGGAAAAGATAGCCCTTTATAGTAAGGGACGGGTAATTAGTCTTGCTGAAGTCCTAAGCGTAATGGCGACTGTACCTGAGGTGTCGGTGTTTACCATGGTTGAGGCCGTAAGCCAGAAACAGCTAAGTCGAGCGCTGAAACTTTTGGAGGAACAGCTTTCTACGGGAGAAAATTCTATTCGACTGCTGTTACTGTTGGCTCGGCAGGTACGGCTGTTGTGGCAGGCGAGAGAGTTGACTGATAAGGGGCTAAATAGCGGGCTTGTTGCTGATAAATTAGGTGTTCCCCCATTTGTCGGGGATAAGCTGGTACGACAAAGCAGGGGGTTTACTGCCGCCAAATTGCAGGCAACGGTAGTGGCCTTGGCGAATGCCGACCGGGATTTGAAGTCAGGGCGGGCTGATAATTTTGTGTTGGAGAGGGTTATTATTGATATGTGCCGGTAAGACAGACCAAGATACAAGAAGCGCAAGCTTTTGCACTTAAAAGTGGTGCAAGCTTGCGCTTTTTAGTAATGAAAAAAGCGACAAAGTGTCCAAGAAGACTCTTTATCGCTTGCTTTACTTGTCCTGATGTTAGGCAAGTTCTTACTGTGCATTGATAGCGTTAATTTTTTTGGCCAGACGGGATTTTTTCCGAGCCGCGGCATTTTTATGGATAACGCCTTTGGCGACTGCTTTGTCAATAACGCTGCTAGCATTGGTCAGGAGGGTTTTTGCTTCGTTAGCGTTCCCGGATTCAATAGAAGAAGCGACTTTACGGGCAGCGGTTCTTACCATTGATTTGGTGGCCAAATTTTGAGAGCGCCGTAAAGCATCGGTTTTGACGCTGCGTTCCGAAGATTTAATGTTTGGCAAATCGTTCACCTCCTTTGACCATGTTACCTGAACTATTTTAGCATGTTGGTATGCAAAATGCAAGTAGTAATTGCCAGGTTCTGTATAAGTGGGGAAGAAAAAGGATAAGATAATTTTACGGTTTAGTGATTTGTTATAAATAGCCAGATAGGAGTGGGTTGGTGTGGAAGCATTTTCTGGTTCTCCACGTACAGATTTGGCCTTAGAAGCGCGTGAGGCCTTAACTAGAAAAGTCAGGGAGGATATTCCCGGTGTTTTGGTAGAGACTTCCGGTGATGAAGAGGTTGTTGTTACCAGCGTGAGTATTACAACTCCCGCGGCAGAGCAGGTGATGGGTAAACGTCAGGGGCGGTATGTGACAATTGAAGCCGAAGGTTTGCGGTATAAGAATACCCCGCTTGAGGATAAGGTTATGGAGTTTTTAGCGAAGGAACTTGGAGCAATGGCTAAGTTGCCTCCGGATTGTACTATTTTAATAGTGGGGTTAGGAAACTGGAATATTACTCCTGATGCCTTGGGGCCGCGGGCAGTTGATAAAGTTGTTGTTACTCGTCATTTGCAGGGAATGCTATCTCCTGAGCTTAAAGGCGGAGTTAGGTCGGTATGTGCCATTGCTCCAGGGGTTCTTGGCATTACAGGGATGGAAACAGCGGAAATTATCGGTGGCCTTGTGAATAGAATTAAGCCCAATATGGTAATTGCAGTCGATGCGTTGGCTGCTGCCTCAAGTCATCGTGTTATTACTACTGTGCAGTTGGCCGATTCGGGAATTAGTCCGGGCTCTGGTGTGGGAAATAAACGGTTTGGGTTGACACAGGAATCGCTGGGCGTACCGGTTATCGCTATCGGTGTACCGACGGTGGTTCATGCTTCGACCATAGCGATGGATACTCTTAATGCGTTGCAGGAGTATTCGGCTTTTTCCCGTTATTTTAAGAGTATGGAAAATATAGCTGATGCTGACCGCCGAACTATTGTTGGGCAGGTACTGCCTGAAGCACTTGGTGATTTGATGGTTACACCAAAAGAAGTTGACCGGCTGATTGAAGATATTGCTTCGATTATCGCTGGAGGAATTAATCGGGCGCTGCATCCCAATATTGATTATGAGAATATTCATATGTATCTTCACTAACTTGTCCGAACTGTAATATTTTTCTTGCTGCCAAGCATATAGATTGTATGTAAACAAAGTGCAGGAGGCGGCAATGGTTACTAGACGTCAACGGATACAGCGGGAGCGAAGAATATGGTGGATAACGGGGGTTGTTATCGCATTTTTTGTATTGGCGGTAAGTCGCCTGCATTATAATGCTGTAAATGAAGCAGCTATACCTGCAGTTACGCCGGTTGCGGGGACTGAAGCAGGAGCAGTTTCGATTTTGCCGGGGTGGAGATATGTTTTGTCTTTGGGCATTCCCGGATTTGCCCAAGCTGCCGCGTCGCAGACGGCGGTCAAGGTTAAACCTGAGCTAACTGCCAGAGCAATAATTGAGAGTAGTTTAACTAGTTTAACAGGGGTAGATGTTAAGGATTTAGGTTCAATCTTTCGGGTTGAGATTCCCTTTCTTGCAATAGTCAAGGGAAATCAGGCGACAGTAAGCGCGATGAGCCTGCCCGATTTTCCTAAATTCACATGGCGAGATACGGTGTCGTCCAATAAACCTTTGGTAGGAATTTATCACACCCATACTTCCGAGTCATTTATTCCGTGGTCTGGGGTTTCACATGCTCCGGGTGGTAAGCAAGGGAATATTGTCGAGGTTGGCGAAGCTTTGGTTAATAAACTTGCCGAGCATGGCATAGGTGCGGTTCAGAGCAAGTCTATTCATGATTATCCGAGTTTTATGAAGGCTTATGGCCCGTCCGAGGAGACGGCGAAAAATATGTTGGCGACAAATCCGTCGTTAGAGATGCTATTTGATATTCACCGTGATGCTTGTAAGAAAGAGGCAGCAACCGTTACGGTTAATGGTATGGCGGCGGCACGAATTACTATTATTGTGGCTATGGGGCATGAAGGGCTGCCACAGCCACATTGGCAGCAAAACCATGCCTTTGCCAAGCTAATTGACGCAAAACTCAATCAGCATTACCCAGGTGTGTCAAAGGGAATACAACTGGACGAGTGGAGGTATAACCAGCATCTCCATCCCAGGGCACTATTGTTGGAAGTAGGTTGTCAGGAAAGCGAAAAAGAGGAAGTGCTGCGTAGCATGGCCATGCTTGGTGATATTCTGGCAGAGATATTGGCAGAGTCATAGGTCCGTGGGGGTGATTTTGTGCTTATAGGGCTAGAGGCTAGGGATAGAGTTATATTTCAGCGTGGGTTAATTGCACTTATTTTAATAATAGTAATCGGAGTTGGCGCTGCCGGACGACAGTTGGATGAGTTAACATTGACGCATTGTTATGGGCAGGCTTTTAATATTACGCGAAATGCTAAAACCGGGGTTTATACCGCGTATCTGCTAGGAAATGATACGGCAGTGAAAGCTGTTTTTCCCGTGGCAACTCTTACTAGCACTTATTCATCACTGAATTTGGAGGCGGAAGGAAGGCGCGTTTCTCTGCCGCTTGTTATTTATGTCGAGGTGGGACCAATTATCTTTTGGCTTAACGAATGGCGTAAGCAGTTTATTGACGAGGCAGTAGAAACAAAAACCGAGTTATTACACTATAGCCGAGAGCTAAGGGTGTTTCTGGACGAATTTTTTAAGAGTGTTTTCGAGTAGCCGGGAAATGGTTGCAGGCGGCAGCCGGCAGATGCTATAATTGAACAAGTTACTCTGCCCATTGAGAGGAAGTCGCCTAATGAATACTGTTAATATACGCAATTTCTCAATTATTGCCCATATTGATCATGGAAAGTCGACGCTTGCTGATCGACTGCTAGAATATACTGGGACACTTACCGCCAGAGAGATGGAGGATCAGGTCCTCGATCAGATGGAACTTGAGCGGGAACGGGGCATTACTATTAAGGCTCAATCAGTACAGCTGAATTATAAGGCGCGTGATGGCCAAACTTATATGCTTAATCTTATTGATACTCCAGGGCATGTGGATTTTACTTATGAAGTATCCCGCAGTCTTGCGGCGTGTGAGGGGGCGCTCTTAGTTGTTGATGCTGCCCAGGGAATTGAGGCGCAGACGATGGCTAATGTTTACTTGGCGCTCGAACACGATCTTGAGATTATTCCGGTTATCAATAAGATTGATCTTCCTAGCGCTGATCCTGAGCGAGTTAAGCAGGAAATTGAGGATGTAATCGGTCTGGATACTTCAGATGCGGTGCTGGCCAGTGCTAAAACCGGCATCGGAATTGAAGAAATTTTGGAAGCTATAGTACGTAAAATTCCAAGCCCCAAGGGAGATAATGATGCTCCACTGCGCGCGCTGATTTTTGACTCGCACTTTGACTCGTATAAGGGGGTTATCGTTTATGTGCGGGTGGTGGATGGCTGCATAAAACCGGGAATGAAAATCAAAATGATGGCAACTGAAAAAATTTTTGAAGTGAATGAGGTTGGCGTCTTCCGTCCGTACCTTGTTGGAGTAGACGAACTTGGACCCGGTCAGGTTGGCTTTTTTGCTGCCAGTATTAAAAATGTCAAAGATTCTCGCGTAGGGGATACGGTAACTGATGGTGAACGGCCGGTGAGAGAACCGCTGCCTGGTTATCGGAAGGTTACCCCAATGGTCTTCTGCGGTCTTTATCCGGTGGAGAGCAGCGATTATGACAATCTCCGGGATGCTTTGGAAAAGTTGCAGCTGAATGACGCTGCGTTGATTTTTGAGCCGGAAACTTCAGTGGCGCTGGGGTTTGGCTTCCGTTGCGGTTTTCTTGGCTTGTTGCATATGGATGTTATCCAGGAACGGTTGGAACGGGAGTATAATTTAGCACTTATCACTACTGCTCCGAATGTTATATATATGGTATATAAAACTGATGGTGAGGTTTGCCGCATCGATAATCCATCAAACTTGCCGACGCCGCAAGAGATTGACCATATTGATGAGCCATATGTAAAGGCCACTGTAATTGTACCTAATGACTATGTTGGCAGTGTCATGGAGCTTTCTCAGGAAAAACGCGGTGAGTTTAAGGATATGAAGTATCTGGATACCTCACGAGTGATGCTAACTTATCATTTGCCGCTTAGTGAGATAATTTATGATTACTTTGATCGACTGAAGTCCTCAACCAGAGGTTATGCCTCGTTGGATTATGAACTGATAGGTTACCAGGCCTCAAACCTGGTTAAGCTTGATATACTTTTAAATGGAACGCCTGTAGATGCACTAAGCGTTATTGTTCATAGTGAGAGGGCGCAATATCGCGGGCGGCTGCTGGCGGAAAAACTGCGGGGAATTATTCCAAGGCAGATGTTTGAGATTCCTATTCAGGCTGCTATCGGCAATAAGGTTATTGCCAGGGAGACGGTGCGGGCGATGCGCAAAGACGTGCTGGCCAAGTGTTATGGCGGAGATATTACCCGTAAACGGAAATTGCTTGAAAAGCAAAAAGAGGGTAAAAAACGCATGAAACAGGTTGGTAATGTTGAAGTGCCCCAGGAAGCATTTATGGCGATTTTAAAGATGGATTAACGGAGGGTTAATATGAAGCTGGGTGTGTATATTCACATCCCTTTTTGCCGCCGGAAATGCTTATATTGCGATTTCCCGTCAAGTGCCGAAGACGATCCTTTTATATATGAGTCTTATATAACCGCCCTTTGTCGGGAAATCGCCGGCAGGGGCGGTATTTTATCCGACTGTACTGTGGATTCGGTGTATATTGGCGGTGGAACGCCGACTATTTTGTCCGGAGAGCAATTGACGACGTTGGTTAATTGCCTAAAGCATTACTGCCATATTGAAAGGGATGCTGAGTTTACTGTGGAGGCTAACCCGGACACGGTTAGTTCGGATAAGTTAGCTGTTTTGCGCTTTCTAGGCGTCAATCGCCTCAGTATAGGAGTACAGAGCTTTGATGACGGTGTGTTGAAGGCAGCAGGACGGGTTCACTCTGCGGCTGCAGCTGTAGAGGCGGTCACAGTCGCTAAAAGCTGTGGGTTCGACCATATTAGTATTGACTTAATGTATGGTTTACCTATGCAATCGCAGGATAGTTTCCAGGCTGATTTAATAGCAGCGGCAAAGCTTTCTATTGGGCATATATCGGTGTATGGCCTAAAAGTGGAAGCTGGAACTCCTTTTGCAGCTATGCTGGCATCTGAAAATTTGGTACTGCCGGTTGAGGACGAGGAAGATGCTATGTATCAAATGGCGACGACATTTTTTCCTGAACAAGGATATCGCCGCTATGAAATTTCGAATTATGCTTGTCCGGGATGCGAGTGTCGCCATAATCTGAAGTATTGGCGCTATCAGCCGTATCTTGGGTTGGGAGCTGCAGCTCATTCTTTTTGGCAAGGCGAGCGATTTTCTAACACCAGCGACTATCGGGAATACATCAGATTGTTGGAGCAGAGGAAGCTGCCTGTTGTACAGCGGGAAGTTCCAGATGCTATGACTGCGATGGCCGAGTATGCCTTTTTAGCGCTTAGGACTGCGGAGGGACTGGATTATGGCGCGTTTAAGGAGCGGTTCGGCGTTGATTTTACTGCCAGATACGGGGCTGTTATTGCTGAGATGACAGCAAAAGGGGCGCTTGCTACTGAGAATGGGCGTATCTATTTAACTGCCACCGGAATGAAGTATGGCAACCTTGTTTTTGCTGCCTTTCTGCCTGATTAAAGCTTGTAATTTTTCAAAGATTACGCTGGATGAGGAGAGTTTAGGCCTGCGACTTGAACGGCGCAGGTCCTTTGGTGCAACTGTATTGGTTGATTTTTTTCTTGTGATATCGGCTATAAAACGTCCTAAAGATCTTGACATTCATGACTTAGGATGGTATTTTTTTATTAGATGTTAGCACTCTATCAAATAGAGTGCTAACAACAAGGAGGAAGACCGATGCTGGATGAACGTAAACAAAAAATTCTCCAGGCTATCGTTGACGACTATATATCAAGCGCTGAACCTGTGGGGTCACGTTCTATTGCCCGCAAGCACAGTATGGGCCTGAGTTCGGCCACAATCCGCAATGAAATGGCTGACCTTGAGGCACTGGGATATTTGGAACAGCCGCATACTTCGGCAGGCCGGGTTCCTTCACCCAAAGGCTATCGTTTTTATGTAGACTGTCTGCTGCAGCCGCCGAAAATTTCCGACCGCGAGATTGCCTTAATTACCAATTGGTATGAGACAAAGGTTAAAAACATTGAACAGGTGTTTCAGGAGACTGTGAAGATGGTGTCCCGAATGACGCGTAATGTTTCTTTGATGGTAGCTCCGGCTCCGGCTAAGTCGCTTTTCAAGTATGTGCAGTTTTTGCCTCTTGATGAGCGGCGGGCTATTGTGGTGGTGGTTACTGATAATGGTTTTGTGGAAAATAAGGTGTTGGATATTCCTGAGGGTACTTCGCTTCATGATTTGCAGGAGATTGCCAACTGCATTAATAATCGGTTGGCAGGCTTATCTTTTGACATGATAAAGACCTCGCTCTTTAAAGAAGTAAGGCAGGATATTATGGCTAATCCCTTGCTGTTTGAGACCGCGCTATCGGTATTACGTCAGGCTTTGGCGGTGGAAGGCGGCGAAAAGGTATACTTAGGTGGGACGACGCAGCTTTTGAATCAGCCCGAATTTCGGGAGGTTGAAAAAATTAAGGGGCTCTTGACTATGTTGGAAGAAGAGCAGCTGTTGTGTGATATTCTCCATATGCAGGATGGGGAGGGCGTGGTTGTAACTATTGGCAGGGAAAACAAGTATAGTGGTATTCAGGACTGTAGTATGGTTCAGGCTACTTATCGGGTAGAGGGGCAAATTATCGGCACGATGGCGGTACTTGGTCCCACTAGAATGGAGTATGGTAAGATAATTACTGTGTTGGAGTTTATGCATCGTCATCTCGGTGAAATTCTAAAAAAATATAAATTATAAGAAGTTAATTGGCAGGCCGGAGGGTCTGCCTTCAGCCGGTCCTGTCATACCTTGGTTGAGTCAGGTAATAATATTATATGGGAGGAAACAGGATGAATTTGAAGCAGGCGGGGAGCGGATCGGAAGTTGATGAACGACTGGCGGCTCTTTTGACCAATGCTAATGCCGTCAGGGCGATAACCGCAGCCGTTGAGGGAACTATAGGACCTAAAGGCCTTGATACTATGCTGGTGGATCGGTTTGGCGAAGTTATTATTACTAATGACGGGGTTACTATTTTAGATAAGATGGACGTGAATCATCCGGCGGCTAAGATGTTAATTAATATTGCCAAGGCTCAACAAGCCGAAGTGGGAGATGGCACGACTACGGCAACGATTATGGCCGGGGGCTTGGTGAGCGAAGGCGTAAGCCAGGTAATGCGCGGTGTGCCGGTAGCTAGGGTGATAGAAGGTGTTAAATTTGGCATTAGTTGCGCTGTGGAAGAGCTGAAAAAGCGCGGCCACCAGGTACAGGATATTGATGATCCTATGCTGGAGAAGATTGCAATGATTGCCGGACGCGAACATCATGATATTGCCGAACTGGTGGTTGCTGCAGCACGGCTGGTTGGTTTGGAAAAGTTATGTGAACCTAATTTTAAGCTGTCGGACATTATTACTGCTGAAGAGGGTGCGGAAAACGAGGTTTTCCTAGGTGTAATCGTGGATAAGGAGCGAGTCAGCAAGGAGATGCCGCTAGAGGTGATCGAAGCGAAACTTCTCTTGGTGGATGATGCTCTGGAACCGGAAGAAATTGAGGATGAAGCACTTAGCACCGAAGCAGGTTTTAAGCGCTACATAGAAATAAAGGATGAGTTCAAGGCTAATCTCCAGAAGATTATTGATCTTGGGGTTCAGGTTGTTTTAGTTGATCGCGGAGTTCATGAGGCGGCGGAGGAGCTTTTAACCGATGCTGGAATAATGGTTATTCAAAGGGTATCAATGAAAGATATGCGTCGGGTAGCTGAGCACTCCGGCGCTAGGGTTATAAAGCGTACTGGTCTGAAGAAGGATTTGGCTGATCTAGAGAGATACCTGGGGTTTGCTGAAAAGGTTTATGAAGATGAGAAACTGGAACAGGTTCGCATTGTCGGTGGTAAAGGTAAGCCGATGGCGACTATTTTGGTGGGGGCAGCCACGGAAGAGGTTGTCGGCGAGCGGGAACGTATTGCTAAAGACGCTGCTTCAAGTGTTCAGGCCGCCGCAAAGGGTGGTTATGTTCCAGGGGGCGGGTCGGTGGAAATAGCTATTGCCCGCGCGGTGGAAAAATCCCGGGACGGTGCAAAGGGGATGGCGGCGTACGGCGTGGACTGTGTTGCTAACGCTCTGAAGCGGCCGCTTGCCCAGATTGTTGAGAATGCCGGGTTTAATCCGCTGGAGAAGGTGGAAAGAGTTGTTGCCGCTCAGGTTAGTGGAGGGGTGGATTCGCTGGGGGTTGATTGTGACAGCGGCGAGACTGCCGATCTATTAGCGATGGGCGTTGTTGACCCTGTGCCAGTTAAGTTGCATGCTATTAAAGCTGCTGGCGAGGTTGCGGTGGCGATTCTCAGGATCGACACCATTATCAAGAAAAAAGAAGAAGGCGTTGCTAAGACGGCTGGCACTGCTGATGCAGCAATGCCTGATTTTTAACAGGAGGTGAAGTATTATGGCGGATAAGGAGTTAGACAACGCAATTGAAGCTGATAACTGCGATGCAGAGGCAGCTGTGGAGGCTAAGGCAGAGGTTTGTTTTAACAGGGAAGAAATGAACGAGATACTTACTAATCTGGATGCCAAGAACCAGGAGTTGGATGAAGTAAATAACCGGCTTCTGAGACTGCAGGCAGATTTTGATAACTTCCGGAGACGAACCCGTCAGGAGAAAGAAGAACTTTCTCAGGTTGTTGCTAATGGTGTTATCAATCAGCTATTGCCGGTTTTGGATAATTTTGAGCGAGCATTGGCGGCTGGCGCCGTTCAGGATGCAGCGCAGTTGTTAACCGGAGTAGATATGGTTTACAGACAGTTAGGACAAATATTAGAGGGCTTTGGGGTGAAGGCAATACCTGCAATAGGCGAGCAACTTGATCCCGCAAAGCACGAAGCTGTTATGAGAATTGAAGACGCGAGTCAGCCTGACGGTCTGATTTTGGAGGAACTCCAAAAAGGATATATGGCTAATAACAAAGTACTTAGAGCAAGTATGGTTAAAGTTGTCAGCAATAGTTAATTAAACAAAAGGATAATTTTGCTAAGGAGGAAAGCAATATGGCAAAAGTAATCGGGATAGACTTGGGAACCACTAACTCGGTGGTAGCGTTTATGGAAGGTGGCGAGCCGACGGTTATTCCTACGGCTGAAGGCAGTCGGTTAATTCCATCGGTAGTGGGATTTTCTAAGACAGGGGAACGTCTGGTGGGACAGTTGGCAAAGCGTCAGGCAGTTTCTAATCCGGACCGTACTATTAGTTCGATAAAAAGACATATGGGGACCGATTATAAGGTTCGCATTGATGATAAGGACTATTCGCCCCAGGAAATTTCGGCGATGATTCTGCAAAAAATTAAAGCTGATGCAGAATCTTACTTGGGGGAAAAGGTAACTCAAGCGGTTATTACTGTACCAGCCTATTTCTCTGACAGCCAGCGTCAGGCGACTAAAGATGCGGGTGCGATTGCCGGACTTGAGGTGCTTAGAATTATCAATGAGCCTACTGCAGCGGCACTTGCTTATGGTATGGACAAAGGAGAAGATCATACTATTTTGGTATTTGACTTAGGCGGCGGTACTTTTGATGTGTCAATTCTGGAACTGGGTGACGGCGTGTTTGAGGTAAAAGCTACCAGCGGCAACAACCGGCTGGGTGGCGACGATTTCGACGAGCGGGTTATGAAGTGGCTGGTGGCCGAGTTTAAGAAAGAATCAGGCATTGATCTTTCGTCCGATCGTATGGCAATGCAGCGGTTGCAGGAAGCGGCTGAAAAAGCTAAGATTGAGTTGTCTGGTGTATTGACAACCAATATTAATCTGCCGTTTATTACTGCTGACCAGTCTGGTCCTAAGCATCTTGATATTAATCTTACCAGAGCTAAATTTGAAGAATTGACTGCCGATCTTGTGGAAGCAACTATGGGGCCAACCAGGCAGGCGCTTTCAGATTCGTCTTTGAGTGCAAAAGATATTGACAAAGTTATCTTGGTAGGTGGTTCAACAAGAATCCCGGCGGTTCAGGAAGCCATTAAGAAGTTCTTGGGCAAGGAGCCGCATAAAGGTGTAAATCCTGATGAATGTGTAGCTGTAGGTGCTGCTATTCAGGCTGGTGTACTTGTGGGCGAGGTTAAGGATGTACTGCTTCTTGATGTAACGCCATTGTCGCTAGGAATCGAAACGCTTGGCGGCGTATTCACTAAAATTATTGAGCGCAATACTACCATTCCGACATCGAAGAGTCAGGTGTTTTCTACTGCGGCTGATAATCAGCCTTCGGTTGATATTCATGTACTGCAGGGTGAACGTGAGATGGCGTCTTATAATAAGACCCTTGGCCGCTTCGAGTTATCCGGCATACCTCCTGCACCGCGTGGTGTACCTCGGATTGAGGTGACATTCGATATTGATGCCAACGGTATTTTCCATGTGTCGGCCAAGGATTTGGGTACAGGTAAAGAACAGAAGATTACCATTACTTCGTCCGGCGGTCTGGCCAAGGATGATGTTGAGAGAATGGTTAAAGAAGCTGAAGCTCATGCTGCCGAAGATAAAAAGCGCCGTGAAGAGGTCGAAGTTAGAAATAATGCCGATTCACTGATATATCAAGCAGAAAAAACCGTTAAGGATCTAGGGGAAAAAGCTGATAAGGCTTTAGTGGAAAAAGTCCAGCAGGCGAGTGAGAATTTGAAGGAAAGTCTGAAGGGCAGCGATCTTGAAAAGATTAAGGCCGATACGGAAGAACTAACTAAACCGCTTTATGAATTGACTTCTGCTATGTATAATCAAGCCGGTGGCGCAGAAGGCGAACAGCCTGGTGCTGGCGCTGGTGCGCAAGGAGCGGCCAAGGACGAAAATGTTGTCGATGCTGATTATAAAGTTGTTGACGACGAAAAGAAATAATGGGTGTAAAGGTTTAAAAGAATATATACTCCCGGTTGGCGAAATATAACAAGTAGTGGTTAATGCTTTTTGACTGAGGGTGCCTGTCGTTAACGGCAGGCGCCTTCGGGCGAAGGGCTGTATGACGCTTAAGAATAGTTTGTGCAACCGGTAATTGGATGGTGTGACGTGAGCAAAAAAGATTATTATGAGGTGCTGGGCGTACCAAAAACGGCTTCTGAGGACGAGCTGAAGAAGGCTTTTCGTAAGCTGGCCCGCAAGTACCATCCTGACGTAAACCGTGACAATGCTAAAGAGGCAGAGGAGAAGTTTAAAGAAATTAATGAAGCCTACGAAGTACTGTCCAATTCTGAACGCCGCCAGCAGTATGATCAGTTTGGTCATGCCGCTTTTGACGGAAGTCAGGGCGGCGCAGGAGGTTTCGGAGGTTTTGGTGGTAGTGGCGGCGGAATAAACGATCTTTTTGACATGTTTTTTGGCCAGTCGGGTTTTGGGTTTGGCGGTCGTTCTGCTGGCCCTGAGCGAGGTAATGACCTGCGCTATGATATGGAATTAACTTTTGAGCAAGCTGCGTTTGGGCTTGAAACAGAGATAACTGTACCCCGAACCGAGGAGTGTGCGACCTGTCAAGGGTCAGGGGCTGCACCTGGTACTCAGCCGGAAGTTTGTCCGCAGTGCCGTGGTACTGGGCAGACTCAGGTTGTTCGCAATACACCGCTTGGTCGGATGGTTAATGTGACTACCTGCGACCGTTGCCATGGCGAAGGGAAGATTGTGCATACTCCGTGTAAGGAGTGTAATGGACGCGGCAAGGTTCGTGCCCGTAGACGAATCAAAGTTAAAATTCCGGCTGGAGTTGACAGCGGGGCACGCCTTCGTGTGGCTAACGAAGGGGAAGCCGGGATGCGCAGTGGTCCGCCTGGGGATTTGTATGTCTATATTTTTGTAAAACAACATAAACTATTTACGCGTGAAGGGGACGAGGTTATTTGTGAAGTTCCCATCAGCATTGTTCAAGCGACTTTAGGCGACGAAATTGAAGTTCCAACCCTTGATGGAAAGGTTAGTCTGCGTATTCCGGAAGGTACTCAGTCTGGGACTGCGTTTAGGTTAAAGGACAAAGGAATTCAGCATTTACGGAGTCATGGCCGCGGAGATCAACACGTTAGGGTTAAAGTGGTGACCCCCAAGAAAATTTCCGAACGTCAGCGCGAGCTTTTGTTAGAGTTTGCGAAGCTTGGCGGGTCGGATATCAACCCGGAAGAGAAGGGCTTTTTCAAAAAAATGAAGGATGCCTTCGGGGTGTGACATCATAACAGGGGGCGATTGTGGATGAAGTGGGCTGAGCTTAGTATTCAGACCGTGCGTGAGGCCACCGAAGCGGTGGCCAATATTTTTCATGAACTGGGATCTTCTGGTGTAGTTATTGAAGATCCAGAACTCATCAATTTATATCGGCAGTCGGGAACTTGGGAATATTGCGATATTCCAGAACAAGCGGAGACAGAAGTGGTAACCGTTAAAGCCTATTTGCCGGTAGATGATTGTCTTGATGAGAAAATTAGGTTGCTTAGTCAGTGCTTGGAAGAGCTTGAGCATAATATCGAAAAAAGGGTTGGCTTGGTAGAGCGGCGCGAAGTTCAGGAGGAAGACTGGGCAGTGGCCTGGAAAGAATTTTTTGTGCCGGTTAAGGTGGGCGAACGAATTGTTATTAAACCAACCTGGAAGGATTATAATGCCAGAGAAGATGAGATTGTAATAGAGATTGATCCGGGTATGGCTTTTGGTACCGGCAGTCATCATACAACCGCAATGTGCATTAGATTACTGGAAGACATTGTTGCTAATGGCAATATTGTTTATGATGTTGGTACCGGTTCTGGCATTCTGTCGGTTGCGGCAGCTAAGCTTGGAGCAACTCAAGTACGGGCGGTGGATATCGATTCGGTGGCGGTACGAGTTGCTGCAGAGAATATCGCTGTTAACCAGGTTGAGAATGTTGTTGAAGTAGCAAAAGGAGATTTATTGTCCGGTTTTACCGGACAGGCTGATGTCATTGTTGCTAACATTATTGCCGATGTAATTATTAATATGTTGCCTGACGTGCCGGCGGGGCTGGTTACGGGAGGCTATTTTGTTGCCAGCGGAATTATTGCCGAACGGGTAGGCGAAGTTTTGCTTGCTTTATCGGCCAATGGTCTTACTTTGGAAAAGGCTACCGAGGAAGGCGGTTGGGGGGCAGTACTGGCCCGCAAGGGAGGCAACTAATTTGCGCCGTTTTTTTATCAACGAACCGCTAAGGGAAAATATTATTATAGAGGGGCCTGATGCTCGGCACATTGGGCAGGTTCTGAGAATGGTGCCTGGAGCGGAAATTGTCGTTGTTGGTCTGGATGGACAGGCTGGGAGGGCTGGTATTGTCGCAATTAAAGCAACTACGGTTGAAGCTGTACTTATCGAGAAGCTTGATGAGCGGCGTGAACCGCCGATTGAAGTGTGCCTGGCTCAGGGATTGCCGAAGTCTGACAAAATGGAGTATATAATTCAGAAAGCCGTGGAGATTGGTGCTGTTTGTGTAATCCCCATGGCTGTTCGTTTTAGCACCGTTCATTATGATGAACAAAAAAAGCGAGCTCGTGTGGAACGGTGGCAAAAGATTGCCCAGGAAGCCGCGAAACAGTGCGGTCGGGGCATAGTTCCTACGGTGGCGCCAGTGCAAAGTCTGATTGAAGTGTTGGAAGAGGTAAAGCCAGATACTAGAGTGATAATGCTTTATGAGGGTGAGACAAGGCAAAATTTGAAAGCTATTCTCAGCGGCTGCCAGGCTAAATCGTATTTAATCTTAGTTGGACCTGAGGGTGGCTTTAGTCCAGATGAGGTTGAAGCATGTAAAAGTCATGGGGCGTGTATTGCTACTTTGGGACCGCGTATTCTGCGGACAGAGACGGCGGCTGTGGTTGCATTGAGTATTATTATGTATCAAAACGGCGATTTAGGTTAGGCTAACCTTTGGTACAGGGAGGTAAGGGTGTGCCGTTTGTTGCGTTAACTACTTTAGGGTGTAAGGTTAATCAGGCTGAAACTGATGCTATTGCCGGGCTGTTTAAAGAGCGCGGCTATGAAGTGGTTGGCTTTGATCAGCCTGCCGATGTATATGTTGTCAATACCTGTTCAGTTACCCACATGGGGGAACGGAAATCACGCCAATTAATTCGGCGTGCCGGGCGGTTAAATCCGGCTGCTGCTATTGTTGTAACAGGCTGTTATGCCCAGATTTCGTCGGACGAGGTAGCGGCGATTGCCGGTGTTGATGTAGTAGTGGGAACCAAGGAGCGGCAGCATATTGTTGAACTGGCGGAAAAGGCACTTAGGAGTGGTGATAAGATAAATGCAGTTGGTGACATTATGGCTGCCGGGGAGTTTGAGGATATTCCGCTTTTTTCGGTGCCGGGGCGTACTAGGGCATTTCTAAAAATCCAAGAGGGGTGCTCTAATTACTGCAGTTACTGTATAATTCCTTATGCCAGGGGGCCGCTCAGGTCGCGTCCTATTGCGAGTGTATTGCAGGAAACGGAAAAGTTAGTAGCCGCTGGATTTAAGGAAATTGTGCTTACAGGAATAAATCTAGGCGCTTATGGTAGGGATGCGGGTAGTTCAGATACTCTTACCGAAGTTGTTAAGCAAATTTTGAAGGTTGCAGGGGTTGTTCGAATCAGGTTAAGTTCGCTTGAATCGGTGGAAGTATCTGACGAAATTATTACTATTATGCAGAACGATGAGCGGCTGTGCCAACATCTTCATTTGCCGCTGCAAGCCGGAGATGATGCTGTTTTAAAAGCAATGAATCGTCATTATAGCACTGCCGAATACGAGCGGCTGGTGGCTGATATTCAGGTAAGGGTGCCTGATATTGCGATTTCAACCGATATTATTGTCGGGTTTCCAGGGGAAACGACAGCAATGTTTAATAATACTCTTAAGTTTGTGGAAAGAATAAATTTTGCCCGGATACACGTTTTTCCGTATTCTCGCCGCCAGGGAACGCCGGCTGCTGAGTTTTCCGATCAGGTTCCGGAACAGGAAAAGAAGCGTCGGGTTCTGGTACTCCAAGAGTTGGCTGACGCTAAAACTGTCGCCTTTCAATCCCGATTTATCGGACGGAAAATGACGTTTTTGCCAGAGGGGCGGGATGGCATAAAGGTCGAAGGGATGACAGGCAATTACATCAGAGTCTATACTGACGATATCGGTCGGGTGGGTGACAGACTAGTAAAGGCTGAACTTAAGGCAGCCTATCGTGACGGGTTGTGGGGAAAAATAATTGACTAAATATTCCAAAGCCGTAAGTGTTTTGGCAGGATATCTTATAGATAAGCCGAATATTTCTGTAAATGTGTATATAATTCCAAGCTGTGCTACCGTAGGACGAGAGGAGGTGTCATATGCAACACGATTGTATTTTTTGCAAAATAGTTAACCGAGATATTCCCGCAAAAATAATCTATGAAGATGAGTATGTCATCGCATTTCCTGATGTTAGTCCTGCGGCTCCTGTCCATATTCTGGTTATACCAAAACGCCACATTCCCAATTTAACTGAAGTGTCTCCTGAAGATGCCGCTTTAATGGGGCATATTATGACAACAATTCCCAAGATAGCCGCTGAGGCTGGCTTGGCAGACAATGGGTTTCGTACTGTTATCAATACCAAGGACGACGGCGGACAGACTGTCCATCATTTGCACTGTCATGTATTAGGCGGACGATTTATGAAGTGGCCGCCAGGCTAATATTGACATTAGCTTCACGGTCATGTATAATTTTTAGGTAACCCATAAGCCAAACAGTAGCTTCCCGAGGTCTGTGTGGAGGGGGGGAGATTAGGTGTCAGAAATTAAAGTAGGTAAAAACGAAACATTGGATAGTGCAATCCGCAGGTTTAAACGTACTTGCCAAAAAGCGGGAGTTCTTTCGGAAGTTAGAAAACGCGAGCATTATGAAAAACCGAGTGTTAAGCGCAAGAAGAAATCCGAAGCGGCGCGGAAGCGCAAGTTCAAATAGTTTCGGAGGTTTTTTATATGTCTATAAAAGATAGGTTGACTGAAGACATGAAGCAGGCCATGAAGGATAAAGAAGCTGGTAAGGCTCGGCTTTCAGTTATCCGGATGGTTCGTGGCAGCATCAAAAATGTCGAGATAGATCATAAAAAAGAGCTTAGTGATGAGGAAGTCCTGGAAGTATTGGCTAAAGAAGTCAAAATGCGCCGGGACGCAATGGAAGAGTTTCAAAAAGGTAACAGGCCGGATTTGGTTGAATCCCTTAAACAAGAAGTTGCCGTTTTACTTGCCTATCTTCCGGAACAATTGAGCGAGGAAGAGGTCGGAAAATTGGTAGCTGAAGCAGTTAAAGCTTCCGGAGCGGTTGGACCGAAGGAAATGGGCAAGGTAATGGCAATATTGATGCCAAAAGTTAAAGGTCGCGCCGATGGGAAACTAGTTAATATGCTGGTAAAGGAACACCTGAATCAATAATACAGACCCGGTATTCATTACGAATACCGGGTTAATTTATTATGTGTGCATAACAAAAGACAGGCCAGAGGCCTGTCTGAAGTGTTTGGTAGTGAAGCTGACACAATATTTTAAATGCAAAATTTGCTGTGAAGAAACTGCAATTTATGCAATAATTAGTAGTGAAACTAGACAAGATTAATTAGATGTGCGTTAGTGGAATTAGGGAGAAACTTGTACTACATAGCTGTGGCGAAGATAGTATGTTGTTTGCTGTATATAAACTATAATTAATGTTATATGCTTCACTATTACTATTAAAAAATATCATATCAAGGAAAATAAGTCAAGACTAGTATAAAAAGTGCAAAAATTTAAACAATTTTTTATAAAAAGTAAGTCGAAATTAGATAAAAACAAGCATAAAAGGAATACTAAGGAAAATGAAGAATAGATTATTATAATCAGCAAAAATGGAGGTGCTTATGCGGGGCTTAGTAAAAGTGTTATGGTTGGCATTAGTATTCGTAATAGCGCTTACTGCTGCGAATTCAACAAGTTATAGTAATGATTCGCCGGTTGTTGTCATTGATATCAGGGGTGAGATTGACGACGGACAAGTAGCACTTGTCCATAAAGCGATAACTGAGGCGAAAGATAAAAACCCTCGGGCGATACTGGTGGAGCTTGACACTTTTGGTGGACTTGTGGAAGCTGCCACTAAAATCCGGGACGCGATTGGCGATTCGCCAGTGCTAACGATTTGTTACATAAAGAATAGAGCTTGGTCGGCTGGGGCTCTAATTGCAATTTCCCATCAAAAGATTGCTATTGCTCCTGGCGGAAGTATCGGGGCCGCTGAGCCTATTCCAGCTACAGAGAAAACAATTGCTGCCTTGAAAGCGGAATTTGCGGCTGTTGCTAACAAGACTGGACGTGAACCTGCTGTAGCAGAGGCCATGGTGGATAAGTCGCGCGGTTATCCGGGCTATGCTGAGCCGGGGCAGATATTGGCGCTTACTGATTATCAAGCAGTTAAAGTCGGCTATGCTGACCTAGTTGCTGCAAACAGAGCTGAAGTCTTGGCATATTATGGGCTGGACGATGCTCCGGTGATTGAATATACTATGGGCTGGTCAGAGAAATTTGCCGGGGTATTGTCTAATCCACTGGTCAAATCAGCGCTTATTTCTTTGATTTTTCTGGCTGTTTTTGTGGAAATTAAGACAGCTGGAACAGGAATTGCGGCGCTGGTGGCGGTGATAGGGGCTTTGGTTTTTTTTGTCAGCCAGTGGTTTACCGGTCTGGCTGGCTGGTTGGAGGTACTCTTATTTATTGGTGGCGCACTGGCAATAATAGTCGAGCTTTATGTGCCTGGGTTTGGAATTTTTGGCATAGGAGGAATTACCGCGATTTTAACCAGCTTTTTTCTTACATTGGGGGCGGATTCTATGGCGCTGAATATCTTGGCTGCTAGTATTATTGCGGCAATTATAATATTTTTGTTGCTGCTCAAGAAGCTTCCGTCAAGTCGCCTGTGGTTGAAATTTGTACTGGAAAACGCGGCAACAAGTAAGGCTGGGTATATAGCATCTAGTGATTATCTTTCATATTTAGGCTGTCAAGGAATTACGCTGACGCAGCTTCGCCCTGCTGGTACCGTCGAGATTGACGGTGTTCATCTGGATGTTGTGTCCGAAGGCGAGTATATTGAGGCTCGAACTTTGATAAAGGTGATTGCTGTTAATGGTAATCGAATAGTAGTAAGACGGTTTGACAGTAAACAAAATTAGGAGGCGATAACGTGTTGGGTAGTATTGTTATTTTGGTGATATTTGTTGTGGCACTTAGTTTGTTTTTGCATTTTGTACCACTGGGACTATGGATTTCGGCGCTGGCTGCTGGAGTAAACGTGGGAATTTTTACTCTTATCGGGATGCGGCTGCGGAGGGTGCCACCAGCCAAGATTGTTTTACCCTTAATTAAGGCAAATAAAGCCGGGCTTGATGTTAGTGTAAATCAACTGGAGGCCCACTTTTTAGCTGGCGGGAATGTTGACAGGGTTATTGATTCATTGATTGCAGCCCATCGGGCCCAAATTAGCTTGCCGTTCGAACGGTCGGCGGCGATCGATCTGGCTGGCCGTAATGTGTTGGAAGCGGTTCAGATGAGTGTTAACCCCAAGGTTATTGAAACGCCATTTATTTCGGCGGTAGCTAAAAACGGTATTGAACTTAAGGTAAAAGCCCGGGTGACGGTTCGGGCAAATATTGATAGGCTGGTTGGAGGCGCTGGTGAAGCGACAATTATTGCACGTGTTGGTGAGGGCATAGTAACTAATGTTGGTTCATCTAGTGATCATAAGGATGTACTGGAAAACCCGGATTTTATTTCCCGGACGGTGCTTGCTAAAGGGTTAGACGCTGGAACGGCGTTTGAAATATTGTCAATTGATATTGCTGATGTGGATGTAGGACGCAATATTGGAGCTGAACTAATGACCGATCAGGCCGAAGCAGAGAAACGCGTGGCACAAGCGAAAGCCGAGGAACGCCGAGCGATGGCGGTGGCCAAAGAGCAGGAGATGCGGGCGTATACCCAAGAAATGCAGGCCAAGGTGGTGGAGGCTCAGGCTGAAGTGCCTCATGCACTGGCAGTGGCGCTTAAAGAAGGTAGAATGGGTGTAATGGATTATTATAATATGAACAATGTGATGGCCGATACCGAGATGAGGGAAACGATAGCCAAAGCCGGGCCTTCGTCACCGCCAGTCAAGACTGAACCCACAAAGAAATAGGTGATAGGGTATGGATATAGTATGGGTTATCATTTTTATGGTGGTATTTTATTTGGTGCCATTGTTACTTAAAAGTCGGCAGCCAAAAAAGTATGAGTATCCTGACGTTCCCAGACGGGTGCCGCCGCCGGGAGGGACGCCTCAGACAGAAGTGAAATCACCAGAGGTTCTGACTACTGGATTGGGACAGTTGCCTGATAGGCAGGTTGTTCAAACACCGATTTTACCGACTGAAATTCCAGTATCGATTGATAATTCGGCTTGTTGGCAAGGGAAGCTTAGTCAAGAAGTGGTGCTGAATGGAATTGTTTTTGCGGAGATTTTAAAGCCGCCGAAGGCTTTAAGGTATAAGCGGAAATGAACAAGAGAAGCTATGTGTAGTAAAGAATACGCACATAGCTTCTCTTTGTATATTTGAATTTTTAATTTTGTTGGAGTATAGTTAACCTTTTTTGGATAACGGCATAGTAAATCCTTTTCCCAGTACTTCGGTAGCATCGGTAACAATCATGAAGGCATCAGGGTCAGCATCGTGGACAAGCTGTTTAATTTGTGTGATTTGGGTTAGGTTTACAACAACAAAAACAACTTGTTTATCTTGACGAGTATAAGCGCCAACACCGCGCAATATTGTTGCTCCGCGGCCAACCTCCCGGATAATGGATTCGACGATTTTTTCGGAGTTGTAAGAAATAATATGAATGCTTTTTTTGTTATTAAACCCTTCAACCACCTTGTCAGTTATTTGCGCGCCGATGAACATGGCGATAAGGGTCAAAACCGCTAATTTGAGGCCGAAGAAAAAAGCTGCAATAATCATGATAAGACAATTTGCTGCGAAACTGACAAGTCCGACATTAAATGAATAGTATTTCTTGATAATCGAGGCGATGATATCAAGGCCACCGGCGCTACCATTGGCTCGAAACATAAGACCGGCACCGATACCTCCCATAATACCGCCAGTTATAGCAGAAATGATGGGGTCGTCAATGGTTGTGAATTGCGATAGAAATCGGGTAGCATCTATTGCGATTGATAGGATAACCGCGCCATAAATGGTAGAAACCACATATGCTTTACCAATAAGGCGATAGGCTAAGTAAAAGAGGGGTAAATTCATTATAAACATTTGGATGCCGATCGGCCAACCGAACAAGTAATAAAAGATAATCGCCAAGCCACTTATGCCATTACTTAACAAATGGTGGGGAACAAAAAAGAGATTAATTGAGCAAGCAGCAGACAAACAACCGATAGAGATCATGATATACTGAAAAAGTTTTTGAGGCATAGTGTTACTCCTCTTAAATTTAAATTTATTGCGTCTATAAGTTCATGTAGTTATTCTAGTATATCTTGGGGTGTCTTTACAAGAGGATACAAAAAAGAAGTAACATTTGGATTATTCATAAGCAATGGAAAAATAAACTTTCTTAACTTCCGGTTTTTTTGTGTTCTTATGCGTACAATAAGTAATGAATTGATTTTTGGCAAAAGGAGGCTGGGTGATGGACTATAAGGGACGGCTGACTTATGCAAAAGGGACGTATGTAGAGTTTGTTGTTGCGCCTAACCAGAATGTTGATTTTGGCGATATTCTGGTGGTAGAAGGCAAAGACGGCGATCGTTTTTATATTCGCGCTTATGATTTCAAGGTAAAATCACGCTGGTCAGGTATTAGTAATGTCGGATATTTGCTTGGTAAGTTAGATAATGACGGTCAGGTGGAAAATCAGGAGGAACTCGATTTTTATTTGGGGGGTAATCACACTGTAAAGATCGGTATGGCGGAGCAACTTTGTTATGCTGATGGACAGGGTAATTTATATAATCCTAAGACTTGCCCGGATTTTTTTTGCGAGGTACGTGGACTAAGTGCGGACGATTCGGAATTATTGTCGGAGATGAAAGGTGACTTGGAACTGGGCTTTTTGAAAAGTGGTCGTGGGGTACTAGAGTTGCCGGTTGGTATATATGGCTCGAAAGCAATTACTGAACACATTGGGATTTTCGGCACCACTGGTACAGGAAAGAGTAATTTGGTCAAGGTATTGGCGGGGTCGGTTATTGATAACCGCAGTTATGGATTACTGATATTTGATGTTCATAATGAGTATTATCAGGACTTGGCCAAGCATCCGGAAATATGCGAGCGACTCCGGGTATATAATACCTGTCCGCAAGGTGATTATGCTCGTTCTTTGGCACTCAATTTTAGTGCGGTTGGTCCGGAAGATATTACGGCATGCGCTACTTTTTCTGAACCGCAAATGGATGCTCTTTATAAGCTTTCGTCAGTTTGGCAAGATCATTGGATGCGTGATGTGCTGAACTATGATACAGCCGACATTGTTGACGAATTAAACGTTTGTACCGGACAGAAGTTTCAGGCGCGTACCATCAGTAAAATAAAGAGTGTCTGCTGGAATATACAGCAGGAGCTGAATATTGGTGATGACGAAGTATCGACAGTCGCCGATCTTGTTAATGATCTTGAGCAGGGGAAGGTAGTGCTGATTGAGCTGAAGAATATTTCGCTTCTTGCTGAACAGGCTCTTTCAACGCTTCTTTCTAAAAAGCTATTTTATGATTATGCTGCTAAAACTGATGCTGAACGGGCTTTAGTTAAGCCTGTGCTTATCGTGCTGGAGGAGGCGCACCGCTTCTTGGGCAAGAAGGAGCATGCCAGCAATAATGTTTTTGCCAGGCTTGTTAGTGAGGCTCGTAAGTTCAATTTGGGGCTGTGCGTGGTTGATCAACAGCCCCGGCTCTTAGCTGACAAGGTACTAAGCCAACTTAACACACTGTTCATTCTTGGATTAGCTTCTAAGGCCGACCGGAATAAGCTTGAGGCGATGTGTCGCAAAGATATTCTGCAGCAACGCAATGAGATCAAGAATCTGGATTGCGGTGAAATGATTGTTGCGACAAACTATATGCGGTTTGCCGCACCGGTGAAAGTGCATAAATTTGAAGATTTTTTAGCACGACGACAGGTGGCGTCGTCCTTGGCAACGCATTTAGAGAGTTCGATAGAAGCGATTGTGTGAGATATAGGCAAATTAAACCGCTTATAACGATTAGGTTAAGCGGTTTTTTTATGTTTTATCCGATGAATAACTCTACTAAATCTATGATTATGAGCATACATTTCTAGATAAGGGGGAATAGGAATGCAACGCCGCAGGAGGGGAAAACTAGAACGCTTAGCCCGAATTTTGGAAATACCGGAGGATATTGTTCTTGATTTACCACGAATAACTATGTTAGGAAACCAGCAGCTTTTGGTGGAGAATCATAAAGGTATTATTGAATATGCGCCGTTTTTAGTACGCATCAAGTTAAATCAAGGGGAACTTGTTATCAATGGCGAGGAGTTAACACTGGGGAATTTAGCGGCTGAGCAGATACTGGTGGAGGGTACTGTGGCACAAATTAAGTATGAAGTTTAGGAGGCCGGCTTTGTGTTGACACGTAATTTGGCCAACTATACAACCGGCGTAGTCCGGATTAAAATTAGCGGCATTTTTCCGGAAAAGTTTATCAATTTGTGCCTAAACGGTGGTATTATGCTCTGGGGAATAAAAAAAGTCGGTGAGGATATTTATGCTTATGTGCGTCTGCCGGATTTTTTTGCTATCAGAGAGCCTGCGTTTAAAAGCCATAATAAAGTGCGGATAGTAGGGGTCCGCGGGTTGCCGTTTACGCTGAAACGGTTTAAACAGCGAAAAATGATGTTGGCTGGAGCGGTGCTGTTTTTTATTTTATTGGAGGTGTTGACCTCTTATATTTGGTTTATCGATATTGATGGTGTAAAAACTGTTTCTGGCGATAGGGTCAAAGATATTGCAGCTTCTAACGGTCTTAGAACCGGCGTGTTTAAGAATGATGTCAATGTAAAAGAAATTGAAAGCCAGATTTTGCTGAATATGCCGGAGGTCGCCTGGGTTGGCGTCAAGGTTAACGGAACAAGAGCGTTGATAGAGATTGTTGAAAAGACTTTGCCGCGGATAGCGGATAAAGCTCCTGCCGATATTGTTGCCGCAAAAGACGGAGTTATTACAGAGATTATTGCTATTGCTGGGCAAGCGGTTGTAAAAAAGGGCGATACTGTAAGTAAAGGGGATATCCTGGTAAGGGGGGTAAACAGTCCGCCGCCACAGTCGGACGGACAGAATACAGTTCAAGGTGCTGGTGAGCTAATTAGGGCTAATGGTATTATTAAGGCCCGGATATGGTATGATAGCTACGGTGAGTCAGGTTTGGTACGGGAGGAATACAGGCGTACAGGCAGAAAGGTGTCGGCTGTGACGGTGAAGGTGGGGGGAGCAGAGATGGCTTTTAAAAAAGTGATAGTGCCGCCGTTTGCAAGGTATGAGACAGAGGTTATTCACAAAAAACTACCGGAGTGGAGGAATAGCGATTTCACTGTCGAATCTACAATAAATATATATCATGAGGTTGCTACCGACCTATATGAGATAAGCTTTGATGAGGCACGCGAATTGGCGAAAGCCAAGGCTTTTCAAGCGCTGGTGAGCAAAATTCCCGAGACGGCGCAAGTTCTGGTCAGCGATTTTGAAGTACTAAAAACTTCGGAATCAGGCTTGGTTCGGGTGAAGGTGTCGACTGAAACAATTGAAGATATTGGACTTACCATGAATATTACTCAATAACTGGGAGGCCTGGACCTTTGCCACAAGAAGAGCGTGAGGAAAGACGGATACAGTTTGTCAGCCGAGAGGAAGCTGTCGCTGTACTAGGTAAAAACGACGAATTTTTGCGTATGGTGAGCGGTAAGGTTAGTAGCCGCTTGCTTGCCCGGGATGATGAGTTAGTTATTTCTGGGGTGAAGACAGAGGTTGAAGAACTTTGCGCTTTATTTGATGAGCTGATTTTTTTGTATCGTGAGGGAAACCGGGTAACGGCTCATGATGTTCAATATAGTACTAAGATGATTAAAGCGGGAAACCAGGATAAGTTGCATCAGATGTTCCTTGATACAATAATGGTTACCGCCCGGGGACGTCAGATAAAGCCTAAGACACTTGGGCAGAGTTGCTATCTTGAGGCTATTAGGCAGAATGATATAACAATCGGAATAGGACCGGCAGGAACAGGGAAAACTTTTCTTGCGGTGGCGATGGCAGTTTTTTCCTTGAAACAAAAGGCAGTGGAGCGAATTGTATTGACCAGGCCAGCGGTGGAAGCTGGCGAGAAACTTGGTTTTTTGCCTGGCGATTTGCAGGAGAAGGTTGATCCATATCTTCGCCCATTGTATGACGCACTGTATGATATTCTTGGACAGGAAACTTTTCAAAAGTTTATGACCAAAAATATTATTGAAGTTGCGCCGCTCGCGTATATGCGGGGGCGGACACTGGACAATTCGTTTATTATTTTGGATGAAGCACAGAATACTACTCCTGAGCAAATGAAAATGTTTTTAACAAGGCTGGGGTTTGGATCAAAGATGGTGGTGATCGGCGATATTACCCAGGTGGATTTGCCGCGGGGCAATTTTTCCGGTTTGAAGCATGCTCAGGCAGTGCTGGCTGGGATAAACGGTATTGAGACAGTCTTTTTTACGGATGGCGATGTGGTGCGCCATGAGATTGTGGGCAAAATTATTAAGGCCTATGAGCGTTTCGAGTCATCAAATCCGGGACCGATTTAATAGCGTCGGTTGATTTGGGGTTGATCAGATGTCACTGTCAAATAAGATTAGGGGTTTTTTTAACCAGCCGGTCAATTGGCATGCCAGGCCGTTAACACGCCGAATCGTGCTGGGACTGGCGTTTTTTTCTCTGTTTATGATTGTTCTGTCAGCTGAGTTTATTTCGGATAAGGTTCCGTTGCAGGTTGGACAGGTTAGTGATCGGGATGTTATTGCTCCTCGATCGGTGTCATATGTAAATTTTATTAAGACCAAGAAGCTGGAAGAGGAAGTACTGGCCAATGTGGCCAGCGTTTATGACTTTGATGTTACGGTGGCAGCAAAGTCCGAAGAGAATGCTGCAACCATTTTTAATTTAGCCCGAATGGTGGTAGCAGATCGTACGTTGATATCTCCTGACCAGAAGGCAACGAAGCTTCAGGCAGGGCTGCCTGTTCCTTTGCCGGCCAGCGCGCTTAATAGTCTGGTTAAATTGGATGCTACAGCGCTTGTAAGTTCGGAGGAGTATACCAAAGGAATTTTGCGCAAGTACTTTCAGCGTGGTGTTCGGGATGATAGTTTTGACAATGATCGTAAGAACATTGTGCTTGATACCGAACAATTGGGTTTGGGCAAAACTGCCGAAGCTGCGGTAGCAGGTATTGCCCAAGTTTTACTTAAACCCAATTTTATTTTGAATGCCCGCGAAACAGATAAGCGTAAGCAGGCAGCGCTGGCTAGTGTGGAGCCTGTGCGCGAGACGGTAAAAAAAGGTGAAGTACTGGTGCGGCGAGGTGACGTAGTTAGCGAGGAACAGATTCATGTTATGGAGGAATTAGGGCTTCACCGTGGTGATATTAATGCAGTGCGTATTTTGGGACTGGCAATTTTTGTGCTTCTCATGATGGCGTTTATTATGGGGTTTTTGTATAAGTTTTACCCCGCTGTGTTAAAAAACGACTTACAGATGGTTCTTTTAGGACTGATTATGGTAGTAGCTTTACTTGTTGGCAAAGCTGCGCATTATTATTCTGATTTTGCGGCTCCGTTGGCTACAGGGGCGTTGCTTACAGCGATATTGATTGATTCCAGAATTGCAATAATTATTAGCGTTGCTGTGGCCATGTTATTTGGAGTTATTGCTGATCACGAACTTAGAGCGGTGATTGTCGCCCTTGTTGGCTGCTTGACTGGGGTATATAGTGTTTCCAAGATGCGGCATGGCTATAGTCTAGCTAAGTCGGGAATATGGATTGCTGGGATGAATTTGGTGTCTGTTGGTGCCACTGGGCTATTGGAACAAGTCAATTTGAACCAGATAATGGTTCAGGGAATGCATGGCATTCTGGGCGGAGTGGTTGCGGCAATTATTACGATTGGCCTATTGCCCTATCTTGAGCATGCTTTTAATGTAACTACTTCGTATAAACTCTTAGAACTGGCTAATCCTGGTCATCCGCTTTTACAGCGCTTGCTTTTAGAAGCGCCTGGTACTTATCATCATAGCCTGCTGGTGGGAAATTTGGCGGAAACAGCGGCTGATCTTATCGGAGCTGATCCGGTAACTGTGAGAGTTGGTGCGTATTATCACGATATTGGAAAAATAAAACGGCCTCTATTTTTTATTGAGAATCAGGCAGAAGGCGACAATCCTCATGATAAGCTTGCACCGTCACTCAGTACTCTGATTATTACTTCCCATATTAAAGACGGTCTTGATTTATGTCGCGAATATAGGCTGCCTGCTATCGTTAGTGATGTTATACAACAGCATCATGGTACGATGCTGGTGTCGTATTTTTATAAACGGGCGACCGAGACAGAGCATAGCGAATGTATTGTTGAGGCTGATTTCCGTTATGAAGGGCCGCGCCCCAAGACTAAAGAAGCGGCGCTGGTTATGCTGGGCGATGCCTGTGAAGCTGCGGTACGCGCGTTGTCCAGGCCAAATGTAAGCCGTATAGAGGTAGCTGTTCGTAAGCTTATTCGTCAGAGACTAAATGACGGACAGCTTGACGAATGTGACTTGACGCTGAAGGATCTTAATGTTATTGGCGATGTTTATATAAGAGTACTGTCAAGTATGTTTCATCATCGAATTGAATATCCTGATGCTCTGAAAGAGTTAGAGAGGAGAAAGGCAAAGAATGCAAGTAGTTCTAAGCAATGTTCAGGAAAAGATGCCGATAACGGCGCAAATGGAAAATATGGTGACGAAAGTTCTTAATAAAGCAGCCGAGGTGCTGGAGATTAATGAGGGCAGTGAGGTAAGCGTGGTGTTTGCCGACGATGAATATATCCGGGAACTCAACTGTCAATATCGTGGCAAGGATACTGCTACAGATGTTCTTTCCTTTGCCCTTGATGAAGGAGACGAACCTGAGATTTTGGACGGGCCGGAGGAATCACTGCTCGGTGATATTGTTATATCGGTAGAAACAGCATTGCGGCAGTCGCAGGATTTCGGTCATGGTCTGGAACGGGAATTGGCCTATCTTACCGTACATGGTATGCTGCATTTGGTGGGGTATGATCATGAAGCGGAAGCTGATAAAGCTGAGATGCGTCGTCAGGAAGAAGACATATTAACAGCGCTTGGAATCGGCCGCTCAAATGGGTAATATTGATGATAAGGACAGCGGTTATGCTAAAAAAGGTTGGCTTAGAATGTTTAGCTATGCCTGGGCCGGATTGATCCATTGTTTTGTAACCCAACGCAATATGAAGGTCCATGTTGCCGTTGGGGCAGGAACGCTAATCTTAGCTTGGCAGGTTGGTGTTTCGCGGGTCGAAATGATGATTCTGCTGCTGACCATTGCTGGGGTGTTGAGCGCTGAAATTGTCAATACTGCTATTGAAAAGGTGGTAGACTTAGTTTCGCCAGACGTTCATCCTCTGGCTAAGGCCGCAAAGGACATGTCTGCTGGAGCTGTACTTGTTATGGCAATAACGGCGGTGCTGGTGGGTGGTTTGTTATTCTGGCGGCAGCTGTTCGGCTAAAGGGGGGGATAAGATGGATGATGAGCTAATTGCTGCGGCTCAGATAGCTAGATTTAAGGCTTACGCGCCATATTCGCACTTTAGCGTGGGAGCAGCGGTTAGGGCAGCGAGTGGCAGAATTTATTGCGGCTGCAATATTGAGAATGCCTCGTATGGTCTTACTAACTGTGCCGAGCGGACAGCAATTTTCAAGGCGGTATCAGAGGGTGAAATGGTTTTTAATGCTTTGGCGGTGGTTGCTGATACCGAGGAACCTGTGACGCCATGCGGAGCATGCCGACAAGTAATGGCAGAGTTCGGTATTAATACTGTTGTTATGGGGAATACGACTGGTAAGTGGCAGTCTACAACGCTCGATGAGCTGTTGCCATTGGGGTTTAAAAAACCAAATTTACCAGGGAAGGATAGAGATAATGAGTGATACTTTTAAGTCCGGATTTGTCGCAGTTATTGGTCGCCCGAATGTCGGAAAATCAACGTTGGTCAACAGTTTGATTGGCCATAAAATTGCAATTATGTCAGACAAGCCGCAGACTACACGTAACAAGATTTTGTGTATTTTGAATCTGGATGATGCTCAGATATTGTTTATTGATACGCCGGGGATTCATAAGCCTCGTCATAAACTGGGAGAGTACATGGTTCGTACTGCCGAGAACACGCTGCGTGAAGTTGATGTGGTGCTCTTTGTCGTGGATGTTACCGAAGAGCTTGGGGCAGGAGAACGTTACATATTGGAGCATTTAGCGGCGGTGTCGACACCAGTTGTGCTGGTTATTAATAAAATTGACAAGGTTGCCCATTCTGAGGTTTTGCCGGCAATAGCGCGTTACACCAAAGAACGTGAATTTGCAGCTGTTGTTCCGGTATCGGCTGAGAAAAAGACGAATCTAGAGAGTCTTGTTGCGGAAATAAAACAGCATCTTGGGCCTGGCCCAAAGTATTATCCGGATGATATGATAACCGATCAGCCTGAAAGAATGTTAATTGCCGAACTAATTCGCGAAAAGGTTCTGCACTTTACCAGAGAAGAAATTCCGCATGCCATTGCGGTTGATATTGAGGAAATAACGGTGCGTTCCAATGATGATCTTTATGTTCGGGCGGTAATTTATGTTGAGCGCGATTCGCAGAAAGGCATTGTTATTGGTGCTGGTGGGCAGGTGCTAAAAGATGTCGGTCGACTGGCACGCCTGGATATCGAAAATTTATTGGGGTCAAAGGCCTATTTGGATTTATGGGTGAAGGTTAAAAAAGATTGGCGCAATCGCTCCGGGGTTTTAAAAACGTTCGGTTATGAGTAGTTGACGCCAGCGCCGAAGGGGGAAAGCGGATGCTGTCTTTGTCGTTTACTGAGGTGTATTTAAGTCAACTTATCGGCAAGTTGGTTATTGACAAGATTGGAAAAAAAGTAGGGACAGTAACCGACGTGTTGATTGCGCTGGAACCGGGTTTTCCCAAGGTGCGCGGTATAGCAGTCAGGCGCAGGTTGGAAACCGTGATTATTGGCGACGACACAATCGTCATGATGAATAAGGAAATTGTTTCATTAAATATTTTGCGCAGTGAAATTAATCAGCCTGAACTTAGCGGCAAAGAGTTTTTTTTGCGGCGCGACCTTTTGGATCGTCAGATTGTTGATATCAATGGAGCTAAGGTAGTTAGGGTTAATGACCTTAAGATTACAGAGGTTAATAATGAATATCGACTTATGGCAGTTGATATAGGTTTCCGGGGGCTGGTGCGTCGTCTGGGAGCTGAACGCGGCTTAAAAAGGATTGCCGGTTGGTTTAATAGTGATTTGCCGGAAAGGCTTATTTCGTGGGATTACGTAGATTTGATAACACCGGACTTATCAGCCATTAAGCTGTCAGTGTCTCAAGGAAAACTGGCCACGCTTCATCCTTATGACGTGGCGAACATTGTCAGTGAGCTCAGCGCTCAGGAACGTTCAATGATAATGGAAACGCTAGACACCGAGAAGGCAGCCGAAACGTTGGTTGAGATGGAGACTGAATTGCAAGTCTCCATCCTTGAAGGCATGAGCAAGGACCGGGCAGCCGACATTCTGGAAATGATGGCTACTGATGATGCCGCCGATGTGCTCAATGAGATGGAGGATGATAAAGCCCAGGAGCTTCTGAATATGATGAATTATGAGGAAGCTGTTGAGGTTAAAGAACTTCGCGAATATGAGGAAGATGAGGCCGGAAGCCTTATGACTACTGAGTATATCGCATTGCCGCAGCATTTGACTGCGGATGAGACTATTAATGAGCTTAGGCGTCTAGCTCCGGAAGCGGAGACTATTTACTATATTTATGTTATCGATGCCGAAGAGCATTTGGCTGGAGTGCTTTCGCTACGCGAGCTGATTGTTGCCCGACCTGATACTAAGTTGTCCGATTTGATGCAGCTTAGAGTTATAACTGTTGGTGATGAAGCTTCGGTGGAAGAGGTTTTTAATCTTATCCGAAAATATGATCTTTTAGCTGTACCGGTGGTTGATAACGACAAAAAGCTGGTTGGAATTATTACGGTTGATGATGTTATTGATGCCGCTTTACCGCGACGCAGAAGAAAATACTAGTTTTAGTGTGTATTATCCGTCGGGCAGGCCCGGCGGATTTTCAAATTCCGCTTGGTGACATAATTATAATGTCTTATTTACCAATGGTATTTATTGACCGCGGTGGTAGTTGATGGTATGATTTGTTAAGAGGGGTGGTTTATGCAAAATCTTTCTCGATATTTTGTTAGCGGTATGATCGTTGTTGTGCCAATAGCGATAACTGCATTCGCGGTTTATGAGATTTTGAATATTACTGAAGCGATATTCGGCAGGTATTTGCCGGTGAGATTTCCCGGTCTTAGCCTGCTTGTCAGTTTGATTGTGATATTTATTATCGGTTGGCTGTCCTCTTATTGGCTGCCACAGCGATTAATTGCTTTAGGGGAATGGTTGCTAAGTACTATTCCAATTGTTAAATTTATTTATAATAGTGTAAAACAGCTTTCTACCGCGGTGTTCGAATCTGACAGGCTGCTTAAGCAGGCGGTGCTAGTACCCTATCCGCATCCGGGAGTGAAAGCTTTGGGTTTTGTAATTTCAGAACTGCCAGAACATATGGCTTGTCATTTTGATGAAGAAAACGTATGTGTATTCGTACCAATGAGCGTAAACATGACAACCGGGTTTAATATAATCGTACCCAAGCGGGATATAATAGCTTTAGATGTTACAAGTGAAAGTGCCCTGCAATATGTTCTTACCGCTGGTGCTGTGATGCCACGCCATGAAGATGGAACCAAATCTTAGGGAGAGATGCGCTATTAGCCCGTCGTTAGGGATTATTGAGTTAATTGCCGCGTTATTATTGGTGCTTTTAAACGGCTTTTTTGTAATAGCCGAATTTTCGTTGGTGAAAATTCGCCGAACTAGACTTGAAGAACTTGTACATCAGGGAAATAATCGCGCGAAGTTGGCGTTAAAGATAGTGTCGTCCTTTGATACTTATCTTGGCGCGACCCAGCTGGGGATTACTTTAGCGTCGCTGGCACTGGGCTGGCTGGGTGAACCGGCTGTTTCCTCGCTTATTATGCCAATCCTTCTTTCTTATTTCCCGGATGCTTTATGGCTGGTGCATACAGTAAGTATTGCGATTGGCTTTATTGTAATTACTTTCCTTCATATCGTTTTAGGCGAACTTGTGCCGAAGTCAATGGCTATTCAGCGGTCGGAAGGTCTGGCACTCTTAGTTGTTTGGCCGCTGTATGTTTTTCATAAACTTGGGTATCCGGTAATTATATTGTTTAATAAAGCCGCTAAAGCAATATTAGCCTTGATGGGGGTTAAATCTGCTACAGAAACGGAGCTGGCGCATTCGGAAGAGGAACTAAGAATGATTGTCAACGCCAGTCATCGTGGCGGAGTACTTGACGAGATGGAAAGTGAGCTTATTGACAATGTTTTTGACTTTGCTGACCGTCTGGCTCGTGAGGTTATGGTGCCCCGGCAAGATATGATTTGTCTTTTTACTGATGATTCTTTTGCAGAAAATATGCGTGTTGTCAGGGATACCGGTCACACCCGCTATCCCTTATGCGTTGATGATAAGGACCATGTCATTGGTATGATTCATATCCGCGACCTTATGGATATGAATCATACCAATACCCAGGGACAGGATCTAAAAAGCATTATGCGGGAAATTCTTGTGGTGCCGGAGGGAATGTCGGTGGCGACGCTGCTGCAGTTTATGCGCCGAAAAAGAACTCATCTGGCAGTGGTTGCCGACGAATACGGTGGTACTGCCGGTCTTGTGGCAATGGAGGATGTGCTGGAAGAAATCGTCGGTGACATTCAGGATGAGCATGATGAGGAAGAAATAGATATCCAGCGTTTTCCTGACGGCAGCTATGAATTTGATGGACGAGTGCTTTTGGATGATGTTGCGGAAATTATTGATATAGAACTTGAAGAACATGAAGAAGATACTATTGGTGGATATATTTTCGGTCTCCTTGGACGACGGCCTGAGGTTGGGGATCAATTAAATATTGGCAAGTATACGTTTACGGTTTTATTGGTCAACGGTTTCAGGGTTGTTAGGGTTAAAGCTGTAGCTTTAACTATTGAAAGCGAAGATGATGATGGTGCTGAACAGAGTTCGGAACTGTTGTAGGGGTTCGTTTGCCTAATATCGTTTGAAAAGGGAGGAAGACAAATGTTGATACAGGATTTGATGTGGGATGTTTTTACCAATACAGGGGAGGTCACCGCTTATCTTCTGTACCGACAGTGTCAGGAATGTTATTCGGTTTATGAAACCAAGGGTCGAAGTGGGAAGTAGCGTGAACTAAAATGGGCCAATACAGGACAGAAGCCATCCTCTTGGCGGTGCGTGATTGGGACGATACTGCTAGGATGGTTACTCTATTTTCGCGGGACTTTGGTAAAATTTTTGCTGTCGGCTATGGCGCCAGGCGTCCGAAAAGTCAACTGGCCGGAACGGTGCAGCCGTTTGTTCATGCCGAGTTATCATTACTTCCGGGGAAAGGTTATGAATCGATAAAACAATGTGATATTATCAATTCTTTTCGGGCTATTCGGGAAGATCTTTCGATGCTGGCTTATGCCAATTTTTTGGCGGAGCTTGTAGTTGAATTATGGCCGGAACGAGAGGCCGAGCCAGCGGTCTTTGATTTATTGCTGGCTTCGTTTGAGATTATGAAAGTGCGTAATCCCAGGATTACCGCGTTGGCCTCGGCTCTGCAGCTCTTAGCTTTGGCCGGTTTTAACCCGGAACGGGGAATATGCGTTTGCTGCGGTGAACCGTTAACTTATCCGGCTTTTTTTGATGCAGCGACCGGCGGTACTGTCTGCAGTAAGTGTGCTAGGCCGGGACTCACCGAGTTTTCCGAGGAGGTTGCTGCTTTTTTTGAACGCCTGCTTCAATTAGACTGGCAGTCGCCGGGAGGTTTTTCGGTGACCGGGGCGGTGTTAATTGAGACCGAAAAAATATTAGCTCAATTTATTACTTATTGTTTAGATAAACCGCTAAAGTCAATGTCGTTTATTGCTGCCGTTACCTAGACGGATAAAAAGAGGCCGGGTGGAGAAAATAGTAAAAACCGCCGGCAGAGGGAGGTAAACGAAATGGAAGAAATCACTTTGGAAAAAATCGATATTATACGAGAGCGTACCGGGATTTCTTACCGGGAAGCGAGAGAGGTACTGACTAAAACACGTGGTGATGTTGTTGAAGCTTTGATAGAGTTGGAAAGTGACCAAAAGAGCAGTTGGACGGAAGAGTTTTCGGTAAAATCCGGTGAAGTTATGGATAAAGTCAAAGAGCTTATCCGTGAAGGCAATGTCACTAAAATCCGGGTCAAGCATGAGGGGAAAGTACTTGTCGAAATTCCGGTTACTCTTGGCGCTATTGGAGCCATGGTTTTGCCCCAAATAGCGGCGCTGGGAGTTCTGGTGGCGGTATTTAAACGTTGCACTATTGAGGTGGTACGCGGCGAGGCTGAGACAGAAGATGTGGAGCAGGATGAAGCGCTTTTAACAGAGAAAAAGGATACAGAGCACTACGGCCTGTAGTGCTCGTTTGTCTTTATTTAATATGTCGCAAGCCATACTTGATTTTGTCTATGCTGGTGTGATATAGTATTCTCAATATTTGGCGATGATGAAACTTAGTAGCCGCAGATGCAGCGAATCGGGGAAGGTGCAAGCCCGGTAAAGCGGTGAAGGCATTTTTGAGCTGCGAGAGGAAATCCTATTTGGAAAGTAAACCTCGCAATTAAAATAAAGGCGGACCGCTTGCGGTCAAACAGGGTGGAACCGCGGGAGTTAATTGACTCTCGTCCCTGGTAACTTTGTGTTACTGGGACGGGAGTTTTTTGTGTCTTAATAATTATCAGGAGGCGATAATCGGGTATGACTTTTCAAGAAATAATTTTATCATTGCAAACATTTTGGGCTGGGCAGAAATGCATTATTCAGCAGCCATATGATGTGGAAAAGGGAGCAGGAACTATGAATCCAGCTACTTTTCTGCGGGCGCTTGGGCCGGAACCGTGGAATGTGGCTTATGTCGAACCATCACGTCGTCCAGCCGACGGTAGGTATGGGGACAATCCTAACCGCTTGTTTCAACATCATCAATACCAGGTGATTATGAAACCATCGCCAGCTAATATTCAGGAGCTTTACCTCGAAAGCCTTGCCCGGCTGGGGATTGATCCCGGAAAGCATGATATCCGTTTTGTTGAGGATAACTGGGAGTCGCCGACGCTTGGAGCTTGGGGCTTGGGTTGGGAAGTATGGCTGGATGGGATGGAAATCACCCAATTCACCTATTTTCAGCAGGTTGGCAGCGTGGATGTAAAGCCTGTGGCAGTAGAAATTACATATGGGCTGGAACGGCTGGCAATGTATATTCAGGAGATCGAAAACGTATATGACATTGAGTGGGTAGCAGGCATTACCTATGGCGATGTTTTTCATCGCAATGAAGTGGAGCAGTCCCACTATAACTTCGAAATTGCTGATACTAACCTATTGTTTAATTTGTTTGACATGTATGAGAAAGAAGCTGTCAGGGTAGTTGAGCTGGGGTTTGTCCTTCCGGCATATGACTATGTGCTGAAATGTTCGCATGCTTTTAATTTGCTGGACGCCCGTGGTGCAATAAGTGTCAGTGAACGGACCGCGTTTATTGGAAGGGTTCGCAACTTAGCCCGGTTATGTGCTCAAGGCTATCTGGAGCAACGTGAGAAACTGGGTTACCCGCTGCTGAAAGGAGAAAACGCGAATGGCTAAGGATTTATTGCTGGAAATTGGTACAGAGGAAATGCCAGCCAAGTTTATGCCTGGGGCGCTTAAGGATTTAAAAGAGATTGCTGCAGCAAAACTTGGCGAGCGGCGAATTGAATATAATGAAATTAAGACTTACGGTACCCCGCGGCGGCTGACGCTTTTGGTAAGCGGTGTGGCCGAAAAACAGGCTGACCAGAAGAGTGAGAACAAGGGACCGTCACTAAAAATTGCCTTTGATGATAAGGGGGCTCCAACCAAGGCTGCTCAAGGCTTCGCCCGTGGTCAGGGGGTTGATGTCAGCCAATTAGTGACCAAAGATGGCTATGTTTATGCTATGGTGCACAAGACAGGGCAAGAAGTTAAAGAACTATTGCCGGAATTATTGCCGGAGATAGTAACGTCCCTTGCATTTCCTAAAAGTATGCGCTGGGGCAACCTTGATATGAGGTTTGTCCGCCCTCTCCGCTGGTTACTCGCGCTTTTTGGCGATGCAGTTGTGCCGTTTGAGCTTTGCAGGGTTGCTGCCGGCAGGACCAGTTATGGTCACCGGTTTCTAAGCAAGGGTCAGATAACGGTGGAATCGGTAGAGGAATACTTTGTCAAAATGGTTGAAAACCATGTAATGGTAGATCAGGAGCTAAGACGCCGGGTCATTCGTGAGCAGGTAGAAAAACTTGCGGTACAGCAGGGTGGCAAGGCAGTTATTGATGAAGACTTGCTGGAGGAAGTATTGTATTTGGTTGAGTATCCTACAGCGCTATGCGGCAAGTTTGATGAAAAATATCTTGCTCTTCCGTCGGAAACGATTATTACTCCGATGCGTGAGCATCAGCGGTATTTTCCTGTGTTTGGCGAAAACGGCAAACTATTGCCGGTATTTATCACTGTTCGTAACGGAGGCCAAGATTGTATTGATATTGTGCGGCGCGGCAACGAGCGGGTGCTGAGAGCGAGATTAGCTGACGCTAGATTCTTCTTTGAAGAGGATAAAAAAGTTCCGCTGGCTGAACGGGTGGAAAAACTCAAAACCATTGTATATCAGGAAGGCCTAGGGACAATGTTTGACAAGGTTATGCGGGTGGAGCAGCTGGCGGCATTTATTGCCGAGGAGGCCGGGATCGATAAAGCTGAACTGCCGGTAGTTGAACGAAGTGCCCATCTGTCAAAGGCTGATCTGGTGACCGGCATGGTTTGTGAGTTCACAGAATTGCAAGGGGTAATGGGGCGAGAGTACGCTCTTTTGAATGGAGAAAATCCTGCGGTGGCGCAAGCGATTTTTGAACACTACTTGCCGCGGTTTGCTGGAGATGTGTTGCCTGAGACACCGGCGGGCCGGGTAGTAAGTTTGGCCGATAAACTGGATAATATTGTGGCTACATTCAGTCGCGGACTTATCCCGACAGGCTCCCAGGACCCTTTCGCACTGCGGCGGCAGGCGCTGGGGATCGTCAATATTTTGATTAATGCCCAGTTTCATATCTCGCTTAGTCAAATCGCGAAAAAGGCAATGGATTTACTGGCTATTACTGAGTCTGACCGGCGGGAGAAGCTGGTCAGTGATTTGATGGATTTTTTCCGGTTGCGGCTAAAAAATGTTCTTACAGATGAAGGAATGCGCTATGACATGATTGATGCTGTGCTTGCAGTTGGCGATGATGATATATTTGATACTTGGCTCAAAGCCAAGGCTCTCTCGGCGGAGACCGGGACTGAGTCTCTGGTGCGCATTATTCAAGGGCTCACGCGGGTTGCTAACTTGGCTAAAAACGCGTCTAATGTGGGAATCGAGCCGGAACGGTTTACTACAGATGCCGAAAAGAATTTATATCAGGCGTATGTTGACGCATTGCGCAAGACTAAGGCCATGACCAAGGCTAAGGATTATAGCGGCGTGCTCAATGTTCTGGCCGCTATGACTGTGCCGATTGACGACTTCTTTGGCCAGGTAATGGTAATGGTGGATGACATGCCGGTACGAAACAACCGTCTGGCACTTTTAAAAGCCATCGCCGGACTTTCATCAGACTTGGCTGATTTAACAAAAATTGTGGCCTAAAAAAGTTTAACCCCTGAAGAAACTTCTGTCTTCAGGGGTTGTTTTTTGATTGAAGTTCATATTCAGTTTGATTGGTGGAATTCTAAGGACATATTGCGACACTTTTGGTTGCAGGATTATCAGTTCGCTGTGTCAAAAAGATAGTAAACCATTTGATAAAATTGAGGGAGGTAGTTATTATTTCTACAACACCAATTATTTACGCTTTATCGGATTCTATTGGCGAAACGGCGGAAATGGTGGCCCGCGCTACGGCCAGCCAGTTTAATTCCGGCGAATTTGAGATTATTCGCTATTCCTATATTAGTTCGGTCGAACAAATTGCGGAGACGCTGGAAATGGCGTCAAAACAGCCCAGCGTAATTTGCCACACGCTGGTATCTCCTGAACTTAGAGATGCGTTTAAGGAATTAGCTGAAAGTAGCAATGTTCCAACTGTTGACATTATGGGGCCGATGATTCAGGCGGTTCAAAAGATTACCAAACTGTCCCCTAAACTCAAGCCCGGTCTTGTACACCAACTGGATCAGGACTATTTCCGGCGGGTTGAGGCGGTAGAATTTGCTGTTAAGTATGATGATGGCAAAAATCCCTGGGGGCTTAAAAATGCCGATATTGTTCTTGTGGGAGTATCACGTACATCTAAGACACCGTTGAGTATGTATTTGGCTCACAAAAAGGTGAAGATTGCTAACGTGCCGTTGGTGCCGGAGGTTGCACCGCCGCGGGAATTATTCGAAATACCGACCACGCATGTTGTGGGGCTGATAATAAATACCGCTAAATTAAATCAGATTCGTACTGAGCGGTTGAAAGCAATGGGGCTGGCTTCTGATGCCAACTATGCCAATATCGCGCGGATTGAAGAGGAACTTGAGTATGCCAGAAGCATAATGCAAAAACTGCGTTGCCCGGTGATTGACGTATCTAATAAAGCCATTGAGGAAACCGCTAATAAAATTTTGGAAATTGTGCGGAAAAATCAGCAGCGTAGATAATTGGGTTTTATAGAATACTATTGGTTTCGACGTTGTAACTGAGGTAATCGGTTGTCCAGGTGTTGCCGTCCTGAGTTACAGTAACATTGCCGCTGAATGTGCCAATCTTGCTCCGCCAGTTGAAATCGGCTGTATCGGCGGTAATATTGAGGCCGGTGCGGCTGAAACTTACTCCGCCATTGACTGTAGCGCGATTTTCCGCGCCATAGACATAAACACTATCGCCGGTGAAGCGGATGTCATCCTGGGTTACTGTTACATTGCCTGAACCCCAAACTTCAAGGGAACCGACGCTTACACGAGCTTGATCGGCGGTTATAATTCTGTTTTTTACTTGCAGGTAGACATTTCCTTTAAGCACATATAGACCGGTATTTATGTCAAAATATTTGGTGTCGGACTGGATGATCGGTTTGGGGCCAGCCCAAACTGTCCCTGTCAAGCATAAAAAAAGAAGTAACACAATTACAATAGTCTTAGATTTCATTAGCTATCCCGCCTTTCAACTTCTAGCATAATTATAGCAAATTTAATGATAATTTTACATGTGTAAATATATGGATGGGTGAAGTGGGTAAAAAGGAGGCTGTTATTTTGAATATCCGTGAACGTATTGAAGAGTTGGAGCTCAAAATACTGTCGCCTTTGGCGGCAAAAAGCCGTGATGCAAAACGGGATTTGGTGGAAAAAGAATGCGAGTTTCGTACTGCTTATCAGCGTGACCGGGATCGTATTATTCACTGTAAAGCTTTCCGGCGACTTAAACACAAAACACAGGTATATATTTCGCCTGGTGACCATTATCGTACCCGAATGACGCATAGTTTGGAGACGGCTCAGATTTCACGGACTATCGCACGGGGGTTAATGCTTAATGAGGATTTAGTTGAAGCTATTGCCCTTGGACATGACGTGGGACATACTCCGTTTGGCCATGCCGGTGAAGAGGCTTTGGGGGAGATTTTAGGACATTTCGCTCATAATGAGCAAAGCCTAAGAGTGGTAACATACCTGGAAAAGAGCGGCCAGGGGCTTAATCTGACGCAGGCAGTGAAAGATGGCATTGTCAATCATACCGGACCCAATACCCCGGAAACCTTAGAGGGGAATATTGTGCGGATTGGCGACCGGATCGCGTATCTTTGTCATGATTACGACGACGGTATCCGGGCCGGCCTCCTGAGCAGCTCTGATTTACCAGGAAATATAGCCAAAGTCCTAGGGTCTAAACCCTCGGATATGATTACCGTGATGGTTGCTGATATGATTGAAGTATCAGCCAGGGCCGGTGTGGTTCAGTTATCGCCGCCGGTTCAGCAGGCGATGGATGAGTTTCGCCAATTTATGTTTGCAAGCGTATACAAATCTACAAAGCTGGACGATGAACGCCGGAAAGCGAAGTATGTTATCCATAAGTTATATGAGTATTATATTGATCACCCTGAAGCTTTGCCACGAGAATTTATTGATCGGGAAAACCAGTGGGACATGAGGACAACTATTGTCGACTATATTGCCGGACTTACCGACCTGTATGCCATATATTTATTCAAGAATCTATTTGTGCCTCCTAGTGGCATAATAACCAGGTAGAATATTTCGTCCGTATGAGGCCTTTGGACGATAAATGTCGGTTGGGATTAGACCACAGGGAATTTTGTAAGCTTCTATCAAAATAAACGGACTTTGTCAAGAGGAAAAAGAGGATTTCGAATCTTTGTCTTGAATATTATTAATTAACAAGGAATGCTGTTAGCGGCAAATTTTTTTAGCCGGCGGGAAGGATAACTGGAGAGGCTGCAGAATAATCATAAAGTTCGATTTTGATGCTAAGTTATTCCGATTTTGTATAATAATGCCAAAAAAAATCAAAATTGGTTGAGCGCGTAAGAGGTGGTGAAATGAGAGACTCAGTTTATGATGGGTTTATCGAAAAGTTGCGCGCCGCGAGCGATATCGTCAATATCATCTCCGAGTATGTGCCGCTAAAAAAGCGTGGGAGGAATTATTGGGGGTGTTGTCCGTTCCATCATGAAAAGACGCCGTCTTTTTCTGTGACTCCTGATAAAGGTTTTTTTTATTGCTTCGGATGTCAGGCTGGCGGGAATGTATTCAATTTTTTAATGCGAGTAGAGAACCTTGATTTTCCTGAGGTTGTGAAACTACTGGCAAATAAACTTGGTATTCCGTTGCCGGAAAAGGAAAAATCCGCTCGTGACAGGCAAATGGAACGGGAAATGGCCAATTTGTACCATGCCAATGAAACGGCACGGGATTTTTTTCACTCCTGTCTGGTTAATACCAGTTACGGCAAAGACGCCAGGGAGTATCTAGCTGCGCGGGGAATTACGGCACAGACGATTGAAACTTTTAAATTAGGGTACAGTCCTACTGCTTGGGATAAGTTGTCGACAGCACTAACCGCACGTGGTTTGCAACCGGATGTTTTGGTTAAAGCCGGACTGGCGGTAAAACGTTCGTCTGGTGAAGGGGTTTATGATCGGTTTCGGGGCCGAATTATGTTTCCTATTGCTGATGTCCATGGCCGGGTTGTTGGTTTTGGCGGGAGGGTACTGGATGCTTCGCAGCCAAAATACTTGAATACACCTGAAACACCGGTTTTTAATAAGCGTCAGCTTCTTTATGGATATGATTTGGCTAACCAGTTCATCCGTCAGTCCGGTAAAGCTGTCGTGGTGGAAGGCTATATGGATCTGATTGCACTTCAGAGCAATGGAATCATGAATGCGGTTGCTTCCTTGGGAACGGCGTTTACACTTGATCAGGCCCGAAAACTTGTACGGTCACGGGCTACAGAGATTTACTTTGCCTATGACAGTGATGCAGCCGGGCAGGAGGCTACTGTCAGAGCGTTATCGACAGTAAAGTCGCTGGGGCTTAATGTCAGGGTGATAGCTATTCCTGATGGCAAAGACCCTGATGAATTTGTGCGAAGGCATGGAGTAGAAGCTTTTAACTCTTTGCTTGATACTTCGCAGGGGCTGCTTGAGTATCGGGTCAGGTGTGCTATTGAAAGCTCGGATTATTCCGGCCTTGACGGTAAAGTGGCGGTTGTTGCTAAGGCGGTGCCGGCACTGGCGGAGGCGGACAATGCCGTCGAGGCTGACAATCATATCCGAAAGCTTTCTGAATTATTGACAATTGATGAAAGCGCGATAAGGGCTGAGATTCGAAAATATATTGCACAGGAAAAAAAGGATAAAAATGTAAACGGTGGGAAGAATATTAATATTTCCAGTCTCTCGCAACGCCCTGGACAAAGGACAGTAGTGGCTGAGCGCCAGATTATCCGTCTGATGTTTGAGGACAATTCGGTTATTCCTTACGTTCAGGCCCAGCTTAGTGATGATGATATACAGGGGCGGCAGCGTAGAATAATAATCAAATTGATCATAGATGCGTATAATATGGGAAAAAGTCTAATTCCGGATGTTTTTACGCTAACATTGCCTGAAGAGGCTGCAAATGAATTATCAAATATTATGGTTATGGATCTGGAGGTTGGCGACATTGCCCGGATGGTTGACGACTTGATCAAAGCGATAAGGTTGGCTCGCTTGAAGGTTTTGCTTGAAGAACATAGTTTACGGGCTCACGAATTAGAACGCATGGGGGATAGCAACTTTCTGCAGGAATTAGCTGAAAGTCAGCGAATACAAGATGAAATTAGTAAATTACGCCTTTCTTGAATTGAATATGAGCGCCAATTTATCTGGGGATGCCTGGGAAGGAGGGGAATAAGATGACCGAAAAAAAGAACATACCTGCCGAACAAGTAAACGAATTGCTGCATAAAGGGAAAAAGCGCGGCGGCATGTTGACTTATGCCGAAATTATGGATACCCTCCAAAATGAAGAGTTGACACCGGATGAAATTGACGATATGTACGAAGTGTTTACCAACAAAGGAATTGAGATAGTTGAAGAGATTCCTGATGTTGAAACACTCGATGATGCAGACATTACAGAAATTGAAACTACGCCGGAAGAAGTCGACATTGATTTATCTATTCCTGAAGGTGTAAATATTGATGATCCGGTCCGCATGTATTTAAAGGAAATCGGCCGGGTGCCGCTTTTGTCAGCGGAGGAAGAGATTGTACTGGCTAAACGCATGGAATTGGGCGATGAGGAAGCTAAGCGGCGGTTAGCGGAGGCCAATTTGCGGTTAGTTGTAAGTATTGCCAAACGTTACGTGGGTCGAGGTATGCTTTTCCTTGATTTGATTCAGGAAGGAAATTTGGGCCTGATTAAAGCAGTGGAGAAGTTCGATTATAACAAAGGATATAAATTCAGCACTTATGCTACATGGTGGATTCGTCAGGCCATTACCAGGGCTATTGCCGACCAGGCTCGGACTATCCGTATTCCTGTGCATATGGTGGAGACTATCAACAAACTTATCCGGGTATCGCGGCAGCTTCTCCAAGAGCTTGGGCGTGAGCCAAGCGCTGAGGAAATTGCCGTAGAAATGGATGTAAGTATCGAACGAGTGCGCGAGATTATGAAGATTGCCCAAGAGCCTGTGTCATTAGAAACGCCGATTGGTGAGGAAGAAGATTCTCATCTGGGTGACTTTATTGAAGATCAGGATGCTCCGGCTCCGGCGGAAGCCGCTTCCTTTATGCTCTTAAAAGAACAGCTTGAAGAGGTATTGGAGACTTTGACGCCAAGGGAAGAAAAGGTCCTCAGGCTTCGCTTCGGGTTGGATGACGGTCGGGCCCGGACACTTGAGGAAGTGGGGCAGCATTTTGGCGTAACTCGTGAACGTATTCGCCAGATTGAGGCTAAAGCGCTAAGAAAACTAAGACATCCGACTCGCAGCAAAAAACTTAAGGATTTCCTGGAATAGGAAATAGAGCGGTTTCGAAAATCCTCAAAAAAATATCTTGACGACAGATGGCCACTGTTATATAATATATTTTGTCGGTAAACATTCCTTGATAGCTCAATGGTAGAGCACCCGGCTGTTAACCGGGCGGTTGTAGGTTCGAGTCCTACTCAAGGAGCCATCTATTGTTTACAAAACAGGCTTTCTTCGGAAGACCTGTTTTATATCTCTCGGGCCTATAGCTCAGCGGTAGAGCAGCCGGCTCATAACCGGCTGGTCCCTGGTTCGATCCCAGGTGGGCCCACCACAATTATACTGGCCCGTTGGTCAAGCGGTCAAGACACCGCCCTTTCACGGCGATAACAGGGGTTCGATTCCCCTACGGGTCACCATTCGGGCGATTAGCTCAGCTGGGAGAGCGCCTGCCTTACAAGCAGGATGTCGGCAGTTCGATCCTGTCATCGCCCACCATTCAGATTTTATTGGCTTCGAGTCACTTTAGTAGAGTGGCTTGAACTACATAACTATGTAACGTATAAATTCTTTAGCCTTGTCCTGTTGAGGATGAGGCTTTTTTCTGTTGTAGGAATATGGACACTTTTGTAAAAGCCCTGGTTAACTGTTGGTTGAAATAATCTATAAATGAACAACTAAAGCTTGCTATACTTTGGTTATGGTAAAAGATACAATAAAAATGTAAGTATTCTAAAGAAAAGGGAATATGAAGCATGTTTAATAATGAAATAGGTAAGCGAATTGCGTTGAAGCGAAAAGAGAATGGGTATACTCAAGAGCAATTAAGTTTACTTTTAAATGTTACCCCGCAGGCAGTATCAAAATGGGAAAATGGTAATTCATTACCAGATACGGCTTTATTACCGCTTTTGGGAAAATTACTCGGGGTGTCAATTGATAGATTGCTAACTGGAAACAATCTATTGGCAATGGAACAAGTAAGTCCGTATGACAAGGAATATGAAAAAGAGGAATATTACTGGGGGCTTCAGCATTCTGTCCTTGCCGAACAAGTTGTGAGAATAATGCAGGGTGACAGTAGGCTGGAAAAACGAATTTTAGATATCGGTAGTGGTGAAGGAAGAGACGCCATTTTTTTCGCAAAAGGTGACTATATAGTGGATGCACTTGAATTATCTAAACCTGGTATTGAAAAAATTAAACATTATAGTCATTTGACAGGATGTAATATAAACATAATCCACGCCAATATGATTGGCTATGACATCATTGAATTTTATGACGTTGTGTATTCTATGGGATCGCTCCAGTTTTTACCTCCAGAACAACGAAGAAAACATTTCGATAAATATAAGCAGCATACGCGGACTGGTGGAATAAATGCACATTTAGTTTTTGTAGAAAAACCGTTTATTGAGGTTGCTCCAGATTGGCAGAGAAATGAATACCTTTACACTTCAGGCGACCTTGCGGGGTATTACCATGACTGGGAGATTATTCAATGCGAAGAAAAAATTGTCGACTGTAATTCAGCTAGTATTCCACATCAGCATGCCGTGAATTATATTATAGCGAAAAATCATGGTGGTAGTTTTTCCTAAGTAAAAGGAGTTATTAAGGGTTGATAGCAGCAGAGAGAATATTATACAGACATATTTAATATACCGATGTAAAATGACTGAGCCATTCTTTTTTGAAGTGGCTCAATCATTTTTGCTGATCGACAACTTTATTCCCTGGTTAATTCGACTAAAATTCAGGTGGGGTTAAAACCCCACCTGAATTTTAGTCATTTATGGGCGGCAATCATTACATCAAGCTTTTGATACACGGTATTTAATACTTGAGCGAATTTGGCAACATCTTCTTGCGGAATGTCTTGTAATAATGTTTCAAATGTTTTCTCGGCAAGCTGTAAAAGGTTGTTTTGGACTTTTTGGCCTGACTCGGTCAAATATAGTAAAAAAGCTCTACGGTCGTTTGGATCAATTTCTTTTTTGACAAATCCTTTTCGTTCAAGAATCAGCAGCATTCTGGTGACAATAGTTTGATTTTTGTCAACCCGTTTCGCTAGCTCTTTTTGGTTGATGATGTCTTTTTCGGCCAAACTGTTTAATAGGTGCCATTGTTCCGGCGTTACACCGAAAGCCTTGAATTTTATAAGTTGCAGCTTTAAAAGGCGTAAATCAGAGTGATGAAGCATAAAACCAAGAGCATCATTGGTAAGTTCCATTATTCCTCCTAATGAAGAATTTTACAGACAATATTATACAGGGAATATTTTACATTGTCTAATAGATATAAGTTTGAGTGCTATAGCCTGTTGATTTAACGGAAGTCGCAATATGTAATGCAAATTGCGACTTTTTAGTTTTATATTTTGCATAAACAGTAAATTTGAATTTGTTGACACCCGAATAAGCCTCCAATATAATTGATGTGTGGATAATAAACATGTAATTAATTAACGAGTTGCGCTTCGCATTGTTGCACTAATTTGATTATTGGGAAATTTTATGGAGGTAAGGTATGAATTACGATTCAAAAAGATGGTTTTATCTAGTCGCTTGCATGGCAATTAACATTTGCATCGGCGTTTTTTATGCCTGGAGCGTTTTCCAGCGGCCACTGGTTAGTCATTTTGGCTGGGATGGGAAGGATGTATTATTAGCCTTTACCATTGTGATGGGTGTTGGCTCCGTTATGCCGCTTGTGGCAGGTAAACTTCAAGAGTATATGGCGCCGCGCTGGGTAATATTTATCGGCGGGATTGCACTTGCGTTCGCAGTTGGCGGCAGCGGTTTTGTCAGCTCACTAACCGGGTTATATCTGGTGTGCGGAGTTTTCGGCGGAATTGGCAATGGTCTTATTTACGGTGGCACGATGAGCAACATTGTTAAATTTTTCCCTGATAAGAGCGGACTTGCTTCCGGTTTATTGGCCGGTGGCTATGGGGCCGGGGCTGTTATTTGGGCACCACTGGCATCGTTTCTTATTGACGGTTATGGGATTTTAACAACATTTAAGATACTGGGCGTAGTTTTCCTGGTTATTGCCTGTGGGCTTGCTACCTTAGTGAAAACCGCCCCGGCTGGCTATCGCCCGGCGGGGTGGGAGCCGGCTGCCAAGACCGGACAAGTGGCTGGCGGCAGCAGAGATAAGAACTGGAAAGAGATGCTGTGTGATCCTCAGTTCTACATTTTGGCTTTGATTTTTATTATCGGCGCAATGTCGGGACTTATGATATTAGGGCAGGCGTCGCCTCTAGCCCAGGATGTGCTTAAGATTTCACCCCAAGATGCCAGTGTAGTGGTAGGTTATTTGGCGCTGGCAATGGTGGCAGGGAAAATATTTTGGGCGGCAATATCCGATAAAATTGGCCGTTACCCGGTGTTTATCGCGGTGTTTGTGTTTTCAGTGGCCGCGCTGGCTGGTCTTGCGACATTTAAATCATACTTGCCATTTGTGCTTGCAATATCTACGGTCGGTCTTTGTTACGGCGGGTTTTTATCCTTAATGCCGCCGGTAACCGCGGATTCCTTTGGTGCTAAACATTTAGGGATTAATTTTGGGATAATGTTTCTTACGATCGGGGTAGCGGCATATATCGGACCCCGGCTGGCCGCGGTAGCAAAAGAGGCTAATAACGGCGATTATACCCAAGCGTTTGTTATTGCCGGTGCCCTTAGCATAGTAGGCATTGGTCTTGTGTTATTAGCTGCTTATCGCCAAAAGAAAGAAACGACGGCGGTAATGCCTTTAACTGTGCAAGAGGAGTCGTGAAGAATATAAAAACAGCAAGCCGATGAGCTTGCTGTTTTTTTGTGGAGGATTTTAGCAGTAGATAAGAGAAATACTAGTAAAAAGGGGGAAACGCGGGCGTGAAACTTGGCAAAAGGATGACTGCGATTGCGGCAATGGTGCCGAAGAGCCGCTGCGTTGCGGATATCGGCACCGATCATGCGTATCTGCCGGTATATTTAGTGGCTGAAGGCATTGCGGAGAGTGCTATTGCCGGGGATGTTCATAAAGGACCGTACCTTTCGGCAGTTAATACCGCTTGCGGGTCAGGGGTCGGGGAAAAGATTTCGGTTAGGCTTGGAGACGGCTTGGCTGTTGTCTGTCCCGGTGAGGCCGATACAGCAGTTATTGCTGGAATGGGCGGTACGACTATCGCTGGGATACTTGCCGCAAGGCCGGAGGTTACAACATCTTTTCGACGCCTGGTTCTTCAGCCGATGTCCGGGGCGGGCTTTTTGCGGCGTTGGTTAGCGGATAATGGCTGGTGTATTGATGATGAGACACTGGTGGTGGAAGATGGTATTCTTTATGAAGTTATTGCCGCCGAGCCTGGCAGTGCGCCCGGATACGAGTTCTTAATGGATGAGATTGGGCCGGTACTATGGGAAAAACGTCATCCGCTGCTAAAAACTCATCTGACGATAATGCTTGAACGCCTGAACCAGGTTATAGTAAAAATGAGGTTAAGTACTCAGGCGGTAAATTCGCCTAAATATCGCGAATATCAGAAAAAAGTTGATCAATTGGAGGAAAAGTTGACATGCCTGTAAAATGCGGGATGATTATAAAGGCTATGGAAGCCATGGCGCCAATTAATTTAGCGGAGAGCTGGGATAATCCCGGGCTTATTGTTGGCAGCCCAGCGCAGGAGATAAAGAAAGTATTGGTAGCGCTGGATGTTACACCAGAGGTGGCCAGCCGTGCTGCGGTGGAAGGCATAGATATGATTGTGGCTCACCATCCGCTTATTTTTAACGCGATTAAGAAGGTTCGCACTGATTCTACGGTAGGAAAAACCTTGGCGATTTTATTAAAAAATGATATTGCTGTATATGCTGCGCACACCAATCTTGATTCTGCTGCCGGCGGAATAAATGATTTACTGGCTGACCGGTTGGGGTTGGCAGACTGTAGACCGCTGGAAGCGAATGATGCTGATAAGCTTGTGAAGTTGGCTGTATTTGTGCCGGAAGGCCATATTGAAACAGTGCGATCAGCAATTACTAAAGCTGGTGCGGGGCACATTGGCAAGTACAGTCACTGTACCTTTCAGGTTTCCGGCCTAGGGACATTTTTGCCTTTGGCAGGAACACAGCCGTTCATTGGTGAGCAGGGAAAGCTGGAACGGGTTCCGGAAATGCGGTTAGAAACAATTGTGCCGGCAACAATTTTGCCGCAGGTTGTAGCGGAAATGGTGGCAGCTCACCCCTATGAGGAAGTAGCTTATGATGTGTATCCGCTGGCTAATTCATATTCCAGTCAGGGCTTAGGGCGGATTGGCAGAATAATGGAACCGATGGCGTTGAATGATTTTTCCCAAATGATTAAAACTGCGTTAAAGGTGGAATTTGTAAAAGTAGTCGGGAATGGTGATCGGAAGGTACAGGTAGTCGCAGTTTGCGGTGGAGCCGGCTCAGATTTTGTTGCCAGAGCAATAGAACTAGGAGCTGATGTACTGGTTACCGGTGATGTGAAGTATGACGCTGCTCTAGAAGCGCTTGACTTAGGGTTGGCAGTTATTGACGCCGGTCATTTTGCTACAGAGAGGCTGATGGTCAATGCTGTTAGTACATATTTACAGGAGTGTTCTGCCCGGAATAGCTGGTTGATCGACGTGAAAGCCGATAACAGAGATAAAGATGTATTCTATATTGTATAACGACAGGTTGTTTAGCCTGTCGTTATATTTTTTGCCTGAAAAGTTAGGAGGAATTAATAAATGAAAGAGCAACTTGAGGTTTTAGTAGAATTACAACTGCTGGAGCAAAAGAAGGGAGTGTTAGTGGCGCAAAAGGCTAAAGTTGACGCCGCTGAGGTGCGTCAGCTTTGGCAAGAAATTAGGCTGCTGGGGGAAGAGACGGCCACGGAACGCCAAAAGCTGAGTTGTTTGGAAAAGGTGTGTTCAAGACAGGAAGAGGATCTTTCTGTGGTCACTAAGCATTGTAAAGAGGAGGAGGCCCGGCTCTATAGCGGTGAGATAGTTAGTTTAAAGGAACTTGAAAAGATGAAAATTAAGTGTGATGCAGCGCGCAAAGAAATTGCCGGCTATGAGAGTGAACTATTTGCTAATATGGAGGAGTGTGAACGTTTGACAGCAAATATTGCTGCCCAAGAGGAGCTTGCGGAGCAAAGACGGCGGGCGCATGTTGAAAAACAGCAGCAGATTGTTAAGCAGGTGGCGGGCTTAGATTCAGAAATAGCGAAAATCGAAGAGTCGTGCAGACAGCTTGCCGAGAAGGTTGATGCAGGGGTGTTGCAGCGGTTTCGGGACCTAAAGCGCAGGCTGTCGTTACCTGTGGCGAGAGTTGAAAATGGGATTTGCAGTGGCTGTCGAATAAGTATTCCATCAAGTAGGATGAATGAAAGCCGGGGAGGAATAGTGTACTGCGATAATTGTGGCCGGATGCTATTGGTTAGCGATTAATTATTGACGGAGTTCGAACCTGGATGTATACTGGTGGCAAAGAATAATATTCAAGGGAGCTCATGTTATGGGCTGAGAGAGGGCTATTAAGCACCTGACCTTTTGACCTGATCGGGATAATGCCCGCGTAGGAAAGGCCTTTGCGTATAAGCGCACCTAACTAGCGGGTGCGCTTAATTTTATTTTCAGAGGAGGTAGGCTGTGCAACTAATTGTAAACGGTAAAAAGGTAGAAGCTGCTGACGGAATTACAATTAGCCAGTTGGTAGCGGAAAAAGGTTTAAATAGCGAGAGTGTTGTTGTTGAGCACAATTCTGTTATTTTGTGCCGGGCCGATTGGGGGACGAAAATGCTTGGTCAGGGAGATCAAGTCGAAATTGTCACATTTGTAGGAGGGGGTTAAACTTATGTCTGATTCGTTAGTAATTGCGGGACGGGAACTAAGCAGCCGGCTTTTTTTGGGTACCGGCAAATTTTCGGCCAATAAATTGATTCCTGATGTTGTGGCTGCTGCTGGAGCTGAGGTGGTGACAGTAGCTTTGCGGCGCGTGGATACTGTTTATGATGAGGAGAATATCGTCAATTACATTCCTAAGAACTGTATTTTAATGCCGAATACTTCTGGGGCGCGCGATTCGGGCGAAGCGGTGCGTATAGCCCGGCTAGCAAAGGCTGCCGGGTGTGGCAATTGGATCAAGATTGAGGTTATTTCAGACAACCGCTATTTGCTGCCTGATAATTATGAGACAATTAAAACAACTGAAATCTTAGCGGCAGAAGGATTTGTGGTGTTCCCTTATATGAGTCCTGATCTGATGGCAGCAAGGAACCTGGTTAAGGCCGGAGCCGCTGCCGTTATGCCCTTGGGGGCGCCAATCGGCAGTAACCGGGGGTTAAAAACCAAAGAACTGATAAGAATTTTGATTGAGGAAATTCCTTTGCCAGTTATTGTCGATGCTGGAATTGGCAGGCCGTCAGAAGCGGCTGAGGCGATGGAAATGGGGGCCGCGGCTGTGCTGGTTAATACTGCAGTGGCTACAGCTAATGATCCGATAACAATTAGCCGGGCCTTTGCTTTGGCTGTTGAAGCCGGTCGGCTGGCCTTTAAAGCTGGGCCTGGGGCGGTTCAAACCATAGCCCGCGCGTCATCACCACTTACGGGATTTTTGCGGGGTTAGGAAGGGAGAAAAATGTCTTTTTATGATGAAGTAAAAAAATATCAGGATTTTGATTTTGATGGTTTTTTTGAGCGAACTAATGAAGCGGATGTTCAAAGGGTTTTGGCCAAGAATCGGCTCACACCACTTGATTTTTTAGCACTGCTTTCACCGACGGCCGAAATATATTTGGAAGAAATGGCGAGTAAGGCTAACCGGCTGACTGTGCAGCATTTTGGTCGGACCATGCAGCTTTTTACACCTATTTATGTGTCCGATTTTTGCGTCAATCAGTGTGTTTACTGCGGTTTTCGAGTTACTAATGGTTTAAAGCGACATAAGCTTTCGGCCAGGGAAGTTGCTGCCGAAGCCGGAAAAATTGCTGAAAGCGGGCTTAAGCATATATTGTTATTAACCGGTGATTCCAGGCAACAGTCACCGGTGGAATATATTAAGGAATGTGCAGCTATCTTAAAAGGCTATTTTACTTCAATCGGAATTGAGGTATATTCACTTCAAGGTGAGGAATATGCCGAGCTTGTTAAGGCTGGGGTGGATAGCCTGACGATGTTTCAGGAAACGTATGATCCGGTTTTATATGCGCGGCTTCATCCGGCCGGACCAAAACGTGACTACCGGTTTCGGTTGGAAGCGCCTGAACGGGGCGGAGCCGCAGGAATGCGGTCTTTAAATGTCGGGGCGCTGTTGGGGCTTGGTGAATGGCGGCGTGATGCGTTTTTTTCCGGTTTGCATGTCGATTATTTACAGCGCTGCTACCCGGCCGTAGAGGTAGGCCTCTGCCCGCCGCGAATGCGTCCTTATTCGGGTGCTGACTTTCAGCCGGCTTCGGTTGTAAATGATGAAAACTTGGTGCAGTATATAGCTGCTTTTCGCTTGTTTATGCCGAGGAGTGGTGTAACGGTGTCAACAAGGGAGAGTGCGGCTTTTCGCGATAACTTGGTGCGGCTGGGGGTTACCAGAATGTCGGCCGGGGTGTCTAATGCCGTGGGCGGGCATAGCGCCGAGGATGTAACAGGCCAGTTCGAAATAGCTGATAAACGCAGTGTGGCTGAGATGGCGGCAAGTCTGTACAGGCAGGGCTATCAGCCGGTATATAAGGATTGGCAGATGCTGTAAAAAGAGCGCTGGTAATTGAGGTGACAATAATGACCGGATTTGAAGAAGCGCTTTTGCGTTATATTAGTGCGGTGGACTTGGAAAAAATCAGCAAGGTTAAAATAGGAATAGGCGGGGCGGGCGGACTGGGGTCGAATTGCGCTCAGTTTCTTGCCAGGAGTGGGTTTCGTAAGTTTAAAATTGTTGATTTTGATGTTGTCGATTACAGTAATCTTAACCGCCAGTTTTATTTTAGCGATCAGGTTGGCTGCATGAAGATCGAGGCCCTGAAAGAAAATTTACGGCTAATTAATCCGCTGTTAGAAGTTGAACTGCTGCCGGAAAGGGTTGATGCGGCAAATATTGCGGATTTGTTTATTGACTGTGATGTAGTGGTGGAGGCGTTTGACTCTCCGGAGTTAAAGCGGCTAGTTGTCGAACAGTATCTTAATTCAGGAAAATTAGTGGTGGCTGCATCTGGGCTTGCCGGCTGGGGGAATAGCGACCGGATAACTGTTCGGCGGGTGAAAGAAAATTTTTATCTTGTTGGGGATCTGGTTACTGGTATTGGGCCTGACAGTCCGCCTTTGGCACCGTGTGTGACCATTGCAGCAGCTAAACAAGCCGATGTTATTCTAAGTCATGTGCTGGGACCAATGAAGGGAGGCCAGAGTTATGAAACGACCAGGGATGACTAATTTTTTGCAGACCGCAATTTATGGTATAACTGCCGACGAATATTCGCTGGGGCGAGGCAATGTTGAGACCGTTAGACTGCTGATTGCAGCGGGGATAAGGGTTATTCAGTACCGGGAGAAAAGGAAAAGCGCACGTCAGATGTACGAAGAGTGTATGGCAATTCGGAGTATGACCCGCGAGGCAGGGGCTACTTTTATTGTGAATGATCATATTGATCTAGCGATATTGGCAGCCGCGGACGGAGTGCATATCGGACAGGATGACTTGCCGCCGGAAAAAGTCCGGGACCTTATCGGCAATGATATGGTACTTGGTTTATCTACCCATAGTATTATCCAGGCCCGTTCGGCAGAGGCTTTGGGCGGGATTATTGACTATATCGGAGTCGGACCTATTTTTGCTACGCAAACCAAACAGGATGTTTGTGATCCGGTAGGATTTGAGTATCTTGATTATGTGGTGAAAGATATTAGCTTACCGTTTGTTGCTATCGGTGGCATTAAAGAACACAATATTGTTTCAGTGCGAGAGCACGGAGCACGCATGGCAGCGCTGGTAAGTGAACTGGTTGGTGCGGTGGATGTAGCGGGCAAGGCCAGAAGTTTGAAGCAGCTAATGGTAAAGGCATAGTTTACATAGTAAGTAAGACTTGACCCCGTTGCTTTTTCATGATATTCTATTATCCCAGACAACTTCAGACAGTGAGTACGAAAGATGATCGCGGATGCCTAAAGGCATACGAGGAAAGTCCGAGCTCCATAGGGCAGGGTGCTGGTTAATGGCCAGCGAGGGTGACCTCAGGGACAGTGCCACAGAAATGTAGACCGCCCGGTTTTGGCCGGGTAAGGATGGAACGGTGCGGTAAGAGCGCACCAGCAGTCAGGTGACTGACTGGCTAGGTAAACCCCACCTGGAGCAAGACCGAATAGGGAAGGGATGAAGCGGCCCGCAGATCCTTCCGGGTTGTGTCGCTAGAGTCGTCAGGCAACTGCCGGCGTAGATAAATGATCGTCACCGCGGAGGCGGAACAAAACTCGGCTTATTGACTACTCACCGGAACTGATTGTTTACCCCTGCAGCAAAAAGAGCTGCAGGGGTTTTAACTTTTTTATCCGATGAATAACCCGTTCGCGTGCTCCATCCTCTACAGGCTGGAGCACGCGAACGGCTAATTCCCTGGATAATTCGACTAAAATTCAGATGGGCTTAAAACCCCACCTGAATTAAGTCTCATTTATCCTGTTAACAGCCTGGAGGATTCCTTCTTTTAGGGCGGAGGGGAGCAGTCTATTACCATCGAACTAAGTTCGTGTTAAACGGGTTGGAATATGCTGTCTGGCATTGGTTTATTAATTGTGCTATTATATAGAAAATCTTAATTATAGGTGTTGAGTCAATCATCAAGGAGGATGCTTTATGAAACATAGAATTTTTGTATTAGTTATTTTAATTTCCATATTAATTTCGTTGCCGGTTTACGCAGCGCCGACAGTGGACGGGTTTGTTGGTGTGCCATGGGGGGCTTCCTCTGAACAGATTGATCAAACGATGCAGGAAAAAGGGTTTAGTCTAAGTAGTGCAAGCTCGACTATGCGATCGTACAACGGTATTTTTGCTGGAGAAGCTCGTGTTTTAAAGTTTCGTTTAAGTAATAATAAGTTTTATGAAGGCTATGTTTGTCTTGGAACTGCAAATAATAATACTGGCGTACAAAGGCTTGCAAATGAGTGGACATATAAACTAAATGAGAAATACGGCCAGTTACAAAAACGCAGAAGTCTAAAAAGCGACAACTGGCGGCCGGTTAAGGAGCTCAGACCTAATAGTTATGGCCGTATATTGTACTGGGGAGTGAAAGATGCCGCTTCCGCTGACAATGTTCAAATTTTGTTGCAAGTCAATTGGATAAATTATAATCGCGACAGAAGCATTACTAATGGAGAAGTTGACCTTATATACCGTAATGCAAGTCTTGAAAAACGTTTGGCTGAACAGGAGTATTGATATATAGATAAATTCTCGCTGGTTAATTTATCCATAATTCACAAAGTAATCATATTCTTGCCACACTTTTATCACAATTTAATTTTATAATGATTAAAGTAAAGGGAGGAATTAATATGATGCATGGATTTTGGCCAGTGGGTATACTTTATAGCGTAGTTCATGTGGCGGTTATAGCGGGAGCGTTATACTGCCTATATAGCATATCTCATTCATTGAAAAGGATTGCTAATCAATCAAATAAAAACTAATGTATGATAACATACCCTTCGCATTAATTAACTGGGGGGTATGTTATTTTGTTTGACAAGGGCGGGAAAGTTTTTTACAATGTAATTAACCCCTCCTACAGGGGGGGGCGGTTTAAAAAATAGCAATTGCTTCATACTATAAAGGATGAAGCAATTATAAAGGGGGATTGACAATGGCGGTAGAAAACATTGCAAATTCTGCTGATTTCAAAGATAAGGTTTTGGGGGCCGCGCAGCCAGTGCTGGTCGATTTTTGGGCTTCATGGTGCGGCCCCTGCAAGATGGTTGCGCCGGAACTGGAGGCAGTGGCGGCAGATTATTCCGGAAAAGCCGCGGTGGTCAAGGTAAATGTGGACGAACAGCAGGAATTAGCGCAGCAGTATGGAGTTATGAGCATTCCCACCATTCTTGTTTTTAAAGACGGCAAAGAGGTAAATCGCATTGTTGGTTTTCGTCCCAAAAGCGAATTTAGTTCAGCATTGAACAGTCTGTTATAATGAAAAAAGCGGGTTATCCCGCTTTTTTCATTATAATACGGTACTGGCGATTTTACCTGTATTTCGTATATACTATTCACGAAGGCTATTAGGAGAAGGAGGCTGGTTTTTTGGTTGAGCCAACAGTACTTATCGCCGATGACGATGCTCAAATCAGGGAACTTTTGACTTTGTATATTCAGAAAGAGGGATTTAAGGTTGCAACCGCTGCTGACGGAGCGGAGACTATTGTCAAGGTCCAGCAAGTAAATCCGAGTTTGGTAATCTTGGATTTAATGATGCCGGTGCTTGACGGGTTAGAAGCCTGCCGCCAGATTCGCAAGTTTTCGCGGGTGCCGATTATTATGCTTACCGCGCTTGGGGATGATGAGGAACGTATTATCGGTCTGGATACCGGAGCTGACGATTATATAGCTAAACCGTTTAATCCCCGGGAAGTCGTCGCCAGGGTTAAGGCGGTGCTTAGGCGTTTACCTGACGCGCTGCCTGAAAGCAAGGATGTTTTACGTTTTCCCGAGCTGGAAATAAATCTGGGGGAATATACCGCCAGTGTATCAGGCCAAGAGGTTGCACTTACCGCTAAGGAAATGGAGCTTTTATGGCATCTTGCTTCCCATCCCGGCCGGGTATTTTCCCGTGATCAGCTTTTGGAATCAATATGGGGCTATACTTATTGTGGTGATACTCGTACTGTGGATACCCATATAAAAAGAATCAGGCAAAAGATCGGAGCTCAGGATAATACGCCGTGGGATATAAAGACAGTGTGGGGAGTGGGGTATAAGTTTGAGGTGAAACAGTGAGAACATCACTACAAAATAGGTTGCTTTATAGTTATATAATACTGATGGTTGTTGTTTTAGTAGGAGTGTCGCTGGCGATATCACTTCTGCTAAGGGAATATTTTATTGCCAGTAAGAGCAAGGAACTTGTTAATAAAGGCTATGAAATTGGCCGAATTGTGGACAGCTACAATGATGGCCGAATCGACCAAAATCAGTTTGAGAATTTTATTAATAGTGTGGATAGTATTCTTGATGCCCGGGTATGGGTAGTGGATAACTCCCGAAATATACTGGTTATTTCGACACCAAAGTTATCTCGGATGGGAGAAGTTTATGGTCCGGCAAACGGTCAGGTAAGGCTGGGAAAAGGGGCCCTAGGCAGGGCAATGCGGGATTTAGAACAGGTTTTTGCCGGACAAGTTTTAGTTAGGCACTATTATAGCCCAGTTTATGAGGAAAATATGCTGACTGTTGCTGTTCCTTTGGCTAATGATGACGGAAGTGTAGAGGCGGCGGTAATTCTTAATTCCCCGGTGCGCGGAATTGACGAGTTTTTGCGCCAACTTTACTATTCTATCAGCGGTATTGGTTTGCTGGCGCTGGGGTTAACAATTCTGGTAGTAAGGTGGCTGGCAGGAAGTATTGCCAGACCGCTTAAGATGATGCAAAAGTCAGCTGCCGACATGGCTTGCGGGAACTATAACACAAGGATAAACATTGCTTCTGACGACGAACTGGGGGCGCTGGGTAAGTCACTGAATGTATTGGCTTGCGAGCTGGAGAAGTTTGTTAGCAACACAACTAAAATGGAGAAAATGCGGCGTGATTTTGTTGCCAATGTTTCCCACGAACTCAGAACGCCGGTCACCGTTATCCGGGGGTATACCGAGGCGCTCTTGGACGGAACGATTGGAGATGCCGAGCTGGCTGAGAAGTATCAGCGGGTAATGCGTGATGAGACTATACGGTTGGAAAGGCTTATTAATGAACTCTTGGATTTAAGCCGACTGGAGGCGGAAAATACCTCAATGGCTGTTGAAAACCTTCCTTTGGCTGCAATTGCTGACGGGGCGGTTATTATGATGACTAAGCGCGCTGAGCAGAAAAGGGTATTTCTGGATTTGGCGGTGACAACTGACGAGAGTGACATCCGGGGCAATGGTGACCGGCTTACTCAGTTAATGCTGATTTTACTTGATAATGCCCTGAAGTTTACGCCGGCTGGCGGTAGGATAACGGTGGGCGTTGAGCGTACAGCTGAAAAAGTAGTATTGACAGTAGCCGACAGCGGCGCAGGTATACCTGAGGCTGATTTGCCGTTTATTTGGGAGCGGTTTTACAAAGTAGACAAGTCTCATAGCCGGTCAGAAACTGGAACCGGGCTGGGCTTATCAATTGCCCGAGAAATTATTGATCGCCATGGCGCGACAGTTGAGGTGAAGAGTATGAGCGGGCAGGGAACAATATTTAGAATTCTCTTTCCTGGGGTATGAACTATTATAGAATCATTAATTTTAATCAAAAATATAAAAGAATAGGCCATTTATTTTAAGAGCGGTTCAAGTGTGAGCCAATTAATGATGATAGTTAATTGTGTTAATCAACGACATCCATAATTTTGTTTAAGAACTTAACCTCAGAAAGGGAAGGTTGAAGAAATTCAGTATGCTCTTTCTGAGGTTGAATTTGTTTCTAACTGGTGCTTAGAAAGTAGCCTGCGCCCCTCCGAGCTTTTGAACCGGAGGGGCGCAGGCTGTTAACGCACGAATATTCGGATTGCAGGGGCTTTATTTGGTGAGATTTTTGCACCGGAACCAAATTATTGACAGTACCTTTTAATCTTATTAGCAGTAGTTTCTTCAAGAGGGATATTGACTGTGGCCATTAAATTTGGTGCATCACATAGACGAAAAGAAAGATGTTGAAATTGGAGTTTTCCTATAGTTGGATGATGAATTATTTTGGTTCCCTCAGGAGAATCAAGTATATCATAACGAGACCACCAATTTCTAAATTCTTCACTTACCTGGGTAAGCTCATCAACCATAGTGGTCCACCAAGGATCATCATATAAATGGCTATAACTAGCACGAAATTGGGCGATTCGTTTTTGAGCATGTCCTTCCCAGTCATCTAATAATTGTCGTAAATAGGGAGAGGTAAAAGCCCTCCAAACAGTATTTCGTTCGCGAATCGACATAGTCTCATAATTACCAAAAATTACACATGCAGCTTGGTTCCAAGCGATTATATCCCATCTTAAATTAGTTATGTAAGCCGGACAATACCCTTGAAGATCAAGAAATTGCTGTAAAGTAGGGCTGATAAAAATTTGTTTTTTTGGTATATCTAACGGAATTTGCTGCTGTGCTAATAAGAATAGGTGTTTACGTTCACTAGGATTTAAATTAAAAGCTATAGCTAATTTTTCTAAAACTTTCGAGGATACATGGATATCACGACCTTGTTCCAACCAAGTATACCACTCGACACTAATTTCTATTAACTCGGCAACTTCAGAACGTCTTAATCCAATAGTTCGGCGGCGTTTTTTTTTATTAAAGCCTACGTATTCAGGTGATATCTTAGAGCGTCTTATTTTAAGAAAATCGCCTAATTGTTTTCTACGGATATCATCATAATTTTCCATAATTCGCTCCTTTACTAAAACTAGGACTAAAACTTCTAGGATATATAGTTACTTTTTCTAGTTCTATAACTATTATACACTACAATTGTTAACTAATTTACAATTTGTTAAAGAGGAGTGTTTTAAAATGAAAAAATCAATATTTATTACAGGAGCAACTGGTCTTATTGGAACATATCTTTTAAAAGAGATGATCGAAAACAAAAATGTCGATCGTATTTTTCTGTTATGCAGAAAGCAAAATGATGATACTGGCCTTCTTAGAATGTATAGTCTGGAAAGGTAGTGTAATGATGGGGCTTGTTTATATAATGTCGCTTATATGCGCATTTTGTGTTGCGAATATTTATTACAGCCAACCAATATTAATGATTATAGCTGATTCTATAGGGGTTACACATACTGAAATCGGAAATATTCCTACAATAGTTCAATTATCTTATGCCGCAGGATTATTGTTATTGGTTCCTTTGGGAGATAAACTTAATAGAAAGAATTTATTACAAACTTTACTCTTTATTAATCTTTTATCATCTATTCTTGCTTCAATATCTGATTCTTTTATTCTATTAGAACTAGCAAGTTTTTTTATAGGCGTAACCTCAATTGGAGCCCAAATAATCATTCCTGCTGCTCCCTCTTATGTTGATGCTAATAATAGAGGAAAAGCAGTGGGGATATTGCTTTCCGGTTTAGTTACAGGGATATTACTTGCACGGCTATTGTCCGGCTATATTGGTGGAATATATGGTTGGAGAGCTGTTTTCTACTTCGCTGCCTTTATAAATTTATTTAACATGTCAGTTATTTATTTTAAATTTCCATCGAATAAAAGTAACAAGCAAATAAGCTATAAAAACCTAATTACTTCAACTTTTGAATTAGTGGTGGCCGAAAAGGAATTAAGACGCTGCTGCCTAAGTGGTTTTGTTATATTTGGCGCATATAGCGCTTTATGGGGAATAGTAGCTTATTTAACAAGTCTTCCTCCTTTTTATCTTACTAGTCATGAGGTCGGATTACTAGGGCTAAGCGGCATAGCTGGAATTATTGCATCTCCGTATGTTGGCCGTCTTGCTGATAAATATACTCCAGGGTTTGTTGTGGCGATAGGTGGTATAATTTCGTTTATAGGGTTTGTTGTCATGTATTATTCGGTATATAGTATAATTATTCTGGTATTGTCCATGGTGCTGCTTGATATTTCTGCTAGGCATAGTATTATAGGAAATCAACTCCGCGCATTTTCCCTCAGGGAAGATGCCAGAAGCAGATTAAATACCGCGTTTATGACTAGCTATTTTTTGGGTGGCGCAGTTGGTACAAAATTGGGAAGTCTTCTTGGCGGGATATATGGTTGGCTAGGATTGGTTTTGCTAGGCTGTATCGCATCAATTATCGCAATTATGGTAAATCACAAGAATCTCTTTGATAGTAAGAACAAAGAGATTGAAACCATCGTCTAAAGGATATTTCATTAAGTTGCAATACCCATAGTCATATTTATAAATTCAACTTTAGAAAGAGGACAGACTGAATTTTTTCGATCTGTCCTTTTCGATTTTGGTGCAAAAGATGAAACAATGATATACTCTTTCTGCAACAAAGAAAAATGGTTTTGAGCTGTTTGACGAAACCTTTGTCCCGAATTGCAACATTAAAATGTTAAAAACTGGTTATAAATAAGTTGTTTGCCAGCTAGATTTAGGTTAATATGTAAGAAGAGAGGGGGCTTAACCATGTGGAACGTAGGTATGCCCGAGCTAGTACTTATACTGGTGATTGCTTTGGTCGTTTTTGGTCCGTCAAAGTTACCTGATATTGGCAAGGCGGTTGGTAAAAGTATCCGTGAATTTAAAGCCGCGACTAACGGGGAAGAAGATAAAAAGGCCATGCTGCTTGAAGGGTCCCAAAAAGAGCAGGCAAAGTAGCTGCCGGTTTGTTTTGACAGGAAAAAGAGTAATAAAGGCTGCTTTATATTGCTCAGGCATATAAGCAGCCTTTATTAACGTGCGCTTAGTCTGGAGTGAGTTTAGAGGAAGGCGGTATGAACGGTGAAGGGTGTTGTGGCCATAAACCAAGAGTACTGTTTAAATTTTAATTATCCTCAAATGTCGTGCTCTAGCTGTGTTAAGAGTTGTTCACAGGTATGTATTGATCCATGTCTTACCGTCAATGACATGTTATGTAATGAATGCGGATTGTGTTTAGCGGTGTGTCCGGCGGAGGCTGTAACCGGGGAGAATTTTTCCCGGCAGAGTATTGAGCAAATTTTAGTAGCGGACGTTTCACCGCTGGTATTAGACTGTCAGCATAATAATCGGCACAGCGCCTGGCCTTGTTTAGGATTTCTCAATGGCCGGCTGCTATTGAGTTTGGTGCTTAGCGGAAAAGATGGCGATCGCCAGGTGGTGGTGGATAACAGCAAGTGTGCTTCTTGCCGTCCGCTGGTGGCCGACTGGTTGAAAAAGCTCGCGGCTGAGATAACCCAAATTCTGGTAAAAATAGGAAAACAGCCGGTTATAAGCGGTGATCTGGCTACCGATATCAAGCAGCCCGAGAAAATTGTATCCCGCCGGGCTTTTTTTGCGCAAATTATGGGGGCGGCGGTTAATGCTGTCCGGGATGGGGCAGGTTCGTCTGGCGGTGAACTGCTGCCCCGGCGACAGTGGTTCACTGAGTATGCCGCTAGTTTATCTGCTGTTAATGATACGGTAAGTCGCCTGTTTTATAATTTGCGAATTTCGCTTGCGTGCCGGACTTGCGGTCGGTGTTATAGGCTATGCCCGAATAAGGCGATAGTAACCGCCGATCAAGGCACCGCGCTGGAGTTTTTCCATAATCCGCTGCTTTGCAGTGGCTGTGGGGTGTGCGCTCGGCATTGTCCTAATGGAGCCATTAGCTTGACCGAGGCAAGCAAGCTCAGTATCTATCCGGTAGTGCTCAGAGAGTTTCCCAGGTGTGACTCTTGTGGACAGGTTTACCAGCCTGTTAGTAACCAACCGGTTTGTCTGGAATGTTTTTTAAAATGTAGCGATAAGTAGTATTATAAGGAGGTATTTCGGTGATAGGATGTACAAAATTGCTGTGCGGTACGGCTACGGTTTCAGATATTGTCAAGTATGGCCGTAGTTCACGCGAGTTGCCGCCCAATATGTTGCAGTTTTCATCTGATGCAACGCCGATTGTTGTCTGGAACATGACTAACCGTTGTAATCTTGGCTGTAGGCATTGTTATATTGAGGCTGAGGACCGGGCCTATGGGAGCGAGCTCAATACCAAAGAAGCAAAGGCTTTTATCGATGATTTGGCGAACATAGCCGTTCCGGTGCTGCTATTTTCGGGCGGTGAGCCGCTAATGCGCTCTGACCTGTTTGAGCTTGGGGCGTATGCTAGGACCAAAGGTATTCGAGCGGTGATTTCAACTAACGGGACGCTGATTACGCCTGCTGTGGCGAGGCGAATTAAAGAGACAGGGTTTCAGTATGTAGGGGTTAGTATTGATGGCACCGAAGATATTCATGATCAATTTCGGGGGCGTAAGGGCTGTTTCAATGATGCGCTGGCAGGTATCCGTAATTCGCTTGCCGCCGGTAATAAGACCGGTATTCGCTTTACGATTAATAAACTTAATCAGCATACTTTGCCGGATATCCTTGATATAGTGGAGCAGGAGAAAATCCCCCGTTTCTGCATGTATCATTTGGTTTACGCCGGGCGTGCTAAAGATATGGCTGAGTTGGACACTACGGGCCTGGAAAAACAGCAGACAATAGACTTATTAATGGAGCGAACCATTGATTTTTATAACCGCGGGGTCGAGGTGGAGATTTTGACTACTGACAACCATGCCGACGGAATATATATTCTTCAATACTTTGAGCGCAATCAACCGGAAAGGGTGCCGGAGATTAAAGCTCTGCTCGAGATGCACGGCGGTTGCTCAGCCGGTCAGAAGATGGCCAATGTCGATCCGTTAGGTAATGTTCACGCTTGCCAGTTCTGGGGTCATCGGACGCTGGGCAATGTTAGGGAGAAGTCTTTCGAGGATATTTGGCAAACGACGCAGGATGAATTTCTACAAAAAATGCGAAGTAAGGGTAAGCATGTTGAGGGGCGCTGCGGGGAATGCCGGTATAAAAGTTTATGCTGTGGCTGCCGTATTCGGGCGGAAGCTGTTTCGGGAAATATTTGGGGCGAAGATCCGGCTTGTTATTTGACTGACTGGAAGGAGTAGGGCGATGATTATTTCCTGGAATACTACCCAGGCCTGCAATATTAATTGTATCCATTGCTATCGCGATGCAGGCACTAAATATGCTGATGAACTTAGCACTGCTGAAGGTAAGCAGCTTTTGAGTGAAATCGCTCGGGCCGGGTTTAAGATCATGATTTTCAGCGGTGGTGAGCCGCTGCTCCGGTCAGATATTTTCGAACTTATTGGTCATGCCAAAAGTGTGGGGCTGCGCCCGGTTATCGGCACCAACGGGACGTTGATTACACCTGCTGTGGCCAAGCAGCTTAAGGCTGCGGGCTTGGCTTGTGCCGGTATTAGTCTGGATAGCTGCGACAAAGCGAAACATGACTGGTTTCGAGGCCGGAGCGGCGCTTGGGAACAGACAATGGCAGGAATTCAAGCTTGTCAGGCCGCCGGATTGTCGTTCCAGATTCATACTACGGTGTTGGACTGGAATGAGGGCGAGGTTACTGCGGTCACCGATTTGGCGGTAAGTTTGGGGGCCGTGGCGCATCACATTTTCTTCCTTGTCCCGACCGGGCGGGGCAGAGATATTGAGGAGACTAGTTTGAAAACGGCACAGTATGAAGCTTTGCTGGAGCGGATTTTAGATAAGCAACTAGAAGTGTCGATAGAATTAAAGCCTACCTGCGCGCCGCAGTTTATGCGAATTGCTAAACAGCGGAATCTGCCGCAACGGTTTACAAAAGGATGTTTGGCAGGGACGGCGTATTGTGTGATTTTGCCCAATGGTGATGTGCAGTCATGTCCGTATTTACCGGTAAAGGCCGGAAATATTCGTGACGCTTCCTTTGATTGGTTGTGGAAGGAGAGTCCGCTGTTTCGCGAGCTAAGGCAGCAGCCTCTAAAAGGGGCTTGCAGCAGGTGCGGTTTTGATGATGTTTGCGGCGGCTGCCGGGCCAGAGCCTATTATTATGCTGCTGGCGACTATTTGGCTGAGGAGCCGTGGTGCAAATACGGGAGAGAGCTATAGGAGCGGTAAAGCTGATGGAAAAGATAATAGTACTGGGCATCGGGAATATTTTGATGCAGGATGATGGCTTTGGGGTCAGGGTAATTGAAGAATTAGGGCGGCGTTTGCGGTTCCCGGACAATGTTGAACTTTTAGATGGCGGAACCCTTGGCTTCGAACTACTAAGTTTCATTACTGGTGCCGATAAACTGCTTGTTGTCGATGCTATCAACGGTGGCGGCTTGCCGGGAACCTTTTACCGTTTTGCCGGTGATGAAGTCCAGGCTTACTTTCAGGAAAAGGTATCATTGCACGAACTTGGGATAAAGGATGTATTAGCGGTACTGGAGATGCAGGGCGAGAATATTGGCGAGATAGTCGTGCTGGGGGTTCAGCCCGAGTCTATTGAACTGGGGCTGGAATTGACGCCAGGGGTGGCTAAGACTATAGACAAAGTTGTGGCGGCGGTTATTACTGAGCTTACCCGCTGGCGGGTGGGGGTAACAAAGCAGGCTTAAATGGCAGGGGAAAAGAATAAAATTTTGCTCTAGAAGGAATACTAGCATCGCCAAATCGAGGAGGTGATAGTATGACATTATCGGGGGTAAAATGCACAGTAGCAAATTGCAAGTATCATAGCCAAGGTGATGCCTGTTCTGCTTCAAACATTGAAGTCAATATTGATGGCGGCGGACAAAGTGCCCAGGCTAGCCGCGAGACTAACTGTAAAACTTTTATAACAAAGTAACACCAATAACAAAAAGCTCGGAATATTCCGGGTTTTTTGTTATTCTGCAGGATAACCGGACAGCCTCGCGAATAAAAGCATAATAATATCAAAGGGGTGGTTATGTTTTGTTACGGGGGATCAGAGGAGCAATAACGGTTGATGCTAATGAAGCTAATGAGATTACAGAACGAGTGATAGAACTTCTGACAGCGATGTCTGAAGCAAATAAATTTGCTTTAGAGGATATTGCGGCAGCTATTTTTAGTTCAACTCCTGATTTGAATGCCGGGTTTCCGGCAGCTGCAGCCAGGGCTATAGGTTGGGCAGAGGTGCCTTTATTTGGCACTCAGGAAATAGAACATCCCCAGGGCTTGGCGCTGTGTGTCCGGGTGTTGGTGCTATGGAATACCGACAAGTCAGCTAAAGAAGTAAGACATATATATTTACGCGGAGCTCGTACACTGCGTGCGGATATCAAATCAGACCGCGAATAAATCTTACGCTGTGTATGGGGCGAGGGTTTTTTGATAATATTATAAATGAGACTTAATTCAGGTGGGGGTTAACCCAATCTGAATTTTAGTCGAATTATCCAGGGAATTAGCCGTTCTTTACTCCAGCCTATAGAGGACGGAGTATTAGAACAGGTTATTCATCGGATAAATGAGACTTAATTCAGGTGGGGGTTAAACGAGGTATAATGCATTAGTGCCAGGTTAGCGGTACGAAGTTCCTTTAGTTGCTTTTGAAAAAACGGTATTGACCGTATGAACTGCAAATGCAATAATAAAGGGATGAAGGAGGGCGTGATGTGAATCTGGTTTCTATTGTTGTTCCTGTTTATAATGAGCAGGACAATATCGAGTTTTTTTACCGTGAAGTATTAAAATATATGGATCCGTTGCCTTACCAACTGGAGATAATTTTTGTTGATGACGGTTCGCGGGATGCAACACCGTTAATTTTAGACCGGCTGGCAAGGGAAGATTCACGGGTGCGGGCGCTGATTTTGGCCAGAAACTTTGGCCATCAGGTTGCGCTGAGTTGCGGTCTTGACCATGCCGATGGCAATAGTGTCATTACGATGGATGGGGACATGCAACATCCGCCAGAGATGCTGCCGCAGCTCTTGGCTAAGTGGGAAGAGGGCTTTGAGGTTGTCCAGACTATCAGGATTAGTACTGAAGGAGTTTCCTGGCTGAAGAGTTTTACCTCCAGTCTTTTTTATCGTCTGATAAACGTTATGTCTAACGTTCGGGTGCAGGAAGGCGGTTCGGATTTTCGTTTGTTGGACAAGAAGGTGGTTGAGAGTTTTCGCCGCTTCAATGAACGGGCGCGGTTTATCCGGGGACTGGTAAGTGCTATCGGATACCGGCAAGTTACGATGGAGTTTATAGCGCCCAAACGTTTTGCCGGCAGCTCAAAGTTTTCGGTGAAAAAAATGCTTCATTTTGCGTTGGATGGTATTACCGCTTTTTCAAAATTGCCGCTGAGAATATCGTTCTACTTAGGTTTAGTATTTGCTTTGGCTAGTTTTGGCCTCTTAGTGCATGTCTTATATATTAAGCTGCTGACTGACGAGGCGGTGCCTGGCTGGGCTACACTTTCCGCCAGTATTTTGCTTTTGGGCGGACTTCAGCTATTGTTTATGGGCGTTATTGGCGAGTATGTCGGCCGGATTTTTGAAGAGGTGAAGCAACGTCCGTTATATTTAATTCGCGAAGAATTTAATCAATGTAAGGCAAAAAAATGAAAATCAAAGGAAGGAGTTTGTAATTAAAGGGCGAATAACTTAAAAAAGCGAGTAAATTTTTTGAGCGAAAAATGCCGAAACCTGCTCAGGTACGGGGGAACCAATAATTGGGGCGAAACTCTTATAGAGTAGGGCATCTCTTCAGCCCTAGCCCGTCAGCTAACTCCGGAGGCGTCAAAGGAGAGAGAATTATTGAAAAAAGCTTTGAGAACTACGGCACTGTTTCTACTTCTATTCTCTAGCGTTGCTTTAGCTGAAGCAAACGCTTTGGAGGAAGGCGACAAGGGACCGGAGGTCGCAGAGGTTCAGTCAAGATTAATTTCATGCGGCTATAGAGTCGGAAGTGTGGACGGAGACTTTGGCGGTGCTACGACAGCCGCAGTTAAAGAATTTCAGAAGGCTCAGGGATTAGATGCGGATGGCATTATAGGTCCGGCTACATATCGTGCTTTAATGGGGCGTGATATTCCTGTCAGCCGTGATGGGTCGATGCTAGGTGGTGCGCGACGGATAATTCAAGCCGCTTTAAGGTGCCAGGGAGTACCGTATGTTTATGGTGGCACAAGTCTTGATGGGTTTGATTGTTCCGGTTTCGTTCAATTTGTTTTTGCCCGCGCCGGGGTAATGCTGCCACGGACGGCTGATGCCCAGTATGATGCAGGCTACCCAGTCAGCAGAAGCCGCTTGCGGCCTGGAGATACTGTTTATTTTAGTACATATGCTTCGGGAGCATCACATGTAGGGATTTATATTGGAGACGGATACTTTATAAGTGCTACTTCCAGTCGCGGGGTGGTTATTGACCCGCTTGATATGAGCTACTGGGCAGCACGTTATATCGGAGCACGTAGATTCATGTAATATCCGGGAGGCATAGCCTCCCGAATTTGCCTTATGGAAGCTTTTCAACTAATTATAACGTATATTGCCTGTATAGCTAAAGGTAGGACGGTTTAATTTTTACTCCTAAAGTTGTATTATAAATGGCAGGTACTGTTCTAATCTGACGTGAACAGCTTCTGAAAGGTTTTGGAGGCTATTAACAGCATGTTCAGGCTTTATTGGACAAAATTTGTCATGCCTTACTGGTCGCTGATTTTAACTGCAGTGGCCAGCTTTGTTGTTGCAGCAGCAGCCGGTTTGTCGGCACCGTTAATTTTGAAATCGTTAATTGATGTTGCGCTTGAACAGGCCGATCTGACAACACTTAATATTATTGTTGTCAGTATTGTGGGATTATACGCTGTTCGGGCGCTATTTTCCTATTATTACGGATATAATATGGCGAAAGCTGGCAACCTAATGATCGCTAGACTGCGCCGCGATATGTTCCAAAAGTTACATTCGATGGATTATGGGTATTTTATTAATTCATCAAGTGGGAATATAATTGCATATTTCACTAATGACTTGTGGCTATTGCAGCAGGCTATATCTTTGGGCATCCCTGACTTATTGGTTGAGTCTTTAAACCTGGTTGCTATTATGGCGGTCATGCTGTATTTTGACTGGCAATTAGCTATTGTTACGTTTGCCACGTTGCCTTTTACCATAACTGTTGCCAGCTACTGTAATAAACGGATTGCCGCCTTTGGAACCTTGTATGAGGACGCTTTAGGTAAGGTTACCGGTCTGGTGCATCAGTCGCTGATGTCGGTGGCAATGGTTCAAAGCTATGTTCGGGAAGATTATGAGTATTGTAAGTTTCGGCAAAAGCTGCATGAAGCGGCACGGGATTTATTTAAGGTGCAGCGCTGGAATGCTCTTCTCATACCACTAGTGGAGTTTCTTACTGCGATTGGGATTACAATTATTATTTGGTACGGAGGACGCGAAGTAGTCAGTGGTAAGCTTACGATTGGCGGAATGTTCGCTTTCCTGGTGTATATTATTAATATGCCTGCTCCGGTCGGAAAGATTACTCAGGCCCTTTCGCGAATGAAACTTGGTTTGGTTGCCTGGAGCAGGATTAAAGACCTTGACTATGAGCCGCTTACGGTGGCGGATGGCACCTTGGATTTGCCGAAATGCGCCGGGCGGGTAGAGTTTAAGCATGTGTCGTTTGCCTATCAGGCAGGAAATGAAGTTTTGAAGGACATTAGTGTTTGTGCAGAATCAGGAGATGTGGTTGCTGTGGTTGGGCCAAGCGGCGCCGGTAAGTCGTCGTTTGCCAATTTGCTGCTCAGGTTTTATGATCCTAATGATGGTGTCATTTGTCTTGATGGAATAGATATTAAACAGCTAAAGATTAGTGCGCTGAGGAATCACATCGGCTTTATTCAGCAGGAACCCGTTTTGTTTGATGCCAGCATATTAGAGAATATTCGCTATGGGCGTCCAACTGCAACTTACAGCGAGGTGGAACGGGCTGCCAAGCTTGCCAATGCTCATGATTTTATTATGGAGCTGCCGCAGGGCTATCATTCACCTGTCGGTGAGCTTGGGGGGCTGCTCTCAGGCGGCCAGCGTCAACGCATAGCTATTGCTCGTGCGCTGGTTATTGAGCCGGAAATATTGCTTTTAGACGAGCCAACTGCAGCTTTGGATGTTTATGCCGAAAACCAGGTGATGGTTGCTGTTCGTAACGCCAGTGCTGGTCGGACAACATTTATTATTACGCATCGGTTGTCGACGCTGCGGTCTACTGACAAAGTGGTTTATTTGGCTGGCGGCAGGGTTGCGGAATCAGGCACTCATGCCGAGCTCTTAGCGCTTGGCGGGTTATATGCTCAGGCTGTAGAACAGGGAATTCTGGCGTAAGCTATTTAATGGTTTAAAAGTAGTTAAGAGTAAACTTAAATGACTAGGGGTTAGCATGTTTGATATTGCAATAAAGAATGTTTCTTTCGCTTATGGGGATAACAAAGTTCTTTCTGATTTGTCATTGACGGTGGCAGCAGGAGATTTTGTGGCGATAGTTGGTCCTAACGGCGCAGGTAAAAGTACCATCTTAAAGCTTATTGCCGGTTTGGTACGTCCTGCGGATGGGGTAGTGCAAGTTGGCGGCAAAGTGGTTCGGGACGCGTGTTATTCGTGTGAAATTGGTTATGTGCCTCAGCACTACGCTAATAATACAGCTGGGTTTCCGGCAACGGTAGAAGAAATTGTTGCTCTTGGCCTAACTTCCAGCGGCTCTAAGCGCGTAAAGCGGGAAGGGGCACGACATATTGTTAAGCATATGCTGGACCTTGTGGGACTTGAAGGGTTGAACCATCGCCTGGTTGGTGAACTTAGCGGCGGTCAGCAGCAACGGGTAATGGTGGCACGGGCTCTTGCTGCCAATCCCGGTCTGTTACTTTTGGATGAGCCAACCAGCGGGGTTGATTATGAGACCGGGACCAAGCTTTATGGTTTGCTTGGCGAAATCAATCGTAACCTTGGTATTACTATTGTTGCTGTTTCGCATGATATTGATAAGGTTACACGCTTTGCTAATAAAGTAGCTTGCATCAATAATGGCTTGTGTTTCTATGGCGACAGCACTGAGTTTCGCCACAATCATGCTGGTGCGCCGCATTTCTTTCCCTACCAGAAAGTATAGTACTTGTTGTAAATTAATATGCTAGGATAAGCTCTTAATTACGGAAGTTAAGGTGATTATCATGGAACTTTTTCAATATGACTTTATGCAGCGGGCGTTGATTGCCGGGTTGATTACAGCGGTTGCTTGCCCGCTAATTGGAATTTTTGTTGTTGTTCGCCGTCAGGCGATGATTGGCGACGGTTTGGGGCATATTGCCTTCGCCGGAGTCATGGGTGGATATGTGCTTGGCGTTTATCCTACTGCGGTTGCGGCACTTGTTACCATGTTGGGGGCGGCGGCTATCGAATTTGTTAGACATCGCCATATGCGCCAGGCGGATACTGCCTTGGCTATCTTTTTTTATTCCGGCATTGCGTTGGCGGTTATTTTTAGCAGTATGGCCAAAGTGCCTGGCAATGGCATGATCGGGGTGCTTTTTGGAAGCATTCTAACTGTTACCGGAGCTGATATATGGCTGATTGCCGGGAGCGGTGTACTGGTCTTAGGGGTGATGCATCGGTATTTTGATCGCTTATTGCTGATGGCGTTTGATGAAGATGTCGCGCATGTTTCGGGAATTAATACTGGCTTGACAGGTACGATTTTCAGCATGATGGCGGCCTTGGTAGTGGTTGTTGGTATGCGGGTAGTCGGTATTTTGCTGGTTAGTTCGCTGATGGTTATTCCGGTGGCAGCGGCTCAACTCTTGCGGCGCGGTTTTAGAGCAACGCTTGCGTTGGCGGTAGCTTTTTCGGTAATTTCGGTACTGGGTGGGTTGGTACTGTCATTTAATTTAGATATCGCACCAGGCGGAACAATTGTTGTTACTGCTGTTGCGATTTATCTGATCATGTTAGTTTGTGCTGACCTTAATGTGAACTTTACGCTAACCAGGAAAAAGAGCGCTGACACAATAGTTAAATCAGGGCACAAGAATAGTTATTAATTTGGCGAAAGGCTTGACAAATGGTAGCACGGCCAGGGAAGATATAACGTTGAAGAGGGTGTGAATCATAGCTACCTGTCCGGCTAAGTCGCCGGAAAGAAGGGTGGCTATTTTTATTAGTAAATTGCTGAAGGGAAAAAAAAGCATTACGCCAAGCAAGTTGAGGACAATGTGGGATAGAGCGACCCGTTTGGCGGACAGTGGGGCGGCGAGTCCGGCTATGAGGGACGGAAGGCAGGAGCCGATATTGTTACCATACACGCCGTAGGCCGCGCCGGTGAGGTCGATAATTCCTTCTTGGGTTAAGACCATTAGGAGGCCGGTGGCCGCACTGCTGGATTGGAACAGGAAGGTAAGAAGAATGCCGCCGCCAATGCCGTATACCGGGCTGTGGCTGGTGTCTGCCAGATACTTCACAACGGTGCTAATTTCAGCTAGTTTGCCCATGGTCGTGGTTACAAGGCTAAGTCCGGTAAACATAGCAAAGAGCCCTAAGGCTGCCAGGGCGTAGGTACGATATTTTGCTGAAACTGCTAACAGAGCGCTAAGTAAGAGGGCCGGCAGCAAGTATTCAATAGGTGGTGATATTGTCAGTAGTTGAACGGTGGAACAGGTGCCGATATTTGCTCCAAGGATGATCCCAAGACCGGCGTAAAAGGTTAAGTATTCAGCGCTTACCAGGCCGACTGTAATAAGCGTAAGGGCAGTGCTGCTCTGCATGACGGCGGCGGCAATTGTGCCGATAACGAGGCCGCGTAAGGGGGTTAGCGTAAGTTGAGTTAGGATGTGCCTAAAGGAATGAGAAAAAATATTCATTAAGCCGAAGCGCATAGTAAAAAGGCCACCAACTAAGAGCGCGATTCCAACTATTAGGGCCGCTAGATCGTACATTTGATACCTCCGAACACAAGACTCACTTATATAGTAATATGTATGTGCTACAGCCTTTTTCTAAACGCTTTTTTCGCGCGGATTATTTTTTGGTATACTAATAACAAGTATAGAAACTAGGAGGTCAATTATGTTAAGGACACGAGAAGAAAACTGGCAGGCATTACGCCAACATGTTACCAGTGACGTTCTATTAAAGCACTCTATGGCGGTAGAAGTGGCTATGCAGGCTTATGCTGAGAAGTTTGGCGAGGATGCCCAGTATTGGAGAACAGTCGGCCTTTTGCATGATATTGATTTTGATAAATTTCCGAACGAACATCCGGCCCATGCGCGTGAAATATTAATGGCCTATGGTTATGATGATGCTTTTATCACCGATGTGGAGTCTCATGCCCGCGACTGGCCGAAAGAGCGGTCGTTTCTGCAAACGACGTTGTTGGCGCTTGACGAGCTAACCGGCTTTATTATTGCTTGTGCGATGGTGCGCCCGGATAAAAGTTTGGACAATTTAGAGGCTAAATCGGTGCTTAAGAAAATGAAGGATAAAGGATTTGCCAGAGCAGTCAATCGCGATAATATTATTAACGGAGCGGCGGCTATGGGGATTGAGCTTAGTGAGCATATCAGCTTTGTTACTAAGGCGTTGGCTCAGGCCGCTAAAAAGCCAGAGTACCAGAATCCACCGTTGATTTGATTGCTTAAATTTTGAACTAAAAGCACAAGCTTTTGCATCTGTTGCAAAAGCTTGTGCTTTTTAGTTCAAAGTTATTTGGGGATCAGTCTTATTTTGTGAAATTATTCATCGCTTATTTGCATAGCTTTTTATGAGACTGGCCAAAGGAGCGATAGAATGGGGAAAAAGGTAAATCATAAAGTAATCGTTAGGTTAGCGGAGAATAATGCAAACAAAAGGTTAACCGAACATATTGTTTGGCTGTTGGCACGAGAGCCGGGGGTAAATACGAGACCACTTGTATATTTGTGTATCGGTTCAGATCGTTATACCGGAGATGCCCTTGGACCATTAGTAGGAAGCTATCTGGAAGAACATGGCGTAGGGAATATCTATGGTTCGCTTGATAATCCGGTTCATGCAGGAAATTTGGTGGACACCATTGACGAAATTGCAAAAAAGTATAACAATCCGCTGATTATTGCCGTTGATGCCTGTTTGGGCAAATTGGGTGAAGTCGGCAATGTAGAAGCCTGGTCGGGTGGGATTGAAGCCGGCATTGCTGTAGGCAATAGGCTTCCCTGTGTCGGTGATGTAGCTGTAATCGGGGTGGTGAACACCGGCGGTCAAATGGGCTACCTTGATTTACACAGTACGCCACTATCAATTGTGGTTAAGCTTAGTAAGGTTATCAGTATTTCTCTTTTAGCGGTACATAAATGTCTGCGATCAAGTGATGCAGCAGCATGCTTCGCCGTGCCTAACGGGGAAATAATTCGTCCCACATAGTATACATAACTACCAGTATTATGGCAAAAATAATCCCTAAATCTCCAATATACTGTGCCATTTGATCACTCTCCTGGGAAGATTATACAATATTTTTGTGGTGTTGCCCAGCAATGTTGTTGCAAGTGGATTAAATTTAACTGTTAGAATATTTTTACAGGCACGTTAGTTATGACTCTCCCATACAATAGAACACAGTCCAAACAGGGGGTGGGGGGTTTTGGTGTCTGTAATTGTGGCCATGGCTGCGGCGGTTTTCAAGGGATTTTCTCTTTTTGTTGCTTATCTGACCAACAACACATTCCCATTGCCGTTGTCGGAAAAAGATGAGCAAGTCTATTTGGGCCGGTTGAGAAGCGGGGATGAAACAGCCAAAAATGTGTTAATCGAACGTAATCTTCGCTTGGTGGCACATATTGTAAAAAAATTTGATAATACCGGGGAAGATGTTGATGACTTGATATCAATTGGCACAATTGGTCTTATCAAAGCCATAAACACCTTTGATCCCGGCAAAAAGACCAGGCTGGCTACTTACGCTGCCCGCTGCATTGAAAATGAGATACTAATGCATTTTAGAAGTACTCGGCGTACTAGGGCTGAAGTTAGTTTGTATGACCCTATCGGTGTTGATAAAGAGGGAAACGAGATAACACTAACCTGTTAGCTGTATTTGCGTTGAATATAAAAATATATCTGGTTTCGTGTCGGCATGTGTTCGGTGGGGGCAATAACCTCCACCGAACACATGCCTTACTTATATTTTGGGAGCCTTGGAAACAGATCAAGATAAAAATCTGGACCATGTTGATGCTGTTCTTTTCGGTAGACGGCATATTCAAGAATTGATTTCAGCATGTGGTTTTTTAAAGCCGGATCAGTTGTTTTATGGTATGACGATAAAAGGTTGCCAATTTTGGGTATTATTTCTTGTTCAATATTTTTAGTTGTTTTCTCAATGCTGATTGACTGTGCGGTTTCAATAATTGCTTTTTCAACAGCAGCAATACGTTCAGTCATTTTGGCAGAGCGCTCCAAATATGTAGCAGCGTCATAGATGCCTTTTTCTAATAGGTCGTGCAAGCGGCCTTTTTGTTGTTCGGCATCTTTTTTGGCTTGTTGTAAGTTTTTCAAAGTTTTGGCTTTAATGGTTATGAGGTTTAGGGTCTGTTCGGGTTTGGAGTGAGCAGTTAATATATTCTGGTATTGGTCTAGCCAAATTTTTAAGCCGTCTAAAAGCGCGGTTTCGACATAGTCAAACCGGCTGCTTTTATTAGTGCATTTAGGGTTATAACATATTATGTGCGGATATTTTTGATGGGTATAGGTCCTGTAAACCATAGAGCAGCCGCATATATCACAACGAATTAATCCGGCTAGCGGATTGGTGATGCCATTAACTAATTGATATGGTACATGATATTTACCTTTTAGTATTTCCTGAGCCTTGCAAAAAGTTGCTTGCGTTATTAGCGGTTCATGTTTGCCTTTAACGTCAATCCATTCTTCGCGGGAGCGGGTTCGGACAGTTTCCTTTTTGCCAGGGGCAGTAGACTTTTTGGCTTCCTTTTTGCGCCACTGTATTCTGCCGGTATAAACTTCATTTTTCAATATAGACAATACTGTTGATGATTCCCAGGCTCTGCCTGTGTAGGTAGTTTTTTTCATGCGGTTTAGCTCGGCCGCTATTTTACTGCTTCCCATGCGTAGCTGCGGGTCGTCATTAGTGTAAAGGGCAAATATCAATTTTACAATATCGGCCTGTTCGGGGTGGGGAATAAGTACGCGGCTGGTAGGAGTTTTTTCAATTAGGTAGCCGTAGGGTGGTCTGGTGCCGATATAGTTGCCTTCTTCAACTGAGCGGCGCCGGCCGCCCTGAAGACGGCGGGTAATAATTTTCAATTCTTTCCGCGCCATGAACGCTTCAAATTCGGTATATTCTTCGTCAAATTCGTTACTAAGATCATAAATTTTGCGTGGGGTTACAATCAAAGTATGAGCGTTTTTAAATGTTTCTAATATTAAACCTTGGTCCTGCATTCCGCCGCGACCAAGCCGGTCGACATCCATGCACCAAACAGACTTCCAGTGTCCTTCGGCGACTTCTTTGAGCATTGTCAGCATTTGGGGACGGTGAATAAGGCTTTCGCCGGAGATAATTTCTTCGAAAACCTTAGTTACAGTAATATCGTATTCTTTTGCCAATTTTAATAAAGCTTTGCGATGTTTGGCCAGGGTTTCTCCTTCGCCGCGGGCTTCGGCTTCTTGGTCTTCGCGGGATTTGCGGAGGTAGAAACAGGCTGGTTCGAGGGGGGGGGATTGTTTGTTCATATTGTATCACCGTTAATATTTTTTGGTGATGCGCAGGACTGTGGAAGGGGCGCTGCAGGTCATTTTAATAGTATCAAAATATTAAATATGTACTTTTGGTATAGTATCCGTTCATCAGCGGCATAAGCTCTTCAGCAAGCTTTTTCTTTAACGCATCGCTGTCATGGGTATTTTTTTCCAACGGGTCCGTTTTTGAGGATTTCTTATTTTCACCGTTATAAACTATAACTTGCTTTTCGATTTGTAACTTAAGTAATTGGTCTAAGGTGTCAATAGTTTTTACCATACAATTAGCAGCATCTTTTGATTTTTGATTTCGTAGTGATGGTATTGTAGTCATAATGAGTTTTTTTATGTTGATTAGGCTGGTTTGTAAGTCGTAGTAACATTTTACATCGTCCGTCGGTTTTATAGTACGTTTTTCGATAATCTGTTTTTCTGGTTGAGGCTGGTTGGTTTTAGCTTGTTTTGAGTTCTCATCATATGAATTAAAAGTAGCGTAGATTTGATTGATCTGAACTGAGTAAGTCTGTAGTTGCTTTATTTCTTTGTTTGGAACATAAATGAAGTGCCAATAGCAAATTATTACTGTTACAAAAACTACAAAAAAACTTACTGTTTTTATAAACCAATTGTCATTATTATTGGGGATTCGGGAAAAATCTCTCACAATACTCCTCCTCAAAAGCCTGCATACTTTGTATTATCATACCAACCTTATTTCTTCTGTGGGGTACTAAAGGATAATCAGAAAGACGATTATGTGAATATATGTAAAGAATTATATATTATAGCGCTTGTATATGACACAAAGACACAGCCTGGTTAAGTTTTGCTGTGCCTTTGTGTCATATATTTTTTAACAAAAGTGGAGCGGCATGAAAGAGTGGCAGCAATGGCTCATTATCAAAGAGCGCTGATATACTACTGCCATCGAATTTGAATTATACTACAAAAGCCCTTGGAGGGGATTGAAAAATTATTATGAATTAACTGAAATTTTATACTTTAAATTAAGGCGCTTTAAATATACCGGGTAACATTTCCCGGAAATATGGTTGTCTGCGGCGTCTTTTCGCATAAACATATTGCGGGGGGGATGATATGAAACGGGAATATGCCGCAACATATCATTTTGGGGAAATGACGGTGAACATTATTGCGCCGCCAACGATGACGGACGAAAGAAAACAGCAGATCTTAAAAGAGTGGTGCAATGCATTTTGGGCTATTTGGGATTCATTATCAATCGAAGAAAAACTTAATTTTAACGCTGAAGCAGAATGGGAAAAGGCGGCGGAACAAGCTAATAATGGCGGGTGATTCCGCCGTATGAAAGTATTGGACAAGCCAGAGGGGTTAATTATTTTGGCAACGGGTTTAACCATAAAGTTAATAAAATGGTTAATTAAACAAATATTCAAAAACCATTCACATATTTGTCATACTTTAGTCACATTTCTAATTTATAATTCAATTAGGAAAACAAAAGGAGGAACAGTAAAAAATAGTAACCCACTTATGTTACCGTAGTGCAGCAATCTATGTTTAAGTACCAGCTGGATTGAAAAAATACATAGCGACTCGAATAAAAAATATTAGTAAAGAGGTAATGCTGTATGAAAAAGAATGTACAAAAAGTAATAGTTTACTCGTTATTGATTGGCAGCGTTCAGTTTGGGGTAAGTACAGCTGTGTTAGAGGCATCGCCGAGATGTGATAAACAGGAGTATCACCAAGATCGGAATTACCGGGTAAAGCAAGACAGTGCGCGGAATCACCGGATACAGCTAGAGAATGCCAAGAGGCTGAGAATGCAGCAGGAAATTGAGCGGAATCATCGGATACAAGAGGAAAATGCCCGATATGAGCGTGAGCTTCGCCAGCGCGATTATGAAAATTACCGTGAGTGGCAGGAGCGGCGGGAGAGAGAGAAAGAACGTCATGATAATACGATGAATGAGCTTAAGGCTGGTTTGATCGGGCTTATAATTGGCTCAATGATTAACTAAAATATAAAAGTTTTATATTTGCAAGGCGCGCTCCAAGAAAAAAACGACCATCCTCTGACGAGGGTGGTCGTTTTTATGATACAAGGATGATATTTTCTATGTAAAGCAAAGTGGTAAGATTGTAATAGATAGTTAAAATTTACCATTTTAAAAGGAGAATATGAAAAATGATTACAAAAGAACGGAAAACATTAACAGTCCCTGCCAACACCACAGTTACAATCAACACCACCACCACGCTCTCTGAACTGATTATTAACTCGGGCGGCAATCTCGTGGCTCCATCTGGTTATAGCCTGACCCTGACGGTCAATGGGGTTGAAACAGGGCAGAAACTGGAGACGACGCTAGGGGTTGAAACTGTGTTCGTCCCCGGTGTATACCGCGGCGACATCGTACTCACGGTGACGAACCCCAACTCGCAGACGTCCAGTCTGACTTTCCCGTTTCGCGAGGCTCTCTATCTTGATGCGAGCGGCATTGAAGAAGATCTGTCGGTTCTTCCGGCCATCGTCGGCCAAAAGCCGACTGTCTCTTCTCTTCAAAACTTCTCAATCACCTCGACCGGCATGGACTTCAACGGCATCTTCGCCGCCGGGGGAAGCTACACGATCAATAATGTCAAGATCGGGATGTTTGGCGATGGACGCAGTGATTTTGCAGGTTATGGCGCTGCCGTTATGGCCACCGGGACCGACACTACACTGGTTCTGAACGGCGTCGATATCGTCACCCATGGCGTGGTTCGCACCGGGGTGATTGCCACCAACGGAAGCAATGTAATTGTCAAGAATTCCAGCATCTATACTATGGATGGCACGCTGCCTTCCGATTACGTGCAAACCATCGCTCCGTCCTCGATGAGGTCGGTGCCCTGGATGCTGGGCATAAACGGTTCTGACAACGTTCGCGCCACCAATCTGCTCGGCACCAACACCAAAGCCGCCTATATTAATTCCTCCATCGCTTCTGAGGGCTGGGGAGTTCTCTCCTCCGATGACGGCTCCAACTGCACGCTTATCGCGATCAACAGCACGATTTCCATCACCCCCGGCAATGAGGGATACGGCACCTATGCTATCGGCAATCCCTACGAGTATTTCTATGGCGATGTATTCAACGTGGGGAGCTACGCGACCATTAACAACGGCGGCTATCTCTACTACGACGACAGTTCAGCCGAGAACGTTGCGGCGCTTAACACCAGCGTGAGCCTTGGCCTCACCGACCAAGAGCTTGCAGCCATTCCCCAGTGCTCGACGATTATCAACTCCGACCGCTTCGGTGTGATGTGGCACAGTTCCGGCGGCACGGTGCATGTGGCCGGCGGAACCCAGTTCAACACTAATGAAACCGCCTTTCTTGCCAAGACCTCTGAGGCTATCACCATCACCATCGACGGTTCGAAGGGCGCCAAGATCAACCCCAATAACGGGATTATCTTGCAAGTGATGGATGACGACGATCCGGGAGCGGCGGCCACCGATATGTCCAACACCGCCACGTATATGGATCCCTATTTTGGGACTACCAATACGCCTACGGCAGATACGTCATTTGATCTTACCTCAACTACCGACGCTGCGGCCCTAAACCTTAGCAATATCACTTTGACGGGAGACTGCTATAACTCGACAGGCTGGACTAGTTCCAGCACTACCAAGCAGAATATGGTGGTTACCCTTGATAACGCCAATATTACTGGCGTTATCTCGTCAACTGAAGCTCATCACCGCGTTGCCACAATCAGTGCTTCGGAATACAAGGAACTGGGTGAGGTTACCAACACTCCGCGCGCGGCGATCAATAACGGCACCATCGTTGTTTTGAACTCCGGTTCTAAGTGGACGGTGACCAGCACCTCTTATCTCACCTCACTAACGGTTAACCCGAGCGCAACGATCACCGCTCCCAAGGGGCAAAGCGTATCCATGACGGTCGACGGCACTGTCACGTTGGTCGTTCCCGGTAAGACATATACTGGAGCGATCGTACTGACGGTCAGCTAGGGGTAGAACCGGCATCCGTGTTACCGAGTGCAAAGTAGTGGATACAGATTATGTATCCACTACTTTATGGGTATCGCCAACAAGCAAAGCTGTCCTACAATAGTTTTTCTTGACAAATTAACAACTCCCTTATAAGATTAATTAACTGTAAAAAAAAGGGAGTGATTGAGATGAAAATTGCTCTTGTCGGACTAGGGAGAACAGGGAAGATTGTAGCGGAATATCTTCTAGAAATGGGCGTACTGACTATGGTGTTATGCAAACAAAACAGTTTTAATGTTAATGCGGATTTGGGCGAAATTTTGGGTGGCAGGAATAATGGAATAGTTGTTGAGCCGATTGACCATCTTGAAAAAAGATTTTTTTGTAAGCAACCTGATGTGCTGATCGATTTTTCGAGTAGCAGCTTTTTAAGGGATAATATTATGGTTTTAGCCCAGTGCGGGGTCAATGTAGTTACTGCAGTTACTGATTATGAGCCGGTGGAAATTGAAAAGATAAAATCAATAGCGGAGCAAGGTAATATCGGGGTTATAATGGCTCCGAATATTACGTATGGAGTTAATGTATTGATGTTAATGGCGGAAATTGCCGCAGAATTAATGAACGAATATGACTTCGAGATAGTTGAAGAACATCATAAACACAAGAAAGATAAGCCTTCTGGGACCGCAAGAAAAATTGCCGATAAAATAAGCAATAATTTGCTGGTATATCGAGACATCGATGCCCATGCGGTTAGGGCCGGAGGTATAGTCGGCAAGCATAAGGTATTGATATGCAATGAGTTTGAAAAAGTCGAGATTTCCCATGAATCGTTTTCCAGAGTGGCTTTTGCGCAAGGGGCTTATAAAGCTGCTCAATTTATATGTGGCAGGCAAGGATTTTATGAGATGAGTGATATTTTTGAGGAAGAGCGGAAACAAAGACAGCGAAAGGCGGCAACTTATAAAACGGAAATTGGGGAGCTGGATTTAGCCTAGTAGTTACTTGGAGAATGATACAAAGGTGACACTTTTGCTGACGCCAAAGGTGTTATACTTTAAGTAAAGTCACAAAGCTGATATTTTTGAGGGGACTAAATGGATGCGGCAGAAAATGATATTTTGCACAGGTTGAACTAACAGGAATTGTTCTGGAGAGCCGTAGTCGGTGAGGCCAGGGCGAGGACTGAGCTGCGGCAGGGGATGAAGGTTGACAGGGTAGGAAGTAACGGGAATCGTCTTGGTGGGCTGCGAGCGGTTGGCTGGGGCGAGGAACGGCATGCGGCAGTAGATGCGGTAATAACTGGAGGGGACTAAATGGATGCGGCAGGGAATGATATTTAGCACAGGTTGGATTAACAGGAATTGTTCTGGAGAGCCGTAGTCGGTGAGGCCAGGGCGAGGACTGAGCTGCGGCAGGGGATGAAGGTTGACAGGGTAGGAAGTAACGGGAAACGCCTTGGTGGGCTGCAAGCGGTTGGCTGGGGCGAGGAACGGCGTGCGGCAGTAGATGCGGGATTAAATGGATTGGGGTTTAAGGGAAGCGTCCCGGTGAGCTGCGGTGCGGCGGGTCTGGGACGGGGACCAAATGAGATGCGGCAGGGAAAGATTTTTGCACAGGGTGGAGTAACAGGAATTGTTCAGGTTAGCTGCAAGGCGGTGGCCGGGATGAGGACTGAGATGTGGCAGGTAATGAAGGTTGACAGGGTAGGAAGTAACGGAAATTGCCTTGGTGGGCTGTGAGCGGTTGGCTGGGGCGAGGAACGGCATACGGCAGAAGACGCGGTAAAGACAGCTTTGGACTAACGGGAACTTTCCTGGTGAGCTGCGGTGCGGCTGGGCTGGGATGAGAAACGAATGGTTTGGGATGGTGACCAGATGGTAACCGGATAGTAACTGGGTAGTAACCGGATAGTGACTGGATGGTGACCGGATGGTGGAGCAGGGGGGATCTAGTGGGTTTGTGGATGGATGGAAAGTGGTTTGGTGGATTTAAACAGATAACATCTAAGTCTGAATGAGATAACATTAATTGATGTTCTGGGGACAGCGCCGGATGTAGTGGCCGAGGCGGTGGAAAATCAGTGTGAGCAGGAACGGCTTAGTCAGCAAATATGCCGCTTGAGCAACCGGGAAAAATGGGTGCTGGAGATGCGGTTCGGGATGCCGGACGGAGGAAAGAAAACCCAGCGGGATATTGCTAAAATGCTGGGTATATCCAGGTCGTATGTCAGCAGGATTGAAAAACAGGAAACCTAATCCACAAACAGTTTCACAGTTTAATATAGAATGTGATTTGGCCGGTGGTATCTTTTAAGGCGAAAATTGTAATTCCGAGACTTAGCAGGGCT
>Ga0316604_10000060_pt1 | contig 192270 bp, 160 predicted proteins | sample OWC_soil_day20_C_FD_207650 | JGI IMG/M metagenome (GOLD analysis project Ga0316604, IMG submission 207650) | Wetland soil microbial communities from Old Woman Creek delta, Ohio, United States - OWC_soil_day20_CT | ecosystem: Environmental > Terrestrial > Soil > Wetlands | place: USA: Ohio... | reverse complement strand
TCGTAGTATTCATTTGGACTTCCCCTTTCTGCGTTTCAGATTGATTGATGGAAATTCAATCTTGGCACATCGATGCCGGTTGGCTTATGCCACCTGAGGAATGTGGGAAGTCCTCTTTATAGTCATTCAGGGCGTGCTGCGCGGACGACCGCAGCTCGTCGTCTTGCGGCCGTTCAGAGATTTTCGATGAAGATCCGTGGTCGCGAGCTGGAGCGGCGGCTTATCAAAACTGCTACTCACCCTCCCGACCCTGTCGAGCCGGTGATCCTTTTGAGAAGCGGACGGTCATTCAGCATTTGACGGCCTGAATGGTGGTCGCTCGTTGCACCACTCGGTGCTGACGCGCAGGGGAAATACGGAGGAAGCCGCGAACTCGAGCGGCACACCTACGCCTTTGCTTCGTATCAATGCCTCGCATGGCCTTCAACTAAGTCGGTAATCAGCAGATATTCTTGTCCAGATGAAGCCCGGCATGGGGCCAAAAAACCTGGAGCGTTTCGGCGCACGTCAAGGGTTTGCTTTGGACGCCTTGCGGCCAGCGACTGCTTGACTCGCGCTAAACGGGGCGACTCGCGTGTCGAATACATTGTGATTGGCTCGCGCCAGTATGAGTTCGGCGCTGGTATCCTCCGCGTTCAGCGTTGAAATACCGATTTTTACGGCGATGGAAACCGTCCTGTTTTCCACCAAGACCATGACCTCGGATGTTTTCTTGTACAGGCGCTCCGCAAATAATGAGGCGGTGAGCAGGCTGGTGTCCGGAAGGAGCACGGCAAATTCCTTGTCGCCAATCCGGCCGCCCGTATCTGCGGTGCGCAGTTCGCCACTGAGCAGGGTGGAAAACTGCTGGAGCACGGCATCGCCTGCCGAATAGTCCATCGTTTTATCGATTTCCGTGATCTGCTCAAGTTCGATGACCAGTACGGCGACCTGACGATCGTTTCTGCGACGTATTTGCGACAGTGCTTCTTCCATTCGGACAATAAAATGCTGCCGGTTGGCGAGTCGCGTGAGCAAATCAACGCTTTCCAGACTCTGCAACTCGGCTTGCAGGCGTTTCTGTGCGGTGACATCCTCAAAAATGCCAAGTGATGCAACGTGGCCATTCCACGTCACCTGGTTGAAATAGCAATGGCAGTCAATAACCTGCCCGGATTGAGTGACGATTCGTAGGTCGGACTCTAGAGGCGCCGCTTCGCCGCGCATGCGCTGTCCATGGTCGGCAAGCGATTGGCGGCGATCGCCCTCAAGTACCAGGGACAGAAACGATTTTCCGATGCATTCGTCCGGCGAATAGCCAAATAGCTCCGCGGCTTTTTGGTTGATGTATTTGAGGATTCCGTCCTGAGTGATGGTCACGCTCAAGGGCAGGTTTTCCATGAAACTGCGCTGTTGGCTCTCGGATTCCGACAAGGCCTGCTGCTCGCGATGGCGTTCGGTCATGTCGCGGGCAAAGCCGACGGTGCCGACCGACTGGCCATTGATGGCAGGCGGAGATTTGTAGATCTCGAACCCGCGGTCGTGGCGGTGGACTTTGGTGATCTGCTCGCCGTTGCTGCTCTGGTCGCTAATCAAGGCTGCCTGATCCTCGGCACGGTAACGTTCGGCCTGCTCGGGCGAACCGATGTCGAAATCGGTTTTGCCGACCAGATCGTCGGCGGACGGCCGCCCTAGCTCCTGGGCTAAGGTCTTATTGACTGCCAGATAGCGACTTATATCGTCCTTGAGCCAGACATTGGACGGAAGATTGTCGATCAATGCGCGTAGGTACTCGTTTCGATCAATGAGCGCCTTTTCGATCCGTTTTTCAGACGAGATGTCGATCACCACCATGCGGCACTCAAGCATATCCTCATCAGTTACGGCTTCAATCCGAACGATGGCTTCGGGGCGATGCTCAGTGGCACGCAGGGTAATTTCGCAACGCTTCGTGCCTTTTTTTTTGTTGAGTACATCTCCGATAAAGTGCTTGAACGTATCTTCGTATTCAGGGCTTACGGACGTTGCAAAACGATAGTGGTTCTTTTGCGAACGTTTGATGTTGAGGAGAATGGCGCCCGCCAGATTGAGATCAAGAATCGTGCCCTGACGGTCCAGCGTGAAGTAGCTGGCGGGTGAGAAATCGTAAATATCGGCATAGCGTTCGCGCAGGGCGTCGGCTTCACTATAGGCACCCAGCAGTTCTTCCTTCTGTATTTCAAGTTCAATCTGATGGACCTGCAACTCATGCAGACGCCGATTGCTATCGAAGCCGATGTCGTGGTTCGTTGACGAAGCTCGACGCAAGCGCGCTTCCGCGCGCCGGCGTAGCGTCGCCGGATTCGGCCACGCCCGATCCTTGACGCGGGCCGCCGGAGCGCGGCGGAACAGATGCTCTTGTTCCTGTTTGGCGGCGGCGTAGCATTCGCAGGTGCGTGCTTCGAGGCCAGCTCGATCGATGATCGTGATATGGCCTCGGCTGTAGAGGATCAGGCCCGCCGCCTGCAACTTTACAGCGACTTCGGTAACTCCCTCTCGGCGTACCCCGAGCATTTTTGATATTCGCTCTTGGGTGATTTTGATCTGGGTTCCCGCTACACGATCAAGATAAAGCAAGAGCCAACGGCACACTTGTTGGTCGACGCTATGGTACCGAGTGCAGAACACATTTCGCGCCATCTGCGCCATCAAGAATTGCGTATACCACAGAGCAACACGTTGCAACGTCCCTTTCTGATCGAGTTCCCTGCGCATCACCTCAGCCCTCAAGCGGTAGGCGTTGCCTGGATTTTGCACATCAACACGATAAAAAGTGGAATCGCCGCCTAGTATCAGAGAGACACCGACTATGCCTTCATTGCCGGTCATTGACCATTCGGCTAATGAACCGTTGGCGGTGGTATATATCCGGGAAACGATGCAAGTTGTCGGGAAATAGGCGTAGTCTGGTGTGTCTCCGGGCTCATAAAGAATATGTCCGCGTTCAAGGGCGACGATTTCAAGATCGTCAACGATGCGGGCATATTCCTTTGACCCAAGCGCTGCAAGAATACGGTTCAGCTTGGGGCTTTCCGAACTGGTCGAAGGCATTAGATCTCCTATGAGCGCACCAACTTTCAAGCCACACTATGGCAAGTCTATGAAGAACTCTGGGCAATGACCGCTCTTTCGCCCAAAGACGTAACACTCATGTTGAAGCGTATGGTTGGTCGATTGTTCAAGTTAGATTTGGTCATCACCGCGTCGGCTCTCCTACGGAAGAGCGAGAAGACCAGCCTGCAACGGCCCGCCATGGGCAATTGTCAGTTCAAAAACTGGCCCTGACCGATTGAAGAAGAGATCGGAACCGGCGTGCCTCCCCCCGCCCAGGGGCGGGGTTAGGGGTGGGGGATTCTTGACGTCCGGCAGACAGAGGGCTCCAGTCAATGACGTTGGCACCCACTCGAAATTCAAAAGAGCCGAAATTGAGATCATCGGCACAAACTCGCAAGATAGCCAACTAGAATGGCGACGTTGCATCAACGCCTCGCGATTTTTCGTCGACGCGAAGGTGGCTCAGCATCGCAGGTGCTCGGGCCGTGGGCGCACAGGTGAGATGCAGTAAGCGTTGCTCTGGCGCTGGTGAATTTCGCCCGGTCTCATCGTGAGCCGCCCGATTGCGTGACTTGAGTGCGGCTCCAAGAATCGCGCGGGTTAAATTTTAGTTTTTTGCGCAGCATAAGGGCAGATTTTCCTGTCGTCCAATACAGTTTGGGTACCTTAGCGAGTCTGACTTGGTCGCATGGTTGAAGTTCCTGCGACGATATATATCAGCGTAAATATCTCCCGGAAAAGCTCCGGACATTAGGTCGTGAGCCGCTCAAAGCGGCCATCCGCGGGCCTCCTGCTCGGTGGCTACTTAGCTCCACAGGCCGAGCTGGTCCAGCCGCTCGTCCCCGTGCTCCTGCTTCTTGATGTACTCCCGTACGACCGCTTGATCCTGACCGACTTTGGCATCCGCGCAGATCGATCAGACCTATTGGTGACGCCGTTCTGCCGTCTCGATGCGCAGTTGTTGGCGGTGCTTGGTGACCGTCCGGCGAGCTACGATCAATCCCCGGCGCGCAAGTTGCCGGGTGATTTCCGGGTCTGAGATCGCTGCGCAAGGGCGCTCGCTGGCGATCATGTCCTTGATCAGTCCGCGAATCGCGGTCGCTGAACATTCACCGCCGCTGCTGGTGACCATCGCGCGCGAGAAGAAATATTTGAGTTCAAAGACGCCGATCGGCATGGCCATGAACTTGTTGTTGGTGACCCTCTCCTCCTTCTTGTCAGACAAGAACGTGGATCAGCTTGCTGCTACGTAAAAAGCAATTTGGCGATCAACCAAAAATTACGGCTAGCGCTGATTTTTCGTAGCGTCGTTCGCCGCCTGATCGAGCCGCTGTGCGAACACCTCCTTGGCCGCGAACAGCCCGTTGAGTGCCGCTGGAAATCCCGCATAGACGGCCATTTGCATGATCACTTCGACGATCTCCTGTTCCGCGCAACCGACGTTGCGCGCGCCGTGAATATGCACCTTGAGCTGCGGCGCGGCGTTGCCCATCGCGGTCAAGGCCGCGACGACAGCCAGTTCCCTGGTCTTGAGGTCAAGACCAGGGCGCGAATAGATGTCGCCGAAGGGAAATTCGATGAGCAGTCGGGCAAAATCAGGCGCGATGTCGCGCAGGCTGTCGACGACATTTTCCCCGGCCTGTCCGTCGATTTCCTTGAGCTTTTCCCAGCCGCGCAGATAGCGTTCGTCATTCATGGTGTTCTCCTTTCGTTGAGTGGAGAACGCACGATAGGTCTTGTTTCGGCAGCCGGCCAATACCGTTTGTGTGATACCTTTTCGGTATGAACAATTCAATCGACCTGCGACAGTTTCGCTATTTCCTGGCGCTTAGCGAAGAACTCAATTTCGGCCGCGCGGCGCTGCGCCTGCACCTCTCGCAACCGCCGCTGAGCCGCCAAATCCGCCTGTTGGAAGATCGCTTGGGCGTTGATCTCTTCGTGCGCGGCAGTTCGGGCGTGACGCTCAGCGAAGCCGGCACGGCCTTTCTGCCGGAGGTGCGAAAAACCCTGGCGCAAGCGGAAAGAGCGGTGGCAGCCGCCAGGAATGTGCGCAGCGCCGTGGGCGGCCAGTTTGTCGTCGGCTACACGACGGTATTCGACCGCAGCGCGATCCCCGACGTTTTCGACCGCTTGCGCCAGAGCTTCCCAAACTGGCGCTTCGTCGCCAAGGGCAAGCATTCGATCAGCCTGGTTCGCGAAGTCAAGAACGCAACGATGGACGCCGCCTTCATCGGCTTGCACACCGAAACCCGCGGCCTGACTCAAGAAGTAATTCATCAGGCGCCGCTGCTGGTCGCCTTGTCAGCCAAACATCCGCTGGCCAAAAAGCGCCGGCTTGGCTTCGACGACCTGCGCGCTGAGCCGATGTTCTGGTTCGAGCGCCGGCTCAATCCGGGCTTCTACGATCACTGTCAGGCCTATTTCGAGCAGATCGATTTCAAGCCCAAGATCCTCCCCGAACCGCCCGAGCATCACCTGCTGCTCGGGCTGATTGCCGAGGGGCAGGGCGTCGCGCTGATCTCGTCGTCGCTGCGCGAGGTCAAGCGCCAGGGCGTCGTTTTCCGCGCGCTCAAGGAAGAGTCCAATGCCTTGACGATGGGGATCGCCGTCGCCTACGCGCCGAACAATCGATCGGCGGTGCTGTCGGCCTTCCTCGAACTGGTGCGCAGCCCGCCAGCCGGGACTTAATCGGCGACGCGGCTGTCGATCTTGATGTCGGACTGCAGCGTGCGGTACATCGGGCACTTGTTGGCGATTTCGAGCAGGCGCGCTCGCTGCTCAAGGGAGAGCTCGCCTTCGAGCGTGATGATCCGCTCGATGCGATCGACGCGCTGGCCGTCGACGTCGATTTTCTCGTGCGTCAACGCGACGCTGACGTGGGTCAGCGGCAGATCCTTGCGTTCGGCGTACATGCGCAGCGTGATCGCAGTACAGCTGCCGAGCGCCGCGAGCAGGAAATCGAAGGGCGCGAGCCCCGCATCGTCGCCGTCGGCGGCGAGCGGCTCGTCGGCGATCAGCGTGTGGCGTCCGCTGCTGACCGTCTGTTGATAGCGGCCCAGGCCGTTCTCGCTGACCGTCAATGTTGTCGGTGAATCATGCATGGCATCGTCCTTTTCGGGGTGGGCTGCGGATTGATTTACGCTGCGGCGATCCGGCATGCCAGCGCGTCGATTCCGGCTGGCGTCAGGTCATCGCTGGTGAAGGTCGTCGGCGCGCCAAAACCGGCAAAGTTGCGATTCTGCGAGCGCCGATAGAGCGGGTCATAGTGCAGTTCGAGCAACTCGACGACCAGCGTCCGCCAAGTCCCCTGGTTCGCATAGTCCTGCCAGCGCGCGATCGTTTCACGGCTTTGCAGCTTGCTCAGCACGTCGAGTCGCGAGTTGAACCAGTCCGGATCCTTGAGGAAGTAATCGTAGTCGCGCAGCAGGAAATCGACGCGCGCTGCAAAGTCCGCTTCGATCGTGATGCACTCGCCGTCGCGCAAGCGCTCGAGCAGCGCGTTGGGCAACTGGATGCTGCCGATGCGCCGGCTTTCCGCCTCGGCGTACACCGGGCGGTGCGGATCGATTCCTTGCAGCGCGACGAGCAGATTGGTTTCGAAGGATTTTTGCGACGGTTGCGGGCAGCCGGGCAGCACGCCGAGTACCGAACCCTTGTGGCAGGCGATCTCCTCGAGGTCGAGCACCTGCGCGCCGCGGCTCGCCAGCGATTGCAGCACACGGCTCTTGCCGCTGCCGGTGGCGCCGCAGATCACCTTGAAGGTCAGCTGCGGCGGCAATCTTTCGAGCTCGGCGATGACCTGGCCGCGATAGTTCTTGTAGCCGCCTTCGAGTTGCTGGGCGTCCCAGCCGATGCGCCGGAAGACATGCGTCATCGCGCCGCTGCGTTGCCCGCCGCGCCAGCAGACGATCAGCGGTCGCCAGGTCTTGGGCCGGTCGATGAAGCGTTGGCGCAGGTGGCGAGCGATGTTCTCGGCGACGTAGGCGGCGCCGATCTTCTTGGCGGCAAAAGGCGAGACCTGCTTGTAGAGCGTGCCGACCTCGACGCGCTGTTCGTTGTCGAGCACCGGGCAGTTGATCGAGCCGGGGATGTGATCGTCGGCGAACTCAGCCGGGGTTCGCACATCGATGATTTCTTCGAACTGGCGATAGTCTTCGATTTGCCCAATGCTGGCGATGCCTTGCCTCATGCCGTTATTTCCCATAGCGCTCATCTTAACAGCGGTTCGAGGCCAGCCCAGACATTGTCGAGCAGACGCGGCTGCGCCTCGGCGGTCGGGTGCAGGTTGTCGGCCTGGAAGAACTGCGGCTGATCGGCGATGCCGTCGAGCAGGAAGTCGACGAGCGCCGCTTTTCGATTCTTGGCGATCTCGCCGAAAGCCTTGTGGAACTGCACCGCATAAGCGCCGTAATTGGGTGGCAAGCGCTGGCCGACGATCAACACGCGCGCGCCCTTGGCCTGCGCGCTGGCGGTCATCGTCGTCAGGTTGTCGCGCAGCGTCGCGATCGGTAGCCCGCGCAGACCGTCGTTGGCGCCCAGCGCGACGATCACGATCGCCGGCGCGTATTTGTCGAGCGCCGCCGGCAGACGCGCGCGGCCGCCGCTCGTGGTTTCTCCCGAGACGCTGGCGTTGACGACGTTATAATCGAGCCGCTTGTGCTCAAGTCGTTTGGCCAGCAGCGTCGGCCACGCGAGCTCCTGGCGAATGCCGTAGCCGGCCGACAGCGAGTCGCCGAAAACGAGAATGGTCTTGGCCGCCTGCGCCGCCGGCGCGAGACAGCCCAGGCAGAGCAGTAGCAGGCAGGATACGAATGGAAAGCGGGAAATGAGTTTGCCAAACATCAGTCAGAGAACCTTCAAGGTGGTCGAGCGGGTGGTCGAAGTTTGCGCGCTGACCAAAACGGTCGATAACGGCGGCGAACCGCTCACCATTCTGCACGAGAATTCGTTCGTCGTCGCTGCCGGCGAGACGGTCGCCATCGTCGGCGCGTCGGGTTCGGGAAAATCGACGCTGCTCGGCCTGTTGGCCGGCCTCGACTTGCCGACCAGCGGCTCGGTGACGCTGGCCGGCGAAGCGCTCGGGCGGCTCTCCGAGGATGGCCGCGCGGTGCTGCGCGGCCGCTTGCTCGGTTTCGTCTTCCAGTCGTTCCAGCTGCTGCCGTCTCTCAACGCGATCGAGAACGTGATGCTGCCGCTCGAGCTCGCGGGAACGCCCAATGCGCGCAGAGAGGCTGAGTTCTGGCTCGATCGCGTCGGCCTCGCGCAGCGCCTGCGCACCTACCCCAAGCACCTCTCGGGCGGCGAGCAGCAGCGCGTCGCGTTGGCGCGCGCCTTCGCGCCCCGGCCCAAGCTGGTGCTCGCCGACGAGCCGACCGGCAACCTCGATGCGGCGACCGGCCACCAGATCGTCGAGCTGATGTTCGCGATCAACGCCGAGAGCGCGACGACGCTGATCCTGGTGACGCACGATGAGGAACTCGCCGCGCGCTGCGGCCGGCGGCTGCGCATGAACGCCGGACGCATCGAGGAAGTGGCCGCCTGACGGCAGCGCATGGATACCAAGGGAGCTTACTGACATGATCTGGATTCACCATCGCTTAAGTTGCAGCGTCGCTGCATTCGCCTGGCTGTCTTTCGGCTTGCCGGCGGTCAGCCTGGCGGCCGACTCGATGGCCGATGCCGGCAACTGGTCGGTCGACCTGGTGAGCAAGCGCTACACCGGCAGCCATACCTCGTATGAATTCGGCAATCCCGAGCCGCCGATGCAGGCGCCGCTCAGCCGGCTTGAGTTTCCGATGAACGCGTGGTTCGGCGGGCTGGCCGTTGCCGGCCGCTTCGACCGGTTTGCGGTGAGCGGCGAAATCCTGCGCAATATTTCGAGCTCGTCGTCCGACGTGTTCAAGGATTCGGACTGGACGGGAGAGAAATCGCCGCCTTCGGTCAAGGACGTCTATTCGGAGGCGGGCATGCGCATCGAACCGAGCTACATGGCGCGCCTCGACGTCGATATGCGGGTCAGCGACTGGGCCGGTTTGCCCGCGTGGCTGGATATTCGGCCGGTCATCGGCGTGCGTTGGCAGGATCTCAACTTTGTCGCGCACGACGGCGTTCAGAGCTATCCCGCCCAGCCGGGGTCGGCGGTGGATGCCTATCCGGGCGATGCGATCCGCTTTAATCAGACGTATTGGCAGTATTTCCTGGGCGCGCGAATGGCCTACGACTTGGGGCGGCACGTCGATCTGCCTGGCTTGAAACTGAGCAGCCAGATCGACTGGGCGTACGTGACGGGCGACAACACGGATCATCACCTGTTGCGACCGGGGCGGCGAATGACCTATGAAGACACGCGGGGCAGCGCCTGGCATGCCATCGTCGGGCTGGCGGCGCCGCTCGCCAAGGACGTCAACCTGGGGTTGTCGTTCGAGTACCTGCGAATCGAGAGCACGGGAACGCACCGCTGGACCGACAGCCTGGCCAACGCCGACCTGAGCTGGGACAACGGCGTCAAGGTCTGGTCGGAGCAAAAGAGCGTCAACCTCAACCTGCAATACGTCTTCTAGGCGGCGGCGCGTTGCCGCGTCCGCCGGCCTTCGGCGCCGGCTTCAGACCAGCCCGCGGCTCTCTTCGATTCCCAGATGCACGTTCATCGCCTGCACCGCAGCGCCCGACGCGCCTTTGCCGAGATTGTCGAGGCGCGCGACCACCAGCATCCGCTCGTCGTTGCCGAAGACGAAGAGGTCGACGCGATTGCTGTCGTTGTTGGCTTCGACGTTGAAGAAGCCGCCGTCGGTGTTGCCCTCGAGGTCGATCGGCGCGACGCGGATGAACGCCTCGTCAGCGTAGTAGTCGGCGAGGATTCTCCGCACGTCGGCTGGCGTTGACTTGCGCGTGAATTGCTGCGGATGCAGGTAGGCGCTGACCGCCAGTCCCTTGTAGAAGGGGCCGACGATCGGCTGAAAGATCGGCGCGGTGGCAAGTCCCGTATAGGCGCACATTTCCGGAACGTGCTTGTGGTTAAGCGCCAGCGCGTAGGGACGCGGCGCGTCGATGCGCTGATCGCTGCGGTAGTGCGCGATCATCTTCTTGCCGCCGCCCGAGTAGCCGGTGATCGAGTTGGCGGCGATCTGCGTGTCGGCCGGCAGCAGGCCGTCGGCGATCAGCGGCTTGAGCGCCAGGATGAACGCCGTGGCGTGGCAGCCGGGGTTGGCGATGCGCTTGCTGGCGCGGATCTTGGCGCGCTGGTCACGCGCCAGCTCGGGCAGGCCGTAGGTCCATGCCGGGTTGACGCGGTGCGCGGTCGACGCGTCGATGATGCAGGTCTTCGGGTTAGCCACGAGCGTCACCGATTCCTTGGCGGCGTCGTCGGGCAGGCACAGGAAAGTGACGTCGGAGGCGTTGATCAGGCGCTTGCGTTCGGCGAGATCCTTGCGCTTTTCGGGACTGATCTTGAGCACCTCGATATCGCTGCGCGTGGCGAGGAGTTCGTTGATCTGCAGGCCGGTCGTTCCTTCCTGACCGTCGACAAAGACTGAGTAAGTCATACGGGATTCGCTTTTGAAGTGTTGTTCAGACTGGCAATTATTGCATACAGGTAAGCAAGTTGCCCTGTCGGCGTGATCGATTGTCTAGCGCGTGTGCGCCATCGCCTTGAGCGCGGCGAGGCCGAACAGCAATCCCCAGAAGGCGCTGCCGACGCCGGCGAGCGTCAGCCCCGACGCGGTGGTGAGAAAAGTGACGACCGCCGCGTCGCGTTCGTCGGCGTCGGCGACCGCCGCGCCCAGGCTGTTGCTGATCGTGCCGAGCAGCGCGATGCCGGCGATCGCCGCGACGAGTTCGTGCGGCAGAGCGGCGAAGACGCTGGCGACCGTCGCGCCGAGCAGGCCGGTGACGAGGTAGAAGATTCCGGCCCAGACCGCCGCCAGGTAGCGGCGCTGCGGGTCGCGGTCGGCTTCCGGGCTCATGCAGATCGCCGCGGTGATCGCCGCCAGGTTGAACGAAAAACCGCCGAAAGGCGCGAGCAGCAGGCCGGTCAGTCCGGTCCACCCGATCAGCGGCGAGACCGGCGTCTGATAGCCGTTGGCGCGCAGCACGGCGATCCCCGGGACGTTCTGCGAGGCCATGGTGACGATGAACAGCGGAATGCCGACGCCGATGATCGTCGAGACGGTAAAAGTCGGCGCGGTAAAAATCGGCTGCGCCAGCGTCAGCGTCACCGCTTCGAAGTGGATCAGCCCGCCTTGCGTTGCCCAGACGAGCCCGCCGACCAGGGTCGCCGGGATCGTGTAGCGCGAGTTGATTCGCCTGCCGCAAAAATAGATCGCCAGCATCAGCGCGACCAGGCCGAGCTGCGCGCGCAGCGCGACGAAGACGTCGATGCCGAAGCGCAGCAGCACGCCGGCGAGCATCGCCGCCGCCAGCGTCTTGGGAACGTGCTTCATGATCGTCTCGACCCAGCCGGTGACACCGCACAGCGTGAGCAGCGCCGAGGCGAAGACGAAGGCGCCGATCGCCTCGCTCATCGGCAGACCGACGAGCGCCGTGGCGAGCAGCGCGGCGCCCGGCGTCGACCAGGCGGTGAGCACCGGCGCGCGAAAATGGAGCGACAGGCCGATGCAGGTCGCGCCCATTCCCAGGCCCAGCGCCAGCAGCCACGAGCTGATCTGCGCGGCGCCGGCGCCGGCCGCGCTGGCCGCCGAAAAGACGATCGCCGCCGAACTGGTGTAACCGACGAGCACCGCGATGAAGCCCGCTGAGACGTGCGAAATGCTGAAAAATCTGGCCATGTGCTTCTCCGCGTGCTGTAATTCGATAGTGCATTTAAACGCACGCCGACAGCGTAGCACTTGTGCGCTATAGCGCACAAGTGCCGAGAACCATTTTCGAGCCGAACCGATGTCAAATACCATCCAGGAATCCAATGAACACCTTGCCGCGGTGCTGCGCGCCAAGCGTCACGAGTACGGCTGGAGTCTCGACAAGGCGGCGCTTGAGACCGGCGTGAGCAAGGCCATGCTCGGCCAGATCGAGCGCGGCGAATCGAGCCCGACGGTCGCCACGCTATGGAAGATCGCCACCGGCTTTCATTCGTCGTTGTCGAGCTTCCTCGAACCGATCCCGGTCGCCACGACGTCCGGCGTCGTCTATCGCTCGTCGGGAGCGATCCGCAGCCAACCGGCGAGCGAGGGAATGCTGGTCGCGCCGCTTTTTCCCTACGAGCCGAGGTTCGGCTTCGAGCTCTTCGAACTGACGCTGCTGCCGGGCTACGAGCGTTACTCGGAAGCGCACGAAGCCGGCGTCACCGAACACGTGATCGTGCTGCGCGGAAACATGGAGGTGCTGGTCGATGGCGAGTGGATGAAACTGGCCGAGGGTCAGGCGGTGCGTTTTTCGGCCGACCGCGCACATGGCTACCGCAATACGAGCGAGCGACCGGCGGTATTTCACAACCTCATCCATTACGCGCCGCCCGACGTCGCGCCGACCTCAGGCGCCGGGTAGGCGGCTGCAAGGCCGCCAAAAGGTCATCCTGGCGCACTATGCCCGAAGATCCGCATGGCCATTGGCTGCTGCGGCAGGGTGCTCGAAGAGGGCCGTGCTTATTGGCCTGCCGGCTGGTCGCGCAGCGCGCCGCTGGCCGCCGCGACGCCGCTGCGCACGGCGCCTTCGAGCGTCGCCGGGTAGCCGGCGCAGACGTAGTCGCCGGCGAGCCACAGGCCGCGCCGCGCGGTCGCCGCGGCCGGGCGCGGCAGCGCCGGGCGGCACGAGAAGGTCGCACGCCGCTCGCTGATCAGTTGGTGCCACAGCGGCTGCGGCAGTTTCCGGGCGAGCGCGTCTTCGAGTTCGCGGTGCAGCGCGGCGAGCAGCTGCGCCGAGTCCATCTCGTCCCAGCCGCCGCTCGCGCTCAGCACGAAAGCGACGAGTCCCGGCGCGCCGTTAAGCTGGCCGCGGTCGATCACCCACTGCCCGAGCGTTCCGGCGGCGCCATCGTCCAGGCCGAGCATCGGTAGCGGCAGGCGCAGTTCGCGCGGGTACTGCGCGTAGAGCGTGCCGATCGGCTCGTAGCAGTAGCCGGCAAGCAGTGCGGCGGTCGGCGCGGTGGCCGGGTGCGCGGCGAGCAGCTTCGCGGCGTGCTGCGGCGCGGTCGCCAGGATGACGCGGTCGAAGCGCTCGTCGCCGATGGCGAGGCTGCCGCCGTCGTGCGCAATGTGCTCGACTCGCGACGAGAGGCGGATTTGGCCGTGGCGCGAGCGAATATAGTCGGCGGCCGGCAGCGCGAAAACACGATCGAGGTCGGCGGCGGGCAGCAGCAGGTCGGTGTCGGCGCGGCTGCCGCCCAGGCTGTCGCGCAGCACGTTGGCGAAAATCTGCGCCGAAGCGTGCTGCGGCGCGGTGTTGAGCGCGGCGAGACAAAGCGCTTCCCAGAGCAATCGGCGCAGGCTGCCGTGCTGGCGGTGGCGGTCGAGCAGCTCGGCGACGCTGCAATCTTCGCCTAGCCGGTAGTCGCAGCGCTGCAGCGCGCGCATCAAGCGCACGGCGCCAAGCTTCTCGGAGAGACTCGCGCCCGGCGCGGCGAGCAGGCCAATGGCGAGGTTGAACGGCGAAGGCAGTCGCGGCAGGCGCAAGCGGAAGCCTTCGCTCGGATAGTTGAGGTCGAGCGTCATTCGCTTGAGCAGTCTTTCCGCGTCGGCGCCGACGATCGCCATCAGGCGCTGCGTCTGACGATACGCGCCGAGCAACAGGTGCTGGCCGTTGTCGAGCGTCTGTCCCTGCACTTGCACGCTGCGCGCGCGGCCGCCGAGCTGCCTGGCGGCCTCGAACAGCGCGACCTGCGCGCCGGCGGCGGCAAGTTCGACCGCTGCTGCGAGCCCGGCCCAGCCACCGCCGACGACGGCGACCTTGAGCGCGGCGTCCGTGTTCAACCCTTGATCCAGGTGCGCCAGGCGATCCACAGTTTGCGCAGCGGCGTCAGCGAGGTGCGCTGGGTAAGCACCTGGCAGCCGTCGCGCTTGATCTCGTCGAGCAGCGTGCGGTAGATCGCCGCCATCACCAAGCCGGGGCGCTGCGCCTTGCGGTCGATTTGCGGCAACGCCGTCATCGCCTGCGCGTAATACTGTTCGGCGCGTTCGATCTGAAATTCCATCAACCGGCGGAAGTTGTCGCTCTGCCGCGCGTTGAGAATGTCGGCGACGGGAACTTCGAAGCGCTGCAGTTCGTCGATCGGCAGATAGACGCGGCCACGGCGAGCGTCCTCGCCGACGTCGCGGATGATGTTGGTGAGCTGGAAAGCCATTCCCAGGTCGTGCGCGTACTTTTGCGTCTTGCGGTCCTGGCTACCGAAGATCTCGGCGGCGAGCAGGCCGACGACGCTGGCGACGCGGTAGCAGTAGAGCGAGAGCGCCTTGAAGTCGAGGTAGCGCGTCTGCTGCAGGTCCATCTCCATGCCGTCGATGATCTCGAGCAGTTGCTCCTGCGGCAGGTTGAACTCGCCGAGTACCGGCAGCAGCGCCAGCGTCACCGGGTGGTCGGGCGTGCCGGCGTAGAGCTTGGCGACCGCCTGCCGCCACCAGGCGAGCTTGGTCGCGGCGATCTGCGGGTCCTGGCACTCGTCGACGACGTCGTCGACCTCGCGGCAGAAGGCGTAGAGCGCGGTGATCGCGCGCCGCCGGTGGGCGGGCAGGAACATGAAGCTGTAGTAGAAGCTCGAGCCACTATCGGCCGCTCTTTTCTGGCAGTACTCGTCGGGAGTCATTGACTGTTCCGCAATGGGCGTGAGGTTTTCATGAGGCGTCTATTCTCACATGAACAGCGCGCGGCCGCCCATCCGCAGCCAGTCGGCGCGGCGCAGCAGCGGGCGGTGCCGGAAAACGTCGCCGCGCACGCGGTCGATTCTATCGAGGATTGAGAGGCCGCCCTGGACCGTCAGGCGGATTTCCCAGCCCAAGCGCCCCGGCAGCTCATGGACCAGCGGCGCGCCGTCCTCCATTAGCGCACGCGCACGGTCGGTCTGGAATTTGAGCAGCGCAGCCCAGCGTTCGCTCCAGCTAAAATCGTCGAACTGCGCCTCGTCGATTCCGAAACGCATAAGATCGTCCTGCGGCAGGTAAACACGGCCTTTTTGCCAGTCGATCGCGATGTCCTGCCAGAAGTTGATCAGTTGCAGCGCGCTGCAGATGCAGTCCGAGCGGCGCAGGTTGTCTTCGCTGGCGCGGTCGGCGAGGTGCACCAGCAGGCGGCCGACCGGGTTGGCCGAGCGCCGGCAGTAGTCGAGCAGCTGCGCGTAATCGGCGTAGCGCTTCTTGACGACGTCCTGCGCGAAGGCGTCGAGCAGGTCGCGCAAGAGCTGCAGCGGCAGGCGCCATTCGTCGATGACCTCGGCGAGTTCGGCGAACGACGCGTCGGCCGGCGTCTGTCCGGCCGCGATGCGGTCGAGTTCGGCGCGGTAGACGGCCAGCCCCTGCAAACGCTCTGCATCGCTCGCTTCGCCTTCGTCGGCAATGTCGTCGGCGCCGCGCGCAAAACGGTAGATCGCCGCGATCGGGCGGCGCAGTCTGGCGGGCAGCAGGATCGACGCGACGGGGAAGTTTTCGTAATGGTCTACAGGCATTGCGGAGTGTGCGCCGAAGCCGCTTGGCGGCGGACTCGGCGAGCTTGCGTATTAAGGCGGCTGACAGTATAGGGTTATCTCGGTTAAAATGCCCGATTAAGCGCGAGAGTGGCGGAATTGGTAGACGCACTGGATTTAGGTTCCAGCGCCGCAAGGCGTGGGGGTTCGACTCCCTTCTCTCGCACCAGTGATAAGAACAGCTGTAAATCATGAATAAATAGGCTTTCCGGCCTTTTTTATGACCTTCATGATTAGACCAGGGCTTCCGCACTCAGGCGGCATATTTGCCAATAGCGTGGCGATCAAAGAATAACGGTTTACCTTTGTCGGCTTATGCCAAGCAATTGTAAATCCGCAGGAAATCTGGTCTGCTCTCGTCCTTTAGGCGAACGAAATGCCTGTGAAGAAGGGAGTTTGTCTGGTGGACGGCCTGAGCGAAATCGATGAGCCGCGCAAACCGAGCAATGGAGGAAGGATTTCACCTCCGATAGCACCATCCGTCAAACACCCAGGGTGGTCGGCGTCTATCGAATCATTATGAAAGCTGGCTCGGCTAATTTTCGCGCGTCAAGCATTCAGGGCATCATGAAGCGCATTAAGGCCAAGGATATTCAGGTTATCGTTTATGAACCGGCATTCAATGAACCCGAGTTCTACAACGCCCGCGTGGTGAATGATTTAGCTGCTTTCAAACAGGAATCGGACATCATTATCACCAACCGATGCACTGAGGCGCTGGCCGACGTTGACGCCAAAGTCTTCAGTCGTGATTTATTTGGTAATGACTAATGAAAATTTTGGTGACCGGCGCAGCAGGTTTTATCGGCATGCACGTATGTCAACGTTTGCTTGCTCGCGGTGAAGATGTTATTGGCATTGACAACCTGAACAACTACTACGATGTGTCGCTGAAGGAAGCTCGGCTGGCTCAACTCAGGAATCATTCGGGGTTTCGTTTTTCCCGAATCGATATTTCTGATCGGGTTGAAGTGGGAAAGCTTTTCGATCAAGAGCGTCCTCAGCGCGTAGTACACCTTGCCGCGCAAGCGGGCGTTCGATACTCGCTCACAAATCCCCATGCCTATGTTGACAGCAACCTGGTTGGGTTTGTAAATATCCTTGAGGGCTGCCGTCACGCCCAAGTTCAGCACCTGATCTACGCCTCCAGCTCAAGCGTCTATGGCGGCAATACCAAAACGCCGTTCTCTGAAACTGACAGTGTCGATCAACCTGTCAGTCTCTATGCCGCGACCAAAAAAGCCAACGAACTGATGGCACACGCTTACAGCCATTTGTACAATATTCCGGCAACCGGACTACGTTTTTTTACGGTGTATGGCCCTTGGGGAAGGCCGGACATGGCTTATTTCAGCTTCACTCAAGCCATTCTTGAAGGACGGCCAATTGATGTCTTCAATCATGGCCAGTTGCAACGAGATTTCACTTACATCGATGACATTACAGAAGGTGTTGTCCGTGTTTTGGACAAACCCGCTACGCTGGATGCTGGAGTGCCTCATCGCGTATTCAACATCGGCAATCACAAGCCCGTAGCGCTGCTGGTCTTCATTGAGACGTTGGAAAAGGCACTCGGTCGCGTAGCGATCAAGAACTTCCTTCCCATGCAACCGGGTGATGTGCACGCCACCTACGCCGACACGAGACAACTTCAAGAGTGGGTGGGTTTTACCCCCAATACACCACTGCAAGAAGGTATCGAAAAATTTGTGGCTTGGTATCACTCCAGATACTGAGCTGCCGGATTTCTTCGGACCATTCATTGCTGGAAAACACCTCCTGGTTTTGTGGTTGAAATGCACAGTTTCTTGAAGGCCGCCGGGGTCTGATTCCTCAGGCTCGGATGCGGCCGGATCTGATTGTGATGCCAGCGCCATTGATTGATCGCAAGCTCGACCGACAGGACGAAACGACGGCAGCGCGAGCCGCAGCGATCCTGGCGCGCGTCAAGCGCGTGCTCGCCCGGAAACCGAAGGACAAGAACAACTTTACAGTTTGCACGCGCCAAAAGTCGAATGCATCAGCAAGGGCAAAGCGCGTCAGCCGTACGAGTTTGGCGTCAAGGTGACGGTGGCGACCACGCACAAAGAGGGCCTGCCGGTCCGGGTGCTGCGCATCACGAGTTCAGGCGCGCTGGCGACCGTTGAACTCTGCCGCAGCGAAGGCGAGGGCGCCGAGGGCGAACGTCCCGAAGTCGCCGTATTTAGTGACACGCTGCGCCAGCTTGGCGTCCGCGAGGGCGACCGCTACGTCGAGTCGATGACCTGTGCCGAGCTATTTCGTGTGATGGTCTTCGCCTCAACTGGTCACGGTTGCCATTTTTTGGTCGTTTATTTGTTAGAATGCTCGATTTGTTTGGCCGCCGGCGTGCGGGTATGTTGTCGGTTTTATGGTGAGTGTGTGAAAATTTGCGCGCGATGATGTCGCGAAAGACTCGACTCATTAATCTGCAACGAAATTTAATTCTTAAATAGAGCAATTTGCCGTGAGCGTTTGGATTTGACTTGCCGCGCCCCAAGGCGTGGGTTCGACTCCCTTCTCTCGCACCATGGTTACTGATCAACTGAGCGGCGCTGAGCGGCACGCTGTATTGTTGGCGCGCTTTTTTGTACGCGTTTAGTGCGATTTTTTTGTACGGTTTTTTGTATTTTCTCAGCCCGAATTATCAAGACTTCAAGGAATCTCAATGGAAACGAACGTCGCAAACACCAATGTCGAAGCCGCACAGCTGACCAACGCCCTTGAGCGTCGTCTGGACCTGACGGTCGCCATCGCCGATCTCGACAAGGAGATCGAGCAGCGCCTGAAGCGCTTGGGCAAGAACATGAAGATGCCTGGCTTCCGTCCGGGCAAGGTGCCGGCGGCGATGGTCAAGCAGCAGTACGGCGAGCAGGCGCACTACGAGGCGCTCAACGAGGCGCTCGAAAAAGCCTTCGGCGAGAGCGCCAAGGCGCAGCAGCTGCGCGTTGCCGGTCACCCGAGCATCGAGCCGAAGACTTCGGAGAGCACCACGCACCTCGAGTTCTCGGCGGTTTTCGAAGTTTATCCCGAGATCAAGCTCGGCGATCTGTCGGCGGTTGAAATCGAGCGTCCGGTGCTCGAGGTCGGCGCTGCCGAAATGGACAGCACGCTCGCCGTACTGCGCAAGCAACGCGTTCGTTACGATCCGGTCGATCGCGCTGCCGCTGCCGCTGCCGGCGACCGTGTGACCATCGATTTCCTCGGCAAGAAGGACGGCGTTGCGTTCCAGGGCGGCGAGGCCAAAGACTATCATTTCGTTCTCGGTGAAGGCGCCATGCTCGCCGACTTCGAAGCTGCCGTGACCGGCCTCAAGGCCGGCGAAAGCAAGACCTTCGAAATGACCTTCCCGGCCGACTACGGCGCCAAGGAACTCGCGGGACAGACGGTGAGCTTCGAGATCACCGTCAAGGAAGTTCGCGAAGCGATTCTGCCCGAGGTCGATGAAGATTTCGCCAAGGCGCTCGGCGTCGTCGATGGCGACGTCGTCAAGATGCGCGCCGAGATCGAGACCAACCTCAAGCGCGAAGTCAAGAAACGCCTGCAGGGCAAGCTCAAGGATCAGGTCATGGAAGCGCTGCTCAAGACCAATACGATCGACGTGCCGAAGGCGCTGCTCGACATGGAGGTCGAGCGCCTGATGCAGGTCGCTCGCCAGGACATGGAACAGCGCGCCGGCGGCAAGATGAAGGACTTCCCGATGCAGCGCGAATGGTTCGCTGACCAGGCCAAGCGCCGCGTCAGCCTGGGCCTGATCCTCTCGGAAATCGTCAAGGTCAACGAGCTGCACGCCAAGGCTGATCAGGTCAAGGCGATCGTCGAGGAAGCCGCGCAGAGCTACGAGCATCCCGAAGAAGTGATCCGCTGGTACTACGCTCAGCCGCAGCGCCTTTCCGAAATCGAGGGTGTCGCGATCGAAGATAATGTCGTCGCCTGGGCACTATCTTGCGCCAAAGTGGTCGACAAGGCCGTCGCTTTCGACGAGTTGATGGGTCAGAAGTCTTGATCGGTTCACAACCGGGATATAGAGGATCAGAAATGAGTATTGATCGTTTTGAAGCCGAGAGCCGCTGGGATCCCCAGTCGCTCGGCATGGTGCCGATGGTCATCGAGCAGAGTGGCCGCGGCGAGCGCGCGTACGATATTTACTCGCGCCTGCTCAAGGAGCGAATCATTTTTCTGGTCGGCCCGGTCAATGACGTGACCGCCAATCTGGTGGTCGCGCAGCTGCTCTTCCTCGAGGCCGACAATCCCGACAAGGACATCCACTTTTACATCAACTCGCCGGGTGGGTCGGTTTCGGCCGGCATGTCGATTTACGACACCATGCAGTTCATCAAGCCCGACGTGTCGACGCTGTGCATGGGGCAGGCGTGTTCGATGGGCGCCTTCCTGCTGACCGCCGGCGCCAAAGGCAAGCGCTTTGCGCTGCCCAATTCGCGCGTGATGATTCACCAGCCGATGGGCGGTTTCCAGGGGCAGGCGTCCGATATCGCGATTCACGCCAAGGAAATCCTGGCCTTGCGCGCCAAGCTCAACGAGATTATGGCGCATCATACCGGTCAGCCGATCGATCGCATCGAGCGCGATACCGATCGCGATAATTTCCTTTCGGCGCAGGAAGCGGCAGACTACGGCCTGATCGACAAGGTCGTCGCCAACCGTGAATTGGCCGTGCCCAAGGCTTAAGTTCGGGTTGAACCAATCGCCACATGAAATGAGGTAGGCCAAGATGGCTGAAAAGAAAAGCGGCAGCGAAAAAATGCTCTACTGTTCGTTCTGCGGCAAGAGCCAGCATGAAGTCAAAAAACTGATTGCCGGGCCGTCGGTGTTCATTTGTGACGAGTGTATCGAGCTGTGCAACGACATCGTTCGCGACGAGATCGCCGGCGAGCAGGGCGGCAAGGTCGCCAAGAGCGACTTGCCGACGCCCAAGGAAATTGCGGCGCTGCTCGATCAGTACGTGATCGGCCAGGAACCGGCCAAGCGCATCCTGGCGGTCGCCGTCTATAACCACTACAAGCGCTTGCGCCATCGCGGCCAGGTCGCCGACGACGTCGAATTGTCGAAGAGCAACATCCTGCTGATCGGCCCGACCGGTTCGGGCAAGACGCTGCTCGCGCAGACGCTCGCGCGAATGCTCAACGTGCCTTTCGTGATGGCCGACGCGACGACGCTGACCGAAGCCGGTTACGTCGGCGAGGACGTCGAGAACATCATCCAGAAGCTGCTGCAGAAGTGCGACTACGACACCGAGAAGGCGCAGCAGGGAATCGTCTACATCGATGAGATCGACAAGATCTCGCGCAAGTCGGATAACCCGTCGATTACCCGCGACGTTTCGGGCGAAGGCGTTCAGCAGGCGCTGCTCAAGCTGATCGAAGGCACCGTCGCTTCGGTTCCGCCGCAGGGCGGGCGCAAGCATCCGAATCAGGACTTCGTCCAGGTCGATACGACCAACATCCTGTTCGTCTGCGGCGGCGCTTTCGACGGCCTCGAAAAGGTCATCCGCAATCGCTCCGAGCGCGGCGGCATCGGCTTCGGCGCCGAGGTCAAGAGCAAGGAGGACAAGAAGGCGATCGGCGACGTGCTGCGCACCGTCGAGCCTGAGGATCTGATCAAATTCGGCCTGATTCCCGAGTTGATCGGTCGTCTGCCGGTGATCGCGACGCTCGAGGAACTGTCGGCCGAGGCGCTGGTAAAGATCCTGATCGAGCCGAAAAACGCTCTGGTCAAGCAGTACCAGAAGCTGTTCTCGATGGAAAACGTCGAACTCGAAATCCGTCCGGCGGCGATGACCGCGATCGCCAAACGCGCGCTTGAACGCAAGACCGGCGCACGCGGCCTGCGCTCGATCCTCGAGTCGGTGTTGCTCGATACCATGTACGAACTTCCCGGGATGGACAATGTCTCAAAGGTGGTCATCGACGAAAACATGATTACCAGCGACGCCAAGGCGATCCTGATTTACGCCGATCAGCCCAAGGTCTCCGGTTCAAACTGATTCGTGATGCCGCAGTTTGCGGCTTGCAATTGGGACTCATGCCCCCACTTGGGGGGCTGAGCCCACTCCTATAGAGCACAATTGATGTCCACCAATCTCCCCCTGTCTGCCGAGTCCATTGAACTGCCGCTGCTGCCGCTGCGCGACGTGGTGGTCTTTCCGCACATGGTGATCCCGCTCTTCGTCGGGCGGCCCAAATCGATCAAGGCGCTTGAAGTGGCGATGGAAGCCGGCAAGTCGATCCTGCTGGTGGCGCAGAAGCTGGCCGTCAAGGACGAGCCCGAAGCCGAGGACCTCTACAGCATCGGCTGCGTCGCCAACATCCTGCAAATGCTCAAGTTGCCCGACGGTACCGTCAAGGTGCTGGTCGAGGGAACGCAACGCGCCTACGTCGACTCGATCGAGTCGCGCGACGAGATGTTCGTCGCCACAGCGCGGCAGGTTGCCGAAGAAGACGGCGTCGATCACGAAGTCGAAGGCTTGCGCCGCGCAGTGATCTCGCAGTTCGACCAGTACGTCAAGCTCAACAAGAAAATCCCGCCCGAGATCCTGACCTCGATCGCCGGCATCGAAGAAGCCGGTCGTCTGGCCGATACCATCGCCGCTCACCTGCCGCTCAAGCTCGAGCAGAAGCAGGACGTGCTCGAGATGTTCGACATCCGGCCGCGTATCGAGCGATTGCTGTCGCAGCTCGAAACCGAAATCGACATCCTGCAGGTCGAGAAGCGCATCCGCGGCCGCGTCAAGCGCCAGATGGAGAAGAGCCAGCGCGAGTATTACCTCAACGAGCAGGTCAAGGCGATCCAAAAGGAGCTCGGCGAAGGCGAAGAGGGTGCCGATTTCGAGGAGCTCGAAAAGAAGGTCAAGGCCGCCGGAATGAGCAAGGAGAGCCTGGCCAAGGCGCAGGCCGAACTCAAGAAGCTCAAGCTGATGTCGCCGATGTCGGCCGAAGCGTCGGTCGTGCGCAACTTCATCGAAACCTTGATCAACCTGCCCTGGCGCAAAAAAACGCGCATCAGCAAGGACCTGGCCGAAGCCGGCAAGGTGCTCGATCGCGACCACTGGGGCCTGGAGAAGGTCAAGGAACGAATCATCGAATACCTCGCCGTGCAACAGCGCGTCGACAAGCTCAAGGCGCCGATCCTGTGCCTGGTCGGACCTCCCGGCGTCGGCAAGACCTCGCTCGGCCAGTCGATAGCCAGTGCCACCGGCCGCAAGTTCGTCCGCATGAGCCTGGGCGGCGTTCGTGACGAAGCCGAGATCCGCGGCCATCGCCGCACCTACATCGGTTCGATGCCGGGCAAGATCCTGCAGAACATGACCAAGGTCGGCGTCAAGAACCCGCTCTTCCTGCTCGACGAAGTCGACAAGATGGGGCAGGACTTCCGCGGTGACCCGAGTTCGGCGCTGCTCGAAGTGCTCGACCCAGAACAGAATTCGACCTTCGTCGACCACTACGTCGAAGTCGAGTACGACCTCTCGGAAGTGATGTTCGTGGCCACCGCCAATACGATGAACATCCCGGCGCCGTTGCTCGACCGTATGGAAGTGATCCGCCTCTCGGGCTATACGGAAGACGAGAAGATCAACATCGCGCATCGCTATCTGCTGCCCAAGCAGATGAAGAGCAACGGCCTCAAGAAGACAGAGCTCACCGTCGCCGAAAGCGCGTTGCGCGACATCGTTCGCTACTACACGCGCGAAGCCGGCGTGCGTTCGCTCGAGCGCGACATCTCGAAGATCTGCCGCAAGGTGGTCAAGACGCTGCTGCTCAAGAAGAGCCAGACCAAGCTCGCGGTCACCGCGCGCAACCTCGACAAGTTCCTCGGTGTGCGTCGCTACAGCTTCGGCATGGCCGAGCGCGAGAATCAGGTCGGCCAAGTCACCGGTCTGGCATGGACCGAAGTCGGCGGTGAGTTGCTGACCATCGAGTCGGTGGTGCTGCCGGGCAAGGGCAAGACGATCTGCACCGGCAAGCTCGGTGAAGTGATGCAGGAGTCGATCCAGGCCGCGCTGTCGGTGGTGCGCAAGCGCTCGCGTTCGCTCGGTATCGCCGATGACTTCTATCAGAAGAGCGATATTCACATCCACTTGCCCGAAGGCGCGATTCCCAAGGATGGTCCGTCGGCCGGCGTCGGCATCTGCACCGCGCTGGTTTCGGTGTTGACCGGAATTCCGGTGCGCTGCGACGTCGCAATGACCGGCGAGATCACGCTGCGCGGCGAAGTGTTGCCGATCGGCGGACTCAAGGAGAAGCTGCTGGCTGCGGTTCGCGGCGGAATCGGTCGCGTATTGATTCCTTCGGAAAATGTACGGGATCTGGCCGAAATGCCGGACAACATCAAGAACAAGCTTGAGATCATTCCGGTCAAGTGGATCGACCAGGTGCTCGAGCTGGCGCTCGAACGACTGCCGCAAGCCTTGCCGGAGCCGGAAGCGGCGCCCGCCGTGGCGACCGGAGCCGAGAACGCTAGCGCGCAATCGATCGTCACGCATTGACCTCAGCGCAGGCTGGGGGGATTCCCCGGCCTGCTGGCCTCTGGCTGGCCGTTCGCGAAACTTGCCCAATTCCCTTGACATAAGCTTTTCGGCCTTGTTATAAGGTCCGTGCAAGGCTTTGCGTTCTTCAACCATCCATTTGAGGGGACTTCGTGAATAAATCTGAATTGATTGATCAAATCGCCACGTCTGCTGATTTGTCCAAGGCCGCTGCCGGCCGCGCACTCGATGCAACGATTGCTGCCGTGCAGGCTTCGCTCAAGAAGGGTGGAACGGTGACGCTGGTTGGTTTCGGCACCTTTTATGTCGGCAAGCGCGCTGCCCGCGCCGGGCGCAATCCGCGCACCGGCGCATCGATCAAGATCAAGGCCGCCAAGGTGCCCAAGTTCCGCGCTGGTAAAGGGCTTAAGGATGCTGTAAACTAGCGGACTTCGTGTTTTTCGGCACGGGTGCTTAGCTCAGTTGGTAGAGCGCTAGCCTTACAAGCTGGATGTCGGCGGTTCGAGCCCGTCAGCACCCACCAGAAGCCGCTTGAGTCGTCCCGCACCGGGCGGCTGCTTGTTCCGCCGTTTTGGAGTGGTAGTTCAGTTGGTTAGAATACCGGCCTGTCACGCCGGGGGTCGCGGGTTCGAGTCCCGTCCACTCCGCCAATGCATAGCTGACGCCTTGTCATATCGTGAGAATCACGAGATTGCAGGGCGTTTTGTTTTAAAAGGGGTAGCAAAGACGCTACCCATGGCGGGAAGGCGGACGGACTCCCTGAGGAGCCCGTCGTACCTGCTTAACTTACCAATCTCGACCGAATCGACATTCCCGTTCGAAAACCAGTTGGCGTCATGGGCGAAACCTGGGCAAAAGCGCTGACGCGATGCAAGCACGATGCCGACCGTCGTGCACGAATCGATAGTCGTTCCCGATCCTCTTGCCCGGATCAGCGAGTCTCATCAATTCCGCACAGCAGGCCCCGCTCCCAGTGTCGTCAGGCGATCAGGCGGCGCGAAGCCCAGTGCCCCCTCTCTGGAGCCCTTTTCCCAGTCGGCGCGCGTTCCCCAGGTCAGTTGTGTGGTGCGGCCATCGAGCGCCGCGCTCACCTTGTACAGCTTCAATTCCGGGACGAGAACGCCTTCCGCTCCGGCAACCGACTTGAAGCGCGTCACGATTCGCAGATACTGGGCGCACGGCAAGCCGGCGAGATCAATCGTCTGCTTCCCATTCTGCAGCGTCAGTTCTTTCGATCCTTTCGCCGCCCCCCCGTTATCCGAGACCTCAACCGTCGCTGCAAGCGACGTGCCGGCCGGAACCTTGGCGTCGGCGAGCAGCGAACTGAATGTCCAGCGTTGCTTGTCGGCCTTGAATTTCGGCGCGTAATACGCCGGGCTCTGCCATTGCGTGCGATGCGTTCCTTCGGTCTGGATGTCTTCAAAGTTCAGCCAGACGGCCAGCGATTCGGCTTTTGGCCCCGGTTGGCTCGGGCTCTCGTTGATTGCCCGTATTTCTTCCGCAGAAAGCGCCGTGGTGTAGAAACGTAGCTGACTGATTTGCCCGACGAAATGGGCGAAGTTCTTTGGCCTTTTGTATTCCTTGACCAGATTCCCGAGACGGGCATAGCCGATGAAGATCGGGTGATCTTCCCAATTGCGGAATCCGGTGAAATCGCCATTGACGGGCGGCGTCTCAGCCACCTTTTCGCTGTCGAGGTAGCTGGCTCCTCCGGTGCCCCTGCTGAAACTCATTGAATACTGGGCCCACTTTGACAATGGCGCCTTGCCTTCGCCTTCCCAGAAATATTCCGACGTGTCGTAGCAGATCCCCGCTGTGAAAGTCCCGCCAGACCTCTTGACCAGCATGCGCAGCAGGTAGTTGGCACCCCAGCCGAGCGACGGCCCCTTGGACATGATCGGACTCCTGTCCATTTCACCGTCCATCGGCAAACGGTTGAGGTTGGCCCAGACGATGGCGCTCATCCCCTCGCTCACGCGCAGGCTCGGGTGATCCGGGATTTCGATGTAGTCGCCAGGGCTTTCAGCCAGATCGACCGACACCGCGCCGTTGTCGAGGCGGGTGATTTTCGGGCCGCCGCGCAGGATGGCGTGATTGCCGTGGCCGGACCTATCCCTGACCAGCGGCGTGCCTCTCAGAACACTCTCGATCAGGATGTCCTTGGCTGACTGATCGCCGACCCTAAGCTTGTATTCGCCGCCTTCTTGGAATTGGTGGCTGAAACTCACATCCCGTTTTTCATTGGGCTGCAATGCGATCAGGCGGCTAGCGGCGACTTTCTCGTTAATCACCAGATCCACGGCTCCTACCGCTTTCACTTTGTGCGGATTGATGACTTCGACCGACGCGAAAACCGTGTCGCTGTATTCGTTCTTGCCGACGCGAGCAGTCAGCCTGTTGAACACAAACTTCGCGCGTGGCTCGGGAATCGACAGCGTGCGCGACACCTCGGCGACACGAATAACATGCCTTCCGGGCTGCTCGATCATGATCGTTTTGCGGAACGCTTTCGTTTCTCCGGGATTGACGATGACGACCCGCTCCTTGCCCGGCGCGCCAAACAGATTGATCGGCACCTCGTGCCCGTTGTCATTCATCGAAAGAACGACTCCGGCGATACCGGCGCCTTCGTTCTTGACGATGCCTTCGAGCAATACGCTTCCGGGCGCTCCCTTGACCCGGTTCAGTTTGACGCTGGACACACTGAGACTGGGTTCGCTGCGCGAGAGCACTGTCTCATCGAGCAATTTGACTTGCCCCTCACCCTTTTTCAGGCCATATGCCTTGAAGCTCAAGCGCTCACCGACGATATCGAGCGTGTGGAAAATTGCTCGGCCGAAGCTCACGACTTCTGGAAATTCGGGAAAGATCCGCTCGTCGGCCTGGCCGTACGTTATTTCGCCAAGCACCGACTCGGCCGTCCCTTGCGTCACAAATACCGTTCGCGCGGCTCTCGCCGGATCGATGGATATGCCCTTCTGATAGCCGTGCAAATGCCCGGCCAGCATCAGGTCAACGCCGCCATTCTCGACCACGCTCACCACGCGCTTGAAGCTGAAGCTGTCGGTGTAGGGGTGATGCATGCCGACAATCCGCCATTTGGCTTGTTTCGCGGTCGCTGACGCCAAGTCCTTGCGCAACCATTCCAGGGAATCGTCGATTTCGACGAGCGTCTTCTTGTCCTCCGGCAGATCGGACAGGTCGGCGTTCATTTCCGAGAGCCCCCACGGATTGCTATTGACCATAACGAAGTGCACCGGCCCATAGTCGAATGAGTAATTTAGATCGTTCGGCGAGGCGTTGTAGGTATTGCGCTGGGCGATCATGAAGTATTCGGCGAAATGCGGCCCGACGTCATGATTGCCATTGATGTAGACGACCGGAATGTGCTTCAAAAACTCCGCGCCGGGTGCGAACCAGGATTGCTGATACTTCTCCTTCTGATAGCCCAAGCCGGCCGGGAGGTCGCCAGTATGCAGGATGAAATCCGGGCGGTCGCGCAACAGGGCTGCGGAAAGCGCCTTGCTGCCCTTGAACGCATGGCTGTCGCTGATGGTGAAGATATGCATCTCATCGGGCCGGCTCTTTAGCGTACGGAAGGTGCCAGAGCGCGTTTCCCCCGTCGCGAGGACGACCGTGTAATCGTAAAGCGTCGCCGGGGCGAGGTCTGTGAGCACCGCGCGATACATACAATCACCTTCGGGATTGCCTTGCCACGGAGCGCCACGCTGGCAGGCGACGTCGACGTCTCCTTGCGCCTGACCACTGATCCCGTACTTCACTTTGGCCGGGGCGGACTCCTGCGCCTCAAAACTGACGGTCATTCCCGTTGCCGTCGGTGCCAGCAGGTAGGGGCCGTTCATGAATCCTGCAGCGAGTGTCTGAACGGCTCCGCCGACAAGCGTCAGCGACAACAGGAAGCGGCTCGTCCACCGGTGCCATCCAATCGTTGGCTTCATCACATGCTCCCAAGAAAGCGCCGCTTTGTGCAGGCAGAAATCGCTTGCTGATCCACGTCGCGCACTCAGCGACCCCCGCCGTTCGGCGATCAAACTAGAAACCAGGCATTGAATGCAATGCGTCCCAGATCAACTGCAGGCCCGAGATACCAAGGAGCGCGACCGTCGCAACAAAAAACGGGCGTTCGGGGACTCTGCGTTGCAATTTGACACCGAGCCAAACACCTAGCGATGCGAAGGGAGCAAGCAATAGGCACAGCCACATAACCTCGACTGAGAAGAGGTGTAACGCAACATAGGGGATCAGTTTTGTGAGGTTGACGATCGTGAAGAAGACCGACACGGTCGCAACAAATTGTTCTTTGGGTAGTTTTCGACCGAACAGGTAAACCAGGACCGGAGGCCCGCCTGCGTGCGCAAGCGTGCTGGTCAGCCCGGCGATCAAGCCAGCGCCATATCCGGCCAATCGATTGGGGGGCGATGCTTGATCTGACCCTCTACGTTTCAAAATTCGATCGAGCGCAAACAATACGGCGATAGCGCCGACCGCAAGCTTGATCGACCATTCGGGCGCCAGGCCGAAAGCCAGCCAGCCCAAAGCGATGCCAAATGCGGATCCGAACAGCATGGCCCATAGGTCTACTGACGACCACTTTTTCCAATACGCGCCAGCGCTGCTAAGATCCATTAGGCACAGCATCGGCAGCGTGGCAGCTGCTGCCGTAGAAGGGGGCATGAAGACCGCCATTAAAGGCACCGCGATACCGCCAAGTACGCCCCCAAAGCCTCCCTTTGAAATTCCGGTGAGGAGCATGGCGATTGCGCTCACCATCCAGGCGCTTGGTGTCAGATGAATTGTCATCATTGGGGATGCTCAAAATGCGGTGTTCTATTGCTTGGAAAAACTGCGCTGAATAGTGCGACAGGTCTTCGTGGCAAGCTTGCCCCGGCGGACAAGCTTGGCCCTACCGGCGCCATCGCCAGCGTATGAACTGGCGGATAAGCGAACAGTAGGGCGTAAAAATATCCCCCGGCGGGTATTACCTAGCGTCGGGATCGCTGGCCTTGCCGGAGTAGTCGTCGAAGTCTCTGGCGTGACTCATATAAACATCGACGGACTGATGGCCGACGGCTTGTGAAAACCCTCCCTTTTGCCAGTCGGCAGCGGTGTTCCAGCGTTTTTTGTTGCCAGCCGTGAGCAGATATTCGGAGACCACCGGAATGCTGCTTTCGGTTTTGTTGAGGTCGGACTCGAAATCGGTGACGATTCTCACGTAGCGGCCTTTGCCGATCGACTTCAGGGCCAGTGATTTTTCTCCGCTGACCAGCGTGTATTTCATCGCTTTTTTGATCTTTTTCTGATCGTCTGATACCTCTACGGTCGCCATGATTTTCGCTTTTCCGCCAAGCGATGCCTTGTACTCCAGGGCGGTCGGGGCGGCGCTGACTTGAACCCATTCGGTCGAATGCGTACCTTTGGTTACCAGGTTGCCGGGTTCGAAATCCAGCCAGATTTTCAGGTCCTTGGCTGACGCGTTGGCTTGCGTCGGATTGTTGCGGATGGCATCGTTTTCGGCAGCGGAAATCTTCGCGGTGTAAAAGCGGACCTGCGAAATGGCCGCTGGCAGTATCGTCGAATACGTTCCGCGATTGCGCTTGGGCAGTAGGGTGTTCTTTGAACTCAGTCCGATTCGCATTGGCGATCCCTCCAGATTCTTGACCGGCGCGTCGCCGAATACGGGCTTTTCGACGCCTGCGCTACGGAACCCGTTTTGGTAGGAATCTCCTCCTGACTTGAAATCAAAGGCGCTGGTGTACTGCACCCAGGTATCCTTCTTGATTCCGGCCTGCGGGTCGCTGCTGTCGCCCCACTGAAATTCGCCGTTGTCGTCGTCGAAACAGACACCGTAGGTGACCTTGCCCGTTTCACGGATAGCGATCCGGAACAGGTAAGACGTTCCCCAGCCGACGGCGATTCCCTTGACCATCAACGGATTGTGGTCGGCAACAATGTTCTTGCCATCGGTGTAGGGAGCAACCAGTTCGGTGACGCCACCCCGCGTCGTTCCTTTGCTGGGAACGTTCGCCCAGACCATGCCGCTGACGGCGTCAATGACCTTGTACTTGCCTGTGTCCGGGATTTCGATGTAGTCCCGCTTGCCGTCCAGGACCAGTGTGGTCTTGCCGTCGCCGTCGGTGCCGAGCTCAGGCGCGCCGTGGATATAGCCATCGCTACCGTTTCCTGACTTGTCCTTGACGATGGGCATGCCCTGAATTGCCCCTTCAATGAGCACCTCCTGCGGCGCTGCGTTGCCGATCGCGACCTTGAATTTTCCCGCCAGATCAAAGGCGTGGGAAAACTCGACGGTTTTGCTTTCGCCGGCTTGCAGACTGTATTTCCCGGATTCGATGACCTTGCCATCGATCAGCAGTTCGGCGTTGGCTGTTCCGGGTTCATTGCCAATGTTCTTGACATCGGCTTTGACAAACAGCTTGTTGCTGCCGATGTCGCTCACGGGGCCGTCGCCAAGTCGCGTGCGCAGCCGGGAATAATCGAAAGTCGCCTTTCTGAACGCGACATTGACATCCACTGAGGTGCCTGCCAGCGTCAATTTGTGTTGGCCCAATTCGGCAATAGGCATGCTCCCCTTGAGCGTGGCCGACTTGCCGGGTTCGAGAATGGTAATTGCGCCGTTGAATTTGTAGATGGACTTTTTCTGGCCGTTGTCATCTATCGGGAGAACGGCAGCGGCGATTCCCTTGCCCTCGTTCTTCACCACCGCAGTGACGGTCACCTCGCCATTGCTCAGGATGTCGGTCGGCGAGATCGAAATGTTCGACCAGGAAAGTTGCTGCTTGTCCTTGGCAATGACCGTCGTGTTGGCCAGTTCGGTCTTTGCCGTCGAATTTTCACTGCCGAAATTCTTGACGGTCATGAGGCCATTGGGCGCATCCAGATCGATCAGAAAATAGTTCCCTTTTTTGCTATGGATACGAGAATCCAGTTGCGTGAGGTAGACCGTCCCTGCGCCCACCAGCGGGTTTTCAGACACTTGGCGAGCATAGGCATGCCAGTGTCCGCCAAGCAGCAGATCAACCTTGCCCGGTTCGGCAAGCGCGGGGATGTAGCGCTTGGTATAGGCTTCCGAGATCGGGTGGTGCATGGTCAGGATGCGGAAATCGGCGTTTTTCGCCGCATCGCTGGCCAGGTCTTTTTTCAGCCAGGCCAATGAGTCCTGAATGGTCTTGACCGTCTCCGGGTCGGCCGCCTTGCCCGCGGATTCGGAGTTCATCTGGAACAGTCCCCACGGACTGCTGTTCATCAGGCTGATGTGCGCGCCGGCGAAGTCAAGTGAGCTGTTTCCTCTGACCGTTGCGCCGTACTCGGCATCCTGAATGTTATAAACGTAGGCGTTGAAGTAGTCGCCGCCCTGATCATGGTTGCCGGCCGAGTAGACTACCGGGTAGTTATGGATAAAGTCATTGTCGAGCTTGCCCTTGAACCAGAAGGTGAATTGGTCGGTCTGTGCTCCCGTGCCTTCGACAAGATCCCCCGTGTGGATGATCAGTGCCGGGTTGATCGACCTGACGTCAGCGTCGAACTTGGTCCGGGTTGAAAAAACGTGCGAATCCGAGAGCGTGACGATTTTGACGGCGCCGGGATTTGTTCCCAGCGTTGAAAAACTGGCGCTGACCGACTGTCCGCCTTCGAGCTCGACCTTGTAGAAGTATTTGCTTCCCTTGTCGCTTTTCGCCAGTTTGTCCAGTTTTACGTGGTACAGATTCATCGGCGAGCCTTGGAACAAAGGAGCCGCTTTGTCTGGAGAAACAGTGACTTTCTCGTCGAGTTTGTCCTTGTCTTTGCCGTACCAGATTGTTGCCGGAACGCTCTTTGAGCTTTCCCACACGACGACCATGCTGTCTGCTTTCGGTGCCAGAAGGTAGGGACCGTTATTGAATACTGGCCCGCCCTCTGCCGCCATCGGTGAGGAGGCATTGATGCACAGCAAAGCGAGTGCCGCAAAAAACCAGAAGCAACGTATCAGGCGCCGTAGTGTTTCCATCGAGTTTCAACTCCTTTGCAAAGCAACAGTTGATTTAGATTCGGAAGATCGAGGCTAATCGGGAACAAGTGCAAGAAACCGCCGCACCTTCCAGCCAAAGACTTGCAGGTCCTTGCCCCGGAAGATCTCAAGAAACCCGCTCTGCAGCGCAATTCGGTACAAGGAAAATACCAAGGCATGTCGACGGTCAAGCTTTCAGTGGCTTGTGCTTGGCGGCTCGGTGTCGAGTGACTCGGTCAGCTTCCTCGAACGATGATCGGTGAGAGAGCGTGCCGCTCGTGTTCATTTAGGTAATAATATTCTAAAATTTGTTAAGTATAGAAATATATTACTGCTTCTTGCGTGCGATGGGGGAATGCGACGCTTTGAGCGGCTCAAAAAATATTCCGTAGGGGTACTTGCAGAGCATTTCGAGAGGTCTTTTCCGTCTTGTTGCTATAGTGCAACAAATATTCCGTTTGTTGTTGATTAATAGAAACAACATTTCATTTCCTGTTGACCCCGGCAAGCCAGTGGGTGTCTGCTGCTATTGGTTCCAATCGAGCAAGCCGTGCACCAGTCGGTACCGCAAGCACCGGTGTTCTGCCGCTTGTTGCCCTTCGGCAGATCGCGGCAGGGGTCTTTAGTGATGCGCCAATGGATAGAACAAGCTTGCGCAAATTTGTCGACAAGCGATTGGCCAATGCGTCTGAATCAATCAGATTGTCGGAGTCATCGTAGATTTTTTGCAGTTAACTAACGGGGGGTAATATGAGCAATGAACTATCGCCAGAGAAGGACTACACGCGTCGCGATTTCTTGAAACTATCGACGGCTTCGGCTGCGGCCATGACCATTGCGGGTCTGGCTCCTGGATTGGCGCAGGCGAAGACGCCGGTTGCCGGAATCAAAACCATTACCTTGAGCGAATGCGTCCGCATGACTCCGGCGGCGATGGCGGAAAAATCGGCGATGGTCAAGAAGGGCTACGACTACCTGCTGAAAAGCTGCAACCTGATTTCCGATCCGACCTATCGCAGTGTTTCGCTCGAGTCTCTGAAAAATCCGACGCCGAAAATCATGGCCCTTTTCCCGTCCAACAGCGAAAAGGAGTCGGTCAAGAAAGAGCTGGTCGCTGCCGGATACCTCAAGCCTGAAACGACCTACGATCAATTCCTGCCGCCGTGTGCCGGGCCGCTCAAAAACGTCCAGCCCTTCAGCGCGACGCCGGGAAGCGGATGGAAAAGCCATCACGCCTATCCAGGTGGCCTGGTGACCCACGTTGCGGTGTTCCTCAAGAGCGCGCTGGGACTCTATAACGCCTACGACGACGTATATGGCTACCAGATGAACCGCGATCTGATCGTCGCCGCGGCGATGATCCACGATGCGCAGAAACCCTGGGTCTTTCAGTGGATGGCCGACAGCAGCTGCCTGCCGGAAAGCCCGATCGCCGGCAGCGGTTCTCACCATGTCCTGAGCCTTGCCGAGGCGATGTACCGGGACTTGTCACCGGAGCTGATCATGACCATTGCCTGTTGCCATATGCACCCGGGCTCGCCGGCGGGGGAAGCTGAAGTCGTCGGCTGGCTCAAGGCGGCGGGAATCATGTCCGGCAGGGATCCGATCCGCTTGGGTGTTCTGGCATCTGATGGGAAAACCCTGCCGTTGCCGCGCCGCCAGGAAGGCTTTATCTGCCATATCGGTGATCACGACTACATCTTGACCGGTCCTGCCTGTCAATGGATGGTCGCCAAGCTCGGTGAAATTGCCCGTCGCGACTACGGCATGTCCGATGCCGACCTGCAGGGCAAGCCGTTCAACTCCTTCCGCAACTATCTGTTCTCGCAGGCCAGCGTCAAGCGCCTGCATCAGATCTGGGTCGAAAAGGGCGAGGGTGCCTTGACCGAGACGGTCAAGGCAATCGTTACCGTTTAAGCGCAAAGAAGCAGTCAAGCACGGGGACTACGTCGTTCCTCGTGCTTTTTTGTCGTCCCGATCGGGGTTTCAGGTGCGCAGCCTTCAGAGACGACAAAGCGCAAACCCGTACCAACCGGTTTGCGCTTTGTCGTCGCTTCCGGAAGTTGTTCTTTGCGGAAGTCGTCGCGCCGTTAAGCCATCAATCGCGGGTCAGCGTGCCGTCCCAGGTCGATACCTTCTTGCTCGAGTCTTCCTCGGTGAACCAGACCGAGGTGACCGCCTTGGTTTCGGTGAAGAAGGCGACGCCGTCCTTGCCCATGGCGTGCAGGTCGCCAAAGAACGAATCCTTATGGCCGGTAAAGGGGAAGATCGAGAACGGTACCGGAATACCAACGTTGATACCGACCATGCCGCCGTGCGTGCGCTTGGAAAACTCACGCGCGTAATAACCGGAGCTCGTATAAATGCACGAACCGTTGGCGAAGCGGTTGGCATTCATGATCGCCAAGCCTTCTTCGAAATCCTTGACGCGCTTGATGCAGGTCACCGGCCCAAAGATTTCGTCGTTGCCGATACTGTGTTCGGGTTTGACGTTGTCGAAGATCGTCGGCCCGACGAAATAACCGTTCTCACAGCCCGGGACCGACGGATTGCGCCCGTCGAGCACCAGCGTCGCGCCTTCGGCGACACCGCGTGCGATCGCCGCTTCGACCGACTCCTGCTGACCCTTCGAGGTCAAGGGGCCGAGCTGCGACTCCGGCAGGTAGGCGGCGCCGAGCTTGAGTTCGAGTGCCTTTGTCTTGAGCAGTTCGATGAACTTGTCGGCGATCGACTCCTGCACGCAGACTACTGGCAAGGCCATGCAGCGCTGTCCGGCGCAACCGTAGGTCGAGTTGATGATGCCGGCGACCGAGCGCTCGAGCACCGCGTCCTCCATCACCAGCGCGTGGTTCTTGGCTTCGCACAAGGCCTGGACACGCTTGCCGGCCGACGCCGCGGTCTGGTAGATGTGCAGGCCGACCGACGTCGAGCCGACGAAGGTGACGCCCTTGACCCGCGGGTTGGTGAGTAGCGAATCGGCTTCGACACGCGAACACGTCACGAAGTTGACGACGCCCTTGGGCAGACCGGCTTCGATCAGCAGTTCGAGCATGCGCATCGACGTTTGCGGGACCATCGATGCGGCCTTGAGCACGAAGGTGTTGCCGGTGGTGATGCAGAACGGCAGCATCCAGCCCATCGGGATCATCGCCGGGAAATTGTATGGCGCGATGCCGACGAAGACGCCGAGCGGCTCGCGGAACGACACGGTGTCGTAGCCGGCGGCGACGTTCATGCAGGTGTCGCCCTGCATCAGGTAGTGCGACGAACAGGCGCATTCGACGACTTCGATCGCTTTAAGCACGTCACCCTTGGCTTCGGCGAGCACCTTGCCCATTTCGGTGGCGAGCAGCGCGGTCAGTTCGTCGAGGTTCTTGTCGAGCAGTGCCTTGAAGCGGAACATCAACTGGATGCGCTGCGGGATCGGCGTGTTCGACCAGGCAGGGAAGGCCGCCGCCGCCGCCGCAACCGCCGAATCGACTTCGCTTTGCGTGCAGCACGGGGTTTCGGCGATCTGCACGCCGAGGCTCGGGTTCATCACCGGCATATATTTCTGGGTGCTCGATTCGAGCCATTGATTGTTGACACAGAATTTCAGACGCTTGATATGGGCCATTTTTATTTCCTTTAAAAGTTCAATCGAATCATCGATCGTGTTGCAGGCGGGAAGCGGCCGTGCTCTCCGCCAACGAAATCACTCCTTGCTGCCAAAGCTCATTTGAGCATCCACTCGTGCGCCGGATCGTTCCTGAATACCCAGTCACGACGTTCGCCGGCCATGACGTTGAAGTAGTACGAGGTGTAGGCGTGAGGTACTGTGACCGGGTGATAGCCCTTGGGCACCAGAACGACGTCGTGGTCTTCGGCGGCAACCGCTTCGTCGAGGCTGCGGTCGTCGGTGTAGACGCGTTGCAGAATGTAGCCCTGCGCGGGCTTGATGCGATGGTAATAGGTCTCTTCGAGCGAGCTTTCGTTCGGTAGGTCGTCGGTGTCATGCTTGTGCGGGGGGTAGCTCGATGAATGGCCCGACGGCGTGATCACCTCGACCACCAGCAAGCTGTCCGCCGGCTGGTCGGCGGGAAGGATGTCGGTGACGAAACGCTGGTTCGTTCCTTCGCCGCGTACCGAGCGACGAATCGTCGATGCCGGAATGACCCGCGCCGGATAGTTGCCAAAACCGGGCGCGTGAGCGATGGCGATCTCACAGGCGGTGAGTGCCGTGGCGCTGAGCTTGCAGTTGTTGGGAACGTAAGCGGCGTCTGGCGCCTTGTCGTCAAATACCGATTGACGCGTACCCAATTCGCCGCAGTCGATCGTTCCTGCCTGGACCCGGGCCTTGCCTGAAATGACCACCAGGCAGGCTTCACGCGCCGGATCCTCGAACCAGATCGATTCACCCGGCTGCAAGCGGTAGGCGGCGAAGCCGACGTATTTCCAGCCTGCCGATTCGGGGCTTACCGACGCGATTTCCTTGCCCGGTCGAGCTTTTATCAATAGCTTGTTCATGCGCGTTCCTCAGGCCAGACCGTTGATCTTTTTGACCAGGCCGGACAGACAGTCGTAGCCTTTCTTTGCATATTCGTAACTGGGGGCGACGGCCGGGTCCTGTTCGGCCTCGACGACCAGCCAGCCTTTGTAATTGTGCTGGGCAAGCAAGCCAAGAATCGGCTCAAAATCGATCATGCCGTCGCCCGGCACCGTGAATACGCCGTCGAGAACCGAATTGAGGAAGCTCTGATCGTTGTTGCGTGCCTTCTGCATGACGCTTTCGCGAACGTCCTTGCAGTGCACATGCACGACGCGACCGATGTGCTTCTTGAGTTCGGCCAGCGCATTGCCGCCGGCGAAGGTGATGTGGCCGGTATCGAACAGCAGGCCGACGTTGCTGGTCGTCAGCGTCATCAAGGTAGCGAGGTCCTGCGGACTCTCGCAGTAAGCGCCCATGTGATGGTGGTAGGCCAGAACGATCCCTTGCGACTTCAGATAGGCACCGAATCCTTCTAGCTTTTTGGCATAGGCTTCCCACTGCCCGAGGCTGGAAAATTTCGGTCGGCGCGACAGCGGGGTCTGTTGCTGGCCTTGCACCGAGCCGGCGACTTCGCCATAGACCATCACGCTGCAGCCGTTGTAAACCAACTTTTTGAGGTGCGCCTGAACGGCTTCGATTTCGTCTTCGAGCGTGCCTTGGGCAAGGTTGCCGGAGTACCAGCCGGAAACGACCACAGCGCCGTATTCGCCGACCTTGGCCTTGAGTTCCTGCGGATCCTTTGGAAACTTGTTGCCCAGTTCGAAACCGACGTAGCCGATCTGCGTGCCTTCGGCCAGGCAGGTTTCCAGCGGGATGTTACCGCCCAGCTGGGGCAGGTCGTCGTTGGTCCATGAGATCGGATTGATGCCGATGCGAACTTTGAGTTTTCCCATTTTTCGTCTCTTTTTCGGTTTGGTTGGATTCGTATTCATTAACCACGGCGGGCACGGCGATAAAACCGCTTTGCACTGATCGCTTGAAAATCAGCTTCCTGCCTTTCGCCGTGCCCGCCGTGTTCGCCGTGGTTATCTGCTTCCTAGATCCGCTGCTTTTTCTTGGCCTCATCGAGCTCCTTGCGCGCGGCGACCGCCGCCGGGCGTTCCGAGACTTCGGGGATGCCCACTTCCCACCAGCAACCACCTTCAGGCGTGCTTTGCGGGCCGTCGATGACGATGCTGATCAGGTAGGACTTGTCGGAAGCGCGCGCGCGCTTCATCGCCTCGCCCAGTTCGGCGACGCTCGTGACGTTCTCGGCGTCGGCGCCGAGCGAGCGGGCGTTGGCGGCGAAATCGATGTGCGGCGCGCCGTGCGGGCCTTGCCGGCAGTCTTCGATCATGTTGTTGAACGGCGCGCCGCCGCAGGCCTTCTGCAGGCGCGTGATGCAGGCGTAGCCGAAATTGTCGGTGAGCACGACGATGATCTTCTGGCCGAGCATCACCGAGGTCGCCAGCTCGTTGTTGAGCATCAGGTAGCTGCCGTCACCGACAATGACGATGACCTCGTTGTCCGGGCGCGCCATTTTGACGCCGAGGCCACCGGCTACTTCGTAGCCCATGCACGAATAGCCGTATTCCATGTGATAGCCGCCAGGGAACGACGCACGCCAGAGCTTGTGCAGTTCTGCCGGCAGCGTGCCGGCGGCGCAGACGGCGATGTCCTTGGCAGCCGAATCCCTGCTCGATGCCTGAACCGCGCCGATCACTTCGGCGTAGGTCGGCAGCGCGGCACGCGAACTCTTCACGATCTCGGTGATCGCCCGGCGCCAGTCGGCGTTGACCGCCAGGCTCTTTTGCTGCCAGTCGCCGGACGACTTCCAGCCACCCAGTTCGGTGCTCAGCGCAGCGAGAGCCAGCGCGGCGTCGGCCTGCACGCTCTGCCCGTGCCATTTGATGGCGTCGAAGGTGTTGACGTTGATCGAGACCAGCTTGGCTTGCGCGTAGAGCGAATGCGAGCCGGTGGTGAAATCCTGCAGGCGGCTGCCGACGGCGATGACCACGTCGGCTTGCGCAGCCAATTCGTTGGCCGCCGGCGACCCGGTGACGCCGATGGCGCCGGCGTTGAGCGGATGATCCCAGGGCAGGGCGCTCTTGCCAGCGTGCGTCTCGCCGAGCGGAATGGCGTGCGTTTCGGCGAAGGCCTGGAGCGCCTGGCAACCGCCCTGGCTGTACAGCACGCCGCCGCCAGCGACGATCAGCGGACGCTTGGCGGTCTTGAGCAGATCGGCGATAGCCTTGATCTCAAAGGGCTCGGGGGCCGGCTTGCGAATACGGATGACGCGCTGCGCGAAGAACTCCTCGGGCCAGTCGGCGGCCATGGCCTGCACGTCCTGCGGCAAGGCCAGCGTGACCGGGCCGCACAGCGCCGGATCGGTGAGGTAGGCGATGGCGCGCGGCAGCGCGACGAGCAACTGGTGCGGGGTGACGATGCGGTCAAAATAGCGCGAAACCGGGCGCAGGCAATCGGCCGCCGAAACGCCGCCGTCGTGGAAATCCTCGACCTGCTGCAGCACCGGGTCGGGATCGCGCGAAATGAAGATGTCGCCGGGCAGCAGCAGCATCGGCAGGCGGTTGACGTGCGCCGTCGCGGCAGCGGTGACCAGATTGTTGCAGCCCGGGCCGATCGACGTGGTGACCGCCATCATGCGCCGGCGGAAATGCGCCTTGGCGTAGGCTGTCGCGGCCAGCGCCATGCCCTGCTCGTTATGCCCACGGTAGGTCGGGATCTGATCGCGGCCCGCGTACAGCGCCTCGCCCAGGCCGGCGACGTTGCCGTGCCCGAAGATTGCCCATACGCCACCGAACAATGCTTCCGTTCCATTCTCGGTCGCTACCCGTTGTGCCACCAGATAGCGCACCAGAGCCTGCGCCATCGTCAAACGAACCGTTGTCATCCGCAAAACCTCCACTGTTTTCTGCTTCGCCCGAACGCGGCGTCCTTCCGATGAGAATTGCCGTGGCCTGTTTCTTCCTCCCGCCTTGCGCGTCCGGAATTCATGTCATTGGCCTGCGCTTGACTGCGGCGGGAAAAATACCCGGTGTGAATCAAGTTAACTAGCCAGAAAGATAGCGTGCCTGAGAGAGAAATGCAAATAAAATTTCGCTTTTATGTTCATATGAAAAGAAAATTCTATTGCAAGGCTTGGTGTGAATGACGGGTCGAGGCGAAACGGCAAAGATGTACCTGTATGAGAACAGAGTTCTAAAATAAGTAGTGCATAGAATTATGTTTCTATTTCTGGCGGTATGTCCTTAAAATGGTGTGCCTCGCTGCATTTTTCCGATTGATCGAGGGGGGGCGCAAATTGCGCGTGGCGCGGCACGCTTGGACTCAAGAAAAGCACCGAAAGAGGTTGTTTACATGGGGGGGGCAACGAAAAATGAGGTTCTTCAGAATCACTATTGCACACAGGCTGTGGCTTCTGGTCACGATGGCTCTGGTTTCGTTGGTTGCCGTTGGCCTTACCGGCCTTTCGGCGAGCCGGGATCTTTCGCTCAAGCTCGCCGAGGTCAATGGGGCTACGATTCCAAAAATAAAGACCCTGAGCGACATCCGCTATGCCTTTGAAGTACAGCAGAAGCAGCTCATGTTGCATATCAGCTACACCAGCGAAGAGCAGATGGAGGAGACTGATAAGGTCATCGCGGCCGCCCGAAAAAGTGTTGCAACGGGCTTGAAAGCGTATGAGGGCTTGGCCAGTGATGATTTCGATCGCAAGCTGTTGGAGGTCGACAAGAAGCTTCTGGCCGATTTCGACAAGGTTTTCGATGAGGCCTGGAAGCAATCCCAGGAGCTTGTCAAGATGACCGCACGCACGGTCATTACCGAAAATGGCACGCCCTTGGCCGACGCCGTTGCCGTCGCGTTTGACAAACACATCGCTAAAATAATGGCGCAAGCCGATGTGGAAAAGGCCAACGGCGAGACGGCCAGCCGTCATGGCCTAATCGCCTCGACGCTGGTGATCGCCTTTAGTGCCGTGGTGATCGCCGGTATCGGCTTTTTGTTGATTCGAAAGATCGCCAGGGATCTGGGCAGAATGCGCGATACCATTGGCAAGGTCGAGTCAGAGCTCGACTTCACCCTGCGCCTGAAGATCGATTCGGACGATGAATTGGCCTACACCGGACGTGCGTTCAACCGCTTGATCGACAAGATGCACAAGAGTTTGAACATGATTTCTGAATCGGTGCTCACCGTACAGCACTCCGCGACATCACTGAGTGGCATGGCGGGGCAGGTCGCCAGTGCGGCGACGGCACAGAGCGAATCGGCATCGAGCATGGCGGCAAGCGTTGAAGAGCTCACGGTGAGCATAGGTCACGTTGGCGATCAGGCCGTCGAGGCGGACAGGCTCGCAAGCGAATCTGGCAGGCTGGCTCAATCTGGCGAGCAGGTCATTGCGCAGACCGTGAGCGATATCAGCGATATCGCCGATGCGGTGAATGCTTCAGCCGATCGCATCGGTAAACTGGAACAGGCGAGTCAGTCTATTTCGAGGGTGGTCCAGGTGATCAAGGATGTTGCCGAGCAGACTAACCTGCTGGCGCTCAACGCGGCGATTGAGGCAGCGCGGGCGGGTGAGCAAGGACGCGGTTTCGCAGTGGTCGCCGACGAGGTTCGCAAGCTCGCCGAGCGCACCGCAAGTTCGACCAACGAGATTTCGTCAACCATCGAATTGATGCGGGAGTCAGCTCGCTTGGCCGTGGACAGCATGCAAGAGGCGGTCGGCCGCGTCGGCCTGGGCGTTGCGCACGCCAACAATGCAAGCCTGGCGATCCGCGAGATCGGGGCCGGCGGTCTGAAAACGGTGGCCATGGCCGGTGCGATCGCCAACGCCATCCACGAACAAAGTCAGTCCAGTGCGCAGATCGCCCGGATGGTAGAACGGATCGCGCAGATGGCCGAAGAAAGCACTGTCGTGGCTCAAGGCAGCGCGACATCTGCTGAACAGCTTGATCGCTTGGCGACCCAGATGCAGGGAATAATCACGGCTTATCGGCTCAACTGAGCTTTCGCCGAAACCGGTTGGGCGGGTGTCGTAACGCTGCCATATTTGCCTTGCCGCCTCGGGTGGTAACAGAATATTTGTTACCAATACGAAATGTAATAGAACATGCTTTTCATTTTTTCTAATTCATCTTAAGATGCTATAGGCGGGATGAGGCTTCGTGAGCAATCGGGTGAAGAAGCTCTCAATCGATCGGATACTGTGACCGGCGGGCGTGTGCGGCGATTCGCGCCGCCCGTCACGTAATGCGGATTTCAAACAGGAGAAAATTCATCATGGCAATCAGAATGGCAGTTATAGGCGCCGGTCGCATCGGCCAGATCCACGCGACGAATGCCGCGCGCAACGGCGGCGTGACCTTGGCCGGTGTGGCCGACGCGATCCCCGAACCGGCCGCCAAGCTTGCGGCACAACTCGGGACCAAGGTGCTGAGCGTCGAGCAGATTCTTGCCGATCGGACAATCGATGCGGTGCTTATCGGTTCTTCGACCGACACCCATGCCGATCTCATTATGCGAGCCGCCGCCGCCGGCAAGCACATCTTTTGCGAAAAGCCGGTCGACCTTGACCTGAATCGAGCGCGCGACTGCGAGAAGGCCGTTCGCGTAGCTGGCAAGGCCTGTCTGATCGGGTTCCAACGCCGTTTCGACCCGACCTTCTCGGCACTCAAGGCGCGCATCGAAAAGGGAGAAATCGGCGAGCTTGAGGCGCTGTCGGTGATCAGTCGCGACCCCGGAGCGCCACCGGTAGCCTATCTGCAGCGTTCAGGCGGGATCTTCAAAGACATGCTGATCCACGATTTCGACATCTTCCGTTGGATCTTCGGGGAGGAAGCCGAGACGGTGTACGCTACGGCAAGCGCGCTGACCGATCCGAACATCGCTTCCGTGGCCAACGATGCCGATACCACGGCGGTCGTCATCCGCACCGTGACCGGCAAGCTGGCTCAGATTCATACCTCGCGCCGCGCCGCCTACGGCTACGATCAGCGCTTCGAGGTGCTCGGTGCCAAGGGGATGCTGCAGGCCGGCAATCATCGCCCAACGGAAGTCGTTGCCTCCGGACCTGACGTGGTTTCGATCGACAAGCCCGAAGACTTTTTCCTGCAGCGCTACGAGAGGGCGTATCGCAACGAGCTCGATCACTTTATCGCCGTCCTCGGTGGTCACGAGACATTGCGCGTAAGCATCGAAGACGGCGTCAAGGCGCTTGAATTGGCCGATGCCGCGACGACCTCCTGGCGCGAAAGCCGTATCGTTCGCCTGCACTAAGCGATTTTTTGGGCTCCGGCATGGTGACGCTTGTCGTGCCGGAGACCTTCGATGGCGTTCTGGTGAGCTTGCGGTAGGCTACAATGGCCGAGGCAGAGCAGGCCCCTGCCGCGGTTGCGGTAGTCCTTCAGAACTTCACCGGCAGGTATCAAAAATGGCTCAAGACAACAAAGTCGAAGACCTGGTGCAGCAGGTTGCCCGCGAATACGACGATCTTTCCAAGCAATTGAAGCTGATCGCCCAATACATCACCGGGCATCGCCAGCAGATGGTCGTTGTGCGTATCCGCGACGTGGCCGATGCCTGTAACGTCCAGCCTTCAGCCGTGGTGCGCTTTGCCCAGCGCTTCGGTTTCTCCGGATTTTCCGATCTGCAGGCGGTTTTTCGCGACGCCTACGCCAGCGGTACCGTGACCGGCAGCTACCAGCAACGGCTCAAGGCGGTGATCAGTGAGCACCCGGCACAGATGAAAAGTTCCGAGCTGGCGCGCAGTTTCATGAAAACCTGCCAGGTCGGAATCGCCTCGCTGCAGGATGAGCTCGATGATCGTGCCTTTGAGAAGGCCGTGACGATCCTGCAAGATGCGCAGCATATCTACATCATGGGGGTGCGCCGGATGTTTCCGGTGGCGAGCTATCTTGGCTATGCGCTATTGCAGACGCGCAAGCGGGTCATCATGGTCGACGGACTCGGCGGCTTGTACAAGGAGCAGATCGAAGGTTTGTCGAAAGGCGACGTGCTGATTTCGATCAGCATGGCGCCCTATGGCGTCGAAACCGGTTATTGCACGGATCTGGCGGTTGAGCGAGAGGCCACGGTGCTGGCCATCACCGACAGTTCGCTGTCGCCCATTTCGCGTGCGGCGGCCGTGACGCTCACCGTCCATGAATCGGAAGCGTATTTTTTTCGCGCCCTGGCGTGCACGATGAGCCTGGCTCAGTCCTTGTTCATCGCCCTGGCGTACCGTCTTGAACTCAATATGGAGCGGACTGACGACCGTGCTGTGCACGACTGATTGCACAGCCAGAAGGTTGTCGCACCGAGCTCTCGTTTTCGCTCTGGGGGGAGGGGTCGGAGAGCTGGGTTGCGAAGCTCCGCAGAAAGATGCAAATGAAGAACTCCACGGTATTCGCGAGCGGCCGTAACCACGAAGTCGTTTCCATCGGTCGGCTGGCCGTCGATCTCTACGCCAATCAATACGGCTGCGACCTGGAGGATGTCTCCTCTTTCGCCAAGTATCTTGGCGGTTCATCGGGAAATGTCGCCTTTGGCTGTGCTCGTCTCGGCCTGCGCAGCGCGATGATCACTCGTGTCGGCAACGAGCAGATGGGACGTTTCCTGGTCAAGACGCTGGCCGACGAAGGTTGCGACGTTTCGCAAATCAGGGTCGATCCGGAGCGCATGACGGCCTTGGCGATTCTCGGTATCAAGGATCGCCAGACATTTCCCTTGCTTTTCTACCGCAACAATTGTGCCGACATGGCGTTTGGCCCCGACGATGTCGACGAGGCATTCGTCGCCGACTGTACCGCGCTGCACATCACCGGGACTCATTTTTCAACGCCGCTGGTTCGGGCCGGTAGCCTGCGTGCGCTCAAATTCGCCCACGCGCACAATGTGCGCACGATTTTGGATATCGATTATCGCCCGGTCCTCTGGGGGCTCACCACACCTGACGACGGTAAAACCCGCTATATCCCGAGCCCCGAAGTGACCCGCCAGTTACAGGAAATCCTGAGTCACTTCGATTTGATCGTTGGTACCGAGGATGAGTATGAAATTGCCGGCGGCTCACAGGATCTGATGACGGCGTTGCGCGAGGTACGCCGATGTACCCGCGCCACGCTCATCGTCAAGTTGGGGCCGCTGGGCTGCGCCGTCGTCGAGGGGGATATTCCGCAACGCATTGACGACGCCTTTGCCGTCGCCAGCCCGCGCGTCGACGTGCTCAATGTGTTGGGGGCCGGCGACGCCTTCCTGGCCGGATTCCTTTCCGGTTGGTTGCGCGGTCTAGACTACAGCACCTGTTGCCGTCGTGCCAATGCCAGCGGCGCGCTTGTCGTGTCCCGCCATTCGTGCGCGCCGGCCATGCCGACCGAGGAGGAACTCAGGTATTTCCTCGAGAACGTCGAAACACTCACCGAACCGGCGAATGACAGTACGCTGAACTGGTTGCATCACGTCACCCCCAAGCGCCGCGCGTGGAATGACCTGTTTATATTTGCCTTCGACCACCGCAGCCAGCTTTACGACCTGGCGCGTCAGGTCGGTGCGGCAGAGGCACGACTGCCGACACTCAAACGCCTGCTGGTCGAGAGCGTGGCGCAAACCGAGGCCAGGCTCAAGCTGCACGGCAGCATTGGCGCGCTGATCGACGACAACTACGGGGAAGACGCCTTGCACGCGGCTACCGGGAGGGGGTGGTGGCTGGGGCGCCCGGTTGAACAGCCTGGAACCAACCCGGTGATCTTCGAATTGGGCAGTTCGATCGGTACGGTGCTCGAACACTGGCCCAAGGAACAGGTTGTAAAGTGTCTGATCTACTACCATCCAGATGATCTGCCGGATCGCCGGCTGGCCCAGGAAAGCCAGGTGCGCACGCTGTGCGAGGCGACCAACGAGACCGGGCACGAGTTGCTGCTCGAACTGATTCCCGCCAAGGGGCTGCCGCTCGCCGACGACACGATTATCCGCACCATGACGCGGTTCTACAACCTCGGGATTCATCCGGACTGGTGGAAACTTCCGTCGTCGTCGCCCGAACAGTGGGCGCAAATCGATGCGCTGATTGAAGCACGCGATCCTTACAGTCGTGGTGTTGTGATGCTCGGTCTCAATGCCCCGCTCGGCGATCTCATCGCCTCGTTTGCTGACGCGCAAAGCAGCCGTACTTGCCGTGGCTTTGCTGTCGGCCGGAGCATCTTTCAGAGTCCCGCGCGCAAATGGCTCAACGGGCAGATCGGCGATGATGCGCTTATTCAGCGCTGCTGCGCCAGTTTCGAACAGTTGATCCTTGCCTGGCAGCGCATCCGCGCGCACTAAGCCCTGATTTTTCCAGTGCTGAAGTAGCAAATTCCGGAGCAGAACTGATGATGCCGGGTTGCTCGCGTGACGGCTTTTAATAGAACGTATTTTCCAATTGACTTTTATTATTAGAACATCTATTGTTTTGACACCGAGTGCCCGGCGGGAGTCGATACTCGAATTGAGTGCAACCACTCCGTGAAATTAGGCCGCGGACCAAGCAACTTTTTCGCACTAACCTCAAGAGGTAGATACGCTTATGAACAGCAGTAAAACACCACAGAGCGTCGAAAGTCCGATGCTGCTCACCGCCAAAATCTCGGAAACCGACTACTGGAACGATTCGTGCTCGATCGATGAGCTGAGCTACGCGATTCGCAATGGCGCCGTCGGCGCTACCACCAACCCCAGTATCGTGCTCAATGTTCTCAAGAAGGAACTGGCGGTCTGGAAGGAGCCGTTGACGCGTCTGGTCAGCGATAACCCGGGCTGGAACGAAGAACAGATCGCTTGGCGCCTGATCGAGGAAATGGGCCTGAAAAGCGCGGCTTTGCTGATGCCGATCTTTGAGCGTGAAAAAGGCAGGAAGGGCCGCTTGTCGATGCAGACGAACCCGGTGAACTATCGCAACGCCGAAGCGCTCGTCGAACAGGCCGTCCAATTCCACGAGTTGGCACCGAATATCCAGGTCAAGATTCCAGTCACTGCGGCAGGAATCGTTGCCTTTGAAGAAGCGACCTACCGCGGCGTGACCATCAACGCGACCGTCTGTTTCACGTTACCCCAGGCGATCGCCGTGGCGCAGGCCGTTGAGCGCGGCCTCGCTCGTCGGAAGAGCGAAGGCAAGCCGACCGAGCATATCTTCCCTGCATGTACCATCATGGTCGGTCGCCTCGACGACTGGATGAAGATCGCGGCCACGCGCGATGGCACCCTGCTCACCCCGGGCTATGCCGACTGGGCGGGAGTCGCCACCTTCAAGAAAGCCTACGGCATTTTCAAGGAGCGCGGCTACCGCTCTCGTTTGCTCAGCGCGGCCTATCGTAACCACTTGCACTGGTCGGAGTTTATTGGCGGTGACGTGATTCTGACGATTCCCTACGAATGGCAGGTCCTGTTCAACAAGTCGCATCTCGAAGTCAAAGAGCGGATGAACAACCCGGTTGACCAGAAAATAATCGATCAACTCTATGCCCTCGTCCCCGATTTTCGTCGTGCCTACGACGAAGACGGAATGGCGGTCGACGAATTCGAGAAATTCGGTGCGACAGCGCGCACCCTGCGTACGTTCTGCGATCACTACCATGAGCTTCTTGGGATCGTCCGCGACTTCATGATCCCGAATCCAGACAAGAGGTAGTCAAGAGCTTTCGGCCTGAGAGGGGCGTGGCCCCTAAGGCATGTTAGCCGTATGGAGAAGATCAACTAAAAGGCGATTGATGGCTGGGGGTGTGATGGCTGTCCATTCAGTCTTCCGAAAAATCGAAGGTGGAAATCAGCCACGTTCGCGAACAGAAAGGAGACGGCTAAATATTGATCGATAAATATCACGTAAATCAGATAGCAAATTGACTCAGCAGAACACTTCTTGGCAATCAAAATATGGAGAAATTGAAATGAGAAAGATTCTTCTGTCCGGCGTGGCGCTTTTGATGGCATCCACTTTCGCACTCGGGGCACCGGTCAAGGTCGGTGTCTCCATCGCGAATTTTGATGACACCTTTCTGACCTACATGATGGATGGCATGAAAGCTTATGCCAAAGCGCACAGCAGCGAAGTTGAAATCACTTTTACCGATGCCAAGGAGGACATGGCCAAGCAAATGGATCAGGTGGAAAACTTCCTGGTTCAGAAGAAAGATGCCATTATCATCGTTCCGGTTGACACCAGCGCAACCGGTCCGATGACCTCGTCGATTATTGCCAAGGGCGCCAAAGTCGTCTATGTCAACCGCAATCCGGGAAATCTCCCGAAGGGCGCCTATTACGTCGGTTCTGAAGAACTCGTCGCCGGCAGATTGCAAATGGACTTTCTGGGCGAAAAGCTCGGCGGGAAGGGCAATGTCGCCATCCTGATGGGCAAGCTGGACAATGAAGGCGCGCTCAAGAGAACCGCCGGCAACGAAGAGGTCCTCAAGAAAAAATACCCGAATATCAAGGTCCTGGATAAGCAGACCGGCTTGTGGCAGAGAAGTGAAGGGATGCAGAAAACTGAAGACTGGGTTAACCGCTTCGGCAAGGATATCAATGCCATCCTTTGCAATAACGACGACATGGCCCTAGGTGCAATTCAAGCGCTGAAGGACAAGAAAAGGACAGACATTATCGTGGTCGGTGTCGATGCCACTCCCGATGCATTGACCTCACTCTCGAAGGGCGAATTGGCCGCGACCGTATTCCAGGACGCCGCGGGACAAGGCGGTGGCGGAGTTGAGGTCGCCATGAAAGCGGCCAAAGGAGACAAGGTCGCGGCAGAAACATGGATCCCGTTCAAACTCGTTACGCCGGCCAATCTAACGCAATTCAAAAAATAGATAATATTTATCCGGGAGAGTTTTTCTCTCCTGGAATATTGCATTAAACGGGGTGGGGAAGGCCATGAGTTATGATTATGTATTGGAAACACGCGATGTGAAAAAAGTTTTCCCGGGGGTTGTTGCTCTTGATGGAATCTCTTTGAAATTCCGCTCGGGCGCAGTGCACTCGTTGATGGGAGAAAATGGGGCGGGGAAATCGACCCTGATGAAGATATTGAGTGGTATGTACAAGCCGACAGAAGGCGAGATGCTCTATAAGGGGGTAGAGACTGTTTTCGAAGAGCCTGTTGAGTCGATCAGGCTGGGAATCTCAATGATTCACCAGGAACTGTCTCCGGTTCCGCATCGGTCGGTAATGGAAAATGTCTGGCTGGGTCGAGAACCGCTCATCAAACCGACCCCGTTTGTCGATCATAAAAAAATGTATGACGACACCAAAAAGCTGCTCGACGACCTTGAGCTCAGCATCGACCCACGAACGATAATGGCTGAGTTGACTGTCGCCAAGATGCAGATGGTCGAGATTGCCAAAGCCGTTTCGTATAACTCCGAAGTGGTTATCATGGACGAGCCGACGTCGTCATTGACAAAAAAAGAGGTCGAGCATTTATTCAAGATAATCCGCCGTTTGAAGGACCAAGGGAAAGCGATTATTTATATTTCCCACAAGATGGATGAGATATTCGCCATTTCCGACGAAGTGAGCGTGTTGCGGGATGGAAAGTTTGTCGGTTCCTATGATGCCAAGGACCTAAACACCGATAAGCTGATTTCACTGATGGTGGGACGGGAGCTCAATGATTTGTTCCCGAAGGTCCAATGCCCGATCACCGATGTCAAGCTGAAGGTTGAAAACCTTTCCAGTGCTGGCGCTTTCGAAAATGTCTGTTTTGAAGTGCGCAAAGGCGAAATCGTTGGCTTTGCCGGTTTGGTCGGCGCTGGCCGAACCGAAGTCATGGAAACTATTTTCGGGATGCGGAAAAAATCGGCCGGGACGGTCAGTATCGATGGAAAAACGGTTGACATTAAAACGCCGGAAAGCGCCATAAAACACCGTTTGGCGCTTTTAACCGAGGACCGAAGACAGTCGGGGATTTTTCCGATGTTGGACGTCAAGGACAATATGGTGATGGCGGTTATTGATAAATACCGAAATTCTTTCATGAAGCTTTTGAACCACAAACAGATCAGAAGCGACTGCAATGAATACAAAAACAAGATCAACGTCAAGACGCCAAGTCTTGAGCAGAAAATAATGAATTTGAGCGGAGGAAACCAGCAAAAAGTCTTGGTCGCCAGATGGCTGCTCACCGACCCGGAAATCCTCATCCTTGACGAGCCGACGAGGGGGATCGACGTTGGCGCCAAAGCGGAAATTCATGCCTTGATCACGAATTTGGCAGCGAAAGGCAAGGCCATTATTTTGGTCTCTTCCGAATTGCCAGAGATTCTCGGTATGAGCGATAAGATCGTGGTGATGTGCGAGGGGAAAATAACCGGAATGATCGATAGAAAAGACGCGACACAGGAAGGGATAATGAAGTACGCGACCATGTCGTCGTAATTTTATCAAGTTGATTTTAATTGAGGGGCTTAGGGGATTTTATGAGTGGTCAGATGAAATTTAAACAGTTTCTCGGTAAGTACGGAATATACCTGGTCCTGGTGGCGATGGTTTTTGCAATGAGTCTCATGTCGCCTGTTTTCCTTTCTCAGGATAACTTGCTTAACATCGTCAGGCAGGTCTCTGTTATCGGATTGATCTCGCTGGGCGTTACTCTGGTCATTATTTCGAAGGGGATTGATCTTTCCAGCGGCTCGACGCTGGCGCTGGCGGCGGTCATGGCCGCGAGCTTTGGCCAGGCAGGAGATTGGGCGGCAAAAATGTATCCCGGAATTCCAGAGTTGCCGGTCATTGTCCCGATTCTGGTTGCCATGCTGGTCGGGACCGTCGTCGGGACGGTGAATGGCGCTCTGGTCGCGAAAACCGGAATACCGGCTTTCATCGCAACTTTGGGAACCTATGTTTCGGTAAGAGGGCTGGCCCTGCTCTACGCCGACGGAAGGCCGGTCAGCACGCTGACGGCATCGTATCAGTACATCGGCCAAGGTTATATTCTGGGCATTCCGCTGCCGGTTCTCCTCTTCGCCCTTATGGCGTTGATTACCTGGGTTATGTTGAATCATACGAAATTCGGCAAGAATATTTATGCCATAGGCGGGAATATCGTCGCCGCCGAAGTCTCCGGGGTTAACGTACAACGGAATCTGATCAAGATCTATATGTACGCCGGAATGCTCGCCGGTCTGGCCGGACTAGTTTTGTCGGCGCGCTTGAATACCGGGCAGCCGGGAATGGGCGTCGCCTATGAGCTTGATGCCATTGCCGCGACAACCATTGGCGGGACCAGCCACTCGGGCGGTATTGGCACCATCCAGGGCGCCGTCGTCGGCGCGCTGATTCTCGGTGTCCTTAACAACGGTCTCAATTTGATGGGCGTTTCCGCGTATTGGCAGCAGATCATCAAAGGGGCGATTATCGTCACTGCCGTCGTTATCGACATGCGCAAGAATGCGAAAAAGAAATAGTTTTCATTGGAAAAAATAGAACGGAGCGGCAAATGACAATAAAAATCGGCGCTGTCGGGCTTGGCCGGTTGGGCTTTCAGCATGCCTCGAACCTGAGATATTCCATTCCAAATGTTGAACTTGTTGCGCTTTGCGATATGAACGAGGAGAAGCTCAATAAGACTGCAAAGGACTGGGCGATTCCTAATGCGTATACCGATTTTGGGGCGATGATCAAAAATCGGGAACTTGATGCAATCGCCATCACTTCACCCTCGCCACTTCATGCGGAACAGATCGCTCAAGCGCTGGATAATGGGCTGCATGTATTTTGTGAAAAGCCGCTCGGAACAACGGTCGAGGAATGCAAAATCGCCGAGGAAGCCGTCGCCAAGCACCCCGATTTGGTGTTCATGCTGGGCTTTATGAGAAGGTACGATCCTTCGTATGCCTACGCTAGAAAGATGGTGTTTGAGGGAAAAATAGGCAAGCCGATCCTGTTCAGGGGGTATAGCCAGGATCCCGAAACCGCAATCAGTGGCGCAATCGCCTATGCCGGGCATTCTGGCGGCCAGTTCATCGATATGGCCGTTCACGATATCGATTTGGCGCGCTGGTTCATGGGGTCTGATCCAAAAACGATTTTCGCCATAGGGGGGTGTTACGCCCATCCGGAATTCGCGGAGTTTAAGGATGGCGACAATGTTTCAGCGCTGATGCATCTGCAGAATGGAAGTATGGCTTTCCTGTTTGCCGGCAGGACCGCACCGCATGGCTACAATGTCGAAACCGAGATTGTCGGAACAAAGGGAACGCTCAGAATTGCCTCTGTTCCGCAAAAAAACATGGTCGAGATCCTCGATGAGCACGGCGTCAGGAAGGAATGTTCCCAGGATTTTATCGAGCGCTTTGGTGACGCCTATCGCAATGAGATGAATGAGTTCATTGCCTGTGTTAAGGAAGGCAGAAAGCCTGAAGTCACCGTTTATGACGGAACGAAATGCACTGAGATTGCCTACAAGTGCAAAGAGGCCTTCGAGAATAACGAGCTGGTCAGGATGTGATGCGGTTTTTGTCGTGTGTTTCTAGGCTGATCAGAAAATGCACTGTGGCGCGTAGCAATACATATACTCTTCATTCGGGATGGGAAATTCTCATGGGAACGATGCAGCGTTTAGGCCGTGCTATTTTATGCTTTCTTTTTTTTACACTGCTGGGAGTAAATACACAGCTAGTATCGGCCGCAGATAACGGACCGGCGTTCAAAAACGGCCCGTATCTGCTCGCGCCAAAAGCGGGAAGCATGGTCGTTGCCTGGGAAAGTACCAAAGACGTTCCAGCAACCATTTCGTTTGGAAAAGACAAGGACCGCTTGGATCAGCAACTGACCGTCGTGCCGGACAAAGACGCACCTCTTTTCCAGGGGGGGAAATTGAACTTGTACCATGTCAAACTGGATGGATTGCTGGCGAGCGAACAGGGGACAAAATATTATTACAAGGTCGACCTTTCCGGGGGGCTGTCCTATCAGGCGAGTTTTTCGACACTCGGTACAAAACCAGGCGCGGTAAAAATACTGACGCTTTCCGACACGCACGTTTTTTCAACGCGTGAAAAACTCAACGCCGACATCAAGTCGATCAATCCGGCACTGATCATCCACACCGGCGATCTTGTCGAAGGTACTGGCGCGCAGATTGAGCAATTCAGCTTCTGGTTCAAGGGCAACGAGGACGACTTCATTCACTCCTTCCCCGTGGTTTACTCCAGCGGAAACCATGATCAAGGCGGTGAGTATTTCAACGCCTACGTTTACGACATCCAGGATGCCGAATATGGCGGAACGGTTAGAGGAAACAGTTCCTTCGACTACGCCGGCGTTCATTTCAGCTTGATGAATAGCAATCCCTGGGGCCTGTTTCAGATGAACTCCGAGGCCACGGGTAAAGCTGCAGATCCTGGCACCATCAAGAACGTCGAGGATTCTTTGGCATGGCTGAGGAAGGATCTGGCTAGCGAGGCGGCAAAGAATGCCGATTTCCGGATTCTCACCATGCACCATCCCGTATCCGACGCGTACACCAAGCGGAACATTCCTGCAATTGCCGAGCCGGGGAAAGTCGATTTGATGCTCTCGGGCCATTCCCACTCCTACGCGCGGGCTGTTTCAGATAATCCAGAAGTCGGTGCAGCGACGGTCTATCTGACGCAGCAGGATGCGCGAATTCACAGCAAGAAGGGCGATTACTTCGTCATCGATCTTGACGCCGCCAAGGAGGTGATGACCGTCAGGAATTATGGGAGCGACAGCGGCAAGGACAAGACACTGCTTGCCAACACGACAGTGATAGCGAAGGCCAAGCAGAAGCTTTCCTATTCAGATATTTCGATTTCACCTGCCGACATCTTGAGCAATGGCGAGGTGACTGTGACTGCGCTGGTCAAAAATGATGGAAAAGGAATTGCTGCGGCAGTGATGCCTGTTGAAGACAACGGACAGAAGAAATATATCTATAAATTCGACGGTCAAGTCAGGATTCTCGAGCCCGGAACCTCAGCGATGCTCAAGGGTACGATAGCGCTTGCCGATTTGGGTAAGCATAAGCTGACGCTTGCCGATGCTTCAGTCGATGTCAATGTAGGCTTCAGAAAGGCCACGTTCGAATACAGGAAGCTGCGCACTCGCCTGGGTGACGGGCCGGTCAGTGACATCAACGGCAACCGGCTTTACGTCAAGGTCGATGTAAAGAATATCGGCAATGAACCCGGGGTGGATAATGCCGAGTTGCTTATCGATGGAAAAGTCGTCGAGGCCAAGAAATACACACTGGCTGCCGGTGGAGTCAAGACGGCGGAGTTTATTCATACCTTCAACAAGGCAGGGCGTTATCAGGTCAGCATTGGCAACGCTACTCCCGCGAACGTTTATATCGAGGGGGCGGTTCAAGGCATGCCGATAGCCAAGGATAAATCCGGCAATGGCAATGACGCGTATATCCATGGCGCGCCGCAAGTCGGCGTAGATGATAATGGCAAACCCACAGTGGTCCTTGATGGAAAGAGGGATTACCTCGAAATTCCTGACACGGGAAAATACAAGGTGGTCGATGCCGCCACCGGAATGGTTTGGGCCAATCTCCCCAGCAAAGGCACAACCAAGGGCGGTGTATCCGAGTTGGTCGAACCCTACGCGGATGGCAAGGGCGCTGTTGCCGACCATAACCCCCTGATGCTCAAAGGTATCGGTCTGGGTTGGGGAACGCCATACCTGTTCAGGATCGCCGTTCGCGAAACCGGCAAGGTGACCTACGGCGTGTGCTTTCATGACGACAACGGTGAGTTCAGCTGGAACGATGGCAGCGATCCCAAGGCGGGTATCAAGAAGGACACCTGGGTACAGTACACCAGCGCTTTCGATTTCAAGACCGGTGGTGATGCCTACCAGAATGGCTTCCGAAGTGCCGGGGTTGAAAAGCCTGTTTTTGGTGACGCGCCGGTAAAGAACTGGGAGGGGGTGCCGATGTGGGTCGGACTGGGATTCAAGAACACGCTGCTGACCAAACGCAATCGTGGCATGTACCACACCATGCTGCCCGGAGCCATTTCTCAGGTGCGTTTTTATACGTCCAAGGTCTCGGCGGCGGAAAATGACGCCATTCGAAGCAATCCGTCGTTGCCCAACGACTCGTCAAGCAGTCTGAAAATCTGGTTGGATTTCGCTCCGGAAAATATACTGACCAAGGGAACTCACACCACTGAATGGGTCGCCGTAAGCTCGGCGCCAAGTGCGCTGGATTATCAGGCTTCAGTCGAAGGAAACGCCGGAATCGTGGCGACGGTTCAGACTTCCGACGATCAATCCAAGGTTAAAAAAGAAAAGAAATACGCTTTGAAGAACGGTGAACACACGATTGATTTGAAGTCGGTGGGGAAAGCAAAGTACGCAAGAGTTGTGACCGAGTTTAAATCGGACATCAATGCCAAAGAGAGCAGCATTCCGGTGGTGTACGAATACCTGTTGAAATCAGGAAACATGACTCGCTGGAATACTACTGCTGACTGGAACAGAGGCGTTTTTGCCCAAGCGGCCGGCCACCAATCTGCTGACGTCTACCGCGATCACGCCGCTGATTTTGATGATTATTCCGGAAAGGCTTCTGAGCCCGACGCAAAGTAAGCTTCTTGTTTGAACTCCGGCGGAGCGGCTTTTCAATTGGCGATTGCCGTTCCAATGGATATGCATTCTCGATTAAAGCGAGAACAGCAGAAGAGAATCGTTTCAGAGGGAGCTCGCATGGCGGATCGTTACAGGTTGTTACAAAACCAGGCAAAACAATAAACAGCTATATTCCCACGTGTTCATTACAGTTGCGCGCAATGGAATATTTATTCATATAGCGCAAGGAAGCGTAATGAACTTTGCTCGTTTGGTTTTTGTCATCTTTGTTGTTGGACTTGCGTTAGTGCCGTCGCTGATCACGAGCTATATCCATCGTACTGATGAAGTCGAACCCGAGTTCGAGCATGATTACCGCTAGTCCATATCAGCTTCTTGGACTGCTAGACTCTCCGCCGTCCCGATAAAACCAGTCGAACAAAAATCGGCTGGTTTTTTTCTGCCGTTGGAAAGCGCTGGACAGAGGACGCGCTGTCAGTCCGTTCAGATTCCTTGGCCAGTATGATTGTCGTGCGTTTTTCAGGTATCTTGCGACACGCCTCGCTTGTTCGGGTGATTCGATTGGGGAAGACAGATGGCGCGACCGATGATCTGCCGCAAGGTGTCTTGCGACGTGACTGCGGCGTATTTCAAGCCGCAGGGAATTCCAATGCGCCTTCTCGAAGAAGTCGAACTGGAGCTCGACGAGATCGAGGCGATCCGTCTGGCCGACCTTGAAGGCCTTTATCAGGTCGATGCTGCCGCCAGAATGGGCGTTTCCCGCCAGACCTTCGGCAACATCATTGCCCGTGCCCACAAAAAGGTGGCCACCGCGCTGCTCTGCGGCAAGGCGCTACGAATTTCCGCCGCCGGCCAAAGCGTTCAGTGCGTGAGCGAGCGAACTGAGCCGTAGCGGCAGCAATGATCAGGCTTTGGCTGCTTGGCAGGCGCTCGTCTGCTGGCTGGGCCGGCGGATGTTCGGCAGAAAGATCGCGAGCAGCCCGATCAGCGGCAGGAATGAACAGAGCTTGTAGACTGCCGTAACTCCCCACAGATCGGCCAGCTGCCCGAGTACCGCCGCGCCGATCCCGGCAAGACCAAAAGCCAGACCGTAGAACAGTCCGGAGACCATGCCGATCCTGCCCGGGAACAGTTCCTGCGCATAGACCAGAATGGCCGGGAAAGCCGAAGCGAGCATGAAGCCGATGATCATGGTCAGCACCACCGACATGCTCTGGTCGACGTACGGCAACGCCAGCGTAAAGGGCGCGACGCCCAGGATCGACACCCAGATCACCTGCCGGCGGCCGATGCGGTCGCCGATCGGGCCGCCGAGCAAGGTTCCGGCGGCGACCGAGAACAGGAAGTAGAAAAGATGGTATTGGGCGTTCTGGGTGCTGATGTCGTAGCGCTGAATCAGGTAGAAGATCAGATAGCTGTTGATGCTGGCCAGATAGAAGAACTTGGAAAAAATCAACGCCAGCAGCACGGCCAGGGTGGTCAGCACCTGTCGTCTGGGCAAGGTCTGGACGGTGGCGGCCACTGCCTTTTTCGGCTTCGCTTGATGGTGGCGGTACCAGAGTCCGACGCCGGTGAGAACGATCATCGCGAGCAGCGCCAGCAGCGAGAAGAACGCGATGCTGCGCTGACCGTACGGCAGCACGATCCAGGCCGCCAGCAAAGGCCCCATCGCCGTTCCGGCATTGCCGCCGACCTGGAAAATCGATTGCGCCAGACCGTGACGGCCACCCGAGGCCATGCGTGCGACGCGCGCCGACTCCGGGTGAAAGATCGACGACCCGGTGCCGACCATCGCGGCGGCGATCAGCACGACCGGAAAACTCGAGGCCAGCGACAGCGTCAGCAGGCCGAGCAAGGTACAGCCCATGCCCAAGGTCAGCGAGAACGGCTTGGGATGGCGGTCGGTGTAATAGCCGACCAGCGGTTGCAACAGTGACGCGGTGAATTGGAAGGCCAGCGTGATCAGCCCGATCTGCGCGAAGGAGAGGTGGAAATCGCTCTTGAACAGCGGATAGATGGCGAGGATCAGCGACTGAATCGTGTCGTTGAGGAAATGCGAAAAACTGATCGCGCCAAGAACCCTGAAGGCGGTCGGGTCGTTGGCGCCGGTATTGGCGGCAGAGTCTGCTTTCATCGTTTTGTGTGGGCTTTGAATGAGTCAGGGTTTGAATATACGGGTAATATGCCTGTCTATCTCGCTGGTATTGGGCAGCAATCATCTAGAAATGGACAGTTATTCGCTGCATAAGCCCTGGCGACAGTTCGACCAGGGACTCTTTCCTGTCTCCGGGCGGTCTGCGGATTACCCCTCGGGCCTGCGTTGGCCTGCGCATCATCATCCGACCGCCCAGCTCATCCACGCCGTTCGCGGCGTCATGGTCGTGACGACCGAAACCGGGCAGTGGATCGTTCCGCCGACGCGCGGCGTATGGGTGCCTCCAGGTATGGAGCACCATATCCGGACGATCGGCGAGGTTCAACTGCGTACCGTCTATATTCGCGCCGATGCGAGCCCGAGTTTGCCGACGCAGTGCCAGGTCGTCGACATTTCGCCGTTGTTGCGCGAGCTGATTCTCGCGGCTCTTGCCGTGGAACAGCCTTATCGTCCGGATTCTCGCAACGGGCGCTTGATGACCTTGCTGCTCGACGAGGTCGCCGTTCTGCCGAGTCTCCCCTTGCGTCTGCCACACCCCTCCGATCCAGCGCTGGCGAAGATCTGCCGGGCCATCGCGGCGGTTCCCGATGACCGGTCCACCCTAAGCGATTGGGCCAGCAAACTGGCGATCGACGCCAAGACGATCCAGCGCCGGTTTGCCCGGCAAACCGGAATGACTTTTGGTCAATGGCGACAGCAGGCCCGACTGTGTACGGCGCTGGAACTGCTCGCTTCCGGAACAAAAGTCGTCGATGTCGCGCTGGCGCTCGGCTACGATAGCCCAAGTGCCTTTACCGCGATGTTCAAGCGTCAGTTCGGTTCGGTGCCGAGCGCCTATTTCCGCGGCGAGTTCAAGTCCCCGGGCGGTGCATGACTGGAAGCCGGGGCGCTTCGCAGCGTTTCTTGACAAATGCCGGAGGCAAGTTGACAATGCTGGCATATGCTAAAAATGGATTTGATCGCTACGCCCAACGGAAGTAAGAATCGCTGGCCCGTGTCGAAACGGATAATAGATTGGAGCCATTCATGACTGCAGCGCTCATGCCGGAACCGATCATTCGTTCCTTCTTCGATGCCGAGACTTTTACCGTCACCCATGTGTTGTCCGACCCGATCAGCCAACGTGCGGCGATCATCGACAGCGTCCTCGACTTCGATCCCAAATCAGGGCGGACCTCGCACCTTGGCGCCGACCGCGTCGTCGACTATGTCAGGCAATCGGGATTGACCGTCGAGTGGCTGCTGGAAACCCACGCGCACGCCGACCACTTGTCGGCCGCACCCTATCTCAAGCAAGCGCTTGGCGGTAAGACCGGCATCGGCATTCATATCCGGGATGTTCAGAAGACGTTCAAGGCGATCTTCAACGCTAGGCAGATGAATACCGACGGCGCCGATTTTGACCACCTGTTCGACGACGGCGAGCAGTTTTCCGTCGGCCAACTGCGCGTGCGCGTCGTGCATACGCCGGGCCACACCCCCGCCTGCGTGACTTACGTGGTCGGCCACGATGCCTTCGTCGGCGACACCCTGTTCATGCCCGATTACGGCACGGCGCGCTGCGACTTCCCCGGCGGAGACGCCGCGCTGCTCTATCGCTCGATCAGGAAAATCATGTCCTTGCCGCCCGATACGCGGCTGCATTTATGTCATGACTACCCGCCGACTGGTCGCGAGCCGGCGTGGACCAGCAGCGTGGCCGAGCAACGCGCAAAAAATATCCATGTTCATGAGGGCATCAGCGAAGCTGAATTTGTTAACATGCGCAACGCGCGCGACCAGACTCTGGCGATGCCGACGCTGATCCTGCCGGCGGTCCAGGTCAATGTTCGCGCCGGCTGCCTGCCTGATCCCGAAGACAACGGCGTGAGTTACCTTAAAATCCCGTTGAACCTGTTATGAACGCCACGCGGCTGGGTTGCTGCCAGGCTTTGCGCCGGGCGCCGAGCGTGTCGTTGAACTCTTGCCTGGTGAAGCCCGGGCCTATTTTCCAGAAGGCTTTTCAATGAAACTTTGCATCCCCGTCAATTCGCCCAACGGCATCGAGTCGCAGCTCGAGCCCCATCTGCCGCGCGCCGAACACCTGCTGTTTTTCGACACCGAAACCCGTCGGTGCGAGCAAATATCGCTACGCGAGGCCCCTGCCGGCAGCGCCGAGAATATTGAGATTCACGCCGTGCTGTGCGGCAGCATCAACCGCGTCACCCTGCGCACCTTGATCGAGCAAGGCATCGCGGTCTATGGCACGGAAGCGCAGACCGCGGCGCAGGCGATCGCCCAGTACGAAAACGGTGAGCTCGAAGCCGCGGTCGTCGCTGCCGCTGGTCACGGGAACGCCGGTGGCTGTGGCTGCAGCGGTCATGGCGACGCCGGCGGCTGCGGTGGGCATGGTCACGAGCACGGCAAGGAAGGCGGGTGCAATCATGGCGAAGCGGGCTGCGGTCACGGCGAGGGGTGCGCTGGGCACGGCGACGGCCATTCGCACCAGGGCGGCGGCTGTTGTGGCAGCCGTGCGTCGGCCGGCGACGCCGTGGCCGACCGCGCGCGCGGCGACGTGCTCAAGATTGCCGTCACCAGCCAGAATAAGAAAACGGTGACCGAACACGCCGGCAAGTGCCGAAAATTCTGGGTTTACGACGTCAAGCAAGGGCAGGTGAGCGGCAAGACGCTGCTCGAACTGCCGATCGAACAGTCGTTCCATGAGTTGCCCGAGGGGCAGGCGCATCCGCTCGACGCGGTCGACGTGCTGATTACCGCGGGAATCGGTTCCGGGCTACTGCAGCGTTTGTCGCAGCGCGGAATTGAAGGCGTCGTGACGCGCGAGGAAAATCCTGATCAGGCGGTCGCCCGCTACCTCGCCGGCGAGCTCGATCGTTCGTCGGCGTCGTGATCTGAGCCGGTTACGACAAGGCTCAGATGAATGCCCTGATGCACTTTGTTCCGCGCTGGATCAAGTCGTATCCGCGCGACCGACTTGCCGCCGATCTGCTGGCTGGTTTGATCGTCACGGTGCTGGTGATTCCGCAGAGCCTCGCTTATGCACTGCTCGCCGGTTTGCCGCCGCAGGCCGGCCTCTATGTCAGCATCTTCCCGGTGATCGTCTACGCGCTGCTCGGCAGCAGCATGACGCAGGCGGTCGGTCCGGTGGCGATCACCGCGATCATGACCTTCACCGTGCTCTCGCCGTTGGCCGCACCGGGAAGTGCGCAATACATCGCGCTGGCCGCCTGTCTGTCGCTTTTCTCGGGCGTTCTGATCCTGCTTTTCGGTACGCTGCGTCTGGGCTTTCTGTCGCAGCTCTTGAGTCGCCCCGTGGTCAGCGGTTTTATTTCGGGTTCGGCGGTGCTGATCGTGATCAGTCAGCTCAAATTCCTGTTCGGCGTCAGCGTGAGCGGATCGAATTCCTGGCAGCTCATCCGTTCGTTGGCGCAAAGCGCGTCTTCAGCCAATCCGGTGACGCTGCTGATCGGCGGCGCGGCGCTGCTGATCCTCTATGCGTCGCGAAAATGCTTGGCCGCTGCGCTCGCTCGAATCGGGCTGGCGCCCGCCAAAGCCGGCTTTGTCGTTCGCCTGATGCCCTTGCTCGTGGTCGCCGCTGCGACCGTGCTGGTGGTCAAGCTCGATCTCGATCGCCGTCATGGCGTCGCCGTCGTCGGCAACGTGCAAGAGGGGCTGGCGTCCTTCGTCTTCTTCGTTCCCGAGCTCGCGACGCTGCGCCTGCTCACTGTGCCGGCACTGATCCTGGCGCTCATCGGCATGGTGCAGAACATCACCATGGCGCAGGCGCTGGCGATCAGGCGACGCGAACGCGTCGACGCCAATGCCGAACTCGTCGGCCTCGGGGCGGCCAACATCGTCGCCGCCTTTTATGGCGGAATGCCGGTCGGCGGCGGCTTGTCGCGCTCGGCGGTCAATGTCGCCGCCGGCGCGCAAACGCCGCTGGCGAGCATCGTCGCCGGCGTCGCGATGTTCGGCTTCGTTGCCGCCGGAACGCACTGGTTCGCCAGGCTGCCGCTCGCCGTGCTGGCCGCCAGCATCGTCATCGCCGCGCTCGGCATGATCGACGTCAAGGCGTTTCGCCAGGCCTGGTCGTACGACCGCGCCGATGCGCTGGCGCTGCTCGGCACTGGCCTGGGCGTGCTGCTCTTCGGGCTGGAGTTGGGGATCGCGTTGGGCATCGGCCTGTCGCTCGCCACCCTGCTGGTTCGCGCCAGCACCCCGCATATCGCGGTGATCGGGCGGATCGCCGGGACCGAGCACTTCCGCAATGTCGAACGCCACGGCGTCGAAACGATTCCCGGCGTACTGCTGCTGCGGATCGACGAGAGCCTGTTTTTCGGCAACCTCGCCGCCGTCGAGTCGCGTCTCGCTGCCGAGCTTGAAAAAGCAGCCGCTACCCGCGACGTGGTGCTGATCATGAGCGGCGTCAACCGAGTCGATACGACCGCCATGGAAGTGCTGAGCGATATCAACAGCGATCTGGTGAGCCGCGCCATCCGGCTGCATCTGGCCGAGGTCAAGGGGCCGGTGCAGGATCGCCTGATCAATTCGCCGCTCTGGAAGTCGCTGTCCGGCGAGGTCTACCTCTCGGTCAATGCGGCCTACGAAGCGCTGGCCCGGCGCTGAGTGCTGCCGGATTTCAAGCCGGCGCGGTGCGCGGCAGCACCAGCGTCGCGCATAACCCGCCCTGCTGCCGGTTGGCAAGCTGCAACTCGCCGCCGTGCAGCAGCGCGATGTCGCGGGCGATCGACAGTCCCAGCCCGACGCCGCCGGTTTCGCGGCTGCGCGACGCATCGGGCCGGTAGTAGGGCTCGGTGACCCGCGCGAGTTCGGCCGGAGGAATTCCCGGCCCGTCGTCTTCGACGATCAGACGCAGCGAGTCCTGGTCGTCTTCAATGCGGATCGTTGCGCCGTGGCCGTACTTGATGGCGTTGTCGATCAGGTTCTGCAGCGCGCGGCGCAGCGCCGAGAGCTGGCCGCGATAGGGGGCCTGCGCGACGCCGGCGACGCTGATCGTTTTGCCGAGCACGGCGGCGTCTTCGGCCAGGCTCTGCAGCAGCGCGTTGATGTCGATTTTGCGCAGCGCCTCGCTGTCCTGCAGCCCGCGCAGATAATCGAGCGTCGCGTCGATCATCGCCGCCATCGAATCGAGGTCGGCGGCCATCTGCTCGCGCAGCGGTTCGTCGCCGACCAGCTCGGTGCGCAGCCGCAATCGAGTCAGTGGCGTTCGCAAGTCGTGCGAAACCGCCGCCAGCGCGCGCGCGCGTTCGTCGACCAGGCGCTTGATTCGCGCCTGCATGCGGTTGAAGGCCTGCGCCGCACGCCGCGTTTCGGCCGGTCCGGTCTCGGCGAGCGGCGGCGCATCGAGGTCGCGACCCAGCGTGTCGGCCGCTTGCGCCAGCTGTTGCAGCGGTCTGGTCGCCTGGCGCACGGCGATCATCGCCACCGCGCTGACGAAGAACAGCGTGATCAGGAGGTTGGCGATCAGATCGATCGGCAGCGCCGGCGGCGCATCGGTCTCGCGCAGCTCGGCGATCCTGACCCACTGACCGTCATTGAGGCGCACATCGAAGCTGCGCAGGCCGCGCAGCGCCATGCCGCCGCCGTGCCTCATTGCGCCGCCGCCCATTCCCATGCCGCCGCCCATGCCGCCGCCGAGCGAACGGATCTCGCGTTCGCCGCCCAGGCGCGCGCCGAGCGTCGCCTGAATCTGTCCGCGTGGACTGTTGGGGTAGACCTGGTCGTCGTCGATCAAGGTCACGCGCAAGTCGCTCGCGTGAAGCGCCGCAGCCGTCGCGGCGCGGCGCGTCGGCGTCTCGGCTTCGAGAACGCGAACGGCTTCGGCCAGTCGGTCGGAAAAATTGAGCCCGCGCGCTTGCGCGACGACCGTCGCGCGTTCTCCCCACTGCAGCCAGATGCTGGCGAGCTGGGCGGCGAGAACGCCAGCGAAGAGGATCAGCGCCATGCGGGCGAACAGGCTGGGGGCAAGGGCGCGCAGGCCGTTCAGGTTCAGTGGCATGCGGCGCGTGCCTCGACGGTCGAGGCCAGGACATAGCCTTCGCCGCGTACCGTCTTGATCAATCGCGGCTCGCGGCTATCGTCGTGCAAGCGCTGGCGCAGCCGGCTGACCTGAACGTCGATGGCGCGGTCGTAGGGCTCGGCTTCGCGGCCCTGGATCATTTCGGTGAGCTGGTCGCGGTTGAGAACGCGGTTGGGATGGTCGAGCAGAATGCGCAGCAGGCGGTACTCGCCGCCCGACAGCGGCGTGGCGACACCGTCGGGAGAGGTCAGCAGGCGAGCTGCCGTATCCAGGCACCAACCGGAAAAAGACAGGCAGCGCGTCGGTTCGGGACGCAGGTTGGGCGGCAGCGAACGCGTGCGGCGCAGGATCGACTTGATTCGCGCCAGCAACTCGCGCGGGTTGAACGGCTTGACCAGGTAGTCGTCGGCGCCCATCTCGATACCGACGATGCGGTCGGTTTCCTCGCCGCGCGCGGTGAGCATCAGCACCGGGATACCGGACTGGGCGGACTTGGCGCGCAGGTCGCGGCACAGCGTCAGGCCGTCGGTGTCGGGCAGCATCAGGTCGAGAACGATCAGGTCGACGACGTGCCGCTCGAGCAGCTGCCACATCTCGCGACCGTCGCGTGCGGCGAGCGCGTCGAATCCGTTGCGCGCCAGGTAGTCTGCCAGCAAGCGGCGGATTTCGGGGTCGTCGTCTACGATCAGAATGCTGTCGGGTTTTTCCATTGGCGTTGGTGAGCCATCCTCGCAAGGCGGTCGGGTTGCCAGGACGATTTATATCGCTTTTGTGCATCGCTCGGCTACCTCTTTGTTACGCACTGTAACGCGATGCCGATCTGCAACGCGACGATACAAATCGGCCTTGCCATGCAACACGCCGCTTACATCGTTGCGCTTAAATGAGGCTCAAGGGCGAAGCGAAGCCAACGCCCTGTTCGAGTTTTACAGACCAGGAGATTCCAAATGAAAACCTCAATGAAGTTCAAGAGCATCACGCTGATTGCGCTGCTGGCTGCCGCCGTCGCCGCGCCGGTGCTGGCGCAGGGCGGTCCGGGAATGGGTGGCGGCATGGGCTATGGCAGGGGCGGTGGTCCGTGCGTGCAGAACGGCGGGCCGGGCGCCGGTGGCCCGGGAATGGGTCCGGGCGGACGCGGTGGCCGGGCAATGATGTCCAATCAGGACAATACGCGCGGCTGGTCGCTGATGACGCCCGCCGAGCGCACTGCTTTCCAGAAACAGATGCGCGAGGTCAAGACCTACGACGAGTGCATCGCCGTGCAGACCGAGCACCGCGGCGCCATGGAAGTTCGCGCCAAGGAGCAGGGAACGACGCTGCCGACGCCGCGTTGGAACGCCTGCGATAACCTCAAGGCGCGCGGCCTGATCAAATGAGCGATGCGGTGCACGCCGGTGCCGTGTGCCGGCAGTGCACCGGCCTTGCCCGCACCCCGGCGCACGTGATAGACTCGGCGCCGCTGTGCGGGTTGCTGCTTGGTTTTTAAGGGGTTTTTGGCCTGATTCCGAGTGTGTGCTGGTAGGTGGTTTTGCTGCCGTTGATGACCGCCCCATGCCCTGCGCCAATACCGAAAGGCGAACGAAAGTTCGCTTTTTTTGCTTTGACCTCTCAATTGAACTAGCGGGCAATCACCATGTTCGACTCCGTACGCAACAACAAGAAGATCGTTCAGATCTTTCTGGCACTGATCACCCTGCCATTCGCTTTCTTTGGCGTCGATTCCTACGTCAAGAACTCCGGGGCTGGCAACGACCTGGCCAGCGTTGGCGATACGAAGATCACCGTTCCCCAGTTTGAGCAGAGCATGCGTGAGCGCCAGGATCAGCTGCGCCAATCGCTCGGTGCCAACTTCAAGCCGGAAATGATGAATACGCCTGAAGCCAAGCTGTCCGTTCTCAACTCGCTGGTCGACCAGCGCCTGCTGCTGCTCGAGGCCGACAAGAATCGTCTGCAGACGAGCAACGAGGCGCTGCGCGAGGTGATCGCCAGAATTCCTTCGCTGCAGGAAGACGGCAAGTTTTCGATGAGCCGTTACGAAGCGGCGCTGCGTTCGCAGAACATGTCGCAGCCGCAGTTCGAGGCCAAGCTGCGCCAGGATCTGACGCTGCAGCAGCTGATCGGCGCGATCGGCGACACGGCGTTCGTTTCGGATACTCAGGCCGAGGCGATGCTGCGGCTGCAGTTGGAGGCGCGCGACTATAGCGAACTCAAGATCGCGCCCGAGCAGTTTGCCGACAAGGTCAAGATCGATCCGGCGGCGGCGCAGAAATACTACGATGAAAACAAGGCGCGCTTCGAGGTTCCCGAGCAGGTCCGCGCCGAGTACCTGGTGCTCTCGCTCGACGCGCTGCTTGCGCAGGTCACGGTCAGCGACGCCGAGGTCAAGGCCTGGTACGAAGGCCATCTGGATCGCTACGAGCAGTCGGAGGAGCGGCGCGCCAGTCACATCCTGATCGTGACCAACGCCGAGACCGACAAGGAAAAGGCCAAGGCCAAGGCCGAAGAGGTGCTCAAGGAAGTGCAGAAGACGCCGGCCAGGTTCGCCGAGCTCGCCAAGCAGTATTCGCAGGATCCCGGTTCGGCGCAGAAGGGCGGCGATCTGGGTTTCTTCGGCCATGGCATGATGGTCAAGGCCTTCGAAGACATCGTCTTCAAGCAAAAGGAAGGCGAGATTTCCGGTCTGGTGCAATCCGACTTCGGCTATCACATCATCAAGGTCACCGGGATCAAGCCGGGAAAGCAGCGCCCGCTTGACGAGGTGCGCAGCGAGATCGTCGCCGAACTCAAGGCGCAGGCCGCGTCGCGCAAGTTTGCCGAGGCCGCCGAAGCGTTCACCAATATGGTCTATGAGCAATCGGACAGCTTGGCGCCTGCCGCCGACAAATTCAAGCTCAAGGTCGAGAAGTCCGGCCTGATCAGCCGCAATCCCGACCCGAGGGCGCTCGCCGCGCTCGGCCCGCTGGCCAACGCCAAGATCCTCGGCGCATTGTTCTCCGAAGATGCGATCAAGAACAAGCGCAATACCGAAGCCGTCGAAATCGCGCCCAACACGCTGGTCGCGGCGCGTGTCGTCGAGCACGTCGCGGCGACCAGCGTCGCCTTCGATACGGTCAAGGCCGACATCGAGAAGCTGCTCAAGGCGCAGGAAGCTGCGGCGCTGGCCAAAGCCGCCGGCGAAGCGCGGCTCGCCGAGCTCAGGAAGGGCAATGATGACGCCAAGGCCGCTTGGTCGCCGGTCAAGAGCGCTTCGCGAATGCAGGCGCGCGACTTGCCGCCGGCCGCACTGCAGGCGCTGTTCAAGGCCGAGACCAAGACGCTGCCGGCGTATGTCGGCGCCAGCGTCGGCGGCGCTTACATGCTCTACAAGATCGTCAAGGTCAGCCAGCCGGAAAAGGTCGATGACGACAAGCGCAAGGGCCTGCAGCGCGAATACGGCGGTATCGTCGCGCAGCAGGACCTGGCAGCGTATCTGACCGACCTGCGGCTGCGCTACAAGATCGTCATCAACAAGGCGGCGCTCGAAGCCAAAGAGCGCCAGTAAGCGGATCGTTATGAGGCCGGCGGGGATATGGATAGATCCCCGCCGGCTTTTTCGTATGCGCGCCCGGCATCGGGACACATAAAAAAGGGCTCACCGCGCGGTGAGCCCTGCTGGTCATTTCGGGCTTGGCCCGGAACGACGCGGCGCCTACGGCAGCGGATCGGCGTTGCCGAGCGCGGTGGTGTTGAGTCCGCCGTCGACGTACATGATCTCGCCGGTGATTCCGCTGGCGAGGTCGGAGAGCATGAAGGCGGCGGCGTTGCCGACTTCGTCGATGGTGATGTTGCGGCGCAGCGGCGCGTTGTGCGAGTTGTAGGCCAGCAGTTTGCCGAAGTCGCCGATTCCGGACGCCGCCAGCGTCTTGATCGGACCGGCTGAAATGGCGTTGGCGCGGATTCCCTGCGGCCCGAGACAGAACGCCAGGTAACGCGTCGCCGCTTCAAGGCTGGCTTTGGCGAGCCCCATCGTGTTGTAGTTGGGCATGGTACGCTCGGCGCCGAGGTACGAGAGCGCCAGCACCGCCGCCTGCTTGCCCTTGAGCAGCAGCGGGCGCGCCGCCTTGGTCAGCGCCGGGTAGCTGTACGACGAGACGTCGTGCGCGATGCGGAACGATTCGCGCGAGATGCCGTCGAGGAAGTCGCCCTCGATCGCCTCGCGCGGGGCGTAGCCGATCGAATGGACCAGCCCGTCGAGTCCTTCCCAGTGCGTCGCCAGGTCGGCGAAGAGCTTGTCGATCTGCGCGTCGTCGGAAACGTCGCACGGGAAAACCAGCGTGCTGTCGAATTCGGCGGCGAATTTATTGATCCGCTCAAGAAAGCGTTCGTTCTGATAGGTGAAGGCGAGCAGCGCGCCTTCACGGTGACAGGCCCGGGCAATGCCGTAGGCGATCGAGTGCTTCGACAGTACGCCGGTAATTAGAATACGCTTGCCTGCGAGGAATCCCATAAGCTCTCCCGTAACGTAAGGATGTTGGATTTTTTACTGCTGATTGACGGTTTTCGCCAGTGTGAGGCGACATTATAGGGGAGTTTTGCTCGAACGCCGCCCGCCGATTCGGGGGCTGGCGCGCGCCAGCGCCTTTTTGCTGTCCGAATGGCGCGCCAAACAAATGCGCGGCACAGTGGCGAATACTCGCGTTACACTTCGCCCCATGATTTTTTTTCGCCTCGCCCTGTTCATCGTGCCGCTGCTGCTGGCTGCCTGCGGCAGCGAACAGAACGACCCCTATCCTGCCAGCGAGCGCGGCGGCAACATCCTCTATTCGGCGTTTACCGAGCGGCCCAAGCACCTCGATCCGGTGCAGTCGTACAGCGAGGACGAAGGCGTGTTTACCGCGCAGATCTACGAACCGCCGCTGCAGTACCATTATCTCAAGCGCCCGTATACGCTGGTTGCGGCGAGCGCGCAGGCGGTTCCGGTGCCGCGCTACTTTGACGCGCAGGGCCGCGAACTGCCGGCCGACGCGGCGAGCGAGACGATCGCGACCAGCGTCTACGAGATCAGTATCCGCCCCGGAATCCGCTATCAGCCGCATCCTGCTTTTGCGCTCAATCGCGACGGAACGGCGCGCTATGGGAAGCTCGATCGCGAGTCGCTGCAAGGGATCGAGACGATTGCCGACTTCCCGGAAAGCGGGAGTCGCGAGCTTGTTGCCGACGATTACCTTTACGAGATCAAGCGGCTCGCGCATCCGCGCCTGCATTCGCCGATCTTCGGCATGATGGCGCAGCGCATCGTTGGCCTCGCGGAACTTGGCGAAACGCTGCAGAGCGAAGCGAAGAGCCTGCCGGCCGACACCTGGATCGACCTCGATCGCTTCGCGCTCAAGGGAGTGACCGTCGTCGATCGCCACACGCTGCGCATTGCGCTGGCCGGCAAGTACCCGCAGTTCGTCTACTGGCTGGCGATGCCTTTTTTCGCGCCGGTGCCGCGCGAGGTCGACCGCTTCTACGCGCAGCCCGGGATGGCCGAAAAAAACTTGACGCTCGACTGGTACCCGGTCGGCACCGGTCCGTACATGCTCACCGAGAACAACCCCAACAGCCGCATGGTGCTCGAGCGTAACCCCAACTTCCACGGCGAGACCTATCCCTGCGAGGGCGAGCCCGGCGACCGTGAAGCTGGGCTGCTGGCCGACTGCGGCAAAGCGTTGCCGCTCATCGACAAAGTGGTTTTTTCGCGCGAAAAGGAAAGCATTCCCTACTGGAACAAGTTCCTGCAGGGCTATTATGACGCGTCGGGAATCGCTTCGGACAGCTTCGATCAGGCGGTTCGTTTCGGCGCCGGCGGCGACGTCGCGCTCTCGGACGAGATGCGCGCCAAGGGTATCCGTCTGTTGACCAGCGTTCGCGCGTCGAACTTCTATATGGGTTTCAACATGCTCGATCCGGTCGTCGGCGGCATGGCGCCGAACGACAGGAAGCTGCGCCAGGCGTTGTCGATCGCCATCGACCAGGAGGAGTTCATCTCGATCTTCATGAACGGGCGCGGCATCGCGGCGATGGGTCCGTTGCCGCCGGGAATCTTCGGTCACCTGGACGGCGAGGCCGGGATCAATCCGGTGGTCTACGACTGGGTCGACGGCCAGGCCAAACGCAAGCCGGTCGACGTCGCCAAGAGACTGCTCGCCGAAGCCGGCTGGCCCAACGGTCGCGACGCCAAAACGGGCGAACCGCTGGTGATCTACCTCGATACGACGAGCGGCGGCATGGGCGACAAGTCGCGGCTCGACTGGCTGGCGCGCCAGTTCGCCAAGCTCGACATCCAACTGGTGGTGCGCTCGACCGATTTCAACCGCTTTCAGGAGAAGATCCGCAAGGGTGCAGTTCAGCTCTATTTCCTGGGCTGGAACGCCGACTATCCCGACCCTGAGAATTTTTTCTTCCTGCTGCTCGGGTCTGAAGGCAAGGTCGCGAAGATGGGAGAGAACGCCTCGAATTACGTCAATCCGGAATATGACAAGCTGTTTGGGCAGATGAAGGATCTCGACAATGGTCCGCGGCGGCAGGCGCTGATCGATCGAATGAACCGCATTTTGCAGGACGACGCGCCGTGGATCTTCTGCTTTTACCCGAAGAGCTACACGCTCGCCCATTCCTGGCTGTACAACCGCAAGCCGAGCGATGTCGGCCACAACAGCCTGAAGTACCAACGCCTCGACGTCGGCGAGCGCGAGCGGCGGCGGCGGGAATGGAACGAGCCGGTGCTTTGGCCGCTCTTCGCCGGCGCGCTGGCGCTCGCTGCGCTGCTGCTGCCGGCGCTTTTCTACTACCGCCGCCGCGAGCGCGCCAGCGCGCGAACCTAGGGACTTTCGATGCTCGCCTATCTGCTGCGCCGACTGCTCTACGCGATTCCGATCCTGATCGGCGTCAACCTCATCACCTTCGCGCTGTTCTTCGTCGTCAATACGCCCGACGACATGGCGCGCATGCAGCTTGGCGTCAAGCGCGTGACGCCCGAAGCGATCGAAAAGTGGAAGGCCGAGCGCGGCTACGACAAGCCGCTGTTCATCAATAGCCAGGCGCAGGGGACTGGCGTGTTCACCGACACCGTGCTGTTCGCCAAGTCGGCGCGAATGTTCGTCGGCGACTTCGGTCGCGCCGAGGACGGTCGCGACATCGCGCGCGAAATTGCGTCGCGCATGGGGCCGTCGCTGGCGATCGCGCTGCCGACCTTCATCATCGGCCTGTTCGTGACGGTGTCGCTGGCGCTGCTGCTGGCTTTCTTCCGCGCCAGCGCGCTCGACTTCTGGGGCGTCGTGCTGTGCGTCGCGCTGATGTCGATCTCCGGACTCTTTTACATCATCGGCGGCCAGTATCTAGTCAGCAAACTGTGGCGGCTGGTGCCGATCTCGGGTTATGCAGCCGGTCTCGACGCCTGGAAGTTCGTGATCCTGCCGGTGGCGATCGGCGTCGTCTCGGGAATCGGCTCGTCGGCGCGCTGGTACCGAACGATCTTCCTCGAGGAGATCGCCAAGGACTACGTTCGCACGGCGCGCGCCAAGGGGCTCTCCGAGCTCACCGTGCTCTTTCGTCACGTGCTGCGCAACGCGATGATCCCGATTCTGACCGGCGTCGTCGTCGTCATTCCGCTGCTGTTCATGGGCTCCTTGCTCAGCGAATCGTTCTTCGGCATCCCCGGGCTCGGCAGCTACACCATCGACGCGATCAACGCGCAGGACTTCGCGGTCGTCCGCGCCATGGTCTTCATCGGCTCGGTGCTCTACATCGTCGGCTTGGTCCTCACCGACATTTCCTACACGCTCGTCGATCCGCGCGTGAGGTTCGAATAAGCGATGAAAATGTTTAGCCCGATAGCGCGTATAGATTTGTCATTCCGGGGCCGGCCGTCAGGACGGAACCCGGAATCCAGAAACCACAGTTACGAACCTGGATTTCGGGTTCCGCTTCGCGGCCCCGGAATGACGACGGTTTGCGTGAGTTTTACGCCATGACCATTCTCCCCGTCATCCTCTGGTCCGACGTGCTGATCTGGCTGCTCGTCGTCGCGGCGCTCGTTCTCGCCGCGCTGTCGGCGCGCAACCCGCCGCTGCGCACGGCGTGGCATCGCGTCGGACGCAGCGCGCCGGGGATGGCGGCGGCGACGGTGCTGCTCGCCTTCGTGCTGGTCGGCCTGCTCGACTCGGTGCATTACCGACCGCGCCTCGCAAGCCGCGACAGCGGCGCGCCGGCGGCCTATGCCATCGAGGTGCTGTCCTTGCTCGACGCGCTCGCGAGCCCGCTGCGCACGCGCAACGAGAAGACCTATTCGGAACCGCTGGCGACGCACGGATACGCCAAGGAATCGATCGAGACGCGCGACGCTGACGGCCGGCTGCAGATCGCTCGCGATTTTCCTCGCCTCAAATACGGCGGCGCGCATCTGGACGCCGACGCGCGGGATCTCGCGGCACAGCGCGATGCTGACGTCGGCCGCCGGGTGCTTGCCGCAACGTCGCTTGCCGCCTTGCTTTCCGGCCTGCTGGTGCTGGGATGCGCGTCTTTACTGGCTTCTCGGAATGCATGCTCGCTAATGACCGCCTGGCGCGCTTTGCGCCGCGGGGAGACCGATTTCGCGTGGCGTTCGGTGCTGGTCACGCTCGGCGTGCTCTTGTTGCTGCTCTCGCCGCTCGCTGCGCTCAGCGTCGATTACCACGTCTTCGGCACCGACAAGGTCGGCCAGGACATCTTCTACCAGGTCCTCAAGAGCATCCGCACGGCGCTGGTGATCGGGCTGGTGACGACGCTGGTGACGCTGCCGCTGGCGATCGTGCTCGGCCTCGTCGCCGGCTATTTTCGCGGCTGGGTCGATGATCTGATCCAGTACCTCTATACGACGCTAAGCTCGATTCCCGGCGTGCTGCTGATCGCCGCCGCGGTGCTGATGATGCAGGTGGTGATCGACAATCACCCGCAGTGGTTTGCCACCGCCGCCGAGCGCGCCGACCTGCGTCTGCTGGCGCTCTGCTTCATTCTCGGGCTCACTAGCTGGACCGGGCTGTGCCGCCTGCTGCGCGGCGAGACCTTGAAGCTGCGCGAGCTCGAATACATCCAGGCGGCGCAGGCTTTCGGCGTCGCCGATCTGCGCCTGATCGTGCGCCACATCCTGCCCAACCTGATGCACCTGGTGATCATCGCGCTGGTCATGGACTTTTCGAGCCTGGTGCTCGCCGAGGCGGTGCTCTCTTACGTCGGTATCGGCGTCGATCCGTCGATGATCAGCTTCGGAACGATGATCAACAACGCGCGCATGGAGCTCGCGCGCGAGCCGATGGTGTGGTGGTCGCTGGCCGCCGCCTTCGTCTTCATGTTCGCGCTGGTGCTCGCCGCCAACCTGCTCGCCGACGCGGTGCGCGACGCCTTCGATCCGAGAATGGCGGGGGCGTCATGAGGTTGGAAAGATCGATCAACCACAACGGGCACGGCGAACACAACGAAGACATCATGAAGGGAAGCCTCTTGGGATTCCTTGCAAAAAGTGACGCGTGGTGTCGCGATGATGAATCGCGGAGCAGGTAGCGTATGAAAACTCAAAGACCGAAGTTGTTCGTTGTGCCCGTTGTCCCGCGGGGTTTGCTGCGCGACATGTCGTTGTGGTTTGTTCTGCGGTTTTTCGCATGAGCGGCGAGACGATCCTCAAGGTGCGCAAGCTGCGCATGGGTTTTGCGAGCGGCCACGCGAGCACGCGCCGGACCTTGGTCGCCGTCGATGGCGTCGATTTCGAACTGCGTTCGGGCGAGACTTTCGCGCTGCTCGGCGAATCGGGCTGCGGCAAGTCGGCGACCGCGCTTTCCTTGCTGCGCCTGCTGCCGGCCGCCGGGCGAATCCTTGACGGCGAAGTCGAATTTGCCGGCCGCGAGTTGCTGGCTTTGCCCGAGACCGAGATGCGCGCGGTGCGCGGCGGCGGCATGGCGATGATCTTCCAGGAGCCGGCGACCAGCCTCAACCCGGTGCTCACCGTCGGGCGGCAGATCGGCGAGGTGCTCGAACGCCATCTCTCGCTTTCGGGTCAGGCGGCGCAAAAGCGCGCGCGCGAACTGCTCGACGCGGTCGGCATCGCCGACGCGCAGCGCCGCCTGCGCGAATATCCGTTCCAGCTCTCGGGCGGAATGAAACAGCGCGTGATGATCGCGGTCGCGCTCGCCGGCAATCCGCGCTTGCTCATCGCCGACGAGCCGACCACGGCGCTCGACGTCACCATCCAGGCACAGATCCTCGACCTCTTGCGCCGCTTGCAGGCCGAGCGCGGCATGGGAATGCTGCTGATCACCCACGACCTTGGCGTCGTCGCGCAAATGGCGCAGCGCGTCGGCGTGATGTACGCGGGCGAGCTCGTCGAAGAGGCGCCGCGCGACGCGTTCTTCGCCGCGCCGCGCCACCCCTATACGCAGAAGCTCTTTGCCGCCTTGCCCGAGCTTTCGCGGCGCGGTGGCCGGTTGGCGACGATCGCCGGTCAGCTGCCTTCGCTCTCTGCGATGCCGCCCGGCTGCCGTTTCGCGCCGCGCTGCGCGCACGCTTGGGCGCGCTGCCGCGAAGAATCACCGGCGTGGTCGGCAGTGGGGCCCGAGCACCGCGTTCGCTGTCATCTGCTCGCCGAGCCGGGCCGCGCGGCGGTCGTCGCGCCGCTCGGCGAAGCGCCTGCCGCCGTCGTTGAGGCGCCGGAATCTTCGCTGCTGCGCGTCGAGAATCTGTGCGTTCATTTCCCGATCCGCCGCGGCGTATTGCAGCGAACCGTCGGCTACGTCAAGGCGGTCGATGGCGTGAGTCTCGAACTCGCGCGCGGCAGAACGCTGGCGCTGGTCGGCGAGTCGGGTTGCGGCAAGACGACCGTCGGCAAGGCGATCCTGCAACTGATTGCACCGACCGGCGGCAGTGTGCGGCTCGACGGGCGCGAAGGCATCGAACTCTGCGGCCTGTCGCGCGGCGCGCTGCGCCCGCTGCGCCGACGCCTGCAGATGATCTTCCAGGATCCTTTCGCCTCGCTCAATCCGCGCTTGCCGGTCGGCGAGATCATCGGCGAGGGAATGAACGCGCTGGCACCGCTGGCCGACAGCACGGCGGCGATCGCCACGCTGCTGCGCCAGGTCGGGCTCGACGCAGACGCCGCGTTTCGCTATCCGCACGAGTTCTCGGGCGGCCAGCGCCAGCGCATCGCGATCGCTCGCGCGCTTGCCGTCGCGCCCGAGCTGATCGTCTGCGACGAGCCGACTTCGGCGCTCGACGTCTCGGTGCAGGCGCAGATCCTCAACCTGCTCAAGGCGCTGCAGGACGACCTCGGGCTCGCCTATCTCTTCATCACGCACAACTTCGCCGTCGTCGAGTACCTGGCGAACGAGGTCGCGGTGATGTACCTTGGCCGAATCGTCGAGCACGGCAGCGTCGACGAGGTCTTGCGCTCGCCGCAGCATCCCTATACGCGCGCTCTACTGTCGGCGGTGCCAGATCCGCGCGCGGCGGGCGCACCGCAATTCATTCGCCTGGCCGGCGAGACGCCGTCGCCGGCCAATCCGCCGACCGGCTGCCACTTTCACCCGCGCTGCGCGCAGGCGAGCGACGTTTGCCGCGCGAGCTATCCGCCAATCAGCCGCGTTTCGGAAACTCACGTCGTTCGCTGCCACCTTTACCGGCGATCTGAGGCAAGCTGATGCCGATCGCGCTCGTCTCGCTCAAAATCACGCTGGTGCCGCTGCTGATCGGCGCCGTCACGCTTGCCGGGCGGCGCTGGGGGCCGGCGGTGGCGGGCTGGCTGTCGGGTTTGCCGATGGTCTCCGGTCCGATCATGTATTTCATCGCGCTTGATCAGGGCGCTGCGTTCGTTTCGCGCGCGATCGTCGGCATGTTGCTCGGCGTTTTCGCGATGCTCGGCTTCATCCTCGCCTATGCCTGGGTGTCGACTTGCCGGTCGTGGCGCGCGAGCTTGCTCTGTGCGTTGACCGCCTATTTCGTCGCCGTCGCGCTATTGAATACGCTCGAGCTGTCGACGAGCGTCGTGACCGTGATGGTGCTTGCCGTCCTGCTGCTCGCGCCGCGGCTTTTCCCGCGCGCCGAGCTGCGCGCGATCGACGTCGCGTCAGCGCGCGGCGAGATTTACGTTCGCATGGCGGCTGGTGCGATTCTGGTGCTGGCGGTGACCTATTCGGCCGCGTCGTTCGGCGCGCAATTGAGCGGCCTGTTTTCGATGTTTCCGGTGATCAGTACGGTGCTTGCCGTCTTCTCGCACCGCCAGTGCGGCCACGAGTTCACCATCTGTCTGCTGCGTGCGATGGTCTTCGGCTGGTACGCGTTTCTGGTTTTCTGCATCGTTCTCGGCTGGGCCTTGCCCTTGTTCGGCATCGGCGCCGCCTTCCTGGCGGCGAGCGCGGGCGCCGCCTGCGCGCAGATCGTTTCCGGCCGCTTGCTGCGGCCTCGGACCCGGTCGTAGCGTGTCGGGCAGCCCGACCGATCAATGCTACGAGTTCTGCGCCAGCTGGATGGTCAGCGTCTTGCCCGGGGTCAATGCGTTGGGCGAGATGCGGTTCCAGCGCAGCAGGTCGTCCTTGCTGACATTGAAATGCTTGGCGATCGACGCCAGCGTGTCGCCATTGCGGATGACGTAGTGGGCGACCTTGGGCGCCGGCTTGCCGGCGGTCTTGGCGCCGGCCTTGTCGGCCTTGGTGCCGGCAGTCTTTTCCGGCTTGGCGGTTTTCTCGGGCTTGGCGTTTTTTTCGGCTTTGGCGAGCTTTTCCGGTTTGGCGGTCTTCTCTGACTTGGCGGTCTTTTCAGCCTTGGCGCTAGCCTTCTCGGCCGTAGCGTTCTTGCTCGCTGCGGCGAGCGTCAGATGGCTGCCGACGGCGATCTTGTCGCTGCGCAGATGGTTGATTCGCTTGAGTTCGGCAACCGAGCTGCCGTAGCGTTTGGCGATTTGCGGCAGCGTTTCGCCCTTGCGTACCGTATGCGAGCGTTCCGGGTCGGCCGCAGGCAGTCGCGGCTGTTCGGGTAGCGGCTCGACATTGACCGGGTCGGCGCCCTGCTGCCCGGCGACCAGCAAGGTGGCGCCGGGGCTGACCTTGATGCGTCCCTTGATGCCGTTGGCCTCTTTGAGATTGGCCACCGTCATGCCGAAGCGCGGCGCGATCTTTTCGAGCTTGTCGCCCGGCCGCATGGTGTAGGCCTGCCACGACGACAGCGGCTTGTTGCTGCCTTCGTGGGCTTCGAGGTTGTCCATGAAGGTGTCGATCTTGTCGGCCGGGATCACCATCGGCGTGTCGGATTTGATCACCGGACGGTTGTGCGACGGGTTGAGCGCGACGAATTCCTGCACCGGCATTTCGGCGAGCTTGGCGGCGACCTTGACGTCGATGTTGGCGGTCGGCGTGACGGTGCCGAAATAGGCGCGGTTGGGGATGCCCTGCAGATTGAGCTCGGCCAGCAGTGCCGGATTGCTGAAGATGTTCTTGAGCGCCTGCAGCTTGGGAACGTAGTTCCTGGTCTCGTTGGGCATGGTCAGGCTCAGGTAGTCGGTCGGCAGCCCCTGCGCGCGGTTCTTGGCAATGGCGCGGCCGACGGCGCCTTCGCCCCAGTTGTACGAGGCCAGCGCCAGATGCCAGTCGCCGTGCATGTCGTAGATCGACTGCAGGTAGTCGAGCGCCGCTGCGGTCGACGCGACGATGTCGCGCCTATCGTCCTTCCACCAGGTCTGGTCGAGGTTGTAGCGCTTGCCGGTGGCCGGGATGAACTGCCACAGGCCGGACGCCTTGGCCGGCGAATAGGCCATCGGGTTGTAGGCGCTCTCGACCATCGGCAGCAGCGCGAGCTCCATCGGCATGCCGCGCTTTTCGAGTTCTTCGACGATATGGTGCAGGTAGCGGCTGCTGCGTTCGACGACGCGGCGCAGGTAGTCGGGCCGGTTGAGGTACCACTGCTGGTGCGAAAGCACCAGGTCGTTGTTGATGTCGGGCATGGCAAAACCGTTGCGCATGCGCTGCAGCAGGTCGTCGGTTTCGCGGGTCAGGTCGATCGCCTGCGGCAGCTGCTGTTGCGTCTGGATTACCACGACCGGCAGATTTCCCGCTGGGGCGCGTGCCTGGCCGAGCCGGGTCGCGCTCTTGAGCGCCAGCGGGTCTTGCCGGCTGCCGTCGGCGGATGCGGGGTCGCCATCCTGCGGCACCGTCGCGCAGCCCGAGAGCAGCAAGCCGACAACGCAGGCCAGGCGAGCCCAGGCGGTCATTGAAAAAGTGATTCGTGGCGTCATCCGTAGTTCCTGTGCGGGTCCCCGGTGATCGCGGGGTGGCGCTCCCCGGGTGGCGGGGCGCCTAGTCGAATGTTCCGGGTGCAACCGGCGGATTATAGCCCACCCGCGCCGTCGAATCCGGGCAATGCGCTTGCCGTCAAATGGCGTTCACTTCGCGCCGGGAACCGCCGCCGGCGATTGTTTCTCTGCCTTGACGCCAAGGAATCGTGCCGTCTGATCGCTCTTTCCTCGCAAAACCCGGATAATCACGCTTTCACTCACAGGGGCCCGTTATGAGCATTCTCGTTACCGGCGGCGCCGGTTTCATCGGCAGCAATTTCGTTCTCGACTGGCTGGGGGCGTGCGACGAGCCCGTCATCAACCTCGACAAGCTGACCTACGCCGGCAACCTCGAAAACCTCGCGAGCCTGCACGGCGATTCGCGCCACCTGTTCGTCCACGGCGACATCGGCGATTTCGCGCAGGTTGCTCGCCTGCTCGCCGAGCACCAGCCGCGCGCGGTGATCAATTTTGCCGCCGAATCGCACGTCGATCGCTCGATCCACGGTCCGGGCGAGTTCATCGCGACCAATATCGTCGGCAGCTTTCAGCTGCTCGAAGCGGTGCGCGCCTACTGGGGTGCGCTCGCCGAACCCGCCAAGGCGGCTTTTCGCCTGCTGCACGTATCGACCGACGAAGTCTATGGCTCGCTCGGCAAGGACGATGCGGCGTTTACCGAACAGCACCGCGTTGAACCGAACAGCCCGTATTCGGCTTCGAAAGCAGCATCCGACCATCTGGTTCGCGCCTACCACCATACCTACGGTCTGCCGGTGCTGACGACCAACTGCTCGAACAATTACGGGCCGTATCACTTCCCCGAGAAGCTGATCCCGCTGTTGATCGTCAATTGTCTGGCCGGCAAACCCTTGCCGGTCTATGGCGACGGTCAGCAGGTCCGCGACTGGCTCTACGTCAAGGATCACTGCAGCGCGATCCGCCGCGTGCTGGCCGCCGGCCGGGTCGGCGAGACGTACAACGTCGGCGGCTGGAACGAGAAGACCAACCTCGAGATCGTCGATACCGTCTGCGCGCTGCTCGACGAGTTGCAGCCGCGCGCCGACGGCGTTCCCTACCGCGCGCAGATCACTTACGTCACCGACCGTCCGGGCCACGACCGGCGCTACGCGATCGACGCGCACAAGCTCGAGCGCGAGCTCGGCTGGCGACCGGCCGAGACCTTCGAAACGGGGATCCGCAAGACGGTGGCCTGGTATCTCGCCAATCAGCCGTGGGTCGCCAATGTGCTCTCCGGCGGCTATCGCGAGTGGCTTGCCAAGCAGTACGGGGAAACGGCGTGAAGATTCTGCTTTTTGGCAAGGGCGGTCAGGTCGGTTGGGAGCTGCAGCGCAGCCTCGCGCCGCTCGGCGAGCTGGTCGCGCTCGATCACGACAGCGCCGCGCTGTGCGGCAACTTTGCCGATCTGGCGGGGCTGGCGGCGACCGTCCGGGCAGTGGCGCCCGACGTGATCGTCAATGCGGCGGCGCATACGGCGGTCGATAAGGCCGAATCGGAACCAGAACTCGCGCGAACGCTCAACGCGCTGGCGCCGGGTGTGCTCGCCGACGAAGCGCAAAAACTCGGCGCCTGGCTGGTGCATTACTCGACCGACTACGTCTTTAACGGCAGTGGCAACACGCCGTGGCGCGAGTCCGACGCCACCGGCCCGCTCAGTGTCTACGGCCAGACCAAGCTCGAAGGCGAGCAGGCTGTCGCGCGCTGCGCGCGCCACTTGATCTTCCGCACCAGCTGGGTGTTTGCCGCGCGCGGCGGCAACTTCGCCAAAACGATGCTGCGCCTGGCGCGTGAGCGCGAGAGCTTGAGCGTGATCGCCGACCAGATCGGTGCGCCGACCGGCGCCGAACTGCTCGCCGACGTCACCGCGCACGCCTTGCGCACGGTGCGGGGCCGTCCTGCCGAATTTTCCAAATTCGCCGGGCTCTACCACTTGGTCGCCGGTGGCGAGACGAGCTGGCACGGTTTCGCCTGCCACGTGCTCGAACGCGCGCAGGCGATGGGGCAGACGCTCAAGGTCGGTCCGGATGAAGTCCGCGCGATCACCACCGCCGACTACCCGACTGCGGCGCGGCGCCCGCTCAACAGCCGGCTCGATACCACGCGTTTGCGCGAAACCTTCGACCTGCACCTGCCGGACTGGAAAATCGCGGTCGATCGGATGCTCGACGAGATTCTGTAAGAAGATTCACCAAAGGAAAGCACTTCATGATCCAACGCAAAGGCATCATCCTCGCCGGTGGTTCAGGAACCCGGCTCTACCCGGCGACTCAGGTCGTCTCCAAACAACTGTTGCCGATCTTCGACAAGCCGATGATCTACTATCCGCTGTCGACGCTGCTGCTCGCCGGAATTCGCGACGTGCTGGTGATCTCGACGCCGCAGGACACGCCGCTGTTCGAAAAGCTGCTCGGCGACGGCAGTCAGTGGGGGATCAGCATCTCTTACGCGATCCAGCCTTCGCCCGACGGCCTGGCGCAGGCTTTCCTGATCGGTGAGTCCTTTCTCGGCGATGCGCCTTCGGCACTGGTGCTCGGCGACAACATCTTCTACGGCCACGACTTCGCCGGGCTGCTCAAGAACGCCAACGAACGTACTGCTGGCGCGTCGGTGTTCGCCTACGCGGTCACCGATCCCGAACGCTATGGCGTCGTCGAGTTCGACGGCAATGGCCGCGCGATCAGCCTCGAAGAAAAACCGAAAGTGCCCAAGTCGCGCTACGCGGTGACCGGGCTTTATTTTTACGACCAGCAGGTGGTCGAATTGGCCAAGTCGATCAAGCCGTCGCCGCGCGGCGAGCTCGAAATCACCGACCTCAACCGCCTTTATCTCGAGCAGGGGACGCTCGACGTCGAGACCATGGGTCGCGGCTACGCCTGGCTCGACACCGGAACGCACGAATCGATGCTCGAAGCGAGCCAGTTCATCCAGACCATCGAACGGCGCCAGGGACTCAAGGTCGCTGCGCCCGAGGAAATCGTCTGGCGCAACGGCTGGATCGACGATGATCAGCTCGAACGTCTGGCGCAGCCGCTCGCCAAGTCCGGCTACGGCGAGTACCTGTTCGGCTTGCTCAGCGAGAGGGGACGTTGATGACAGCGACGCCAACCGCCATCGCCGACGTGCTGCTGATCGAACCGAGAGTCTTCGGCGACGATCGCGGCTTCTTCTTCGAGAGCTACAACCAGCACGCTTTTCGCGAGGCGTCGGGTCTTGGCGTCGATTTCGTCCAGGACAACCATTCCAAATCGGCGCGCAACGTGCTGCGTGGCCTGCATTACCAGATCAGGCAGCCACAGGGCAAGCTCGTTCGCGTGGTCGCCGGCGAGGTCTATGACGTCGCCGTCGATCTGCGCCGCGGGTCAAAGACCTTCGGCTGCTGGGTCGGCGAGGTCCTGTCGGCCGACAACAAGCGCCAGCTCTGGATTCCGCCGGGAATGGCGCACGGCTTCGTGGTGCTTTCCGAAACCGCCGAGTTTCTCTACAAGACGACCGATTACTGGGCGCCCGAGCACGAACGCTGCATCGCCTGGAACGACCCGACGTTGGCCATCGATTGGCCGCAATTGAACGGCGAGCCGCTGCTCTCGGGCAAGGACGCCAAGGGAGTGGCTTTCCTGCAGGCCGAGCTGTTTGACTAGGCCGGCAACGTCGTTCCCGACATTGACTTGATAAAACGCGGATAATCGCGCGATGTTTCCTTGGAGAGCAGCATGAGCATTCTGGTTACCGGCGGCGCCGGCTATATTGGCTCACACACCTGCGTCGAACTGCTCAACGCCGGTCATCAAGTGACGGTGTATGACAACTTCTGCAACAGCCATCCCGAATCGCTGGCGCGAGTTGAGCGAATCACCGGCAAAAAGCTCAGTGTGGTGCGCGGCGACGTTCGCGACCGCGCGGCGCTTTGCGCCGCGCTGCGCGAGAGTCGCGCCGACGCGGTGATTCATTTCGCCGGGCTCAAGGCGGTCGGCGAATCGGTCGCCAAGCCGCTCGCCTACTACGACGTCAATATCGCCGGTACGCTGCGCCTGCTCGAAGCGATGGACGAGTGCGGCGTCAAGACGCTGGTTTTCAGTTCGTCGGCGACCGTCTATGGCGACCCGCAACGCCTGCCGCTGACCGAGGATCATCCGCTCTCGGCGACCAATCCGTACGGCCGCAGCAAGCTGATGATCGAGGACATCCTGCGCGATCTCTACGTCAGCGACCCGTCGTGGCGGCTCGGCCTGCTGCGCTATTTCAACCCGGTCGGCGCTCATCAGAGCGGGTTGATCGGCGAAGACCCGCAGGGCATCCCCAACAATCTCATGCCTTTCGTCGCCCAGGTCGCGGCTGGCCGGCGCGAGTTCCTCAACGTCTGGGGCGATGACTATGCGACGCCCGACGGCACCGGCGTTCGCGATTACCTGCACGTCGTCGATCTGGCGCTGGGCCACCTCAAGGCGCTCTCCCGCCTGCAGCAGCACGCCGAGTGTTTGACCGTCAATCTCGGCACCGGCGTCGGCTACAGCGTGCTCGACATGGTGCGCGCCTTCGAGCGCGCCAGCGGGCGACCGGTGCCTTACCGCATCGCCGCTCGCCGGCCGGGCGACATCGCCGCGTGCTACGCCGATCCGAAGCGCGCGCTCGAATTGCTGGGCTGGCGCGCAGAACGCGGACTCGATGCCATGTGCGCCGATACCTGGCGCTGGCAGAGCGCCAATCCGCAAGGCTTTGCGGCGTAGTCCGCGGTCTTGCTCAGCAAAAATTCAACCTAGAAACCGCAGTTCAGACCACAACGACACAACGGACACAACGAAGATTCTTTGTTTTTTGATGTTTCTGTGATTCACCTTCTGGGTGATGCATCACTACGGTGCAAGCGATTGTCTTTTTCTTCGTGATCGTTGTGTTCGTTGTGGTTAACTGAGCTTTTAAGATTCAAGCCGTTTACGGCTGCGGCGCGGCATCGTCGGCCAGCCACAGGCACTGGCCCTTGCTTTCTTTCTGGACCGCCGCGAGCAGCGCCGCGTGTTCGGCGAGTTCGTCGTCGCTGGCGCGTACGATCTGCTGCTCGCGGCGCGGCCGGTCGGCCCGCGCCTGTTGATCGATCGCCTGCTGTTCGGCGCTGTCGCCCGCCAGGTCCATGATCAGGCTTTCCTGACCGCGCGTCATCGCGACATACACCTCGGCCAGAATCTCGGCGTCGAGCAGCGCGCCGTGCAGCGTGCGGCGCGAATTGTCGACGCCGTAGCGCTCGCACAGCACGTTGAGGTTGTTCTTCTTGCCCGGATGCAGGTCCTTGGCCATGCGCAGCGTGTCGAGCACACCGTGGCAGACGGTGCCGATCGGCGCCATGTCGAGCCGGCCGAGCTCGGCATTGAGAAAGCCGATGTCGAACGGGGCGTTGTGAATGATCAGTTCGGCGCCACGAACGAAGTCGAGAAATTCGGCGGCGATTTCGGAAAAACGCGGCTTGTCCTGCAGGAAATCGAGACTGATGCCGTGCACCGCCAGCGCCCCGGCGTCGATCTCGCGATCCGGGTTGAGGTAGCGGTGAAAGTGCCGATTGGTCAATCGCCGGTTGCGCATTTCGACGCCGCCGATTTCGATGATGCGATGACCGTGCTTGTGTTCAAGGCCGGTCGTTTCGGTATCGAGGAAGATTTGTCGCATGAAAGTGGACCGTCAAAAGAAGTACTTAACCACAACGAACACGGCGGGCACAACGAAATTCATCAAGAAAAGGGGGTTTCTCAGAATTAACTCAAAAGCAGGGGCTGCTGGTGAGTAAACGCTCAATCTCTTGGTTCTCGTTGTGTTCGTTGTGCCCGTTGTGGTTACCAGTTTTTTCAAAAATCTATCGCGCGGCGAGCAGTTCGTCGATGCCGCGGTTGGCCAGTTGGTCGGCGCGTTCGTTCCCGGGGTGGCCGGCGTGGCCCTTGACCCACAGCCACTTGAGGTCGTGCGTCTTGGCCAGCTCGTCGAGCCGCTGCCAGAGCTCGGCGTTTTTGACCGGTTTCTTGTCGGAAGTTCGCCAGCCGTTGCGCTTCCAGTTGTGAATCCACAGGCTGATGCCTTTTTGCACGTATTGCGAGTCGGTGTGGATGTGCGCCGCGGTCGGCCGCTTGAGCGCTTCGAGCGCGCGGATGACGGCGGTCAGTTCCATGCGGTTGTTGGTCGTGTCGTGCTCGCCGCCCCACAATTCCTTGCTGCTCTCGCCGCTTTGCATGAGAACGCCCCAGCCGCCCGGGCCAGGGTTGCCGCGGCAGCCGCCGTCGGCGTAGATATTGACGAGTGTTTCATTGACCACTTTGTTCGCTTTCCTTGTTGGTTATTGCGGTAAGTGCCTTGGGCGCCAGTTTCTTCTGGCTCCAGGGCGGCAGGATCAGGCGCATGCCGCGCACGCGTTTGACGGCGCGCAGCAAATATACGCCGCCGGCGAAGCTCCACCAGCGGTCGCCCGCCGCTTCCATGAAATGCCAGCGCTTGAGCCAGCGCTCATGGCGGCAGGGCGGCGCATAACAGCCAAAATTGCCGCGCTCGACCTCGAAGCTCAGCAGTTGCAGCCAGTCCTTGAGGCGCAGCACCGAGATGTAGTCGCCGCAGATCGGAAATTCGTCGCGGTCTTTCGGCAGGCGCCGGCGCAAACCCCACAGCGAGAGCGGATTGAAACCGGTAATCACCAGTTGCCCTTCGGGAATCAGCACGCGCTCGACTTCGCGCAGGATCTGGTGCGGGTCGTCGTGAAATTCGAGGACGTGCGGCATCACCACCAGATCGATGCTGTTGGCGGCGAACGGCAACTCGTGCAGGTCGCACAGCACATCGACCGCTCCCGACTCGCCGGCGACCTGACGCAGCGGAATGCGGTTATGCGCCAGCAGATCGTATTGCGGCAGTCCGAGCTGCAGCGCGTTGTAGCCGAACAGGTCGGCGACCACGGCGTCGATCTTGCCCTGTTCCCACGCCATCACGTAGCGACCTTGCGGCGAGTTGAGCCAGTCATCGCTGCCGGCAATTGACATTTTCCGCAGTTCTTCCACAATCAACCCATGTTCGACATCATCAGAATTCCAGCTTTCAAGGATAACTACATCTGGCTGCTGCGCAAGGGCGCTGCCGCGGTGGTCGTCGATCCGGGCGACGCCAGTCCGGTGCTCGAGGTGCTCGAGCGCGAAGGCCTGGCGCTGACGGCGATCCTGATCACCCACCACCATGCCGATCATCAGGGCGGCGTCGCCGGTTTGTTGGCGCATTATCAGGCCACGGTGTTCGGTCCGGCCGACGAGTCTATCACAGCGCTCAGCCGTCCCTTGCGCGGCGGCGAGACGATAGCCCTGCCCGAGCTCGGGCTGGCGTTCGAGGTGATCGCGGTTCCCGGCCATACGCTGGGCCACCTCGCTTACTACGGATCGGCTTGTCTTTTTTGCGGCGACACGCTGTTCGGCGCCGGTTGCGGGCGCGTCTTCGAGGGAACGATGGCGCAGATGCTCGCATCGCTTGAGCGTCTCGCGGCGCTGCCCGAGCGCACCGCCGTTTATTGCGCGCACGAATACACGCAAGCCAATCTGCGCTTCGCGCTCGCCGTCGATCCTGGCAACCGTCTGTTGCAACAGCGCGCGGACGAGGTCGCGCTGGCGCGCGCCGAGGGCCGGGCGAGCGTGCCGTCGACGCTGATGCAGGAAAAAGCGACCAATCCGTTTCTGCGCTGCGGCGAACCGGCGCTGATCGCTGCGGCGCAAAGCCGGGTCGCGCAGGCGAACGACCCGCTTGAGGTGTTTACCGTGTTGCGCGAGTGGAAGAACGCGTTCTGAACAAGCCGTCGCCTTTTTTTAAAATCGACATTTGGCGGCCTTCGCCAAGGCTTCGCGGCGAGCCGTGCTAAATTCGACCTTCGACAAAACAATAGCAGCGGGACAATATGATCGATAAAGCGAAAATTCAGGCGCTGGTGAAGTCCCCCAAAACAAGGAAATACACGCTGCGGATTGCGCTCGCTTTCGTCATCGTCGGCGTGCTCGGTTTCCTTGTGCTGCCGCCGCTCGTCAAATCGGTGCTGATCGATCAGTTGGGCCAGGCGCTGCATCGGCCGGTGGCCGTGAGCAGCGTGCGCATCAATCCCTACGCGCTGTCGGTCACCGTCGACGGGGTGTCGATCGGCGAGCGCGAAGGCGGCGAGACTTTCGCAAGTTTCGACAGCCTCTATGTCAACCTCGAATCGATGTCGATTTTCAGGCTGGGGCCAGTGGTCGGCGAACTGCGCCTGGTCAACCCCAAGCTCAAGGTCGTCCGCCTTTCCGAATCTCGTTACAACTTCTCCGACCTGCTCGACGAATTGATGGCCAAACCGAGAACGAATGATCCGGTGCCGGCTTTCTCGGTCAACAACATCCAGCTAAGCGGTGGGGTGATCGAGTTCGACGACAGGCCGCTCGCCGAAAAGCACGTGGTCAGCGACATCGCGCTGACGCTGCCGTTCGTTTCGAGCATGGCCTACGCGGTCGAGAGTTTCGTCGAGCCGGTGCTTTCGGCGCGAATCGACGGCGCGCCGTTGCTCGTCAAGGGGCGCAGCAAACCCTTCGCGAGTTCGCTGGAGAGCGAGATCGCGATCGATCTCGACGCGTTGCAGCTCGCCCAGTACGTTGATTACCTTCCGTTCAAGCTGCCGATCAAGGTGCTCTCCGGCTCGCTCGACAGCACGCTCAAGCTCGTCTTTCATCAGCAAAAGGACAAAGCCTCGACGCTGGTGCTGTCGGGAACGGCGGCGATCAAGCAGCTCGACGTCAAAGACTCGTCGGGCGCACCGTTGCTGGCGCTCAAACAGCTCGATCTGGCGATCGGCTCGGCCGACCTGCTTGGCGGCAAGTATGTCGTCGATCGCATCGCCGTCGATTCGCCGCAGATCGATGCGCGTGTCAGCAAACAGGGAACGATCAACTGGATCGAGTTCTTCAGCCAAAAAATGGCGGATGCCAAGGTCAATGCGCCGGTCGCCAAAAAGCCCGAGCCAGCGCTCGCCTGGTCGCTGGGCGAAGCCAAGGTCGCTGGCGGTGTGCTGCGCTGGCTCGACGAGTCGCACGGCAAGCCGTTCAACGCCAGCATCGAGGCGCTCGACCTGGACCTCAAGAAGCTCGACAGCAAGGGGGCGAAGCCCGCCGAATTCGACGTCGCCTGGCGGGTGAGCGCCGAGGATTGGCTCAAAGTCGATTCCTTCTCGGCCAAGAGTGGGCAACTCGATCTGGCCAAGCACGAGGTGCGCATTGGCAACGTTCAGGCGCGCGGCGTGCGCGGCCTGGTTCGGCGAAGCGTCGAGGGCAAGATTGACTTTCTGCAGACGCCGGCGCTGCGCGTCGTCGAGGCGTCGCAGACAGAAACGTCGGTGCCGTGGAAGATCACCATCGCCAAGTCGGTCGGCGAGGACATCGGACTTCGTTTCGAAGATCGCGCGCTTTCTCCGGTGGCGACGCAAACCGTCGATGGCCTGGGTTTTGAGATCGAGAACCTGTCGACCGAGCCGGGGCAGCGTGCCAAAGTGGCAACGCGCTTCAAGCTCAACGGCAAAGGCGACGTTGCGGTCGACGGCACGCTCAAGGCTTTTCCGGCGCTCGACGCCAACATCAACGTCGACGTCAAGGCGCTCGAGTTGCTGCCGCTGCAACCCTATTTCGCCGAGCAGCTCAATATTGCGGTGACGCGCGGGCAGGTGGCGGTGGCCGGCAACCTGCAGTTACGTGCCGACGATTCGGCCAAGAAGTCCGAGGCGTCGGGCGCGTTGCCATTGACCGGCGCTTTCTCCGGGCAGGCGACGATCGGCGATTTCTCGTCGGTCGATAAGCTCAACTCGACTGATTTTCTGCGCTGGAAATCGCTCTACGTCGGCAAGGTCGATGCGCGCCTGGGGCCTGACTCGCTGGCGATCGGCGAAGTGGCCTTGACCGATTTCTTCGCGCGCGTGATCGTCAGTCCCGAAGGCCAGCTCAACCTGCTGCAGATCGTTCGCCAGGGTGACGCCGCGCTTCCGGCCGCTGCGGACCAGAGCGCGAAACCGGCGCCAGCGTCGGGCGACGGCAAGGCTGTCGCCGAGGTCGCCGCCGCAGCGCCGATGATGCCGATCAAGATTGGCAAGATCACGCTGCAGGGCGGTAACGTCCGATTTACCGACAACTTCGTCAAGCCGAACTACTCGGCGAACCTCAAGAAGATCGGTGGCCGCATCAGCGGCCTGTCGTCGGATGCGGGCAGCATCGCCAGCCTTGAACTGCGCGGCAACTACGACGACGTCGCCCCGCTCAATATGACGGCCAAGATCAATCCGCTGTCAGCCAAGCCCTATCTCGATCTGCAGGCAGACATCAAGGGCATCGAGCTGACTTCCTTTTCGCCCTATTCGGGCAAGTACGCAGGCTACGCGATCGAGAAGGGCAAACTGTCGCTGTTCGTCAAGTACAAGATCGAGAATGGTCTGCTCGAAGCCGAGAACCGGGTTTTTCTCGATCAGCTGACTTTCGGTGACCCGGTCGATAGCCCGAGCGCGACCAAGTTGCCGGTCAACCTCGCCGTTTCGCTGCTCAAGAACCGCAACGGCGAGATCGACCTCAATCTGCCGATTTCGGGGTCGCTTGACGATCCGCAGTTCAGCGTCGGCGGACTCATCGTCAAGGTCATCGTCAACCTGTTGGTCAAGGCGGTGACTTCGCCTTTTGCGCTGCTCGGATCGATGTTCGGCAGCGGCGAGGAAATGTCGATGGTCGAATTCGATTACGGGCGCGCGGCGATTACGCCGGCCGCGCAGAAAACCATCGAGAACCTCGCCAAGGCGCTCGTCGACCGGCCGGCGCTGCGCCTCGAGGTCGAGGGGCGGGTCGATCCCGAGCGCGACCGCGAAGGCGTCAAGAGCGCTCGCATCGAGCGCAAGGTCAGAGCACTCAAGCGCGATGATCTGGCCAAGCAGGGCGTCGACAGCGCTTCGGCGCAGAACGTCGAGGTCAGTGCCGAGGAGTACCCGGCGCTGCTCGAGCGGGTCTATAAGGCCGAGAAATTTCCCAAGCCGCGCAATATGATCGGCTTGGTCAAGAGTCTGCCGGTCGAGGAAATGGAGAAACTGATGCTCGCCAACTCGACCGTCGACGACGACGATCTGCGCGCGCTCGGCGAGCGTCGCGCAAAAGCGGTACGCGACTGGCTGGTCGATCACGAGGTGCCCGCCGAACGCGTCTTCCTGCTGCCGACCAGGCTCGGCGAGGAGGCGGACAAACCGGGCGACAAGCCGGGGGCCGATGCCAAGGCCAAGAGCAGTCGCGTCGATTTCACGCTCAAATGAGCGCATGAGCAACTTCTGGCTCTACGCGCAGGCGGCGATCGGCCTGATCGTCTTGCTGCTGCAGCTTCTGCTGCTGTGGCGTAGCGGGCGGCAGGGCGATTCGCTCGATCCATCTTTCCGTTCGCTCGAAGACGCGCTGCAGCGCGTCGAGCGCGAGTTCCGGCAGGACCTGATGTTGGCTCGCCAGGATGCCGCGATGAGCGCACGCGGCGATCGCGAGGAGCAGGCGCAGGGCTTGGACCGCCTGGCCAAGATCCTGTCGGCGCAGGTCGGGCAACTCGGGGTCTTGCAGGGACAACAGCTCGAATCGTTCGCGCAGCAACTCTCGCGGCTGACGCAGAGCAACGAGCAACGCTTTGGCGAACTGCGCGCGTCGATCGAAGCGCGTCTTGGCGCGCTGCAGGCCGACAACGCGAGCCAGCTCGAGGAGATGCGCAAGACCGTCGATGAGAAGCTGCACGCGACGCTCGAGCAGCGCCTTGGCGACTCGTTCAAACTGGTCAGCGAGCGGCTTGAATTGGTGCACAAGGGACTGGGCGAAATGCAGACGCTGGCCGCCGGCGTCGGCGACCTCAAGAAGGTGCTGACCAACATCAAGACGCGCGGCACCTGGGGCGAGGTGCAGCTCGAAGCGCTGCTCGATCAGGTGCTGACCGCCGAACAGTACGAGAAGAACGTGATGACGCGGCCGGGCAGCGGCGAGCGCGTCGAATTTGCCATCCGGCTGCCGGGCGGCAGCGGTGATGAGCAGCGCCCGGTGTGGCTACCGATCGACGCCAAGTTTCCGATGGAGGATTATCAGCGACTGACCGACGCGCAGGAGCGCGCCGATCCGCTGGCCGTCGAACTGGCCGCCAGGGCGCTCGAGCTGCGCCTGCGCGACGAGGCCAAGAAGATCCGCGACAAATACGTCGAGCCGCCGCATACGACCGATTTCGCGATCCTCTACCTGCCGACCGAGGGCTTGTACGCCGAAGCGCTGCGCCGTCCCGGACTGGCCGACGGCCTGCAGCGCGATTTTCGCATCAGCGTCGCCGGACCGACGACGCTCGCTGCGTTGCTCAACAGCTTGCAGATGGGTTTCCGGACGCTGGCCATCGAGCGGCGCTCGTCCGAAGTCTGGGGCGTGCTGGGCGCGATCAAGACCGAATTCGGAAAATTCGGTGAAGCGCTCGACGCGACGCGCAAGAAGCTTGAACAGGCGACGCGCAGCATCGAGTCGGCGGGCGTGCGGACGCGCCAGATCGAGCGCAAGCTCAAAGGCGTCGAGGCCTTGCCGGTGATCGAGGCGCAGGCTCGCCTGGGTGCGCTCGAGGAGATCGAGCCGGTGGGCGACGACGAGTGAGTCGATGAAGACGCAGCAGCTCGACGCAGCGTTTCGCGCGACGCGCTATCGGGTTGACTGCGCCGCGGAATCTTTCGATCTGCGCATCGGCGTCGTCAATCGCGCTTTCGACGATTTTCTGCGCGCGCAAGGCGTTTCCTGCTGGGGCCTGCTCACCGCGTACAACCCTGGCGGGGTGCGCGGCGACGATGACAATGCGGCGCGTCAGCGTCGTTTGTTGCAGCGATTGCAGCGGCACGGCTGGCGCTATTTCTCGGCCGACAATGTCGCCGACGACGGGCGCTGGCCAGTCGAGCCCGGCGTACTGATCGTGCAGGTCGGCGAAACGGAACTCGGAGCACTGGCGTCGGAGTTTTCCCAAGCCGCGATCGTCTGCGGCGAGGTCGGTTTGCCGCCTCGCCTGGTCTGGCTCTAGACTGGCCGGTGGCCACGGGGCGATTTATTCCCCCCGAGTTTTTGGGGATGCGCTACCCTTGTCCGTACCGTCGCACACGGTGGGTCGTTGCCGTTTTTTGATCAACGCACAATTTGGGTCATCAGTGTCATGGACAAAAAAATCGGACGTTTCGAGATCGTTCGCGAATTGGGTCGGGGATCACAGAGCGTCGTCTATCTGGCGCGCGATCCCCATTTGCAGCGCGAGGTGGCGATCAAGACGCTGCATTTTTCACAACCTGACCCGCAGAAGAACCTGCGCTTGCTCACTGAAGCGCGAATCGTCAGTCAGTTGCGCCATCCCAATATCGTTCCCATCTTCGAGGCCGGCGAAGAGCAGGGCGACATCTACCTCGTCTTCGAGTATGTCGCGGGCAGCAATCTGGGCGATTACCTGGCCGCCGGTGGCCGCCTGTCGCCGGTCAAGGCGATCGGGATTCTGCTGCCGGTGCTCGATGCGATTGCGCACGCGCACGCGGCAGGAATCATTCACCGCGACCTTAAACCCAGCAACATCCTGATCGACCAGCAAGGCATGCCGCGCGTGATGGACTTTGGCATCGCCGCGCGCGTCGAGGCGGCCGGCAATGACGGCGAGTCGTTCATGGGAACGCCGTCGTACATGGCACCCGAGTATGTCGTTCGCCGCGAAAGCAGCGAACGCAGCGATGTGTTTTCGGCCGGATTGGTGTTCTACGAGTTGCTCAGCGGGCAGCGCGCAGTGCGCGGCAACAATGCCCAGGAAGTGATGGACCGGCTGGCCAACGAGGATATCAAGTTGCCGGCCGGTATCGAACTCGACGACCCCTTGGTCAGCATTCTTTATACGGCGATTGCGCGCAATCCGGAGCAGCGTTTCGCTTCGGTCAGCGCGTTGCGCGAAGCCCTCGAAAACTATCTGGAACCTGAAGAGCAGCTGCCTTCGGCCGACGCCAAGCAAAGCACCATCGATTTCCTGTTGCGGCGAATGCGTCACAAGAGCGATTTTCCGGCCTTGTCCGAGTCGGTGAGCACGATCAACAAGCTTGCGGGTTCCGACAAGGAGAGCATTACCAATCTCTCCAATTCGATCCTCAAGGATTTTTCACTGACCAACAAGATCCTGCGCCTGGTCAACTCCGTCTACTACCGGCAGGCGGGCGGCGGCAACGTCAGTACGATTTCGCGCGCGGTGCTGGTGCTCGGCTTTGACGCCGTGCGCAATATCTCGATCACGGTGATGCTGTTCGAGCATCTGCAAAACAAGGGCAACGCCAGCCAGCTCAAGGAGGAGTTCCTGCGCGCCAATCTGGCGGCCATTTTGTCGAAGGACATCGCCGAGAAATCGGCGGCGCGCGACGCCGAGCAGGTGTTCATCTGCGCGATGTTCCATAGCCTTGGCCGTCTCTTGAGTCAGTACTACTTCCCCGATGAAAGCGAAGAAATCAAGCGGCTGATCGATCAGAAGCCTTGTAGCGAGGACGCGGCAACGGCCAAGGTGCTGGGCATCACGTTCGAGGAACTGGGCATTGGCATTGCGCGCACCTGGGGATTTCCAGTGCTGATCGTCAACAGTATGCGCAAGCTGCCGCCGGGCAAGGTGCGCAAGGCCAACACGGTCGACGAGCGCATGCGCGTGCTGTCGGCGCTGTCCAATGAGCTGTGCACGATGATTTCCGATGGCGAGCCGGCGCAACGGCGCCAGGAGCTGCGAAAAGTCACCGCGCGCTTCGGCGAAAACATCACGCTCTCCGAGCAGGTGCTGCTCGAGACGATGGAAAAATCCTTGCTCCAGGTGGCGCAGTTCGCGATGATCATCGGCATCAACCTGAAGCAGTCATCGTTCGCGCGGAAGATGAAAACGTGGAGTGCCGGGCCGGCCGCTGCCGCCATCGATGCGGACCAGCCGGTGGTCAGCGATAGCGCTGAAACCGTGCTTTCCGACGTGGTCCCGGCGGGGGCGCCTGGCAGTCCGGCGCGCGAAGGCGAAGCAGAGGCGGCTGCCGGCAATTCGGAAGTGATTCTGATGGCGGGAATCCAGGATATCAGCAATACCCTGGTCGAAGAGTTCAAGCTCAATGACGTGTTGCGCATCATTCTGGAGACGATGTATCGCGCCAAGGGCTTCAAGCGGGTGATCCTCTGCGTTCGTGACGCGCGCAGCAACACCATGCTCGGCCGTTTCGGCTTTGGCCCGGATGCGCCGGAAATCGCCAAGCGCTTCAACTTCTCGCTGACCTTCACGCCCGATATCTTCCATGCCGCGCTGTCCAAGGGGGTCGATATCCTGATCAGCGATACCCATGATGCGAAAGTCGAGTCACGATTGCCGGAGTGGTTCCGCAAGGGGGTCAATGCCGGGACCTTTGTGATCTTCCCCTTGTGCATCAAGGGCAGCGCGGTCGCCATGATCTACGCCGACTGCGATTGCGCCGGCGAGATCGTGATTCCGGAAAAGGAGTTGTCGCTGCTGCGCACGCTGCGCAATCAGGCGGTGCTGGCGATCAAGCAGTCGACTTGAGCTGGCAAAGACTTCGCTGCAAGCCTTTGCCGACGCTCAGCTTACCAGAGCTTCCACCACGGCTCTTGGCGCTCGAGGCCGCGCGTGTAATAGACGCTGTTCGGGTAGTTCTTGCGCATCACGCGCTCGGCATCGTCGCGCAGGTCGTTCATCCCCAGCAGGTCGTAGGCCTTGACCATGATGAATAGCGCTTCTTCGATGGCCGGTGCGTCGGGGTAGGTTTTCACGGCGAACTGGGCGCGGTTGACGGCGGCGACGTAGGCGTTGCGCTTCATGTAGTAACGCGCGACGTGTACTTCGAGCGAGGCCAGCGCATTGACCAGGTATTTCATGCGCAGGATCGCGTCCGGCGTGTATTTGCTGTCCGGAAAGCGGGTCACCAGATTCCTGAACGAGTCGAACGATTCGCGAGCGCCTTTGGGGTCGCGTTCGGTCATGTCCTGCTGGCTGATCTGACCCATCATGCCCAGATCCTCGTTGAAGTTGACCAGCCCGCGCAGATAATAGACGTAGTCGACGTTCGGGTGGTTCGGGTGCAGCTTGATGAAGCGGTCGCAGGCGGCAACGGCCGAGGCCTGTTCGTTGATCTTCCAGTACGAGTAAGCGATGTCGATCTGCGCCTGCTGGGCAAAACGGCCATAGGGATAACGCGATTCAAGCTTTTCAAAATACTTGATCGCCTTGTCGTAAGCGTTGTCGCTCATCGCGTTCTTGGCTTCGCTGTAGAGCTTGTTGGCCGACCAGCCGACGGTTTCATCCTTCACTTCGGGCAGCAGTCCGCAACCGGAGATGAGTATGGCGAGGAAAAGCGCTGCGATAACCGCTAAACTACGCATGATGAAAATTCCACATAAGAAGACAGAAGTCGATTCGCCTGACCTTGGGCCAGGCAATGAGCGCGCCGATTATAACGCAAACCCCCGGCTTGCTCTTGGCGTTCCCGCCGATTGCGGCGGGCAGCGCCTCGATCAAGTGCTCGCCCGGCTGTGCCCACAGCATTCGCGCAGCCGGCTGCAGAACTGGATCCGCGAGGGCCGGGTCGCCGTCGACGGCGCTGCGGTCAGCGAGCCGAAGCAGAAACTGTGGGGCGGCGAACGCATCGAAGTGGCCGAAGCGCCCGACGAGAGCGAACAGTCGTCGGCACCGGAAGCCATTGCGCTCAATATCATCTACGAGGATGAGACGCTGATCATTCTCGACAAGCAGGCCGGTCTGGTGGTGCACCCGGGCAGCGGAAACTGGAGCGGAACGCTGCTCAATGCGCTGCTCTATCACGATCCGGCGCTCGCCAAGGTGCCGCGTGCGGGAATCGTGCACCGGCTCGACAAGGACACCAGCGGACTGATGGTCGTCGCCCGTACCATCGAGGCGCAGACCGACCTGGTTCGCCAGATGCAGGCGCATACGGTCAAGCGTTACTACCAGGCGCTGGTACGCGGCAAGGTCGAACTCGGCGGCACCGTCGATGCCCCGGTTGGCCGTCACCCGACGCAGCGAACCAAGATGGCGGTGGTCAAAACCGGCAAGCCGGCGCGCACGCACTATCGGATCGTCGAGCGCTTCATCGACTGTACGCTCGTTGAATGCGCGCTGGAAACCGGACGCACGCACCAGATCCGCGTGCACTTGACGTCGATCGGCCATCCGCTGGTCGGCGATCCGGTCTATGGCACCGGCACCAGCCGCGTGCCGAGCGGCCCGGACTTTCACCGCCAGGCGCTGCACGCGCGGCGCCTGGGCCTGGTTCATCCGGCCAGCGGCAAGCCGATGCTGTGGCGCTCGAATCTGCCCGAGGACATGGCTGAACTGATTCAGTACGCGCGCATGCTGGCTTTCGAGGCGCGCGCCGAAGAGCAAGACGACGAGGATGATTGGGACGACGAACTCGAGGGCGGTCCGCAAATCATCTATGCCCGTGGCGAGGGCGACGATGACGACGATGACGCCGAGCAATAAGGATTTTATCGTTCCCGACTGGCCAGCGCCGCCCAATGTTCGCGCGCTGCAGACGACCCGGCAGGGCGGCGTGAGCTTGCCTCCCTACGCCAGCTTCAATCTCGGCAATCACGTTGGCGACGACCGCCTGGCGGTCGCCGCCAATCGGGCGCGGCTAAGTGAATATCTGGCGGGCGATCCGGTCTGGCTGGAACAGGTGCATGGCACGCGCGTCGTCGATGCCGCCTCGTGTTCTCCAGGCGACCCGCCGGCGCAGGCCGACGCGTCTTTTTCGCGTGCGCCGGGAGCAATCTGCGCGGTGATGACCGCCGATTGTCTGCCGGTGCTTTTTTGCGCTGACGATGGCAGCGTCGTCGCGGCAGCGCATGCCGGCTGGCGCGGATTGCTCGCCGGCGTACTCGAAGAAACTATCGCCGCCATGGCCGTGTCGCCAGGCCGACTGCTGGCCTACCTCGGTCCGGCGATCGGGCCACGCGCCTTCGAAGTTGGCGATGAAGTGCGCTCAGCCTTCGTCGCTGCCGATGGTGCCACGGCTGCGGCTTTCAAGCCGGCGCTGCCGGGCAAGTGGCTGGCTGACCTCTATCTGCTGGCGCGTCTGCGCCTGGCCATGCAGGGCGTCGCCCGGGTTTATGGCGGCGCTTTCTGCACGGCAAGCGACGCTGACCGTTTCTTTTCCTACCGACGCGACGGCCAGACCGGGCGCATGGCGTCATTGATCTGGCTCGCGTCCAGCTGACGCGCAAGCGCACAGTATCCCGTTCCGATTTTTGGCCGGCGTCGTTGTTTCTGTGGCGTGCCGGGAGGCAATCTACCCGCCATGCCCGCCGGGTAGATGATTTGCATTGACGCGCGTGCACCAGCGATCGATACTCGCGACTGTTCTGAATTTCTTGCTCTTCACTTACTAATCATCTGGAGGTGGGTCATGATTCACAGAATTATGCGGTCGGTCGTCTGCGCTCTCGCCTTGCTTGCTGCTCTGCAAGCCCACGCTCAACAGTATCCAGCCAAAGTCATTACGATCATCGTCCCGTTCGCCGCCGGCGGACCTTCCGACACCATTGCGCGCCTCACCGCGCAGACCATGGGCACGGCACTCAAGGCGACGATGATCGTCGAGAACGTTCCCGGCGCTGGCGGTACCATCGGCGCAGCGCGGCTGACCCAGGCCAAACCCGATGGCTATACGCTGTTCATTCACCATATCGGCCACGCCACGGCGCCGGCGCTCTACCGCAAGCTCTCCTATGACGCCATGCGCGATTTCGATCCGGTCGGCCTGATCAACGACGGGGCGATGACCTTTGTCGCGCGCAAGGATTTTCCGGCCAAGGACCTCAAGGAACTGCTCGCTTACGTCGCCGCCAACAAGGACAAGGTCAACATGGCCAACGCCGGCGTCGGCTCGGCGTCGCACCTGTGCGGCATGCTCTTCATGTCGGCGATCAAGACCGATCTGACGACCATTCCCTACAAGGGAACGGGGCCGGCGATGAACGACTTGCTCGGTGGTCAGGTGGACTTCATGTGCGATCAGACGACCAATACCACCAGCCACATCAAGGCCGGCAAGGTCAAGGTCTATGGCGTTACCACGGCCAAACGGATCGGTTCGATGCCCGAGGTGCCGACCATGAGTGAAGCCGGTCTGCCGAACTTCACGGTCACCGTCTGGCACGCGCTGTATGCGCCCAAGGGAACGCCGAAAGCGATCGTCGACCAGCTCTCGAAAGCGCTGCAGGAAGCCTTGAAGGACCCGACGCTCAAGCAGCGCTTTGCCGATCTGGGTTCCGAGCCCGTCGCTCAGGACCGTGCGACACCCGAGGCGCTGCGCGTTCAGCTCAAGTCCGAAATCGACAAATGGGGTCCGATCATCAAGGCGGCTGGCGTCTTTGCCGACTGAGCGCAGCGACCTGACGAGCTAAGGAGAATCACTTGAGTCCGATCGAACGCAATGCCAAAGACTTCTGGACCGGCGTCATCTACATCGTGATCGGCGGTGCCGCGATCTTCCTCGGCCGGGACTACGGGATGGGGACGGCGATGAAGATGGGGCCGGCCTATTTTCCGGTGATCCTGAGCAGTCTGTTGATCTTGATCGGCGCCATTTCGGTGATCCGCTCGTTTCTGAAGCCGGGAACTCCGGTCGGCACCGTGGCCTGGAAGGGCCTGGCGCTGGTCATCGCCTCGACGGTGCTGTTCGGTTTCATCGTGCGCGGTGCCGGGATGGCCATTGCCTTGCCGTTGATGGTCATCCTTAGCGCCTGCGCGAGCACTCGCTTTCGCTGGCAATACGCGCTGGCGCTGGCCGCTGGCGTGACTGTGTTTTGCATCCTGATCTTCCAGGTTGGCCTGGGGGTTCCGCTGCCGATATTGGGGTCTTGGTTCGGGGATTGACCCTGGCGCTGTGACTGTTGACTTGGTACTCCGGATTTTAATTCGCTGAGGTGCTATGGAATTCTTTGACAATATCGGACTGGGCTTTTCGGTCGCCTTGTCGCTGGTGAACCTTCTCTACTGTCTGGCCGGGGTTTTTCTCGGCACGCTGATCGGCGTGCTGCCCGGCCTCGGGCCGACCGCGACGATCGCCATGTTGCTGCCGGTGACCTTCACGCTGCCGCCGGTTTCGGCGCTGATCATGCTCTCGGGAATTTACTACGGGTCGCAATACGGTGGCTCGACCACGTCGATCCTGGTCAATGTGCCGGGCGAGGCAGCGTCGGTGGTCACCGCGCTCGACGGCTATCAGATGGCGCTCAAGGGCCGTGCCGGCGTCGCGCTGGCGACCTCGGCGATCGGTTCGTTCTTCGCCGGAACGGTCGCTACCGTCGTCCTGGCACTGTTTGCGCCGCCGCTCGCCGAAATCGCGCTCAAGTTCGGTCCGGCGGAGTTCTTTTCGCTGATGGTCCTCGGCCTGCTCGCCTCGCTGGTGCTGGCCAGAGGCTCGCTGCTGCACGCCACCGGCATGGTCGTCCTCGGCCTGCTGCTCGGGCTGGTCGGCGCCGACGTCAATACCGGCACCCAGCGCTATACCTTCGAGATTCCTCAGATGGCCGATGGCATCGGCTTCGTGGTCGTCGCGATGGGAATGTTCGGGCTGGCGGAAGTGGTGCGCAATCTCGAGAACGAGAACGACCGTCCGACGATCGTCAGCAAGATCACTTCGCTGATGCCGACCAAGGAGGACTGGAAACGCATCGTCGGACCGATCCTGCGCGGCACCGCGATCGGTTCGGCGCTCGGCATCCTGCCCGGCAGCGGCTCGATCCTCGGATCGTTCGCCGCCTACGCGATCGAAAAGAAGGTTTCGAAAAACTCGGCGGAATTCGGCAAGGGCGCGATCGAGGGCGTCGCCGCACCGGAATCGGCCAATAACGCGGGAGCCCAGACGTCGTTCATCCCGATGCTGACGTTGGGAATTCCCTCCAATCCGGTGATGGCGCTGATGATCGGCGCGATGGTGATCCAGGGGATTCAGCCCGGCCCGTCGGTGATTACCGAGCAGCCGGCGCTGTTCTGGGGAATCATCGTTTCGATGTGGATCGGCAATCTGTTCCTCGTCATCCTTAACCTGCCGATGGTCGGCATGTGGGTGAAAATCGTCAGTGTGCCCTATCAGTACCTGTTTCCGGCGATCCTGGTTTTTTGCGGAATCGGTGTCTTCAGCCTCAACAATACCGAGTTCGACGTCTATCTGATGGCGCTGTTCGGCGTCGTCGGTTATCTTTTCGTCAAGCTCGATTGCGAGCCGGCGCCGATGCTGCTCGCCTTCATTCTCGGTCCGATGATGGAAGAGTACCTGCGCCGCGCACTGCTGCTTTCGCGCGGCAATCCGATGATTTTCATCGAGCGGCCGATCAGCGCGACGATGCTTGGGCTGGCAGCGCTGGCGATCATCGTCGCGAGCCTGCCGACCTTCTACAAGAAACGCGAAGAAACCTTCCGCGAGTAGATTCAGCCAGATCGCCGCGCGCCATTGGCGCGCGGCAGCGGCCTCGTCAGCCGGGCCGCGCTCAAATTCGCCTCGCACTTCATTCCATCGCGTCCGGCGGCCTGTTAAAATCGTGCTGCCGATTCGGGCTGGGCTCGGGTCTATTCGCGTTCCCGTTGCGCACCGCTCAGCGGATCGTCGATCCGATGTTGTCATCCCCGTTCTTGATTGGATATTGCTAATGGAAGTCGTGACTTGCCTCCTCGCCGCCGAAGACGACGAACTCGAAGCCATCGGCGAATCGACCAACCCGCTCAACGAGTGGAGCGGCATCGAGACGCCCGGCCTCGATACGGTCAAGATCGCCACGCTGCATTGCCTGCTGACCGGAGATTCGCTGCAATCGTCGCTCGACATTTACGAGCCGGTCTATGTCGGCGCCAGCGAGACCATCGTCCTGCGGATCTCCGATGATTCGCTCGAGAAGCTCGCCATTCTTGACGACCAGGCGCTGGCGAGCGTCGCCAGCGAACTGACGGCGACCGAGGAGTTTGAAAACGACGATTGGCATGCCGACGACGTCCACGCGTTGCTCACCGAGATCGCCGGGCTGGCGCAGCTCGCCGAGTCGCAGGGGCAGGCGCTGTTCGTCTGGATGTCGCTTGCGCAGCGCTAATTCTCGCTGGAACTCACTACCTTGACCCGCTCGCAAGCCAATTTTTTGCTCCTCGCGGTGGCCCTGATCTGGGGCTCGGCGTTTGTTGCCCAGGCCCAGGGCATGGCCGGGGTCGGGCCCTTCACCTTTACCGGGATCCGCTTCCTGCTCGGCGTCTGCATCGTCGCACCGCTCGCCTGGCGCGACCTGCGCCTGATTTCGCGGCGCCCGGTGCAACTTATGCGGCGCGATGCGCAGGGGGTGCTGGCGCTGGGCGCGCTGCTGACGCTGGGCGCGGTCTTTCAGCAGATCGGCATCACCACGACGACAGTGACCAACGCCGGTTTTCTGACCGCGCTCTACGTCCCGCTGGTACCGCTGATTTCCTGGCTGCTCATGCGCGTCAGGCCGCACTGGTCGGTGTGGCCGACGTCGATCGGTTGCCTGGTCGGCACCTGGATGCTGTCCGGCGCCGGTGGTGTCAGCCTGGGCATCGGCGACGCCTGGGTGATCGCCAGCAGCCTGTTCTGGGCCTTGCATGTGATCTACGTCGGGCGCCTTGCCGAACGCATTGGCGGCCCCTTTCTGGTCGCCTGCGGGCAGTTTCTGGTGTGTGGCCTCGCCTGCCTGCTGTGGGCGGGATTAACCGAGACGATCTCGCTTGACGGAATCCGGCAGGCGGCGTTGCCGATCATCTATACCGGCGTGCTGTCAGTCGGTTGCGCTTACACCGGGCAGGTCGTCGGCCAGCGCTATGCGGCGGCTGCCGACGCCGCGATCATTCTTTCGGCCGAGACGCTGTTCGCCGCGTTGTTCGGCTATTGGATGATGGACGATCGCCTCAATGCCACGGGAATCGCCGGTTGTGCGCTGATTTTCGCCTGCATCGTCGCCGTGCAGATGATGCCTTTGATGGCGTCCAGACGCGTCGAGCGGATTTAGCGCAGCGCAAAGGCGATGCGGATCCCCGAGATCAGCATCTGTACCGCCATCGTCGTCAGGATCAGCCCCATCAGGCGTTCGAGCGCCTGCATGCCGGCCTTGCCGAAGAGCCGCGCAAACCATCCGGAGCCGAGCAGGAACGCCGCGTTGATGGCGCTGGCCAGGATGATGGCGGCGACCCAGACGAAGAGCGCCTGTCCTGATTCGCGCGAGGCGAGCAGCACGGTGGCCAGCGCTGACGGTCCGGCGATCATCGGGATCGCCAAGGGGACGATGAAAGGTTCGCCGTCGGCTTCGTTCTCGGCGAGCTCGGCGCCGAGGTGGTTGGCCGGCGGAAAGACCATGCGCAGTGCGATCAGGAAAAGAATCAGGCCGCCGGCAATTTCGAGCGCCGGATCGGTGAGGCGCATTGCCAGCAGCAGCCAGTCGCCGACGAAGAGGAAGGCGACCAGCACGACGACGGCGACGGCGCTCTCGCGCAGGATGATGTGTCGGCGACGTGCGCTCGGGACCTGGCGCAGCAGCGACAGCACAAAGGGGATGTTGCCTAGCGGGTCGAGCACCAGCAGCAGCAGGAAAACAGAAGAAAACAATTCGCCGTTCATCGCCCGTCCCATCGTGGTCTGCCGCTGGAAAACGCAAACGGCGCCGCGATCAGCGGCGCCGCTATTCGAGAATCCTGATTCTAGTTCAGGTTGTAGCGCGCCATCAGGTTGACGCGCGACATGTCGCCCTTGTCGCCGAGCAGTGTCTCGCGTTCGCCCCAGATGTACTCGAGGCCGACATCGACCAGCTTGATCGGGTTCCAGATGCCGCCGATGTGGGCCTGGGTGACGCGGCGGTTGACGCCGTACTGGCCGGTGCCGAAGCCATTGGCAATGGCAAAGTCGGTGTAGTCGTTGTTATAGGTCTTCTGGGTGCCGAGGACGAAGTTCATGCGAAAGGTCTCGCTGAACTTGCGCTGATAGCCGAGCACCAGACCCAGCGATTTTTCCATCAACACCTTGTTGGCCACCGGGTCGTACGAAGCGCCCTCGATGTAATTGAAGTAGCGGCCAATACCGTGACCGCCGGTGACGATCCAGCTGATGAAGTCGTCGCCGACGGTCTTGATCTGGCCGCTCGCCGCCAGACCGTAGCCGCGGTTCGACTGGTTGGCATTCTGCGTAACGCCCGGCGCGACGTTGATGTCGCCGTTGACGCGCAGTTCATGCGTGACACCACGGAAGCTCAAGGAACCCCAGTTGAAGGTTCGATCCCAGCGCGCGACAAGGTCGGGCACCTTGGCGAAGCCTGCCGACGTCGCCGTACCGGTCGGGTCGAGCACGTAGCTCGACGAGTTCTCGATCGCCGCCGAGAAGTTGCCGTATTCGGGCGTCGTGTAGGTGTAGCGGATCTGCGGTTGGCGGATGAAGGTCGATCCGATCGGGCCGTTGAAATCGACGGTCTCCGGCGTGTTGTCGACATCCATGAACGTCGACCAGGTCTGGCCGACCAGCCACGGCCCCAGCTGGAAGTACGCGTGGCGCAGGCGGAAGCCATAACTGTTGGTCGCCTGCTGGGTGTAGATGCTTTGCAGCGAGCCATCGACCTGCGAGTTGCCGGTACGCGGGTCGTTGTTGAAGTCGCCCTCGACCTTGGCCATCAGCTGGCCGTATTGTGTCGGCGTCGACGCTTCGACGCCGATGCGCGAGGTGCGTGCCGTGAGGTAGGCTTCGCCGCTGCGCTGGGCATTGGCCGAGCCGCGCAGCGGCATGTAGGGCATGAAAGTCGAGTAGTCGTTGGCGCCGCCGTCGCCCTTCCACTCCTTGACCATGTCGACCTCGGCGACACCGTAGAGGCGCACCGAAGTGTCGGAGCCGGGGACGCGGAACGAGCCGGGGATGTCGCCGCCGACGACCGCTTCCTTGCCCTGCGCGGCGACCTGATCCTTGAGCTCGGAAACTTCCTTGGCCGACGGGGTCGACGCCTTAAGCGCTTGCAGTTGCTCCATCAATTGCTTCATCTGCGATTCGAGCTGCGCGATGCGCTCAGCGTCCGAGGCGTGGGCGGTCGAGCCGAGGCCGATGGCGAGTAATGCGAGGGCGACTTGCTTGAGCTTCATGGCGTCTCCGTGAGTTGATTGTTTTCTGGCGTTGATTGGGGGTTCGGGTTGGGGGGGGGCATCAGAAGCCGTGCCTGACCTGCGACAGGAAAGCCTGCGCACGTTCGTGGTCGGGGTTCGAAAAGAACGCTTGCGGCGTGGTGTCCTCGAGAATCGCGCCTTCGTCGAAGAAGATCACGCGGTCGGCGACTTCCCTGGCGAAGCCCATTTCGTGGGTCACGACCAGCATGGTGATCCCGGTGTGCGCGAGTTCGCGCATCACGGTCAGCACTTCGTTAACCATCTCCGGGTCGAGCGCCGAAGTCGGTTCGTCGAACAGCAACACCTTGGGGTCCATCGCCAGCGCGCGCGCGATCGCCACGCGCTGCTGCTGTCCGCCGGAGAGCTGTACCGGATACTTGTGCGCCTGGTTCTTCAGACCAACGCGTTCGAGCAGCGCCATGGCCCTGGCTTCGGCGTCCTGGCGTGACATCTTGCGCACGCGGATCGGCGCCAGCGCGACGTTGCGCAGGATCGACAGGTGCGAGAACAGGTTGAAGCTCTGGAAGACCATTCCCACTTCGCGGCGGATGGCGTCCAGATGCTGCAGATTGTCGTTGAGCTCGATGCCGTCGATGATGATTTCGCCAGCGTCGTGGGTTTCGAGTCGGTTGAGGGTGCGCAGAAAAGTCGATTTTCCCGAGCCCGACGGGCCGACGATCGCCGTGACCTGGCCTTCGGAGAAACTGGCGGAAACGCCACGCAGCGCATAGAAACTGCCAAAGCGCTTATCGACGTTGCGCGCGATGATGATCGGTTGGGGCGTGCTGTTCATGGGGTCGTCCGCCTAGCGCTTCTGGCCGACGTCAAGCCGTGCCTCAAGCGCCGCCGTGAGGGTCGTGAATGCGGTGGTCAGGATCAGATAAATGGCGGCGATCGTCAGAAACACCGGTATCGGTTGAAAGCTCTCGGCCTGCACGCGGTAGCCGACCATCGTCAACTCGACGACGCTGATGACGTAGGCCAGCGACGAGTCCTTGACCAGCGACGCCATGTTGTTGGCCAGCGCCGGCAGCGCGACGCGCAGGCTCTGCGGCAGCACGACGTCGAGGAAAGTCTGCAACGGCGTCAGGCCGAGCGCCTTGGCGGCCTCGACCTGGCCGTGCGGTACCGCCAGAATGCCGGCGCGAACGCACTCGGTGTTGTAGGCGCCGATGTTGAGCGACAGTGCGATCGCGGCGCACGCGAAATCCGAGAGACTGATGCTTGTCGGCATGATCGACGGGACCGCCAGCCAGACGAACAGGATCTGCAGCAACAGGGGCGTGCCGCGGATCAGCCAGACGTAGAAGTCGCAGAGCAGGCGCAGCGGCATGAATTTGGAAAGCTTGCCAATTCCCGCCAAGATCCCGAGTACGACGCCGACAGACCCGGAAATGAGCGTCAGCCAGACGGTGATGCGCGCGCCTTCGGTGAACTGCTGGGCAGCCGGGCCGATCGGCGCCGGCGCTGCCGACAGCGGGATGGCCACTCCCCAGAGGAAGAAGAGCAGGCCGGCCATTGCGCCAAACATGGTCCAGCCAGGGTATTTCTTGGTCCAGTTCATTTTAGGAAGCCTGGCCTACGGGTGGCAGTTAATGTCCGTCTTGAAGAATTTTTGCGAAAGCGCAGCCAAGGTGCCGTCCTGCTTGAGGTCGGCGAGCGCCTGGTTGAGCTTGTCGATGAACTCCTTGTTGTTCTTGCGCAGGATCATCGAGACGCGTTCGACGAAGATCTGTTCGCCGGCAACGATTCCCGAATCGGGGTTCTTTTCGAGTGTGGCCTTGATCAGCCACTTGTCGGAAATCCAGGCGTCGATCTTGCCGGCCTTGAGCGCCGAAAAGACTTCCGGGTCGGCCTTGTAGGTCTTCAGTTCCTTGATTCCGGGTATTTTCTTGGCGTTCTCGGCGTAGCTGGTCGCCAGCTGTACTCCGACAGTCTTGCCATTGAGCGATGCCACGGTCAGCGAACCGTCCTTGTGCGCAGCGATCTGTCCGCCAGTGCAGTAGTGCGGGCTGGCAAAATCAACTGCCTTGGCGCGTTCTTCAGTATAGCCGTGCGAGGCGATCGCGAAGTCGAAGCGATCCTGGCGGATCGAGGCGAGCTGCGCGTCGAACGAAACGACGCGCCATTCGAGCTTGAGGCCAAGTTTCTTGGCGACGGCTTCGGCGACCTCGACCTCATAACCGGTCAGCTTGGGGCCTTCAAAATAGTTGAAGGGGTAGAACGCGCCTTCGGTCGCGGCGATGATCGTTCCCGATTCCTTGATGACGCTCCAGTCACGTGCAACAACCGGGGTCGAAAACAGGATCGCCAAAGGAATGGCAGCACCCAACAATTTGGCCAGCAATCGCATGACTACTCCTGATGTACGTAGATGGGGGGCAACGCTAGCGCGCCACAGGTCCGGAACGGCCGGGCACGATAGCTAAGCGGGCGTCAGATTACAGCAAAGCCGCGAGCAGTTGGGGAAAAGGTGGTGAATCGGCGAAGGCGCTCAAAACGTCGATTGCCGGATGTTTCGCTGCAGCGACCGCTGGCTTTGCAGGTGCCAACTTCCGCGCGATATCGCCAGCGCTCGACGGTCGAAAATGAAGTGTTGTAAATTAACAACAATCGAGGCTGAGCTTGCTTGGAATTGAGTCCGCCATTGGCACGGCGGTCGATCAGAAATCCGCTTTCTCTTGGCCTGTTCCTGGCGGCAATGTGGTGTCAATAGCAAAGAAAAACGCCAAGACCTTTCGGTCTTGGCGCTTAATTGGTGGAGGCGGGGGGGATCGAACCCCCGTCCGCAAGTCCTCTACAGACAGTTCTACATACTTAGTCCGGTCATTTTGGTTTTAACCGTTGCACGCCGGCCGAACAGGCTTGCTTCAGGCGAGTTACCTTGGATTTAGCCCCGGCCAAAGTAACCCTGGCAGGGGCGAGCCTCTGTAAATGACGCTGCAGTGAGTTGCCTCACCTGACCCAGAGACCAGTCAGTACAGCGGTCCAACCGCCTAAGCGGCTAGAGCAAAACGCTCGTCGTTGGCGTTTAGTAGTTTCCAGATGGATTTACGAGGTGACTGGTCCTCGGTATGCCCTGCACTGCTTTGCAACCCACGTCGAAGCCAGGTCGCCCCCATTTTGCAGATGCCAATTAGACCCGACATCCACTGAAAAGTTTCCGCAGAGCCTTGATTCTATCACGCGCTGATGTTGCGGGCGGTACTATTTCGCCGCCGCGCGTGCGCTCGCTCAAACCGCCTTGACGGTGTGCAGCAGGTAGTTGACGTCGGTGTCGCGTCCGAGTCGGTAGTGCTGCGTGAACGGATTGTAGGTCATGCCGATCAATTCATCGGGTTCGAGGCCGACGCTTTTCGCCCAGCGCGAAAGCTCGGAGGGCTTGATGAATTTGGCGTAATCGTGCGTGCCCTTGGGCAGCAACTTGAGGATGTACTCGGCGCCGACGACAGCGAGCACGTAGGCTTTGGCGTTGCGGTTGAGCGTCGAGAAGAAGACGTGTCCGCCGGGCTTGACCAGCGCGGCACAGGCGGCAATGGTGCTGGCCGGGTTGGGGACGTGTTCGAGCATTTCCATGCAGGTGACAATGTCGAAGCTGCCAGCGGCCTGCGCCGCGAATTCCTCGGCCGAGATCTTCTGGTAGTCAACCTGGTTGCCGCTTTCCAGCAGGTGCAGGCGTGCCACCGCCAGCGCTTTGTCCGAAAGGTCGATGCCGGTGACCTCGGCGCCGCGTTGGGCCATGCTTTCCGAGAGGATCCCGCCGCCGCAGCCAATGTCGAGAACCTTCTTTCCTGAAATTGCGGCGTGGCCGTCAATCCATTCCAGGCGCAACGGGTTGATTTCGTGCAGCGGCTTGAACTCGCTGCTCGGGTCCCACCAGCGATGGGCAAGCTGGCTGAATTTATCGAGTTCGTTCTGGTCGGCGTTGAGCATGGTGGGCAAGGTCTCCAGGAATTGTGGAAACAAAAAAGCCCTGCCGAAGCAGGGCTTTTTTTTTTAAACGGCAGAATGATTACTTGGCGGTACCGATGATTTCGATATCGACACGACGGTCAGGTTGCAGGCAAGCGATGACCTTGGCGCTCTTCGGGCCCTTGCACTGACCCGGCTTGGTAACCGGCTGCTTGCTGCCCTTGCCTTCGGTGTAAACACGGTTGGCCGGGATGCCCTTCTTGACGACGTAGTCCTTGACGGCGGCGGCGCGCTTTTCCGAAAGCTTCTGGTTGTAGGCGGCGCTACCGATACGGTCAGCGTGACCGACGGCGATAACCACTTCGAGGACCAGGCTTTGCGACTTGGCGACGACTTCGTCAAGCTTCTTCATGCCTTCGGGACGCAGCGTCGCTTTATTGAAGTCGAACAGCGCGTCGGCGGCGACGGTGATCTTCTCACCAGCCGGCTTCGTGCCCGAGGTCGAGGGAGCGGCAGGAGCAGCGGCAACCTTCGGTTCGCAGACTTCCTTGGCGATCAGGTCCTTGTCGCATTTGCAACCAGCCGGATCCGCAGCCGCGCCGGCCGGGGTCCAGAAGCCGGTACGCACACAAAGACCGAAATTGCTGGTGGCGACTTCGCCGCGGCCGTCGATGACGTAGACGCGATTGTTACTGGTGCCTTGTGCTTGCGCCAGCGAGGCACAGAGGCCGAGAGTGGCGGCCAGCACGGCCATGATTGAGTTTTTTACAGTTTTGTTCATCTGGGTTTCCCTCGTTAGTTAAAGCCTGCGGTTTTTCGTCCGCATGGCCTGTTACGCCTCATTATTGATAAAACATAGTCAAACATTGCGCGGACAAATTTGATTCTGCCACAAAGCCGCGAGTTTTATCAACTCAATTTCGTTGGTTTCAAGCAGGTGACCGTTTGCGACACGAATGCGGCCTGCAATCCACACGTCAGAAACATGCTCACGTCCTGCGGAGTACACAAGAAGCGATGCGGCATTGTAGCATGGGGTCAATCCGACGTCATTGACGTCGATGGCGCAAAGGTCGGCGGCCTTGCCGACGGCGATCGAGCCGATCTGCGCGTCGAGGCCCAGCGCCTGGGCGCCGCCGAGCGTCGCCATGCGGAGCGCCTGGTGCGCGCCGACGGCTTCGGCTTGTCCGCTGCTTCCCTTGGCCAGCAAGGCGGCCAGGCGCATCTCCTGAAACATGTCGAGACGGTTGTTGCTGGCTGCGCCGTCGGTTCCCAGGCCAATGTTGACGCCCTGTTCGGTGAGCGCGGTGAGCGGCGCGATGCCGCTCGCCAGCTTGAGATTCGAGCTCGGGCAGTGGGCGATCGAGCAGCCCTGCTGGGCGAGCAGCGCGATTTCTTCGGCGTTGAGATGGACGCCGTGGGCGCCGATCAAGGCGGGGCTGAGCAGTCCGAGTCGGCGCAGGCGCTCGATCGGGCGCATTCCGAAGCGTTGCCGGCTGTCGTCGATTTCCTGTTTTGTTTCATGAAGATGCAGGTGAATTGGCAAGTCGCACTGTTCGGCCAGTGTCAGCACCTGGCTGAAATTGCGGTCGTTCACGGTGTATGGCGCGTGCGGGGCGAGGCAAAAACTGAGCAGCGGCTCGTCGCGCAAGTCGTCACGGGCGGCCAACCCCTTGGCCAGATAGTCGTCGGCGTCCGCCGCATAGCCGGTCGGAAAGTCCAGTGTAATCAATCCGATGGCGGCGCGAATGCCGCACGACAGCGCGGCCTTGGCGGTGGCCTTGGGGTAGAAGTACATGTCGTTGAAACAGGTGGTGCCGCCGCGCAGCATCTCGGCGCAGGCGAGCAGCGTGCCGTCATGGACGAATTGCGCCGAGACGTGCTTGGCCTCGGCCGGCCAGATATGGTTCTGCAGCCAGTCCATCAGCGGCAGATCGTCGCCAAGGCCGCGCAGCAGCGTCATCGCGGCGTGCGTGTGCAGGTTGACGAGGCCCGGGATCAGGATGTGGTGCGGCAGTTGTTTGACCTCACGCGCGGAAAATCGGGCGCTCGCGTCAGACTGTTGCAAAATTGCAACAATCTTGCCTTTGTCGATCGCCACCGCGTGATTTTCGAGAACGACATTGGCCGGTTCAACAGGGATTATCCAGCGCGCTTCGATGAGCAGATCGATTGGGGTGGTCATTGAGTCAGTCATTTTTGGGTGGCGAGGGTCGGGTGATGTAAGTCGGTGCGGTGAATTTTCGGCAAGCTTACTTGGGATCAGCAGACTTTTCGACACGTTGCTCACTTTTTACCGAGGCAGAAAACGCTGTGGCCAATGGCCGGGCTTTTTTTTGCGACGACCGAGGTCGGTGCGCTGAATCAATTTTGCCGTCTGCGGTTTCGGGCTGGGCGCTGAGTGCGTGGTAGAATTACCGGTTTAGTCAAGACGACAATCGTCGTAGTTTGGCTCTTGCCGGAACTCTTTGGATAGACAATGGAACAGCCCGTGGAACAATTCGCCAAAGAAACGATACCCGTCAGCCTCGAAGACGAGATGCGACGCTCGTATCTCGATTACGCCATGAGCGTCATCGTCGGACGTGCGCTGCCCGATGCGCGCGACGGTTTGAAACCGGTGCACCGACGCGTGCTGTTCGCCATGCACGAGCTTTCCAACGACTGGAACAAGGCCTACAAGAAATCGGCGCGCGTCGTCGGCGATGTGATCGGTAAGTATCACCCGCACGGCGACACCGCGGTCTATGACACCATCGTTCGCATGGCGCAGGACTTTTCGCTGCGTTACATGCTGGTCGACGGCCAGGGCAACTTCGGTTCGGTCGACGGCGACAATGCCGCGGCGATGCGTTATACGGAAGTTCGCATGGCGCGCATCGGTCACGAGCTGCTGGCCGACCTCGACAAGGAAACGGTCGACTTCGGACCGAATTACGATGGTTCCGAGCAAGAGCCGCTGATCATGCCGGCGCGAATTCCGAACCTGCTGATCAACGGTTCGTCGGGTATCGCCGTCGGCATGGCGACCAATATTCCGCCGCACAATCTCAACGAAGTCGTCGACGCGTGTCTGGCACTGCTCGCCAATCCGGAAATGACGATCGACGAGTTGATCGACATCGTTCCGGCGCCCGATTTCCCGACTGCCGGAATCATCTACGGCGTGAACGGCGTGCATGAAGGTTATCGCACCGGGCGCGGTCGCGTGGTGATGCGCGGCAAGACCCACTTCGAGCCGATCAAGGGCAGCAACGATCGTCAGGCGATCGTCATCGACGAACTGCCGTATCAAGTCAACAAGCGCACGCTGCTCGAGAAGGTCAGCGAGCTGGTCAACGAAAAGAAGATCGAGGGTGTTTCCGATCTGCGCGACGAGTCCGACAAGTCAGGGATGCGCGTGGTGATCGAACTCAAGCGCGGCGAAGTTCCCGAAGTCGTTCTCAACTGCCTGTACAAGCAGACGCAGCTGCAGGACACCTTCGGCATGAACATGGTGGCGCTGGTCGACGGCCAGCCGCGCCTGCTCAATCTCAAGCAGATGCTCGACTGCTTCCTGGCGCACCGGCGCGAGGTGATTACCCGGCGCACCGTTTTCGAACTGCGCAAGGCGCGCGAACGCGCGCACATCCAGGAAGGCCTGGCGGTCGCGCTCGACAACGTCGATGAGATCATCGCGCTGATCAAGGCTTCGCCGACGCCGGCTGACGCGCGCCGCGGCCTGATGGGGCGCTTGTGGGCGTCGGCGACGGTCGGCCAGATGCTCGAGCGCGCGATGCTCGACGCGACGCGTCCGGAAGGCCTGGGCCTCGAGTACGGCTTGTCGAAGAGCGGCTATCTGTTGTCCGAGGCGCAGGCGCAGGCGATTCTCGAGCTGCGCTTGCAGCGCCTGACCGGTCTTGAACGCGACAAGATCGTCGCCGATTTTGCCGAACTGCTCGAGCGCATCGCCGATCTGATGGACATCTTGGCGCGCCCGGAGCGAATCAGCGAAATCATCGTCGAAGAATTGACCGGAATCCGCGCCCAGTTCGGCGACAAGCGGCGATCGGAGATCGTCGTCAATACGCAGGACCTCGGGGTCGAGGATTTCATCACGCCGCAGGATATGGTGGTGACGCTCTCGCATACCGGCTACGTCAAGTCGCAGCCGCTTACCGAATACAAGGCGCAACGTCGCGGCGGGCGTGGCAAGCAGGCGGCGGCGGTCAAGGAAGACGATTTCGTCGACCACCTGTTCATCGCCAATACCCACGACTATATTCTCTGCTTCTCGAACCGCGGCCGCGTCTACTGGCTCAAGGTCTATGAAGTGCCGCAGGGCACGCGTGCCGGTCGCGGCAAGCCGATCGTCAATATGTTCCCGCTCGAAGACGGCGAGCAGATCAACGCCATCCTGTCGATCAAGGAGTTTACCGAAGACCGTTACATCTTCCTGTGTACTTCGCAGGGAACGGTCAAGAAGACGCCGCTCTCCGACTTTTCCAATCCGCGCAAGGCCGGAATCATCGCGGTCGCGCTCGACGACGACGATTTCCTGATCGGCGCCGAGATTACCAACGGGACGCAGGACATCGTTCTGGTTTCCGACGCCGGCAAGGCGGTCTGGTTCGACGAGGAAGACGTCAGGCCGATGGGCCGCACCGCGCGCGGCGTGCGCGGAATGAAACTGGGCAAGGACCAGCGCGTGCTCTCCTTGCTGGTTGCCGACAACCATCAGCAGACGGTTCTGGTTGCCACCGAAAACGGTTTCGGCAAGCGCACCGTGCTCGCCGACTTCCGCCATTCGGGCCGCGGCACGCAAGGGGTGATCGCCATTGCCGCCAGCGAACGCAACGGCAAGGTCGTCGCCGCGCGTCTGGTTGAGGACACCGACGAAATCATGCTGATCACCACCGGCGGCGTACTGATCCGCACCCGGGTTGCCGAGATCCGCGAACTGGGCCGCGCGACGCAGGGGGTGACGCTCATTTCGCTCGACGCCGGTGAGAAGCTCGCTGGCCTCGAAAAAGTCGTCGAAACCGAGGATGATTCGGAGAATGGCGCTGACAGCGCTCAGGAAAATACCCAAGAGCCGGGTGATGCTCCCGACGATGCTGCTCAGTAAGGGGCGGCCGTATCAACGGCCGGTACGTGCAGGATGCCAATCATGAACGACGATCTGCAACAAAAACTCTCGGTCATGCGCACCGAGATCGACGCCATCGACGCTCAGTTGCTTGAGCTGCTCAACCGCCGCGCAAGGTGTGCGCAGCAGGTTGGCGAAATCAAGGCGCAGCACGGCGAGGCGGGATTCGTCTATCGCCCCGAGCGCGAGGCGCAGGTGTTGCGCCGGATTAGGCAGATCAATCCGGGGCCGCTGCCCGACGACAGCGTCACCTGGTTCTTTCGTGAAGTGATGTCGGCCTGCCTGTCGCTTGAACAGCCGCTTGGCATCGCCTTCCTGGGGCCGCTCGGTACCTTTTCGGAGAGTGCTGCGACCAAGCACTTCGGCCATGCCGCACGTCTGGTGCCGCAGGTCTCGATCGACGATGTGTTTCGCGAAGTCGAAGCCGGTCATGCGGATTACGCGGTGGCGCCGATCGAAAATTCGACCGAAGGCGCGATCGGCCGCACGCTCGACCTGTTGCTCAACACGCCGCTCAAGATTTGCGGCGAGGTCGTCCTGCGCATCCACCATAACCTGATGACCCATGCGGCAGCGCTGGCCGACGTCAAGACCGTCTACTCGCATGCCCAGTCGCTGGCGCAGTGTCACGAGTGGCTCAACCGCATGCTGCCCGGCGTGGCGCGCGTCTCGGTCGCCAGCAACTCGCTGGCGGCGCAAATGGCGGCGGCCGACCCGACGGCGGCGGCGATCGCCGGCGACGCTGCGGCGCAGCGCTACGAGTTGCCGTTGCTGGCCAGCAGCATCGAGGATGAACCGAACAATACGACGCGCTTTGTCGTTCTCGGTCGCCAGGATTCGGGCGCTTCGGGGCGCGACAAGACCTCCTTGATCATGTCGACGACCAACCAGACCGGTGCGCTCAGTACGCTGCTTGCGCCATTTGCCGAGGCTGGCGTGTCGATGACCCGGCTCGAATCGCGGCCGGCTCGCCATACCCTGTGGGAATACGTCTTCTTCGTTGATGTCGAAGGCCATCGCGACGATCCGGCGGTGGCCACGGCGCTCGCCGAGCTTGGCCGGCGCGCGGCGTATCTCAAGGTGCTTGGCTCGTACCCTGTCGCTGTTTACTAATTGGCTTTTCAAGGACCGAAAATGACTCTTTGTGATCAGTCATTGCCCTATGTTCGCGCCGTATCACCCGGTCAGGCGCGCTGATGAGTTCGCTGACGGGAGCTCGGCCTGAATTTGGCAAGGTCGTCGTCTTCGGCGTCGGCCTGATCGGCGGTTCGTTTGCGCTCGGGCTCAAGGCCGCCGAGCAGGTCGATGAGGTCGTCGGTTTTGGCCGCAGCCTGGCGACGCTGACGCAGGCGCTCGACCTGGGCATCATCGACCGCGTTGGCGCCAACGCCGGACAGGAAGTCGCCGACGCCGACCTGGTGCTGATCGCGACGCCGGTCGGCCAAATGGCCGAGATCATGGCGCGCATCGCGCCTTATCTGGGACCCGAAACGGTGGTCACCGACGGCGGCAGTACCAAGTCCGACGTTGTTGCCGTGGCACGCAGCGCCTTTGCTGAGCGGATCGCCCAGTTCGTTCCGGCGCATCCGATCGCCGGCGCCGAAAACAGCGGCGCCGGTGCCGCTCGCGCCGATCTTTACCGCGACAAGAAAGTCGTTCTCACGCCCTTGCCCGAGAACACCGTGCTCAACGTTGCGCGCGTTCGATCGGCGTGGGAGTGGTGCGGCGCGCTGATCCATGAGCTCGACGCGCAGCAGCACGACCGCATCTTCGCCGCGGTCAGCCATCTGCCGCATCTGCTCTCGTTCGCGCTGGTCAATGACCTGGCGCTGCGCGACAACCACGACCTGTTGTTTTCCTACGCGGCAAGCGGTTTTCGCGATTTCACGCGGATTGCCGCGAGCCATCCGGAAATGTGGCGCGACATTTGTCTGGCCAATCGCGTCGCGCTGCTCGACGAACTCGACCGTTACCGCGCCCAACTCGACGAGATGCGTGACGCGCTGCAGCGCGGCGACGGCGATGCCTTGGAATGTACCTTCGCGCTTGCCCGCAACGCCCGGCGCAACTGGGGCGAAGGACAGCTTCGATGACCGACTATGTCGATTTGCCGCCGTTGCTTGGCGCGCTGGGGACGCTGCGTTTGCCGGGCTCGAAGAGCATCTCCAATCGCGTGCTCTTGCTCGCCGCGCTCGCCGACGGCGAAACTGAAATTCGCGAGCTGCTCGAGTCCGACGATACGGCGCGCATGCTCGATGCGCTTGAGGCGCTTGGCGTCGATGTCGAACCGCTCGGTGGCGGCGCTTTTCGCGTGTGCGGCGCCGGCGGCGTTTTTCCGATCAAGGACGCCGAACTGTTCCTGGGCAACGCCGGCACCGCCTTCCGCTCGCTGACCGCGGTCTTGGCGCTGTCGGGTGGCCACTACCAGCTGTCGGGCGTGCCGCGCATGCACGAGCGGCCGATCGGCGATCTCGTCGAAGCGCTGCGCGAGCTCGGCGCCGACATCGCCTGTCTTGAGCGCGAGGGTTTTCCGCCGCTCGAGATTGCTCCGGCGACGATCCGCCCTGGCGGCGTGGTGCGCGTTCGCGGCGACGTTTCGAGCCAGTTTCTGACCGGGCTTTTGATGGCGCTGCCGCTGACCGGCGTCGAGACGAGCGTCGAAGTCGTCGGCGAGCTGACGTCCAAGCCCTACATCGAAATCACGCTGGCGACCATGGCGCGCTTTGGCGTGCATGTGCTGCGCGAAGGCTGGCAGCGTTTTACGATTCCGGCCGGGTCAAGATACCGTTCGCCGGGCGTGGTCGAGGTCGAGGGCGACGCCTCGTCGGCGTCCTATTTTTTGGCGCTCGGCGCGATCGGCGGCGGTCCGCTGCGCGTCGAGGGCGTCGGTCGCGATTCGATCCAGGGCGACGTTCGCTTTGCCGAAGCGCTGGCGCTGATGGGCGCGCGAATCGAAGTCGGGCCGAACTGGATCGAGGCCAGCGCGCCGGCGGCCGGCAAGCTGCGCGGCATCGAGATCGACTGCAATTCGATTCCCGACGCCGCGATGACGCTGGCGACGACGGCGCTGTTTGCCGAGGGGCCGACCACGCTCAACAATATCGCGAGCTGGCGGGTCAAGGAAACCGACCGCATCGCGGCGATGGCGACCGAGCTCTCCAAACTCGGCGCGACCGTCTGCGCAGGCGCCGACTTTCTGCGCATCGAGCCGCCGCGCGGCGCGTTGCTGACGCCTTACGCAGGCATCGACACCTACGACGATCACCGCATCGCCATGTGTTTTTCGCTGGCCTCAATGGCGACGACGCTACGCATCAACGATCCCGGGTGCGTCGCCAAGACTTTTCCCGACTACTTCGAACGCCTCGCGACGCTCACGCGTCCGGTTCCGGTGATCGCCATCGACGGACCGTCGGCGTCGGGCAAGGGGACCATCGCCGCGCGCGTCGCCGCAACTCTGGGCTGGCATTATCTCGATTCGGGCGCGCTCTACCGATTGACCGCGCTCGCCGCGCGTCGCGCCGGCGTGGCGTGGGACGACGAAGCGCGCGTCGCCAATATCGCCGCCGGACTCGACGTGGTGTTCGGCGAAAACTCGATCAAACTCTCTGGCGAAGAGGTCGGCGAAGCGATCCGCCACGAAGACATCTCGTCGGGTGCCTCGCAGGTCGCCGCGTTGCCCGCCGTGCGCTCGGCGTTGCTTTTCCGCCAGCGCGTCTTCCGCCAAGCGCCGGGCCTGGTTGCCGACGGGCGCGACATGGGGTCGGTGGTCTTTCCCGACGCCAAGACCAAGGTCTTCCTCACCGCGAGCGTCGAGGTACGCGCGCAAAGGCGCTATAAGCAGTTGATCGAAAAAGGAATCGCTGCTAATATCCGACCTCTTTTGCTGGACTTGCGTGAACGCGACGAGCGCGATAGTCGGCGTAGCGTCGCGCCGCTGCAGCAAGAAGCCGATGCAAAATTGCTCGATACCACCGAGTTGACCATCGCTGCGACGGTCGAGCAGGTGTTGTCGTGGAACAAGTCGTAGCACAGTAGTCGAGTTTTGTAGCAAGCGTTGCGGCAGCTGCCGCGCGTCCAAGGTGTTGCCGGTTTTGACCGTGCGCTCGCCCTTCGGGCAGGGCGGCGAACCCTCAGGGTTTGCCTCCGGCGGGCGGTCTTGATCGGCGACGTTTTTTTACATTTCCCGCAATTCCGCGGTCAGGTCCCCCACACATGTCAGCCACTCCAGTTAATCAAGAAAGTTTTGCCGATCTTTTCGAAGCCAGCCTCGCGCGCCAGGAAATGCGCCAGGGCGAGGTCATCACGGCGGAAGTCGTTCGTATCGACCAGAACTTTGTCGTCGTCAATGCCGGACTCAAGTCCGAAAGCTACATCGATCGTGAAGAATTCCTGAGCGACGCCGGCGAACTCGAAGTCAAGGTCGGCGATTTCACCCAAGTCGCCATCGAGCAGCTTGAAAACGGTTTTGGCGAAACCCGCCTGTCGCGCGAGCGCGCCAAGCGTGTCGCCGCGTGGAACTACCTCGAAGCCGCGCTCAACGAAGGCACGCTGGTCACCGGTACCATCACCGGCAAGGTCAAGGGCGGTCTGACCGTCATGGCCAACAGCGTTCGCGCTTTCCTGCCCGGTTCGCTGGTCGACATGCGTCCGGTCAAGGACACCACGCCGTACGAAGGCAAAACCTACGAATTCAAGGTCATCAAGCTCGACCGCAAGCGCAACAACGTCGTCGTTTCGCGTCGCGCCGTGCTCGAAGCTTCGGTCGGTGAAGAGCGCGAAGCGCTGCTCTCGAACCTCAAGGAAGGCAGCATCGTCAAGGGCATCGTCAAGAACATCACCGACTACGGCGCATTCGTCGACCTGGGCGGCATCGATGGCCTGCTGCACATCACCGATCTGGCCTGGCGCCGCGTCCGTCACCCGTCCGAAGTTCTGGCCGTCGGCGACGAAGTGCAAGCCAAGATCCTCAAGTTCGACCAGGAAAAGAACCGCGTCTCGCTCGGTCTCAAGCAGCTCGGCGAAGATCCGTGGGTCGGCATCTCGCGTCGCTACCCGCAAAGCACGCGTCTCTTCGGCAAGGTCACCAACCTCACCGACTACGGCGCCTTCGTCGAAATCGAGCAGGGTATCGAAGGCCTGGTGCACGTCTCCGAAATGGACTGGACCAACAAGAACGTTCATCCGTCCAAGGTCGTTCAACTCGGCGACGAAGTCGAAGTGATGATCCTCGAAATCGACGAAGAGCGTCGCCGCATCTCGCTGGGTATGAAGCAGTGCGCTGCCAATCCGTGGGACGAGTTCTCGATGAACCAGAAGAAGGGCGACAAGGTCCGCGGCGCGATCAAGTCGATTACCGACTTCGGTGTCTTCATCGGCCTGCCGGGCGGCATCGACGGTCTGGTTCACCTGTCCGACCTGTCGTGGTCGATCCCGGGCGAAGAAGCGATCCGCAACTTCAAGAAGGGCGACGAAGTCGAAGCCGTCGTTCTGGCCATCGATACGGAAAAAGAGCGCATCTCGCTGGGCATCAAGCAGCTCGACGGCGATCCCTACACCAGCTTCATCGCCACGCACGAGAAGAACGCCATCGTCAAGGGCACCATCAAGTCGCTTGACGCGCGCGGTGCGATCGTCAACCTCGACGGCGACATGGAAGGCTATCTGCGCGCTTCCGAAGTGTCGCGTGACCGTATCGACGATCTGACCAAGGTCTACAAGGAAGGTGACGAGATCGAAGCGATGATCATCAACATCGACCGCAAGACGCGTTCGATCAATCTGTCGATCAAAGCCAAGGATCAGGCCGAGCAACATGAAGCGATGCAGAAGTTCTCTGCAGACAGCAGCATGAGCTCGGGTACGACCAACCTTGGTGCGTTGCTGAAAGCCAAGCTCAACAACCCGCAATAAGGTTTGAAGCATGACCAAGTCAGATCTGATAGCGCGGCTGGCGGAGCGTTTTCCGCAACTGGTCGCGAAGGACGCAGATTTTGCGGTCAAAATGATTCTCGATGCGATGTCCGAGGTTTTGGCCAAAGGCGATCGTATCGAGATTCGCGGGTTCGGCAGTTTTTCTCTCAACTACCGCCCGCCGCGCGTCGGCCGTAACCCCAAGTCCGGGGATAAGGTGAGTGTCCCGGAAAAATGGGTGCCGCATTTCAAGGCCGGCAAGGAACTGCGTGAGCGTGTCGATAGCGCGCTCAACGCGGTCTGAATGACAAAGCTTCTTTAGTGCATCACACTGCGGGCGGCAACGAGAGTTGCCGCCCTTTTCATTGCTGGAGGTTGACCGATGCGAGTCCTGCTGTGGGGCTGTCGAATTTTCATTTTCCTGTTCCTGCTCGCCTTTGCGCTCAAGAACTCGGATCCGGTGAGCGTTCGCTTCTTCTTCGACACCGCCTGGCAGGCGCCGCTGATCATCATCGTTCTCGCTTTCTTCGCGGGCGGCGCAGCGCTTGGTGCGTTGTCGCTGCTCGGCACGGTTTTCGGCTTGCGCCGCGAAGTGTCGCGCCTGAGGCGTGTAGCGAATCAACCGGGAAAAAACAGTTGAACCACAACGAGCACAACGGGCACGACGAAATTCATAGAGTGAAAATTTCAACGGAATGCGGTTTGGTATAGCGCTATAGCCTTTCGTTGTCCTACGCGCCCACGGGATTCGCTTTGCGTTGTGTTCGTTGTGTCCGTCGTGGTTAATTGCCTTATCTCGGGATAAGCAGTCACCGAACATTTGAATGAAGTGTCGCCACCAAAATGATTGAATTCGAGTACTGGCAACTCCTCTTTTTTCCGCTCTTCTTCGTGCTCGGCTGGGCCGCGGCGCGAGTCGATATCCGCCATCTGGTCAAAGAATCGCGGTCGCTGCCGAGGTCGTATTTTCAGGGGCTCAATTTCCTGCTCAACGAGCAGCCCGACCGTGCCATCGAGTCCTTCGTCGATGCCGTCAAGGTTGACCCGCAGACCATCGAACTGCATTTCGCGCTCGGCAGCCTGTTCCGCCGTCGCGGCGAAACCGAGCGCGCGATCCGCATGCATCAGAATCTCGTCGAGCGCGACGACCTGGCGCAGGACATCAAGCTGCAAGCGCTGTCCGAGCTCGGCCAGGACTATCTCAAGGCCGGCCTGCTCGACCGCGCCGAGGAGGTCTTCGACCGCCTGCTCGATTCGCCGCGGGTCAAGGACGCCAAGCGCAATCTGCTCGAAATCTATCAGCTCGAGAAGGACTGGGAGAAGGCGATTGCGATCGCCGCCGAACTGCCCGAGATCGCCTCGCAAAAGGAGATCGCCGAGTATTACTGCGAACTGGCCGCCGCCGAAATGATCCGCTCGCGCCCCGAAGTGGCTGCTGGCCACCTCAAGACGGCGCTCGAGAAGAACCGCAAATGCGTACGCGCGAGCTTGCTGCAGGGCGACATCGAGGCGCAGCAGGAGCGCAGCGAAGAAGCGATTGCCTGCTGGCAGCGCATCGAACAGCAGGACCCGGCGTATCTGGCGCTGGTCGCACAGCGTCTGCTCGACGCCTTCCGCCACCTCGAGCGGCGCAACGAAGGCTTGCAACTGCTGCGCGGCTATCTTGAACATTACCCCTCGCTCGATCTGCTCGACGTCGTCTTTCAGCTGGTGCTCGAGAGCGAAGGCGCCGAAGCCGCGTATTGCCTGGTGCGCGACGAACTCAAGCGCAACCCGACGCTGCTCGGTTTCGACAAGCTGATCGACGCCAGGCTGCTCGTCGCCACCCCCGAAGCACGCCCCGATCTCGACCTCGCCAAGAGCATCGTGCACGGCTACACGCGCCGTCTGGCGCGTTATCGGTGCGATAATTGCGGCTTCAAGGCGCGCCAGTTCTACTGGCGCTGTCCGGCTTGCGGCGGCTGGGAGAGCTATTCGCCCAAGCGCACCGAAGAATTCGATTTGACGCCCTAGCGGCGCAAGGACTTTTGCATGAATCTGGGGAATCTTTCGGCCGTTCGCCTGCTCATCGTCGGCGACGTGATGCTCGACCGTTACTGGTTCGGCGACGTTTCGCGCATTTCGCCCGAGGCGCCGGTGCCGATCGTCAAGGTCGAGCGCAGCGAGGAGCGTCCGGGCGGCGCCGCCAACGTCGCGCGCAATGCCGCGGCGCTTGGCGCCAAGGTGTCGCTGCTGGCGCTGGTCGGCAACGACGAGGCCGGCGTCACGCTCAAGCGTCTGATGCACGAGGGCGGCATCGACGCCAGCCTGCATATCGACGACGCGGTCGATACGACCGTCAAGCTGCGCGTGATCGGCCGGCAGCAGCAGTTGCTGCGCATCGATTTCGAGACGAGTCCGTCGCATGAGGCGTTGCGCGCCAAACTTTCGGAGTTCGCGCAGCGCTTGCCCGATTGCGATGCGGTGGTTTTTTCCGACTACGGCAAGGGCGGCCTCGCGCACATCAGCGAGATGATCGGCCTGGCGCGCGCTGCCGGCAAGATCGTGCTGGTCGATCCGAAGGGCGACGATTACGCGAGTTACGCCGGCGCGACGATCATCACGCCCAACCGCTCGGAGATGCGCGAGGTCGTCGGCCGCTGGAAGGACGATGCAGAACTCGAGCGCAAGGCCAACGCATTGCGCACTGAACTCGATCTGCAGGCGCTGCTGGTGACGCGCAGCGAGGAGGGAATGACGCTCTTTCACGCGGGCGGAACGGTGCACGAGAAGGCTGTGGCGCGCGAAGTGTTCGACGTTTCGGGCGCGGGAGACACGGTGATCGCGACGCTGGCGGTGATGCTCGCCAATGGCGCTGATTGGGAACGGGCGATTCATGTCGCCAACGTCGCTGCCGGCGTCGTCGTCGGCAAGCTCGGCACCGCGGTCGTCACGCGCGATGAGCTCGATGTCGCACTCAACTGAGGAAAGTTCATGTACACAATAGTTACTGGCGCAGCCGGTTTTAGCTCCGGCGTAACGCGCAATTGCGCATTAGCCTGCACTGAAACCGAGTGCCTCGGTTTGAACTCCGGCGTAACGCGCCGGGGCGCATTAGCCTGCACTGAAACCTGCCGGGAGATTTAATATGTATACCATCGTGACTGGAGCGGCAGGTTTTATTGGCTCCAACCTGGTCAAAGCGCTCAACGACCGCGGCGTCACCAACATCATCGCCGTCGATAACCTGACGCGCGCCGACAAGTTCAAGAATCTGGTCGATTGCGAGATCGCCGATTACCTCGACAAAGAGGTATTCATCGAGCGCCTCACCGCCGGCGACTTCGACGGCCAGGTCAAGGCGATTTTCCACGAAGGCGCCTGTTCGGACACCATGGAGTCCGACGGCCACTACATGATGGAGAACAACTTCCGCTATTCGCTGGCGATGCTCGACTGGTGTCTGGCGCAGAAGGTCCAGTTCCTTTACGCGTCGAGCGCGGCGACCTACGGCGGTTCCAGCGAATTTCGCGAGGAGCGGCAGTTTGAATCGCCGCTCAACGTCTATGGCTATTCGAAGTTCCTGTTTGACCAGATCGTCCGCCAGCGTTTGGCCAAGGCACAGGGGAAAAATTCGCAGATCGTCGGCTTCCGCTACTTCAACGTTTACGGTCCGCGCGAGTCGCACAAGGGGCGCATGGCGTCGGTCGCTTTCCATCACTACAACCAGTTTCTTGCCGAGCGCAAGGTCAAGCTGTTCGAGGGCTGCGACGGCTACGGTCACGGCGAGCAGAAGCGTGATTTCGTTTACGTCGGCGACGTCGCCAAGGTCAATCTCTACTTTCTTGACCACCCGCAGCGTTCGGGGATCTTCAACCTCGGCACCGGTCGCGCGCAGAGCTTCAACGAGCTGGCCGCGGCCAACGTCAATAGCTGCCGCGCGCTCGCCGGCGAACCGGCGCAGTCGCTCGAAGCGCTGCTCAAACAGGGCTTCATCGAGTACATCCCGTTCCCCGACGCGCTGCGCGGCAAGTACCAGAGCTTCACCCAGGCCGACCTTTCCAGACTGCGCGCCGCAGGTTATACGGACTCCTTTGCCAGCGTCGAAGAGGGCGTTGCGCACTACGTTAAATGGTTGAATTCCCATGTATAAGACGCTCGAAGATTATGTCGGCCAGACGCCGCTGGTTCGCCTCAAACGCCTTCCCGGCGCCGACTGCGAGGCACGCGGCAACGTCATCCTGGCCAAGCTCGAAGGCAACAACCCGGCCGGTTCGGTCAAGGACCGGCCGGCGCTGTCAATGGTTCGCAATGCGCAGCGGCGCGGCGAGATCAAGCCCGGCGACACGCTGATCGAAGCGACGTCGGGCAATACCGGAATCGCGCTGGCGATGGCGGCGGCGATCGGCGGCTATCGAATGATCCTGGTGATGCCCGAGAACCAGAGCGTCGAGCGCCGGCAGACGATGCGCGCCTACGGCGCCGAACTGGTGCTGACGCCGCGCGACGGTGGCATGGAGCTCGCGCGCGACGTCGCCGAGAAGATGCAGGGCGAGGGGCGCGGAATCATCCTCGACCAGTTCGCCAACATGGACAACCCGCAGGCGCACTATGAAGGTACCGGCCCCGAAATCTGGCAGGAGACGCAGGGCCGAGTCACGCACTTCGTGAGCAGCATGGGGACGACCGGGACGATCATGGGCGTCTCGCGCTATCTCAAGGAACAGAATCCGGCGGTCTGCATCGTCGGCTGCCAGCCCGAGCCGGGTTCGCAAATTCCGGGAATCCGCAAGTGGCCCGAAGAATACCTGCCGAAAATCTTCGACCGCTCGCGCGTCGACCGCGTCGAATCGGTGGCGCAGGGCGACGCCGAGGAAATGACGCGGCGGCTCGCTGCCGAAGAGGGAATCTTCGCCGGCATCTCGTCGGGCGGCGCACTCGCCGTCGCGCTGCGGCTGGCGCGCGAAGCCGAGAACGCGACGATCGTCACCATCGTCTGCGACCGCGGCGACCGCTACCTATCGACCGGGGTCTTTCCGGGCTGAGGTTTGGAACGCGTGCCCAAGCAGAGGTAATTTCCGGCTGTAGGAGCCCGGCTTGCCGGGCGAATCCGACCTTGGTGCTCACGGACGCGCTGTGTTCCGCCTTGACGGCGGGTAGCTTTCTTTTGCGTCGCCAAAAGAAAGTTACCAAAGAAAAGGCGACCCCCGGCTCCGCGGTCGGCTGCGCCGACTTCCCTGCGCTACTCGTCAAGCCGGGCGGCTGCGCAACTCGCCCCGGCGGGGCTCAGACAGCGCTCGCCGACTTCCCCCGGCTCGCCCGCGTTGCTCGGCGCTCCACAGGGGGGGCTGCGTCTGAGTTTAGCCGCCAAGGGAAGAAGCTGCGATTGGTGTTGGTCTGCCGTCAAGGCAGAACAAAGCCTCTCCGTTCGCGACAGGTCTCAAATTCAATCACGCTGATGACTTGCGCTTAAGCGAAGTCTTTGCGCGAGGGTATGATGACGGCTTCTGGAAAGTCGGTAGTCATCTTGCGCACGGTTCGGCTTGTCCTGTGCTCCAGGATGTTGGACGGATTTTTCGTCTGCTATAAATTAGAACCTTGAATGCCTAATGGATAAACGATATCAGGTCTTTATCAGTTCCACATACGCCGATCTCCAAGATGAGCGCCAAGAGGTTATTCAGGCATTGTTGGAACTCGACTGTATTCCCGCTGGGATGGAATTGTTCCCGGCTGCGAGTGAAGATCAATGGACACTCATCAAGAAGGTTATTGATGACTGTGACTACTACATGGTCATCATCGCCGGCAGGTATGGCTCCATCGGCCCTGACGGGTTCAGCTATACCGAGATGGAGTACCGATACGCACTCGATACAGGCAAGCCGATCATTGGCTTCGTTCACCGTAGCCCTGGCCAGCTTGTAGCGAATCGTTGCGAGGTTACAGATGAGGGGAAGGCCAAATTAGGTGCATTTCAAGATTTTGTGCAGAAGAAGATGTGCCGCTTCTGGGATAACCCTTCCGATCTTGGCAGTCAGGTCAGTCGAAGCTTGGTTAAGCTGGTTAAGAGCAATCCTGGCATAGGTTGGGTGCGAGGCGACCTTGTTCCTGATGAAAGTGCGACAGAAGAGATCCTCGGTTTGCGCCGCCGTATTGAGGAACTTCAACAGGAACTTTTGGCCGCGAGCACCCATGGTCCGGAAGGAACGAAGCGATTCGCTCAAGGCGAGGATACCTTTGAAATCAACTACACCTTTGTAGCCTCCCCCGACAAGTACGATTATCGCGGTAGCAACTATCAAGCGACAGTTAAGGCAGAGTGGGATTACATTTTTTCGGTTGTGTCGCCGCTAATGATTAATGAAGCCTCGGAAGGCGATCTAGCCAAGGCTCTGAATAGGCTAGTCAGTGATCTAGGGCGTTCGGAATTGAAGATGGTAAATGGATTCAAAGACCTAGTGCTTATGAATTTCCGCGTTGATAGTGACGATTTTCAGACCATAAAGATTCAGCTTCGCGCGCTAGGCCTGATTACCAAGAGCACGAAGAGTCGGAGTGTTAAGGACACGGCAACCTATTGGACGCTTACCCCGTACGGGGATACTGTAATGACTCGGCTACGCGCCATACAAAAGCCGCACCCGCCACAAGATATTGCGAACGCCTAATCCAACATTAGACCGGACAGCATACAACCACCGTTGAGTTCCAACGTTCCCAAATGTTCGCTTTTCCAAATAGGGAATTCTTGCTTTGGGTTGTAACCCGTCCTTAACCTGCTCCAGTTTCCCTTGCCCGAAAAAGCCCCCGTCAGCCGGAAGTACCTCATACTCCCGGCGACCCATCCTGAAAACCTAATTTCCATAACCGTCCTATGAAACCCGTCCTCGTTTTCGACATTGAAACCATCCCCGACGTCGCCGGGATTCGGCGTCTGCACGACCTCGATTCCTCGCTGTCCGACGACGAGGTCGCCGAGCTGGCTTTCCAGCAGCGGCGCGCGCAGAACGGCACCGATTTTCTGCCGCTGCACTTGCAGCGCATCGCGGTGATTTCGTGCGCGCTGCGCGTCGGCCACGACCTGCGCGTGTGGTCGCTGGCCGAACCCGAGCACAGCGAAGGGGAAATCATCCAGCGCTTCTTCGACGGCATCGAGAAATTCTCGCCGCAGATCGTCTCCTGGAACGGCGGCGGTTTCGACCTGCCGGTGCTGCACTACCGCGGGCTGATTCACGGCATCGTCGCGCCGCGCTACTGGGACCTGGGCGACGGCGACTACGCCGATTCGCGCGACTTCAAGTGGAACAACTACATCAGCCGCTACCACACGCGCCACCTCGATCTGATGGACCTGCTGGCGATGTACCAGCCGCGCGCCAACGTTCCGCTCGATGCGCTGGCCAAGCTGATCGGCTTTCCTGGCAAGCTCGGAATGGACGGCAGCAAGGTCTGGGAGGCGTGGCAGGGCGGGAGAATCGCTGAAATCCGAGACTACTGCGAAACCGACGTGATGAACACCTACCTCGTTTCCTTGCGCTTCCGGCTGATGCGCGGCGAGCTTTCGCGCGACGATTACGAGGTCGAGATCGATTTTGTTCGCGGCGAGCTCGAGCGGCTCGACAAGCCGCACTGGCGCGAGTTTTTGGCGGCCTGGAGCGCGTCGTAAGCATCCTCAAGTTGCCGCGCCGACGGCCGTTGACTGAACTGTCGCCGCCGCTTTGATCGCGCGGCCCGGTATGCCGATACAGGAGGCTGCCATGCTCAATCTCACGCTGCAACGCAACGACTCGATCGAAACCGTTCTGCCGACCGTCGAACTGGCGATGCGCACCGGCGACGTCTGCCGCCTGCACAACATCAACTACCTCGGTCAGATTCATCTGGCCGCGCTGACGCTGCTGGCGATGTCGCAGAACCTGATGGATTCGGCGACTGGCCAGATCGTCCACCGGCATCCCGGTTTCTGCCTGCTCGGCATCGACGATTGCGGCGCGACGCGAACGCTGGCGATGTGAGCTCGGGCGGGTGAATGGATTCATGACTTGGTGAAACCGCCGCCGGCGGCTGCGAAATTGAGCGAAATTGCCGGTGTAGCGGCGGTCCCCGTTCTGAAGCGGCGAACTATCGTTTATAGTTACGCCCATGACACTCAAGATCGCAATTGCCCAAATCAACGCGACGGTCGGTGACCTTTCGGGTAACGCCGCGCGAATCATCGATTTTGCCCAGCGCGCCAAGGCGCAAGGTGCCGACCTGCTGCTCACGCCTGAACTCGTGCTCTGCGGCTATCCGCCCGAAGACCTGCTGCTGCGCGAAGACTTTTACGATGCCTGCGAGCGCGAGCTCGATGCGCTGGCCGCCGCGGTGCACGGCATCGCCGTCCTCGTCGGCCATCCGCTGAGCAAAGGCGGCGACTGCTTCAACGCCGCGACGCTGATCGCCGACGGCGTTCGCGTCGCCTCCTACCTCAAGCAGCGGCTTCCCAACTACGAGGTGTTCGACGAGGAGCGTTACTTCGAGTCGGGCGACTCGCCTTGCGTCGTCGAGCTCAAGGGCGTTCGCTGCGGCATCAATATCTGCGCCGACGTCTGGGAAGCGGGCAGCGCCGATCAGGCGCGCGAAGCGGGCGCCGAGCTGCTGCTGGTGCTCAACGCGTCGCCGTATCACGTCGGCAAGCAGCTGCTGCGTACCGAGGTGTTGCGCGAGCGGGTCGCCGCCACCGGCTTGCCGGTGATCTACGCCAATCTGGTCGGCGGCCAGGACGAGCTCGTCTTCGACGGCGGCTCGTTCGCGCTCGACGCGCACGGCGAAGTGCGCTGCCAGTTGCCCAAGTTCGAAGAAGCGCTGAGCCTGATCGAGTTTGCGGGCGGCCAGTTGCAGCCCGGGCTGATCGTCGCCGAACAGCAAGTCGAAGCCGAGGTCTATCAGGCGCTGGTTCTCGGCGTTCGCGATTATCTGGGCAAGAACGGTTTTCCCGGCGCCATCATCGGCCTTTCGGGCGGCATCGATTCGGCGCTGACGCTGTGCGTCGCCGTCGATGCGCTGGGCGCCGACAAGGTTCGCGCGGTGATGATGCCTTCACCTTATACGGCGGAAATCAGCCTCGCCGATTCGCGCGAAATGATCCGTCTGCTCGGCGTGCGTTACGACGAGATCGCCATCGAGCCGGCGATGCAGACCTTTTCGGCGCTGCTTGAGAAGGAGTTTGCCGGCCTGCCGGCCGACACCACCGAAGAGAACCTGCAGGCGCGAATCCGCGGCATGATCCTGATGGCGCTTTCGAACAAGAGCGGTTCGCTGGTGCTGACCACCGGCAATAAGTCCGAAATGGCGGTCGGCTACTGCACGCTTTACGGCGATATGGCCGGCGGTTTTGCGGTGATCAAGGACATCGCCAAGACGCTCGTCTACCGCATTTCGCGCTGGCGCAACACGGTTTCCTACGCGATTCCCGAGCGCATCATCACGCGCCCGCCGTCGGCCGAGCTCAAGCCTGGGCAGGTCGACCAGGACAATCTGCCGCCTTACGAGGTGCTCGACGCGATCGTCGAAGCCTATATGGAAAAAGACTTGAGTCCACGCGAGATCATCGCCAAGGGCTATGCCGAGGCCGACGTTCGCCGCGTCGTTCGGCTGCTGCGGATCAGCGAGTACAAGCGGCGTCAGTCGCCGGTCGGTATTCGCGTCACCCAGCGCGGTTTCGGCAAGGATTGGCGCTATCCGATCACCAACCGCTACCGCGACCCTTACTGAGACTCGATTTCTGTTACGATTTGCCACCAGTTGCCACGATTCCCCGGAGCCATTGTCATGAAGAAAATTGAAGCGATCATCAAACCGTTCAAACTCGACGAAGTACGCGAGGCGCTGTCCGAGATCGGCGTTTCCGGCTTGACGGTCACCGAAGTCAAGGGCTTCGGTCGGCAGAAGGGGCACACCGAGCTCTACCGTGGCGCCGAGTACGTCGTCGACTTCCTGCCCAAGGTCAAGATCGAGATCGTCGTTCCCGACGCGTCGGTCGACATCGCCATCGACTCGATCGTCAAAGCCGCGCGCACCGGCAAGATCGGCGACGGCAAGATCTTCGTGATGCCGGTCGACCAGGTCGTTCGCATCCGCACCGGCGAGACCGGCGAAGAAGCGGTCTGAAGCGATTTCCCCTGCGCAACGGCCCGCCATCTGGCGGGCCGTTGTCGTTTACGCTGGTCTGCAAGGCCGCCAAAAGGTCATTTTTTGGCACCCCGTCGCCAACGCCTTGATTCTCGCGGCATCCACGGCCTACCCCGTGAAGATGTCCGTTCGCCCTGGGCCGTGAGCTGGTCGAACGGTCGAAGGGTGGTCAAGACAAATCAGTGCGTTGCAGGGGGCTTCGACAGGCTCAGCCCGAACGGGGCGAATTGATCAGCGAGTCCTTAGCGTTGTGCCGCGGTGCTGGCCTTGAGCAGTACCCACAGCGCGCCTTGGCCGCCGTCGCACGACGGCGCGTGGCAGAAGGCGAGGACGTCGCGGCGGCGCGCCAGCCAGCCTTTGACCAGCTGACGCAGAATGCCTTCGCGGCCCGGCGAGCCGTAGCCGCGGCCGTGCACGATGCGCACGCAGCGTTTGCCGGCGGCCAGCGCCTCGGCGAGAAAGAGCGTCACCTCGTCGTGCGCTTCGTGCCGGTTGAGCCCGTGCAGGTCGATATGGCGCTGGATCGCCCAGCGACCGCGGCGCAGGTCGCGCAACACGGTGCGCGGCAGGCCGACGCGCAGGAATGAGTCGGCGTCGCCGATCGCCAGCAGGTCGTCGAGGTCGAGCGGCGAGTCGAGCGATTCGGCGATCGCCGCGGCTTCGTCGAGTTCGCGCTGGCGCGGGCGAGCACTCGGCTTGGGCGCCTCGAAAGTGATGCGGCCGGCCGGGCGCAGCGGCCGCGCGCCGTCGACCGCCGCCTGGAACGCCGCGAGATCGTCGGGGTCGGGCCGCTGGCTCATGAAGGTGACGGATCGAGTCAGCCGCCCGGCGGCATCAGCCGGCCAGGCTGTCGAGGTAGCGCTCGGCGTCGAGCGCGGCCATGCAGCCGGTTCCCGCCGAAGTGCAGGCCTGGCGGTAGATGTGATCCTGCACGTCGCCGGCGGCGAAGACGCCGGCAATCGAGGTGGCCGTCGCGTTGCCCTGGCGGCCGCCGCCGGTCACCAGGTAGCCGTTTTCCATTTCGAGTTGGCCGACGAAGAGCTCGGTGTTCGGCTTGTGACCGATGGCGATGAAGACGCCGTCGAGCGCGACGTCCTCGGTGGTGCCGGTCTTGACGTTCTTGACGCGCATTCCGGTGACGCCGCTCGCGTCGCCCAGAATTTCGTCGAGCGCGCTGTTCCACTTGATCGTGACCTTGCCGGCTTTCTCTTTTTCAAAGAGCTTGTCCTGCAGGATTTTTTCGCTGCGCAGCTTGTCGCGGCGATGCACCAGCGTCACGTGGCTGGCGATATTGGCGAGGTAGAGCGCTTCCTCGACCGCCGTATTGCCGCCGCCGATCACCGCCACCGGCTTGTTCTTGTAGAAGAAGCCGTCGCAGGTCGCGCAGGCGGAAACGCCGCGCCCCGAGAATGCCTCTTCCGACGGCAATCCCAGATACTGCGCCGAGGCGCCGGTGCAGATGATCAGCGCGTCGCAGGTGTAGGTGCCGGCGTCGCCGATCAGCGTGAATGGCTTGCTGGTCAATTGGGCGGTATGGATGTGGTCGAAGACGATCTCGGTTTCAAAGCGCCTGGCGTGCTCCTCGAAACGCTGCATCAGCTCCGGCCCCTGCACGCCCTGGGCGTCGGCCGGCCAGTTATCGACGTCGGTGGTGGTCATCAGCTGGCCGCCCTGCGCCATGCCGGTGATCAGCACCGGCTTCAAGTTGGCACGCGCGGCATAGACCGCAGCGGTATAGCCGGCCGGGCCGGAACCGAGGATCAGCAGCGGGCAATGGCGGGTCGTTTGGGTCATTTTTCTTTCCTTCGCAGCGAGTTGATGAGGAAATTATAACCGCCAATCCGCTCGTTTCCCCGGCGGCTAAAGCTGCCGCGTGAGCTTGATGCCCTGCGGTTATTGCCGCCGGCCGGCTATAATCACGCTTTGCCCAGCGTTTTCGGAGATTGATGGCTGCACGGATCAAAACCACTGCCCGGACCGGCGATACGAACGACGCGCCCAGCCCGTTGCCTGAGAAGATCGTTCTCGTGCTGCAGGAGTCGCGCTGGCTGGCGCTGGTCGCGCTCGCCGCTTTCCTCGGCCTGGCGCTGTGGGGTTACCAGCGCACCGACCCGGGCTGGTCGCACGCGGTGCAGGGCGCGACGCTGGCCAACCCGGCCGGGCGCGGCGGCGCCTGGCTCGCCGACCTGCTGCTTTACGTCTTCGGTCTGTCGGCGTGGTGGTGGATCGTGCTGCTGATGGCTTTCGTGTGGTGGGGCTATCGCCGCCTCGACGGCGTGCGCGCCGCCGACCGCCGGCCGCTCTACATCGCGCTCGCCGGCTTCCTGTTGCTGATCGCCGCCAGCAGCGCGCTCGAGACGCTGCGCTTCTATACGCTCAAGGCGCCGTTGCCGCTGGCGCCCGGCGGCATGCTGGGCATCGAGATCGGCGCGCTGGCGGTGCGCTATCTCGGCTATACGGGCGCGACGCTGACGCTGATCGCCGCCTGGGCGCTGGGCTGGAGCATCTTTTCGGGAGTCTCGTGGTTGTCTTTGGTCGAGAGTCTCGGCGCGCTGGTCGAAGGCTCGTTTGGCGCCGTTCGCGCGCTCGTCGATCGCTGGCAGGACCGGCGCATCGGACGCGAAGTGGCGCGCGAGCGCGACGCGGTGGTGGTCGTCCAGAAACGTCGCGTCGAAACGCAGGAACCGATTTTCATCGAAAAGCCCGAGCCGCCGGCGCCGGTGCCGGCCAAGGTCGAGAAGCGAATCGAACGCGAACGCCAGGTGCCGCTGTTCCCCGAGGCGGTCGCCGGCGGCATGCTGCCGCCCTTGCACCTGCTCGAGCCGGCGGCGGTGCAGACCGATACGGTGAGCGCCGAGACGCTCGAATACACGTCGCGTCTGATCGAGCGCAAGCTCGCCGACTTCGGCGTCGAGGTGCGCGTGCTGGCGGCGTATCCGGGGCCGGTGATCACGCGCTACGAAATCGAGCCGGCGGTCGGCGTCAAGGGCGCGCAGGTCGTCAACCTCGCCAAGGACATGGCGCGCGCGCTGTCGATGGTCTCGATCCGCGTCGTCGAAACGGTTCCCGGCAAGTCGTGCATGGCGCTCGAACTGCCCAACGCCAAGCGGCAGATCGTCCGCCTGTCGGAGATCATCTCGAGCCGCGCTTATCACGACATGAGTTCGCCGCTGGCGATGACGCTCGGCAAGGACATCGGCGGCCATCCGGTGGTCGTTGACCTCGCCAAGATGCCGCACCTGCTGGTCGCCGGGACGACCGGTTCGGGCAAGTCGGTCGGCATCAACGCGATGATCCTCTCCTTGCTCTACAAGTCCGAGCCCGACAAGGTGCGGCTGATCCTGGTCGACCCCAAAATGCTTGAACTGTCGATCTACGAAGGCATCCCGCATCTGCTGGCGCCGGTCGTCGTCGACATGAAGCACGCCGCCAACGCGCTCAACTGGTGCGTCGGCGAAATGGAGAAACGCTATAAATTGATGTCGGCGATGGGCGTGCGCAATATCGCCGGTCTCAACCACCGCATCAAGGACGCCGAAAAGGCCGGCAACAAGCTGACCAATCCGTTCTCGCTGACGCCCGAGACGCCCGAGCCGCTCGTCTCGATGCCGCACATCGTCGTCGTCATCGACGAGCTCGCCGACCTGATGATGGTCGCCGGCAAGAAGGTCGAGCAGTTGATCGCGCGTCTTGCGCAGAAGGCGCGCGCCGCGGGGATTCACCTGATTCTGGCGACGCAGCGGCCGTCGGTCGACGTGATCACTGGCCTCATCAAGGCCAATATTCCGACGCGGATGTCGTTCCAGGTCTCGTCCAAAATCGATTCGCGAACGATCCTCGACCAGATGGGCGCCGAAGCGCTGCTCGGCCAGGGCGACATGCTTTACCTCGCGCCCGGTACCGGCTATCCGACTCGCGTGCATGGCGCTTTCGTCGACGACGACGAGGTGCACCACGTCGTCGATTACCTCAAGAGCGCCGGTGCGCCGGATTACGTCGAGGGCGTGCTGACCGGCGCCGGGATCGACGACGATGGCGACGGCGAGGGCGGCAGCAGCGACGGCCAGCCCGACGCCGAGTCCGACGCGCTCTACGATCAGGCGGTCGAGATCGTGATGAAGAACCGCCGCGCGTCGATTTCGCTGGTTCAGCGCCATCTGCGAATCGGCTACAACCGCTCGGCGCGCCTCATCGAAGCGATGGAAAAGGCCGGGCTGGTTTCAGCCATGGATGGTCGCGGCGGCCGCGAGGTCATCGCCCGCAAGGAAGAAAATTGATGAGATTGGAAAAGGCGGTTAACCACGGCGAACACGGCGGGCGCGGCGAAAAACTTGAGTGCCGGGTCTGTTGTTGGGCGCCACCAGCGAGTGGCCGAACAGGTCGCCACCGCATCTTGCTTTCTCGCTGTGTTCGCTGTGCCCGCCGTGGTTAATTCGAGGTTCTTGAAATGAAAAGTCTATTTTTCGCGCTTGCGCTGTGCGCCGCGCAGGTTGCCCAGGCCGGCGCGATAGACAAGCTGCACCGTTTTCTTGAGACGACCAAGACGCTGCGCGCCGATTTCGCGCAGATCGTCGTCGCCAAGAACGGCAAGAAGCCGCAGCAGTCGGCAGGGCAGATGATGATCTCGCGTCCCGGCAAGTTCCGCTGGCAGATCGCCAAGCCCTACGCACAGCTGCTCGTCGGCGACGGCGAAAAGGTCTGGATCTACGATGAAGACCTGCGCCAGGTGAGCGTCAAGAAGTTCGACGCCGCGCTCGGCAGCACGCCGGCCGCGCTGCTGGTCGGCGGCAACTCGCTCGATCAGAACTTCACGCTGCGCGAGGCCGGCGAACACGACGGGCTCGAGTGGCTCGAAGCGATTCCGAAGGGTACCGACAGCGGCTTCGAAAAACTGCAACTCGGTTTTTCCGGCAATGAGCTCAAAGCGATGGAGCTTTCCGACAACTTCGGCCAGACCACGTCGCTGCTCTTCGCGCGAATCGAACGCAACGTGCCGATCGCCGCAGCGCTCTTTCACTTTACGCCGCCGGCCGGCGTCGATGTCATCGGTGAGTGACCTTTTTTCATCATCGCACGCGGTGCCGCTCGCCGAAGCGCTGCGCCCGGCGACGCTCGACGAGGTCATCGGCCAGCAGCACCTGCTCGGTCCGGGCAAGCCGCTGCGGCTGGCTTTCGAGGCGCGCAAGCTGCATTCGCTGATCCTCTGGGGGCCGCCCGGGGTCGGCAAGACGACGCTGGCGCGGCTGATGGCCGACGCCTTCGACGCCGAATTCATGGCGCTCTCGGCGGTCTTTTCGGGCGTCAAGGACATCCGCGAGGCGGTGGCGCAGGCCGAAGCGACGCGCGCTCAGTATGGCCGGCCGACGATCCTCTTCGTCGACGAAGTCCATCGCTTCAATAAGGCGCAGCAGGACGCCTTCCTGCCTTACGTCGAGAGCGGTTTGCTGACGCTGGTCGGCGCGACGACCGAGAACCCGTCGTTCGAGGTCAACTCCGCATTGCTTTCGCGCGCCTCGGTCTATGTGCTCAATTCGCTCTCCGCCGACGAAATGGGGCAGCTCTTCGAACGCGCCTGCGGTCAGGCGCTGCAGGACCTGTCGTTTGACGACGACGCGCGCGCGCGGCTGATCGGGCTCGCCGACGGCGACGCGCGGCGGCTGATCAACCTGCTCGAACAGACGCAGACGGCGGCGGCGACCGCCCAGCGCACGAAGATCGACGGTGCCTTCATCGACAGTACTCTGGCGCAAAGTCTGCGCCGCTTCGACAAGGGTGGCGAGGCCTTCTACGACCAGATCTCGGCGCTGCACAAGTCGGTGCGCGGCTCCAACCCCGACGCCGCGGTCTACTGGCTGTGCCGCATGCTCGACGGCGGCGCCGACCCGCGCTACATGGCGCGGCGCATCGTGCGCATGGCCTGGGAAGACATTGGCCTGGCCGATCCGCGCGCCATCCAGATCGCCGGCGAAGCGGCGGCGACCTACGAGCGACTGGGTTCGCCCGAAGGCGAACTGGCGCTCGCCGAAGCGGTGATCTATCTGGCGGCGGCGGCCAAATCGAACGCCGCCTACGTCGCGTACAATGCAGCGCGCGCTTTCATCGCCAAGGACGGTTCGCGGCCGGTGCCGCTGCACCTGCGCAATGCGCCGACGCGGCTGATGAAGGAGCTCGACTACGGCCGCGACTACCGTTACGCGCACGACGAAGCCGAAGGCTACGCCGCCGGCGAGTGTTACTTCCCGGACGGGATGACGCCGCCCAACTGGTACCAGCCGGTCGGCCGCGGCCTGGAACTCAAAATCGGCGAGAAGCTCGCGCATCTGCGCGAACTCGATCGCGACGCACTCAAATTTGCCAAAAAATCGAAAGACTCGGAGGACTGACCATGCTTGACATCCAACTGCTGCGCACCAACATCGACGCCGTGACCGAAAGGCTGGCAACCCGTGGCTACACGCTCGACAGCGCGACTTTTCTCAAACTCGAAGCCGAACGCAAGACGCTGCAGACGCGAACGCAGGAACTGCAGGCATCGCGCAACAGCCTGTCGAAGCAGATCGGCATGCTCAAGGGCAAGGGCGAGGATGCTTCCGCGGTGATGGCCGAGGTCGCCGCGCTCAAGGAAGAGCTCGAAGGCAACGAAGCTCGCTTGACCGAATTGCTGCGCGAATTCGACGATTTCGTCGCGCTGATTCCCAATCTGCCGCAGGAGTCGGTTCCGGTCGGCCGTTCGGAAGCCGACAACGTCGAGGTGCATCGCTGGGGAAGTCCGCGCAGCTACGATTTCGCGGTCAAGGATCACGTCGACCTTGGCGAAGCGCTCGGTCAGCTCGATTTCGCCACCGCCGCCAAGATCGCCGGCGCGCGCTTCTCCTTGATGAAGGGGCCGCTCGCCCGTCTGCACCGCGCGATCGCGCAGTTCATGCTCGACACGCACACCGATCAGCACGGTTACACCGAAGTCTATGCGCCGTACCTGGTCAACGCCGCGAGCATGCACGGCACCGGCCAGCTACCCAAGTTCGAGGCCGATCTTTTCAAGATCCTGCGCCCCGACGCCGAGCCGCTCTACCTCATTCCGACCGCCGAAGTGCCGGTCACCAACATCGTTCGCGACGAAATCCTGGCCGCCGACGCGCTGCCTTTGAAGCTCGTCTGCCACACGCCGTGTTTCCGCTCGGAAGCCGGGTCGTACGGCAAGGACACGCGCGGAATGATTCGCCAGCACCAGTTCGACAAGGTCGAGTTGGTTCAGGTCGTCAGTGCGGAGGCGTCGAACGCGGCGCACGAGGAGTTGACGCGACACGCCGAGATCATCCTCGAGAAGCTCGAACTGCCGTACCGGCGCGTCGTGCTGTGCACCGGCGACATGGGCTTCTCGTCGGCCAAGACCTACGATCTTGAGGTGTGGCTGCCGGCGCAGAACACCTATCGCGAGATTTCGTCGTGTTCCAACTTCGAGTCGTTCCAGGCGCGGCGCATGCAGGCGCGGGTGCGCAACGACAAGAACAAGACCGAACTGGTGCATACGCTCAACGGCTCGGGGCTGGCCGTCGGCCGTACGCTGGTGGCGATCATGGAAAATTACCAGAACGAAGACGGCAGCATCACCGTGCCGACGGTGTTGCGCCCCTATCTGGGCGGGCGCGAGAAGATCAGCGCGTAAGCAGCCCGGCCGGCTTTGCGCCGGCCTACTTGGCGGGCGAACGCCGGGCGAGGTGGGCTTTCTTGCTCGGCTTGGCCGCGCGGGGTTTGTGCCGGCTTGACGGCGGGTCGTTGTCGGCCGACGGCAGCAGCGGGTAGGGGCTCAACTCGGGGGCGGTTTGAATGCCTGCGAGCGGCCGGTACGGGCGTTCGTGGCGTTTGAGAATGTCGTTATAAACGCGGATGTTCTCGACCATGATCACCGCCTCACCGCCGCGCCCTTTGCCCGACTTGAGCCGGCGGTAATACTGCGGCTGCGCGAGCAGCGGCAATACCTTCTTCATCGCATACCAGGAGTCGGGGTCGGTGCCCAGCGTCGTCGCCAGGTAGCGCGCCGCATTGAGGTGTCCCATGCCGACGTTGTACGCGGCGAGCGCCAGCCAGAGCCGGTCGGGGTCGCCGATGATGGCCGGCAGCGCGTCGCGCAGGTCGCTGACGTATTGCGCTCCGGCTTCGACGCTTTGTGTCGCGTCGAGCCGGTTGCTGATGCCCAGCGTGTCGGCGGTCTCGGCGGTCAGCATCATCATGCCGCGCACGCCGGTCGGGCTGGTCGCCCGCGGCTCCCATTGCGATTCCTGGTAGGCGAGCGCCGCCAGCAAGCGCCAGTCGATCCCGGTGTTCACCTGGGCCGCGTAAAAGAGCGCGCGATACTGCGGCAGCACCGAGCGCATGCGCTCGATGAAACGCACGCTGTCGGCCTGAGTCAGACGCTCGACATGGCCGAAGTAGCGGTCCTTGAGTCTATCCATTTCGCCGCTTTGCTGAAACTTATCGAGAAAAGCGTTGGCCTTGGTGACCAGCGCCGGGTCGACGCCCGGCGCGAAAAGCCAGACGATCGGGCGAGCCGGGCCGATCACCAGCGCGTTCTGCAAATCCGGGTAGTAATTGCTGCCGATGTCGAATTGCGCGTCGTTGACCAGTGCCGCTTCGTAGCGCTGCGCGGCGACGCCTTCCAATAGATCGAGTTCGTTGTGCTGCTCGCTGGCGACAATGATCAGGCTGGACCCCTTGCGCTGGATTTCGCGCAGCGCCATCTCCTGTCGTGAACCGGCGACGACGTGGACGACCTTGTTGGCGAGTTGCGCGATCGACGCCAGCGGCAGCGACGCTTCGTGCGTGACCAGCACGTTGTGGCTTTCGAAGTATGGCGTGCTGCTGCGCAGCTGCGGGTCGTCTACCGGCGTTTGCCATGCCGCGGCCAGATGCGCTTCGCCGTTCTTGAGGCGGTGCAGGATGTCGGCGTCGCTGGCGGCGACGACGATACGGCTTTTGAGCCCCAGTTCGTCGGCCAGTCGGCGCGCCAGGTCATAATCGAAGCCGCTGGCGCCATCGCCGGTGTCCTCAGAATAGGTGCTGGCGCCGACGCGAGTCAGGATCACGAGCTCGTTGGCTTTGGCGATCGGCTGCTCGATGTTCTCGCCGCAGCTGGCAACAAAAATTGAAAGAATAAATAGCAGAAAACGCATTAATTGGCCGACTTGTGATAACATGCCGCCCCGATGGAGAGGTGGCAGAGTGGTCGATTGTACCTGACTCGAAATCAGGCGTACTGCAAGGTACCGAGGGTTCGAATCCCTCCCTCTCCGCCAGTAATGGCAAGCAAAAAGGCTAATTCCTCGGAATTGGCCTTTTTCTTTTTCTGGCTCATGTAATGGCTTGCTGCAAATCGGCGTGAAACGGCGCTGTTTATTGGCGCATGGGTTGTCGTGCAACTTGTACACGCGGTTACGCCATCCGACGGTTGGCTAGTTTAGCCGGCTTTACCCCGGCGTGGCTTCCGAACTTGCCGTGACCCTGGACCAGGTAACCAAACCTCGAAGTCAAGTTTGTTCTGGGGGGTACGAATATATTGCCCCTCGCTTGGGCCCGCCGTCGAATTATCCGTAAATCTCCGGTGCAGAGACTGTTGAGATGTTGGCTGCAGCACCTGTACGCTGCGAGCGCATTGACTTGCGCACCTTGCCGGAAAGCAAGGAATTGATTGTCCGGGTCGCCGCCGCGGGTATGTCGGTCAGCGCCTTTTTGCTTGGTGCCGCTCAGCAACGCGCCAAGACGAATGGCCATGAAAAGGGCGAATTTTTCGGAGCGGTCCCTTTTTACGGCCTGCACCGGCCTTAATGAACAGGCTGTTCCTCGTGCAGCGCCCTCAGGTGCGCGAGCAAGGCATCTCCCAGGGCGTGCAGCTCGTTTCGCCGCGCCAATGCCTCGGGCGCTCGCCCATGAGCCTTGAGCTCGCACAGTTCGAGCGTCAGCGCGTGCGCTTCTCGATGCACGCGTTCGGCCGCCAGAAAGTCAGCGTGGTCTGCGTGACAGAGCCGGCCTTTGGTCGCGAGCCAACTACCGAAACGGCTCTGACTGGCAGTCAGCGGCGGCGAATTCGTGTCATCTGAAAGATGTTTCTCCATGGCAATGACCCAGGCGCGATGCTCGACTTGAGCGAAGAGCAAGGGTAGGTCGTCGCGTTTGGCAGGAGCTTTATTGAGCCATCGCGCACAGGGGCGCCAGCCAGCGGCCCAGTGCGGAAACTCGGCTGCCGGCATGGGACGGCTAATGCAGTAGCCCTGCGCCAGTTCGCAGCCGAGTTCGAGCAGCAGTTCGCCTTGCTCTAGGGTTTCGACTCCTTCGGCGATGATTCCGCGGCGAAACGCCGCCGCCAAACCGATGACGGCGTCGAGAATCGCCAGGTCGTCAGGGTCGTCGAGCATGTCGCGAACGAAGCTCTGGTCGATCTTGAGCAGCGAAACAGGCAAGCGCTTGAGGTAGGTCAGCGACGAATAGCCGGTGCCGAAGTCGTCGAGCGCGAAGCTGACACCGATATCCTGGCAATCCTTGATGATTTTCGAGACACAAATCAAGTCGTCGAGCGCGCTTGATTCGAGCACTTCCATGGCCAGATCGCCCGGCCGGATCGACGGATGCGCGGCCAGCATCTGCCTGAGGCGCAGGGTGAAATCGCCCTGCTGCAACTGGCGGGCGGCGATGTTGACGCTGATCGGAAGATTCAGCCCCTGGATGCGCCATTCTTCGATCTGAGTCAGCGCGCTATCGATCACCCACTCGCCCAAATCGACCGCCAGCTCATCGTTTTCGACCAGCGGCAAAAAGGCGTTGGGCGGCAGAAGACCGCGTTCGGGGTGCTGCCAGCGGATCAACGCCTCGGCGCCGACGACGACACCGCTGCGCATATTGACCTTGGGTTGAAAATGCAGCACGAACTGGCGCTGTTCAAACGCGCTACGGATGTGCTGCAGCCCCTCGCGCAGGGTATTCGCCGCCGCGTCGTGAGCGACGTCGAACAGGTGATAGCGATTCTTGCCCGATTGCTTGGCAACGTAGAGCGCCTGGTCGGCGTGGCGGATCAGCAGGTCGGCGTCGCCGGGATCCTGTGGGTAGAGCGTGACGCCGATGCTCACCGAGACCTGCAAGCTCAGTCCGTCGGCAATCACCGGCGCGGCGGCGGCCTGCAACAGTCGCTCGATGGCCGGCTGGTAGCTCTGCGCCTGTTCCAGATTGACCAGTACCGCGACGAATTCGTCGCCGCCGATGCGCGACAATGTATCGCCTTCGCGCAGCGCGTCTTTCATTCGCTGCGCCAGGGCGACGAGCAGCGCGTCGCCGACGCCGTGGCCGTGGTGATCGTTGATCGCCTTGAAGTCGTCGAGGTCGAGATAGACAACCGCCACCGAGTTGTTTTTGCGGTGGCGCTGCGCCAGAGCCTGCTGCAGGCGATCGGCGAGCAGCACGCGATTGGGCAGGTTGGTCAGCGCGTCGTAGTGCGCGATGCGTTGCAGCTGCTCCTGAAGTTCCTTGGTACTGGTGATGTCGGTGAACAGTCCAACATAGTTCTGCGCCCTGCCGAGACTGTCGCGGACGGCGCTGATCGTCAGGCTTTGAGCGTAGAGCTCGCCGTTCTTGCGGCGGTTCCATATTTCGCCGCTCCAATAACCGCGCTCGGCGAGCGAATTCCACATCGCCGCATAAAACTCCGGCGTCTGCCTGCCCGATTTGAGAATTCGCGGACTCTGGCCGATGGCATCGCTGCGCTCGAAGCCGGTAATTTGCGTGAAGGCGTCGTTGACCTCAACGATGATGCCGGAGGCGTCGGCGATCATGATTCCATCACGAACGTGGGTGAACACGTTCGCGGCGAGTTGCAGGCGGGCTTCAGTTTCCTTGCGCGCACTGACGTCTTGAACGATGCCGAAGATGATTCCCTTTGACTTGTCGATCTGGGCAATCGAATGCATATCCCTGATCTTGCCGAGGTCGGCGGTCTTGATCTTGAATTCGACGTCGTACGTCTCTCCGCTTTCAAGCAGATTCCTGAATGCCGCGTCGTGCTGCGGGATGTACTCGGGAAGCAGCAGATTCTTGATCGTCGCCGAGTTGGCTCTGGCGCGGTCGAGGCCGAATAGTTTGACGGCACCTTCCGAGGCGCTCATCGTGTCGGAGGCGAGGTGGAGTTCCCAGTTACCCGACTTTGCCGCGAGTTCGGCGCGCTTCAAGCGCGCTTCGCTCAGACGGACCGAGTCTTCGATCCGCTTGCGCTCGCTGACGTCGCGTAGTTGATTGATGGTGTGAATGCTTCCCTTCGAATCACAAAAGCAGGTGGAATTGACATCGACTTCAAGCCACCTGCCGTCGCGACAGATGGCACGCAGTTCGCCGCTAAAGCGACCGGTTCGGTTGCGCTTTCTGACTGCCGGAAGCAATCGCGAGTCGCTGCAGTCCATGATCCCCGCGGGTCCGAGTCCGCGCAAGTCGTCCTCGCTATAGCCGAAGAGCCGGCAGGCGGCCGGGTTGGCGGTTTCGATCGGGCCGTGCGGCGACGAAAAAACGATCGCGTCGCCGCTGTTTTCGAAGATCAGGCGGAAGTGCTCTTCGCTCTCGCGTAGCGCCGTTTCGCGGCTCGCCAGGGTGTCGAGCAGGTGGTTGAAGCCGGAAATCAACAGCCCGATTTCGTCTCGCCGGACGATCGGCAGCGGTTGATGCGATCGGCCGGAATCGGCGATGGTCGCCAGCGCATTGGCGGTGCTGAGCAAGGGCGACAACTGGCGCTTGAGCAGCCACCAGGTCAACGCGCCGGCGAGCAAGGTCAGCAGCAGCGTCGCCAGACGCAGCCGCTGCTGCAGGTCGCGGATCGGAAAGAAGGCCTCGTCGGTCGGCAGGTAAACCAGGGCATCCCAATCGGCGAGCGGGATCTTCTTGAACGAGTAGAGGACCTCGGCACCGTTTGCATCCAGGGTCACGCCCGAGCCCGCATTGCCCTGCACTGAACGGTCGTCAAAAGGGTTGCCGCCGGCCGGGTCCTGCGATTCCAGGACGCGTTGTTTGTTGGACGCGGTGACGATCAGTCGATGCTGCGGCGCGATGATCAGATAGCCGCCGGTTTTGCCATAGCGTCCGGCGACCAACTGGTCGAGGAAGTTGGGAATTCCGAGGTTGGTGACCCCTGCCAGCGCGCCAATGATCTTTCCAAGCTCGTCGCGAATCGGCACGGCGATACTGATCACAGGAATCTGCGAAACCTTGCTGACGACGGGTCGGCCGATCGCCGACCTGCCGTCGCGCAGCGCACGCAGCAGTTGATCGCGTTCGCTAAAATTGACGCCGACCCGCTCTGCGGCATCCGGCGCAGCGGCGATCGCGGTGCCGTCGATCCCGGTGGCGAAGATTCCATCGCTGAACAACACCTGCAGATCGAGCCGGTGCTCGAGAAAGTGCTGCATTGCAGCTGGTCCTGCCTGTATCGGCTGGCTCGACAAACGCGCCACGGCTTCCAGCGTCTCAAGCCGCGCCTCAAGCTCGCGTTCGACCTGCGCGGCGACCATCGACACCGTTGAAAGTTGTTGCTCGCCAAGCAACCGTTCCATGTCATCGCGCAGGATGCGATGGGCGTAATACGAGAGCGACCAGATTCCGGTCAGGAAGATGAGCAGAGCCGTCAGGGTGATTCGCGTTTTGAGCGAATGCCTCAGGAGAACAGCCGGAACCATTTTCATTCTTGGATTAGCACCACGCCGCGTCGTATGGATTATGGACGGGACGTTGCGTCGGAGCTAAAGCGGATATTTTCCCGCTTGTCACCGACGTCGCTTTTGAGCAAAACAGACAATGACCCGATTTGCGCCGACAGCCCGCTCCCTTGCGCCGCGATCCTGAGCCGCGAGCGATGGCGGCAGTCCTTCTGCGCGCTGGTCAGCGATGGCGGTTTGGGCGCCGCTGTTCCTGGGCCTCTGGCATAGACTGGCGACATCGGTCCGTGCGCCGAGCGCCGCCAATCGCCGATATGGATGCGCCCTTGGGTGATCAAAGCGCCGAGAAAGCCGCTGTTCTTGACGGTGTTGAGCGACAGACCGGAGAACCGGGCGATCTCGCGGTAGGTCAGACTCCCGTAGCGTTCGAGCGTGGCGACGATGGCGTGCATGCCGGGCGCGTCGCGGTTGCTGTCGTCGATGCGCGGACGCGCTACGTCGTCGATCTTTCCCAAGCTGTAGAGCGGCGTCGAGAAACGTCCTTTGACCTTGCGCCAGCCGCTGACATAGATGAGCTGGCGTTTCTTGAGCGCAGCGATGTAGCCGCCACAGGCGAGCGTGCTGACGCCGACGAAAGCCTCCGCCGAGAGGTCGGAAATCGACATGTTCGACTTCTCCTCGAGCACGCCGAGGATGCGTTTCATGGTCGGGCTGGAGGCAAGTTGCGGGGTCTTCACTGGCGTGCGTATCAAAGCCGGTAGGCGGCCACGATATGCTGCATGTCGGTCGCCAGGCGGTCGAGTTGCTGTGCTGATTCGGCGCTGTTGCCGACGGCGGCGCTGCTCTCTTCGGACATCTGGGCGATGCGTTCGACCTGCGTCGCGATATTGTCGGTCGCCGAACTCTGCTCGCGGATCGCTTCGGCAATCTCTTCGACCATGCCGACCGCGTTGCGGCTGCTTTGCCCGATCTGCTTGATCGATTCGTTGGCTTGCTGCGCGCGCTCGACGCCCTGCGCCACCTGGGTGACGACGCCGTGCATGCTGGTCACCGCGTTGGCGGCGCCTGAACGCATGGTGTCGATCGTCGTGGCGATTTCCTGTGTCGATGCCGACGTGCGTTCGGCAAGCTTGCGCACTTCGTCGGCGACCACCGCGAAACCGCGCCCCTGCTCGCCGGCGCGCGCCGCCTCGATCGCCGCGTTGAGCGCCAGCAGGTTGGTCTGGTCGGCGACGTCCTTGATCACCTGAACGACGTTGGCAATCTGCTGGCTGTGCTGTTCGAGGCCGTGAATGAGCCCGGCGGCCTGGTCGACGGTCGCGGCGATGTCGTGGATGTCGCCGGCGGTCTGGCCGATGACCGCTTCGCCCGAGACCGCCAGCTGTCCCGATTCGCTCGATAGCCGGTTGGCTTCCTGCGCGCGGTCGGCGACGTGGTTGATGCTGACGGTCATCTGCTCGACCGTCGCCGCCATGTTAGACGCTGCTTCGCTTTGTTGATTCGACGCAGTGGCGACCTGGTTGGCGGTCGTCGCCATGGCGTGGGCGGCGGTGGCGACCGACGCTGCGCCGGCGGCGATCGACTTGAGGTTGCCCTGCAGCCGGTCGAGCAATTTGTTGAAGGCGTCGGCCGATAGCCCCAGTTCGTCCAGGCGCTTGATCGGAATGCGCACGGTAAAGTCGAGCGACTCGGCAACGCCGCTGATCGTGTCGCGGAAACGGTTCATGCGGAAGCGAATCTCTCGCGCGACGGTAAGGCCGATCACCGCGACGACGAGCAGTGCGATGGCGATGGCGGTCAGCGTGATCTTCATTCCCTGCGCGGCGCTGGCCAGCGCCGCCTGGGTGAGCTCGCCGGCACTCTTGTTGTTAAAGGCGATGTGATCCTCGAGCGCCTGAAAAGCCCGGGCGTTGATTTCTGCTCCTTGTTTGCGGTTTTCGTCGGTATCGTTTTGATTGTTTCGCGACAAGGGTAATACCTTGTCGTGGATCAGACTCAGATAGGCGTTGAAGCGGCTGACATCGGTTTCGAGGAGCTTTTTTTCTTCTTCGTTTGAAATCAACTTTTCGTAGTCCTTGAGCCGCTTGCTTGCCGCCGTTTCGTACAAAGCGATTTTTTCTTCGGCAGCTTTTTTCCCCGCGGGATCGGGATTTCCGACATGGTTGAGTACGCTCAGACGGATCATCATGAACGCCTGTCTCGCTTCGGTCAGGGTGGTGATTCCGGCTAGGCTGTCTTCGTCGATGAGTCTGATGTCCTCGGTTTGCGTTTTCGACACATAGAGTCCGACCGATCCGACGAGCAGCAGCGAGGCGATTGAAAATCCAATTTGCAACATGATGCGGTGGGCGATGGTGAGTTTGTTCATAGCCTTGCCTTTGCTTGAAAAAAACGAAAGAACGTACGCCTGCGGTTACTTGGGTTTGCTCATTGCTCGGGTTCAGAGCGAACCGTCGATGCAAATGACGATCTGCTCTTTGGCAATCAATCGCGTATCCGGACTGAGCGGGAAAACGGTCGGCCCAGCTGTTTTCGCCTGTTGAATCAGTCAGCCCATGGAGCTTTGGTGGCGCGTGCCGTTCACCGGAGCGTGCTCGCAGTGGAGCCGTCGGCGAGATGCGATAGGAAGGCAAAGGCACGCCGAGGCAACATTGGGTGTCCCTCGTCGGCAAGGTCGTCTGGCGGTCAAGCTGGTCCGCTCTGGCGCATATGAACTCGTCTATACCGTCCTTTTTTGCTCAACTCTTACGGCATAAATGAGCGCATGTCATCTGGCGACTCATTTGTTTGGCGTCGGAATAGAACACTCTCTAGTTAAAAAATGATGACGACGTAAAAAAACGACAATTAACGCTTGAAGCAAAGGTGGGCGGTGAGTCGTTGCGGGCAGCTTTTTCTTGATTCGGAAGGTATTTCACCAAGACGCCTTTTGTTGAACTCCTTGCTTTGAAAGCACTGGAAAATGATGGCGTGGACGTTCGTGACTCGGCGTAATCCTAGCTGGATTTACGCAAGTGATTGGTGAAAAATAAGGAGGTGACAGTTGACTAACAGGAAACAAAAATACCGAGGAGTAAACATTATGCTTGAGGTATGAAACGCATCTCTCCAACCATTCAGGAGCTACTGGCTTTTGACGCCGTGGCACGCCATGAAAGCATGACTCGAGCGGCGAGCGACCTTTGCATGTCGGTCAGCGGGGTAAGCAAGCAGGTTGCGGGTCTCGAAGCCTTTGTCGGAAAATTGCTGCTAAAAAAGAACGGGCGAGGAGTGCAACTGACTACGGCGGGTCGAGAGTATTGGAAAAAAATATCGCAAGGTCTCCGGATGATCGAGACGGCAACGACTGAAGTGAGAGCGTATGAAGGCAATTCCAGCATCCTGGTTTTGGCCAGTGTGCCCACTTTCCTTTCCAAATGGTTGATTCCGAGACTTCCGGATTTCAGGCTGACTTGTCCACACGTCACGCTCGTTTTCAAAGAGCACGTTGGTCTGAATTCGGCATTTCCCGTCGATGTTGATGCCGTGATTAGCCACGGCCTGGGGAATTGGCCAAATATCACGGCGGAGTACATTGCCGGCCAGGAATTCGTGTGTATTTATGCCCCGAGTCTGCTCAAGCGAGGGGATGCCATCAGAAAACCAAAAGATCTGGTTGCACACACCTTGCTGCATCTTGAAGATGCTCCCTTGGCGTGGTGGGAATGGGGGTGTGACTACGGGCTTGGAGAAGAGGAAACACAGCAGGGGCCGCGCTTCACTCAGTATTCTGCGGTGATACAAGCGGTGATGAGCGGACTGGGCGTCGCTCTTGTTCCGCGAGTTTTGGTCACGACGCAGCTGCAGGAGGGGCGCGTCCTTGTTTTTTCAAGTTTCTGTTATGAGAGGCAGGGCCACTATTTGTGCTTCAGACCTGACAAGCTTGAGCGTCCTGTTTTATCCGCCTTTCGTTCTTGGCTCCACGAGCAAAAGGAAACGGACGTCGAGAAAAGACCATAGTTCATACAGCTGGAGACGTAACCAGAATCGGCCTAGCCCGGATGCAGCCTTCTTCCCATTTTTCGGCCGAAGCGGTTGAGCCACAGCGAGGCGACGATCACGGCGCCGCCGAGCGCCAGTTTTTTGAGGTCGGCGTCGCGATTCCAGATCAGCAGGTTGACCAGCAGTCCGGCCGGCACGTGCAGCTCGTTCATGATCGCCAGCGTTCCGGCGTCGACCAGCGTGCTGCCCTTGACCCACCAGAACATTCCCAGCGCCGTCGCGAACAGCCCCATCCAGCCCAGCACGCCCCATTGCACGGCGCTTTGCGGCAGTTTGCCGGCGTCGCCGAAGAGCAGGTAAGACGGGATGGCGAGCAGCAAGGCGCCGAGAAAGAAGTGACCGAAGAAGCGGTGCAGTGGCTGCTCGGTCGGGTAACGCGCGAGCAGTTGGCGACACAGCACCTGGCCGGCGGCGAAGGTCAGATTGGCGAGCTGCAGCAGCAGGAAACCGATCAGGTAGTCGCCTTCGATGTGCTTGAAGCGGATGATCACGCCGCCGCCGACGGCAAACAGCGCGGCGAACAGCGCCCAGGGGTTGAATCGCTTGGCCAGGCTGTCGTCGAGCAGCGTCACGTAGATCGGCGTGAGCACCGTGAACAGCAGCACCTCGGGGACGGTCAGCACGGCGAAACTGCGGTAGAGGCACAGGTAGGTGACGCCGAACTGCAGCGCGCCGGCCAGCCAGAGCCCACCGAGCAATCGCCAGGGCAGGCCGCGCCAGCGGGTGAAGGGGATGAACACGGCGGCGGCGATGGCCACGCGCACCAGCACGGCGAAGTCGCTGTCGACCTGGCCGGCAAGATATTGGCCGATCAGGCTGAACGAGAAAGCCCAGAGCACGGTGACCAGGATGAGGTAAGGCATTTGCAGCGATCCTTGAAAATGATCTGCGATCAAGCGATACGGCGACGACAAAAAGGGCGGGCGATCAGTCCCGCAGCGGCCAAAGGCAGGAAAATACCACATTTGGCTGATTTACCGGGACGCCAGGTCAGCCACTGTCATCGAGCCCGCTTGTTTTTCCAGAAAGATCGCCGCAGCTTGTTGGCGGCGGCGCTGACGAGATGTTGCATTCTTCTATGCGGGGGCTCGTGAGATGGTAAAATTCGCGCCGTCGTCAACTGCCAAAGCCAATCCATGTTTGCTCGTTTCATGCCCCAGGAGGGCAAGTTTTTTGAACTGTTCAACGCCCACGCTGAGCAGATCGTGCTGGGCAGCGAGGCATTGGTCGGGTTGCTGTCGGTCCTCAACGATTCCGACGAGGAAGCGGCAAAGCACTGCGAAGCGATCGACCTCATCGAGAATCGCGCCGACGGCATTACCCACGAGACGATGCGGCAACTGCACAAGTCCTTCATTACGCCGCTCGACCGCGACGAAATCCACCAACTGATCACCGGCCTTGACGACATCATCGACCTGATCCAAGACGTCGCGCACACCGTGACGCTCTACGATGTTCGGCGCATCACCAATGAGGCGATCAAACTCGGCGAGTTGTGCTGTTCGTGCTGCGAGCGGGTTCGCGCGGCGGTCGCGCTGCTGCCGTCGATGGACAATGGTCCGCAAATCCTCAAGATCTGCCACGAGATCGACCAGCTTGAATCGGCGGCCGATCGCGAAATGCGCGGTGCGATGTCCCGCCTCTTCCGTGAAGAACCCGATGTGCGCGAATTGATCAAGTTCAAGGCCATCTACGAGTTGCTCGAAATCGTGACCGATCGCTGCGAGGATGTGGCGAACATCATCGAAGGCATCGTCCTCGAGAATTCCTGAGCGCCGCCGCCATGGCAACTTCTAGCATTACTCTGGGCGTTCTCGCGTTTCTCGTCTTTCTGGCGCTGGCTTTCGATTTCATGAACGGCTTTCACGACGCCGCCAACGCCATCGCCACCGTGGTCTCGACGCGCGTGATGAAACCGCATACGGCGGTCGCCATGGCGGCCATATGCAATATCGCGGCCATTTTCATTTTCGAACTCAAGGTCGCGGCGACCGTCGGCAAAGGCACCATCGACCCTGCGGCGATCGATTATTACGTGGTCTTTGGCGCGCTGGTCGGCGCCATCGCCTGGAACGTCATTACCTGGTACTACGGCATTCCGTCGTCGTCGTCGCATGCCCTGGTCGGCGGCCTGATCGGCGCCGCGTTGGCGCATGCCGGGCCGAGTTCGCTGATCACCTCGGGCGTCGTCAAGGTGGTCGCCTTCATCGTCATCTCGCCGTTGCTCGGCATGGTGCTCGGTTCGCTGATGATGATCCTGGTTTCGTGGGTTTTTCGCCGCAGCACGCCGCGCCGCGTTGACAAATGGTCGCGCCGGCTGCAGCTGATTTCGGCGTCGGCTTACGCGCTGGGGCACGGCGGCAACGACGCGCAAAAGACCATCGGCATCATCTGGATGTTGCTGCTGTCGGCCGGGATCATGCAGGACGGAGAATCGGTGCCATTTTGGGTGATCGCCTCGTGTTACACCTCGATCGGCCTGGGGACCATTTTTGGCGGCTGGCGAATCATCAAGCTGATGGGGCAGAAGATTACCAAGCTGCGTCCGGTCGGCGGCTTCTGTGCGCAGACGGGCGGTGCAGCGACGCTGTTCTTTGCCACGGCGCTCGGCATCCCGGTGTCGACGACGCATACCATCACGGGGGCCATCGTCGGCGTCGGTGCCACCAAGCGACTCTCGGCGGTACGCTGGGGACTCGCCGGAACCATCGTCTGGGCCTGGATCCTGACCATCCCCTGCAGCGCATTGATCGGCGCGATCTTCTGGTACCTCGGCCACTTCTTTCTTTGAAATGACCGCGCCGTAGCGGCGGCGCGCGCTTAAGCCGGAATGTCGGGAACCAGCATTTTTTCAAGCTGGTAGATCTTGTCCTTGAGCAGCAACTTGCGCTTCTTGAGGCGGTGGATCAGCAACTGGTCCTGCTCGGGCAATGGCGTGCTGGCCAGGTGTTCGATGATCAGATTGAGGTCGCGATGTTCGATCTGAAACTCGTTGAGGTTGGCGCGGGCAGCGCTTGTTTCTTCTTCGGTCAGCATCATTCAAGTATCCGTCAGTGATGTTCGGCTAACGCAGCAAAGCCTGCAATCCCGACAGCGTTGCCATGCCCAGGACCACAGTCCACAACACCCCCTGGGTCCGCCAGGCGATCAGCGCCGCCACGGTGGCCGCCACCAGGCGCGGCGTGTCGAGCGCTATGGTAGGCGCAGCTTAGGGAAAAAACAACGCCGGGAACACGCCGTCATCGCCATCGGCGGCGCCTAGATCAGCGCGCGCATGAGGGACGGCGCAGTCCGACAATTAATTCGGCACGCGCATTCGAGACTTGCGGCATTCGGCGTTTTTGCGAATAGAATAATGCTTCAGGATCATAACCGCTGACATCTGCTGGAGAAGGCATATGCTTTATCACGTGATCGTTTCGTTTGGTAAGGATAAAGAATACCCATTCAAGTTCTCGCAGAGCGACCTGGCCGAGAGCTCTCCCGAAGAAGCGCGCCGCTGGCTCGACAAGGAGTTCGCTGACCTCAAGTGCGAGCCGAGCAGCCGCATGGGCAAGGTACTGATCATCGACAAAATTCTCAATATTGCGCGTTGTGGCGGCGAGCAGCGTTTCATCGACGGCAAGATGTGGGCGACGCAGTTTGCGCGCTATACGGCGCTGGCCTTGGGTCGCGATACCATCCTCGTCGATGTCGAGGCGTTCACTATTGGTTATTGAATGATGGGCGCGAGTCGTCACGGCGCGGCCTCTTGAGCGGGCGCTGCTGCTCGTGCCTTCCGTGAATTTTCTGGCGTGACTTCATGAACAAGGCGTTCACCCGAGAAGCAGACGGCGATGACGACGAGGACGACGCGCCCGAGGCCGGCCCGCCGCTGCCGCAAGGAACCCGCAACTACATCACGCCGGCAGGCTACGCGCGGATCAAGGTCGAACTCGATCAACTGTTGCGTAGCGAGCGTCCGCATATCGTCGAGGTCGTGCATTGGGCGGCGCTCAACGGCGACCGCTCGGAAAACGGCGATTACATCTACGGCAAGCGGCGTTTGCGCGAGATCGACCGGCGCATCCGCTTCCTGACCCGGCGGCTCGACCTGGCCGAGGTCGTCGATCCAGAGCGTCAGGAAAACGCCGATCAGGTGTTCTTCGGCGCGACCGTGACGATCGCCGACGAGCAGGGGAGCGAACAGATTTATCAGATCGTCGGCGTCGACGAGACCGATTTTTCGCGCGGCCGGATCAGCTGGGTGTCGCCGCTGGCGCGTGCGCTGCTCAAGTCGCGCGAAGGCGAGCGCGTGCGTTTCCAGAGTCCGGCCGGATGGCGTGAGGTTGAAGTCCTGGAAATCGACTATCGGAGCATCGACGCTTGAGCATCGACTTGCCGGTCGGACAGTTCATGCAGCGCGATCTGCTCGAGTGCGCTCCGTCAACGTCCGTGCGCGATGCCGCCGCGCGCATGCACGCGGCGCAGTGCGGATCGATCCTGGTGGTCGATGCGGGGCAGACGGTCGGCATCTGGACCGAAACCGACGCCATCGCCGGGTCGTGGCGCTCGGAGGGCGACCTCGAACGGCCGGTGGCGGACTTCATGAGTGCCCCGGTGCAGAGCATCGCGGCGCAGACGACGCTTGGCGAAGCGGCGCGCCGCTTTCGTCTGGCCGGGGTTCGGCACTTTCTGGTCAATGATGCGCAGGCCGGCGCGGTGGGAATCATTTCGCAGACCGACGTCGTCAGCAATCAGCGCGACGGTCTGCCGTCGAGAAACGTCGCCTCGCTGATTCCCGGCGTTCCACTCTGCGTGGACGCCGCGACCTCGTTTGGCGACGTTCGCCAGTTGATGCGCGAGCGCCGGCTGGACTGCGTCGTCGTTCGCTGCGACCAAGGCTACGGGATCATCACCCGGCGCGACGTGGTCGGCGCGCTGGGAGCCGCCAAGATCGACGCCAGCGCCGGCGAACTGGCCAGTTTTCCGTTGCTGACGATTGGCCGAGATGGCACGTTGTTTCAAGCCCGGCGGCTGTTTTCCCGCAATCGGATTCGTCATCTCGGCGTGCTTGACGATCAACACGCGCTTTGCGGCCTGCTGAGCTTTCGCGACGTCTTCGATAAAATCGAGCACGAGTACGTCAATGCTTTGCTTCCCGAACTCGAGCGGCAGACTGAGCGGCTGCTGCAGGCCCAGCACCAGCTCGTTCGCCAGGCGAGCTTGACCGACGCCATCCTCAACGCGCTGCCGATCAGCGTTTTCGTCAAGGACGAAGAGGGGCGATTGATCATCGCCAACGAAATGACCGCGCGCGCGATCGGTCGGCCGGTGGCCGAGATTATCGGGCGCAGCGACGCTGATATGTTCCCGCCTGACGTGGCCGGGCCGATGATCGCCGACGATGAAAAGGTTCGTTCGGCCAAGCGGACCTTGATCCGCGAAGAGGTGCTCGCTGACGGACGAACATTGCTTGGCCAAAAACGCATGGTCGAGGTCGACGGCGCCGCCTTGCTGGTCGGCGCCTCGATGGACGTCAGTCAATGGAAGCGTGCCGACGCGCTGATGGTCAGCAGCCATCACGTTCTCGAACTGATCGCCGGCGGCAGCGAATTGCCGGCGGTGCTCGATGCGCTGTGCCAACGCGTTGAAATGCATCTGCCCGGAGCGCAGTGTACGATCGTTCTGCTCGCTGACGACGGCGCGCATCTGCGTCACGGCGCCGCGCCCAGTCTGCCGGCCGGCTATTCGCTCGCGGTTGACGGCGTTCCCGTCGGCTTGGCCACAGGGGCCAGTGGCAGCGCGATCTTCCTGCACGAGCAGGTGATCGTCGATGAGCTTGGCAGCAGTCCGTTGTGGGCCGGGCAAAGCGATCTGGCCAGTCAATACGGACTGCGCTCGTGCTGGTCGACGCCGTTCTTTTCGGCGAGCGGCAAGATCCTGGGCGCTTTCGCGATTTATTTCCGGCAACCGCGCCGTCCCGCCGACGGCGATCTTGATGTCATCGCACATGCCACGCGGCTGGCCTCGGTCGCCGTCGAGCGCTGGCAACAGATTGCCGACCTCAAGCGGCTGGCGACGACCGATCTGCTGACCGGCCTGCGCAATCGCGCGCATTTCATGGACAGCGCCGCGGCCGAGCTGCGGCGTTCCGACCGCTTTTCGCGCCAGCTTGTGATGTTGATGATCGATCTCGATTTTTTCAAGCTGATCAACGACCGCTACGGTCACGCCGCCGGCGACGAGGCTTTGCGAGTTTTTTCGAAGGTGCTGATCAGCGAGACCCGGGCCTTCGATCTGCTCGGCCGCGTCGGCGGCGAGGAATTCGCCGTGGTGCTCAGCGAAACCGGCAGCGAAGCCGGTGTGCAGATCGCCGAGCGCTTGCGTCAGGCGGTTGAAGCGTCAAGCTTCGTTTTTCGCGACAGCGCGCCGATCCGCTTCACGGTCAGCGTCGGCGTTGCGCTGTGCCGGGCCGGCGACAGTCTCGACAGCTTGCTGGCGCGCGCCGACGACGCGCTCTATCGCGCCAAACACGCCGGCCGCAACCGCGTCGAACTCGGTTGATCGTTGGCGCCCTGTGGCAGGGCTTGAAATCGCCGAGCCTGGCCCAATGTAGGCGCCTGTCGTCGGGCGCACACGCGCCCCATAACTGCGATATGACCTGCAGGCGCAGCCGCCTGCGCTTTTGACCGATATTTTCAACGGAGTGTATTGATGGGCGCCAACAAGGAAACCCTCGGCTTTCAGACCGAAGTCAAACAGATGCTCAATCTGATGATTCACTCGCTGTACAGCAACAAGGAAATCTTTCTGCGCGAACTCGTCTCCAACGCTTCCGACGCCTGCGACCGTCTGCGTTTCGAGGCGCTCAACAACAGCGCGCTGTACGGCGACGATTCCGAACTCAAGATCCGCCTCTCGTTCGACAAGGCGGCGCGAACGCTGACCATCGCCGACAACGGCATCGGTCTGTCGCGCGACGAAGCGGTCGAGCACCTGGGGACCATCGCCAAGTCCGGAACGCGCGAATTCTTCTCGGCGCTGACCGGAGACCAGGCCAAGGACGCCAACCTGATCGGCCAGTTCGGCGTCGGCTTCTACTCGTCGTTCATCATCGCCGACAAGGTCACCGTCGTTTCGCGCCGCGCTGGCGTCGAAGCCGACCAGGCGGTGCGTTGGGAGTCGGCCGGCGAGGGCGAATTCACCGTCGAGATGGTGAGCAAGGCGTCGCGCGGCACCGAAGTGACGCTGCACCTGCGCGACGGCGAGGACGAGTTCCTGTCGGGCTGGAAGCTGCGCCAGACGGTGCGCAAATACTCGGATCACATCACGCTGCCGATCGTGATGAAGAAAGAGGAATGGAACCAGGAGAAGGGCGAGCAAATCGTCAGCGACGAGGACGAGACCGTCAATCAGGCCTCCGCGCTGTGGGCTCGCCCGAAATCGGAAATCACCGACGAGCAGTACAAGGAATTCTACAAGCACGTCGCGCACGACTTCGAAGACCCGCTCGCTTACGTCCATGCCAAGGTCGAGGGCAAGCAGGAATTCACCCAGTTGCTCTACATCCCGGGCAAGGCGCCTTTCGACATGCTCGACCGCGGCGCGCGCCATGGCGTCAAGCTCTATGTGCGCCGCGTCTTCATCATGGACGACGCCGAGCAACTGATGCCGGTCTACCTGCGTTTCGTTCGCGGCATCGTTGATTCAAACAACCTGCCGCTCAACGTCTCGCGCGAGATCCTGCAGGAATCGCGCGACATCGACACAATCCGCGGCGGCTGCGTCAAGAAGGTGCTCGGTCTGCTCGAGTCGATGGCCGACTCGGAGGACGCTGCCGAAAAGGAAAAATACGCGACCTTCTGGAAGGAATTCGGTCGTGTGCTCAAGGAAGGCACGGGAGAAGACTTCGCCAACAAGGAACGCATCGCCAAGCTGCTGCGCTTCGCGTCGACGCACGCCGATACGCCGGATGAGGTCGTCTCGCTCGCCGACTACGTCTCGCGCATGAAGGAAGGCCAGGACAAGATCTATTACGTCACCGCCGAGACCTTCACCGCCGCCAAGAACAGCCCGCACCTCGAGATCTTCCGCAAGAAGGGAATCGAAGTGCTGCTCTTGTCCGACCGCGTCGACGAGTGGGTCACCGGCAACCTCACCGAGTTCGACGGCAAGCACCTGCAGTCGGTCGCCAAGGGCGGCCTCGACCTGGGAACGCTCGAAGACGCTGCCGAGAAGGAAGAGACCGAGAAAGCCGCCGACGAGTACAAGGAGCTGCTCGACAAGATCAAGACGACGCTCGGCGACAAGGTCAAGGACGTTCGCGTGACGCACCGCCTCACCGATTCGCCGTCGTGCCTGGTCGCCGACGAGCACGATCTGGGCGGCAACCTGGCGCGAATCCTCAAGGCGGCCGGGCAGAAAGCGCCGGACACCAAGCCGATCCTCGAAATCAACCCCAAGCATCCGGCGGTGCAGCGTTTGAAATACGAAGAGTCGCGTTTCGACGACTGGGCCAACCTGCTGCTCGAGCAGGCGACGCTCGCCGAAGGCGGCACGCTCGACGATCCGGCGGGCTTCGTCAAGCGCATCAACGACCTGATGCTGGCACTGTCCAAGTAGGTCGAATGCTATCCGTGCCCGATGGTTCGGGCACGGGTTTGTTTTGAAGTGTCGGGCACTGGCCCAAGCGGCTATGAATCAGCTCTGGTGCGCTGAAATCAGGCTTGGAGCTGGCGCTGCTTCTGCCTCAGAGGTTCGATTTCCTGCTCAATAATTTCCATCAGGCTGCGCGCGGTAAGCGGCGGCAGCATCGCCTCCGGGGCGGCGGGGCCCGACCAGCTACCCGTCGCGACGAAGTCGGAGTACGAGATTTTTCCATTCACCGCGCGAGCGATCTCGGCCAGACGTTCTTGCGGGCTCAGCGTGGTATCGCTGAGGCCGGGGATCGACGACGATAGTTCGTAAGCCCCGCTGTCGAGTACGGTCGCCACCAGTTGTCCGTTGACGAAAACCTGGCCGACCGGCTGGTATTGGTGCGACTGGGCATAGTTGAAGTTGGCCTGCTCGCGGGCCGCGACCTGCTGGTCATGAAGCTTGATTTCGGCAATCTGGGCGTCGGTCATCTTTACGGCGACGAGCGCTTTTCCGGATATTTCGACCATGTCGCTGATGCGATAGACCGGTCCGCTGACGCGATAAACGTCGGTTGCCGTGCCGGCGGCGCTCTCGTCAGTAGCAAGGCGCTGCCTGGCTTCTTCGGACAGGCTGACCTGGTCGGCATCGCTTTCCGGCGCCCCGGCAATTTTTTCCTGCTGCCTGGGGCGGAAATTGCCGATGGACGACGCCGCAAGCGATGTGTTGATCATGCTAATCATGGACTTGCCTCATGCTTGTGGTTAATGGCAAAAGGCATAAAGCAAGCCGTGTTCCACCCCGTGCGCGCTGGCGCCATACCGGCGAGCGGTTACGCCTGATCGGTCAAGGCGCGCAGTTCGGCGCGTAGTTCGCTGACTTCCTGCTCGAGCCGTTCGACTCGCGCCAGCAGCGCGTTTCCCTGATGATCGTCAGTGCCTGTCGTTTCGGCGGGCGCATCGCCGCACAGCAGGTGAACCCAGCGCTGTTCGCGCGATCCGGCTTGCTTGGGCAGTTTGCGCGCCAGCGCGCCGCTGCTGCGCTCGCCGAGTTCCTCGAGGTAGGCTTCGACCGACGAGGCGTCGTCGAAGCGGTAGAGCCGCTCGCAATTGGCGCGCAGTTCGCTGACCGTCTGCGCGCCGCGCAGCATCAGCACGGCGAGCAGCGCGACGCTGGCCGCCGGCAGCCCGTAGCACTTGCCGAAGTTCTGCGCGTAGCGCAGCACGCGGCCCGATGCGCCGTACGTTTCGAGCACCAGCAGGCGGCCGCGCAGCTCGTCGAGCGCCGCCTGGATCTCGCTCTCGCCGACGCTCATCACCGGGTCGCGCGAACTCTTCTGATTGCAACCGGCGGTGAGGCTGTTGAGCGTCAGCGGGTAGGTATCAGGCGTCGTCTTTTCCTTCTCGACCAGCACGCCAAGCAGTCGTGCTTCGAGTCGTGTCAGTGGGGGCAGGGCTGCAGGGCTCATGTGTACTCCGGTGTGGTGGCGGCTTGGACCGCCGCTTTGCGCCAGACGCTGGCGAGCCAGGCTTGCTGTTCGCGCGGCAATCCGGCGGGACGGTAGTAGTGTTCGAGTTCGACGAAACCAGCGTCGGCGAGGTACGCGCGCCAGTGCGCAAGGTCGTGGAAGACACCGTAGCGCTCGCCGCTCCAGCCTTCGACGTTGTCGCCGCGCGGATTGGAGCTAAAGAGCACGCCTGCGGGCTTGAGCGCGGCGTGCAGTTGGCGCAGCACGCGCGGCAACTCGCGACTCGGCACATGGAACAGCGAGGCGTTGGCGAAGATACCGCAGAAGTAGGCGTCAGGCAGGTCGAGCTTGAGAAAGTCCTGTTGCCATACTTCGCAGCCGGTCTCGTCGCGCGCCATCTGCGCGAAGCGCTGGGCACCGTCGAGCCCGATCGGTCGATGGCCGAGGCTGGCGAAGGTCTTGAGGTCGCGACCCGGTCCGCAGCCAAAGTCGAGAATCGTAAACGGCGGCTGACCCGCGATGTGGCGCAGCAGCGCGTCGATGTTCTGCCGCACGTCGTGATTCTTCGTTCCGTCGCGAAAATCGTCGGCGCGCTGGTTGTAGTGCGCGAGCGTCTTCGCGGTGATCGCTTCAAGGTGGGGATCGATTTGACTCATGAGGCTTCTTTCGCCGGGGCATTCCGGTCCCGATTGTACCTGCTGACCAGCCGATTGCCGCGGGTTGCCTGCCTGGCGTTTGAGACTCGCCAGGGAACCGACGAGGCGGTCGGTGGTCCCCCTAGACGTTGCCAATGAAAGCTCGCCAATGAAGCGCTTCACGATTAGCACCCATTCCGCAGCCGAGGAGATTCCGCGCGATGTCTGGGAAAGCGTCAGCCCGCCCGGCGATCCCTTTCTCAACGCCGATTTTCTGGCGATCCTCGAGCGTCACGGCGCGGCGGGTCGCGCCTGGGGCTGGGCGGCGCGCCATCTGCTCGCCAGCGATTCGAGCGGCGTGGTGCGCGGAATCCTGCCGCTTTACCTGCGCGCCAACTCGCACGGCGACTTCATCCACGACTGGTCGTGGGCGTCGGCTTACCAGCAACTCGGCAAGGTCTATTACCCGAAGCTGTTGAGCGGCCTGCCGCATACGCCGGCGGCCGGGCCGCGCCTGCTGGTCGCTGCCGGCGTCGCGGCCGAAGAGGCCGTCGCGGTGCGCCGCGCGCTGATCGACGGCGCGCTGGCGCTGGCCGCTCAATCCGGCGTTTCGTCATGGCACGTCGCCTTTCCCGGCGATGAAGATCGCGTGGCGTTGCACGACGCCGGTCTGCTGGCCAGCCATAACGTCCAGTTTCACTGGCGCGACAACGGTTGCGGCGACTTCGATGGCTACCTCGCGAGCTTCGCCGCCGACAAGCGGCGCAAGGTCCGTGCGCAGCGGCGGCGCGTTGCGGATAGCGGACTGACGATCGAGGTGCGCCATGGCGACGAAGTCGATGCGCGCGAATGGCCTCAATTGCACGCGCTCTACGCCTCGACCTTCGAGAAGTTCAACAACCTGGCGGTGCTCTCTGCCGCGTGTCTGGCCGATCTGGCGCGGGTACTGGGAAGGCGGATGGTGCTCTTCATCGCGCGCGACGGTGCTGAGCCGGTCGCGCTATCGCTCTGCTTTCGCAGCGACGAAGCGCTTTATGGACGTTACTGGGGTTGCCATGGTCACTATCACAGCCTGCATTTCGAACTGTGCTTCTACCAGGGCATCGCCTACTGCCTGCGCGAGGGACTGCGGCGCTTCGAACCCGGCGCCGGCGGCGAGCACAAGATCGCTCGCGGTTTCACGCCGACCATGGTTTCTTCAGCGCACTTTATCGCCGACCCGGCGATGCGTGAACTGATCGGCGAGCATCTCGAGCGGCAGGTCGACGCCGTCGCGGCGTACCGCGACGAGGCGAGCGACCATCTGCCGTTCCGCGGCGACTTGTGAACGCCTATTTCTTCGTGGTGAGATTGTCGCGCAGGCACTGACGGTAATCGGGCTCGGGCAGGTTCTTGCAGAGCTCGTGGGTCTTGCGGTGTTGCTCGCAGCGTGTCGGGTCGGCGCTGCTGCTACAGCTCGGTGCCGCCGTTTTCTTCGGTTTGCACGATTTTTTCGGCTGGCCCGACGCGGTTTTTCCGCATTTGGCCGGTGGCGTGCTCGGGCTCGCTTTGGCCTGCTCGGGCGGCGACACGGCGACCACCGCCGGTGGTGGCGGCGGCGCCAAGCCCGGAGCGCCGGGAACGCCGGCCGGGCCTTGTTGCGCGATGACCGGTGTGGCGATCAGCGCGGCGGCCAGTGAAACAACAAAAAACAGGGTTTTCATCGGGGATTCCTCAATAGCTATGCGGCCCGGCGACACGGGGCCGTACATCGATGAGCGATTGTAGCCGCTCCAAAACAAACCAAGGGAATAAAAACGGCCGGCACGTGACGCTTGAGTGTTTTTTTGCGCTGCCCTGGTCGCGACTTAAGCCGTGCGGCTACCCTTGTGCCGCCGGTGTCGGGTATAGTCTGCGAATCACCCCATTGGAATGTTGTCCATGCCCGATCAGACGGCGAACATTGTTGCCGACCACCGACTGACGCTCGCCGAAGTCCTCGGTTTGCTGGTCGCCGACGGGCTGGTCGGCAAGAGCGAGGCCGATACGCTGGTTGCCGAGAGCCGCTTGAAGCGACTCGTTGCGCATCCGCTCTTGATCATCGCCGACCAGAAGTGGAAATCGCTGTTGCCGCCACATCGCGCGCTGGCGCTCGACGATCTTGGCGAGTGGCTGGCCGACAAGGTCGGGCTCGACTATTACCACATCGATCCGCTCAAGATCGACTTCACCGCGGTGACCGAAGTGATGTCGAGCGCTTACGCCACGCGCTTTGGCATTCTGCCGGTGCAGGTCACGCCGCGTGAACTCGTGGTGGCGACCATGGAACCCTATTTGCGCGACTGGGAAGTCGAGATTCGGCCGATCGTCAAAAGGGCGATTCGCCGGGTTTTCGCGAGTCCCATCGACATCGCGCGCTATCTGGTCGAGTTCTACAACCTGGCGCGTTCGGTCAAGACCGCGACCAAGCTGGGCGGGCAAAGCGCGGGGCTGTCGTCGTTCGAACAACTCGTCGAACTCGGGCGAACCAATCGCCAGTTCGACGCCAACGACCAGCACATCGTCAACATCGTCGACTGGCTCTGGCAGTATGCCTTCGAGCAGCGCGCCAGCGACATTCACATCGAGCCGCGGCGCGAGATCGGCATCGTCCGTTTTCGCATCGACGGCGTGCTGCATCAGGTCTACCAGATCCCGATGAGCGTGATGGCGGCGATGGTCAGCCGCATCAAGATCCTCGGTCGCATGGACCTGGTCGAGAAGCGTCGGCCGCAGGACGGGCGGATCAAGACGCGAACCGCCGATGGGCAGGAGGCCGAATTGCGCTTGTCGACGCTGCCGACGGCGTTTGGCGAAAAGCTGGTGATGCGCATCTTCGACCCCGAGGTGCTGGTGCGCAATTTCACTGACCTCGGATTTTCCGAAGACGATCAGGCGCGCTGGAAACAGATGTCGGAAAGCCCCAACGGAATCATTCTGGTGACCGGGCCGACCGGTTCGGGAAAGACGACGACGCTCTACTCGACGCTCAAGCAGCTGGCGACGCCGGCAGTCAACGTGTGTACCATCGAGGACCCGATCGAAATGGTCGAGCCGGCGTTCAATCAGATGCAGGTGCAGAACGTCATCGACCTCGATTTCGCGCAGGGCGTACGCGCCTTGATGCGGCAGGACCCGGACATCATCATGGTCGGCGAAATCCGCGATCTGGAGACCGCCGAAGTGACGATCCAGGCGGCGCTGACCGGTCACCTGGTGCTGTCGACGCTGCATACCAACGACTCGCCGGCGGCAGTGACGCGGCTGCTCGACTTGGGCGTTCCGCCCTACCTGATCAGCGCCACGGTGCTTGGCGTCATGGCGCAGCGCCTGGTTCGCGTGCTCTGTCCGAGCTGCAAGAAGGCGATTGCGGCGAACACCGAGGATGAGGCGATGTGGGATCGCCTGGTGGCGCCGTGGAAAGCCAATCGTCCGGCGCAGTTCTTCCATCCGGTCGGTTGCCTCGATTGCCGCATGACCGGTTATCGCGGTCGGGTCGGACTCTACGAAATCCTGATGCTGTCGCCGGACATGAAGCAGGCGATCTCCGACAACGCCGATGTCGCCAAGATTCGCGATCTGGCGTACCGAGAGGGAATGAAGCCGCTGCGTATTTCCGGCGCCATGAAGGTGGCGGCGGGCGTTACCACGCTGGCCGAAGTCTTCAAGGTTGCGCCGCCGTCCGAGCGCGCCTGACCAGGCCGTCCGGCAGCATCTTTAGGAAATTGGCCAAGCGCGTGTAATATGGTATAGATAACTAATTATTAAAGTTATTGTGATCTAAAGCGCGGCGTTTTCAGCGGCCTGGTGCGTTGGAAATCGCGGTTTCCGGTCAGGAAGGGACGCTCATGACCCTGTCCAACAATAAGCGCGATCCGCGGCTGCGTGCGGCCGCCGAGGCGAAGCTCGCGCGTTCGCCGAAGGCTGACGCGCCAAAGCTTCCGCTCAGGGCGTTGCTGCACGAGTTGCAGGTGCATGAGATCCAGCTTGAAATGCAGAACGACGCCTTGCGGCGCGCGCAGATTGCCGTCGAGGAGTCGCGCGACCGTTATGTCGACCTCTATGAATTCGCTCCGGTCGGTTATTTGACGCTGACGCCTGCGGGGCAGATGGCGCAGCTCAACCTCACTGCCGCCCGGCTGCTCGGTCGGGCGCGCAAGGATTTGCAGGGCAAGCGCTTCGCGCTGTTCGTCGTCGAGGCCGACCAGGATCGCTGGGAGCGGCTTTTTCAGCACGTCAAGGAGAGCAGCGAGCAAGGTACGACTGAAGTGGCCTTGACGCGTGGCGACGGCGCGGCTTTCTATGCTCAGCTCGACTGCGTTCTGGCGAAAGAGAACGGCGCGGCGGATGGCTCGTCGCCCGAAGGTCGCGCGGTGCACATTGCGCTGATCGACGTCAGCGCGCGCAAGCAGGCCGAGAGAGCACTGTTCGACAGCCACGAAACCTTGTGCAGCATCCTGGCGACGACGCGGGACGGCTACTGGCAGGCTGATTCGCTAGGCACGCTGATCGACGTCAATGCGGTCTATGTCGAGCAGTCCGGTTACTCGCGCAGCGAACTGCTCGGCATGCGGATCTGCGATCTGGAAACGCCGCAGAGCGCCAGCGAAACGGAAAAACACCTCAGCCGCATCGTCAAGGCAGGCAGCGGTCAGTTCGAATCGACGCACCGGCGCCGCGACGGCTCGATCTGGTACGCCGAACTCTCAGTCACTTACCGCGCAGTCGAAGGTGGCGAGTTTTTCTTTTTTGTTCGCGACATTTCCGAGCGCAAGCGCGCGGCCGAGACCCTGCGCGAGCAGAAGGAGTTCTTTTTGCTGATCGCCGAGAACATCGGCGATTTCATCGCCGTTCTCGACCTCAAGGGGCGGCGTCTTTATAACAGTCCCTCGTACCAGCAATTTTTCGGCGACAACCGCGACCTGCGCGGCAGCGATTCATTCGCCGAGATCCATCCTGACGATCAGCAACGCGTCAAGCGGGTCTTTCGTGAGACGGTGGAAACCGGCGTCGGGCACCAGCTCGTTTATCGCTTCGTTCGCGCTGACGGCAGCGTGCGCGAGATGGAATCGCGCGGCAACGTGATCCGCGATGGTCAAGGCAAGATTACTCGCGTCGTCGTCGTGTCTCGCGACGTCACCGAGCGCAAGCTCGCTGAAAAGGCCTTGAAGGAAAGCGAAGCCTTCAAGAACATCATCCTCAATTCAGTCGCCGCAGAAATCGCCGTGCTCGATACCCGCGGCGTCATTCAGGCGGTCAATCAGCGCTGGCGGCTTTTTGCGCTGGAAAATGGCGTCGGGCCCGGTCATGCCGTGGCCGACGCCGACGTCGGCAGCAGTTACCTCGACGTCTGTGGCGCCGGCTGGTCTGCACCGGCGGCCAGCGACGCGCGCGACGGCATTCAGGCCGTTCTCGACGGTCGGCTGCCGAGTTTCAGCCTTGAATACCCCTGTCATTTCCCGCAGCAGCAGCGCTGGTTTTCGATGATCGTCACCCCGCTCGGCGAAAACCTGCAGCACGGGGTCACCATCACCCATACGGAAATTACGGCGCTCAAGCAAGCCGAGCAATACGAACAGTTTCGCAGCCGCATTCTGGAGCTGCTGGCCAGCAACAAGCCCTTGCCGCTCATCCTTGAAGCGCTGGTGCGCGGCGTCGAACAACTGCAGCCGTCGATGCTGTGCAGCATCCTGCTGCTCGATAGCGCGGGTCAGCATCTGGTTCTCGGGGTGGCGCCCAGCCTGCCCGATTTTTTCCAGGCCGCGATCGACGGCGAGAAAATCGGCATCGGTGTCGGTTCCTGCGGAACGGCGGCGTATACCGGCGAGCGCGTGATCGTCGAGGACATCGCGACGCATCCGTTCTGGGGCGGCTACCGCGAACTGGCGGCGCGCGCCGGTCTTGGCGCTTGCTGGTCGCAGCCGATCCGCGCCTCGAGCGATCAGGTGCTCGGCACCTTTGCCATCTATCATCGCTGCGCGCGCTCGCCGACCTCGTCCGATATCGCGATCATCGAGCAGTCGGCGCGGCTGGCGAGCATCGCCATCGAGCGGAATCTGGCTGCCGAAAAGCTCAGGGAGAGCGAAGCGCACTACCGTTTGCTCACCGAGGAAGTCGCCGACGTCGTCTGGAAGCAGGATGGCGAGGGCCTATTCACCTATATCAGCCCGGCCGACGAACGGCTGCGCGGATTTAGCGCCGACGAAGTTATCGGCCATCGTCTTGCCGAATTCCTGACCGCCGAGGGGATCGACGCGGTCGGCGAACGCGATCGTCGCTGGCAGGAATGCGAGCGGCGCGGGATCCACGCCGGCGCATCGACGATCGAACTGCAGCAGCGCTGCAAGGACGGGCGGTTGATCTGGGTCGAAATCCTGTCCACCCCCGAGCGTGACGCGAACGGCGCGATCACCGGCTATCACGGGATCAGCCGCGATATCACCGAACGCCGTCAGATGGAAGAACAGGTGCGTCAACTGGCGTTCTATGACCCGCTGACCAAATTGCCCAACCGTCGTCTGCTGCGCGACCGGTTGACGCTGACCATGGCAGCGAGCGCGCGCAACGGTCTTTATGGCGCGGTGATGTTCCTTGATCTGGACAACTTCAAGCCGCTCAACGACTCGCACGGGCACGAAGCGGGCGATTTGCTGTTGGTCGAAGTCGCCGACCGCATGAAAAACTGCGTGCGCGAGATGGATACCGTAGCGCGCGTCGGCGGTGACGAGTTTGTGGTGATGATCAGTGAGCTCAACGTCGACCACGCCGAGTCGATGGTGCAGGCCAGCCTGATCGCCGAGAAAATTCGCCTGGCGCTGGCGCAGCCCTATCGGCTGTCGCTCAAGCACGAAGGGAGCGCCGAAGTATTGGTCGAGCACCAGTGCTCGGCGAGCATCGGCGTGGTCCTGTTCAACAATCATCAAGTCAGCCAGGACGACATCCTCAACCGCGCCGATACGGCAATGTATCAAGCCAAAGAGTGCGGGCGCAATCTGATTCGTTTTTTTGCCGCCAAAGCCTGAGTCGGTGCCGCCTGCATTCGCCCGTTTTGCCAGGGTGTCCATTGCCTTTAAACGGGTATAGACTTCCCGCCAATGGCTGATACCTTGCGAACTCCAAAACATGGGCCGACGTCGGGCGCCTGGTGCCTGGCCGTTTGTACGGCGCGGCTTGCCCGTCGTGATTTCGGCTGGGCTCTTGGGGCGGGAGGTGACTAGGGCAGCGCCGCCCGGGCGCTGGGGCAGGAGATCGCTGACGCTACGCCAGACCTTGCTGCTCGGTGCCGGTCTGGGGATTTTCCTGCCGGCATTGGTACTGGCCTGCTTCCACATATTCAGCACCTTTGACCGAGAGCTCGATTCGCGCGTTCGTGCTCCGCTGCAGCAGTACGCCGATGTGCTGGCGCGCGGCATGGCGCTGCCGATCTGGACCATCGATAGCGACGCGGCCATCGAACTGGTCGACGCGGTCATGAGCAACCCCGACGTGGTCAGCATTACGGTGACCGACGAGTTCAAGGATGTGCTGGTGCGCCGGCAACGCAGCCCCAATCTCGATGGCCGGCGGCTGCGCGAGATACGCCCCATCGTTCATGACGGTGTGCAAATCGGCCAGGTGGCGGTCGAGCTTTCGGCGACGCGCGTCAAGAGCGCGCTGTGGCGGGAGCTGCTGATGCTCGCCGGAGCGCTGGCGGCGCAGGTATTGATCTCGTTCATCATCATTTTTCTGCTTTTCGAGCGGCGCATCATCGGGCCCTTGCAGGTACTGCAGCAGAGCACGCTGCGTTTCGCTCGCGGCGAGCTCGAGCAGCCGCTGCAGTGGCCTCGTCAGGACGAAATCGGTGACCTGGCGCAGGGGCTCGATCGCATGCGCAGCGATTTCGCGGCGCTGATCGACGAGCGCACGCGCACCGAGCGCAATTTGCGCCTGAGCGAGGCGCAGAATCGGGCGCTGGTTGCGGCGATCCCGGACCTCATTTTCACCAACCGCAGCGATGGTTTGTTCCTGGCGGTCCATGCGTCCGATCCGGGCCTGCTGATGTTGCCGCCGCAAGCTTTTTTGCAGCGCCGGATCGCCGAGATCATGCCCCAGCCGATCGCCGATCTGTTCATGAGCGCTTTCACGCGCGCGCTGGCGTCGGGTACGGTGCAGGAGGTGATCTATTCGCTTGAGATCGGCGGTCAGCAAAGGCACTTCGAGGCGCGGGTCGTTCCTTCCGATGAAGAGACGCTGGTTTCGATCGTTCGCGACATCAGCGAGCGAAAAAAGCACGAAGCCGAGATCGTCCGGCTCAACGCCGAGCTTGAGGATCGTGTGCGCCGGCGTACCGCCGACCTCGAAACGGCGAACCAGTCGCTGTCGCAGGCGAAAGTTCAGGCCGAAGCCGCGAGTCTGGCCAAGAGCACCTTTGTCGCCAACATGAGCCACGAGATCCGCACGCCGCTCAATGCGATCATCGGCTTAAGCCACCTGCTGCGCGCTGCCGGGGCGAGCCTGGAGCAGGCGCAGCGGCTCGACAAGATCGACAGCGCCGGCCGCCACCTGCTGGCGATCATCAACGATATCCTCGACCTGTCGAAAATCGAGGCCGGCCGAATGCAACTCGAAAGTGCCGATTTTCACCTGTCGGCGATCCTCGACAATGTCGCTTCGATCATCGGCGAGTCGGCGCGCAGCAAAGGCCTGGCGGTCGACATCGACGGTGATTCGGTGCCGCTGTGGCTGCGTGGCGATCCGATGCGATTGCGCCAGGCGCTGCTTAACTATGCCGGCAACGCCGTCAAGTTCACTGCCCAGGGGCGAATCGCGCTGCGCGCCCGCCTGCTCGCCGAGCATGACGGCGAATTGCTGGTGCGCTTCGCGGTCGAGGATTCCGGCATCGGCATCGCTCCCGAGCAGGTGGCCCGGTTGTTCCAGGCCTTCGAGCAGGCCGACGCGTCGATCACGCGCAAGTATGGCGGCACCGGCCTCGGGCTGACGATTACCCGGCGGCTGGCGCAACTGATCGCGACGGCGCCGCCGTCGCCGGCTGCCGCCGGCAGCGCCGCGCTGATGCATCTGGCTGATGGCTTGGGGATCAACGTCGCGCGTGGCGTCGCCGTCCTGAGCGGCAATTCCGACAAGTACCTGGAGCTGCTCGACCGCTTTGTCGAAGCGCACCTCGACGACATGCAGCGACTGGGCGATTGTCTCGCCGTCGACGACCACGCGGCGGCGCAGCGCCTGGCACACGATCTCAAGAGTGTCGCCAGTACGCTGGGTGTCGACCGACTGGCGGCGATGGCTGCCAATCTGGAGAGCGCTTTGCGCGCCGGCCCGGCCGCTCACCTCGTCGCCGACGACTGGCGCGCCGAAATGGGCGAGATCAGCGCCGAACTGGCGGCGCTGGCGGCGACGCTGCCGCCCCGCCCGAGCGTCGACTCGGCAAGCACACCGGTCGATCGCCAGACGCTTGCCGGTGTGCTCGAGCGGCTTGCGCGCTTGCTGCAGAGCGGTGACGCCGCCAGCATCACCCTCTACGAGGCGCATGCTGCGCTGTTGCGAAGCGCGCTTGGCAGAGGCTGCGAACAGCTCGCACGACAAATCAATCGGTTTGATTTCGAACAGGCGGCCGCGACGCTGCGCGCGCTGCGCTAGACCGGTTGTCTAGCGGCCTGCGACGCGCCTGACGGCTTCGAGGTACTGCTCGGCGTCGATCGCCCCGCCGCCCTGCTGCGCGCGCCACAGCGCTTCGCCCAGACACTCGAGGACCGCGTGTTCGGCGTCGTGCACTTCGCGCTTTTGACGCAGCGCCTGATACGCGGCGCGGATTCCCGCCGGCTGGTCGATGCTGATCTGATCGGCGATCGCCAGATGCAGCGAGAGATGCAGAAACGGGTTCATCTGCCCGCTCTCGGGAGTGAACTCCTGCATCACCGCCGTGTCCGGGGCTTCGAGCAGCGCGTGGTATTCCGGGTGCTGTTCGATGAGGTCGGCGGCGGTCGCTTCGGCGCCTTCGAGGACCTGCCGCGCGCGGTGTTTGCGCCAGGCGTCGCAGAAGAAAAGGCGAACCTGCTCACGTGAAGGATTGAACACGGCTTAGGTTTCCAGCGCGCCGATCAGGCTCTTGACGTCGGCGACGCCGTTGGCCACCAGCCAGGCTTCCATCTCTTCGGCGATCGTTTGCGCGGCGCCGGGGTTGATGAAACTCGCGGTGCCGACCTGGACCGCGCTGGCGCCGGCGAGAATGAACTCGAGCGCATCGGTGGCGTTCATGATGCCGCCGATGCCGACGATCGGCACCTTGACCGCCCGCGCGACCAACCAGACCATGCGCAGCGCGACCGGTTTGATCGCCGGACCGGAGAGACCGCCGGTGATGTTGGCCAGCACCGGACGGCGTTTCTTAAGGTCGATCGCCATGCCGATCAGCGTGTTGATCAGCGACAGCGCATCGGCGCCGGCGTCGACGCAGGCGTGCGCCATGGCGACGATGTCGGTGACGTTGGGCGAGAGCTTGACGATCAGCGGTTTCTTGGTCGCCGCCCGACACGCCGCGACGACGCTCGCGGCGCAGGACGGATCGGTACCGAAGACGATCCCGCCCTGCTTGACGTTGGGGCACGAGATGTTCATCTCGAGCGCCGCAATTTCGGGGATCTCGTCGAGGCGGCGCGCCATCTCGGCGTATTCGTCGATCGTTCCGCCAAAGAAGTTGGCGATCGCCGGCGTGTCGACGGTACGCAGAAAAGGCACTTTCTTGGCGACGAAGGCGTCGATGCCGACGTTCTGCAGACCGATGGCGTTGAGCATGCCGCCCGGCGTTTCGACGATGCGCGGCGTCGGGTTGCCGGCGCGCGGTTTGAGACAAAGCCCCTTGGTGACGAAGGCGCCGATCTTGTGCAAGTCGACGTGCTCGGCAAATTCCGCACCGTAGCCGAAGGTCCCCGATGCCGTCATGACCGGATTGCGCAGGGCAATTCCGGCGAGGTTGACGCTCATGTCAGGCGTGCTCATTTCTGAAACTCCCATTTGAGTTCGCTGGAATCGAAGACCGGCCCCTCGGTGCATACGCAGCGGTAGTCGGGCGTTTCCGGTGAGTGCCCGTGGCCGGTCGCGACGCAGCCCAGGCAGGCGCCGACGCCGCAGGCCATGTAGCCTTCGAGCGAGACCTGGCAGGGAATCTTGTAGCTTTCGGCAATCTTCGCCACGGCGTTGAGCATGCCGTCGGGTCCGCAGGCGTAGAGCGTGGCCTTACCTTTGAGCGCGTCGAGGCGGCGCTTCAAGGCCTCGGTCACCAGCCCCTGCTCGCCCAGCGAACCATCCTCGGTGGCCGTATAGCATTCGACGCCGAGGCGCTTGAATTCGGTGATGCACAGGATGTCGTCGCGGCTTCTGCCGCCGGCGAAAAGGCGCACCGGCGATTTCTTCTCGGTGAGTTCGCGGGCCAGCAGGTAGAGCGGCGCGAGTCCGATGCCGCCGCCGACCAGCAGCTTTTCCTCGTCAGGCTTGCCCTGGTCGAAGCCGGTGCCGAGCGGGCCGAGAATGTCGAGCAGATCGGTCTCGTGCAGCGCGGCAAGCATCGCCGTTCCCTTGCCGACGACGCGGTAGAGCATTTCGAAATACGGTTGCGGCAGCGAACCGCTTTGCGGCGGCGTATAGACGCCGACGTCGAAGACGGCGAACGGGCGGCGCAACAGCGGATCGATCGCGCCGCTGACGCGAACCATGATGAACTGCCCGGGCGTTGCTGCCGAGAACGCCGGCGGCGCGGTCAGGCGCATGCGCCAGTAGCCGGGAGAAATCTCGACGTTGGAAAGGATCATCGATGTGAACTGCACGAGCATTCTCCTTGTGTCTTTTGTGCTGCTTTGGGCGCGACTTGGGCTGACGACACCGCCGCTTGGCAGCGGTGCGCCGCCGGCTGATCCATTGCGATACTTCGCGGCCGGCTCAGAATTCGGGAACTCGCAGTTGGTACTCGGCGGCGACTTCGCCGAGAAGCGCCAGGCGGGTGTCGGCATCGGATGCCAGCGCCTGGCTGATCTTCTGGTTGAAGCGGACGAGAATCTCCTTGGCGCGGTCGGAAAATTCACCGGAAACGCCCTGGTCTTCGTATTGAGCGACATACGAATGAGCGGCGGTGCCGATCACGAAATAAAGGCCGGCATTGGCCGAGTCGCGGCTCATCAATTCAAACATGTCCTTGTAGAGGCGTTTGAAGTCGTCGGTTCCGGCGCCTGAGTTGCCGAATCGGTCGGCTGCGTCTTGAAAGTTCATATCAATCCTTTCGTTTCTGGTTTGACGGAGGATTTTCCGCCGTGGGCGTGCGACCAACGAATCGGGTCGGCCAGGAAAATTTCCAGTTCAGCGAGTTCGCGCGCGGTGAAGGCTGAGTTCTGACGCGCGACCGGCAAAACGTCCTGCCAGGTGGCCAGCGAATGCACGGTGACGCCCATGGTATCGAGCACCGTTTTGGTCGGAAAGGTGCCGTAGTCGAAGATCACGAAGACATCGCTGACCTGCAGGCCGGCCTCGGCAATCGCCCGGCAGCTATTGACGACCGAATGGCCTCCCGACATCAGGTCGTCGACCAGCAACACGCGATCTCCGGGGTGGGTCACGCCAACGACCTGTCGGCCCGGCCCCAGGCCTTTGCGCTGCTTGCGGACGTACTGCATGGGCAGTTCGAGGGCGTCGGCGATCCAGGCGGCGAGCGCGATGCCGCTCGCCTCGGCGCCGGCGACCGAGGCAATTCCGTCGAGGCAATGGCGCTCACGCAGCAGATCGAGCGCGTAATGAACCAGTTTGCGTCGCAGGTCGGGAAACGAAATCAGCCGCCGGCATTCCATGTAGACCGGGCTCGCCCAGCCCGACGGCAGGCGGAAAGGCTCATCCGTATGAACCTCGATGCACCCCGCCGAGAGCAGCGAGCGCGAAACGTCCTCGGCCGTATTGGAATGACGCGGGGCGGGAGAAGGAGTGGCTTGGGTCACGGGTGAGCTCCGAATTGCGTTCATTATGACCGGGTCCGGTCGAGCAGCTTGCGCAAATGCGCCGCGCCAGCCTTGCCTTTGTGCGCGGTTTTCCATAAACGGTCGATCATTTCATCGTACATTTTCACAGGTTCGGGCGAGGCTGTCACCATGGCAATGCCGTTGCGGATATTGGGCAGCTCGCCGAGCCTGAATGGGCTCACCGCCAGCAGCGATCTGCCGGCGGCAAAAAGCAGCTGAAAACTGGTCGCCGGCATGGCATCGTCGACCAGCCCGATCTGCACGTACATCGGCTCGTCGTCCATCAATTCGGCGATCCGGCGAACCTCCTGCCTCGCCGCCTCAATGCGCTTGCGGCGAATGGTTTCGCTGACGTCCAGGTTGCCGACCAGACCGGTGTGCAGGAAGCGCTTGAGCTCGCGCAAGCCGATCAGGCTCACGATGTTGGGGCGCTGCTTGGCGAAAGAGTTCTTGCGTTCCTGCAAGATCGTCAGGATTCGATCGACCTCGGCGGCGAGCGAGCTGCTGCTGTCGTTCGCGCTCGTCTCTTGGGGCAGGGATTCGAGCAGCATCAGCCGCAGGTAATCAAAATATTCGTCCGACGCCAGCAGCAGCGAAATCGGCTCGAAATGGGCGACGATGCGCTCGGCGCTTTGCTCGATTTGGCGCATGCGTTCGAGGAAGCCAAGCGCCGTCGAGTAGTACTCGACTTCGACGCCGAGCAGCGAGGCCATCGAGGTGCCGAGCAGTTGCGCCAGCCTTTCGATCGTCTCGATCTTGACGATTTTTCCCTGTTCCATGCGATAGACCACCGCGCGCGAGACGCCGAGCTCTGCGGCAACGTCTTCGGCGAGCAGGGAAGCGCCGATGCGGTAAGCGCGCAGGCGATTGCCCAGCTCCTCGTAGTTGATCGACGAGAGGAATGATGGCGTGTGATCTTTTGGCATGGTGCTTATTTACGGGTTCCGTTCTCGCGGCGGCTCATGACAGGGCGTTGATCGTTTGCTCAAGGACCTGGACGCCCTGCATGAAGTCACTCATTTCCATCGCCTCGTCGGGATTGTGCGAGCCGTTCTGGTTGCGGATGAACAGCATGCCGCTCGGAATTCCGGCATTTTCGAACAGCGAAGCGTCGTGTCCGGCGCCGCTGGGGATGACCTCAAAAGGCGTTCCCTGCTCGGCGCAGGTTTTTGACAACAGGTCGCAGAGCTGCCTATCCATGACCGCCGGATTCGACAGCAGGCGGCGGTCAAACTCGAAACGCACCTGTCGCTCGCGGCTGATCGCGGTGCATTCAGCGCGCATCAACTGGTAGAAGGCTTCGAGCGTGTCGATGCTCTTGCTGCGCACTTCGAAACTGAATTTGACCTGGCTCGGGATGCGCGTGACGGCGTGTTCGGCCGGATTGGTCGACATGATTCCGCTGGTCACCACCAGGTCGGTGCCGCGCTCGAGCAGCACGCTCCAGTGCTCGTCGAGGCGCATGATCAGGTCGGCGACGGCGAACAAGGCGTCGCGGCGCAGCCAGCGCGGTACGGCGCCGGAATGGCCGGCTTCGCCGATACACTGTACGGTGTTGTGGCGGATGTTGCCGCGAATTCCGGAAACCACCGCCAGCGGCAGCTTGCGCGCGACCATCACCGGCCCTTGTTCGATGTGCAGCTCGAGATAGGCGCGAACCCGGCTCGGGTCGAACAGCGGTTTCTGCAGCTCGATGGCCGCGAGGTCGGCACCGACGCGCTGCAGGCAGGTGGCCAGAGAGTCGCCCGTATTGCGTTGCTTGAGTGCCAGATCGTCGCTGTCGAGCTGACCAAACAAGGCGCTCGACCCGCAATAGGCCTTGCCGAACCAGGCGCTTTCCTCGCCGCGAATGCCGATCACCTGCAGCGGAACGGCCGACGGCTTTCCCGACTGTTTCTGCGCCAGCAGGCAGAGCAAGCCGGCGACGACTCCGGCCAGGCCGTCGTAGTTTCCCCCCTGGGGGACCGAGTCGAGGTGCGAACCGCACCACACCGAGGCGCCTTCGGCGCAAGTCTGCGGCAGGCGAAACAGCAGGTTGGCGGCGCGGTCGCTGCTGACCTCGAGCCCTTGCTCGACGGCGAACTCGCGCAAAAAGTCGGCGGCGACCGATTCGCCGCTGCCATAACTCTCACGCGTGACGCCGACGCCGTCGGAGGTGAGTTCGCGAATTTTTGAGAAAAGCATCTCGGCGACTGGGCGCAGTTCCAGAATGTCCATGCAGGGTTTCCAGGAATTTATTCGGCAGGCTGCGTACGACGCAGACAAATCTTGGTCGTCAATTGACGCGCGTGGCAAAAGGTATATCGGGTGAAACCGGCCAGGCCGCCCAGACTTGAAGTCTGGGCGATCGCCCGGCCGGGCAATCTTTCTACTTGAGTTCCGTACCCTTGAGTTCCGGGATCAGGAACACCGTGGCGACCATGTCGGCCAGGTAGATCAAGGCCAGCAACGCAATCGCGGTCTGGAACGAATACGCCGTGGCCAGCGCGCCGACGACGACCGGGCCGAAGCCGCCGACGCCGCGACCGATGTTGAAGAGAACGTTCTGCGCGGTGGCCCGCGCTTCGGTCGGATACGCTTCCGACATCACCGCGCCGTAGCCGCCCATCATGCCGTTGACGAACATACCGAGCAGCGCGCCGGCCCACAACATGGTCGTCGGGTCGGAAAGGCTCGAATAGACCAGCACCATGACGACGGCGCCGGTCTGGAACAGCAGGAAGCTCGGCTTGCGGCCGATGCGGTCGGCGAGCTGCCCGAAGATCCAGATGCCGGACATCATCCCGACGATGGTGACGGCGGTCCACATCGACGATTTGGTGAGGTTGAAGCCCAGTTGCTTGGCGAGGAAGTTCGGCATCCAGATCATGATGCCGTAATAGCCGAAGTTCTGCACCGAGCACAGCACGACGACTCCGGCGCTGATTTTGGCCGTCGCTTTGTCCTTGATCAGCAGCTTGAACGCTTCACCGAGCGACTTGCGCTTGGCGGTGGTTTTGACGAACAGCTCGGGCTCGTGCAACCTGTTGCGGATGAACCAGGCGACGAAGGCCGGAATCACGCCGACCAGGAACATGCCGCGCCAGCCGATCGCCGGCAGCAATACGGGTGTCAGCAAGGCAGCGGCCAGCACGCCGATCTGCCAGCCGAGCGCGACATACGAGGTGGCTTTGGCGCGGTGCTTGGCCGGCCAGGCCTCGGCGGCCAGGGCCATGCCGATGCCAAACTCGCCGCCGAGGCCGATGCCGGCGACGGTGCGGTAAATCAGCAGATCCCAGTAGCCGGTGGCAAAAGCACACAGTCCGGTGGCCACGGCGAAAAGAACGATGGTCCAGGTGAGCACCCGAATGCGGCCGAAATGATCGCTGAGCGCACCAAAAATGAGCCCGCCGGCGACGGCGCCGATCAAGGTCCAGGTGACCAGTGATCCGGCTTGCGTCGGCGTGAAGTGCAGTTCGGCCGAAATCGACGACAGCATGAAGCCCAGGATCAGCAAGTCAAAGCCGTCCATGGCGTAGCCTACGGTCGATCCGGCCAGAGCCTTCCAGCCGTAACTGCTGACCTGGTGCCCGTCGCTTCCAACATCTGAAGCGACCGGGGTGGCGGTGGTATTCATGTCAATTTTCTCCCTGGTAAATTGTGATCAAAAGAATCAAGCGAGTGATTCAAAGCACGTTCTGTGCCGTATCGAATAATGGGTTTTGTAGCTAAAAAGATACCAGTCTAATTTTATAAACACAACTATTTCTTCTCATTGCGCGCTTGGCGAACTGGCGAGGAAGCCCGCGTCGACCGCCGAGTTGATCAGCTCGAGCGCCAGCGCGCCGAGCGCCGGGGCGCCCTGCGCGATCGATTCGGCGCGGTGGCGAACCTTGTCAGCGGTGACGCCGTTGGCTTGCCAGGCGCGGCCTTCGGTCAGGCTGTTGTGGATCATCGGCATCAGGCGGTCGAGCGACAGCGCGAAGCGCGCCTCCGGCGTTTCGCTCGCCTCGTATTCGTCCCAGGCGGCGCGCAGACGCTCGGCTTGCGCCGCAGGCAGCAGGCCGAAAATCCGCTCGGCGGCGGCCTGTTCGCGCGCGGCCTTGGTTTGTTCGCCGATGCTGTCGTAGGCGAAGGTGTCGCCGGCGTCGATTTCAACGAGGTCGTGCACCAACAGCAGCTCGAGAACGCGAGCGCTATCGACCGGGGCGGCCGCGTGTTCGCTGAGGATCATCGCCATCAGGCTGACGTGCCAGCTGTGCTCAGCGGTATTTTCGCGGCGCGATCCGTCGGCCAGATAGTTCTGCCGCAGCACGGTCTTGAGGCGGTCGATTTCAACGATGAAAGCGATCTGTTGTTCGAGTCGGGTAGCACTGTTCATGACAACTCCTTCAAATGGGCGACGTGCCCGATAGATTAGCGCCGGCTGATCAGCGCGGTGACGACGGCGTTGTGCAACGCCCGGTTGGCGTGTTGCGCGGTCGCTGGCGCGATTTGGCCGGTGCCGTAGGTGCCGAGCACCGGCAGCGCCGGGAAGCGCTGGCGCAAGGCGATGAGGTCGCGGTCTTCGCCGCCGTAAAAATAAGGGCCGCGGCCGATACACGAGAACATCAGCGCGCCGGCCGGGGCGGGGGCTCTCGCCGCCAGCCGCCCGAGCATCTGCCGCATCTCGGCTTCGGCGCTCGGCGCTTGCCGGATGGCCCAGGCCAGATGCTGTCCGGCGGTCAGCTGCCCGGTCAGCGTCAGCGAGCGGTCGGCGTTGACGGCGATGATCGCCAACGCGCGGTAGCGGCCTTCGGCGAGCGCCGGCTCGGCGTCGCCATCGATCAGCACGGCGCAAAGCTGATGCAGCGCCGTGTCCTCGCGCAACTGCGGCGGCAGGACGCGCTTGAGGCTGTTCGCTGCGCTCTGGCCGCCGAGCCGCTCGACATCGTAGCCATTGCTGCGCTCGACCGCTTGCGCCTCGCCGAGCAGTCGCAGTCCGCTGGAGACGCCGAGATCGACGCTGGCGCCGAGCAACTGCACGCTGCAGCGTTGTTCTGCCGTCAGCCGGCTCTGCTGCCAGGCCTGCGCACGCCCGACGCTGCCGGCGAAACTGCCGCCAAAGCGCGTTGGCGGTGCCGACCACTCGACCGGGAAGTCGCCGCCGACATAGCTTAGCCAGGGGCCCGCTGCGGGGGGGCCGAGCGACAGACCGGCGCCAAAAACCATGACCGCGGCGGCGGGGCGATCGACGGACCAGCCGGCCTCGGTGAGCACACCGGCGGCAATGCCGCCGGCGACCTGAGTGCAATTGGCGGCGCGCGCGCAGGCAGTGACCGCGGGCTGCGCGTGGCGTTCGAACTCGGGCGTCAGGAACAGCAGAACGCCGTTGGCGTGCGTCAGCCCGGCCTTGGCCAGCGCCTGGGCGGTCGCCTGCTCGGCGAGCTGCGGCAGCGGGTCGTTGCCTGAAACGAGCGCGGTAGCGACGGTCATTGGGGGAAGTATGTCCGAAAAAATGCAGTTAACCGCAACGAACACAACGGGCACAACGAGTACAGCATATAGATCGGGGTAGGGAGACGCTGATTAAATGCAAAAATGTCATTCCCGCGAACGCGGGAATCCAGGAAAAACAACGAACTGGACCCCGGCTTTCGCCGGTGTGACGAATAAATCAGCACCTCCACAGAACACGTATTGATAGTCATGCGACAGCAATTGACGATAATTCAAGCGTTTGCTTTGTGTTCGTCGTGCCCGTTGTGGTTAATTTCCTAAGCCTTGTAAAGCTCGGTTTTTTCCTTGTACTCGCACAGGTCGGCGATATCGCAGCGCCAGCATTCGGGTTTGCGCGCCTTGCACACGTAGCGCCCGTGCAGGATCAGCCAGTGATGGGCGTCGTGCGCAAATTCGTCGGCAACGACCTTGAGCAGCTTGTGCTCGACGTCGAGCACGGTCTTGCCGGGCGCCAGTTTCGTACGGTTGGCGACGCGGAAGATGTGCGTATCGACGGCGATCGTCGGCTCGCCGAAAGCGGTGTTGAGCACGACGTTGGCGGTCTTGCGGCCGACGCCGGGCAGCGCTTCGAGCGCCGCCCGGTCGTTCGGCACCTCGCCGCCGTGCGCTTCGACGAGTTGCCGGCAGGTGGCGATGACGTTCCTGGCCTTGGTATTGTAGAGGCCGATGCGGTTGATGTAGGTGGAGAGGCGCTCTTCGCCGAGCGCGGCCATCGCCTGCGGCGTTGGCGCGTCGGCAAAGAGCGATCGTGTTGCGAAGTTGACGCTCTTGTCGGTCGCCTGCGCCGAGAGGATCACCGCGATCAGCAACTGGAAAGTCGACGCGTACTGAAGTTCGGTCGTCGGCGCCGGATTGGCGGCGCGCAGGCGTCTGAAAATTTCGGCGCGTTTGGCCTCGTTCATTCGGGGTCGATCAGTGGCAGCCGGCGGCCGTCGCCGGTTCGGGCGGACGTCGGCGCGAGCGCGCTGCGGCGCGCGACTCGATCCAGTTCTTCCAGGCGATCAGGCAGCCGAGCAGGATGAAGGCGCCGGGCGGCAGCATCGCGAGCAGCAGGCCGGGGTAGTCGGCGGGCAGAATCTGCAGCGGGTGCAGGCCGGGGAAGACCATGTCGATCCCCGAGAACAGCGTGCCGCGGCCGATCAGCTCGCGCAGGCCGCCGAGCAAGGAGAGCGTCCACAGCATGCCGACGCCCATGAAAATGCCGTCCGCTGCCGATTGCAGCGGCGGGTTCTTGTTGGCGTAGGCCTCGACGCGCGCCAGAACGATGCAGTTGGTGACGATCAGCGGGATGAAGATGCCGAGCACCAGGTAGAGCTGGTGCAGATTGGCGTTGAACAAGAGGTCGACGACGGTGACCAGCGCGGCGACGATCAGGATGAAGACCGGGATGCGGATCTCGTGCGGGATCAGGTAGCGCAGGCTGGCAACGGCAGCGCCCGAAATGGCCATCACCAGGATCGTCGCCAGCGAGAGCATGGCGCCATTGACCAGGTTGGTCGTCACCGCCAGCAGCGGGCACAGGCCCAGGATCTGGACGATGCTGGTGTTCTGGCGCCAGACGCCGTTGGCGGCGATCTGGCGGAATTCTTCGCGGGTCATTTGGCTTCTCCTCGAGCTGGCGCGAAAAGCTGTTGGCGATTCTCTTCGACATAGAGCGCGGCCTTGCGCACGGCCTTGATCACGGCGCGCGGCGTGACCGTCGCTCCGGCGACCGAGTCGAAGCGCCCGCCGTCCTTCTTGACCTTCCATTCGCGCGCGTCGATCCGGCCGGGATTGAGTCCGTCGAACTGGGTGATCCACGGGTGCTCTTTGTTCTTGTCCTTCTGCGGCTCGACGTAATCGCCCAGTCCCGGCGTTTCCTTGTGCTGCGTGACGCGTACGCCGAGTACCGCGCCGTCGGCGGCAAAGGCGATCAGCAGGCGGATCTTTCCCGCATAGCCGTCGGGCGCGACCGCTTCGAGCACCAGCGCGGCCGGCTCGCCATTTTTACGCGCGCGATACGCTATCGACGTCTCGTTCTGGCCGAGCGCGGCGGCAGGCTGCAGCTGAACAGTGTCCTTGAGCAGGTCGTTGTCGTAGCCTACGCGCGGCAGCACTTCGTCGATCAGCTTCATTTTTTCGCCGGCCGCCGCCGCTTCGATGGTCGGCAGCGTCCACAGATAGGCGGCGGACAGCAGTCCGGTGAACGCGACGACGAAGAGGAACAGGATCACCGCCGTGCGCACGGCCATCTTCATCGCGCTCGGCGGCTTGGCCTGCGTGCTCATGGCTTGCCCTTCATGCCGAAGATCGGCGGCTGGGTGTAGAGGTCGATCAGCGGCACGCAGATGTTGAGCAGCAGCACGGCAAAAGCGACGCCGTCGGGATAGCCGCCGAAGACGCGGATGAGATAGGCGAGGACGCCCGCAGCGAAGCCGAAGATCAGCTTGCCCTTGGGCGTCGTACAGCCCGACACCGGGTCGGTGACGATGAAGAAGGCGCCGAGCATGGTGCCGCCCGAGAAGAGATGAAAGAGCGGATTGGCGAACTGCGCCGGGTTCCACAGCCAGAGCGCACCGGCGAAGAGCGCGATGCCGCCGATGAAGGCGAAGGGGGCGTGAGCGCTGATGACTTTGCGCTGCCACAGCCACAGGCCGCCCAAGAGATACGCGGCAGCGACCCACTCCCAGCCGCGCCCCGCGAGCTGGCCGTAGGTGCTGGTGTCGGCGACGATCTTGGCGACCGAAACGCTGCCCTCGCCGAGCTTGAGCGCGGTCTTGAGCGCGTCGAGCGGCGTCGCGCCGCTCATCGCGTCGATTCGTGGCGCCAAGCCAAAGATCAGCGCCAGTTGATCGACAAAGCCGGCATTGGTGTCGACCGGCGGCCATTGCGACATGAGCGCCGGGAACGAGACGATGGCCACCGCGAAGGCGATCATCGCCGGGTTGAACGGGTTCTGGCCGAGTCCGCCGTAGAGGTGCTTGGCGATTACGATGGCGAACAACACGCCGACGACGATCAGCCACCACGGCGCGAGCGGCGGGAAAGCGAGCGCGATCAGCCAGGCGGTGACCAGTGCGCTGCCGTCGCCAAGATAGAGGGCGAGCGGCTTGCCCAGCAGTCTGAGCATCGCCGCTTCGGCGGCCAGCGCGCAAGCACTGGCGACGACGAGCTGGACCAGTACCGCCGGGCCGAGCAGCCAGACGTAGGCGGCAATGCCCGGCAGCAAGGCGGCGAGCACCTGCAGCATGACGCGCTGGACGCTGACGTTCTGCGCGAGGTAGGGCGGGGTGCTGAAGTTCATGATTCGCTGTCCATCTTCGACATCGGGCCGTCAACGACAAACGACCCTGGCGTCAACCCCTCCCGACCTCCCCTTGTCAGGGGAGGGGAAGACCGCGCCGCTCCCCCCTGATGCCCCGCAGGAAATTCCCTTGGGGGACAAGGGGGGCTGGGGGGGTTAAACCGAGGTGTGCATGGCGACGACCGATTCATTGTTCTTCTTTCGGCGAAGGCTGTGACGCGGTGTCAGTTGAGCTTGTCGCCCCCTGCAGCGGCGCGCGGCGCGCCTCGATTTGCTCGATTTCCTTGCGCTGGGCGATGGTCAGCGCGTCGGTGTTCTTGGGTTGCACGGCCTCGCGCTGGACTCGCGCGCGCTCGATCGCGGCGGCGATCGCCGCCTGCTTGGCGGCCTGCGCTTCGCTTGCCGAATCAACCGCGGCAGCGGCGGCCGGCGCTGCGCTCGCCGTCGACTCGCTCACCACTGGCGCCGCCTTCTTGGCGGCAGCGGCCTTGGCCAGGCGCGCCGCTTTTTCGGCCTTGTCGCGCTCTTCGCGTTCGTTGCGCGATTCGAAGCGCGCTTTGGCGGCGTCGGCCTTGTTCTTTTCGCGCTCGCGCGACCAGATCTCGCTCTTGGCGAAGCGGAAGTACTGGACCAGCGGGATGTGCGACGGACAGACGTAGCTGCAGCAGCCGCATTCGATGCAGTCGAAGATCTTGTATTCCTGCGTCTTGCCGAAGTTCCTGGCGCGCGCGAACCAGTACATCTCGAACGGCGCGAGCTCGTGCGGGCAGACCTGCGCGCACGCGCCGCAGCGGATGCACGGCATTTCGGGCAGCGCCGGCGGGAACAGCGTCTTTGAGCCGGCGATGATGCAGTTGCTCGCCTTGACGAGCGGCGCCTCCAGGCTCGGCAGCTCGAAGCCCATCATCGGGCCGCCCATCAGGTAGCTGTTGGTGTCGGCTTGGGGCGTCCCGAGCGCGACGAAATCCCTGATCGGCGTTCCGATCAGCGCTTCCCAGTTGCGCGGCGCGTCGACGTTGCCAGTGAGGGTCACGATTCGCGAGATCACCGGCTCGCCGTGCGCGATCGCGCGCCACGCGGTATAGGCGGTCGCCACGTTGAAGCACTGCACGCCCATCTCGGGCGAACGACGGCTGGCCGGGACTTCCTTGCCGGTGAGCACGCGGATCAGCTGCTTGGCGCCGCCCGCCGGGTAGCGCGTCGGCACGGCGATCACCTCGAACTCGGCGTAGTCGGCTTCGAGCTCTCGTACCGCTGCGCTCATCGCGGCGACCGCCTCGGGCTTGTTGTCCTCGATGCCGATCAGCACGCGCTTGGGTTTCAAGAGGTCGCGGAAGATCCCGGCGCCGCGAACGATCTCTTCGGCGCGTTCGCGCATCAGCATGTCGTCGCAGGTCATGAACGGCTCGCATTCGGCGCCGTTGATGACGAGTTCGTCCATCGCCACCGATTTCGCTGCGGCGAGCTTGGCGTGGCTCGGGAAGACCGCGCCGCCCAGGCCGACGACGCCCGAGTCGCGCAGGATCTCGCGAACGCGCTCGGGTGCGAGGCGCTGATAGTCGACCGGGGAGCGTTCAATCCACTGGTCGCGGCCGTCGGTCTCGATGACCACCGACAGCGTCGGCAGCCCCGACGGGTGAGCGGCGACGCGCTCTTCGACGGCGACGACGGTGCCTGACGACGGCGCATGCACCGCCGAAGACAGCCACTGGTCGGCGCTGCCGATGCATTGTCCCTTCAAGACGTATTCGCCGACTTCGACCAGCGGATTGGGGATGCCGCCGATGCTTTGATGCAGCGGGACGATCAAGCGCGGCGGCAGCGGCGCGCGGCCGATCGGCTGCTGCAGCGATGGCGCCTTGTGCGTGTCGGGCTTGACGCCGCCCTTGAATTTGAAGAGTTGGAGCATGCGGGTATTTTCCGGCGTTCAGGCGACGCGCTTGAGCTGTTTGATCTCGATCACCGGATACTTCCACTTCCAGCTGTCGATGTTCTCGGTGATCCGCGCCATGCTGATGCATTCGACCGGACACGGCGGCAGGCACAGCTCGCAGCCGGTGCACAAGGCGCCGACGATGGTGTGCATTTGCTTGGCGGCGCCGACGATGGCGTCGACCGGGCAGGCCTGGATGCACAGCGTGCAGCCGATGCAGGTTTGCTCGTCGATGATCGCGACCTGCTTGGGTTTTTCCTCGGCGTCGAGCGGCTTGACTTCGCGACCGAGCAGGTCGGCGAGCTTGCGCACGCCTTCCTGGCCGCCGGGCGGGCACAGATTGATTTCGGCTTCGCCTTCGGCGATCGCTTCGGCGTAGGGCTTGCAGCCCGGGTAGCCGCATTGCCCGCATTGCGTCTGCGGCAGGATGGCCTCGATTTTTTCGACCAGCGGGTTGCCTTCGACCTTGAACTTGATCGAGGCGTAACCGAGCGCCGAACCGAGCACGATGGCGCCGAGCGCCATGATCAGGATCGCGGTGAGCATTACTGGTACTTGTCCAGGCCGGCGAAGCCCATGAAAGCGAGGCTCATCAGCCCGGCGGTGACCATCGCGATGGCGACGCCGCGAAAATGAACGGGAACGTCGGCGCCTTCGACGCGTTCGCGGATTCCGGCGAAGAGCACCAGCACCAGCGAAAAACCGATCGCGCTGCCGGCGCCGAAGAGCAGCGACTCGACGAAGTTGTACTGGTTGGCGACGTTGAGTAGCGGAACGCCGAGCACCGCGCAGTTGGTGGTGATCAGCGGCAGGTAGATGCCCAGCACTTGGTGCAGCACCGGGCTGGTTTTCTGGATCACCATCTCGGTGAGCTGGACGATCGCCGCGATGGTGACGATGAACGACAGCGTGCGCAGGTATTCGAGCCCGAACGGCATGAGCAGGAAGTGGTCGATGACGTAGCTCGCGCCGGTCGCGACGGTGAGCACGAAGGTCGTCGCCGAGCCCATGCCGAAGGCCGTTTCCACTTTCTTGGAAACGCCCATGAACGGGCACAGGCCGAGGATTCTGACCAGCACGACGTTGTTGACCAGCACAGCGCCGACGATGATGAACAGGTAATGGGTCATGGGTGGCCGGGCGGGAAAAGCCTGCAAAGGCTGCAGGGGCGGCAAAGCGTTGCGATTATCCGCTATTGGCGGGGGGCATTCAACCTTGTTGCGGGTATAAGTATATAAGGCGTTACGCTTTTCTGGCCTTGGCGATCGCTGCTGCGGCCTCGGCGATCAGTCCGGGGCCGCGATAGACCAAGCCCGAATAGAGTTGCACCAGACTGGCGCCGGCGTCGATCTTGGCCTGCGCGTCGGCGCCTGAGACGATGCCGCCGACGCCGATGATAGCCACTTCGCCGGCCAGCGCGCGGGCGAGTTTGCCGAGCACGCGTGTCGACTTTTCGAACAGCGGCGCGCCCGACAGGCCGCCGGCTTCGCTGGCGTTCGGCAAGCCGTCGACGCCGTCGCGCGCGAGCGTGGTGGTGGTCGCGATCGCGCCGTCGATGCGCTGCGCGCGCAGCCGGTCGGCGATCGACTGGATCTGCCCGTCGTCAAGATCGGCGGCGATCTTGATCGCCAGCGGAACGTACTTGCCGTGTTTGTCGGTAAGCCGCGCCTGCTCGGCCTTGAGGCGCGAAAGCAGCGCGTCGAGCGTGTCGAGCGCGTTGTTGGCGCCCGAAATATTGATCGCGATATAGCTTGCCGCGCCATAGACGCGTTCGACGCCGATCAGGTAGTCGTCGGCGGCTTTTTCGCTCGGCGTGTCGAAATTCTTGCCGACGTTGATGCCGACGATTCCGCCGCGGCGCGCGAACTGCGCGCTCGCGAGGTGGGCGAGCAACTGGTCGACGCCGCAGCTGTTGCCCCCCAGCCGGTTGATGATCGCCTGGCTTCCCCCAACGCGGAACAAGCGCGGCTTGGGGTTGCCCGGTTGCGGGCGCGGCGTCACCGTACCGATCTCGATGAAGCCGAAGCCCAGCGCAGCGAGCGCATCGACGTGTTCGCCGTCCTTGTCGAAGCCGGCGGCGAGGCCCACCGGGTTGGGGAAGTCGATGCCCATCACGCGTACCGGATCGGACGGCGGCGCTTTCGCCAGCAGGCCGGCGATTCCCGCGCGGTTGATGAAGTCGATTCCATTCATCGCCAGGCGATGGGCGGTTTCGGGGTCGAGCGCGAAGAGAAGTTTGCGGATCAATGAATCAGGCATCGGCGAATCTTACCGCATCGGCGCTGCCAATGACGTTGGCAAAAACGGCGCGACACCCCGGTCATCGAGCTGCGCCGATTCGCTGCAGAGCGATGGTCAAGCGCACTTCGATCGGCTATTCTCGAGGCTCCTCATGACTTAGCGTTGGCGTGGGCAATTCCTCTTTTCTTGCTGCTTTGCAGTTGCTATCCAGCCATCGCTGGCTCAGAGCGATCCGCAACAGTCTGGTGCTGCTGCTGCCGGTCATTTTTGTCGGGGCGCTGGCGCTGTTGCTCGGCAGTTTTCCTTTCGCCATCCTGCTGCCGCAGACGTCAGTGGAGGTGTGGCGCGATTTGAGCCATCTGGCGCTGCTCGTGTGGCAGGCGAGCGGCGGCATCCTGGCGCTGTGCCTGGTGGTGCTGATCAGTCACTATCTGGCTGTCGATGCCAGAGAAAGGCGGGTCGCCGAAGTTTCACCGCCCTTGGCGGCGACCGTGGCACTGGTCAATCTCTTCATCTTCACCCAGCTTTTCCTGGGGCCTGATGTCCACCTCTGGATGTTCGGCGCACGCAGTACGCTGATCGCCATTCTGGTTGCCATTTCGAGTTCCGAGTTGCTCTTCCTGTGCTTGCGTTGCAAGGCGCTACGCGTCGGACGCCAGACCTACGTGCTCGACCCCAGCCTGCATCTGGCCGTTCGTGCCATCGTCCCGGTGCTGACGACGGTGCTGGCGTTTTTGCTGCTCAGCAAGGCGCTGTCGCTGTTTCATCCCGACTTGAGCCGCTCGATCGGCGTCGGCCTGCTCCGGCTCGACCAGGCTTTCGCCAGCGAATTGCCCGGATTGCTGGTGCTCAGCGTCCTGCATCAACTGCTCTGGTTCGTCGGTATCCACGGAACGAATGTGTTGGAAAACGTTTTTTCCGTTCTGTTTTATTCGGCCGGCGATGGCCGGCAAGTCCTCGGGATGTCGAAGACGCTTTTCGACCTTTACGTGCATGTCGGCGGTTCGGGGTCGACGCTCGGCCTGCTGCTGGTCATCCTGATCCGTCACCGGTCCGGCGACTCCGGGCGCGTCGCTCGCTACGCGCTGATTCCGTCGCTGTTCAACATCAACGAGCTGGTGATTTTCGGCCTGCCGATCGTCTTCAATCCGGTCTATCTCGTTCCCTTCGTTCTCGCGCCGCTGCTGCAGATCGTCGTGAGCTACCTGTGCATTCGTTACGGGCTGGTCGCTCTCGATGTCGTCGCGGTGCCCTGGATCACCCCGCCGCCGCTGGCCGGGATGATCAATTCAGCAAGCTGGCATGGCGCTGCGCTGCAGCTTTGCAATCTGCTGATGAGCGCCGCGGTTTATTCGCCATTCGTCGGTTTCGCCGAGCGGCAAGGACATCGCGAGGGGCTCGGCAATGTGCAGCGAATCCTTTCCGAAATTGAAGGTATCCGGGTTCAGTCGAGCAGCGTTCTCAGTCGCCACGACGACATCGGCCACACCGCGCGCAAGCTGGTCCACGAATTCATTCAGGACCTTGGAAGCGAGCGGGTCTTTCTCGCCTATCAGCCGCAGCACGACGTCAGTCAGCGGGTGGTCGGCGTCGAGGCGCTGCTGCGCTGGAAACACCGCCATTTTGGCTTGATCTCGCCCGGCGTCATCTGCGTGTTGCTTGAAGAAGCCAATCAGATCTGCGCCTTGGGGCGCTGGACGATCGTTGTGGCGTGTCGGCAGTTGCGCGACTGGAAGTTGGCGGGGATCGAAAATCTGCGCGTGTCGGTCAATCTGTCGCCGCTGCAGCTCAAGGACGCCGGGCTGCTGCCGCTCGTCGTCGAGTGTTTGCAGGGCAATCACTTGCAGGCGGGCGAGCTGGCGCTGGAGCTCACCGAGTCGCAGCACGTTCCCGACGACCGGGAATCGGTGCAAACGCTCAAGGCGCTGCAAGCGATGGGGATTCATCTCGAGATGGACGATTTCGGCATGGGTTACAGCTCGATGCTCTATATCCGGCGCTTTCATTTCGACGCCATCAAGCTCGACGGCTCATTGACTCGGGAGGTGCTGCAGAGCAATAACTGCCGCGACATCATCGCCTCGGTGGTGCAACTGGCTCGTGCGCTCAAGATGCGGGTCGTTGCCGAGTACGTCGAAACCCGCGAACAGCAGGAACTGCTGGCTAGACTTGGCTGCGATGCTTTTCAGGGGTATTTGTACAGCCCGGCGCTGGTTGGTGAGCAATGCCTCGACTATCTGCGCGAGCGGGCGTCGGTCGGCGACTGTCGGCCAGTCACGGCTCAAGCCACCTGAGCAGGCTGGCGAAGAGCTGGTCGGGGTCGATCGGCTTGACGATGAAGTCGTTCATGCCGGCGGCAAGACAGCGCGCCTTGTCTTCGGCGAAGGCGTTGGCGGTCATCGCCAGGATCGGGGTCTGGCGGTGCTTGGCCAGTTCCCGGATTCTTGGTGTCGCCGCCAGCCCGTCGAGATTGGGCATTTGCATGTCCATCAGGATCAGCGCGTAATCGTTTTCCGTCGCTTGGCGGATCGCCTCGACGCCGTCGGCCGCAGTGTCGACGGCGAGGCCGCAGTCTTCGAGCAGATACTGTGAAATGGCGAGGTTGACCGGTTCGTCGTCGACCAGCAGAACGCGGCGGCCGGCATGGTGCGCGCGGATCGCCGCTTCGGCGTCGGCCGGCGCGGCGGGCGGCGTGATCGCGTCGGCCCGGCGCTTAAGGCGCGCGGTGAACCAGAAGGTGCTGCCGACCCCGGGCTGGCTTTCGACGCCAGCGTCGCCGCCCATCAGTTCGGCGATCCGCCGGGTGATCGCCAGCCCCAGTCCGCTGCCGCCGTACTTGCGCGTCGTCGAATTGTCGGCCTGTTCGAAGCTGCCAAAGAGCCGAGGCAGGACGTCCGGCGCGATGCCGATGCCGGTGTCGCTCACGGCGAAGCGCAGCACCGCCGAATGGTCGTCAACGTCGAGTGCCTGCGCGCCCAGTGTCACCGATCCGCGTTCGGTGAATTTTACGGCGTTGGTCGCGTAGTTGAGCAGCGCCTGCTGCAAGCGCGTCGGGTCGCCGCAGAGGCCTGACGGGAAAGACGCGCCGGCAGCGCTGTCGACGCGTAGCGCCAGGCCCTTGGCCAGCGCGCGTTCGCTGACCATGGCGCTGACGTTGGCGAGCAGGCGGTCGATACGCAGCGGCGCGTCGTCGAGAATGAACTTGCCGGCCTCGATCTTGGACAGGTCGAGGATGTTGTTGATGGTAGACAGCAGGTGGCGGCTGGCGGTGTCGATCTGGTCGAGGCGCTCGGCCTGCTGCGCGGTGACGCCGCTGCGGCGCAGGATGCTGGCCATGCCCAGGATGGCGTTCATCGGGGTGCGGATTTCGTGGCTCATGTTGGCCAGGAAGGCGCTCTTGGCGAGGTTGGCGGCCTGCGCGGCGTCGCGTGCCTGCGCCAGTTCAGCGGTGCGCGAAGCGACCAGTTCTTCGAGGTGGTGGCGGTGCTGCGCAAGCTCGGCTTCGCTCGCCTTGCGCTCGGCGATGTCGGTGCCGATGCCCATGAAATACGAGCGGTTCTGCGCCTCGAACCTGACGCCGGAAAGGTGGAAGGGGCGCGCCGTCCCGTCTTTGGCGAGCAGTTGCGCTTCGACCGAGGCCTCGCCGTCGGCCATCAGCTTTTCGATCGCGGCCATGACCGCTTTCTTCGCGTGCGGAAGATGCCAGTCGGTGACGTGACGGCCTTCGATCTCTGCCGCCTGGTAGCCGAGCAGTACCTCGTGCTGCTTGTTCCAGAGCACCAGGCGGCATTCCGGGTAGGTGTAGAGGTAAAAGATCCCGGGCAGCTTGTCGAGCACCAGCGCCGAAAACTGCTGTGCCTCGCGCAGCGCCGTTTCACGCTGTCCCAGCGTTTCGAGCAGCCGGTTGAAGCCGGCAATCAGTTGGCCGACCTCGTCGTCGCGGATGACCGGCAGCGCCTGCGCCGGCTGCTGGCTCGAAGGCAGCGCTGCCAGCGTATTGGCGGCGGCGACCAGCGGCATGAACTGGCGGCGCAGCATCCACCAGGTCAGGCAGCCGGCCAGCAGCGTCAGCACGAAAGTCGCCAGCAGCATGTGCTGCTGCATGTCGCGGATCGGCGCGAAGGCTTCGGCGGTCGGCAGCAGCGCCACCACGTACCAGCCAGCGGCCGGAACGGTTTTGGCCGAGACCAGTTCTTCAATACCGCGCGGGCTGGTGAGCACGCCCGAGCCCTCGTAGCCGTCGACAAAGCGATCGATCAGCGGGGTGACTCCGGCCGCCGGCAGCGCTTCGAGGATGCGGCTTTTGTCGGTGGCGGTGACCACCAGCCGATGCTGCGGCGAAATCAGCAGATAGCCGCCGGACTTGCCGTAGGCGTTCTCGCCGATCTGGTCGAGAAAATTGGGGCGCGTCAGGTTGGTCACTCCGGACAGCGCGCCGATCACCTGCCCCTGCGCATCGAGAATCGGTACCGCCATGCCCAGCACCGGGACTTTGAGTGTCTTGCCTGCGCCCGGGCGGGCAATCGTCGATCGGCCCTGCGTCAGCGCGGCGGCGACCGCGTCGTTGTCGATGAAGTTGATGCCGAGGCGTCCGGCCGACGACGGGACGTCGGCAATCGCTGTGCCGTTAAGGTCGAAGACGTTCATTCCGGCGTTGAACAGCATCTGCAGCGCCAGGTTCTGTTCGAGCACCGTCTGCAGACTGGCCGGCCGGTCGCGCATCGCCGGCGCCGACGACGCGGCGACGATCTCAAGCACCTCGAAGCGGGTGCGCAGTTCGTGGTCAAGCTGACTGGCGAGCAAGGATGCCGTCGAGAATTGCTGCTCGCCGAGCCGGCGCTCCATGTCACGGCGCAACATCTGGCTGGCGAAAAACGACAGCGACCACAGGCTCGCCACGAAAATGGCCAAGGTCGCCAAGGTGATCCGGGCTTTGAGCGAATGCTGCGGGAGAACTTTGGAACCCATTGCCGTGGCCGTCGTGAAAGCGATGCGTTTTTCGTGCTGCGATGATACCCCGGTTGTCCCGGGCCGCTGTCAATTACCGGTCGCTGGCCGCACTGCGCGCGGCGCCGGCCGCAGCGCTGATCGCGTCGGCGAAGACCGGCGTCAGCGCAGCCGGAAAATCGTGACCCATGCCGTCGATCAGGCGCAGCTGCGCGCCGGCGATGTGGTCGGCGACGTCGTGTGCGCAGGCCGGCAACAGCAGTGGATCGTCGCGACCGTGCAGCACCACGGTCGGGCAACTGATGGTGGCGAACAGCGCGCGGCGGTCGCCGCCGGCCAGCACCGCGGCGAGTTGTCGCGCGACGCCGGGCGGGTAGTAGGCGCGATCGTATTCGTCGCCGAACAGCGTCTGCAGTTCGCCGATCGATGTCGGATAGCCGGGGCTGGCGATCGGCAGGTGGCGCGCGATGGCGTTGGCGATGACGCCTGCGCGGTCGTGCGCCGGCGGCAGCGGCGCGAACAGCGCCATCACCGCGGCCGGTGTCGGCGGCGGCAGCAGCGGGTTGCCCGACGTCGACATGATCGAAGTGAGCGACAAGGCGCGCTGCGGATAAGTCGCGGCGATGATCTGCGCGATCGCCGCGCCCATCGACGCGCCGACCAGGTGCGCTTGCTCGATGCCCAGCGCGTCGAGCAGGGCGACGCTGTCGGCGGCCATCGTTTCGAGGGTGTAGGGCAGCGCGGCGAGCGGCTCGCCGCAGAGCAACGCGCCGATGTCGGGGCGCGGCAGGTCGGTGCAGTGCGTCGATTCGCCGCAGTCGCGATTGTCGAAACGCAGCACGCGAAAACCGCGTTCGACCAGCACTTCGCACAGTCCGCGGTTCCAGCGCGTGAGCTGGGCGCCCAGCCCCATGATCATGAGCAGCGTCGGCGCGCGATCGGCGCCCGCCGATTCATAGTACAGCTCGATGCCGTTGGCGGCTATTCGCGGCATAAGCTTTCCGGCGTCGGGACGTCAAGCGTCGACAGTTCAGTGACGGCAGCGGCAAGGTCGCCGAAGACCAGCCGGCAGGAGATCGCCAGCATCAGATTGAGCGGCAGGCCGAAATCTTCGACGCGCAGCCCGTCAGCGGCGAGCGGCATCGCTCCGCCATCGTGGCCGACCTTGTCCTTGTGCTGGCGGCGGTCGGCAAGGTAAGCGATCACCGTCTTGCCCAGAGCGGCGGCGAAGCCGGCTTCGAAGCAGGTTCCCGAATCGGGCTCGACGCCGCGAAAGGCGTTGAGATTGGCGAGAACGAAGTCGGCCGAACGGATCATCGCGAGGTTGGCGTGATAGATGCCGCTCGCCGTGGTTTCTTCGCCGTCGATTGGAATCAGCGCCTGCAGACCGTGCGCGGCGAGCAGTTCGCGCGCCGCTGCCGCCCAGGCGACGGCGTCGGGGCGGAAGATGTCGGGCCCGGCGAGATAGACGCGCAGCGCGCCGGCGGACTGAGGACTTGGCATGGTGATCGAGAGAGTACTAGATCCAGGGCTTGCCGACCGGCAGCACGTCGCGGCCGAAGACGTCGGCAAAAATGATATGCGCCATGATATACCAGGCCATCGCCGCGGTCGCCATCAGTTCGTAGCCGGCGACGACGGTGAGCTGGTGATAGCCGAAATGCGCGAGGTCGAGCAGCACGAAGCCGATCAGCAGCAACGTGAACAACAGGCCGAGCGCGCCGCTGACGCGCATCGCGCCGATCCACAGGATCACCGTGAACAGCGTCCAGGCGACCAGAAACCAGCCGACGTCGGTCTCGCTCGAAACGTAGATGTTGAAGTGGTTGCCGATGAAGATCAGCGCCAGCGCGATCCAGAAGCAGCCATAGGCGGTGAAGGCGCAATAACCGAAGTTGTTGCCGGTCTTCATTTCCTGCAGTCCGGCGATCATCTGCGCCAGCCCGCCGAACACCACGGCCAGCCAGACGACCGGGCCGAGCCCCATCCAGCCGACGTTGTGAAATTGCAGGATCAGCGTCGTGAAGCCGAAACCGCCGAGGCCGACGACTGCCGGGTTGCCCAATTTATGTTCTGCCATGCTGCCACTCCAGGTTGATATACAAAAGCTGTGCAAGGATCCTGGTCGGCTGGCTGCCCACGAAATGCATCGCCTGGCGCAGAACCTGACCGGCAATCGCGTGTGCTGGTGAGCGCCGTACGGCGCAATTCGGGCGCGGATTCTACCTCATGCGCGTGTTGCACGGCAGCGTCGCTGCGCGTTAATCGCCCCTTATGCTGCTTTTTACGGCTTGGCCGCTACGCCTTTATTTGCCAGGCGGCCAGCGTCGCGACATACTGGCGCCCCGGCGCCGCGGCGCCGGTTTTTCGGGAGCCTTCGTGCCTATTCATTTTTCACGCCTTGCCGCCGCTTTGTTGGCATGCTCTTCGGCGCTGCCGGCGGCGTTCGCGGCGCCCGCCGAGCAGGTGCTCTGCCATTACACCTACGGCGGCGAGACCAAGACGCTGGCGGCGCTGCCGGTCGATTCGCCGTACGCGGTCAAGGCGATCGACATCGGCTCGTTTTTTCATTTTCGCGTCGTTTTCCAGAACCAGCCCGTGGGTAGCGCGTCGATCAAGGTCTATACCTACGCTGATCGCGACGACGGTCCGCTGCTGATTCACCAGGCGACCTTCGCCTATCCGCCGCAGCAACACCTTGCTGCGCCTTACGGCTTTAGCGGCCTGCACTCGGTTCATGAACCGGTGCGCGACGGCGAGCTGCAGTACTGGTGCGAGCTTTCAACGCAGAAGCGTGCAGCTCAGGAGGGCAAGCGATGAAGCGCTGTTTGATGCTGTTGGCGTTGCTGTTTTCCTTCGCTTCGGCGCAGGCCGAGGTGCCTTCGGCGCCGCTGCGACTGGTCCTGGTCGGCGACATCATGCTCGACGACGGGCCGGGACGGCTGATCGCCGGCGGCGGCGACCCGCTGGCGCCATTTGCCGGGCAGCTGGCCGACGCCGATTACACCATCGGCAACCTCGAGTGCCCGATCGCCACCGTCGGCAAAGCGCTCGAGAGCAAGATCTTCGCCTTTCGCGCCGACCCGCGCGTGGTCGATCGGCTCAAGGGGCGCTTCGACGCGCTGGCGGTCGCCAACAACCATTCGGGCGATTACGGCAAGGCGGCCTTTCTCGAAACGCTGACCCACCTTGACCGTGCCGGAATCGTCCACTTTGGCGGCGGGCGCGATCTGGCCAGCGCGCATGCGCCGCTGTGGATCGAAAAGAAGGGATTGCGCGTCGCGCTGCTCAGCTACAACGAATACAAGCCGCGTTCCTTCGAGGCCGGACCCGACTGGCCCGGAATCGCCTGGAGCGAGGACAGCCAGGTGACGAGCGACATCCGCGCCGCGCGTGTCGCCGGCGCCGACCTGGTGATCCCGCTCATGCACTGGGGCTGGGAGCGCGAGCTGGCGCCGACCGAACGCCAGCGGCAACTGGCGCGCTTGATGATCGACGCCGGCGCCGACCTCGTCGTCGGCGGTCATCCGCACGTCACCCAGGGCGCTGAATACTACCGCGGCAAGCTGATCGTCTATAGCCTGGGCAATTTCGTTTTCGACGGCTTCGATGCGCCGGCGGAAAAGCGCGGCTGGCTGCTGCGCCTGACGCTCTCTCGCCAGGGGCTGGTCGCCTGGGAGACGGTCGCCGCGCAGATGGACCAGGACGGTACGCCGCACCCGGTGCCCGGCGCGCTGACGCCTTGCGGACCCGCCGGGCAAGCGCGCCGCGGTGCCGTCGACAGCTGCGTCAATCGCTGAGGCGAGTAGAGCAGCCGCGCGCGGCGAAACTCAGGCGTTCTGCAGGATCTTGAGCGACTTGCCGACGACGATGTCCTTGACCCGTTCGCCGTAGGCCAGCATGTGCGGCGCCGCCAGGTGCGCGCGCAAATCGTCGAGACTATTCCATTGCTCGACGATGGTCACCAGCTTGGGGTCGAGCGCTTGCGCCGCGAGGCCTGCCGCTATGTCGATCGTCGGCGCATAGGCGATGCAGCCCTGCTCCTTGAGGACATTCGGAACGTTGGCCTTGAAGATCTCGATGAATTGCGCGACATGGCCTTCCTTGATTTGCAGCGAAGCGATGACATGGATCATTTTTTATTTCCTTGTGGCGTTGGGGAAGAAGCGCTTGGCGCGTTGATCGGCGCGCGGTCGATCAACGAAAAATTTTGCCGCGAGCTTACACCCTGAGCCGTTCGTCCGCCAATTCGCCTTGACGCTTCGCCAGCGCCGATTTCGGTTAAGCTGTGCGCCTGCCATGAACCCTAACCGTTCCAGCCGTCTACCGCGCTCGATGCGAGCACTTGCTCAGCGCAATTTTCGCTTCTATTTCGCGGGTCAGGCGATTTCCGTGCTCGGCTCGTGGATCCAGCAGGTGGCGATGTCGTGGCTGGTCTATCGGCTGACCGGTTCGGCGGCGCTGCTCGGCGTCACCGCCTTCTGTGCGCTGATCCCGCAACTGCTGATCGGGCCGCTGGCCGGCGCCTGGATCGACAAGCAGGACAAGCGCAAATGGCTGATCGCCGTGCAGGGTCTGCTCGCGCTGCAGGGCTTCGCGCTGGCGGCGCTGACCTTTACTGGGCGCGTCGGTCCGGGTTTTCTGATCGCCATGTCGCTGACTTTGGGCCTGCTCAACAGCTTCGACACGCCGCTGCGCCAGTCGCTGATCGGCAGCTTCGTCGGGCGGCGCGACGATCTGCCCAACGCGCTCGCCTTGAACGCCA